>Ga0315336_1000228_pt1 | contig 214923 bp, 162 predicted proteins | sample ASW5metaG_FD_204512 | JGI IMG/M metagenome (GOLD analysis project Ga0315336, IMG submission 204512) | Ammonia-oxidizing marine archaeal communities from Monterey Bay, California, United States - ASW #5 | ecosystem: Environmental > Aquatic > Marine > Intertidal zone | place: USA: California...
GAAGCGCCTGAGCGAAAAACTTTGGCGCTGGTAGCTGACACAGTCTGACCGACATCGACCCTAGCATAGATTGGACATGGCATGGCACGTGAGAAACACGGCTGTGGCTGTGGTTCATTTTTGATGTTGGTCGCCGTTGTCACCGTTGGGATCTGGTTTTTCATGTCGTCCCTAATCGAAACGAAGCGAGCAGTCGACAAGGATGTTGATCGACGGACCAAAGAGAGACAAGCAACCGAAGAGCTGGCAAAGCAGCAAGTCGATGACGAAATTTCGAAGTTTGAAAACTTCACGCTCGTCGGTCACTGGGACAGAGGCGATGCTTTCCAAGTCTATACGTATTACGTTTCGAACCCCACGCAGGCAGACATTCAAGCGTTCTGTGACCTTCTGAAACGCCAAAAGGGGGCAACCGGAATTATCCATGGCCATTTCTACGACAGATTGGACGTCGTTCCCGATCTTGCTGACGAGTATTCCTTCTCCGCCGAATCAGACGCACACAAAATTGCTCATTACGTCCGAAACCCGAACAGCGGCACTGACCGTCTACGTTTCCACAACGCGATGGCCGATTGACAATACCTCGCGGCATTCCCTTTCTCAGACGCCGTACTTCATGAACGCCATTTCACTCTTTCGTCCCGAAAAGAACACTACGTAACTTGCGTTCCTCAAATCGCGTGCCAACCACTGAAAAGTCCTGATACAGTCACGTCATGAACACGCTCCGAAAACTCCGTTCCCCGTGGGTCATCGTTACGTTGTTGCTGGCGACGTACGTGACGTCGTACTTTGCGGCGAGTGACTTTACGCCGGGTGGAACTTATTCACACGGGCCCGGCATGATCTACACCCAGTATCCCGCCCGTACGCTCGAACGTGGCTGGATGGTCGACTTTTACCGGCCAATGATCTGCGCCGAGTCGAAGGTGCGAGGAGGGCAATTCGCTGCGTGGTCCGAGGATCCCCAGTCGTTGTGGGGGCCTCCGAAGGATTGGTGGGACCGCACCCCGTCCCCCGGGCGAATTACCCGAGTTCGCTGTTGATTCCGTCATCGTCGCTTGCTCCGTTTCGAAAAGTCATGTCACCAACCAACACGCCGAACGCGTTGAATTTTCATCGCGTCGATCGAAGGCCTCAGCGGAAATACCGTTCTTTTGGCTTCGGCGATTTTCTTCAACAGCGTCCGCGCTCTCTCAGTCGGCGGCGATTCGGCTGGATCTTCGCGCTGCAGCGGAGGTAGAAGACTGACCGGACGAGGTGAATCGTTGCTCCCTGCTCGATCCGTCCTGTGACGTACAAAGTCGCAAGAGCCGGGAAGGACCCGGAGATCACCAAGCGAGGGCTGGAGACCACCGAGCGACGGCCGTAGGCGACACGTGACTGCGGTGCGTCCATCTTACACGTCCGAGGCGACCTGGTTGTAGAAGCGGACGTAATCGTCGGGCGTATCGCCTTCCCGGTATTGGATAGCGGCTCGCGGGTGCTGGTTCATCTGGCCCGTGATGTTGTAAGGAATGGACGGTCCCCAGTCATACTGTTCCCGCAGCGGCAGGATGACATCCTGGATCACCTTGAGAATCGGGCGCAGGTCGAACTTCGGGTTTCGCAGGAAGCCGAGCAGGATCTCCATCGGGCAATTCCCGGCCCCACGGCCCATTCCCAACAAGGTTCCGTCGGCGCGGTTCGCACCGAGAATGATGGCCTCAATCGTGTTCGCAAAGGCGAGCTGCAGATTGTTGTGGGCATGAATGCCGACGTCCTTGTCCGTCCCCTCGATGGCGCTGGCGTACTTCTTCACGAGGAAGTCGATCTGTTCGCGGTATAGGTTGCCGTAGCTGTCGACAACCACGACCGCCAGGGCCGGCGTCGTGGCGGCGATTTCGAGCACCTGATCGATTTCCGCGTCCTTCACGATCGAGATGGCCATGATGTTCAGGCAAGTTTCGTATCCCAATTCGTCGCAGTGGTTCAACATGTCCACCGCCTCGGAAATCTGGTGGACGTAGCAAGCGACCCGGATCATGTCGAGCACGCTATCCTTGGCCGGGATGATCTGCTTCTCCCAGTTGCTCTTAGCGCCCGCATCGGCCATCGCACTTAACTTCATTCCGGTCTTCTTGAAAGTGTGGTCGCCGACGGCGCGCCGCATATCCTCTTCGTGACAGTGACGCCATGGGCCGAATTGATCGGTCGTAAACACCTCGGGATCGTTCTTGTACCCGATCTCCATGTAGTCGATGCCGGCCTCGACACAAGCCTCATACACGGCCTTGACCTGGTCGTCGGTGAATTGCGAGTTGTTGACCAACCCGCCGTCACGGATGGTACAGTCCAACACTTTCAATTCCGGCCGGTAGGTGATCCAAGGCGCTGATCCTTCATTCATCGTAGTTGCTCTCGTTCAACGTATGGTTGGCCCGACGGTCGCACCTGATCCCGCCATTGGGTCAGTGGTGCTACGCCAGAATCGGTAGTAATCCAACAGGAATTAGCCGGATGCACGGCAAACGCGTGGGGAATCCCGATGACATGCCCACAACCGAGTCTAAAGCACGGCACGACCACTCGCCAGGAGTATTGGTCCGAACAGTCTCGGCAGAGCGCCAAAACGGTCGTTTTTGGTGCCACGAAGGGAATGCGGCACGAAGTAACCAGATGTGAGCCGTGTCATTCAGGACTGTTCGAAGCATGATCCTGGCATATTCGGACTGTCGGGCGATAGTCTGGCGGCTCGACATTTGTCTCGCATTTCGCACAACTGTCAAAATCGTTATCACCGCCGGCGGTTTGAAATTGTCAGACGACTTATGTTCTTCTTTGAGAGAAATGTCGCCCGTTCAGACGTGCTGAACATGAACGCAGGCAAAACTCGACAAGCGGTCGCAGATGTATTACGGTCAACCTAGCGAACCGATCGTTTTCGCGGCGCCACGTCGATGTGTCGCGGCGAATCATTGTCACAAAGTGTTTACGGGACCTTCGACGAATCTCATGACTTCCTCAAGTTCTCCCACGCAGGGCAGAGGCCCGCTATTCGTCATTCCTGATTGCGACGCCGCCCGCGACGCGTTTCGTAGCAAGCCGAAACAGATGACCGATAAGGTCATGCCGGTGTCTGACGCTGTTTCGCGCTTCGTACACGACGGTGACTATCTCGCATCTGGAGGCTTTGGCGGCGATCGCATCGCGACGGCTCTCTTACATGAGATTGTCCGCCAGAAGAAACAAAACTTGAGTTTCGCCGGTCATACGGCGACGCACGATTTTCAGATCCTCTGCGCGGGCACCGGCACTGGGCGGGGGCAGCTGCTCAAACAGGTCGACATCGCGTACATCATCGGCTTGGAAGCGCGGGGACTTTCGCCGCACGCCCGGCGGATTGTCGAGCGGGGGGAGATCGAACTGTGTGAATGGACGAACTACACACTGGCAATCCGCTTCCAAGCCGCGGCGATGGGTGTGCCGTACTTGCCCGTGCGGAGCTTGATGGGCACCGATACGTTTGCGCGTTCGGCTGCGAAGACGGTCACCTGTCCTTTCACCGGTACAAAGCTGGCTGCGATTCCCGCGCTGTGGCCGGATGTGGCGCTGATCCACGTTCATGAAGCCGACTGTTACGGCAACTGCCGCATTCGTGGAACGTCGGTCTCGGACCTCGACGTGGCCCGGGCCGCGAAACGGTTGATCGTGAGCTGCGAACGGATCATCTCGAACGAAGAGATTCGCAGCGACCCGACTTCGACCGTCGTTCCGTTTTTTTGCGTCGATGCGGTCTGCGAAGTTCCCTACGGAAGTTATCCCGGCAACATGCCCTACGAGTACTATTCCGACGAAGAGCACCTGCGGCGATGGCTGGAGGTCGAACGGGAGGAGCACACTCACCGCGAGTTCTTGGAGGAAAACCTGTTCGGCGTCGGCGAGTTCGCCGACTATCTTGAAAAGTGCGCCGGCCCCGAACGTCTCGCCAAACTCAGGCAACAAGAACTCGCACCGGCCAAGACAAACTAGGGCATATCTAGACCTGCTGAGCGGGCTTTAGACATATTTGACGTTGAGGCACAAGCAATTGTACCGCCTCACCATACTCGCTCTAAACCGGCGCCCGATGATTTCGCCTCACGACGTTTTCTAACGCGTGAAAAACGGCTCGAACGACATTCGCTGTCGACGTTCCCGCCGGTCGCAGTGCGGGGTCACTTCTTGGGCGCGATCTTGGGCGCGTTGATGAGTTCTTCGTGAGCACGGAGTTCGAGCATCTTTCGCTTGAGCCGACGTCGCGATTCGGCGCACGACTTCACCGCGGCTTGGTAGTCACCGACGACCCGGGGCAGAACAGCAGTCCCCTCGGTCCCACTCGATACGGCGCGGTCGAGCGCCAATAGCGCCGGCTCGAGATTCTCTCTGACAAGCTGCAGCAGTTCTCTCGAATGCGACTTGACTTCCGACGAGATAGCATAGACGGTTTGCCTGTCGGAAAGTCGTTCCGTTTCCGTCAATTCGCGTTTGAGTTGCGATGGCCCCTTGGCGCCCGCCGTCTGTGTGTCGACCAGACGCCCGAAGGGGCTAATGGCCTTTTTTGAATCCGCGAGAGAATGCTCCGCCTGGGCGAGCCCCCGTACGGCACGCTCAAATTCTGGAGAGATCTCCAGCGCCTTCTTGTAGAAAATGATCGACTGCTGGTGATTGCCCATTTCCGAATAAACGGACGCCAAATTTGTGGCCGCTTCGGCGCTTTCAGGGGAGAGGCGGGCCGCTTCCCGGTAGGCAGAGATAGCCATGCTCAACTGATTCAAGCTGCGATAGGCGTAACCAAGATTGTAGAATCCTTCGCTGTGGTTCTTGTCCTTTTGGATGCCTCGCCTGAGAATCTTCACCGCCTCGTTGTATTCGCCCATGCGGTTGTACACCGCGCCGAGGTTGATGAGCGGCTTCCCCTCGTTGGGCGAGAGTTGCGAAACGCGTTTGAAGTGTTCGACGGCCTGCGGGTAATCCTGGCCGAAGAAATAGGCCGTGGCAATGCCCTCGTGCAGATCGCTTCGAGCTTCATCGAGTTCGAGCGCCTGCTGAAACGTGGTAATTGACTCGGCAATCTTTCCGTTGCGTAACAGCTTGCGCGCTTGCTTGCCCAAGCCGTCGATGTCAGCGGTTGTCCCACTCATTGAAAAGGAGCCCTTCTGCCTGCGACCTCGCGTCAGATGAGCGAGATCAGCTTGCTGCGCGCTCCCTCATGAAATTCCACTTTGCCCTCACGGGCCAACCAACCAACCGCCTGCATGACAAGGTCTCGAGGAGCCTCAATGTCTCGCGCCAGCTTGCTCAAAGTCACGGGCTCACTCGATTCGAGGTAATCCCACACGGTCCCCGCAACAGTTCCAATGCTATCCACCTCATGAGCGATGACATCCGTCGCCATGGCTGCGACTCCTTTCCCAGGTATCGGTGAACCGAACTCAACTCCACACGCTCATTATAGGAATATTCGAGCCTGCCTGCAAAGTAATTTCACGAATCGGCCAATCGGGTGCGGCTCGCGTGCGGATCTGTTGCTGGAATCCGGCACAATCAAAGTGGGCACGCCGCTACGCCAGGATGTCTTTGAGGATCTCGCCCTCGACGTCCGTCAGCCGGAAATCGCGTCCGTTGAACCTGTAGGTTAACTTCGTGTGGTCGATGCCCATCTGGTGCAGAATCGTCGCGTGGATGTCGTGGGCGTTGACGCGATTCTCGACGGATTTGTAACCGAACTCGTCGGATGCTCCATATTGGGCGCCGCCGGAAAAACCGCCGCCGGCAAACCAGGTCGTAAACGCGTTTGGGTTGTGGTCGCGGCCTCCCGAACCCTGTGAATCGGACGTGCGACCGAACTCGCCGCCATAGATGACGATTGTATCATCAAGCATCCCACGCATCTTTAGGTCGCTCAACAGCGCAGCCGTCGGTTGATCCACGGTTGCCGCGCAGGCGCGGTGGTTTCCGTTAATGTCGCTGTGAGCATCCCACGGAACGTCGCTCACCGCGCCGCCGGGCGCATTCGGACACGAGGCGAACACCTGCACGAAACGCACACCCCGCTCGACGAGTCGCCGGGCAATCAGACATTGGCGGCCGTAGTCCTTCGATTCGTCGCGGCTCAGCCCGTACATCTCCTGAGTGTGCTTCGATTCCGTCTCGATGGCGAATGCTTCGGGAGCGGATGTCTGCATGCGGTAAGCAAGTTCGAACGATTCCAGCCGCGCGTTGAGGTCGCGGTCGAACGGACGACGCTTGGCGTGTTTCGCGTTGGCGGCATTGAGAACATCAAGCAGCGATCGTTGTTCTCGCCCGGTGAGGTCGCCCGGTCGTTCGAGGTTGTCGATGGGCTTTTCGCCGCGCGGGTCGAGTGCCGTTGCTTGGTAGACCGACGGCAAAAACCCGGACGACCAAATCGGATCGCCGCCGCGCGGCTTCGTACCGTGCATTACCACATAAGCCGGCAGATTGGCGTTCTCGCTGCCCAAGCCATACGTCAGCCACGAGCCCAAACTCGGGAATCCCTGTCGGATCATACCCGAATTGAATTCGAGCATGGCAGGCGTGTGGTTATTCGACTGTGAATAGCACGAGTAAACGAACGCGATATCGTCGACGTGTTTTGAGATGTTTGGAAAGATTTCTGACACCCAAGCACCCGATTCGCCGTGCTGTGCCCACTTGAACGGTGACTTGAGGCACTTGCCGCTCGTGGTGAAGAAGCCCGTTTTCGGATCGGCGCCGGCGAGTTCCGTGCCGTCGCGCTTTTGCAGTTCTGGCTTGTAGTCGAACGTGTCGACCTGAGACGGGCTTCCCGTTTGGAATAGCCAGATAACCGCCTTCGCTTTGGGCACAGAATGCGACTGCCGCGCGGCGAGCGGGTTACTTGTCGAAGGATTTGCCGCGACGACACCCTCCTGATGCAACAGACTCGTCAATGCGAGCGAGCCGCAACCTAAGCCGGCACGTTCTAGAAACTCGCGACGCGTTGTCGGAGTGCCGATGAGGTGATGCTGCATGAGATACCCCCCTTCTCTCGATTCGTCTGACACGTTTGAGCGATCAGCTCATCGGCGAACGCATTGCGCCGTCGTGTCGCCGGAAGTTTCAGTCGATAAATACAAATTCGTTCATGCACAGGATCAAGTGGCAGAAATCGCGCACGGCGAGCGATTCCGCGTTCTCGTCCTCTCCACGCGACTGCTGTTGCTGCGTGATGAAATCCTTCATCGCCGAGAGTTCCTCAATTTCAGCCGGTCGCGAAAGTGCGATTTGGTAAGCGCGATCAATTACTTCATCGATCGATGTCTCCGCGTTGGGCCGCACTCGGGCTGCGAACTTTGTAGCGATGTCCCGCACGATGGGAGAATTCAGCAGTGCCAAAGCCTGTGGCGCCACCGTGCTTTCCTCACGTGTGCCGATGCCCTGCATGGAGTCGGGCGCGTCGAACAGTTGCAGCAACCGGATCAATTGACTTCGTTTGACAGTAAAATAAATGCTGCGACGCGTGCTTTTCTGATCGAGCGTTCCCTTCCCGAACATCGTCTGGTCGAGCGTATCGCTGACGGCCAGCAACGAGTCGCGAATGATCTCGGCTTCCAGGCGTCGCGAGGGGTGTCTCCACAAAAGCAGGTTTTCCGGATCGTGCTGTATACCGCTGGAGGTGACTTCACGGCCCTGCATGTAAACCGCACTCGTCATGATCAGCTTGTGGATGGGCTTGAGCCTCCAGCCGCCACGAACGAGTTCGCCGGCCAGCCAGTCGAGCAATTCGACATGTGATGGCTTCTCGCCCCGCGTGCCGAAGTCGCTTGGCGTGGCGACGATTCCTCGGCCGAAATGGTGATACCACAATCGATTGACGATCACCCGCGCCAACAGATGACCCGAACCATGTTCAACGTCCGTCAGCCAGTCGGCAAGTCCAAGTCGACCGGTCCGGGGCTTCTCGGCATCCTTCCGGTCGACAAGCCATCGACCTTCTTGTTTGTCGGACCGCATGAGCACCCGCAGGAAACCCGGGGTCGCTTCGTCCTCTTTGTTGTCCGCGTTGCCTCTTCGCAGGTGGTAAACCTTGTACGTGTCGTCTCCGAATTGATACGTCGTTCCGCGGACCTTGGCGGCGAATACTCTCGCTAAGTTCGGTTTCGGCTTTCGCGTTTCGTCTCTGGCGACAATCTGATTGAGCTTGAGCCATTGTGCGTCGAAACCTTTGTACCAATCGATGGCCTGCTGTTTTTGCTTGTCGTCCCATTCTTCGAGCGCGATGGCGAGAACCTTCGCGATGTCTGCCGGCGGTTGTGCGGCTCGGACGGCGAAATAAAACCCGGTGGCCCCGCCGCCGTTGACGATCTTCATCAGAATGTCGTTGCGACCCGCTGCGAGCTGAATCGTCACGGTCTCCTGTCCCGCGGCCGCCACATTCCGCGCCAATTTTTTTGACAACAGCACCCGGCCGTTGACCCATAGTTTGATACCGTCGTCACTTCCCAGCGACAACGACAACACACGCGGCTCTGTGGCGTTGATCACGCGGTACAGATAATTTGCGCAGTTGGAGCCGGTGAGTTTGTCATTGTGGGCCTGCTCGTCTTTCCACTCAGGCTGCTCGGTCCACTTGAGTTTTCCGTCTTTGAACGACCGTTCGAGATTCGTATCGCGTTCTGGCGGGAAGACCCGATTGAAGGCCACGTCAAAGTTAGCCGCTGTAAACGGCCCGACGTGATGCCAGGGGCTGATTTCCGGCAGTTCCTCGGGTACGACCGGCGATGCCGAAAAGTAGAACCCCGAAGGTCCGCCGCTGTTGACGATCTTCATTAAAATCGTGTTTTGGCCTTTTTGAACGGGAATCTGAACCGACTCCTGGCCGGGAGCTGCTCCCCGTCCCACAAATCGACTGAGCACTTCCTTGCCGTTAACCCAGACTTTGATGGCATCGTCGCTCCCAAGCGACAACGAAACCGATTGATCTTCCGGCGATGCGATGACGCGGAACATGTAGTTTGCAGAGTTGTCACCACTGAACGTGTTATGAACGGCCCCGTCCTTCCATTCCGGCTGCGGCGTCCATTTGAGAGTGCCTTCCCGATAGGTTTGAGCGAGGTCAACCTTCTTCTCCGGTGCGAACGGCTGTTCGAAGGCCTTCTCGAAGCTCTCGGCAGCAAACGGGCCGACGTGCTGCCAAACATCCAATGTGAGCGAACCAGCCGAAGAAGTCACACGCTCAGCGCGGCTGGAGACCCAGTTTTCGAAACGGTCCGGCAACTGATCTGCTTCAAATGCCGTGCGCGCCGCAACGAGCGGTTCATGAGCCGCGTAGTACTTCTGCGTCGCGTTTCGAAACGCAACAGGCTGCATGTTTACGCCTGTGTTCGAAAACCCAACGTCTGAGAAGCACGACGCCAACCGGTAGTAGTCGTACTGCGAGAGCGGGTCGTATTTGTGGTCGTGGCAGCGACTACAACCTACTGTGAGCCCCAACAACGACGTGCCCAACGTGTTGACGATGTCGTCAAGCTGTTCGTAGCGGCTGCGTTCGCGTTCTTTTTGTGTTTGTTGCGTTGTGTAGGGACCGGCGACGAGGAAGCCGGTCGCGGCGATCGTATCGACGGCAGCACGAGCTTCGTCGGTCGTTTGAACATCCAGATTCGTCAACAAGTCACCGGCAATCTGCAACCGCACGAACTCGTCGTACGGCATGTCCGCATTGAGTGCGCGGATCACGAAGTCGCGGTATCGCCAGGCGTGGGGGCGGTCGCCATCGAAGGCGTAGCCGTTGCTTTCCGCGAATCGGGTGACGTCAAGCCAATGACGAGCCCAGCGCTCGCCGAAATGCTTGCTATTCAGCAATTCGTCGATCAATCGTTCGTAGGCCGCGTCGCCATCTTGTTCAGTCTCCCGCACGAATCGTTCGACAGCCTCAGGTGACGGCGGCAATCCGATGAGATCGAAATAGGCTCGGCGAAGGAGCGTCCTCGAATTGGCTGTTGCATTCGGTGTCACGCCGGCGGCTTCTTGCCGTGCGCGAACGAACCGGTCGATCGGCGTGCGAACCCACTGTGAATTTTCGACCGGAGGAGCAGCCGGCTGAATGAGAGGTTGAAACGACCGATGCTTCCTGCCCGCTTCGATGTCGATTTCCAACGAGGCAACAATCGAGACGCCGTCACGCGGATCGGCGGCGCCTGCTGCGATCCACCTTTCGAAGTGCGCGATAATCTCGTCCGGCAACTTGCCTTTGGGTGGCATGTCGAACGAATCGTGCTTGAGCGCGCTGATCAGCAGGCTTTCACCCGGCTTGCCGGGCACGACAGCCGGGCCACTTTCGCCACCCTTGCGACTGGCGTCGCGTGAATCGAGTAACAAGCCGCCTTTGAGATTCTGCTTCGCCGCGGCCCCGGCGGAATGGCACTCGTAACAGTGCATCACGAGCATCGGACGGATTTTGGCCTCAAAAAAATCAAGGCCTTTGCGATCGGGCTCGGCGGCGGTTGCTGGAATTCCGGCCCACATGATGATCAGCGAAAAGAACAACAGGCTGCTGACGATTGGGCGAATGTGTGTGATCACGTCTTACGTCCAAGGAGAGTCTTTAGGAGGGACCGGCCTTCAAGTATAGCGCGGGACGCAGATGTCACCAAGTCACTGCCAAGGGACCGACATTGTACCACAGTCAGAACCCCGTGAAGAGGCTTTGAGACTCGACGCCCGCGAGTTTATGCGATGACCGCAGTTTGCCGTAAAGTTGGGCCGTTACTGGAACCCTTCGCGATCACATCTTAGCGTGCGCCCGTCGCAAGACGGCTGACGCCAAATCGTCGACGGCATGCAAGACAGCGAATTCGCATGTCCAGCCTTTTTCATTGCCAAGGCCGACCTCGACGATTCGATCTTCAGTAATACGCATCACGCAACGCCGAAAAGAAAACGGGGCCAGTCCATTGGACCGACCCCGTTGTTTTGATGCAGCGTGCCGTTCGCTCACGTTGACATACGGCACGCCCTCGGCTTAGACATTCGCCAGCGTCGGAATTTCGAAGCCGGCGTTGTTGCCGTCTTTGAGCAGAACGTTGGCTTCTTTGGCGTGGTCGCCGGTGTGTTGCTCGGTTTCCGGGTCGAACGTGAGCGTCGGGCCAACGACGTATTGGTTGCCGTCTTCGGGGACGCCCACGCCGTCGTGCATGACCTCATGCAGTCGCATGAAGTGCTCGTGCGCGTCGGCATTGTCGCCGAACCGGCCGGCTTTCGCGTTAAACGGCACGCCACTTCCCAACCGATACGAGTTATTCATCAGATGCCCGAGCACGCAGCCGTAATGGGCGTCGGCCGCGTTGCCGTTGGCCATATTCGGGTCGCCGGCGCGGCAAGCCGCGATGAAACTGCCCCAGTTGCCGCCCGGCGTGACCTTACCAGGAGGCACCGAGACCTTTTCACCTTTGTCGCTTCCCTTGGCGAAATACTCGCCGCGGACGATTCTGCCGCCGTCTTCGAAGTAATACTCATTCTCAACTTGCCTATTGTAGTTCTTGTAATTGACGTTTCGCACGTTGAAGAATACGAACTGACCGTTGGGGTATTCGGCCATTCCGAACATCGTGTTCGGCGTCTCGCCCTGATCGTCCCACTTGAAGCGTCCGCCGAGCGCCATCGCACTAACGGGATGCGTCAGGTCGGTATCGAGCGCCCAACGAGCGACGTCGAGCTGATGCGTTCCCTGGTTGTTCAGGTCGCCGTTACCGGTCTTCCAGAACCAGTGCCAGTTGTAATGGACGAAGTTCGCATGGAACTGATCGATTTCCGCGGGGCCTTTCCAAAGATCCCAATCGAGTTGTTCCGGCGGCGTTGACAGCGCCTTGTAGCCGATGCCGCCGCGAGGCTTGCAGCAGTACCCGTAGGAAATTTTGAGCCGCCCGAATTTGCCTGCCTGGATCGCTTCGTGCAGACCGGCGATTCCCGCGTTGCTGCGGTTTTGGGTGCCGTGCTGAACGACCACGCCGTATCTCTTTTGTGCTTCCATGGCAATTCGCCCTTCAGCGACGTCATGGCTCATCGGTTTTTCGACGTAAACGTGCTTGCCGGCCTGCGCTCCCCAGATCGTCATCAAGGAGTGCCAGTGGTTGGGAGTGGCAATCGAGATCGCATCAACGTTTTTGTCAGCCAGGGCCTCACGAATATCGGCAACGCCCTTGCAGTTGGATTCGCCATCTGTCTTCTTGTCAACGGTCTTCAAGGCACGATCGAGCGCTTTTTGATCCGGATCGATGAGATAGGCGAGCTCGACGTTTTTTTGACCCAGCCAGCCATCGATGTGACTCCGGCCCCGTCCGTTAACACCGGCGACCGCGATGCGAAGCCGATCGTTGGCACCGAGCACCTTGCCCGACGCCAAAGTTCCCGTGAACAGCAGCCCGGCGCTAGCAGCGGAAGACGTCTGGAGAAATCGGCGGCGTGTGATTCGTGACATCGTTTTGTTCCTTTTGGTGGACGTAGAAGGAAGTCGTTTAGGAATTCTTCGCGAAACCCAGCAGTGGGCGTTTCTCGTCTGATGACTGAACTGAAACCGTTCTCCGTCGGAGGGCTTTGAGCTTTCTCAAAACCGCGTCGAGGAGTATTTCTCAACCTGGAATGCTGTAATAACCGCCACAAAACTCTTTGCTGGTCTTCCTGACCCAGTCTCGATCGTTGGCCCGTTCTCTAAAGCGTAACAGGTCGAACTCGACTAGGGAATCGTCGGGCCGGCCATCGATCACCCATCCGGCCAGCAATCGCCCGAGTGCCGCCGATCCGGCGATGCTACGACAGCGTAACCCGAAGCGACGAACAACCCTTCGACGTCGGGAACCGGGCGAATGAGGAAATGGCATCCGGTGCAAACGTCGCCATCCGCTGAATTCGCTCGGCCACTTCCAATTTGCCAACCGTTGGAAATTCACGACCGAGGCGGCGCTCTGCTTCGTTCATTGTTTCGACCAGCGGCTTGATGTCGTCGGTACAAAAAATCGTTCGGCTGCTTCGATAATTCAATACTCGTCGGCTCAGGTTGGAAGAAACCGTATAGGTATTCTCGCTGTTCCGACCGAATATAGCGACGCACGTCCGTCACGTGAACCACGGGATGATGTTCGGAGATGCGTGGCGCGGGAACGGTCACCACGCGCGGATGCCGAATCGGCAGCATCAGCAACGCGTAATCCGCAATCGATGTGATCGTCTTCCTGCTGCCAGCTACTCGCTCGGTACCCACGGCAGAACAAGTTTCGTTGTCTGCGACCCGCCGTGGTGAATCGTCTGCGTTGCCGTTTCGAGAACGACGTCCGCGTTCTGGTCGGCCGCCGTGTTATGGTTGCGATCGTAGTTCGGAAAATCGGAACTCGTGATGTCCAAGCGAATTCGATGCCCGGGTAAAAACGCGTTCGACGTCGGATTCATGCCAATACGGTACTTGATGATTTCGCCCGGTTCAATCAGCTCCGGCTTCGTCAGCCCGTGCCGATACCGGGCACGCACCATGCCGAGCGAGACGTCGCGAGCCATTCCGTCCGGTGCGACATCGATCAACCGTACGAAGAAATCGGTGTCCGGGGCTGAAGACGATGCATACAGCTCGACCGTGGGGTTGCCCGTCACCTCGATCCGCTCGGTTAACGGCTCGGTTTGATAGACGAGAATGTCCCGGCGATCGGCCAGCGGACGCTGATCGGTCGGGATGACGAATAACGCAGGGCCATGCAGCGAGGGAATTGGGTGTTCCGGGTTGTAGACGTATTGGTCGGTGCCGGTCCGTTCTGCTGGTTGTTCGACGATTGCTCCGTCACCACCGGGTGTGTTGGCGTGACCGGTGCTGGTGATGTAAAGCACCTTCTGCTCAGCGCGCTCGAGCGGCCAGTGCTGTTCGTCGCGCCAGTTGTTGTCACCCATTACAAAAATCTGAACGGGGGCCATCTTGTCAATGCCGTTTTGTTTGCCCTTGAGCCAATGGTCGAACCAACGGATCTGAAGCGCGAGTGAATCGACCTTGGCGTTCGGCCCAAAGTCAATGTTTCCGTACTTGCGGCGCCCGCGACCGACGTGGCTCCAGGGGCCGATGAGCGTTCGTGACCCGGTGCGGGCGACGTCGGTTTTCGCGCGAGTCATCATGGCACGGTTCAAACGCATGTCGCCGTTGCAATGATCGGACCAGCCGATGACGTCGAGATTCGGAACGCTGATTTCTGGAACTCCGTCGTCAAGCTTCCAGGGATCGGTGTGGGGATGCCTGAGCCAATACTGGACCGCTTGTGTTTCTTCCTCGAATGCTTCGCGGGGCAATTCGAGCCACGGCAGGAAATTCAACCACTTCTCGGATTCGCCGGCTTTCCATAGTTTCCTGGCTTCGGCGTTCGTATGCGTACCGGGGCGCCCCGACTTGCGGCGCATGTCGGGTGACATGCCGGCAACCCACCAATTCAGTCGTCGCCCGGGACGAATTGTGCCCGGTCCTTCGAGATCGAGGTACCGAGCCGGGATGCTGAATGCGGCCATCGCCACGAGCGCTGGGGGTCTGAGAGCAGCCAGCCTCCACTGCAAGAACGCGTTGTATGAGCCGCCGAACGTGCCCACTGTGCCGTTGGAACCCGGAAGTCGTGCCGCCCATTCGACGGTGTCGTAGCCGTCTTCGGCGTCGTGGGTTTCGAACCTTACGAACGATTCCCACTGTCCGTCAGACTCGTATCGCCCGCGCGCGTCTTGACAGACGACGATGTAGCCGGCTTGCACGTACCGGTTGAAACGGCGGCCCTTCTTGCTGTACGGCGTCCGCATCACCAACACGGGATACGGCCCGCCGCGATCAGGTCGAAACACGTTGGCCCTCAACACGACACCATCGCGCATCGCCACGGGAACGTTGAGTTCACTCTGAACTTCCAACGCGTCACCGCCCGCACCGAGCAACAACATGTAGAAGACGGGCAGTACGAGTTGGCTCATTCTATTAGCTCACTTGAAACGTTTTGCGGATCGGAATGACGCGCTCGGCTTTTGCATACCAGCCTTGCGGTGCGTGTTGCGAAGTGTGCAGGTAACATTGGACCCGAACTTGGTCGCTGCCTTCAGTAAACGTCAGCAGGCGGCTCATGGGCAACGTCGTCTTGCGGGCATGATACCGCGACAGAGCGGCGCAGTTGATGAAATTGACATCCCATTTACGTTCAATATGAGTGCGGCCGCCTTTGTTGTCGTCGGGGTTCGTGTGCGTGTGGCCGCCGAACCAGATATCGATAGCGTTCGGGTTTGCTGCCAGATGATTCTCAAACGCCCCCGAATCAGGTTTGCCATCAACCCAATACAGGTACGAGGCACCTTTCGGCCCACCCTTAGGAAAGTAGCCGTGATAATGCGAGACATGTCGGCCATCGACTTGTTGAAAGCCTTCCCAGGGGCCGGATGCGACGGTTGTCTCACGCAGCATCTGGTGGTGAGCCGTGATGATCACGCTGTCACGGTTTTCTTTCAGCTGCGACTGCCACCAGCGGAAAGTCTCGCCGGACACGGCACCGGCGGGATATCCGCCTCGTTTGGCGCGGCCCACGGGAGGACCACCGTCGTTTCGGTCACTCATAATGAGAAACAGGACGTTCCCGACACGAAACGAGTACCGCTCCCAAGTTCCCTCGACGGGATACGTCCGAGCGGCCGCGTCGACGCCGGAGAACTTTGTGTTTTCACCGGTGGGGTCGACCCATTTGCGAAACCACCACTGCATCGGTTCGCCCGGGCCACTGGCGTCGTGGTTTCCTGCCAAGTTGTAAACATCCTCGCGCCGATGCCACTTCATGGCAGCGAATTGGCGGATGACTTCGCGCCCTTCTTCATCGTTGGGCGAACGTTGATTTCCCGACAGGTCACCCACGTGCAGTGCGATGTCCCAATCGAACGGGGGGCCTCCCTGGTCGCCGCCCGACTCAGATTGCCGAATGGCGTCGGCCAGACTCTCTCGTTTGCGGCGCAGATCGGTTCCGACGTGCGAGTCGCCCATCGCCCAAAGCCGGAATGTTCGCTTCGGGGTCGAAGCGGCAACCCTACCGGCATGCGCGGCTGTTGTTAGCGCAGCGACTGATGTCGATGCGACAAACTCGCGACGGTTCATTGAAGACGTCATGCACGGCGCTCCTAACTTAGCGTGCCTCGCCGAGGAACTGTTTCATCTCCGATTGCAGTTGTTCGACAATTTCCCGCGATGCGGCACTTTCGATCACGTTGTTCATCTCATAGGGATCGTGCTTGAGATCGTACAGTTCGTCCATGTTGTCGAGTTCGTTATAGCGAATGAGTTTCCATCGATCGGTGCGGACTGCCTTGTAACCCATGTTGAGCACGCGAGGAAAGACGGTGTCGGTGTTGTACTCGATCAAGAACGATGTCCGCCAATCTTGCGGGTGTTCGCCGGCGAAAAGCGGCAACAGACTTCGCCCATCGATCTTGTGCTGAGTTATTGCGCCCGCCATCTCGATTGCCGTCGGCGCCAGATCGATGCTCAGCGCCATTTCGTCGACCGTACGGCCGGGCTGTATCACAGGTGGGTACCGTACGAGCAGCGGAATGCGGAGCGCTTCTTCGTACGCGAGCCGACGTTCGACACTTAAGCCGTGTTCACCGTACCAGTAACCATGATCGCTGGTGACAATGAATAGCGTCTCATCGAGTTGATCGGTTTCTTCGAGTGCGTCGAGCAGCATGCCGACGCCCTCGTCAACGGCAGCCAGCATCCTCAGCCGGTCGCGAACGGTCTCGTCGCTCGTGCCCGTAGAACGGTTTAGCGGCGGCAAACCTTCGATTCTCCGCAGAAGCGCCGATTTGCCTCTAAGTGAATCGATCACGTTGAGGCGTCGGGGGATGGCCGCCTCGGCGTAGAGTTTCTCGTGCCGTTTGGCGGGCAGAAAACGGGCGGCCAGCGGGTCTGAAATGCTGCCGTCGTCGCGCTGGATGAGTTCGGGGTGCAGGGCCTTGTGCGCCAAGTACAAACAGAACGGCCTTGATCGCCGTTGGTGAATGAACTCAATCGCCTTCTGGTTGAGCACGTCGGTCGTATGGCCGGTATTTTTGGTCGGCCGGCCGTTTTCATTGAGTGGCGGATCGAACGACGTGCCCTGCCCCTTCATGCTGACCCAGTAATCGAAGCCCGGCCGGGCCGTCTCATCGTTTCCCATGTGCCACTTGCCCACATACGCCGTTTCGTAGCCGGCCTGCTGAAGCACACGGGGAAACGTGGGCAAGCGATGGCTCTGCTCGCTGCGATTCGTGTTGTCGAGAATTCCATGCCGAAACGTATACTGCCCGGTCAACAGACAGGCGCGCACCGGCGAACAGAGAGGTGTGGTGCAAAAAGCGTTTCGAAATCGCACGCCTTCGTGCGCGATACGGTCGATATGAGGCGTCTCGACAAAAGGATGACCCGTGCATCCCAGCTCGTCCCAACGCAGGTCGTCTACCAGGACGACGACGATATTCGGCTTCGCGCCATCCTCTGCCGCAAGAGTCATTCCTGAATACCATGAGGCGACGAGCGCCAACACAAGCAGCATGGTTTGTCGCATTGCAAGGACTCCCAACTTCAGATCGAATTGGTGATTCGGCTCATGTAGAAATGCCTATGTCGCATACAAACCGGCAATCGGCCGGCCGGTGCTGATTTCGAACGGACGTCCCAATCCATCGTTAAAGTGCTGTTTGGGATCGACGCCCAGCGCCGAGAACATTGTAGCCGTCACGTCCCACGGACCAGTTTTTTTGGTGTGCGGGAAGGCGGCGAGCCGATCGGACGCTCCGTAGACCTGTCCGCGGCGAATTCCCGCGCCGGCCATCACGATCGAATAGACACTCGCCCAGTGTTTTCGTCCCGGAGACTCTCCCACGAAACTTTTTTCGATCGCAATTTTTGGGGCGCGGCCGAACTCTCCCATGCAGACGACGAGTGTCGATTCCAACAAGCCCCGCTGTTCTAAGTCTTCCAACAGCGCGGAAAACCCCAGATCGAATCGCGGCATGAGATGGTTCTTCATCGCGGTGAAAATGTCGTTGTGCGTGTCCCAGCCGTAGAAATCGGTCTTTTTCGGGTCGACGTCTTGTCCCCGCGCGTTGTGATTGAAGAAGACAGTCACCCACGGCACCTCGGCTTCGACCAACCTCCGCGCCAGCAGACAGGCCTGACCGGCCCGATTGCGACCGTATCGATTTCGAGTCGCGTCGTCTTCCTGTGTGAGATCGAACGCGTCACGGCAGCGAGGCGACGCCAACATGCGATAGGCCTGATCGTACAGGCCTTCCAGTTCGCCGACGGGTTGGCCGCGATCGAGTTGGCGTGTGAAGGCGTCGATGCTCTCCAACAGCGATCGTCGCGCGTCGAGACGAACCGTTGGCAATTCCTGTTGGCGAGAGAGCCCCGGCAAGCCGACCGCCTTTTCATCGACGTCGCCCAAGACGAGTGGATCGAAATCGCTGCCCAACAATCCGCCCGACTGTCCCGGCCCTGCAATCAGCGGAACAAACGCGGGGCCGTTGACGTGTACCGCCGTGTAAGGAAACCGCGACGTGGGTCTCACGCGTTTGAGAACTGCACCCGGAGTCGGAAAGTCGTCCGGTGTAGGCAGCGGGTTCGACGACTTGCGTGTGTGAAAACGCCCCGTTAAAGCCAAGTATGTTGCCGAGCCGTGGTCGAGATCATCATGCGACATGCTGCGGATGATCGCGTATCGATCGGCGAGCCGGGCAAGTTTCGGAAAGTGTTCGGAAACGAATGTCCCCGGAACGGCCGTCGGAATCGCTGCGAACTCGCCACGTACGGTGTCGGGGGCGTCGGGCTTCGGGTCCCAGGTTTCGAGTTGGCTCTGCCCGCCGTTGGCGTAGACGAGAATGACGGACTTAGCCCGGCCAAAGCCGGGAACTCCCGATTGTTGCGGCTCAGCCGAAACGGGCTTCGCGCCGGCAAACGGCATCAACAGTCCGCCGACGCCGCCAAGGCGAAGCAGCTCGCGACGATTCATGGACCGAGTCTTACGATGATTTTCGGTGATCAAACGCAGCATCTCGATCATCCAACGTCTGAGCTAGGTTAAGCGAAACAAACACTCCGCACCTGGTCGTTTCAATCAGTTCTCATGATATGCAACATTCAACTCTATCGCTGGCTGAAAGGACCCGTCAAGCGGCTCGAGCGGCGGGCAGAATCAGAGCGGCTGACATCGGTGTTTTGCGGTGAGCCGCGCCCTGGGGTCGCGATTCAATCGACCGCCATCTCCCGGCTACTTGAACTTCCGATAAGCGAATAGAAGAAGAAGTGCTCCGCCCACGGCGATGACGAAGCTGCGAATGTCGAAGCCGCTAATGCTGCCGAAGCCGATCAGGGTGGCGACAAACCCACCAACAAAGGCTCCCGCAATGCCGATCAGGATGGTGACGACGATGCCTCCCGGATCTTTCCCCGGCATGATCCACTTGGCCAGGACGCCGGCAATCAGCCCGAAAACAATCCACGAAATGATACCCACAACGTGCGCTCCCAGAGTGTGAAAGTGATGGGTGAAGTGCCGACGGCATTATATCATTCGTCGTGACAAAAGGTGCAGCATGCGCGCGAATTGACTGATATCCTCTTGATTCCGGCTCCCAGCCGTCAGAGGTGTCGGTTGCCGCTCGGCCGCGTTTCGTTATGGTGGTTGCGTGCGGGGTCAGTTCAGCCGTTGGCGTGTTCGGGGAATCGTCGAAACACAATGTTGGACGTCATCGACAACGAAAAATATCGACGGCATCGCGAAGCGCGAACATCCGGCTCGAGTTTCGAAACGCTTCAACACGAGATCTTGCTTCCCGTGCTGTTGTTCGGCAGCATCGGCGCGATTACCTGGGCGATCCGAGGATCGAACGGCTGGGGCGGCATCGATGGAACGATACTGCCGGGCATGACATGGGGACTGTTGTGGTACTACCTGTGTTATCGCAAAGGAATCGACGCTCGCGAAATTCCGCTTTGGCTGGGATTGGGCATCGCCATTGGCGGTGAATTGGGTTATGGCCAATACGTTTCCTGGATACGAGGCCTGTTCAACGTCGGTGATGAAATCATCGACGTCGCGCCCTGGATCGGCTGGGTCTGGTTTGTGCTGGCCGGCATCGGCTGGGGTGCGACGGGAGCGATTGCCCTGGGTTGGGCACTCGGCGGAAAGGCCTCTCCCGAACGTTGGCTTTTTCGTTTGGTCGTTCCAGCCGGCATTGCGTATCTCGGTTTGCTAACTGTTCGCGAATCCCCTGCGTGGTTCTTCCCGAATTACGGTTTGGGAATCTACGCCGTCGAAGCCGACGAACATTTGGGGCGGACGGTCTACACGAACACGCAGAATTTCACGGTTGTTGCGTGGTGGCTGGGAGCGCTGTTGGTGGCCCTGTTTCAAAAGGATCGAGCCACGCTGACCGTCGGGCTGCTCGTCGGGGGCGGGTTTGGTGCCGGTTTTGCGCTGGGAGCCCTGTGGTGTCTGGGCTATGGATACGCGCCGACCTACATCGATTGGTGGAAAATGTGGGAGTTGAACGCCGGCTTCAATTTAGGACTGCTGTACGTCATCGCGCTGAACTGGTCGATCCGGCAAGTCGACAACAACCACGACGCCGATGGGAGGCCGCTGGCTGATATCGGCGGGCTGCCTGAGATCCCCGACCGTCGCAGAAACCTATCGTTGTTGCTGAGCGTGTACCTATTGCTGTTCATCACGTTTCGAGGTGTATCGCTCACAGTCGGTGGACTGTTGGGATTCTACGATGCCAATACGGTCGAACAATACTCTTGGCCGCCGGCGCGTGAGGCACTGTTTCTTCCTGCGGCGGCACTGTTGACGGGCATTACGATTTTGAACGTCTGGCGAATCGTTCGCTCATCGGCACCAGCCGAGCATCGGCGATTCGGAACGGTTCGGCTCCCGGAACGCCTGACAGATCTCATGGCGGGCATGACGGTTGTCGGCGCCATCTCGATTTGGCCCGCGAAAATCAGCGTGTTGTATGCGCTGTTTCTGTGCGTGGCCCTCTTCGCCTTCAATAGGCTCAATCGCCATTACGATGGAATCGATGCCCCCAGCGCCGGATAGGCGCTGGCTGTGATCATCATGTCGCACGACAACGTTAACGTCGCGCCGGTTACAACGCCGAGTTGAAGATCGACTCGAGCGCTTCCTCGGTCACCTCACGTGGATTGACGCGCAGGATGCGTTTGAGCGTGAACGCGGTCTCTGCCATGCCCGGTATTTGATCCGGCTGAACGCCGACGTCGCTGAGCTTGGCGGGGATTCCGATCTGAGCCTTGAGGTTCTCGACCGCCGTAACGGCTCGCTCGGCGGCCGTTTCTTCATCGAGCCCGGCAACGTCTTCGCCCAGCAATTCGGCGATCCGAGCCATTCGTGGCAGGCACGCCGGCGCGTTGTATCGCATCGCGTAGGGCAATAACAGCCCGCAGCCGAGGCCGTGGGGCGTATGAACCGTACCGCTGACCGCGTATTCCATCGCGTGGACGATCGCCACACCTGTGTTTGAGAAAGCCATGCCCGCGACCGTCGCACCGAGCGCCATGCCTTCTCGCGCTTCCACGTCGCCGCCTTCGTCGACGGCTCGCTTCAAGTGTTGACCGATGAGCCTAATCGCGCGTTCGCCCAGCGATTCAGCGACCGGATGACTGCCTTGATAAACTGTCCGCTCGCCCACGGGCAGCGGGAACCGTTCGTTCTCAATGGCGGTGTAAGCCTCGACGGCGTGCGTGAGTGCGTCGATGCCGCTTCCGGCTGTGACGTGCGGCGGGCAACTGACAGTCAACAGCGGATCGACGAGCGCCACTTTGGGTCGCAGGTGATTGCTGAGAATGCCGAACTTGCTTCCCTGTTCGGTATCGCATAACACGGCAGCGGCGGTGATTTCCGAACCGGTTCCCGAAGTAGTCGGCACGAGCACCAACGGCATGACAGGCCCCGGCACGACTTGATCACCGGCGTAGTCTTTCGGCGACCCACCGTGCGTCAGGATGACGGCGGTGGCTTTGGCGACGTCCATGTTGCTGCCGCCGCCCAAGCCGAGCAGCACGTCCGGACCAAACGATCGAGCCCTCTCGACAGCGCTCTCCACCACGTGGATCGGCGGCTCCGGCTCACCCCCGTCGAACACGTCGACGCCTACCCCCGCCTTCGTCAGCGGATCGCGGACGCGGTCGACGACGCCGGCGTTGACAAGAGATTGATCGGTAATAATGAGCACTCGCCCCGCAGCCAACTGCTCGGCAACGTCGCCCAGCTGATGCACGGCATCACGACCAAAAAGTAGTTGCCCGGGACCATGAAAGCTCCATATCGTTCGCATGTGATTGACGCCTTTCTACTGCCTTGTCTATGTTCTTTGCTTCGGAATACGGCATCGGCATCGCCAATTCCGCCCTGTCCGTCGTTCCTGAGCCACGCGTCAATCGAGGAATTACGATACGCGTTACGCTACCTTTCGCTCGCGGGCACGTTGACGCGTATCCCCTCTTTAGCTGAAAGCGCGGCGGCATCGAGCACTTCCATGCAGCGGAGGCCGTCGTAGAAATTGGGTTCGATAGTATCGTCGTCGTGGATCGCTTTGAAGAAATCGGCTGCCTGATGAATGAACGTGTGTTCGTAGCCGATAGTATGGCCCGGCGGCCACCAAGAGGAAATGTACGGGTGCGTCGATTCGGTCACCATGATGGTTTTGAATCCTTGCGAGCCGGGATCGTCCTCGCGCGAGAAGAACTCGAGTTCGTTCATTCGCTCGAGATTGAAGCACAGGCTTCCCTTGCTGCCGTAGATTTCGAAGCAGTTGTAGTTTTTGCGTCCGGAGGCGAAACGAGATGCCTCGAACGAGCCGAGCGCCCCGTTTTCGAATTCTGCGACCATAAACGACGCATCGTCGACGGTGACCGGCCCTTTTCCCTCGCCGACGCCCGCTTCAAAGGCGGTTTCCGTCGCTTCATCGGGCAGGCTGCGTTCGCGAATGAAATGGGCCATCGTGCATTGTACGGTCTTGATCTCGCCGATGAGAAACCGCGCCAAGTCGACGCTGTGTGAGTTCAGGTCACCGTGCGGTCCGTAGCCGGCCGATTCCTTTCGCAAGTGCCACGTGAGCGGGAAAGCCGGATCGACGATCCAATCTTGCAGGTAGGCTCCCCGCCAATGAAAAATCCTTCCAAGCTTGCCCTCATCGATGAGTTGTTTCGCGTAGCGGATGGCCGGAACGCGGCGGTAGTTGAATCCGACGACGTGCTTCACTCCCGCTTGTTTGACGGCGCTGTACATTTCCCGCGCTTCCGCGGCTGACAGTGCCATCGGCTTTTCACACAAGACATGTTTCCCGGCCCGAGCCGCTTCAACTGCGATGTCTTTGTGCGTGTTGGTCGGCGAGGCGATGTCGATGATGTCGATGTCATCTCGGTCGAGCATGGCTTCCCACGAGGCTTCGATCTCTTGCCAACCCCATTTCTTGGCGAATTCACCGACCGCATCGACATGCCGTCCGCAGGCGGCCTTTAACACCGGCGAAGACGGCAGGTCGAAGAAGCGAGACACTTTGTGATACGCGTTGCTATGGGCCTTGCCCATGAACTTGTAGCCCACGATGCCGATGTTCAATCGGTCGGCCATCTTGTTGCTCCTCATGTCGTCTCGGTCGCAAGTCGCGGGGCGGACGTTTCACCAGTTGTGTTTCTCAGGGGATGTTTCTGCATCTACATTTCAGCCAGCAGATCTCTTAAGTATTTGACTCCATCCTCGACGGCTTGGATTTCGTCCGCGTGTTTGTCTTTGAGAAAATCGATTTCCAGACAGAGCATGCCCTCGTAGCCGGCTTCGGCCAGCGCACTCACAATGCCCGGCATGTCGATGATGCCGCTGCCGGCGGCGGCGCTGCCCCAGAACGTCCAATCGCGAGGCGAACCGGTCCCAGGGTCGATGTCCTTGATGTGTGTGGCATACGTGCGCGCGGCAAGCTTGCGAGCCGCCTCGACCGGGTCTTCGAAAACGCGTAGCGTGTTGCCGGTATCAAAATTGACTCCCAGGAACGGTGAATCGACGCGATCGAGGATTTCGAGGATTTCGTCCGACGTGAAATCGATGTGGTTCTCGATCGCAAGTTTGACGTCGGCGTCTTCGGCCTTCTTGACAGTCTCCTTAAGAATCTCGGATATCTGTTCGATCTGAGGCCCGTGGGGTTCGTCGCGAAACATCAGACTGCTTCCGACGATTCTCATGACCTTGGCGCCGACTCCGCTGGCCGTGGCAAGATGCTTTGTCATCTCCTTGGCAGCTTGTTTGTTTTTGCCCCCTTCCAAGCCGTCGGGATGCCCCCAGGCGACCATTCGCTCGAGACTGTGCTCATCAAGCCGACTCTTGATTTCAGTGAGATACGACTTGTCGAAGCGAGGCATGAAACAGGTTTCCAGCGAAATGCCGTCTGCCCCGAGCCTGAGCGTTTCATCTATACAACGTTCGAAATCCCATCGTTCACCGGGGTCAACCTGGTTGGGATACACCTCGCCGAATCGTCGATGGTAACTGTAGCTATCGACGCCAACTTTCATGACAGGCCTTTCTATGAATGTATTTTCGACATCGCGCATCTGCTCCCTCTCCCGTCGGGAGAGGGCCGGGGTGAGGGGCGTCCACTCTTCATTCGACCCTCATCCTAACCTTCTCCCAGAGGGAGAAGGAATTCGGAGACGCGCCTTTGGCGATTTACGTGTTTCATTTCCCCTGATCGAAAACGGGCGACGATCAATTCGCGCCGGTCGTTACCTTCCCATTTACGGAATAAAGGTACGTAAGAATGTCGCGGAGTTCATCGGGCGTTTTGACCAAGCCGTTCGGCATCGGTGACATCTGTTGGAGCTTTCGTTCTTCAACGTCGTCCTGGTCGATCATCTGACGGGTTCCGTTTGGCAACAACAGGACGAGCGCGTTGTCGTCCTCTTCGACGACCAATCCCGTCAGCGATTTGCCCTCGACGGTCACGATGAGCGTCGCTCGAAACACGGGTGCGATCTGCTTGCTGGGCAACAAAATCGACTCGACGAGGTGCGACACCGTAAATCGTTTGGACGTGTTCATCAGGCTCGGGGCACCGTTGCCGTCTTGTCCGGGAAGAATGCCGTGACATTTGATGCACGACAAGCCGTCTGCGCCGAACAGTTTCGCGCCGCGGACCGGGTCGCCTTTGCCGAAGTCGTTCTTCCAGTCGATCGCCAAAAACTCATCGAGATTCTGTTGCCGATTGGGATCGGCGGCGTTCTGTTTAAGACGTTCGGCCAACGAACCGAGACCCAAGTCTTCGGGTAGTGTCGCTTCCACCGAAGCGGTTGAGCGAAATTGAAGCGTGACGGGTGAGAAGCTGTCAGCCGCCTCGACGCGCACGAGAATATCATTGCTCCCCGGTTGCAGGTCGAAGTGTGCGTTGTTCTCGCTCGACACGAGGCTCCCATTGTGCCAGACGGCAACCCGATCGAATTTCGACGTGACCAGCTCCGCTGGTGCCGGTTGCAAGCTTTGCAAACGGATATAGAGATACGAAAACGAACCTGGCTGAGAATCAGCGTTTTGAGGCAACTCGAACGCCCGCTTTGTCGAGCGCGTGACCCACTTCAATTGCCGGCGGGCCGACGCGTACTCCGCCGAGAGTTCGATGGGGCCTGCTTCGATGGCGTTCGTGATTTCTTTCGATCGGTCGTCAGGCGAGAAAGGTCCGACGAGCCAAGCCTGAGTGATCGGTTTGAGCGGAGCCGCCGCGAGGTGACCGGCAAGGTCGTCGTGATAGACCTTCTCGACGAGCGGGTTGCTGCCGGCATCGTTGAGCAGCGACAGGAAATAGGCAGCCTGCAACCGGTTCCGATCATCTGCGTCGGACAGCCGAGCGACAAGCAGATCATACAACGCCCTGGGTTCAGCGTCCTGTTTGGCGTGTTGCCACCACCCAGCCGTTGTGAAGCTTCCGAGGCGGCCCAGCTTGTCAAGGTCGACGGTTTCATTTGCGTATTTGACCACCGCCTTGGCATCCCAGATGCCGCCGGTGCGCCGAACACTGAGCGTGAGATCTTGGGGAGGTTCGCTGTCGGTTGCCGGCACGGTCAATCGAAAGCCGGCTGAAAGAATTCCGGCGAGTCGTCCCGCAGCATCGTCGGACGTGCAGAGCGTACGAATTTGCTGGAGCGTACCACGTTCGGCGACGAAGAACGCCGCCCCTTGTCGCAAATAGGTGTCGGTACTGCGAGCCGGTCCTTTGAGAACGGCGGCGGGAACCGGGCCGGGTGTGCGATCGATTCCGTGAATGGCCGCACGTTGTATCTGAGTGGACGCATCGGCGAGCGCCTCGACGAAAATGTCACGCGAGGCCTTCAGTTGCGAGAAATCCGCCAGCGCCCCAAGCGTTTGGAGCCGCGCGTCGCTGTCGGAATGGTGAGTCAACTCGCTCAACAGCTCGGCCGCCCGCGGTTGTCCGCTCATCCCGGCCAGCCAGGGGAGATGATTGATCGCCGGGTCGGGCGCAACACATTGTTCCAATCGCTCGACGGCCTCATCGAGCAGTACGCCGCCGCGTCGCGCGATTTCGACGTGAGCCCGCTGCCGTCGCCACCACGAGTCGCACGACAGTTCATTCCACAGCCGATCCGGTTTCACCGTTGGTGCGTCGTAGGGGTCAAACCGATGCGGCGGCGAATCATCCTTGCGGGTGATCATAATCAGGTCGCTCGCGTATTTCGGCGAATGCGCGTTTGCCGGCAGATGGCTGATCGCAGCGAAAACACGCCCGCCACGTCCAACCGCAACTCCCACAGGCCGCGCCGCACCACTTCCCACTAAGAACGGAAATTCCTCGGCCTTGAAACTGGCGCCGCGGGGCGAGATCGGGTATCGATCGATCCGCCGTTGACCCCAGCGGGCGACGAGTAAGTTGTGGCGATATTTTTCGGGTAGGTACGACTCGTTGTAGTAAGTTTGCCCGACAGGAACCGCGCGGCCCATCCCCGTGAACATCGTTTCGAGCAGGTCCGCTCGCTGCGGCGTCTTGCTGGCCATCCAACCACGGGGCCAGAAAAAGTTTGCGTTGGGTGTGACGTGCAACAGACGGCCCGGGACGTAACTCGACGGGATCGACTCGTGATCGTTGTCGTTGGAGAACAGATTCCAGCGTTCGTCGAACGCGAGACCGCAACTCCCCCGCGTTCCCTGTGCGATCACCTGGAATCCGGAGCCGTCGGGCCGGCAACGATAAAAGCCTCCAGTCCCTGTGAAGGGAACGGCCGTTCCTTCAGGCTGCGTATAGACGTTCCAATGCCCCCAATGGTCGGGCCGATTCTTGAAATCGCCAAACGTCAATAGCGGATCGCCCGATGTGAAACGTAAGTCGCCGTCCGGTCCCCAAGCCAACCCGTGGTACGTCACGTGCAAATCGACGGGCGTCCCCCAAATGAGCCGTTTCGGTCGAATGTTTTCGCGTTCGAGTCTCGCTCCTGGGAGAAGGTAAAGCGCGGCGGGTGTCATGCAGTACACGTCATTGCCGCGAATCTCGATGTCGTTCACCCACGTATCCGGAGGAAAGCGGTAAAGGAGTTTCCGAGCCTCGTATCCGCCCGTGTCATCGGGTTCGTAAACAAACAGTGCCTCCCGGCAACCAACAAACAACCGCCCGGCCGTATCGGCACGAATCGAGAGAAAGGACTCGTCGGCGGAATAGTCGAGCTTCACGATCTTGAGTTCAGGGTCGACGACGTGATACTCGACGTCCAAATCTTCCGCCGCGCCGCCGGCTCGTTTCAGCACGGCGGAATTACCCGTCGAAGACGAATCTCGCAGCCGCTTTACCTCCGTGGCATCGAAATGCCATAAGCCCACGGTCTGCGCGTCGGCGACAAACGGCTCGATTGGCGTTTCCTCGATCTTCCGAACCGCGTTTGAGATGCGGACCTCGTCGACCGAGCCGTCGCAACCGATGTGCTGGCTGCCCATTTGATACGCGCCGAACAGCAGCGGACCATTCGGCCCCCCCGTTCGAGTGCGATTCACCTGCTGTTGCTTGACGGACTTGCCGTCGATGAACAAACTAACGCGCGCACCGTCGAACGCCATCGCCAGATAGTGCCATCGATCATCGGTGATGTCGACACCGCTCTTGATCTCGGCCGGCACATAACCGGGCAAAAAAACGCTGAACTCGCCGCTGCCGGCATATGTGTACAATTCCCAGTGTTCGGCAGAAGCTTTGGGCGACTGGGCGACGAGAATGTTGAATTGATTCTTGCTGCGAATCTTCGCCCAACACTCAACGGTCAGCGGCGGCTCCGCATAGATCGGTCTGTGTTCGGCGCGAGCACTCGAAACGGTAGCGTTGAGCGCTTTGCCAAATCGGCCCGCCACGAGTGGCTCGCTCGGCGGCTTGTTCTTTTTCGCTGGCTGCTGCGCCGCCGCTTTGGGTGCATCGACCGTGCGCTGCTCGCGACTGGCCGCCCAAACCGTTCCCCGGCGGACGAGTTCGGCGACGCCAGGTACGCGGAGCGAAGCGGCATCGTGACCGAGAACCGTTTGGAAGACCCGCCCTTTGACGTAGTTGTAAACAAAGGCCATCGGCTCGTTTTGACCGGTCACCTTAGAGCGAGCCGTTGCCAAGACCTCAATCGGCTCGACACCCTGCTGGCGAAAATAGAGTTCGTCCGTGGTCTGAAAGGGTTCCATTCCCTTCGTAATGGGATGCTTCTCATTGGCGATTTCCACCAGGAACTTTCCGTATGCGTCGTGCCCGCTCTTTCCTTCGGTATGATCCCACACGCGGCGGCAGATTTTCGTCCGCCACAGCGTCCAGTCGGAGTCGCCCGCTTCGGGAAGCGAAAAGTGAAACGCGCCGTTGGCAAAATGGATGATGACTAATCCGCCGCCCTGCTCCAGGTACTTTGCGAAATTGTCTTTCGCCGCATTGCTTATGCCGGGCCGCTTCCAGTTACAATAGTTCATTACCAGCACATCGAAATCATGTAGCGCGGTCGTTGCCAGGAATTCGACGTCTTCTACAATGCGAATGTCAAAGCGGGCATCGCGCAGGAGTGCTTCACGAATAACCGGCGTGGTTTGCTGCCATTTGTGACCGGGATACTGATGTCCGGTGATGATCGCCGTTCTGAGCGGCTTGCCGATCGGCACCCGCGATAGCTCTTGTTCGCTAGGAAGCTTCGAGTGGACACCCTCCTTGGGAACCGTCGCTTTGGCCGTCCAAAGAACGGCGTTCAAGACCATGCGTCGAAAGTTTTCGACCTTCCAGTTGTCGTGGAAATGTCCGCCGGTAAAACCGAACCCGCGTCCCCCGTCGTCTCGTTCGACGGCCCACGCGACGACTTGTTCGGCCGGTTCGCCCGGAATCGGCGTCGTCAGAATCGGTGTGAGCCGCCCGTCGCCAGGGCGGAAGCGAATGTTGTAATAATACTCTTCCCGCAGTTCGAACGGTCTCATTCCGCGACAGATCGGATGTTCCGGCGAAGCCGGCTTGGGCTTCGTTTTGGCCGTGCGGATTTGCGAAAACCATTTTCGAGGCCCCGGGCCGGTCTCGTAATCAAAGTGGCCGCCGAGCCAATCGAGGAACTGCCGTCCCCCTTTGTGAATCGGCACGAATACCGTGTAATGAATGGCGACGAATCCGCAGCCGCGCTTCATTTGCTTTTCCATAACCGCCAGCCGATCGCCGTGAAGCAAGGGATGCGCTTTCTCGTCGTGATCGGAACCATCGGAGAACATCACGATGGTGTCGGCGTCGTCGAGCGTTTTCGGGTCTTCTGGCCAGCCGTCTAGGTGCACTTCGGTTCGTATTTCATTGGCGCCCGCCGACGCGTCGAGACAGGCTTTAATGAGCCGCATGCCTTTTTCGTATTCGTGATGTCCCGGGCCGTGACTCTTTGTGCCAGCAATCAGGACGATTTTTTTGGGCGTCGTGATGTGTTCATCGCCGGCCGATGCTGCGTCGACGCGCATTAGCAATACTGTGATCACCAAGACCAATACGGCGGCGGCTCGTTTCATCGTTGTGCTCACGTCACTCAGTATACCGTCACGCTCTGAACGAGCGACTTTCATCGAACGCGTTCAGCATATTCGAGCGTGATGCGGTTTGGTATGCAAAACGGAAAAAGTCACACGGGTCGATACGACCAAGTTCGGCCTGCTGTTTGACGTCGGAGCTTCGGGCGGGCCGAATCGCCACGGCGAACCGGTACAATCGCCACACGCCGAACGGTGCAACAAACGATCGACATCATTGCTCAACATCGTTCTTGTGTGGGACGCCGATGCGGGGTACGTTGAGCGACTAGGGGGAACAAACGTGGACAACGACGACTGGTATGGCATCGATCGCTTGCCGGAGTTTTCATCGGCTCCGAAGCCTCCACGTTCGTTTGGGGCCTGGGGAATCGCGATTCTCCTTACAGCGGTTGTCTGCTTGCCGGCCGTACTGTTGTGGTCTTACTTGGACATCCCCGTGCCCTCCTGGACGTCGTCCTCCGATTCAACAACTGAAGCAGTTGCCGGGGCTAAGGTACGTCGCCGGCCGCGCAAGTCGTTGCCCAAAGGAACGCTGATTACGGTCCGCATTTCGGCGATCGATCGGACCAACAAACGCACATTGCCGCCGGGCGCCGAGATGTGGTGCGAAGGCATGGACAGTCAGTATTTCGCCCGAGGATTTGCAACGTCATCGGCAAAGATGCGGGTCGGCGAACGGAGCGAAATCTACATCTATCCCGATACGAGAGCCGGGACGGGCTTTGCCGTACCAGTGATCGCGACGCCGTACATGAACCCGCTCGGAAGCGCGTACGATACGATCGTCATCGACGTGTACGATGACCGAGTCGAAGCGACGGGGGTTGCGGTCAAAGCGGCAAATGGCTCAGCAGTCGTGGCGATGCCGCGCTGAAGTGCGCTACGCCAGCCTGCTACGTCGAAAATGGAGATCGCGCCGATGCGTTTCGAAATCCCGATCAGCGCAGGACGGTCAGTTGGTCGAACCAGTAGGCTTCGTCGTCGCGGCGGCAGACCATGAAGCGGCCGATGTCGGCTTCGTTCTTGGCTTCGTGGTAGCGCAGGTAGATGTGATTTTCGTCCACGGAGACGATTTCAATCTTTCCCGTTTCGTGCGACATGACGAACCGGGCGCGGCGCGCCAAGCCGGAACCTCGTTTGATAGCTTCCTGGAAGATCGACCAGCCTTCGACAATCGGCAGTTCGAACGGTTCGTTGCCCTCAGTGGGCCGTCCTTGGAACAGGTAGTACGGTGGGCAACCGATGTACGAGAGCTTGTCATACATTTCAGAGAGTACGTCGGGCGAATCGTTGATGCCTTTGATCAACGGACATTGGTTGACGCAGATGACTCCGTTTTCGAGACACGCGGCGATGCCCTTGACCGCTAAGTCGGTCAATTCTCGAGGGTGGTCGAAGTGCGCCATGACATGAATTCGCCGTTCGGCTGTCGAGTACCGGCGAAAGGCCGCCTGCAGGTCGTTGTCGTTGAGCACGCGAAGTGGATCGAACGCCGGCATTTTTGAACCGAGCCGAATGATCTTCACGTGCGGGATGGCTCTGAGCGACTCAAAAATGTCGACGAGTCGACGGGTGCTCATCAGCAGAGGGTCGCCACCGGTTAACAGCACATTGTCGACCTCTGGATGACTGCGGATGTATTCCAGGCCTTCGCTGATGTCGTGCGTTGTTTCGTCGTTGTCGTCCATGAACAAGCGTTTGCGAAAACAATAACGGCAGTACGCACCACAGACTTCGTTGCACAGCAGCAGGACGGTCGATACGTACTTGTGCTGCGTGCCTCGCGCCACGGTCACCGATTCTTCGTTGCTGGCGTCGAGCGTGCCCCAGCTGCCCAATTCGCCCGCTTGCGGAATGATTAGCCGCCGTATGGGATCGTCCGGGTCATCCCAGTCGATCAATTTCAGGTAATAATCGTTGGCTCGAAACACGAACTTCTCAGCGACCGGCTTGAGTTCCTCGCGTTCGTCATCGGAGAGATGTTCCAACTGGTCAAGGCTGCGAACGTAGGCAACGCGTTTCTTTTCGGCGCGATGCCGTCGTTCGCTGCGCTCGGTGCGCTCGTCGGAGGTTGTCGATGTCTGTTGTGTTCGGAGCGTCATAAACGTTGCCTCGTCCTGAGCAAAAGGACAATCGGGTCCGTCCCAAAACACGGTTGTGGTGGGTTGTTCCTCGACTAGAACACAATCGCCGACCATCAGAGGGTTTTGGGACCGCTTGTCGTTGTAAGACACGGTTTGGAAACGCGTCGTTTGTTTCGTCCAGTGTTTCTTCCAGAACTCATCTCAAAAGTCGTTGACCGACAGCGGATACACTTAGCACACAGAATCACTAGCCGTGGTGCCAGTCAACCACTTGAATGTGTCACAATGTATAACGTGCGATCCGTTGTCTCGACACTGCGAACCGTGCAGATGGGCCTGTCGAAATCGAAACGAGTGATCGACGGAAAAAAACATTCGCCGATTGTGCATTTACGCTCAAGCACCGACGTTTCGAGTTCACTCGTGGAGGGCACACGCCGGCGGCGAGATCGTTGTGGATCAACTTGTGGTTTTTGAGATCATAGGGAATCGCCCCCAATTTGTCACCAGGAGCTCTTCGCACGGCAACTTCGCCGAGCAGCAGTCTGTTTTCGACAGATGTCGTCGAGCACGGCTTCACGGTAGGACCTGCCGAACGACGTTGATGGTTACTTCTTCGAACTACTGAACTCGCGTTGTCGTTGCAATGTTCGCAAGTCGACCGCACGACATTACGTCTCCGGGGCCGGTTCACGCGGGCCGGGGTCCGTCATCCCCTGAACGAGCACCACGATTCCGCCCAGCAACGACAGCGTCGAGGCGATCCAAAAAATCCCGCTACCCAACCCCATTCCGCTGGCACTATACAGATAGAAGCCGATTGCCGGTGCGATCATTCCGCGGACGCCCGTTAAGCCGACGTGAATGGCATTGTATAACGAGACATTTTCGTGACGCGCGAAGTACAGGCTGCCGGTGAGCCAATTGATCGTTCCGCCGCCGTTGCCGATCGCGTGTAGCGAAGCACCGACAACGAACGGCCAGACCTGAAGCGTCAGCCCGCCGTAAGCATGGCACGCGTAGGCAACGCACTGAAACGTGTTGAAAATGGCGCGACCGTACATCGGGTTGGTTCGATCGAGGAACCGTCCCCAAAACAGAGATGACGTCATCATCAGCAACATCGGCAGTGCGGCGCAGACCAAGCCGACAATCAACGTCACCACGGTCTGCTTTTCCAATCCCCATGTCTCGGTAAGAAGCGCCACGATCGGCGCCGGCATCACCGCAGCCAGTGCGTTTTGTCCGAGAACGTCGTCAGCCAACACCTGCGCGATGAAGACGATGGCCATGTGGTTCGCGAAACCGGCCAGAGCGAACCCAAATTGATAAAGCACAAATCGACGGTCCGCCAGAAAGACCTTTAAGCCGTTGACGAACGCATGGTGCGGCAACTCCTTCGAATCAGCCGTGAAGATGCTCCGCCGGCTAATGGGTATGCGCGAATAACAAAACGCCGAACCAAACAGAACCGCGCCGACCAAGCAATACACCGCGTAATACGAATCCGGCAGGAAACTGATCCACCAGTAGCCCAACAAGGTGATGAACAAACCGGAAATTGCCGCGATCGCCTTCACCCAACCGACGGCCGCCCCTCGGCACGTGGGGGGATAATTCACGCGGTACATGTTCATCTCGGCCACGCGCGGGAAGACGCGAACGATGAACGCCATCCCGATGATCAGCGTGAATGCCAGCGGTCCGCCCAAGGGGAGCGCCGTCGCGATCAGCAAGCCGCACACGAGATAATTCGGCGCAACGACCAGCGTTCGCATTGGCAGGCGCCGGCCGAGGTAGCTGACGAGCGGGCTCAGTAGACTACTGCCGCCCAGCATCGCTTGCAGCAGCGCCAGATGTGCGCCCGTGCCTCCAATGACGGTCTTCAGCACCACGGGCGAAAGCAACATGAACGCCACAAACGCGCCGGCCCCGACGTTGTATAACGTCTCAAAGTACAACGTGGGCCGCACCCGGGCAGGAACGCGGTTACGAACGACCGGCATTCGTACGAAGCGATCACCGAATACGGTACCCCATCGTTGACGCGAAGCGAATGAGGTTGTTGCCTCGCCACTCCCGGCGGAATCGGGCTGACTCCGTTTGCGTCCGAGTAATGTTGCCAGGATCGTCTCAATCATACAATCCGTTACTTCCTTGCCGGCAAACTTGAGGGCATCCCCAACGCGTTACGAACTCCCGCGAAGACGCTTGCCCAGTTCCTCGAACATGTTCGAGCATTCCGTGCGAGCCGCCGCCAAACCTTTGACGGTGATGTCAGAGCCCTTGACGTAATCGAGCACAACGCTCTCGGCACGCATCAATTCCTTACAGGCATCGGGTATCTCAGAAGCCACCTCGGCGGGAATCGTCGTGACGCCGTTTAGGTCACCGTGCAGTAAGTCACCCCGGTAGATCGTCATGCCGCCAACGACTACGGGAACCCCGATGTTGAGCATGTGGCAGTACCCGTGAGCGCACGTGACCCCGGATGTGAATGTGGGGAAATTCAACTCCGCAACCTGATCGAGATCGCGACCGGTGCCTGACGTAATCAGGCCCTGGGCACCGAACGACTTGTAGACCGTACACATGACTTCGCCGAACGTCGCCGAAGCAGTTGGCTCGTCGAGATCCTGAAAAACAATGACCGGCGGGCCGGGCAGCTCGGAAAACATTTCGATTTGTTCGTCCATGCCCGCGTAGACGTCGCCGCCACGTGGGGGCGCTTGACTGCGGAACCCGGATGTGAGCGCGTAGCCCACCATCGGGGGCAAGCTGGGAAAATTCGCCTTGATGGTGTCGTTCATGTAGCCGGTGTTGCGTGGCCGGATGTTGAACAGTTCGATAACGTTGCAGACGGTAGGAGTGTCATACTTTGCCAGGTCAGCCAAGACCGTCTTGGAAAGCCCATTTGTTGCCATTTCGATGTTTTCCTGCAGGAGTCAATTTTCAGGTGTGAACTCGTGTTCCGTTGTCCCGGCTGCGAGCGGCGTTCGGCGGTGGAAAAAGGGGACGATTGGCTCACTATATCTCATTCACTCAGGTGCTGAAAGCGAGGCGATTCAGTCGGTTGTTGCCGCGTAACGCCCTTTGTATTTCGATGAATGGCTCGTTGGTCCTTGTGCCCCAATTAGCCCGAAACCGAGGAATTCCCGACGATTTCCGAGCTCTCGGAATGGGACAATTCCGACGAACAATGACGGCAGACTGGGCGCGCCGGCGGAGCTTCGCAGTGCCGAACACAGGCAATTCGCAGTTTTTTGCAGAAATTGCCCAAATTGGGTCTCACATTTCGCCAGTGATTGGGTAATCTGAAGTTCTGGTTGTGCCTGTTTCGGTTGCCGAAAAGCCCGCGAACACTGGTTCCGGCTCTCGATTCGTAATCGATATGACAATCTCAGCGGGCGGTGCCAATGCGCGTTGTTCGCTGTCCAGTTCACACCATAAACGCCCGCCTAATTCGTAATCGCGCAATCGACGACGTTGACCTGAATCGGTTCGGCCTAAACGAATCGGATTGGATCGCGAAAACGTGTGTTGTTACAGGCAGTTTTTGTTTGCGATTGTGCGACAGGCGTGGTCTTATTTGATGGCGGGTTCCAATACGCCCGCCTGCGTGTTTAGAGATTGGTGGGTCCGTGGTTGCGAACCCCAAACCATTCCAGATCGTGGAGAATGAGGACGGATGACACAGACGACTATCGAAACTCCCCGCTTGCTGCCGGCAGTCAAACTGCCCCCTTACACGTTCGTTCCCGGTACCGACACGCCGCATCCGATTCGTGACCCGAGAGGACATAGCCATCACCTCAAGGGCCGCAGAACGGCTGAGCCTCTGGTGCCGGAGTCGTGGGCCGACAACCGAAGTTATCTGGTTGCCATCGACCACTTCAACTTTGGTTACTACTGGGAATCGCATGAGGAGTGGGAACGCCTTTGGCGAGTCTCCGGTCCCGACACAACGGTCGGCCGCTTCCTCAAAGGGCTCGTCAAGCTCTCGGCGGCCGGTGTTAAGGTCCGCGAGCACAGCATTCATGGCGTCCGCCGGCACGCTGCCTCCGCCGGTGAGGTATTCGCCGACGTCGCTGCCGAGGTGGGAACCGACCGTTTCTGTGGCTTAGAGTTCACCGAACTTCAATTTGCAGCCGACCGAGCGGCCCAACTCGTTTACAAACAAGAGATGATTTCCGGCGAAGCGTTACGGGTCTTCCCGTTCCTGCTGCGGCCCGAGCCAATGCCGCTTGCGTAGCGGCTGCGCTCCAAGGACAGGCAACTGGTTCCCGCCAGGCTCTTTTTTCTGGCGGAATCAGGGAACCCCGAATGTTTGTGAGGTGTCTCTACGCAGCACGGGTCGACTGCTGCGCGCCGTCGGCCTCGGTTGCCTCCCCCGTTGACGGTTCGGACGCGCGAGCCAAGATTTGCCGGCTGCCGGAACTGAGCTGATAACGAACACCCTTGCCGCGTCCGTCGAGCTGAAACTTGAGCAGCCCCAGTGCGATCAGCCCGCCGTGAATACGGGGCAGATTGTCTGCTTCAAGGCCGTGTACCGATCTGAGCCTCGGCAGCCAGCCATCGAATTCAGGCTCCTGCCGCTGGGTGGATGCATGGATGGCTGCATAGGCGTTCAGCAACGTTCGCCAGTCATCATGCTTGGTGAGTTCTGCCAGCTCGAAGTCGATCATGCTGGATGTATCGACCGGATTGACCCTCGGTCCCAGACCAACCCCGCCCGCCGGAACGACCGTCATAATCGGACCGGCCGGTAAACTGGTGAGGTGCGGCGGATGCCTCGTCCAGAATCATGCGGGCCGGCAATACGTCATTCGATGGGCTGGTTTGTATTCGTTACGCGCCGGATCAGCGTGCACAAGCTAGAGCCGCATTGTTTGGTCTGACAGCGGTTCGCGTAGCGCACGCACGGCTATTCGCAATTCGTCTTGGCAATGCCCAACCGCACTAACAGTGCGGCAAGAATTGGAAAGACGTTGACTTCTGGAACGAGTCACGTGCCGGTGCTACTATCGGCGTGTGCGGACGTTTTCGAAGTTCTGGTACGATCGCCCGTCAGACAGCCAAGCGATATGTGATTCGGACGTTGCATCGCAATCGTTCAACCGAGAGGCCCGCCGTGATGACAGATCGTTTGAAGCACAAATTCAAGCTCTGGTTGTTCGCTCTTTTCTGCCTGTGCGCATGTTGGTCCGCTGTAGCACACGCCGGTGACGACACCACCGTCGAGAAAGTTTACGACAAGTTGTTGGCGGGGAAAGAGCCGGTGAAGGTCGTCTGTTTTGGTGACAGCGTGACCGGCGTCTATTACCACACGGGAAGCCGACGGGCCTATACGGATATGCTCGAGATTGCGCTCGAGCGCACGTTCCCACAGGCGTCGATCACCGCGATCAACGCCGGCATCAGCGGTCACACGACTCGGCACGCGCTCGCCAGAATCGAGCGAGACGTGCTCGCCCACGAGCCCGATCTCGTCACGATCATGTTCGGACTGAATGACATGGTTGGCATTCCACTCGACGAATATCAAAAAAACCTGATCGAGATCATAAAGCGGTGCAGGGATATCGGCGCCGAGGTTTTGTTGTGTACGCCAAATTCAGTGACGGATACGTCCGGTCGCCCAACAAACAAACTCGAACGATATGTGGCCGCCGTTCGTGGCGTAGGCAAAAGCAAAAACGTACCGGTGGTCGACTGTTATCGCGCCTTTCAAGCCGTTCGCGCCAAAGAGGCATTCGAATGGTTCCTGCTGATGAGTGACGAGATTCACCCCAACATGGACGGTCATAAGAAAATCGCCGACGAGATCGCCCGCGCCGTTTCGGCTGGAGCTGTTTCCGTCCGTGACGTCCCCCCTCCGCAACCGGCGATTCTGAGAACGCTCGAACGACTCAATAAGCAACAACCCGTTCGCGTCTACGCAATGCCACCGTTCGACAAGCTCATCGCACCGGTGCTCAAGCACCTCGATTCGTCGGCTCAGGTTGAAGTGACCACGTGGCCGACAGCCGGTCAAACACTGGCCGATCTCGAACAGGCTTCCAAAGGTGTCCGCAAAATGGGCGTGGACCTCGTCCTTATCGCTGCTCCGGCAGCGGTTTCTCCCGAAAAAAGCGAGACCTCCGTGCGGTCGTTCACTTGGACCATGAACTGGTCGCTGAACTTTGGCCCACCCACTTGGGACTGCGTCGTCATCAGCCCGGCTGTTGTCCAGCCCGATCTCAACGGGGACGATACCGATCGATCGCAGCTCATCACCAGGCTCGTCCGGGCACAAGATCTCAGCTTGATCAAACGCGAGCCTAATGATAATTCGCCTCCCAAGAAACTACTCGTCGACTGGCTGCGCAGCCAATTCGCGCTCGCGAAGGCGGCCGACAGGTGACACTTCTGGTGTCGCGGGACATTTCCCGCGCGAGGCGACATTGACGGTTCCGTCGCGTTGCCGTCGGCGGGGCAGTCTGCTATTCTCCGAGCTTCCGCTGCCGAAGCACTGTCTGAAATTCTAGGGAGTCGTCCCAGACGAGACACTTGAGGATTCGCTAGGCGGAGTGATTCTGATCACTGCAAATGGCGGCGTGAGAGCGGATTAGAGAAAACATTTTCGGGGCGTGGCTCAGCCTGGTAGAGCGCTGCGTTCGGGACGCAGAGGTCGCTGGTTCAAATCCAGTCGCCCCGACTAGCAACCGAGACCGCCGAGCGAATAGCGAGGGGAGAGGTCGAGGGCGGTAGTTTCCCGAAACCGCGCGGCGGCATACGCCCCTGCACGTTGTAAAAAGCAACCGAGACCGCCGAGCGAATAGCGAGGGGAGAGGTCGAGGGCGGTAGTTTTGAGACGGCCTTCGGCAATTCCACCTGGTTCTGCGTGTCGCGAAAGACATCCAAGGGTCCGGCCGCAAGTGTGTGACACCCTTGGACGACGGGCATTCAACTCTCGTGCCCATGAGAATGCGATCGAACCACAGGTCGATCCGGTCGACCGTTCGGCTTAGATCCCGTTCGGGATAACTGTGGCGGCTATCGAACGGTTTTTGGTCTTTGAATATCGTCTCTACGCCGCCAGAACCCGCTACACTTATGTCGAATGAGCTCTGGAAGCTTACTAAGCGGCAATGGCCCCGCCTTCGTCAGTTCTCCGGCCAGCGACCTGATCCGATCGACAGCGGTGCTCAATTGGTCGCGCACATTCGTCGGTTAGAATCGGCTCAGTTCCGCGAGCTCGTTCGCTGTGTACAAAGTCAAAATCATCGCCGGCCCCGGCCAAGCCCTGAGCAACAACGGCATCGCGTAAGAGCCCTCCATGACTAGCATCGAGAAAAACTCTGGAGAAAAAGTGGCGTTGGTCACTGGCGCGAGCAAGGGAGTTGGTCGTGGTATCGCCGTGGGAATTGCTGAGGCCGGCTGGGATGTTGGCGTCAACTACAATCGGGACGAAGAAGGGGCACAGGCAACCGCGGCAACGGTCCGCGAACTCGGCCGGCGGGCTTGGACTCTACAGGCGGACGTGGGTGACAGCCGGCAAGTCGGTGCGATGTTCGAACAGTTCGAAGAACAGGCCGGCGGCTTGAGCTTGCTCGTGAACAATGCTGGCGTGCAGACGTGGGCACCGCTGCTCGAACTCACGGAGCAGGATTGGGACCGGACGATCCGAACGAATCTGAAAGGCACCTTCCTGTGCACGCAACAAGCCGCGAGACGCATGAAGACGACCGGCGGCTGCATCATCAACGTTGGTTCGGGAGCGAACAAACATCCCTTCCCGAATCTCGTCGACTATTGTGCCTCCAAGGGGGGTATTGAAACATTCACGAAAGTCGCAGCGGTGGAACTGGGCGAGTTTGGCATCCGAGTCAATTGCGTGGCTCCCGGTGCCATCGAGATCGAACGAACTCGACAAGAATCGCCAGACTACGCCGCCACCTGGTCGCCGCTGACTCCGCTCAATCGAGTTGGTTCCCCGAAAGACGTCGCTCGCGCGACGGTTTACCTGGCCAGCGACCAAGCCGATTTCATCACCGGCCAGACGCTTTACGTCGACGGCGGTCTATGGTCACAAGGGATGTGGCCGTATTGAGAAATATCGTTGGACCGAGCAACGTTCCTCGAAACCGCATGTCGACGGTTCACGACATTCGCAGCACCACCAACCCCCGGACGTCCACCTTCGGGGCTTCTGACTGACAAATCGCTCATCTCTGCGCGATTGTCTCGCCGTCACTGGCTGAAACTTGATAATGAGTTGATCAACCGTGAGTCGGTTCTGCCTCATGATCGAGAATCCATTCCAGGCATTCGGCCTGGCTGCGAGTCTCTCGAATTAGACGGCGCATTCTTGAGGGAAAACGTCAGGGACTCCGACGTCCTTCCAGACGTACCAATGAAGCTTCACAACGTCCTTTTTCTGAAATCTCGATGAGAATCTTGGAACTTTCGCACGGCTGTCTCGTCCTACTTGGCGTTCCATTAATATTGTCTCCTTCGAAGCGGATGGCAATGAGCGCGATGCTCGAAGCGTATCGTGCCAGCAATGCCATCTTCGACAGGCGATAACAGAGTGCCCTTGGCACAGCGATCAAATCTCGCTCATCTTTGTACGGCCCGCTCCGGTTGACCCGCGATCGGTGCGCCCTGTCTCGGGAGTTTCACATGCGAACCGTTGCGCTGCCACGACCCATTGTGCTGTTTACAAGTTGTTTTGCGTTCGCCCTGCCGTTCTTAGTTTTTCAAGACACGGCCAGCGCGCGAGTGAAGCTGATCACGCTGCCGGTGCGGGAAAGGGTCGAGATTCAGCTCGACAACCCTCACGCCACACTGGTTGAGGAAGAGCGCATCGTGCCGCTCGTCAAAGGCGAAAACCAGGTCGACTTTTCGTGGGCCAACACGCAGATCGATCCGAGCACGATTGTCTTTCGCGTGATCTCGCCCCTCGGCGACCAACAACTCGACGTCAAAGTGCTTTCCGTCAGTTATCCACCGGGCGAGGCCGCCCTGATCTGGAGCGTCGGCGCAAGCTCATCAGGCTCGGCGCGTGTACGGATCAGCTATCTATTGGGCAACCTGTCCAAAGCGTTCAACTACCGGGCCATCGCCGCCAACGACGAGCGAACTCTCGTCCTGTCGCAATATATGCGGTTGCAGAACCTTGCCAACGAGGAGTTCGGCAGCACCGGGTTATGGGCGGGATTTGGCCCGCGCTTCCTGAAGCCGATCGGGCTTAATGAAACCAAGGAAATGCTGATGGAGAAGTTTCGGCAGGTGCCGATCTCCAAGACCTACACCTGTAACCCGCAGGAATACGACTACCTGGACCGAGCCCAGAATAAACTCCGCGTGCCAATGCATTACGTGCTGAAGAACAGCAAGGCGAACAATTTGGGAGTCGCGGCGCTGCCGTTTGGCAAGGTCCGCATCTTTATCGAAGGGTCGGGGCCACAAGCCGGAGCTTCGACGGCTTTTCTTGGGGAAGACTGGGGCCAGTTCACGCCAATCGACGATGAGATGAAGCTGTTTCTCGGAGTCGCGCAGGACATTGTCGTGAAGCGGACGATCGACAAGAACCAGACGAAGCGCATCGGCGGCAATCTCTACAACCACGAGATCGTGCTGAAGTATGAAATCGAGAATTTTAAGGACCAGCCGGTCACACTCGACGTCGTCGAGAACATACGCCACATCCGCAACGAAATTCGGGGCGACTCGGGCCGCGACGTCCAGTGGGAACTCGGCCGGGAGACGACTTTTCCGGGCGGCTCCGACAAGGAGAAAACCACCTTCGAACGCGCCGTCTTCCACGCCCCCCTGCCGGCCCGCGACGAGAACGGAAACGCGAAAAAGGTCGTCCACAGGCTCCACCTCACCTTGAAGAACGAATGGTAGTGTCATGAAACGTTCAAATTTATTGCTTGCCGTCATCATCACGCTGTTGTGGACATCCGTTGTGCCGGCTCGAAACGTCGACCTATCGACGGTTCCGCCGCGCAACACGGTCCAGTTGACGATCTACAACAGCGAGGACCTGACACTCGTTCGCGAAACGCGGGTGGTCACGTTCAAGCAGGGCGCCAATCCGCTCCAGTTTTCATGGGCCAACACGTTGATCGATCCGACATCGGTCGAGCTGAGTTTCCTGACGCAACCGGACAAGCTCGACGTGCTGGATACGACGTTCCCCCACGATAAGCCACACATGCTCTACTGGAACGTGCAGAGCGAGTTGGATGGTGAGGCCACGATTCAAATCACCTACTTCACCAGCGGCATCACTTGGAGCGCCGACTATCTGTGCGTTGCCGATCGCGAAGAAACCGAAATGGATTTAGAAGGTTTTGTGCGGGTCTACAACAACAGCGGCGAAGAATACGAAGATGCACAGGTGCGGCTCGTTGTCGGCTCGATCAACCTGGTCGAAAAGATCGCCCAACTGGCGCAGATTCCGCTCAAGGAGGTCGGCAATCTTCAAAAGAAAGCCAGGAAACGTTTGAAACTCCACGCCGCGCGACGAGCGATGGACCGCAGCGAAGCCGATTCCAAAGCCCCGGCCGAGAGCGCGCCGAAACAGATCATTAAGGAAGGTCTCAGCGAGTATTTCATCTACACGATCGAAGGCACCGAATCGATTTCCAACGGCTGGTCCAAGCGCATCCGCAGCTTCGAGGGGCAGGCGGTTCCCTTCCAGATCGAGTATCGCTACCGCCCACAGGAATACGGTGACCAGCTCGTACGAATGTACTTGCTAAAGAACGACGTCGAGTCAAAGCTGGGAACGACACCCCTACCCGACGGCGTCGTCAAGGTATTTCGCGACAACGGCCGGGACGGGCTCTCCTATCTCACGCAACAAAAAATCAAGTACGTTCCCATCGGCGACAAAATCGAGCTGAATCTGGGCGTCGACCCCGAAGTGATCTTCGAGCTCATCAAACGGCGAGCCTTTCGCGACAACATCTGGATGCGAATCGGTGGGACGAACAAATACCAAAAGGTTGGCGACCCCCGCATTGTTGTCGAGCAAAAATCGGAAGTCGCCGGCTGGGATGACCATAGCGTCTACATCCAGCGAATTCGCAATTACTCCGCCAAGCCGATCCAAGTTCAAGTCCGCCGCCACTACAGAGGCCACGTCCTGTTCCGCAGCGAGTTGAATCCGAAGCTACACGACTACCAGACCGTCGAGTTCCAGACGCCCGTACCATCGGGTGAACGAACCGATCTCTTGTTCGAGATTGTCGTTCATCAGGGCTACAATGCGAAGCAAAACAACGTCACGCTCGAAAACGCTGAGCTCGCTCCGTAAACGCAGCTGTGATAGTTGAGTGAGGTAGCAATTCCGCAGACAGGATATCTGGTGTTTGATTTCCTAAGCGTCTGCTCCGGCGTCGTTGGCCACTGTTCTCACTTAGAGCAACTGGAGAATGGGAGTATTCTTGATGGAGGCGGGGGTGACCATTTCTCGAAGCGGGCACGTTCCGCTCCGCTCGCTGCATCGTCGCTTTGGTTTTTTTCAGTTCTCTTGGCCATGCCGCGCAGGTCGGCACGACGCCAGTGCTCGAAGTCACTCCTTCGAAGCGGACAAACAAAGTTGACCGCGCACTACGTACGATAGCCGTAGAGCAGCTTATGAAGCGACGATCCGAAGTGGGTGTCCCATAATCCGCCGGATTCGAAACCGATTTTGGGCTCGACGTACGAGATCTGCTCTGAGACCGCCTGCACTGCCGAGCTGACCTTGCTTGAAATTGTCGACTTCACATCGTCTTTGACCTGCGAGATGGCGCTTTTGACAGCATCGCCGCTTTGTGCCAGGGCATCGATGACCTCGTCTGGCAGTGAATCGCTCGGTCCGTTTTTGAGAGGTGCCGACGAATGAGAAGCGAGTTGGCTTTGCACAGCATCCTTGACTTTGCCTACGGCATCGCCGATATCACCGGTCGCGTCGGAAACGTCGTCTTCGATGTCGAAGTCGAAATCGACGCCGATACGCTCAAAGAAACGATCTGATATGGTGATGAACCGAACTTCCACCGTCACTTGAAGGTCCTGCAAAGCCGATTCGACGTCGCTTGAGATTTCAGATTTCACCTTCTCTTTGACCTGCAAGATGGCGTTTTCGACAGCAGTGCTAGTTTGCGCCAACGCATCGGTCACCTTCTTCGGCAATGTATCGCTCGCCCCGTTTGAGGACGGTGTCGACGATTGAGGCAGCGAGGCGATTTGGCTTTGCACAGCGGTCTCGTCTGTGCCTTCGTCGTCGCCTACCTGGTCGATGGCGGAATGAATTTGAGAGATGATCGTCTGCTGGATATCTGCCGACTTTTCGCCCACCTGCTCGTGAACCGAGGCGACATGTGACGAGACCGTCTCATGCACTGACTCAAGTTTGCTCTGCACATCCGCTTTGATCGTCGAATGAATGTCCGTCGATTTGTCGTGCGCGGTGTTGATGACGTTCTGACGCACGTGCATTAATTGGCTGATCAGGTCATGCACCCCCGCCAAGCCGTTCGTCAGCAATACCCGATCTTCTAGTGATTCCACGACCGCAGGTACGAGAGGCTGATGACGAAACCGCCTGGCCGTCCGCCGCCGAGAAGTGTTCCAGTCATTGTGCATTTGCGTCATCCACATCGTGCTTCTGCCTTGCGATTTGATGATTGAGTCTCACACCTCGTCTTTCGCATAATAGTCAACATGGGCAACCTCGGCAACTCTGTGCTTATTCTGCACGATCCTGACGTTAGCCGATGCTCGTCACGGAGGTAACAGGACGTTCGACGGCCTTAAGTCTATGGAGACTCATCTGTGTCGACCGCGTACTGATGGGCAATCTCAAGCCTACAAGTGTTGATAAAGGGCATCTGTCCGTCGAATGCCAAACGCGTTCGCGACCTGTCGGATTTGTTCGGAAAACGCACAGCGTTGCTCCGGCGTCGTTATTGGTCGTTTAGGATCGCGAAGAGAACACAGTCGTGCCGGCGACCGTGGAGGACGTGACGTTGTCGGAGGATCGCTTCTCGGGTGGCTCCCACTTTTTCGGCAACTCGCTGGCTGGCCGCGTTCTCCACAGACACCAACATCTCCAATCGATGAAGGTCGCCTTCATGGAAGGCCCAGCGACAGAGTTGTCGGGTTGCTTCCGTTGCGATCCCCTGCCGAGTCACCGACGAGCGCACCCAATAACCGACTTCCCCCACTCCATTCCGGGAATCGAGACGGTGAATGCTACATGTTCCGAGCAGCCGCCGGTTGTCGTCTACGATGACGAAGCTCCGCGCCTCGTTGCGTTCCCACGCACCGGGCCTGCCGTTCACCCACGTGACGGCGTCCTGCTTGGAATAATCTGCGTGGCACCAAGGCATCCAAGGCGACAATTCGGTCTTGGATTCCATTACGGACTCGTAGATCGCATCGACGTCGCAAGGTTCGTATCGCCGAATCTCTACGTCGGTTTTCATCAGGCTTTCTTTCAAACGAGTGTTCTCGCCAGGAATCGAACCGGCAAGCGAGCACGACTGACATTGAGTCCGTAAATCGCAGGGCAGTCGTCGGAACGTTCTGAAGCCTACCACAGTCGACAGCACTGATTCAGTTCAGACTTTCGTTCTTTGTCGGTAGCGCGTCCAGAAAGCGAACCCGGTCCTGCGGTTTCAAGGACCACGACGAAGGCCTTTACACCCGCAGGACCAATTGAAGAATTGAAATAATGTCGGCACTCGATAAAAATGTCTGGTTTACAGGGTGTCCGGGGGGAGTTGAACCCGCCGCCTCGACTTTCACAGAGTCGCGTGCAAGACCCCTACACTACGAACACCATGTGCCGGGCTGCCGCCTCGCTAACGGCAGCCCGAGTGCAAAAAGCGTTAGATCGTCTTAGCTAGCATCGCTCGACAAATCGGCTGCCGCAGGCATATGCCGGCGGACGCCGGGTCAATCGATGAACGCCACGTGTCGCATGGCGACCGATTCGGTTTCGGTGTTCATCAGCACGCGGTGCCAATTTCTAAGGACGACCGTCTTGTGATCAGCGTGGCGAACCTTACCTCGGACGAAGACGTTCGGATTGCGTCGCTGCGCGACCCACGGCAGATTCCGCAACCTTGGCGTCCGGCTGATCAACTTCCGATACTGCGGCTCGGTCAGTCCGTTCGGATGCTGGGGTGAGACGTAAACGATCTCTCCGCCGACCCGCACGAGTTCCTCACACATATGCGGCTTTCCCGCACCGCGTCGCAGCGGCTCGTTTCGCAGAATCAGCATAGCGCGGAATTCCTGCTGACCGGCGCCAACGAAGAACCATTCACCCTGTCGGATAAATGCCTCATTTCGTCGTCGGTTCCGCTTCTTACGCTTGACCTTCATTTGATTCAGTTGATCCTGAACTGCACGAGGCTTGAGCGCCTCGAAAGCCGTCTTGACGTTCGACGCGGACGCTCGTTCGGGAACGGCCGCCACAAACCAGTGTCGCTCGTCATGTCCACACAGAAACTTGTGCTTCTCGTCGTCCTGCCGAGACATCAGCAACAGGTGCCGAATTCGTGGCTGGGCATCGAGGATCGCCAAGTCGCGCGCCCTGGTTCGACCGAGTGCAATGTCGAAGAACTCGCCTTCGCCGTCGCGACCGATATCGATCGACACACCGGTTCCGCGGATCCGGCGTGCGTCAACATGAACGATGGCGCGCGCACCGATCTTTGCGAATTGTCGTTCGATCAAGTTACCGTTCATGATTCTATCCTCCGTCGTCCGGTATTCCTCGGTTTGTGCTTGCAGCCTTTTGCTCCACATGAATGCGTCAAAAACTGCTCATGCACGACTTCTGGGTTTCGCATCTGCGTTGCGGAAGGCAAGGGATTCGAACCCACATGACTATTGGCGCACACGCATTAGCAGTGCGGTCCGGCCAACCGTATTCGGCTATCTTCCTAAGTTCTTGTGCTTGAATTTCAATCGGTGTCTTCGAAAGTCTTTCCAGATCATCTTCGAATATCGCTTCTTCAGACGAGCCAATTCCACCTGTCGCACATCGATCGTCTGAATCGAACCCGTCGGTGATTTGACATAGACATATGGGAGGCAGATCGCCCTGACTTTCAGCGGCATACCTCCATCAATGGCACAGCATCGCACACGAACGAGTTCCCCCGCGTCTCTCGGTACAGAATCGCACCACAGGAATGATGGAAGTTCGACGATCTCGTTGAGAACGGTGACGAAGTCCCCGACCCTGAGATCCTCGTGAGCGACCAAGGCAGCCAGCGAAGTTCTGTCGATAGTAGTGGAGTGAGTGGTCATGATTCATCATAGAAGTGGTCCCAAAACCCTCTGATGGGTAACGAGTGCCCTTGATCTGTAGGGTCAAATTCCACCACAACCGGGTTTTGGAACGGCTTCATAGTGGACCTGATGGGAGTCGAACCCATCGCACCGACTTTGCAAAAGTCAGTCGCCTCCAATGGCATGCAGGCCCATTTTCGTTCACACATTTCGTTGGTAATGCACGAACTCCTCGTCTTCTTTCCAATTGTTGCCAGCGTAGAGCTGCCTTGCTGGTTCATTGCCTTTGGCCGTTGCCAACACCAATCGCACCGCGCCTGTCTCGACGGCATGTTTATACGCACTGTCAAGCAATGCAGTCGCAACGCCGACGTGTCGATCGTCAGGAGACACGTAAAGATCATTCAGAATCCAGATGCGTCGCATGGCGACGGAGGAAAACGACGGAAAAAGCTGCACGAAACCGACAGCTCTTGCAGTTCGTCGAGCCAATAGTATTACGCTTTCATTCAGTGTGATTCTCTGCGATAGAAAGTTGTATGCGCGTGCTTGATCCGAGGGCTGCTCGTAAAACATCCGATAATCGTCGAACAAAGGAGCGATTTCGTCTAACTCGCCTTGTGTGACTTGCGTGATGATGACCTGCGGTCGTCCGGATTCGGGCATTCGTAGATTGACCTTCTCGTTGGCGTCGACGAAATGATGTTGAGCGATTCCGGATGGAATCGAACCATCGTCTTCAATATGCCGGGCTTGTGTCGTACCAGTGTGCCACGGGAGCCCTTCCGGGCACGAACGACCAAACCGCCGTCAACGGACTCGTTCGTCACTCTCAATTCGTCATTTTTGGGTTGCAGATCCCGGTGTTGAGCCGGGTTGGCTGGCCTCATGAGAGCCAACCGGGCACCTGCATTGCCGTCAACTGAGCACGCCCGACACGCGTCAAGCGAGCGCAGGGTGATAGTGTTGACACACAAGTTGGCCACGACGTTCGCGCCTTGCAATTGAGATTTGGCTGACGCGCGTCAGGCTGGCCTCAATTGAAAGATCGAGGGCCGTCATTTCGAGACGACCTTCGGCGAAATCTGCTCTAAGACGTCGCACAAGGCGACCGAGGCTGCCGGGCGAACCAAGTAAGAAAGGCCTGATGGGCATCAGGCCTTTTGACTGCGGTCGTTCCGTTCGTTCCTACCGCCCTCGACGGAGCTGATGCACGTCAGCTTCGTCTTGGTTGATAGGTCGAACGCGGTCGAGGTGGTTGAAAGGAAGCCGGCCGCATTCGACGAATCTGTCGGATTCGTTTCAGTTGTTTGGTCGAGCGCGCTTAGAAACTGGTCACCAATCGGCTCGCGCGGCGTTAGAACTGCCGCAGCAGGCTCAGCGTGATCCAGTGGGCCTGCGATTCGACGCCACTGCCACTGAAGTCGCCGCCGGCCAGTGCGCTCGTGCCCACGGTTCGATCGGGTGCGAACGAGTATTGGTAGGCACAGTCGAATCGCCATTTGGTCCACTTCGTGCCGTATCCCACGGTAAACGAGTGTTCGAGCGTGGCCGGAATGAGCGGCGTTAGCGTCGAGCTCGGCAGGTTTCGAGAGTTGTGCACATACCCCACACGGCAGACGTCGCTGTTTCTGAGGAACCACTCGTAGCCGATGCGGACGGAAATGCTGTCTTTCCAATTGAGCGGAAACGAATCGGTGACGACGGGTCCGAGCATTCCGTTAATCATCTGATTCGACCCGTTCTTAAGCTTGAGGTCGACGCTGTCGTAGGCGTGCGACCAATCGTACCAAACCACGTCGGCCGAGAAACGCTGGCAGTTGCAGAACGAATGCACGAGCCCGATTCCGGCGGACCGCGGCCAAGCGAGCTTGACGTCGGCGTCGAAGTTACTCTGCAACGGATCGGGGCCGAGCCCAAACACCGTTGCGCGGACACTGCCATCGTACGTGAATCGCGATTCGCCAATGAATCTGGCACCGATGGTCGTGCATGGGCCGAGTTGGTACTGGGTTCCAACCGACCAAGAGGGGGTCACGCCTGTCGCCTGCAGATCGAAAATGGTCGGAGCGCCGGCCAGGAGCCCCGTTTGCAGGAAGAACGGAGTTTCGAGTTCGAGATGACTGACAGAGACGCCGAACGTTCCGCCGATCGAGAGCTTATCGTTCACACGATAAGCGAGGGCCGGCATGATCTTTCCCAAGGCACCAAACGACTTGTAGGCATTGTTTCCCAAGAGCGGGTTGTTCAGTGTCCACGTTGCGCTGTAACCCGCCGGCGCATAAATTCCGAGCCCGTAAGCCCATCGCCCGTCTTCCGTCTTACGAATGATAGAAACCTGGGGAAGCACGCCCGGTCGCGTCTTGCTGGCCGCCTCGTTCTGCGGGTCGCCGTAGTCTAAGTCGGTGATCACCGTGTCGATGCCGAATTCGAACAGCCCGTTGCCATTGACGTTGATGATTGCTGCCGGGTTGTCGAGGATGACTGTGCCGGTGTCGGAATGCCCGATGTTTGTACCGCCGCGACCAGACGAAGTTGCTCCCATACTGTCGCGTATGACGCCGTTGGACCAGGCGTGGCGTCCGGAAGAAATCAAGCAGACGTGGGCAACGAAGAGAATGAATGCAAACCGTTTCATCGCGATTCCTACTGAAGGTTGGCAGAACGCTTTCGTGGCATTCAAGGGTGGCGAGGCACCTGTTCGGATTGGCATGACGAAGAACCCTTTGGGGTATCGACGGAGGGGCCGCACGACTTGATTGCTCGGCACAATCCTCATTCGACAATCTTGCGGAATTTGCGTCAGAGTCGCCAAAACCGTCACAGCCGGAAAACTCAACCCTTGAGGGCAATCGAGCGATCTGCCCCGCACAAAATCGTTAGCACTGGTGGCAACAGTTGTCTGAAGTTACTACAGTTGAATGACTTACAGGCCAATCGAATGACGGTGTTGGACCACTCGATCGCACGGCGATGAGTTCGTCGAGTCCGCGATTCAGCCGTGGAGGAAGTGCACCGCTCGAATACGCGCGCAGTTTCCTGCTGCCGCGCTCGAGGTTGACGTAGTTGGGGGCGCACCACGATCCGGGGTCAGCGCCGGCGTTCGTCAGCTATGAAAGCCGAGCCACTGTGCTGTGCGCGTCACGCATCCGTGTGGCGTTCACGCTCTGCACGGCAATCGGGTGCGGGTCGCCAATATTCGCATCGCCACTCGAAACGGTTCAGATCGATTTGCGAGGCGGATTCAACGGTCACTCCTTGTCGAAATCGGTGCTTCGTTTCTGCCGAACGATCCAATTGGATTATTGGCAAGGCGCTCGTCGGTGAAGCGTGTCTTAGACGATTCATTCGACGAGATTCCCGTATCACGACGAAGTTCAACTGGCAACTGAAATCGCGCGTGCTCTTCACGCAGTGGACGTCTTTCTACGACGGCTCCGTAGTTCTTCTTCAGGTGCTCCAGACAGTCGACGACAACGGCTTCCGGAGCGCTGGCCCCGGCGGTCACCAACACCGTCGCATCGCTGTTAAGCCAATCGGGATCGATCTCTTGGGCGTTGTCGATCAGGTACGCGGGCTTGCCGGCCTCTTCGGCGATCTCCGCCAGCCGATTGCTGTTGGAACTATTCCGACTGCCAAGTACGAGCACGATGTCTGCCTCCGGAATCAGCGCCTTGACGGCATCCTGGCGGTTCTGTGTCGCGTAGCAAATGTCCTGCTTGTGGGGACCGACGATCTGGGGAAAACGCTGCTTCAGTTGTTCGATAATCCGATTGGCATCGTCGACGCTCAGGGTCGTTTGGGTCAGGTAGGCGACCTTTTTTGGGTCGTCCACTTCAACTCTGTCTACGTCATCAACCGTTTCGACGAGACACATTTGCTTCGGTGCTTCTCCCAGCGTTCCGACGGCCTCGTCATGGCCGTCGTGACCAATGAAAATGACCGTGTACTCGGCGGCGGCGAATCGTACGGCTTCGAGGTGCACCTTTGAAACCAACGGGCAGGTGGCATCGATCGTTTTCAGGCGGCGCGCGTGGGCCTGTCGGCGAATTTCCGGCGAGACTCCGTGGGCGCTGTAAAGCAGATGGTTTCCCTCCGGAACATCGTCGATGTTCTCCACAAAAACCACTCCTCGACGGCGAAACCCTTCCACGACGAGCTTGTTGTGGACGATTTCATGAAAAACGAAGATCGGGGTGCCATAGAGTTCAATCGCCTTTTCCAGGCATTCGATTGCCATGACAACGCCCGCGCAGAAGCCGTGCGGACTGGCTAGGAGTATCTTCATAAAGGTGCTCTCGATAGGCTGCCGACTCACATTGAACGTTAGTGGATGACGCGAAACCCGGTTGTGGCGCGCTTATTCGCTTAGACTTAGGGACACACACTGACCATCAGAGGGTTTTGCGACTAAATCTAGTGCAGCGCCGGCTCCATATCGGCGACCGACGCATTGCGTTCTGAGAACTTCTTTTGAATCGTTACGAATTCATTTTCGACTGACAGAAAACTGTCCACGACGTCCGGGTCAAAATGCGCACCGCGTTCCCGCAAAATGATGGATCGCGCAACGTCATGTGTCGACGCCTCTTTGTAGACGCGTTTCGTAGTAATGGCGTCATAGACATCAGCCAGTGCGAGAATCCGCCCACAGAGCGGAATCTCCTCGGCAACGAGCCCGCTGGGATAGCCGCTCCCATCAAAACGCTCATGATGCGTGAGGACGAGATCCCGTGCCATGTCGAGGTATTTCATCCCAGGATGCAGTTGCGACGTCGCGTCTAATGTCTCCGCTCCAATGGCGACGTGCGTCTTCATGACCTCGAATTCCTCTGCGGTCAGCTTACCGGGCTTGAGCAGCACGTTGTCGGGAACTCCGACCTTTCCGATGTCGTGCAGTGGGCTCGTCTGATAGATCATCTGAACGTAGTCTCCATCCACGACATCCTCGTACTGAGGCAACGTTCCAATATGCCGAGCAATCACCCTGCAATAATCGCGGATGCGCTCCAGGTGACTTCCTGTCTCCGGGTCGCGTGATTCGGCCAGCTTCGCCAGAGCAAAAATTGTGACGTCGCGGCCCTCCAAGGAGAGGATGCGCTCTCCGGCGCGCAACCGCACGCACAATTCTGACGGCTGAAACGGCTTGGTAATGAAGTCGTCCGCTCCGGCATTGAGCCCCTGGACGACGTCATCTGTTGCCTCGCGGGACGTCACGAGAATGAAATAGACATAGCTGGAAAAGTCGCGCCTCCGGACAGCACGACACAGATCGATTCCGTTCATTCGGGGCATTTCCCAGTCGGAAACGACGAGTTGGAATCGCCCCGAACGAAGCATCTCTAGGGCTTCCATGCCGTCGGAAGCCGCCTCGACCTCGTAGCCCGCGTCGTCCAGCGTACTCGCGAGCAGCTCCAAGGCGATCTCATCGTCGTCCACAATCAAAACTCGCATCGTTCTAACTTCCTTTGCTGAATATATCTGTGCTTCACGTCGATCGGCCCGTGCATGCTGCAAGAGCCCCGACGAATCACGTTGAAATTTCCAATTCCAAAAATCGTTCGGCTTCTTTCCTCACGTTTGTCAGGCATTCGTCGGCTCCATCGAGCGTTCCGGCGCGTGCCAGTTGTTCGAGACAGGCGGCTTCTTCGCGCAACGCTTCAGCGGAGAGATTCGCGGCGGCGCCTTTGAGCGTGTGCGCCAGAATGGCCGTCTGATCGACGTCGCCCAACTCTACGCTGCATTCGATTTGTGCGAGATCTGCTTCGAGTCGATTTCGAAACTTGTCGAGAAGGCGCTCTGCCAATTCACGCTTGCCCATGCATCGCTCCAACAATGCACCCAGATCGAACACTTCGCTACATGCATCATCCGTGATTTCGTCACAGGATCCGTCGTCGGAGTTGCCTTGGGCCGGCGTCTCGCACGAATCGGAATCTTCTTCCGGTGAGCACGTCCGCTCGAGATGCTTCAAATGCGATTCGATCGTTGCGATTAAGCCGAGGGGGTCGAGCGGCTTGGTGAGAAAGTCCGTCATTCCGGCGCTCAAGCACCGCTCACGCTCACCCGACAGAGCACTGGCGGTGAGAGCCACAATTGGAATTGAACTGTCGGGATCGGCCTTGTCTTCACTTTCATGCTGCCGAATGGCTTGCGTGGCGTCCAAACCATCCATCTCCGGCATCTGACAATCCATCAGAACCAAGTCATAACGGCCCGTCAGTACAGACTCGACAGCCTTCCGCCCGTCGCCGACGACGTCGCACTGAAAACCGGCTTGCGTCAGAATCTCGACGGCGACATCCTGGTTGATCTCATTATCCTCGGCCAGGAGAATGCGCGCGTTGGTCCGAGTTCGTTTTGGCAACGCTCCGTGCTGACAACTGTCTCGCAAGGCAGTACGTCGGCGCAATACTGCCGCCGCGGCATCTTCGTCCTGGCGGGATGAGACTCTGGTTTCGATGATACTGAACAGTTCTGATGGCAGCGCCGGCTTCGAGATGTAGTCGGCAAAGCCTTGCTTGCGTAATTCCGATTCATCAACCTGCACGGACAAGGGAACGACCTGCAGCAAGACCGGTTCCGGCAAGCCTTTGGCGGAATGTGCGGCCGTCGACCATGCGGCGCTCTCGCCGTCGACGGCATCTCTGTCAAACAGCACGAGCCCGAACGGATTATCGGCCGCCGCTGCATCGCACAGACGATCGAGCACATCCTCCCGGCGAGTGACTGTCGTCACGTCGAATTCCCAAGCCGACAATTGTTCGACGAGAACCTGCCAGCCCATGTCGCTCTCACCCACTGCCAGCACTCGCAGACGTCGAAGCCCATCAGACACGTGAAGGCGCTCGATTTCAGACGTCGAAACTCTTTCAAGGGGAACGGTGAAGTAAAATTCCGATCCTTCGCCGTATTTGCTTTCGAATCCAATTTCTCCATCCATCAGGTCGGTCAGTTCCTTGCAGATCGCCAATCCCAGACCGGTGCCGCCGAACTGCCGCGTGGTTGAGGCGTCGACCTGTGAGAATGACTTGAACAGTCGGTCGAATCGGCTCTCGGGTATGCCAACGCCCGTGTCGCGCACTCCGACACGAATGTCCGTGTGTGTTTCTGATTCATCGACGACGGTCACGCGAACCGTTACGCCGCCAGTTTCGGTGAACTTGATCGCGTTGTTAACCAGGTTGGTCAAGATCTGCCGTAGCCGTCCCGGGTCACCCTGTAGATGAAGCGGGATGTTTGGATCGACGAAGCACGTCAACTCAATCCCCTTTTCCTGACAACGGTAGGCGGCAACTTCGATGACCGGCTCGATGACATCGAGCGGCTTAAATTCGATGTGCTCCATTTCAAGCATGCCCGCTTCGATCTTGGAAAAGTCGAGCACCTCGTTGAGCAACTCAAGCAACGTCGTGCCGGAAAAGCGGGCGGTCTTTGCATACTTGTGCTGCTGCGAATTTAACGTCGTGTTCAAGAGCAATTCGGTCATGCCGATCACGCCATTGAGCGGCGTGCGCAGTTCGTGCGAGACATTGGCAATGAAGTCGCTTTTGGCTTTGTTGGCAGCTTCCGCGTCGGCACGCGCGACTTCCAACTCGCTGGTTCTCTTTCGAACCTTGCCTTCGAGATTCACGTTGAGATCGCGAATTGTATGATCGTTCTGGTGGAGTTTCCCGACCATCGTGTTGAACTCACGCGCCAGGGTGTCGACTTCATCAGTGCCGGTGGCGTGAACTCGCTCCGAAAGCGAACCATTCTGCACCCGCTGCATCGCCTCCATCATGTATCCCACGCGCGAAGCCACCGATTTCGCGAGCAATCGCGATAACGTTAGGCCGACCATGACAGCGGTCAGCGAAATGTAGAGCGTGTGCTCTCGCAGACTGGCAACAGCTTGCTTGGTTTCTTCTGCATTAAGCGTCGTAATTTCCTCGGCTCTTTGATTGGCCAGCGCACCGATCATCAAAGCCGTGACTGATATGGTTAGGCCGAACGAAATGTTCATCCGTCGTTGGATCTTCCCGGCCGGCAGGGCTTGGAAGTCAATTTGGACACCGCGCTTGAGCAACAGATGGATGATCGGAACGATCCATCGCTCGCAGGCAAAAAACGTTCCCATCAACACCGATGCGATTCCAACAAACCCAGCGATCGTGATTTGCATCGTCACAATCCACGGTGCGCCGTCGACGAACCGAACGAAACTGCAAAGTGGAATCACGCAGATCAGCGGTACGTAGATCGCCTCGCGGAAGTGATGGCGGCTGGGGAACGTGACCGCTTCACGGCCTGCTTCTTGCGCCTCGAGGGCATCCACTGTTTCGTTTCGGAATAGCTGCCGTATGACTGGGCGAAGCGTCCGTGTCTCCCGTAACGCCATGGCGACGGTGACGAACGTCGCGATAACGATCAGAACCGAAGCGACGGCAATGAGATGGTAGAGGAGCGGCGGCTCAAGATTCAGAGTCAGGTTGATGTAATAGACGACCAGTCCGCCGCCGATGAGATTGAAGGCGCGCGTGAGGATCATCATCACGAGGATGAAGTGAGACCCGCTTTTTTTGAAAAGCCACTCAATCATTCCTCAGTCTCTTGCCATTAGACGTTGGTCGTTTGCTTCGAGACGCTTAGATCGCCCCTCGGCAAGCCAGATGCATGTAGAAAAACCGTTCTTGCGATTCCAAAAAACCATCCAAACACATGGAGTCGATTTGACCGACCTTGGTTTCGAGGCAATCCCGATGTTCGTACCACTTGTTGAGAAAATATTGTTCGTGACCACCGTCGATCACGGCCGCTTCGATCGCCGGTGCTTCATCCGGATTGAGTTGCTCGACACTGAGGTCACCGTGGATGACCGCTCGCGCGAAGACGCCGCTCGTGAAGTCCGTTTGTGCGATTTCCCGCCGCCACGTACTCAAAAGGTTTCCGACGCGGCCCATACACTGCGCGTGCCAGATCGACTCCCGGAAGCGACCGAGCTCTTGGACCTGAAAATTCGGCGTGCACATGAGATCGAGTGTGGAAAAGCTCATCATGTGCATCGCATGTGGCAAATATAGTTCGTGTTCGGTCACATTGAGCAGATTAAGGTCCTTGTTGAGGAGGCAGGAGTACCGCATCGTGTTGAAATATTGCATCAAGTCGAAATGCAATAGCCTCTTGTACACGTCGTAGAGGGGATACTCGCAAACGCGATCTTCGTAGATTCGGGACAGTTCCAGCGTTACCTCGGCACATTCCCGGTCTTTTTCTGAGAAGTTCCCCATCTCAGGGATTCGTTGATGCTCGACGATCTGCATTAGGGCATCGAGGAGCTGCTCGTTTCCCTGTTCGTCGGCGACGTCGTCCAACAAGACGCAAAGCATTATGGACAGGACTTTTGTGTCGCACACGTGTCGTCGCCATTCGGGCAAGACGTCTGAGATGGTCGTCAATTCTGCCCCGTGAACACACCACTGCCACAAATAGCGTGTTCGATACCCCACTTGAGAATAGACGCGGAACCACGATTCAACGTTTGGGCTCAACTCGGCGGACCGAATCAGGTCGCGTTCGCGTTGCAACGATTCTTCCGGAAAACCGAAATAGTCATCGGTTTCAGGAAACCCGTCGATTTTTCTGAGAAACGGGCTAGCGCTTGTGCGCGTTGCACCATCCGTACCGACGGTATCGGACGTCGGTGACTCGACTTGCGCGACGTGCTCGGTCAAGCTGACAATCGTGCGCACCACCGCATCCGCGTTCGCGTTGCGGGCCAACCGATTCTGCCGATGGAACGAACGCGTGTCGAGGGGAAGCACTTTCGTCGGTATTTCGTCCTCAGACGAAGCGATCGTACCCGTGACAATGGTCCCGTTCGTTCCGTTTCGTCCGTTGTTCTCTTCCAGGATGAGGATCGCTTTGACGCCTTGTGCGGCCTCATGCAGACGGTGGGCGTCGTGTTGATTCGTGCGGCGACCGCTGATGACCTTGGCGGAAATTCCCTCTCGGCCAAGTTTCTGCGCGGCTCGGACCGCCGTTTCCGCCAACGCTCCGGACGCGACAATCGCAACATCGCTCCCTTCGCGCAGCACTTCAGGCGAAAGCGCCGGTCGATGTGAAGTCACCGCCTTCGATACGGAATATCGCGAATGGCCATCCGTCATGGAGATGTCCCGATTGAGTGGAATTTCTGAGGAGACGTGATCGAATCGTAGGTGCCGTTGCCGTTGTTGCCGTTGGAGACCCGCTTGCGAAACGCAATCAAGTCGTCGATGGCCACCATGTGGAGACCAAATCGGTCAGCAAGCCGATGAAGCTCGGCTCGCTTGGCCATCTGCTGCCCGTCTTGGCTACAGATCTCGCACAATACCCCCGCGGGAGTCAGCCCCGCATAACGACTCAGATCGACGGCCGCTTCCGTATGCCCTGTCCGGGACAAAACGCCGGCGGGTTCTGCAACCAGTGGGAAAATGTGACCGGGACGAACGAAGTCATTCGCGCGACTACTCGGGTCGACCATTGCGCGTATTGTGAATGCTCGTTCCGCTGGGCTGATCCCGCTTCGGCAAGAACGGTGGTCCAGCGGAATCGCAAATCGTGGCTGTTCGCCGCATTCCTTAATGTCCACCATCGACTTAAGCAAAAGTCTGGTTGCCACGTCGGGCATGACGGGCATGCACAGCTGTCCCCGTCCCTCGCTGATCATGAAATGAATCGCTTCAGGAGTCACCAAGTCGGCGGCGATGAAGAAATCACCCTCGTCCTCTCGATCTTCAGAGTCGACGACGATAAGAACCTGCCCTTGGGCAGTCGCGCCAATTGCTTCCTCGATTCGCGAAAAGTCATGTTTCATGATATTGATACTCGCTTGGTTAAAGCTCCGAAATGGGCCCGGTTGGTTCATCAATGGCACACGCCCTCGATAGGGGAAACCCAAATTACGCGGCGAGATGGGAACGCCAAACTACGGGGCGCGACTCTTCACTTCAAGAAAATTCTCGAAGACGTCGCTGATATCGATCAGATCGCCACGGGATTTAACGGTGGCGAATGCGTGGGTAACAATGACCATTGATCGGAAATGTTAAACTGTTCGTTTCACTGCAAGTCTGACGAACGCTTTCTGCGAGTTGGATCAAATTGGTAATCTGTAATGGCTTCTTTCCCGCCCGCCGCTCTTTATGGCGAAACGGGCGTCTCGTCTTCATTGAGTAGATCTTCCTGCGGCGACCCCGGTCTTACCGATTCCGATTCAGGTTGGCTGGAATTCGGAACCGACAGACGTGCGAGTCTGTTCCATTGCCTTCGTTCAGCGATTCGTCGTAGCACTTGCCTTTCTCAAAAACGATGATTTCTTCATGCGGAAAAACGGGTTCCCGTGCATCGCGTAAAAAACGTCGCTCGTGGCATCGTCGTGCCTTGACGGCACGGCTCGTGTCGCACGCGAGCCAGACAAAAGTCGGTTAAACGCACAGTGCCGTCATTCGTTAGTTTTGAAGAGAGTTGATCTCAGCCACTTCGTTGCGTCCGGGAGTGGGCAAAGCCTGGACGATTTTTAGTTCGGTCTGCAGCAGGTCGATCACGTTTTCGTCATCGTCGGATTCGACGGGCTGCCCCTCTGCGGTCACAAGCCTGGTGACGATCGGTTGAGTAAAAGATGGACCGTTTGAGCGCAACACCTGAGCCACGCTGCTGTCAGACAGTGTGACGAAGCTTCCTATCGGATAGAGCGAAGTGACGTGCAACATCGTGCGGACGACATCCGCATCAACTCTGCCGGTGCTTGCCTGTTGCACCAAGGAATGCATTGCAGAATACGGCATCAGAGCCGCCCTGTGTTGTGTCGCGCTCGTCATCTCGACGTAGGCGTTTGAGACTTGCAAAGTTCGCGCACAAACATGAATCGCTTGACGCGTAAGCCCTCGCGGGTAACCCGAACCGTCTGGGCGTTCGTGTACTTGATAAACAATTAGCCGCACGACGTGTGGAATGTCATGCATTCGCTCCAACGCATCGACTGTTCTCCCGGGGACTTTCTGAAGCTCCAACTCTTCGGAAAGCGTTAGCGACCGTGTGGGATAACGAATCTCAGACGACAATTGGGACATTCCCAGGTCTTGCAGGCACCCGGCGACGCCAACCGTCCTTGTATTCTCTTGATCCAGACCGAGTTCGATTCCGATCGACATTCCCAAAATCGCGTTTTTTAGTGAGTGTTCCGCTATCGTGGCGTCGTCGCCGGATTCAAATGCGCTAGTGAGCGTGTTCTCCAGATCGACCTTGAGCATTTCGATCTCGGCTGCGGCCGCGTTCACGACGACGTCTCCATCGACGTCCTCACCGGTCGTAGCAACATTTGTGACGTGCTCGACGGCTCGTTCACATTCCTTCTTCACGTGGATGGCCTTGGCGCGAACGCCTGGGTCATATCTCTTACAACCGTGACGAACGATCGAATGACAAAGTGACGGCCCCCTGTTGACGAACGCCGGACCGCCCTGAACGAGGCTCGCAATCCGTTCGTTGATCGACGCCTGGTCTTCCACCAGCGATGAGACGGCGGGCGCGTTCATCTCCGAAGCGGTCGCCCTCTTCGCATCTTCAGCGTGCATCAACACGACCTGGATGTCTCGGGCTTTGATCCGGTCGAGGTTTTCTGTCGTGATTGTGCCGCCTGCCGCGAGAAGCAGCACACCAGATCGATCGTGGATCGGGCCTGTGAGCCGGCGCCCTACGATCAATTCATCGATGGCGACCGAGGACATGTCTCCCATGACGTGTTCCATTTTCGTGCGAGCTTATCCCCGACTGGAGTCGACGCGGACGAATCCAACGTCAGTTCTCGAGACATGAGATTAGCGTCTACGCAATGGACGCGACTGCAGTGAGATGGAAGATGACGGAGAAGTGAGAGGAGCAGGGTCGACTGCCCTCAAAGTTCGATGCCAAGCAACTACACCACATCCTGTGTTCTGATGCTGGACCGATCGCGGACTAGCATCGTGGCCATGAATTATCGATTCAGGAGATGGCTCAACAACAGATGGATGATCGAGTCAAGACGCCCGACGGAGTCACTGGCTGAATGTCACATTTATTGAACCTATCGAGCACGATTGCAGAAGTCAACAAGTTTTTCAAACCGATTATTTCGAGAGAATGGTTGAGTCTACGGTGACCTCATTCGATGCTTCGAAGCGCATGAGAAAATTGGCGCGCCGCCCAATACATCAACGCCTTTCGGTTTGTCTGACGAAACGCGTTGCCGACCGGATGTGTGATCCGGCGCCAACAGTTTTGGATGAGTCGCGCACCGTGAGCCGTTTCAGTTTTCTTTCACCCTGCCATTCAAGATTCCGACTTGCGCGTGAGATAAACCGATAGATGAAGAAGCCATTGCAAACGCCGACTGTCACCGAAATTGACGCTACAAGCAGTGAGCACACGTCACCCATCAGCGGATATCAGGACCACTTCATGAAGAACTCTCATTCGTGGACTCGCCGCGGAGGGACGGGTCGTCTTGTCCGTCATACACCTCCGAGTGGGCACCGCATTTTTCACAGGCCATCCGGCTAAATTCACGACCGCCGGCGTCTTTGTGCGGTCTTTCCTCCAGCAGAATGTGAGGTGTCGGCTCTCCGCAGACACTGCATTCAATCGGTTTTGTCGTCTTTCCTACCATGGCCCGGACCCCAATGAATCGTGGAAAAAGAATCGTGACAGGTTATTCTGCAGGCTGACATCGTTCGAAAAAATGGCGCGGCAGCCTCTGACGTGCGTGTCCGTTTTCCGTATGGCAACCGAGTGATCTGCCAAGGACGGCAAGTGCACAGCCTGTGAGCGATCTGCCGAACGGAATGACATCCGTCGCCGATGAAGTGCGTATTGGGCAAGCCGGCGACGTAAGTTGAGTGACCGGTCGTCTGCATGGTTCGATCCCCGTGAAGCGCATCACGGCCGCTGGATTTTTCGTGCAAAGGCAGTCAATGACTGCTTTCACGAACCGCGGTTGCTCGGGAGATGGGATCGCGAATGCGAACCGAACGTACACTGAAAGATAACGAGCTGACGCAGCCTGTCAACTGCGGTTTCGACTGAACGCAGCGGGCGCCACCATCAATTGCGCGATTCAGTGCCGGATCGAATTGTTCCTGCCTTGATCTGGCTACGTGAACGTATGGTGGTCCGACCCTTTTGGACATCGCGTCGCCCGAATCGCGCGAATTCCAGTGGGTGACCGCTGAGTCGAGCCGGTATTCGAAGGTCTTTTAATTCGTACGTTCGAGTCCTGAATATTGCCGGCTGTGGTTCCGAGCCACTTCGCCTCGCTTGGCATCGCAACTAGCGTTCAACAGGCCTTCTGCCGAGAACGGAATCTCCAGGATTGTGCGACACTTCGTGTCGGACTTCATCTAAGCAACGCTCGGAAAACGACACTCGCTGCGCGTCGTGTATTCGCGCCCCGTCTCTCATGCACGCGTGCCGCGATGGTTCTGTCCTATCCGCAGCCTTTCGATCTTGCTCATTGGACCTTAGAATCAGGTTGCCCGTGCGGCGACTGAGCGGCACGAGCTAGTCCCCCATCATTCGATCCAAAGCCCATCGATGACCAACGTTCCGAATCGTTCCAGCGCGGACGAAGAACTTGTCCCCGACTCGGTCATCCCCCATCAAACGTTGCCGCCGCTGCGCTACCGGGACATGCCGGAGCCGATCTCATGGACGAAGATGGTCGGCCCGAGCATTATGCTGGCGGGCCTGTCGCTCGGGTCGGGCGAATTCATCATCTGGCCCCACATCGTTTACAAGGCCGGGTTCATTTTCTTCTGGGCCTGCATGCTGGGGGTGCTGACCCAGTATTTCCTGAACATGGAAATCGAACGCTGGACGCTGGTCACGGGTGAGAGCGCGATCACGGGGTTCTGCCGGCTCAGTGGACACTGGGCATGGGTCATGCTGCTGCTCAACATTCTCCCCTGGGCATGGCCGGGTTGGGCCACCGGTGCCGGTACGATACTCAGTTGGCTGTTGTTTGGGCCAACGGAAGTCATTCAGCAAGCCGCCGATGGCGCTGAAACTGTCGCCTACGAAGCGCGCTATGTCTCGGCGCTGGGAATCGCCGGGCTGCTTCTGGTGGGCGTCGTGCTCACCGCCGGCCCGGTTGTGTACAACACGGTGGAAAAGATCCAAACATTCCTCGTCGGACTGATCTTGGTTATCGTCGTCGGCATTTCGATCCTTGTCATTCGGCCCGATGCCGTGGGCGCGATGGTCGAAGGAACGCTGAGTCTGGGAAGCTTTCCCGACCTCGACACAACGTCGCTGACCTGGATGGGCTTGCTCGGCGCGTTGGCTTTTGCCGGCGCCGGCGGGACGACGAACTTAGGTCAAAGCAACTTTATCAAAGACAAAGGCTACGGTATGGGGGCCTACATCGGCCGTATCACCAGCCCAATCACCGGCCAGCAAGAGGCGACCGCCGACATCGGCTATCACTTCAAATACACACCCGAAAACATGCAGCGCTGGCGGGGCTGGTGGAGAGCCGCCAACATTGAGCACTTCTTCAGTTTTTATTTGACCTGCGTCGCCTGCCTGTGCTTGATGTCGTTGATCGCCTACTCGCTGTTCTACAACTCCTCAGGTGAGTTGAAACCGGGCATGGAACAGTTCGGGGGCGGCTTGGGTTTCGTCTGGGGACAGGCCACGGTTCTCGGTGAGCAGTCGTTCGGCGGCTTGCTCAAGGTCGGATTTCTCATCATGGGCGTTGCGATTCTCCTGACCACGGAGCTGGGAGTGCTCGACGCGGTCTCTCGCATCTCGACCGACATCGTCAAGGTGAACTATCTGCAGAACAGCGAGTACTGGACACAGAGCCGGTTGTACTTCGTCTTCCTCTGGGGAGAAATTGCCTTGGGAACGCTCATTCTGCTGTTCGTCCCCAATGCTGAAAGTCCGCTGTTTCTACTCAAAACCTCAGCCGCGATGAACGGCGGCGTGATGATGATCTACTCGATCCTGTTGTTGTACATGAACAACACAATTCTCTCCCGCAGCTTGGCAATGCGCCCGCTGCGTTTCGTCGCGCTGATCTGGGCCTGTGCATTCTTCGGCTACTTCAGCTTGCAGGCGCTGGGCATTCAGGTGATTCCCTGGATCAAAGAACTGGGCATTCAGGTGATTCTCTGGATCGAAGATATGTTCGGCTAACCGCGAACCGACGCATCGATGTCCCAAGAACGCAGATGAGCGAAGACTCGCTTCTAGATCCCGTTCGGGATAACTGTGGCGGCTATCGAACGATTTTTGGTCTTCGAATATCGTCTCCACGCCGCCAGAACCCGCTACACTTATGTCGAGTGCGCTCTAGTCGAGCACGTCGTCCAGGGCCGAGATGCTGACGACTTCATCGCGGCGGACAAGAACTCGTTTTCGATTCGGGCGGGGACCGTGTCGCTTCGACTCGAGCACGTAAAGCTCACGGGTCGTTCCCGTATCGCGAAGGTCGTGCGCGTCGGCGTCGAGCAGCTCGAAATAGCGTTCGTCGAGCCCGTTCAGTTTTCCAATGTGTACGTACGGACTGGCCATGTCGAGCACGACGTCTCGGCCTGTCAAGTTTTCTAAGAAGCCTTCCGAGTCAGCCATCGTTTCGTGTGCCATCGTATTACGAGTTTTGGAGAATAACTGGATTACGGACCGACGATTTGAACAGACTTAAGCTCGCTGAATCAATTGTTCTGTCATGCACGGACGGCCCGTCATTCGATCGTCGAAAAAAATGACGATGGACCCTACGGCGCGTTCGCCTTCTCCAACTGCTCGCTCCAGAATGCGATTGCGTGGTCATGTTCGACAAGCACCTCTGCGAGTTGTCCGGCATCTTTTAGCAATCGGGGAACACGCTTCTTTCGCTCGTGCGACCAATTCAGAAAGAAACGAACGGAACGTTCACTTACCCGACGGGCGTCGTCTCCGATTTCCACATAGTAGGGCGCCGTTGAGGCAAAACGGAATGTCCGAGGCTCATCGGTGATCGCACGCACGAGAAACCAGCCGCTCTCGTTGAACGTGACGCGGCCGGCATCCCCCTCGAACGTCCGCCCGGCGACGTCAACCGCATGTGCGGTGGCGCCGTTTTTGATGATTTCCAATTGCGGAATCGAGTCATTCGACACAACCGTTGCTTGGATGGAAATCGTAATCGGCCGGCCGTCGGGGGATGAAAATATGTGCCCCGGCCGTTGTCCGTCGGCCACGGTTAAGAGCAGAGGCCCGTTGGTCACAAACGATCGTCCTGCTCTCAAGCCGGCCCACCAGGCGTCGTAGTCGAGATTCTTACCCGTATGCACATACACGCGGTTATACCCCACGGGGTTCGGCAACACGCCCGAGGCACTTCCCGCCGAAGGCGGCACGCGCAAGCCGCTGTTGAGCAGGTCGTAGTAAATCTCCTGTGTCCAGAAACCGTTTCCCCTCGGAGCAGGAAGCCTTTTCGCATCACGAGGCTTGCCCCAAGCTTCGTCTTCGTACATCCGGCTGCGGCACATGTGGTTGTTAGCAATGCCGATCGAATCGATCTCTCCGCTTGCCAGCCAGATCGGCACATCCCACCAGAACGGCTTTTCGATGTCGATCCATGTCTGGGGAAACTCGCGCGCCTGGGCAACGAATCGCATCGGCGACGGATACTCTCGCTGGGATTTGTCGATCGCCAGTGGACGCTTCAAATGAAAATACATCAGCGCGCCCCCTTCACGTTCGTCCTCACCGGCCATGACGTCGAAATACCGGTTCCCGTCGAATCGGTTCAGCGTCTTCTGTGGCAGCGACTCGCCGGCCCATCGGTTCCGATTGTTCCACCAGGTGATGACCGGAGCGACGTGCAAATCCTCGGCCTGCATCAACAGCGGCACTTCCTCGACGGGACGATGCACGTGAAGATCGCCCGAGTACCAGCCCTTCGAGGCGAATTCGGCAATCCGCTCAAGCACAGTTGTGAACGTCTTGTGTTCCGACTTGCCCAGCGTCAGAGCTCGTGAGACACGTTGGTACTCGTGGCCGCGTTCAATCGTGACCGTGTACTCACCGGCCGACAGCGGCAACGAAACGTTTCCCGTGCAGACAAAATGATCGCGCCAAAACGGAAGCCCTTTGGCGCGCACCGGTTCGCCGGCAGCGTCAGCAAGATGAATCCGGCACGGCAGCAGCTTCTCTCGCCCATCGGTCACGCGAATTTCCAAAGTCGCGTCCGCGAATCCGGCCGACGCTCCAGCGTGCAGCGCGAACAAAACAACGACCACGCCGCACGAAAAACGGTTCCCTACCGACCGTGAGAATGGCGTGCGTCGCATGGCTGGTCCCCTTCGTACCTCAGAGCGAAACCGATGACCGAACGAGTCCGGGACTGTACTCAGTCTGCCCGAGTGGGACACATGAAATCAAGCCCACCTCGGCTGTAAATCGGGATGCGAAGCGTCCACCCGATGCACGCTTACCTTGAAAGTCGCCCACGAATCATTGCGTTGGTGAGCATTGAATTGCCACTGTCGGTTCCGTAGAGTCAATGATTCTCCGCGTTCGTACGAACGATTCGCCGAGCGCCCCGTCATCGTAAAAGTGTGCTGAACGGAGCCGTCCGTCTTTCGACACGCGCAATTGACTACCAATCGAATGCCGAATTCGCCAAACCCATGTTTTCGACCGCTGTCCATCTTCCTGGTGGCGTTGTCGCTTTCGATTGGCTGGGGCATACGCGGCAACTACGGCCACGAAACGGGCGCCATGTTTCCCGGTGCTCTTGCCGCCATGGCCGTCTGTTTGTTGTCGGGACGTGAAGACTGGCGACAACGCGTCGGCTACTTTGGGTTTTTCGGCGCGCTCGGTTGGGGCTTCGGCGGGTCGATTTCCTACATGATGGTGATTGGCTATACGCACTCGGGGCAGGCGCTGACCCAACTGTACGGCTTTGGGGGCCTGTTCTTGATCGGGTTTCTTTGGGCGGCCCTTGGCGGTGCCGGCACGGCGATTCCGGCCGTGCTCGACCGCAAGAGCCTGACCGACATGTTCAAGCCGATCGCTCTCTTACTTTGCCTATGGTCGCTGCGCTATTTTTATCTGCACCCGCTTGATGCCTGGGTGCAGACACAGCTCGAACTCCAAGGCATGGCGGATGCCTCCGAGCGGCACTTCAGTGCGCTGTACTGGTTAGATAGCGACTGGCTGAGTGTGCTGATGGTCGTCTGCGGATTGCTGTTGTTCGATCTCGTCGACCGACAGTTCGCTAGAGCGTATTGGTTGCCGCTGTTCGCGGTGGTGGGGGCGATGATCGGATTCGGCCTGCACTTGCTGTTCGGTCAGCTTGGGTGGACCGAGCCGATCGGCAGATACTTGCTAGGTTATCAGGGTGATGTGTCGCGGTACGAACCAGAAAACATGGTCGTCAACTGGCCGCTGATCATCGTCCATTTTCATGAGTACATCGGGGCTCTTGTTGGCTTGATGATCGGCGTGACGGTCTATTTCGTGCGATTCGGCGAATTCCGTTGCGGCAGCGGGCTGTTCATGCACATGGCGCTCGGCTGGTTCGCGTTTTTTATTGCGCTGCCGGTTCTGGGCAGTCAATTCCTAGCGGATACAAGCCAACCTGTTCTCGCGCCGGACTACGGCGGCATCAGGCTGACGTCGCCGCGTGGCGACAATTGGGCGGGAGTGCTGGGCACGGTCGTCGGTGCGATCGTCTACTTCTTGCGCAACAACCAAAAGCCACTGGCGTTGGTGACGATGGTCTGCGGCACGATCGGCGGGATTGCGTTTGCCGGCATTGCCTGGTTGAGGCTGATGTTGGTTTCGTTCGGCAACACACACTTGTCAGACAACCCGGCGATCCAGGAGAAATGGGCTCATTGGCAGGAAACGCCTTGGACGGAGCCGAGCCGCATGCCGTTTCCGGAGTTCATCAGCGAGATCGTCACCGATCCGGCCTGGGCGCACTATCAACGTCAGAACTGGCATAGCTTTCTCGAGCAATCGTACGGATTTGTGAACGGTATTGGCGTTGTCGTGGCACTGGGCATTCTGGCCACGCGTGTGCCCCGGCTCAACGACGACGGCCCTCGGCAACGTTGGACGCACGTGCTCGCCCTCACGTTTGTGCTGCCCGTGCTGACGTATCTCAACATGGCTAAAAACGTGAGGCCCTGGAAGCGATCCGAAAATGCCGGGAATTTCGGGCTGCCCGATGCGATGAAGGCGCCGTGGATCGAGAACATTGAGTTTTCGGCCGACGGCTGGTTCAGCCTGTTTTTCGCCGCGGCCGGCTTGGCCTTGGTTCTGTTGATGATCGTCCATTTGAAAAGGCCGCTTTCGATTGTACCGGCGACCTGGCTGGGGCGGGGGCAGTTGATCTACATTCTCTTGCTGTGGGCGTTTGTCATCGGCAATTTCGGTCGGGCGCTGCCTGATTTTCGAGCGGGCCGGCTGCTCACTGAGGGCATCATTCAGATGAACGCTGTATTGGCAACGGTTCTCATCCTTGTGCTGCCCCGCGAACAAGACACGCTCGCGACGCGCGCCGACGTGAACTACACAACTTGGTTGTGGGGTTCGCTGTTGGCATTAATCCTCGCGATCGCGACGCTTCCGTACGGCGCGATGCTGAGCGTTCGCGAAGTCTATGGCGACGCCCACGCGGGACACGGCGGGATCAACTATCGTTTCGGTCCGAACGCCAACTGGAAACGCGAGCCGATTCTCAAGAACCAAGAGCACCGCTAATGCCGCGCCAAGACGCCCGGGTTTACGGGCGTTTCATCGACCGCTGATTTGCTCGAAAGGGCCATCCGGCGCTCACACCCGAGATGAACAATGACAGCGGAATCACCCGACGATGAATCATGGCAGTATCTTGCTTCGAACGAGCAGGGTACCGAACGGCTCGGGAGCGCTCTCGCGGAGAAGCTGTGTGCCGGCATGGTCGTCGCGCTGGTTGGTGACTTGGGCGCGGGCAAAACCCGGCTCGTGCAGTCGATCGCTGCAGCAATGGGTGTCCCACGCGTCGACGTGAACAGCCCGACGTTCGTCCTCATACAGGAATATGAGGGCCGGCTGCCGCTGTTTCACATCGATACTTACCGGCTGCGCGATACCGACGAATTCTTGGAACTCGGAACCGACGAACTCATCGAAGACGAAGGCGTCTGCCTGATCGAATGGGCTGACCGCGTGATCGACGTTCTGCCGAAAGACCTGTTGCGGATCGAGATCGAATGCACGGGGGAGACGTCGCGGCGGTTTCAACTCACCGGTAGCGGCCCGCGATCGAATCGACTCGTTTGCGAACTGAAAGCGGCCGACCCGGCGTAATCGTACACCCGCCACTTGCGTATTTGAATACGGGCGACGAAGTCGATCATCCAGCGGTCGTCAACCGACGATCATCAATGGGCGATTTCGTGCAGGTCGGATTCGTCCGCTTCATCGGTAAAGCGGCAACAATCCGCCGTCGCCCCCGAAAGCTGAACGGCCCCGCACAAGAACATGATGACCAACAGCGAAGCGACGTACACAGTCTTGCCGACGTAGTTGCTGACCGTCAACGTGAACAACGAGTGAGTCCCGCCGTCCGGAGGCGCGATCGAACCCCAGACGAGGACTGCGACGCCTCCCATCAGCAACACGCCGACCGCACCACCTTGCCACAACACTTTTCGAAACGACTGCCAATTCACTGCAAACAGCCAGAAGATAATCCAGCCCGCCAACGGCAATAGCGGAAGCGACCAACTCAGCACGTACGTAAAAATGTCCCAGCCGGCACTCAGCAGGGCCAGTAATTTCGTCAAAAACGCGTCCATTTCCGAGCCTTGCAGTTAGATACTACTCGTCACCCAAAATCAGGCAAATCGTCACGGCGATGTTAACAACGTCGGCCCCACGCGCCTACTATGCCCGCGATTGGTATGCGCCGCGCGATACGTTGACACATCAGGCTTGCTTGATCTCCGCTAGCGACGTTCCCAACCCCTCGGCGAGTTCGTTCAGTTGCCGCCATGTTTCGTCGGCGACGTCGACCCCGTCGGCTTCGCGTTGTTTGCGTCGGCGGAGTTCGATTTCGCCGGGGAGCAAAATCTCGTCGGTGCCGGGCACTCGACGCGAACTCTTCATGTAACCCGCGTACTTTTCGATGAGCGCGTCGTATTCGCCCTGTTCGACGAACTGCGACAGATCGGCCAGGTACAGCCAGACGCCGTTCGCGCCGCGCGGCACGTCCGTCCGGCAGACCCCGCTACCGGAGAGCATGCCGGCGAAAAAGTCGATCATCACCGATAGGCCGTAGCCTTTGAATCCCAAGTTCCCACCAAGTGGTAGAATGGCCCCCTCGTTGTCGCCGTTCTCGTCGGCGTACAGGTCGGCCGGGTTGGTCGACGGATTCCCGGCATGATCGATGATCCAACCTTCGGAAACCTGTTCCCCTTTTTGCAGGGCCACCCGCACCTTGCCCTCGGCCGTTGCACTGCTGGTCATGTCGAGCACAAGCGGCTCGTCGCCACGCGGCGCCGCCATGGAGATCGGGTTCGTGCCCAGCCTGCGGTCGATGCCGCCGTACGGCGCGACGCCGCCTGGACCCGGTGCGTTGACGAACATCATCGCGCCGAAACCTTGCTGAGCCGCCTTTTGAGAATACGAGCCCAGCCGGCCGATGTGGTTACAGTTGCGAATGACGACGGTCGCGGTTCCCGTCTCGCGGGCTTTTTCCAAACCCAAATTGAGCGCCTTGGTGGCTGTCACCTGGCCAAAATGAAAGTGTCCGTCGACGATCGCAAATGACGGTACCTCTTTGACGACTTCGAACGGACTGCCCGGCTTGATGTGCCCCTGATCGATATACTGAACATACTGCATCAATCTGATGATACCGTGGCTGTCGTGGCCGACGAGGTTCGCGTCGGCCAACTCTGTGGCGATGACATCCGCATCGTCAGCCGAGACGCCGGCGGCTTCGAGAATGCGGGTTCCGATTTCCTTCAACTCTGCAAGATGAAACGACGGCATGCTAGCTCCGAAAGCTGTTTTGTTTCCGCGTCACGGTGAACGTGCAACATAACAGGCCGATGCCAAAACGTCGATCAAGGCGACCACGAAACGCCTACCGGATTTGGCAGCGGTGAATGCAAAAAGGGTGCCACTGGCGGCTCGCCCGCCAGTGCGATCGAACGTCAACGGTCAACACCACGAACGCTCGTCGAATCAGGACTGCGCCAAAATCGAGCCCCGACCGGTATCGACATGTAGCGACGACCAATTGAGCGGCATTCACGACGGCGCGACATCTGAGAATCCTAATTCACGGTGACGCACTTCTGGATCGACAAAGTCGAGACCAGACGCGATGATGACAGACGACATAGAATTGAAATCGCAAATGTTCAACAATGAGTTGTGAGCCAGACAGGCGGCTCCGTGTGCGCGGCCCGATCTTGGGTCAATCGCCGATGTCGCGATACAGTCGCTCACCCAACACATTAGCGAACTCAGGTTGCAGAGAAGTCATCGACGATCAGGCGCCGATCGCTTCGCGGAGAATGTTTACCAATGTCCACAGTCACATCCGACGCATATCAGCGATGTCTCCAGGAACTCGAAGCGGCAAGAGAGCGACCGCAGCCGGCGACGACAGTCAGCGGCTTGGCCATCGATCCGCTGTACACTCAGCACGACTTGGGTGGCTTCGACGCCGAGTCCGAACTTGGGTATCCGGGGCAGTATCCTTTCACGCGCGGCGTGCATCCCAACATGCACCGCGGCCGGCTGTGGACGATGCGGCAGTTCGCCGGATTCGGCACACCCAAGCAAACCAACGAACGATTTCGATTCCTATTGGAGAAGGGTCAAACCGGCCTGAGTACCGCCTTCGACTTGCCGACGTTAATGGGCCTCGATAGCGACGATACGCGGTCACGCGGTGAGGTCGGTCGGCTGGGCGTGGCTGTCGACACGATCGACGACGTCGCACAGCTCTATTCGGAAATCGATCTCGAAAACGTTTCGGTGTCGATGACGATCAACGCTCCGGCATTCGTGATGATGGCCTATTTTGTCGCCGCTGCTGAGGACCGCGGCTTCGACGTCAAAAAACTGCGGGGAACCACGCAGAACGACATTCTCAAGGAATTCCATGCCCAAAACGAATTCGTGTTTCCACCCGAACCATCGGTCGAACTCGTGGTCGATCAGATTGAATTTTGCACCGCTTACGTGCCGCTTTGGAATACCGTTTCAATCAGCGGGTACCACATTCGCGAAGCCGGCTCGACCGCCGTTCAGGAACTCGCCTTCACGCTGGCCGACGGCATGCACTACGTCGAACGATGCCTGGCTCGGGGAATGGACGTTGACGCGTTCGCACCTCGGCTAAGCTACTTCTTCAACTCGCACAACGATCTATTCGAGGAAGTCGCCAAGTACCGGGCAGCACGGGCTCTCTGGGCCGACATCATGCGAAACCAATACGGTGCGCGGGATGAAGCCTCATGGAAACTCCGTTTCCACGCACAAACGGCCGGCTGTTCGTTGCAAGACAAGCAGCCTGAAGTGAACCTGATGCGTGTCGCCTATCAGGCATTGGCGGCCGTGCTTGGTGGCTGCCAGTCGCTGCATACCAACAGCATGGACGAGACTTTGGCCCTGCCTTCAGAGCACGCGGTGACACTTGCACTACGAACCCAGCAGGTATTGGCCCATGAGACCGGCGTGACCAACACGGTCGACCCGCTGGGCGGAAGTTATTTTGTCGAGAGTTTGACCAAACGGATGATGAACGACGCACGCGGCTACTTCGACCAGATCGAGCACAGCGGCGGAATGATCGCCGCCATCGAAGGAGGCTTTTTCCGACGGGAAATCGCTGATGCCGCGTTTGCCTATCAGAAATCCGTCGACGCCAAAGACAAGATCATCGTGGGTGTCAACGAGTTTCAGCAGAACGATGATGATCCGCTCCCATTACTGCAAGTCGACGCCTCGGTCGAGGCCGATCAGAACGCGTCGCTCAAGCGGATCAAACAACAGCGAAGTACGGACGACGTCAGCCGCGCTTTGGATCAACTCAAACAGGCCGCCGACGCGAAGGAAAACGTGATGGTTCCGCTGTTGGAGGCCGCCCGGGCAAGGGTGACTCTGGGCGAATCGGTCGACGCACTCGCTGAAGTCCTCGGACGCTTCCGCCCTGGTTCGGCCTGGTGATTCATTGCGGTTTTAGCGCTAGCGACGGTCGAATAACACTGCCCGCAGAAGACAGGCTCGGCTTAATTGACAACGCACGTCTATAGTCAGCGAGGCGTCGGATCATTCAACTATGAAAAGTGAACACCCCGCACGCGTATTGCTAGCAAAGATCGGTCTGGATGGCCACGACCGGGGCGTGAAAGTCGTCGCGCGGGGACTGCGCGACGCGGGGTTTCATGTCATCTACGCGGGGCTGTGGCAGTCCCCCGAAGCGGTCGTGCAGGCCGTTGCCGACGAAGATGCCGATTGGCTCGGCATCAGCATTCTGAGCGGGGCTCACATGACGTTGTTGCCACAGTTGCTCGAACTGTTGAATGAGAACGGCTTAGACGGCGTCGGCGTGATGGTGGGAGGCATCATCCCCGAAGCCGACGTTCCCAAGCTGAAGAGAATGGGGGTTTCTGACGTGTTCGGCCCCGGCACGTCCATAGACGGCATCATCGCACATCTGCGTCAGCGAGGACAAAGTGAGTGATGTGAAAGAAATTCTGGATCGCTTCCGAAACAAGGATCGGCGCGCGCTGGCGCGGTTGCTGTCATTGGCCCAGCGGCCGGTTGAATCGGCCGTTATCCGCGATGCCGTCGGACCGCCCGGTGCCGGACGCATCGTTGCCTTTACCGGTAGCGGAGGCGTCGGCAAGAGCAGCTTGATCGGCCGGCTGACTGAACATCTTCGAGCCAAAGATGTCTCTGTCGCCGTTTTAGCCTGCGATCCCCAGAGCCCACTCACGGGGGGAGCGCTACTCGGTGATCGAATCCGCATGTCCGGGCCGACTGACGACCCCGGTCTGTTTATCCGCAGCGTCGCCACAACGGCCGGGCACCAGGCGGTTGCTGAAAATGTTGACCTCATGGCCCAGTTGCTAGCGGAGTTCGGGTTCGACATCGTGCTGCTCGAAACGGTTGGGGCGGGGCAGGGGGACGTCGCTGTCCGCGAAGTCGCCGACGTGCTTGTTCTGCTGGTGCAGCCGGAGAGCGGTGACGACTTGCAGTGGGAAAAAGCCGGCTTGTTGGAAGTCGCCGACGTGGTCGTCGTCAACAAGTCCGATCTACCGGGAGCCGACCGGGTCGGGGCACAACTGGCCGAACAGTTCAACCTGCCGGGTTGCCGGAACGTACCCGTGCTAAAAACGAGTTCTGCAAAAAACGAAGGCTTGGAAGGCCTGTGGGACGTCGTACAGTCGTTGCCGTCACAACGAACCGGTGTCGCCGAACCTTGACGGGTTGAAAATTCGAATTGGAATCGCATCGTCGTCTGACAGCTTGCCACCGCCGGGAGACGGGTCATGATCGACCGAATCACAAGCCGCGCCGACTATGAACGCCTCCGCCGTACATTCGAATGGGAATGCCCGGAGTACTTCAATTTCGGCTTCGACGTGGTCGACCGCTGGGCAATGGAGCAGCCGGAGCGGACGGCTTTGCATTGGATCTCAGCCGACGTCGAGCGGATCGTCAGCTACGCTAAGTTGAGCGAGCGGACCAACCAGTTGGCCAATGCACTCGAACAGCTTGGCTTGCAGCGATCCCAACGGGTGCTCGTCATTCTGCCTCGCGTCGTCGCCTGGTGGGAGACGCTCATCGGCCTGTTCAAAGCGGGACTCGTGGCGATGCCCGGAACGTCGTTATTGACCCCCGGCGATTTGGCCTACCGCATCAAAGCCGCTGAAGCGAGCGCCGTTGTGACCGATGTCGACGGAGCAAACAAGATCGACGAGATCGCCGATGCTTTGCCCGGTTTGACGACGAAGATCGTCGTCGGTGAATCACAGCGGCCCGGTTGGCATTCGTTCGATGAAATCATTGATTCGTCAGACGATCAACCACCGTCCACGCAAACGCCTAGTGGCGACCCGGCTTTGATGTACTTTACGTCTGGCACGACCGGAATGCCGAAAATCGTGTCGCACACGCACGCCAGTTACGGCATTGGCCATACTGTGACAGGCCGCTGGTGGCTCGACCTCCACAGCGACGATTTGCATTGGAACATCTCTGACACCGGCTGGGCGAAAGCCGCCTGGTCGAGCTTGTTTGGGCCAATGATTTGCGGGGCCGGCCTATTCATCGAGTATGACACAGGTCGATTCAATCCGGCTCGAGTTCTGGAGACGTTGACCGATTGTCCCATCACGACGATGTGCGCAGCCCCCACAATTTATCGGCTCCTAATTCAACAAGACCTCGACAGTTTTGAACCGGTGGCACTCAGGCACTGCGTGGCGGCCGGTGAGCCATTGAACCCCGAAGTCATTTCCGCCTGGAATCAGGCAACGGGGCTGACCGTGCGGGACGGTTACGGTCAAACGGAAACCGTTTTGCTATGCGCGAACTTTCCCGGCGTGGAGGTCAAACCGGGCTCGATGGGTTTGCCGACGCCCGGAATCGATTTGGCAGTCGTCGACGAAGCGGGCAACCGACTGCCGGCCGGACGTGAAGGACAGGTCGCAGTTCGTGTCGAACCGCACCGCCCGCTGGGAATGTTTCGAGAATACTGGCAGAATTCGCAAGCAACGGCGCAAGCCTTTCATGACGGCTGGTACTTCACCGGCGACTGCGCTGTGACCGATGAAGACGGTTATTTCTGGTTCGAAGGCCGGGCCGACGATGTCATCAGTAGTTCCGCCTATCGCATTGGGCCGTTCGAGGTCGAAAGTGCGCTGATCGAGCATGCGGCCGTCGTCGAAGCGGCCGTCGTGGGCAAAGCCGACGCAGTGCGCGGACAGATCGTTAAGGCGTTCGTCGTTTTGGCCGAGGGTTTCGAAGAGGGCGACGAACTGGCCGTCGAACTCCAAGAGCACGTCAAGCGAGTGACGGCCCCCTATAAGTATCCCCGCGAGATTGAGTTCCTGCCGGAGCTACCCAAAACCGTCAGCGGAAAGATCCGCCGCGTCGAACTTCGCGAACGCCCGTGAAGTGTTGCTTTGAAGGTACGAAACGCTCACGGCATGAGTGGGCACATCGGCCGCGCCGAATGAGAGGATCCAAAACGCAATGCAGGACGGCGCGACATCATTTGACGAACAGACCCCGGCGAAATTGGCCACGTTGGCCGAGTGGATGCGCGGGGCGTCGACGATCGTGTGGTTCACCGGCGCCGGCATTTCGACCGAATCGGGCGTTCCCGACTATCGAGGCCCCAACGGCGTCTGGACACGCCGCGACAAGGGGCTGCCTCCGCCGGAACCGAGCAAGCCACTCTCGGAAATCGAGCCCAATGCGGCACATCGGGCGATTGTCGAGTTCGAGAAACGCGGCAAGTGTGCGTACCTCATCAGTCAGAACATCGACAACCTGCATCTCGAGTCGGGATACCCGTGGGAAAAACTGGCCGAGCTTCACGGAAATAAAAAGCGCCTCCGATGCGGCAACTGTGAGGAGACATTCGCCGTGGTTAAAAACGGAACCACATCCGCAGAAACAGCGAATCGAAACGTCGAAGACGCATCAGATGATTGCCCGTTATGCGGCGGCCCGTTAGGAGATGGAGTGATCCATTTCGGTGATGCGATGCCCCGCCGGGCAATCGAAGATTCCTTCGAATGGGCCAAGATCACGGACCTGCTCATCGTCGTCGGCTCGACCTGCCTGGTGACGCCGGCAGCCGACGTTCCCGTAATTGCTAAGACACATGGAGCGAGACTCGTCGTGATGAATATCGGCGAGACGGGCGTCGACGAACTCTGCGACTTACGATTTAGCCGCGAAAAGGCGGGTGAATTGCTGGCCGCACTCTTCGCGAAGTTCGAATCGATTCGCGACTAGAGGAGTTTGGGGACCACTCCTGGCGTACGAAGCACTATTCGCAAGCTGTCAGCTACGGGCGGAAATATGAATAGTGGATTGTGCCGTCAGGTGAAATATCGAACGTAACGGCTCCCGCGTCACGCGTCGAATGGACGTGTGTCGGTGCGCCGTACGTCTCACGAAGACGTGGCAGCATGCGCAGGCTTCTGCTACTGACCACGACGTGCGCCGGGCGCACCTGGTCGGCGAGATCGGGCGGGTTGGCGGCGGCGCTACCGTGGTGAGGTGAAAGCATGATATCGGCCGCCATTGGTGGCCCGGCGAGCAACTCTCTCAAACCGTCGGCTTCCAGGTCGCCCAGAAGCAGAATTTTTCGGCCGGCGTACACGATCGAAATCACGACGCTATTTTCGTTATCAGAGCGAGAATTGGGTCTCGAGCTAGGATGCGTAACCTCGATGACAGTTCGGTCGTCAATCAACAATCGATCGCCCCGCCCGACAAGTTGAATGGGTACGTCTTTCGTCCAGGCGGCTTCACACAGAACTCCAACGGCCGGCTGGCTGTAATCGAGAAAACCTTGTCCCACAAGCAACGAGCCAATCGACGTCGTGCTAAGTAGACCGGGCATCGCGTTGAAGTGGTCGACGTCGGCATGAGACAATACGGCTACGTCGACAGTTGAAAGACCTCGCTGCCAAAGTACATTCTGAACAATGCTTCGCGCCGCGGTGTCGCTATGAAGTGAGCCCGCGTCGTACAGCAGCGTCTTTCCGCCGGGGAGTTCCAAGAGAACCGAGCAGCCGTGCCCCATCGACAGAAACGTGCAGCGCATTCCCTCCCGCTCCGGCGAACGAAGGCCGGTCGCCAATCCGAGCACCAACCAGGCGCACAGGACGCACCACCGGCGGCCTGGGGAGCGCAGCAATTGTGGAAAGCCGAATACTAGCAGCAACAAACCGTAGTAGCCCCACAGCCACCACAGAGGGATCGTCGGCAGATACGTGTGCGAAAACCCAAGTTGTGCCGCCCGATCAACAACGCCGAGCAACAGTGATAATCCCGTGTCGAACAATCGGCCGATGGCCCATGCCGCTGGTGGAATCAGCAAGCCGGCAAACAAAAACGCATATCCGAGCCACAAAACCACCGCGACCACGGGAATCAGCGCCACGTTGATCAATAGCGCCATCGGCGATATGAGATGAAACTTGGCCGCGACGAGCGGTGCCGTAAATACCCAAATCATAAACGTGATCCAATACCCGCGGCAGAGAAATCGCCAACAATCGCCGGCGACACCCTTGTTCACCCGGCTTTGACGCAAACGCACCGCGATCGTTCCCGCGTCGTTTTGACCGGCGGCGTCGGTTCGCCGCCGCGATGCGAATGCGATGCCTGCGATCGCCAAAAACGAAAGTTGAGCCCCCGTGTCGAACAAGTCGGTCGGGTTGTACGCAAGAATAATCACCGCGGCGATGGCCGTCGAATTCAACAGCGCGGCTTGGCGAAACCGAATTTGCCCGGCCACCACAAGTGAAATCAGAATGACGGCCCGCACAATGGGTGGCCTCGTTTCGGTCACGAAGGCGTAACCAATAATCAGCGTCATCACGACAACGGCGGTCGACGTGGGGGATAGACTCAATTGTCGGCACGCAAACCAAATCAGGCCTGCCAGAATTCCGACGTGCAGTCCCGAAATTGCTAACACATGCATCGTACCGCTTCGGGTAAAGGCCTCGCGGATGTCGTCGGTCATGTGGGTGCGATCGCCCAGCAACAAGGCCGACGCAATCGGGCTCACCCGAGCACTCAGGTTCTGAGCGAACAGATCGTCGCATTCATCGCGAAGCTGTGTCGACCAACGTCTCGGATTTCCTCCGTAACCCTTCTTCAGACGGCGGATCTGGTCGGGATGATCGGCAAAGATGATGGTCCTTACGCCCTGGGCTCGGAGATAAGACGAGTAGTCGAATTGTCCCGGATTCAGCGGAGGCGCTGGCCGAACGATCTGTCCGAAGACCTCAATCACGTCCCCAACCCCCACATGGAGCAGATGGCCCGAGACGCTCAGGCGGGCCAAGCCAGAGACCGAGGTGTTCTCGTCGAGACTTTCGATCGATTCACACTGAATCGTGCAGGAGGATCGGTCGAGCTGCGGTCGTCCGGAGAGCGCTGGTTCTCCTTGAGCGGCGCGAACCTGTGGTGACGTCGTCACTCGGGCGACGACACGCGCCGGCTGGAATTCCTCGCGCGCGACGAGCGAAATGTCATCGGCAAGTCCCACCGACCAAGACATGTGGTGCCTCGCTCCGCCGAGACAAAGACATAGCGCGAGCAAGCCCGCCATAGAAATCATCGTCCGCAGAACCGCCGGGCAGCGAGGCGTAGCCGGCCACGAAAGCCATCCCATCCAAGCCCAACGAGTTTTTGGCCGGGCCGCTGTTGATTCGCCGAGGCCAAGCCGTCGCGATGGCAGGCTCACGATCCAGACAAGAAGGAAAAACACGCTCGCCGACAACCACATCGACCAGCTCAGCGACAGCAAACGATCGGCGAGAATTCCACATGCGAACGCAACCGCAACGGAAACGGCCGGCAGACGCGCAGGCTGCGAGTATCCGTCCTGATCGGCTGTGTCGACCATGCCCAGAATTCCGTCTGCCGAAACTAGTCTCCGAACGCTACAAGGGAATCGACACTGCCGTGAAACTCCGGGCTGCTACGTCTTAGGGGGCTTCGTTCGGCTGCTTGGCCACAATGACATGCCTCACCAATCCGTGCCGGCGATTGATGTCGTTAATGACGGTGTTGTCCGGTATTTTCTGCCCACCTGCCACTTGCACGAGTTCCTCGACGACTTCCGAATCCTCGGGAACGAGGGTCGCTTTCAATTCGATCCAAGTCTTGGGTTCACCGTCTTCGTCTCTTTGCCACACGACACGGCGAAATGAGTCGATGCGAGCCGGCACGACCATTCGCACCGAGTTCTCGCGATATCGCAGTGTGACGTCATCGTTCTTTGATGCCCGCGAAGATGAGAACCGCACGTCGTACTGATAGATGTCGCCTTCGAAGTGCGTCAATTGAATGCTCACCCGCCGACCGATGGGAACCATTTCCCTGGGACTGCTTCCCGGAACGATCACGCGAGATTGCGACCGCCAGATTGTCAGTTTCTTTCCGTCTTTGAGAATGGTGTGCGCAGTTCCGACGGGAATCGAAGCGCGTTCTGCCAGCTTGACGAGAGCCGTCGGCGTTCGATTGAGGATGTTCTGAAACCCGTGAAATTTGCATTCAATGACGTATTGGCTGTCGGGCCCAATGTCGTCGGCCAAGTTATCCGCCATCAACGGGGAGATCGTGAACGCAACAATTAAGATCGCAATACCTGTTTGGCGCATGGGCTTGTTCCGCAAAGAGGCGTGAAGGAGGCGGTCTAGAATCGAGCATACCACTGCGCTACGACACAGACAACGATTCCCCGCGCCGGTGCAGGGCCGGATCTTGGATTTCGATGCGCCGTTTTCGCACCCTTGCTCCGGCAGATGATCGCCCGCCACGAGCGGCTAGGGAGCGCCGCACAAAACGGTAGCGACTCAGACGCTCGTATTTCCGCCTCAATCGCGTGCGGAGCCGGCACAAAACAGAACTCGACATCGTCGATTCACCTGGCAATATCGAACTCTGCTGCGCGAAATCGTCGCTGATCGAGCCTGTGAGGCTAAGATGACCAACGTGTATGGACCGGGAAAACCGAGGCTGTGAGTACCGAATACATGGTACGACTGGCTTAAAAGCGGTATCATCAATGCCGGACGATGCAGGTCGTCGTCCATACTCAGTCCAGCGGGCGGCTGTCGGTCGAAAAAGCCTCCGTCGCGTAGCGAACGCGATGCGTCGGGCGGCGTGTTCTCGGGCTGACGCGAAATCGCGTCGACTCAGGCTAAGCCGAGGAGGTCGGAATGGTCATCAACCGCGCGACGGGCTCTCAGACGACGGTGTTGTTTTCGTTACGTTGGAGAACCTTTCGGACGGCGTTACTTGCCACCGGGGTCAGTGTTCTGATCGGGCTGCTTAGTCCGGCGCGCGCTGCGTCCCCCGACGATCCGGCAACCGTCAGCGCCGTGGATCGCGCGGTTGTCTATCTGCAAAAGGGCATGAACGGCTACGACCACGGCTCGAGAAGCCTGGCCTTGTTGGCAATTCTCAAGTCGGGCGTACGTACCGATGCTCCCGTCGTCAAAGAGTCGATCGAGGCCATTCTTGAACCGTTGAGAAAGGCTCCCGCAGGCGAAGGCGCATTCTCGCAATACAGTCACAGCATCTATGTCTCAGCCGTCGACCTGATGTGTCTGATCGCTGCCGACCCGAAAAGTTACGAGAAGGAAATTCGGGCACTCATCGGTTACGTGTTGTCGAAACAGCGGGAGACGGGCAACTGGGGTTATTACGAATCCGCTCCGACGAATGGAGACTCCAGCCAGACGCAAATGGCCTTGCTCGCCTTGTGGATGGCGAATCACGCCGGCTACAAAATTCCGCCGCAGGCTTACGAACGGGCGGCCCATTGGTTTTTGACCACGCAGACCGCCGACGGGGGTTTCAAATACCACCCGTCTTCGACAGAAGCCGAACCGACACCCAGCATGACGGTTGCCGGTGCCACGGGATTGGCGATCGCGCGGATGCACGTCTTTCGACCGACCGGACCACGGGCGAAATTTGGAATTCTCGAACGAGTTGACCACCGGACAGAACGCGGTGCCGGTCAATCAGCGGCCGGAGCAAACGGACAACCGCCCGGACCGGTGGCGTTCAGGCCGTCGATCCACGTGAAGAAATACAATTGGGCGATGTTCGGTGCCGTGAGTTGGATCAAGGGTCATTTCAGTCTGCTCAAGGAACCCCGTTTTCAGCACGGACACACCGCGTACTACCTGTACGGTCTAGAACGCTGCGGTACTCTGTTGAACATTCGGTACTTCGACGTCCACGACTGGTATGATGAGGGCACGCAGTTTTTTCTGAGTCGTCAAAAAGCCGATGGAAGTTGGTCCGTCGACGGACAGACTCAAAACGACACGTCGTTCGCGATTCTGTTCTTGGTCCGTTCGACGCTGCGTACGCTGGAGGCCGGTCTCGCCGGCGGCATGATGAGAAGTGGCAAAGGCCTTCCAGGCGACCTATCGAACGTCAGCATTGGCAGGAACGGCCGCGCAAGACGCTCGAACAAAACGGACCCTCTTAACGAACTGTTGTCTTCGTTGGCGGACCCGAAGGGCGCCGACCCCACAGTGCTTCAGCATGCGATCGTCGACAAGGCCCGCTATGGTGACCGCGAAGAGCTGATCGGCCAGAAGGACCTGCTCGCCGAACTCTGCAAAGATCAGCGCGCCGAGGTGCGGCAGGTGGCCGTCTGGGCGCTGGGTCGTTGCGAAGACGTCTCACTCGCTCCGCTGTTAATCTCTGCTCTTGAGGACGATGATCTGGACGTAGCGGTCGAAGCGCGTAACGCCCTGTGCCACCTGGCAAGACGACCACTCGGCTTTGGCCTTTCGAGCGATCCCCGAACGAGCTCGAAGGCGCGCTCGAATAAGGCGAAGCGAGCCGCCGCGATCAAGAAATGGCGTTACTCTGCTGCGAAAAAATGGATCGCGTGGTTCGAACGCGCCCGCCCGTACGACGAAAACGACGATCTATTGCTCAACCACCTTCGAGGCGACGCCACCAGCAAGCCGGCAAGATCCCGCCCTCGCCGCCGACCGGAACCCAAACCAGAACTCGAACTCAAAACCGTCATCGAGTCCGATCCGGAGCCCAAAGCGGGTGAGTAGCGTTTGAATGGTCGTTTCATGTGGTTTGCGCACGCGTGATGCAGCGGATTCTTCTAGAACGCCAGCGTAAACGCAGAATTGCCACGTGGGCCATCGCTCATAATGTGCGAGGTACGGAGCCAACACGTCATAGGCGTCGCTTCTTGCTCACCTGCTGTGAATATCTTCACGAAAAGCTCACAATCTTCTCAAAACGCCCGTCATAGTGGGGAAGTTCGGTCAACACAACCACGGCTTGTTCAGATTGCGAGTGAATGATCATCGGCGGAGCAACCATCGTGACTAAATCGACCGCAATATCCGACGAGTTCGAATGACGTTGCGGGGTTATGGAACACTGCCAGAACAATTTGATCCTGAAACACGGTTTTGCCGTTGAATGTCGTGAGACAGTTTTATCGGCACCGAACGGTTCTTAACCCCACACTCAGGGAGTCGTGAATGCTCAATCAACTCGATGCGCGCCTCATGGAGGCGAAAGGTCGACTGCGGCGGAAACGAAAGCTGCAAGCGGTGCTGGCCGAGGCCCGACGGTTGCATCACGACGCTGGCCAACAAAGAGCCCAGTACAGAAGGCAGCTCGAATCTGAACAGGCCGACGTGAAGAAGCTCGAAGGAATCAGCCTCACTGGCCTGTTTTACGCCGTGCTCGGTAGCAAAGAGGATCAATTGGAAAAGGAACGCCAGGAGTTCCTAACAGCGAAGTTGAAACACGACGAGGCGGTCGAGTCCCTCGAGGAAACCCATCGCGACGTTGAATCGCATCAGACGGCACTTTCGGAGTTTGACGACGCTGAAACTAAGTACGACGATCTGATTCGTGAAAAGGAACGGCTGCTATCCCAAGGGGGCGACAAGAGGGCCAACCAACTTCTCGAATTCTCCGAACGACTCGGTGACCTGGAGGCCGACCGGAGGGAGCTTCAGGAGGCGATTCAAGCGGGAAACCGGGCGCTGACATCTTTGGAAGCCACGCAATCACAACTTCGCTCCGCCAGCAACTGGGGAACGTGGGACGTACTTGGTGGCGGAGTCATTTCGACGGCCATCAAGCACTCAAAGATTGACAACGCCCGTCAACAGGCACATGCTGCCCAACGGGATCTTCGGCATTTTCAAGAAGAATTGGCCGATGCTGGCGAACGCCTCAATGTGTCCCTCGAAATCGGCGGCTTTTCGAAATTCGCCGACTACTTTTTTGACGGCCTGATCGCCGACTGGATCGTGCAATCCAAGATTCGCGATGCCTCCTCAGCCTGTTCGTCGATCATCTCGCAGGTTTCGGCCGCGATAAGCGTTTGCCGCCGACGCCTGAGCGAAATCGAGAGTGATGCTGTAAACGTCGGCCAGCGGCGGCGGGAGTTCGTCGAGGGAGCGTAGGCGTGCGGCGATCAGTGTGTAGCATGGAATAGCATCCGTCCTGAAAGCCGGTTGCGGGCGAAATCGAAATTGGATGACAAGAGTGCTGTTGAGCCAACAGAGGGTTTTGGGACTGCTTCAAGTAGTGGCCTAGTTGCGGCTCACCTTCTCTCATCAGCAGCGATCGAGCCTTCAAGAGCTTGATGTACTGCTCCGCGAGCGGTTGCGTGGTTTGATGCGACCGAACATACTGGTGGCAGATGCAAGGCGCCGGTTGGCTTTCGATCATCCGATATTGGCACCAGTGACCGGCGCCGAATGATCCCTGTTGATTAAGAGTTTCTCTTCTTAAGGAATCCCGCTCGTGTCGGCTACTTTGAGTCAATTTGCCCGTTCGCTGACTGTTGAAACCGCCTTTACCGTGCTTGCCGTCGCGAAGTCGCTCAAGGCGGCCGGCAAGGACGTTGTCGAGTTGGAGATCGGCGACAGCCCGTTCGATAGCACCAGCTCCGCCAAGTCGGCGGGCATTGAAGCGATCAGCGATAATCAGTCGCATTACTGTCCCTCGCCGGGAATCCCCGCCTTTCGGGAGGCGGCGGCCGGCTTCGTGAATCAAGAATTCGGCATCCCTGCTAAGCCGGAAAATATCGTCGCCGGTCCGGGCGCCAAGGTATTCGAGCAATTCTTCTGCGAAGCTTTCCTGAACCCGGGCGACGGCGTACTCGTTTTCAGCCCTTACTTTCCGACGTACGTTCCCAACATCGAACGCCGCGGCGCGCGAGTCGTGTTGGCACCGCTCAAGCAGTCCAACGAGTTCCGGCCCGACGTGGCGGACATCGAACGATTTTTGAGCGACGATCCGTCGCCCAAGGCGATCTTTCTCAACTCGCCACAAAACCCCACCGGTGGTGTGACGACCGAAGACGACCTGAACAACATCGCCGATCTGATCCGAGGAAAAGACGTCGCCGTGTTCAGCGATGAGCCGTATTGTCACATGGTTTGGAAAGGGCAACACCACTCGCTTTTGAGCCGACGGGGAATGATGGAACAAGCGGTGGCGGCTTACACGTTTAGCAAGTCGTACAGCATGAGCGGTTGGAGGCTCGGCTTCGCCGTGGCCTCGGCCGAAATCGCCGACTCGATCGGCAAGATGGTCAACACGACTCTCTCGTGCACGCCGACGTTGGTGCAACTGGCAGGGGCCGCCGCCCTCAAGAACGATGCGACCGAACGTAATGCGTCGATGCAAAAGTTCCGTGAAAAAGTGGAGTTGTTGACGGCCGGGCTCAACGCGATCGACGGTTTTCACGCCATCGACCCCACCGCCACGTTTTACGTCTTTCCGAACGTGGCGCCGGTCTGCAATCGGCTTGGGGTGACCAGCCACGGGTTGGCGCTGTTTTTGCTCGAAGCGGCCGACGATAAGTTTGGCATCGCCTGTCTGGGTGGCGAGTGTTTTGGAGACGCCGGCCACGGGTTCCTGCGGTTCAGTTGCGCCGAGCCGAACGACCGGTTGCGTCAGGCGCTCGATTTCATTCCGGTGGCATTGTCGCGAGAAGACCGTCTGGCCACGTACCTGGAAACGCGGCCCCAGTTTCGTCTCGAAAGACCGTACGATTGTTAGATCCCGTTCGGGATAACTGTGGCGGCTACCGGACGATTTTTGATCTTTGAATATCGTCTCTACGCCGCCAGAACCCGCTACACTTATGTCGAATGCGCTCTAGTGCATCGTGATGCCGGTCCGGATGTTCCACTTCGGAAAATTGCCGCGGGTTCCGCCTGGCCGATTCGGCTGGGGAATCTCAGCTTCCAGGGAATCTCAGCGGAGTATCAGACAGCGTGAAACAGGAGCCAGAGCCAAACAAGGCGCGGTATCGGCGAATCGTGGCTATCATTTTGGTTTGTTATTGGGTGGCTCTATTCATCGGCACTCACGGGCCGGCTCCGAATCTCTCGAGATTGCCCGAGAATACGGATAAGGGTCTGCACTTCTTGGCGTATGCCGGCTTGGCATTCCTGTTGGGCCTGTGGATGTCGACTCGCTACGCCATGCGGTTGCGGCACTATCTTGCAGCTCTGGCGTTGACCGCCGTTTACGGAGTGATCGACGAGTGCCTGCAGCTGTTGGTCGACCGGCACGCGGACATCTACGACGCGTACGCCGACTGGACCGGGAGCGTTCTGGGCCTCAGCGCGCTGTATGTCGTTCGACGATCGATGGGTCGTTCATCTAAGGTTCGCGGATCACAGAGTTGAAAGCGTCACATCAGGCTTTGTCGTGGCGCGGACGATTGCACGACGACTCGAAGGAATGCTGGTGGAAGCGAGTGTTGACTTGCGTCAACCGATGTGCCTGTATCCACAGTGCTTGTACGCGGTTACGTCACCCTGTGCCATTTGGGTGGCGCTTGACACTGCACCGTTCGCAGCTAGAATTCACGTGACTCCGCGCGGGATCGGTCCACATTGAGGATCGTGTTTCGAGATTCCTCGCCGCATCGACACGCGACTGCCAATTACGACGCGCATGCAAACATCGAAAAGTGGCCGGATATGAAAAAGAAATGCAGCCGTTGTCCGAAGCCGGCCACTTTGCACATCACCGAACTCAGGGAAGGATCGGTGAGTCCCCTGCACTTGTGTGAGTCGTGCGCCCACGAGTATCTCAGCAGCCCCGACGCGCCCGAACCGGTAAGCGACGCGGAACAGGTGTCGGGGAAGATGGCCGAGATCACTGCCGACGACGAACTGGAGCAGCTCGATCAACTGACCTGCCCAAGTTGCGGAATTACCTTTCAGGAGTTTCGCAAACAGGGAAGGCTCGGTTGCCCGAACGATTACATCGCGTTCGAGGAACAGCTCATCCCTCTGCTGGAAAACATTCACGGAGAGACGCAACATGTGGGGAAGTTTCCGAAGCGCGCTCCCGATTCCAGTCAGCGGCAGTACCGACTGATCAAACTTCGAAACGATTTGCGAACTGCGGTTGAGGATGAAGCCTACGAAGACGCAGCCCGTCTTCGTGACGAAATTCAGACGGTCGAGGAAGAATTGGGCGAGTTCGACGCGCCAGACGATTGAAGCGGCCGAACGAGCATGCAAAGCGAAGCGACTTCTAACCGTCTTCGACAACAGGAGCAGCAGTGTGGATATGGACGACCTGACTCACACGAGTGGTGAGTGGTTGAGAGCCAACGGTCCCGATTCGGATATTGTCATTTCGAGCCGCATTCGGCTGGCTCGAAATCTCGCACAATTTCCGTTTCCGAACCGTGCTGACGACTCGGTCCGCGCCGAGGTCGAGTCGCTGCTGCGCGAGACTTTGGACGACATTCCCGTCACAAACGGCTTGAATTACGTCGACGTGAACACGCTCGAGAATATCGACCGACAGTTTCTTGTCGAGCGGCAACTCATCAGCCGGGAACATGCCGAAAGCCACGGTTCACGCGGCGTGGGAATAAGCGGCGAGGAAAACGTAAGCCTGATGATCAACGAGGAAGATCATCTCCGCATTCAGGTCTTGCGAAGTGGATTCGCTCTCGATGAATGCTGGGCGGAAGTCGACCGGATCGACAACGCCATTGAGGAGCGCGCTACGTACGCGTTCAGCGAACAACTCGGCTACCTGACCGCCTGTCCGACGAACGCCGGAACGGGAATTCGAGTCAGCGTCATGCTGCATCTGCCGGCACTCGTCATCACTAAGGAAATCCAGCAAGTTTTTCAGGCACTTCAAAAAATCAGCCTGGCCGTGCGTGGCCTATACGGCGAAGGCAGCCAGGCGATGGGCGATTTTTATCAAATCTCGAATCAGGTCACGCTGGGGCGCAGTGAAGAGAAGTTAATCGCCGAAATCAAAGACGTCGTGCCGAACATTATTGCTTACGAAAGAAGAGTGCGCAATACGCTCGTGAAGGAAAACCGCGAAAAACTTCACGATCAGGTCGCCAGAGCCTACGGCATTCTCAAAAACGCTCAAACGATCAGTTCCGAAGAGACGATGCACCTGCTCTCGAGTGTGAGAATGGGGATCAACCTGGGCTTGATCGACGACCTCGAAATTCCGACGGTGAACGAATTGTTCATCCACACCCAGCCGGCCCACTTGCAGAAACTGCGGCAGGAGAGCCTCGAGTCGGCCGAACGAAACGTCGCTCGCGCCAGCTATCTCAGGTTACGCCTAACGGGCGGCGACGTCGAACGGAACTAGACGACGTCTCAATTCTTGGTAGCGGTTCGCTCGACCGTCCGGCAAGTATTCGCCGCGCATCAGCCGGCCTTCAATCCTGCGCCGCGGGAAACAACTCGAAAAAAGCGCCGACGTCGGGCAGCTCTTCGAGTTTCCAGCACAGGTCGAGCACGCGGTCTTGGGCTGCCTCGTCCAGCCGGCCTGTTGCCAGCCGCCGGAACTTGGCGGTGACCTCGTCGTCGGTCATCGGGTTCTGGTCGTGCCCCCGGGGAAACTCGTTTTCTTCGGTGAGACGTCGGCCATCGGCGAGAGTGACTTCAATACGGTTGGGGATGCCGCGCGGGTAACGTGCGGTGAGCTCTGCATCGCGATGAATCTTGATCTTGGCGACGAGTTCCAAGAGCGATTCGTCCCGCAAGCGTGCATCGCTGAACGATTCGAGCGTGACATCCCCGTCGACAAGCGCCACCGCCGTGCAGTAGGGGAGGCTATGGTCGGCCGTTTCCCGCGTGCGGGGCCGCCATTTCTCTGGGTCTTTACCGATAATATCGACGGCCGCGTCGAACGAATAAATGTCGATCGCTTCGACCTGCGCGACATCAGAGATTTCCGCACGAAGTTTCAGGGCAGCATGAATGGCACTTTGCGAATGGTATTCGGCCGGCCAATACTTGATCGACGTCTGCTTGATCATGAAATCGTCATTGCCGGCGGCTCCGCCCAATGTGGGAAGGTCAAATTCGCCCGACACCTGGATGAAGAAACCCATCTCGCCTTCGAAAATTGGGGCCGGTCCGCTGAGTCCATCGGATGCCAATAGTGCGGCGAAAACGCCGTTGCGGGACGCATTGGCAAAGGCGCAGCCCTTCCATTCGGACAGTTCTCCGGCACGCGTCTGCCTGAGGGTGACGTTTGGAGTTCCCGCGAGATTGATCGCTTGCTCGGTCTGATCAACCGAAAGTCCCAAAAGTTTGGCCGCCGCCACCGCCGTCGAGATCGAGCCGTAGGTCACGTGGTCCCAACCTCGAGCGCGAATACTGGCGGCGTCGCACATCCGGCACTGAATTTCATAAGCCACAACGGTCGCCGCGACGACGTCTCGCCCCGAGCAGGCCGCGTACTGTGCCGTTGCCAACACCGCCGCAATATTGTCGCTGGGATGAGCCGGCTCGAGCGACAGATAGGTATCGTTGTAATCCAGATATCGGAACAGGATACCGTTAACGAATGCGGCCAAGTCTGGACTGGTTTGTTGGTTCCCGCCAAGACAACTTGCTCCCGGTTCACCGCGGACGCGGCTCGCAATCCGACGCGCGACGTTGGGCGCCCCAGCATTGTAAGCACCAAGCGCACACGCCAGCGAATCGATCATGCGTCGTTGCACTTCGTGAACGGTGGCTTGGTCAAGCTGATCAAAATTGATCGAGAGAGCGTATTCAGCAAGTCGGCGGGCAAGTGTCATAGAAAGTCTTTTTTGGCTCGGACTTAGTGGATTTGGATTGCGTTTTACTGTAGCGCGCGAAGATTTCTGATCTTCGTTTTCGCTGATCGTTCGCGCGACACGCCATTCAGGGCAACTTCCGGGGATGATGGGCGTAAACGGATCTCAGTCGCCAACGGGGTGGGGCGATTATCGCGGCCCGATTGGTACATCGCTTGCGACGTGCGGTCTAGTTGCCGACATGTTAGAAGCGTCAATGCTGTCCAACGGCGATGGCCGTCGCCGTTGCGTACGCTCGACAATGAGAGATGGTAATCAGAATCTCATCGATTCCCAAGTGTTCCGCGTAGTCGGCCGCGCCGGCGTGCAATTCGATGGTGGGCCGGCCCGACTTATGCACGCAGATCTCGATTGCTTGCCAGCCAACTCCACGCGTAAACCCCGTGCCAAGCGACTTCATAACGGCTTCCTTGGCGGCCCAGCGGCCGGCAAAATGCTGGTAGAACTCCTTACGTTTCTGGCAGTATCGAATCTCGGCACCGGTGAACACCCGTTGTAAGAATAATTCTCCATGTCGCTCGATCATCTGCCCGATGCGAACGATCTCGATGATGTCTGTTCCCAAGCCGACAATCACGACCCTATTCTCCTCAGAACACGCGACAACCGTATTATTCCAGCTTATGGTCTCATCCGTCGGCGGTAAAGCGCGCCGCCTCTCTCCGCCGAATTGAAATCGACGCTGCCCGTTCGGACGCGATCTGCAAACCTTTGTCGCGGAATGTTTGTGGGCTCACAGATGCCTGAGTGCAGCGTTCGTCTATAATACCTCAGTTGCACGTTCTGATGAGAGCAAGAATCCTAAGCAGCTCCGTGTAGAAACATGCCAGCGACATACCCAAACAGAAACTTGCAGTGGATGACCGATGATGTCGATCCTCCGCCGAAGTTGTTCGAACAGGGCTGAGCACCGGCATTCGTGCGTCACACGATTTGGTGTTTTGAACGCTTCAACCGCCATTGACCGTTCGGAATGCAGGTTCTTAACATACCGGGAAACGTCGTACTGTCGGCTTACGGTGTGTTGTGGATCATCACCGAGAGCCAGCTGTGAATTTCTCTGCCATATTCATTTGCAAAAAACCGTTCGCGCTGCCGCCCCGACGATCTGCGGGTGTTAAACCCGCCCCAATGCGACACGGCTGCGCGGAATCCAAGGAGATTATCAGCGTGACGAACACGTCGACCACGACTGCCGGCAGCAGAAATCTCAATGTTGATGCTGCCGTGCGCAATAGATACAGCCGCGCAGCCGACGAGAAGGAAGCGGCGCTGTGCTGCCCCGTCGACTACGATCCACAGTACCTACGACAGATCCCCGCAGAGATTCTCGAACGCGATTATGGATGCGGAGACCCGTCGCGCGAGTTGCAATCGGGAGAAGTCGTGCTCGATCTCGGTTCCGGCGGCGGCAAGATCTGTTACATCGCTGCTCAGATCGTCGGTCCGTCGGGGAAAATCATCGGAGTCGACTGCAATGACGACATGCTCGCCCTGGCTCGCACGTATCAGCCGGAAATGTCGCAGAAGTTGGGTTACGACGCCGTCGAGTTCAAAAAGGGACGAATCCAAGATCTGAAACTCAACCTGGAATTGCTCGACGAATACCTGGCTGAGCATCCAATACACGCAAGCAGCGACTGGTTACGCGTCGAAGAACACGCGCGCCACTTGTGTGAGACCTCTCCGCTGATTCCCGATGAATCCGTGGACGTAGTTGTATCCAACTGCGTGTTGAACTTGGTGCGCCGCGAGGACCGGCAGGCTCTGTTTTCCGAAATACACCGCGCGATCCGGCACGGCGGCCGAGCCGTCATTAGCGACATCGTCTCCGATGAAGACGTGCCCGAACACCTGCAACGCGACGCGAATCTGTGGAGCGGCTGCCTGAGCGGCGCGTTTCGCGAAGATGAGTTTATCGATGCCTTTGAGAACGCCGGTTTTTGTGGTCTGGAAATCGTCTCTCGTCAACAAGAGCCGTGGGCGGTCATCGAAGGTATCGAATTCCGTAGCCTCACGGTTCGAGCTTTCAAGGGCAAGGAAGGTCCTTGCCTGGAGCGCAACCAGGCGATCATCTACAACGGCCCATGGAGAACCGTCATTGACGATGACGGGCATCAACTCTCGCGCGGCCGGCGAATGGCCGTTTGTGACAAGACGTTTCAGATGTATTCCCGCGCCCCATATGCCGACCAGATCAGCTTAATACCCCCACATCGAGAGATTCCCATTGAAGATGCCCAAACGTTTGCGTGCGAAGACGATGCAAAAAGGTCACCGCGTGATACGAAGCGCGGTGATTCGGAGTTGACGGTTCTTCCGGCGGACGATTGTTGTGGGCCGGACTGCTGTTAATGTTGCGACCGGGCGTTTTATGGCCGATTTGCGGCGTGCTGTGATCGCCACACAGAAGGAATTGCGGCCCGTTTGTCGAGTGGTTAGAATGGGGCGGTTGCCCGATTCCGATGCCGACGGTTGCAGACTGATTCGATGAACAAACGCGGCAATCCCCTCTATTGGTCGTTTCCTTGCGGAACGTGGTACGCGACGAGTATTCGCGTCAGCGCCTATTTTCCGCTGATCGTGCTGATCATCTGCGTCCGACTGGAGAATTTTGCGCTAGGTTTGGCGGTCAGCGGGACTCTCTTCGCCAGCGTACTGCTGCACGAAATTGGGCACATTGTCGGCGTGCGTTACACGGGTGGTTCGGGCGATGAAATCTTGATATGGCCTCTTGGCGGCTTAGCGATGGTCCGGCCGGCGGGAACGTTCACGTCGCGAATACTGACTCCAGCGGCCGGACCGCTGGTGAACGCGGCGCTATGCGGCATTACGCTGTGGGCCGTTCTGCACTCAGACGTCGGCGTCTCGGCGATGAATCCCATACGCCTGCCCATCGCGGAGCTATCGGGAAACCTCGTTCACGACCTAATGATTCTCACGTTTTGGGTCAATCTTGTTTTGTTCTTGTTGAATCTGCTACCCGTTTACCCACTCGACGGCGGCCGCATTTTGAATGCAGTGTTGGCAAGCCGCGTGGGCAACGAAACCGCGACGGAATTGAGCCTGAGAATCGGCTTTGTCGCCGGGCTGCTGACGATGATGACAGGCATGTTTTTCGAAAAGTCGTGGCTGCTGTTCATCGGTGCGATGGTCTTCGTGTTAAACGCTTTGGAAACAATTCAAGTTCGCACGTCGGAATCGTATGACGACTCGTTCATGGGATACGACTTTTCGCAGGGTTATACGAGCCTCGAGCGCGGCGACGAAGTCAAGACTTCGAGGCGCCCGGGAATGTTGAAACGCTGGCGAGAACGCCGCCAGGTTGAAAAGCGGCGGCGGGCCGAGCAGGAAGAGGTTGAAGCGGCACTGCAATTAGATCAGTTGCTTCAAAAAGTCCACAATGAGGGGCTCGACGCGCTGAGCGACTCCGAACGCCGGCTGCTCGATCGCGAGAGTGATCGCTTCCGCGACAAATAGCGCCTCGCCTCTCGGCAAGCGATCGGCATTCGCCTGAATGATTTCCAGCGAGTCAGATCAGTCGCGTCTTCGGTCGTGCGAGCTGCTGCTCAAAGGTTTGGTCTTTCCTTCGCCTGTCGGCGATGCGTGGGGATCATGTCACCGGGCTCAAACCCTCCCCCACAACGAGGACGCGAAGATTCTCTAACTTCGGGACGATTCTCGTTTGATGCCGTCATATTCGTCGCGACCGGCGCAAGACGCAAGCGAGAGCGCGAATGGACTGCCACCCGTTGCCCCATTTGACCGTCAGAACCGATCGAACCAGTTCCTTCAGGGCAAGGCATTGTCACGCGTGAGGTGACATCAGCACAGCATTCTTGTTCTGTGTTGCTGGAGTTGCGGTCATGACATAGGTTTTCATTGCGGAATTCCCGGTTTTCCTAGGGGCTAGAGCGCATTCGACATAAGTGTAGCCGGTTCTGGCGGCGTACAGACGATATTCAAAGACCACAAAATCGTCCAATAGCCGCCACAGTTATCCCGCACGGGATCCAATGATGACGAAACAGATGCTCGATGACCGCGCCGTCGCTGATACCAACGTGGAGACTCCGCTGGCTGAGACGACAGACGCCCTGCCGCTGGCGGTGCGGCGTGCTCGGCAATTCGCGCATGCCACTGGGATGCCGTTTCTTTGCGTCGACGCGGAGACGGGTGCGGTTGTGTCTTCGACGGCGGACGACGTGTTGGCGGCTCTTCCAGACGAAGCCCGAATCCGGCTACCGGAATTGAGCAATCCGGAGGTCTTCGAGTTCGCATCAGGGCTTATGATTGGTGCAGTGCCGACGCCTGAGGTTGCCCGGCGACGAACGGTGGCCCTGTGCTACGCGTTTTCGCGCGCCGACGCGCAACCCGATGAAATCACACTCGCCGCTGCGGAACGCAACTGGCCACAAGAACGACTGGATCGATGGAACAAAGCGCAGGTTACCTGTACGCCGGGCATCCTTCGCGCGTTGCTACAGGCGTCTGTCAAGCAGGCCGACCACGACGATCGAAACACGGAACTTCAGTCTGAAATCGATCAACTTGCGAATGAACTGGAGAACACATACGAGGAAATCAGCCTGCTGCATGCGTTGACACAAAACCTACAGATTTCGCGTAGTCCACTCGACGTGGCACAGCTATGCCTGGAGCGCATCCACTCCCGGTTGGGCTGCGAAGGGAATGCGATCTGCATCGAAGATCGACACGGTAACACGCAGATCTTGGTCGAAGGATCTCTTCCATTCGATGAATCCGGCATAGCGCGTCTCATCGCGCGCTATGAAGTCAACGATTGGACGCGACCGTTTGTCAGGAATCGGATCAACGGATCGCTGCTGGGCGCCGATTACCCCCGCCTCTGCAACATGGTCATCGTTCCGATATGTGAAGGCCCCCGCCGGTTTGGTTGGATCGTCAGTTGCAACCTCAGCCAAAACGCCGAGTACGGAACCGTCGAGGCCAGTTTGTTGAACTCCGTGGCGACGATCCTCGGAACACACATGCGAAACATTGAGTTGTACGAACAGCATGGCGAACTGATGCTGAGCTTCGTGCGGTCGCTCGTTTCAACACTCGACGCCAAGGATCCGTACACGCGCGGCCATAGCGAGCGGGTCGCGTTGATCGCCCGGCGTATCGGCGAACACTTGGAACTTCCGCCGGATGACCTCAACGACATCTACCTTTCCGGGTTGCTGCACGACGTCGGCAAGGTCGGAGTCGACGACCGCATCCTGCGAAAACCGAGCTCGCTCAGCGCTGATGAGTTAAGCGAGATCGCGCAACATCCGATGATCGGCTACTCGATCCTCCAGGGAATAAAGAATCTAAAACGGATTATCCCCGGTGTCCGGAGCCATCACGAAAAATACGACGGCACGGGCTACCCGGACGGATTACGAGAAGAGGAAATACCGCTGATGGCGCGGGTTCTTTCCGTGGCCGACAGCTACGACGCAATGGCCAGCGATCGCCCGTATCGAGCCGGTATGCCCTTGGAAGAAATTGAGAACACATTTCACCGTGGCGCCGGCCAACAATGGGATCGAAAGATCATCGACTCGTATTTCGCCGTGCGAGAAGACATTCAAGCAATCTGTGATGACTATTCGCCGACGGATCGTGACATCTTCAACGAAGGGCGTTGCGAAGCCTAAGGATCTCGACGTCCGCTCAATTGGAGCGTCTTTCTTCGAAGCAGTTTCAGAAACCTCTGGACGATGGACGCGGCCCTGTATTTCACGAAATGTATCGGCCGCCAGCCGGGTTTTGAAACGAGTTCTTGGTCGCTTGGGCGGTTCGACTGATGAGACGTGTCTTCATCACGCCGCGTGGCACTTGCACGATGCGTCCAGACCGGGCAAAATCGATGGACATGTCAGTATGACATCACTTGGTCCGGCCAGAATTCGGCCGTCTCTTTTTTTGCACCAGCGCGTTGACCCACCATGCCCAGCTTGACCGTTGAAAATTATCTCAAGGCGGCGCTGCAGATCACGATGAGGAGCGGCGGCGAAACGGTGTCGACCGGCGAGTTGGCCGAGGAAATGAACGTTTCCCCCGGCACGGTGACGAGCATGTTGAAGACCCTGGCTGATTCAGATCTCGCAGCCTATAAGCCCTACGAAGGAGCACGACTGACTCCGGCGGGCCGTAAGCTCGCGCTGCGCATGCTGCGACGGCACCGGTTGATCGAGCTATTTCTGGCACAGACGCTCAACCTGTCGTGGGACCGTGTTCACTCCGAAGCCGAGAACATGGAGCACGCCGTGAGCGATTATCTCGTCGATCGAATCGACGATTTTCTCGGCCACCCAGATTGCGACCCGCACGGAGACCCAATTCCAGCCGCCAATGGAGAACTGCGCGGCCGCAGCGATACGGCTCGCCCACTCTCTGAGTGCCACGCGAACACCTCGATTCGGTTGGTTCGCGTGGTGAACCAACATGCCGACTTCTTGCGCTATCTGTCGGAGGTCGGACTGGAGCGAGGCGCGGTCGGCGAGGTCACCGAAAATAACAGCGAAGCCGGTCTGGTCACCGTGATCGTCAACGAAAAAAGCGTGCCCATGGGCTACCACGCTGCCAATCAGCTGCTGGTGGAGTCTCTTCCCGACTAAGAACCGAGCGCCGTGCTAGACGATGTCTAGTTTTGTTGTAGAGGCTTCAGACGCGATTGATGCTGAAATACGGGCGTTTACAGCAACTCACGAAAAACCATGCCCGGTTCTGCCTCGTGGGAATCGGTTATTGAATCCCAAAACGCACTCTTCGCGGGCACGAAATAGAGCATTCTGCTCTAGGTTGCTAGAGTTTCGTCAAACGGGCTCTTGCTTCACTCATGCCAGCAGCTTCTCGACGACGTTGCCAGCGACGTCGGTGAGTCGGTAGTCGCGGCTCTCGAAGCGGTAGGTCAGTTTCAGGTGATCCAGCCCCAGCAGGTGCAGAATGGTCGCTTGCAGGTCATGGACGTGGACCTGATCTTCGACCGAGTAATATCCGAGTTCGTCGGTTTTGCCGATCGACTGGCCGCCCTTGATGCCGCCGCCTGCGAGCCACATTGTGTACGCTTCGATATGGTGATCGCGGCCTGGCGTGTCTCGAGGCTCGCCCTGTGGTGTGCGGCCGAACTCACCTCCCCAGACGACCAATGTATCGTCGAGCAAGCCACGTTGTTTCAAATCTTTGACCAGCGCGGTTGCCGCCTGATCGACCTCTCGGCATCGATCTTCCAGGGGTTTGCCAAGGTTGGTCCCAGGGTTGCCATGATGATCCCAGTCGGTGTGATACAATTGCACGAACCGAACGTTTTTCTCAACCAGCCGGCGCGCCAGCAGGCAGTTTCGCGCGAACGACGGCTTGGCTGGATCAGCCCCGTAATTCGCAAGCGTCTCTTTGGTTTCGCCTGAGAGATCCATTAGCTCGGGCGCGCTGGTTTGCATGCGGTAAGCCATCTCGTAGGCGGAAATCCGCGTCGCAATCTCCGGGTCACCCACGTTCGCCAACCGAAGGGAATTCATGTCGTTGACGGCTTTGATGAAATCGCCCTGCCGCTCATGACTAAACCCATCGGGATTCGACAAGTTGAGGATCGGGTCGTTACCGCTAAGGAAAGGCACGCCCTGATGAGTCGTCGGCAAAAAGCCACTGCCCCACAGCGGAGTTCCACCACGCGGTCCGCGCGGCCCAGACATTAGCACGACAAACCCCGGCAAGTTCGCCGATTCGCTGCCGATGCCATACGTCACCCAGGCGCCCATGCTCGGCCGGCCGAACCGCGGCGAGCCGGTATTGACAAAAAGTTTCGCCGGACCGTGGTTGAAGACCTCTGTCTTCATACTCCGCACAATGGCCACGTCGTCGACGATGGACGGGAAATGCGGCAACAGATCAGAAACTTCCGCGCCGCTTTCGCCGTGCCATCTGAAGGTGCGCTTCGTTCCTAGAAGCGTTGCGTCCTTTTTGATGAACGCAAAACGCTTGTTGGCCACGTACGACTCTGGAATCACCTGGCCGTGCAGCTCTTGCAGCTTTGGCTTGTAGTCGAACAATTCGAGTTGGCTCGGGCCGCCCGCCATGAACAGAAAGATGACGTTCTTCGCCTTAGCGGGAAAGTGCCCGCCGCGGGCTTCGAGCGGGTTGACGCCGCTGTAAGCGGGAGTCGCAGCCTGGGAGCCTCGGTTCAACATCGAGGCCAGAGCCATCGAGCCGACGCCGATTCGGCAGTCCCCGAAGAAATGCCGGCGTGTGACGGCTTTGAGTTGATCGTTGTGTTGAGTCATGACTACCTATTCCCTCGTGATGAACTCATCGAGATTCAGCATCACCCGCGCGAGGGCCGTCCAAGCGGCGGCTTGAGTGGCGGTGGTCTCACCCCAATCGCGTGACGCCGTAACCGCTTTGGCCCGCGATTCATCGGCTGCGAAGAACTGTTGTTGTTGTTCGAAAAACGCGTGGAGCCGTTCGAATTCTTCCGGAGTGGGTTGTCTCGAAAAGCAAACTTGAAATGCGAACCGAATACGCTCGGCCGTGTCGTCCGGGCCTTCGTCGATAATCCGCGCGGCGAGCCCTTGCGCGATTTCATAAAATGCCCGGTCATTGGCCAGTGTTAGGGCTTGCAGCGGAGTGTTCGAACGCGTTCGTCGAGTGCAGGTGGTGTTCGCGTTGGGAGCATCAAACGTCGGCAAGAACGGATACGGACTCGATCTCCAGAAGTACGTGTACATTCCACGACGGAATCTCTGGAGCCCGGATTCTTCCGGCCACGCCTTTTTCACCTGGGTGAGAACATAGATGCCTGCCGGCTGAGGCGGGTAAACACCGGGGCCGCCAATCCGATGGAACAACAACCCGCTGGCAGCCAGCGAGACGTCGCGAATCGACTCGGCTTCGAGCCGCAGACGCGACTGTCGCGCAAGAAGGTCATTACGCGGATCGTCGGTCAAGAGTTCTTCGCGTGCTTGAGACGATTGCCGATACGTGGCCGACGAGACGAGCAGCCGGGTCAACTGTTTAATGCTCCACCCTTGCCGCACGAACTCGGTGGACAGCCAGTCGAGTAATTCGGGATGAGTCGGCAGAGAGCCCTGCGTGCCGAAGTCGTTTTCAGTCGACACCAGGCCACTGCCGAAAAGGTGCTGCCAGAATCGATTCACAGTAACCCGCGACGTGAGCGGGTGCTCCGCGTCAACCAGCCAGTTCGCCAAATCGAGACGAGATGGAATTGTCACATCGCCCGGTAGTGAAGGCATAACAGCAGGAGTCCCCCCCGTAACACGAGCGCCCTTGCGCAGAAAATCACCCCGTATGTGGATATGTGACTCGCGCGGCTCCTTGCGATTTCGCATCACCAACGTCTTGGGAACGGCCTTGAGCAGTTGGTCTTCCTCCCGCTTGAGTGAGCCGAGCTTCACAGCGAGTGGCTTGCGGATCGAATCGGTCTGTTTGAAGGCAGCAGCCAATTGGGCTTTCTGCGGCTTCGTTCGTTTGGCGGCCGGCGTTGCAATTAATGAGCGAATGCTGGCAGGCGTTTCCAATTGTTCCGGTGAGGCGGTTCCCGCCGAGAGTCGGAACCGACCGAGCAGGTAACCGGCGTCGCCGTGGTTCTGGTGGAGCTTGATGGTGAGCCGCGTGATCTTGCCGCCGGAAATCGGCGAGCCGAGGATGAACGTCGCTTCACGATCAACGTTCAAGCTGCCTTTTTCGACGTTGATGGCCCACCCAGTTTTCTGATTGTTGTCGACCGCGTTTGTTACCGAGAAGCCGACTTGCGAGTGATCGGCGATGGCCTTGCTGATTGCCACACGCGTCGGCTTGGCCGACGAGTTGTCAGCGGCGGCCGGTGTCGCCAGCACTTCGACTTCGCTGAGGACGAAATTCCCGTTTTTTGCCCGCCCGGGCCCATTTTCCGGCAGGCTTGCGTGCGTCAGCGCTTCGAGGCGTATGGCCGTCACGTTTTTCGGCAGTTGGTCGAACGTCAGCACGAATGTGTCGTTAGCCGGGATGCTGAAGTCCGTCACGAACGATCGATCATCGAGCTTCGTGAGAACCGAGCCTTTTTCGGTTTTAACTTCGATCGGATCGAGCGACGTCCACTCGGGGGGTGCCATTGAAGCGAGGCGTTTTTCCCACTCAGACATCCCTCTGAGAAATTCGGCATCTCGCGCGTTGAGTTTTTTCCGAACGTCTGCCAATTCCGCTCGCAGACGCTCGAGTTGAGCCGATTGCACGGGGCTGGGGACGCTGATCTGTGGTTCATCGCAATTGTTGAAAATGGCGAACATTTCGTAGTATTCGCGTTGTGTAATCGGGTCGAATTTGTGTTCGTGGCATTGCGCGCAGCCAACGGATAGGCCCAGGAACACGGCTCCGGTCGTGTTGACCCGGTCGACAACCGATTCGACGCGAAACTGTTCGTCGTCGGTTCCCCCCTCTTCGTTGACGAGTGTGTTGCGATGGAAGCCCGTAGCGACGACTTGTTCGGTGGTTGCATCGGGCAGCAGATCGCCGGCCAATTGCTCGATGGTGAATTGATCGAACGGCATGTCACGGTTGAATGCCTCAATGACCCAATCGCGATACTTCCAGATCGAACGTGCGCTGTCGATCGTGAACCCGTTCGAATCGGCATAACGGGCGACATCCAGCCAGTGCCGGCCCCAACGTTCGCCGAAGTTGGGCGAGGATAACATCCGATCAACGAGCCGCTCGTACGCGCCGGGTTGTTTGTCGCTGACAAATGTTTCGACTTCAGTGAGCGTCGGCGGAATGCCCCGTAGATCAAGGCTCAGACGGCGAATGAGCGTCACCGGCGCCGCTTCAGGTGACGGCGCGAGCCCCTTTTCTTCGAGCACCGCTAGGATAAAGCGATCGACTGGGTTTCTTCCCCACTGTGTGTCGTTAACACTTGGCAACGGGAAACGCTTGACCGGCTGAAAGGCCCAATGATCGGTTGAGACTGATGCCGGTTCGATCTTCTCGTCGGCGGGGTGCTTGGCCCCCTCGTTGATCCAGCGACGAATGAGCGCGATCTCTGCCTTTGAGAGTTTGTCCTCGCCTTCGGGCATCGGTGAAACATCACCGATGCCGGCGATCGCCTGATAGAGCAAGCTCTCGTCCGCCTTGCCCGGAACGACCGATGGGCCACGATCGCCTCCGCGAATCGTCAGCACGGCCGCATCAACCCGCAGTCCCGACTCTTGTTCGTCGGCACCGTGACAGTCGGCGCACCGTGCGATGAGCAACGGTTTGATTTGCTTGGCGTAATCAGCGGGTACCGGCTTATCGGCAGCGCTGGCCGGCAGCACATGCCCCAGCAACAGCACAACAAGATTCGTCAAGATGACGACCGACCGCTTCATCCCATCACCCGCCGTGAGGAACCGTGGACCCGGAGAAAGAGAGTTCATTCGACGCCCGCCACGGATGCAAATCCCAAGCCCAACGTGCCATAGGCTTCGCGGCATTCCCCGTCTGCGCGCACCGAACGTATCAGTCATCATATCACCCACCACGTAGGGTGGGCAAGCAGGCGGCTGAACGTCCGTTGATCAATTCCAGGCCGTTGCACTACCCGTTGATCAATTCCAGGCCGTTGCACTACGATGAAACATCGAGCCGACGACTGTAGCCCCATTCCCTTTGTTTGATGTCGCATGATATTGCTCACCGTCCGGGAACTCTCCCGTCAATTCGACACTGAGCCCGTTTTTGCGAATGTGACGTTCGACGTCCATTCGGGCGAACGAATCGGGCTCGTCGGGCCCAATGGTACGGGAAAGACGACACTATTGCGGATACTTGCAGGCTTCGACGACGCGGATGTCGGCAGCGTCGAACGTCACCCTACGACCGACATCGCTCTGCTCGAGCAGGAGATGCATTTCGAGTCGGCCCGAACTCTGTTTGAAGAAGCCCGCTCGGGGCTGTCGCACTTGTACCAGAAGCAGGATGACGCGGAACGCCTTGCAGAAGCCATTGCCGCGGAAACGGACGACGCAAACCGGGAACGCTTACAACGCCGGTACGATTCGGCGCAAGAGGAACTCGATCGGCTCGGTGCGTACAACGTCGATCACCGCGTGAGAGAAGTTCTTCGCGGACTCGGATTTCAGACCGACGAATACGACAAGCCTCTCGTAGAGTTCAGCGGCGGTCAGCAGAACCGTGCAATACTCGCGCGGCTGTTACTGCGCTCCCCCGGCGTCATGTTGCTGGACGAGCCGACGAACCATCTCGACATTGTTGCGACGGAATGGCTGGAAGGCTATTTGTCACGATGCGAGTCGGCGGTCATTCTTGTGAGCCACGATCGCTATTTTTTGGACCGCGTGACGACGCGCATTTTCGAAATGAACAATGCCCGTCTCACGAGTTACACAGGAAACTTCTCCGCGTATTGGCGGCAGCGCGACGAGCGGGCGACGCTGCTCGAGCGCACGTTTGAGAAACAACGGGATCTGATCGCCAAGACGGAAAATTTCATTCGCCGCAACAAGTACGGGCAAAAACACGCCCAGGCGGCCGACCGTGAAAAGAAGCTGGAACGGATCAACCAAGTTGAATTGCCGAACGAAATCGCGACGCCGGCGATGACGTTCGGCTCACCGAGCAGGACCGGTGATTGGGTGATCGATGCGACGAGCATTAGTAAGGGCTTCGACACGGTGTTATTCGAGGACCTCACACTTCGCATTCATCGCGGCGATCGGATCGGCATTCTCGGACCCAACGGCAGCGGCAAGACAACGCTGTTGCGAACGTTGGTCGCTGATCTGGCGCCCGATGCCGGCAGCGTGCGATTCGGAACGGGCGTGAAAGTTGGTTACTTCGATCAACATCTGTCGAGCGTCAAAGCGGACATTGATGCTGTCGAGGCCGTTCGTCCGCACAACCAACCTGAGTTTACGCCGGCGATGGCCAGGAGCTTGTTGGCCCGGTTCGGCATTCGGGGCGATCTGGCCTTGCAAAAAGTCGGCGCGATGAGCGGCGGCGAAAAGAGCAAGGTGGCCCTGGCCAAGGTCGCCGCCCAAAACGTCAACCTGCTCGTGCTCGACGAGCCGACGAACCATCTCGACCTTTGGGCTCGCGAGTCGTTGGAAAGGGCTCTCGGGGAGTTCGATGGTACGCTGATTTTCGTCAGCCACGACCGATATTTTGTCGATCGCGTCGCGGCTCACGTGATCGTGCTCGAACCCGACCGCTGGCGGTTTTACGAAGGCAACTACTCCCGATACGTCGAATTTCGAAAAAATCAGTCTCTGGAAGCATCGTTGTCCGGCACCGGCTCAGGAACCGAACACGTAAACCGTTCGACAGAGGCAAGCGCGTCGATATCAGCCGCCCCGGAGAACGCACTGAAACCAAAACGCAAACGGCGGTTCCCTTATCGAAAGGCTTCTGAACTGGAAGCCGAGATTGCTGGGCGTGAGGAACAACTCGAACAGCTCAAAGCCTCGTTGGCCGACCCCGAAACTCACCGCGACGGCGAGCGCGCCAAGCGGACTCTACAAGCCTTCGAGCAGACGCAAAAAGAACTTGAAGAGTTCTACGCCCATTGGGAGGAGGCGGTCGAACTCAATTGAATTCGATCACACCATAAAGTGGCAGTTTAACTCAAGAGCCGTTCGACGAGTTGCTCGCCGCTCTCGGTGCCGGTAAACGGAACGTCCGTGCATTCTGCGAGGTTGCGAAACCAGGTGTGTTGCCGTTTGGCGAACTGCCGCGTGCGCGTCTGAATGGCCGTGATTGTTTCCGGTAGCGACGCCGCGCCCTCGAGATGGCTGATGACCTCTTTGTAGCCCAGCCCCTGTCGCGCCGTTCTGCTCATCGTTTCGTCGGCTTGAACAAGACCTTGCACCTCGGCAACGAGGCCCGCGTCGAACATCTGGAGCACACGCCGGTCGATTCGATCGTAGAGCCAGTCGCGCGGCGGGGACAGCCAGTGAACGTGTGTCGGCCCTTCGGCGGGATCGAGGGGCACTTGCTGCTGCTGGTCCGACAGCGGGCGTCCCGTCAGATGTAATACCTCAAGTGCTCGAATGATGCGGCGGGCGTCGTTCGAATGCAATCTGTCGGCGGACTGGGGATCGACACTCGCTAACTGGCTGTGCAACCATCCCGGCGAGTTCTCGTTTGCCTTGGCTTCGAGCGAATGGCGGAACGCCCAGTCGGCCTGTGGACCCTCAAATACGCCCCGCAGAACGCCCCGCAAGTAGAGCCCAGTGCCTCCAACAAACAACGGCACTTTCCCGCGGGACACGACGTCGTTGCAGGCTCTCTCAGCCGCCCCGACATACTCAGCCAAGCTGAATTCCTCGTCGGGGTCGATGACGTCGACAAGGTGGTGCGGCACCATCTGCCGTTGCTGGCGAGTTGGCTTGGCGGTGCCGACGTCCATGCCTCGATACAAAGTCATCGAATCGAGGCAGATGATTTCAGCCTTGAGTCGATCGGCCAGCAACAGTCCGACGTCGGTCTTGCCGCAGGCGGTCGGACCAGCCAGAAACCAGCTCTTTCGAAGTAATTCCGGCGCGAAGTTCATACAAAATCAAGGTGCTTGAGATTCGTGAACAGCCTCTAGCAAATGGGCGCTTCCCTTGCGTAGCAAGCGATACACGGGCGCATGCGATTTGCGACATCTTCGCTATCGGGCTGTTGGTTGCCGCCGGAGCCAATATGACCGATGATGCGTCGAGAGTCGAGCCGACATGGGTGCCGACGACGGATTCGCGGCCATTCGTTTTTTCCTGAGCACGGGTGGACAAATGAGTCGCGCCCTCTATCGGCCGATCATCAAGACCAGAACTACGGAAAGCAATTCGGAATGGCATGTTTTGAAGAATGCGTATCGGTGGCGTCGACGGCGGAAGCAGCGTTTGAGTTTTTGTTGCGCCCTGCCAACGCGGTGTTGATCAGCCCGCCTGACGTGACGATGAAAATCATCGATGCCCCAGAGCGGTTCGAACTGGGAAGCCGGTTCGAATTCCATCTGGGTGGGTTTGGGCCAGTGCAGCACGTCATCTACGAGATTACCCACCTCTCTTCGCCGAATCAGTTTACGGAGACGCAGCGTAAGGGGCCGCTGTCTGAGTGGGTCCACGAGCACATCTTCATGCCGGACGATTCGGGCGGCGTGTTGATTACCGATCGGATTACGTTTGAACCGCCCGACGGTATGTTGGGTTTTCTGTTGACGGAAGAACGCATTCTCGACTCGTTGAAGACAGGCTTCGGTCACCGGCATCAGAAGATCAAGGAACTTCTGGAGCAGCCGAACGGATGACCGATCAACGGCGCCCACGCAGTAGCAACGCGGCTACGTACCTCGCGCTCGCATCTTTATTGGCCGTCGCCGGAGCCCTTCTTTTTCTTTCGTACCTTGTGCTGCCGCAGATTTTTTATTTCCTGCTGGTGATCGTGGGAATGGGAGCGTTTGTCGGTCTGCACTACGTGGTTTGGGGTTGGTGGCTCGTAAGACGTCCGTACGAGGAACACGACGAGCAAGACGAAAAACCTCCGTCCGCAGAATGAGCCGCCTCGACGTCCGCATGAATCGGCACCGACTTCGTGCTATTTTGACCGAACACGATGTAACACACCAAACGAGCTCGCAGCGCGCGAGGAAGCCCGGCTTCCTTCTGGAAACCGGGCTCCTCATTGGCCCGCACTTTCGTGTGCGAAAACCTTTCAAAGCTCACGGGGTAGTCAGCGTGACGCCGGCCGAATAGCCGGCGCGTTGAATTCGTGCGTGGGGTTCATGCTGGGGACGCAGTGCGTTTCCTCCCGGTTCCGTTCGTGCTTTGGCTGTCAGACCAACACTTTGGGCCGCAACTAATCCTAATCATCCTTCGATCGAGGTCCCTTGCGAATGCGGGAGAGATTGAACCGCTTCTCTGCGCTTCGTTCGGCTCCGCGCTTTACGCGTTCAATGTCAGCTTGAACGGCCGCTTCGTGGTCAGATTCGACATCAAGAATCCGTTTGTCTGCTAAGTCCAAATCCTTCTGCAATGCGGCAATCTGTTTTGCGAGAGCCTCGCGCTGCTCCCGCATTTGATCGACTTTGACTTTGAGGCGTTCCGACACCAAACCGTGGAGTTCTGCCTCAAGCATAGAATCCGCCGATTTGGATTTTGTCATTCGTGCTGCGACCAGCCTGATTTTCGAGTTGAGGCTCCACAGTGTCCGCGAAGTCTCGTAACGCGAGGGCGATTGCTTGCGTACGCCGGCAAGATGCTTCTCGACCACAACAAGTTGGCGGATGGCGCGCTCGTATTCGGCCCGTTTGCCTTTCTTGAGCTTCTCAAGCAGATCAGAGAGTTCGGAATGATGCTCTTTCGCGAACGTCAACGCAGCCGTTTCCATTTCCTCAGTGATGGGCAGTTGCGTATCGGCCTGTGTCTTCCCGATTTTCGTGACGGGCCGTTCCGGACTTCGAGATTTCGCCCGGTTCTCGCGGTCTCGATCCTTCGCCGCTAAGAATGACGACCAACAAACACCCAGAAGAAGCCCCATGACAAGCCAACGCCGTCTCCACATCGCTCACGTCTCCAAATCAAGCCACTCAAAACACTTTCTCTAGGACTCTCTCTACAACCGCCCGTGACTGTACGCTACAGCATTCCCCGACGGGGCCGCTCCGTTTTCCCCTTGTGATCAGTCATCTTCGATGGCGGCCAATACCCAACCCGGCACATCGAACTCAACATCGTCTCCGCCAAAGCCGTCAATCGCCCAACTCTTTACGTCCCTGGAGGCGACCAGTTCGTTCGGTGCGTCAAGATCGAGGTTCGCGTCGAACGGTTCCAGTACGGTGCCGCCCTCATCCGCGAGAGATTCCAACCACACTTCGACCAAATAGGCGTCCTCGCGTTCAGCACGCTCGATCGACGCGTTGCGATAGTCCAAAACCGAAACCAACAACAGGCAGGCCACCGTGACCGTTAATAACAACCATAGTCGCCGCCGGCCGGCCGACCGCGTCAATTCCCGCGCCGAGACGGTGCTCTGCGACGGGCGCGCCACCGTCGTCGACGAAGCAGCATTAACCACCTTATCACTCAGTTCGCCTTGGGCGACGGCGTCGACGACCTGAGCCACCCGCGCGACGGCTTCCCTCGCATTCCTCGCTTCTTCGCCGTCTTGAGGGTCGGCAAGACGTTGCTCAAACGCGTCGATTTCATCGGCCGACATCTCCCCCGCCACGTAGCGAAACGCGTCCCAATCCGACTCAAATTCGTTGGATTCTGGCAATTCCATAATCAGCTTCTCGGGCCAATCGTCTTGGCCAGTTTGCCGAGCGCCAACCGCATACGAGTCAGCACCGTTCCCAGCGGAAGGTCCAATGTTTCGGCGATCACGGCAAACGTTTTCTCTTCATAAATTCGCATTCGAACGACTCGACGTTGTTCGTCGGGCAGGCCATCGAGCGCCTCGCGAATCTGTTTGATTGTCTCCTGGCGAATGGCGATTTCTTCCGGGCGAAGGGAATCTCGCTGCGGATTCGACGCCAACTGCTTCAACGATCGTCCGTGTTGTTTTTCCCTTCGACGAATGGCCATCGCTTCGTTGAAAGCCACCCGAAACAACCAGCCCTTTCGCGATTGCTCGCGAGCCGTATGTCCAACCGAAGAGGCCGTCGCAAACGTTGCCTGTAGTGCATCAGACGCTAACTCTGAACTGCGCAAGACTCCCGTCAAAAACGCGCGGAGCGCGACGACGTGTTCGTCATACAGAGCCTTGATGGCCGCGGAGTCCATTCGATTGTCGTCAGCCGTCGTCAAAAATCGACTCCTGCCGTGATCGCATGTCGATCACAGCCTTCTATAGGATAACGATGCACAAGAGCAGCAGATTATTTTCCCGATTTTCAAAGATTCCGGAAAAAGCATTCTATTCCGCACGTCCATGATGGCTCAATGCCATTGCGTTCAGCTATCACTGGGCTCAATCTGTACAGCCTGCCGAACGCGTCTGGATGCCCTGGGGCCGACGCAATTCCAGTTCGGTCGCACATCATCAGTGCGCTACCTTTTGAAGGTCCGTAGGTCGTCGAACACGCGATTCGAGCCGGCCGCATTGGGTCTGTTGGAGGAACGAGGCTGTCAAAATTGTCGGCAGCCCTCTCGACTGGTATCATGGATTTCCCGGTTCATTCCAATTGGCGGCCTGATCGGCATTGTTGTCAAACTAGGTATTCGTCGACCGCCCGATCGTTGGCAGGGTCACGCCAGGGGTGACGGGGGTCTGTCCGCAGGACCAGCCCCGGTTCGTGACCTTCGGAGTCCACGCTTCGCTTGGACGCGCTCAACCATCTAGGGGGACGCGTACTATTCGGATTCAAGATTGAGGCGCAACGCTGTTGCATCGTTCACGGCTCAATCGCGGTTTCGTAAGCAACATGACCTCCGCACGCGCGAAGAAAGTACAATCAACAAACTTTTAGGGAACGGCGACTCATGCATACTCTTGCTGTTGGCTATTTCGCGATGGCGGCTGCCTTCATAGGACAAGACGAAAAACTGTTCGTAGCTCGCGCGCTGACGTCGGAAGGCGAATTCACAGCCGGAATTGAAGGCCCCGCCTGTGATGCGGACGGAAACATCTTCGCAGTCAATTTCTCCAAACAACAGACGATCGGCCGCGTCACTCCCGCCGGGAAAGGCGAAGCGTTTGTAACGCTTTCAAACGGCAGCACCGGCAACGGTATTCGTTTCGATCGCCAAGGACATTTCTTCGTCGCGGACTACGTGAATCACAACGTGCTGCGTGTCGACCTGAAGACACGGGGCGTTTCCGTTTTTGCGCACGAGGACCAAATGAACCAGCCGAACGATTTGGCCATCAGCCCCGATGGAACGCTTTTCGCCAGCGACCCAAACTGGGGCAAGAGCACAGGTCAAATTTGGCGAATCGACACGAATGGCAAGACGAGCCTCGTTGCCTCCAAGCTCGGCACGACGAACGGCATTGAAGTGAGTCCAGATGGGAAAACGCTGTACGTCAACGAAAGCGCACAACGAAACGTTTGGGCGTTTGACATCTCCCGCTCGGGAACATTGGGTCCCAAAAAGCTCATCCGCCGATTTGACGATTTTGGGTTCGACGGTATGCGCTGCGACGTTGACGGCAATCTGTACATCACTCGGTATGGTAAGGGAACCGTCGTCAAAATGACGCCGGCGGGAAAAACTCTGCGCGAAGTCGATGTCTTGGGCGGCAAGCCGAGCAATATCTGCTTCGGCGGGCCAGATGGTCGCACGGCTTATGTCACCGAGGTCGAGCACACGCGGTTGGTCGAGTTTCGCGTGGACCGGCCAGGACTGGCCTGGAAGTTGTGGCAGCAAGCCCGTCGCAACTAAACCGACGACATCGCACCACGGCCGATCAGACCCATCGAAGGTCGGCTGCATACGAGACTAGCTGAAGTGGCCGGTGCCCGGACGCCGCGTGCCGACGAGGTGATTTCGTGACGGACCGCCGCACGTTCGGTCACTCGACGATCTCAAAGGCATCGCGGCCGAAGCAGGCCATACGGTAGAAGAATTTCTTCTCCTCACACAGGTCGATGTACGACTTCGGCAAGGCATCAACGATTGCGTCATCCCACTCGATGACGTACTTCGGATCGGACTTCTTACCGATCGTTTCAGATATCGTCCCGGTCCATCCGTCGCAGGCGACGTCGGGAAATTCGGGCATCGTGATACCCTCTTTAATCTGAACCCGAGTGCCCGCGGACAACGCGCGTGTTGCTTTTTTCTTGGCCATAGGAGGTCTTGGTATGTCGTCAGATGATGCGTCGCCACGAGGCTGAGCCTCTGCCAACAGGTTGCGACGTGAATTTGGCCCATCCAGAACGGTCGAGCCCGTTCAGCTCGCAGGTCGTCAACAGGCACAACTCGCCGCCCGGTCATCAACAATTCGGCGTGGAGTCGATGCCTCGTTCGTGTAACAATAAGTAAAATAGCCGGACGACTCAACACTACGTCCGCGAAATCGGATACGTCAACCCGGTGATTCTGGCATGATGCCGCATCCGGCGAGGCAACAGCCGGTGTCAATGCCCGGGAAGACGATGTCGGGCAGGGCAGATATCGCCAGGGGTTGCGTGCTGCGGTCGGCTATTGCGGTCGATGGTCCGCGCTGGAAACGGTCTGAGAACGGAGAAGAATTGATGAATGAAGCCGATGGTTCGGCGCTGCCGAAAACTGAGCCGTGGAAGCGTATGACCGACCCGCTGCCAGCGGTTCCAGAGATGCCGTTTCCCGATGACGGTTGCCCGTGGGAAGAACTCCACTCGTTTCCCGAGATCGATCAGACGGCTTGGGTCGCGCCCGGTGCCGTCGTCGTAGGACGGGTTCGTTTAGGCGCGCAGAGTTCGGTCTGGTACGGCTGCGTGCTGCGCGGCGACGGAGAGTACATCGAGGTCGGGCAACAGTCGAATGTTCAGGATGGTTCGATTCTACACGTCGACCCGGGTTACCCCTGTATTCTGGGTGACAGAGTCTCGCTAGGGCATCGGGCGCTTGTCCATGCATCGGTCGTCGAAGATGGGGTCTTGATCGCGATCGGCGCGAGCGTGCTGAGCCGATGTATTGTCGGTGAAGGCGCGCTGATTGCCGCCGGTGCCGTCGTGCTCGAGGGGACGCGCGTCCCTCCACACACACTATGGGCGGGTTGTCCAGCGCGCCAAATCAAAGAAATCACGCCCGAACAGCAGGCGAGGCTCGCACACGTCCACCGTCATTACGTCAACAATACGTCGGCTTATCTGGCCCGGTTCGGAAGGGCACACATCGATGCTCTGAATGGTCCAGAGCTGTCGTAACGCTCGTATCACACTCACGCAGATCGCGACGTAGCCTTTGGCAATCGAGTTGCCGCAGAAACTCGGCCGTGCCAACGACGATCGACACGTCGTACGCCAACGAAAAAAGGGAGGCAGCGACCGGTCAACGGATTGCCCGCTGACCAAGTCACTGCCTCCCTAAGCCGACGGACTTCCCGGAATCAGGCGAAGTGTTCGTTCGTCCGTTCCGCGTCATCTTGGCGTGGGTTGCCCCTTACAATACAAACCACGTTTCGTCGACTGACTCCCGTCTGATTGTTGCCGCTGGCGATTTACTTTTGACGATTACGCTCTGGCCCTGTTTCGGCCGGCATCAAACCGGCCGGCGACCTAACACCTGGTGGACCTAGGGGAAGGTACCGACGCCAACATATGCCCACTCAAACGGCAGTTCGCCGGTGAGCGCCCCGAGCGCCAATGCGTCGATCGCCAAGAAGGAACTTTCGATACCGAAACCACTCGATTCCGTCGCACCAGCGTCGGCGGTTTCTATTCGGAATGTGCTGCCACCGACACCGGGATACCTGAAGAGGTCAGAGGCGCCTCCCGGCGTAGCCGGCGCTGCGAAGCCGGTTCGAATTGCAAGCCGCGTGGCGTTTCGCAGTCGGGCACCACCCACGTCGAACGGACCCGCATCGGTCTGTGCCGTATCGCGAGATTTGAAGACAGGATCGGCGTTCGAGTAAGCCGCCCCACCTCGGGTCGCGTCGAGAACGTCGCCCGTATTGCCCGTGAAGACCAGGTCCAGCCGTGCCAGCGGGTCGGACTCGTAACCGGACGCGTCATACGCCACGTCGGTCCAGGTTGTTCCGGTCGCCGGGTCGATGGTCGAGACGAACGATTCGAGGATCACGTCGTCCCCCACGTTTCCGGAGAACGTGCTGTCGACGATCTCGGCAATAATGCCGCCCCGCCCGCCGCTGGCAAACCCACCGTCATCCGTTTCGTCCCGGCCACCGTCGCTGGTGCCGACGAGCATGACGAAGCCACCGCGCGTCGTGCTGGCACCGGTGGTTCCGTTGCCGGAAACCGCGGTTCGCCGCATGCGGAACACAAGAGTCGGGTCGGCATCGACACGTCCGTCAGCCAACAGCGGGTCGGCATTGCTGCCCTGTAGCTGTGTGGCTGAAGAGGTATTCACAATATGAATGCCTTCCAAACCGTTGCCGATGACGGCACTGTCGTCGAAAATGAACGTCGTGTCGGCATCGACGCGGTTCAAGATGTCGACGCCACGTCCGCCGTGGAACGAAACGACGTTGAACGCTGCCGTGACGTCGAGCGTCGCGGTTGTCGCGAAGGTGTCGGTGTCGCCCGTGACGGTGAATTCCATACCATCGCCGCTGCTCAACACACCGCCCGAAACCACGTTGCGGGCATCGATGGTGTTGCGATTGATGTCCATGTCGAGGTCGGCTTCGTCCTTCACCTCGACGTTCAAGCCGATCAGAGAACTGTCGAGAATCGAGTTGTCGTTGATGTTGGCGACAGCGATCACGTCACCGGCGGAGAAGATTTCGATGCCGTCACCGCCGCTTGTGCTGATGACGCTGTTACGAATGGTGAGAGGTATCAGGTTTCCTTCAGCATAGATACCGTCGCTGGTGCTGTTGCTGACGGTATTGAAGGCCCAGTCGCCGGTAAGCGAGCCTCTGAGGCTTTGTGTGTACTCGATGCCGCGTCCGCCGCTGGTATCGACAATGTTCGTATCCATGTCGACGTCCAAGTCGGCATCATCACTGGCCTTCAGTTCGATGCCGGTGCTGCCGCTGCGGGCGATAACGTTGTTGTCAATGTCGAACCGCTGAACGGTGGCATCGCCGTTTTGCACTTTGATGTCGATACCATTGTCGCCACTGTCGGTGATGACGTTATTCGAGAACGTCACGCCACGAATGGCGCCGCCCGTGTTGAGCGTTCGGGCATCGTCGCGCCGGAAGTATTGGATACCGTCAACAACGCTCTCGTCGATCGTGTTGCTGTCGACGAGCAAGTCGACGATGGTCGCCGCTTCTTGGGCGTGAATTCTGATGCCGTACTCGTTGTCCGTGATGGTGTTGTTCGAGATCGAGGGAGCCGTGCTGAGCGTCGCGCTGTCTTCCAGGTGAACGCGGATCGCCTCGCCCTTGAACTCGGGCAGCGTCGCCACTGCACCGTCGCGAGTACCCGTGATGGTGTTGTAGTTCACCTTAAGCGTACCGGTGGCGTTCGTGTTCGCGCTTCCGGCAGGCACGGGTGTTACCGGGAAGACGCCACTAAAGGTCAGCCCAATGCCCGACTCGACCGAGCCGGTGATAATGTTGCCGGTGGCTGTGCTCGTGCCACCGATTGTCAGATCGTAGGTGCCGCCGGAGATTTCACCGCCGATGCCGCGTCGCGTACTCGAGTTGGTTGCCGAGCTGGCGACGAACGTGTTGCGGAAGATATTCGCACTGACGTTGGCATCATTCGTGTCGAATTCGATGCCGTCGACGCCGCGAATGGTGCGGTCGAAACTATTGTCGAATACGTTGCCCAAAGCGATGGTGCCCGTCGCCAGGTGCGGATCGGAGGTCACCCGCATGCCGGCTCCGAAGTTATCGTTGAACGAGTTGTTCTCAAACGAGCCGACAAAGGTACCGCCGTTCTGGACGTGAATGCCAAAACCGGCGCCGGGGTCGGTGGGGTTGATACCGCCGGGGCCCGCAAGAATCGTAACACCGTTTCCGGAGAAGATATTCGAGACGTTCGGATCGACCACATTGGCCGTCGTTCCGACCGTCATTTCGACGTTGCCACCGTCGGCCATTGCCAGAACACCGTCTCGGCCGTTGTCGACGACCCTGTTGCCGGTGAACTCCGTCACACGCAGCGTTCCGCCGTTCATGCCGACAAACCGCCCGCCCGTGTAAGCGTTGTTGGAAAGTTCGTTTCCGATGAACCTCATGTTGAACAACGAGCCGGCTCCTGAGGAGATGGCAGAGAAACCGGTCGAGATGTCGGAGCTGTCGGTAAACGCGTTGCCGGAAACGATCGTGTTGACGACACCCGCATTCGTCGCGGTTACCCGCATGCCCGTGCCGTTGCGCCGCGTCTCGTTGCCGACGATGCTGGTTGTCGAGCCGTTCATGTCAATTTGGCTACCGTCAGCAGTGACCAGCAGACCGACGCCTCCGGGAACCATGGGGTCCGGATCGAGGTCGTGGTCGACGGCGACGTTCTGCCGAATACCCAAGTCGAGAGGCCCGGTGTTCGTGTTCGTCAACGAGAATCCGGCAACCGACGTTCCGGGCGTACCGTAGAGTGTGTTGCTGACAAAATAACCCGGGTTGTTCGTGACGAGCCGGCCCGTCATCTGCGCGAGCACGACACCATTTAGGTAATTCTGGAACGTGTTGCGGTTGAAGTCGAAGCCGACAGAACCGGCGACGTTCGTGATGCCCGTGTGGACAGGGTCTCCGTTGCCGTTGCTACCGTCGATTCGAAAACCGGAGATCTCAGACGCACCAAGTACGTTGAATACGGAAGAACCGCCGATGGCCGCGTTGCGGACATGTGGAAGCATTCCGCCGGGCGTGAATCCGGGGAACAGGAACGTGCCAGCCGTTGACGTAAACGTGTGCTGGAAGGAACTCGCCAGGAGACGCTGGCCTTGATTGACCTGGAATGTCCCGTTCATTACGAGGTTCGTGTCGGAACCGTTGGCGCGCGGCATGACTCGAAGAATGTCGACGTGCGCACCATTCGCGGCGCGTGCCATTTCCATCGAGGAGTACGCCGCCTCATAGCTACCGTTGCCGCCGAACGTCAGGTTGGGATTCACGTGCGAAACGAATATCGGCAAGCCGTCGGTCGGGTCGATCGCCAGTTCCGTCTGATCCTGTACATCCTCATGCACGGGAATCCGGTCTTGGCGAACGACGGCGAGCGCCAGCTTGTCACGCACCCTTCGGCGGGTGAACATCTTTCGATTGCGATAGCTCGGGTACTGAAGCGCGACGCTAACGAACGTATTCTGCCCGAACACATCGTCGTGGTTGAATCGAACGCCGACGTTAACCTGATCGCTGACATCGGCTTTGACGCGGAGCGTATAGCCGAGCGCATCTTCGTCGCGGTCGGAGCCGAGGTAGTAGGCGCCGGCGAAGCCGTCAAAACCGTGCCGCCCGAGGAACGGCAACGGACCACCGACTTCCACGTCGCCGCCGCTGTAGGCGTTTTCGTAGATCGTGCGGCGATTCAAGCCAATGTTGTTGTTGAGGAAAAACGGAGCGCCCGTAATCTGATCAAAGACGGTGTTGTATTCTTTGTCGAGGATGAAATAGGCGTTCGCGCGAATGTCGCAATATTTGCCCAGGTTTTCGAAACTCAGGCCACCGCGATAGTAGGTTTCACGGTTTCCGTCATCCAGATCCAACCAGCCGCTGGCTCGCAGCACGCGGTTGAACGTCTCGGAATAATATCCGAAGCCGGCACCGAGGTTCATAACGCCGGCGCTATCTTCGGTGACGGCACCGTTAATCTGCGTGAACAACAGGCTTGTGCCGGGATCGACGTGCCGCGGAAAGAATCCGCGCACGTTGTAATAGCTACCGTTGTAGCCCAAACCGCTGCCGAACCGGCCATCGATTTGAAGCCAATGCCCAAAGGGGGATGCGACGGCATAACCGACGTGGTCCTCAGGCCCCATATTCTGCACGTTCACCTGACCAGCCGGGTCATCGGCCGCTTTCGCCAGCCCGGCGACGAGACTGTCGTCGGCATGGCTACTTTGGACCCAGAGGACCGCCGGAATCATCAAGGTGATCAAGGCAAATCTGTTCATCGCTGTCCCGATCGAAACACAATGTTAATTTGTAAGGGTTATTCTGGTTTTTCGGAAAATAACGATCATGACGTTAAGAGAATTCGTGCTTCGGGCGCGAAGTTTTTGGAAAATCGAGTTGTTTTGGTCTGCCCATCCGGCAATTGGAAACGCAATACGCTTCACACACATGATTTACGACTATCACGACAATGCGACACCGAAACGGCGACATCCGGAAAGTTTGGGGCTGGACTCAGATTCAGCGATCATTTACCATCCCGCGCAGTTTGGGTGTCTTAAAGGTGGCGCGCCGGTTTGAAGCGAATCGACCGCGCCTCAATTGACCGTACGAGCCCGCGAGCCGTGGCGGAATGCGTCACGCGGCCGCTTCTGAGGACGGGGCTCAACGTTGTCCGTTTGCGACGTGGAGGGAATCACGCATGCGTCAATTCATTTGTGCAGTCTTGGTGGCGGGCGGATTGGTGTTCAGTGTGGGCTGCCAGTCGCAGACGACAGACTCGGCCGGACCGAAGTCACAGTCCACCGACTCCACCGGTGGAGTCGCTGTCATCGATTTGGATGAGGTGGCCCGGAGGCTGGGGCACGATATTCAACTGGGCAAGTCGTATGGGATGGAAGAAGCCCGGTTGACCCAGCACCTTGCGAGCCTGCAGGAAGACCTACAAGGCAAGTTCAAGAAGAAGAAGCAGGCGTTTGGCGATGAGCCAACAGATGAGCAGCAAGGTCAACTGCGATCGCTTGAGCTTCAACTCAACAACAAGGCCCGTCACGAAAAGGTGCAGGCCCAAACCGATCTGACCCTGTTTCGCCAACGGCTCATCAATCGCTTCCGCGAGCGCGTCAAGCCAGTCGCGCGGGAAGTCGCCGCCAACAAGGGGTTGAGCATCGTTCTGGCCAAAGACGAGAGCCTGCTGCTGACCATCGCGCCGGCCGTGGAAATCACCGACGCGGTGATCGCCAAAATGTTAGCCGACAAACCGGCCGACAGCTCCGCGCCAATCAAGACGGCCGACAAGTCGGCTAATCCGACGAAGGCCCAATCGGCAAATTAGGCAAACGTGGTTGCGCTGCTGAAAGCGGGCTCACGTTGCGCGCTCGCCGTTCGTCGCCTCTGGTTTCGTTGCCCTATCGCGGGGTCCGTCCTCCGGACGGGCGCCGTTTGGCATTCTGGATCCCGTTCGGGATAACTGTGACGGCTATCGGACGATTTTTAGTCTTTGAATATCGTCTCGACGCCGCCAGAACCCGCTAGACTTATGTCGAATGCGCTCTGGCGGCATGCCCCTCGCTCGCCAGCTCAAAGGCGTTTCACTTGACGCGACGTAATTGCCAGACGAGCCCCTCTCGCTCAAACACGCTCGCGTCCGGGCTCCCCTCTTCCGCTTCGGCGACGGCAGCGGCGAGTGTCGCCGGCGGCGACGCCAGGTTGACGATCTCGATCGGGGCGAGCAGGCCCTTGCCGGGTGATATCGTTCCCTCCAGCGTGCCGGCCTGTACGAGCCGGGCGGCCGCCTTCGAGCTCATTGGGAACAACCGCCAATGGTCTTCGTTGTCCGTCCTTAGCTTGAACAATCGGTAAGTGTGTTTGTCGAGGGATTCGTCGGTCAGCTCGTGGGGCTTTTTGAACTTGTGGCCCCTATTGACCATCACGTTGAGGTACAGCCGATCGTCGATCGTCGAGACATATCCGAGGAACTCCTGGTGCATCACGGCATGGCGTTCGTCAGCGGGTTGGCTGACGACGAGAAACCGCATGAGTGCATCGGGAATGCCGCCACCCTCCCCGCCGGCTTTGCTGACATGCACGAAGAGAACGCGACTCTTCGGACAATCTGTGGAGTGCCAGGTGCCAATGAGCTGTTTCTGCAACTGCGCTTCTGCTACCGGCGAAAGCGGGCTGTCAGACGAAACAATTACGCCGCAGCCGGAAAGAATTAGCAGCCCGCTCGCGATGACTCGTGACATTGGATTCCTTATGGAATGCAGGAACACGTGGCTGCTATTCACTCCTACTCGACCACCCAGATGTTCCGAAATCGGACGGGGTTTCCGTGATCTTGCAGCATGATCGGTCCCGGTTGGCCTTCTTGAGTTGTTCCAGGTTGTCGACCGGGAGGGACCGGCGGTAACACGAAGTTGTCGTGAATCACGACGCCGTTGTGCCGTACCGTCATCATGGCCGGGGTGATTCTCTTGCCCGACTCGTCGAATTGCGCCGCCGTGAATTCCACGTCGTAAGTTTGCCACGACAAAGGCGGGAAGCAGACGTTCACGCGGGGATCGATCATCTCGTGGATGCCGCCGCAACGTCCGTACGCGGAGAGCCGCTCGAACTTCCGGTTCTCTGCGTTCCACCCAAACGAATCGACAATTTGAATCTCCCATTCGTTCTTAACGTACACGCCGCTGTTGCCGCGCCCCATCCCCCGCGCTGTCGGCATGAAGGGTGTGCGGAATTCAAGGTGAAACAACAAACTCGCAAATTGACGCTTGGATTCGGTCCCGTTGTCGAGCAATTGTCCCTCGACAAGTTTGCCGTTCACCCACCCGTCGGCTCCGGAGCCGTCAAAGAGCACTAGAGCCCCCGGCGGCGTCTTGGCACCCAGCGTAGGGGATCGACGTTCGACTTTCTTCATTTCGAATGACGCATCCGAGACGACGTTGCGGAACATCTCGGCTCGGCCGAAGAACCGACCGTTTCGAATGGCGCCGCGAAAGTTTTGGTTCTCGAACGAAAGCCGTTCGCCGTGAATGCCAACGAAATGCGTCGCGTTGCCCCCGGTTTCCCCCTTGAAATGAAAACGCGTTTTTTTGTCCCAGCCGGCTCCGGGCAGACCACCGGCATACAAAATCCCTTCGAATTGCCCCTCGCCCAGAGCAATGACCTGGGCGGCAATCGGCTTGTCCTTTCCCACGGCTCCCTCGTACTCGCCCTGTACGAGGAAATCTGGTCCGGCCTTTTCGGGATCTGTATACGCCGGATGCTTTTCCGATCCGCCAGCGAGACTTACAGAGCTTGCCAGAACAGCCAGCATGCCGACAGTCGCCACCAATCGCTGCATCATCATTCGCTACTCCTCATCGGTACGCCCGGCATTTGAAAATCACGTCGCCGATCATTTCCGGCCGACGCTTCACGAACGGAACCAGCCGCAAACCGACGCCTTGCTAACAAAGGCTCGCCGCGACGACGCGTCAAATGGTTTTCGGCAAGCCGTAGGGAGCCCGGTATTCCTTAGTCAGCATCGCGTGGGCTGTCTTGCTGTTGGTGATCGTCTCTGTCGTTGGATTGAATTCCAGCACGGTCTTTGTCCGGTAGGCGATCTCCCCTAGATGAATCAGCGCGCATGTCAGGTGAGCCGTCTCGGCGTCTGCCACCGTCTGCTGCCGGGTACGGACACAGCTGAGAAAGTTCTCCATGTGCGAAGGCACGGGGGCGCCCACCCGGCCCGATTTGCCTGAAGCCGGCCCCGGCTGTTCACGACGTCCCAAGTACGTACGGAAGAATCCACGGCGGGAAAAAACCATATAGCCCTTCGTTCCGTAGAATACATTGCTGCTATCGACACCGTTCATACCGTACGGCGTAAACAGCCGATCTTCGTAAGTGAGTACCCGACCATCGGGATATTCGAACGTGGCGATCATGTTGTCGGGGAACTCGCGGTACCCCGGCTGTTTGATGTTGCTTCCGTGCGCGGTGATCCGCACCGGATGCGTCTCGACTCCCAACGCCCAGCGGGCCATGTCCAGGTCATGGGCACCATCGTCGCCGAAGTCTCCGTTGCCGTAATCGCGGAACAGCCGCCAGGTGCGATGAAAGCGATTTTCGTTGAACGGCCGCTTGGGCGCCGGCCCCAGCCAGCGATCGTAATCCACACCTTGAGCCGGCTCGCTATCAGCTACCGGTTTGGCGAAACCACGGTCCTGGCAGTTATAGGCCTTGGTGATCTTGATCTCGCCCAGAATTCCCGATTCGAGGACCTGACCCGCCTGCGCGGTCACGCCGCTGGAGCGCATTTGCGTACCGTGCTGCACAACGCGCTCGTACTTGTGAGCCGCATCGACCAGCAAACGCCCTTCCTGGAACACGTGCGATGCCGGCTTTTCCACGTACACGTCCTTGCCCGCTTGCAAAGCCCCTAGCGCAATGGGAATGTGCCAGTGATGTGGCGTGGCGATGATCACCGCGTCGACGTTTTTGTCATCCAGCACTCGGCGAAAGTCAGCCACACGTTGGGGCTGATGTTGTTGGAATTCGGCAACGGGTTTGGCGCAGTTCTCCATTTGCCGTGGATCGGGGTCGCACAGATGGGCGAAGGAAACCGGAAGGCGTTGATTGACTAGAAATCTCACATGTCCGCTCGCCATGCCGCCGCAGCCGATCACGCCGATCCCGATCTTCTCTTTCGATGCGGCCAACACCGGTGAGCCAGCCCAAGCACCGAGGGCAACCGCTCCAGTAGCAATCCCGGCCGACGTTGAAAGAAACTCGCGACGGGTGGATGAATCGGCCATGGCAAGGTCTTCTCCTGACAGGCGGTTGAGCCTGTCTTAGATCAGCTCACGAAAAACCGTGCCCAGTTCTGCCTCGTGGGTATCGGTTGTTGAATTCCGAGACGCCCCGTTCGCGGGCACAAAATAGAGCATTCTGCTCTAGATCAGCGGAAACGGGAATTTCTGGCTCGTAGGATCAATATATTCCGCCGAACGGCGAGTCACCAGTCCGCGGCATGCTATGACTCGCCGCACGACCCAACATCAGCCGCTTGACAGCCGCTGTCGCGCACCGGATGCTGCTTGTGTCGCCGCGCAGCCATCCGAGGAACCAGTTGAAGAAAGCACCATCAGCAATAAGCGGAGAATGCATCATGTTTATTCGGATCATTTCGCTGGCTTCACTTGTGACCTGCCTTTGCTGTGCTCCGGCTGAAGCGCAATCGCGCAAGGCGCCGCCAGGCGTATTCAAGGACCTTGACGACAATATTCTCGGCGATGCCGTCCTCTTAAATGGCAAGCAACTTTTCATTGATGACTACGTGATCGAAGAACTCAACGGCGTCGAAAAAGTTCTCAACCAGCCCGTCAAACATTCTCGAAATCCCATTGTCACCGCGGATCAGCCCTGGGAACAGGGCCACAGCATCACCTATGCCACGGTCATGTTTGACGAACAGGAGAGCATCTTCAAGCTGTGGTACGGTTACTGGATCGTCGACGCCAAGCCAAGCGAGCAGATTATCGGCTACGCGACATCCGACGATGGAATCGTGTGGAAGAAACCGATCGTTAACAAACAGCAGCAGACCAATAGCGTTGCCACTCCGAAGGTCGTCGGTTTTCAGGCCCCCGGAATATTTCGAGATCCGGTTGAAACTGAACCTGCGCGCCGTTTCAAAATGCTCTATGCGGCCGCTCCGGATGGTACATCCAAAACGTGGTCGACGAACGCGGCTTATTCACCGGATGGCATCGACTGGACCGCCGAGCCGCAGAATCCAATCATCCCGTTCAGCGACGTGCAACCGTGTCCTTTCTGGGATGCGCGACGTGGCCGTTACGTGGCGATACTGCGTTGGGGCCCGCCGAATACGCGACTCATCACGCGTATCGAGAGTGAAGACTTTGTCCATTGGTCGCCCAAGGTAGGGATCTTCACGCGGACCAAGATCGATCAGCCTTTCGCTACCGTGCACTACGGGATGCGCATCATGCAGTACGAAGGAGTGTATCTCGGAGTTCTCACGACCTATCACGGCGAGACCATTCAACCGATCCCGCCCGAAAAAGAAGCCTGGATGGATAAGGTGGACACGCAACTCGCGTTCAGTCGCAACGGTGTGACGTGGATGCGGGTCGGCAAACACGGGGCCATCCCGCCGAGCGAACTCAACAAGGACGGTGACTGGAAACAAGCGGCCGAGCAAGCAACGTTCATTCCCTACGGCGAGCACAAAAAGGATTGGGACTGGGGCTCCGTCTATGTCTCGCAGCCGCCCTTGGTTGTCGGCGATACCGTCCGGTTTTACTACGCCGGCAGTGCCACGCGACACTGGGCGAGTTACCACAAGGATACCGATCCAAGGAACGGACTCGGACTGGCCACGCTCCGTTTAGACGGATTCGTCTCCGTGGAAACAGACCACGCAGGCAGTCTGACGACCAAGCCGTTGGTGTTCCTGGGCGATACACTTGTCGTGAACGCCAACGCAGACGGCGGATCGCTCGTCGTGGAGGCCCTCGACGCAGAAGGGGAGGTCATTAACGGATTCGCCGGCGGCGACTGCGCACCGATCACGACCGACGGCGTCCGCCACGTCGTGACCTGGAAGGGCAATCCGGACTGCCACCTTCTACAAGGGCGGCCGATTAAGCTGCGTTTCCACCTGAAGAACGCGAAGCTGTATTCATTCGAACCCCGGATCCAGCACAATCACTACCTGCAATCCTACGATTGATCTGCACACCGGCCGGGCCGAAGTCAGCGGGGGCGCCCGACTCCGTACTCGAGCAGTGGTCCCGAAACCCTCTGATGGGTAACGTGTGCCCTTGATTTGTAGGGTCAAAATCCACCACAACCGGGTTTTGGGACGGCTTCTACTCGACTTCACCAATGTAGGCTGACACCCACGTAGGTAAAGTGAGATGTGCGGCCACGGGCATGCCGACGTAGGTGTCGGTCACGGGCCAGAATAGAAGCCATTTCCGAGAGGTGCTGTGGAACTCCTCCCACGGAATAAACAGCGGCGGATGGGCAAATCGGAACGGAAACGCCACGGACATATAGAGGCCCGTTTTGACCACGTGCAGGTTTAGACATGCGCCGTAGCCAGCCTGACCGACCGAGCCGGAACGACAATAATACGTCTTACCTGCCGGCTTCTCGGTCGCCGGAAAGCGTTTCGAAAGCGCCGCCCAACCTCCGGCGTGCGAAATAATGTATAAGCTAGCTAACGACGCCAGTGGGACCGTGATCACGACGACGACAATCATTGGCCAATTCATATCACTTCACCTAACTCGAGGCGGTAGCCGACGCGGCTCTTGCCAAACAACAAGGCCTAAACAGCTGACGATTCAACCAGCGGCAACGTGGCTTGCTTTATGCCGAGGGTAACATTGCCCCACTCTGTCATGTTGACGGATTCACTCTCGTCCGAGATCGAGCATCGCGTCGGGATGACGCCATTCGCCTTTTTCTTCTCGAAACACGGTGCCCTTATCGATATAAAGCCTATTGTCGAATCCGAAAACCTTCAGCCGTTCGAGTGGACGCGGGGATGGGCCGCCAATGTTGATCCCTGTCGCGTCGTATTCCGATCCGTGGCATGGGCAGACAAATTTATTTAGGCCGCCTTTCCAGTCCGGCGTGCAGCCCAGGTGTGTGCAAATCGTGCTCAAGGCAAACAGAATGCCGCTTGGATGGTGAATGACCCAGATGCCATGCGATTCTTTCAGGTTGGTGTAGACTCCAGGTTCGCCGTAATCGGAAAGTGGACCTGCTTCGACAACCGTCTCGGATGAAACGCCCATCCATCCCGAAACGAAACGACGACCCATCGTCACAATCTTGCGGAAAAACACGACCACGACACAGATCAGCCCAGCGCCGATCGCAGCGATTAACAGTAGAACGTTGCGGCGGGTCATCTGGTTCATAATTATCCTGCGGACCGAAGGCGTATATGGCATCGCGTCCCGGAGAAAGGGCTTTTTCAACGATCGATTGTACCAAGGGAGCATTCGACGAACACAAGTTCCACGCGTTATCTGCTCCGTCGACGGTGCGGCCGTACGATGTTGTGATTCTGTAACGCGAGGTAGCGTCGCTACTTCTTGCCGATCGGAACGGTCGCGTAAATTGGCGTTTCGTCGTCGATGTTGCGTGTGCGGGATGATTGCCCGTCGAGCGGCATGAAGGTCGTTGGGTAGTCTGGCGCGGAGACACGCAGCCAAACGGCATGCGTATTCACATAACCCGAGTCCTTAGACGACCCGCGCGACCCGGCAGCAAAAAACTTGTGCGCGAACGTTGTGCGACCGTACTCGTCAGTCGTCAGAGGGTTCCCGTCACCTTCCAATTCGACCACCGTGAAATCATCCTCGACGTTTGGCGTGAGCCGCCCCTCGATGGGAGAGAATGGGCCGTGCAGAATCTGAACCGTCGCGTTCGATACGGGGACGAGCGATGACGCGTCAACCACGAGAACATGAACATCAAGTTCCTTTCGTCCAACCCAGTGGTGCACCTCAATGCTCGTGAAGAGCAGAGCCGTGGCTGCAAGAATTGGAACGCCAATCAGAAGTGACACGGCGATGAGAAACCACTTCGACTGTTTATTCAGGTCGCTCATGGCCAACAACCTATGGTAGGTTCAATCAATGTCAACGCACCAATGTTCTGCTGGCGTGCGGTGTTGTTCGTCACTTTTCGGCTGTTCTCTTGAGCGTCTCCTGGAGCGACTCAACGAATCCGTAGTCTCGATATTCGTAGTGCGGACCGATGGGTTTGATCGCGTCGAACTCCAGCGGGTCCTTTGTGATGACCGTTTCGGGGGCCGCGCCGAAATCGATGGCCACGCATTCCCGCAAGTGTGTCGACTGTGAAGGCCAATCGTAACCGTGTGCTCCGCCAATCCGAATCGCGCTGAGTTCGCCACCAAGCGGCGACGGAGCGTCGCTCGGAAACCGCATCTGTTCAAGCTCGGCCCAGGATTTCGGCCATCGGCCGTTTTCATGAACAAACTGTTCAACGAGGCGAATGGTGAAAAGCGTGGCGTGTAGATTTTCCTCCGCTTGAAGTGACACGGCGACAGCTTCGTAAAACTTCCACACACCGGCGATCGGTGCGGCGACGACAAGGCAGACGACAAACCAGACGACGATGCGCTCGATATACCACACCCAAGTGCGCCGATCGGGAGTAGCAACGTCTTTTGTCTCGGCCATGGCATGCAGCCAACATGGAGCAGGCAGTGTGCTGATACGTAGGTCACCGCGTGCGCCGATGGAAAATGACATTAGCCACCAACGATCGCGTCGACATGGTCGGCCATCGCGAATCGCCGGCACGGATTTCAACCAAAAGGCCATACGGTGTCGGCGGCTACCCGCCACGTCTCATCTATCCGCTCGCAAAAACGAGATGGCAAACTCTTGCAACTTTTCAAGCGGCATGTCGGACACGATGTCGACCCAGTTCCCGTGCTGCTCGAATACCACGATGCGCAATCCTTCCTCCGGGCTCGGGTCGGAAACTTCCAACGATCGCACACCGACAGTCACGACTTCCCATTGAAGCTCTTCCTGCATACGTTTCTCTCGGTCCGATCGCTGATTGACCCACAGGTGATCAAACGACTCGCAGCCGCCGTAGAGCATTGTCAAATGCGGGTCGGGAAAATCTGGCCCTGTCCGATGGTACATCATCTGGCTCTCCAATCGGTCACCCTCGGGTAACCACGTCGGCCGCAGTACGGTGAACGGGGCACGCGAAACGGCTGCCTCCAGAGTTATGCGTTCGGCAACAGGAGTGACCGGCTCCACACGTTCGTCCGGTCTCGGCTCGTAGACGAACAACGATTCGTCGAGTTCTTCGTCGAAAGCGATCTCCACGACTTCGTGCGTCTCAACCGGTGCGCCGGCAACTGTTCCGACGATGGAAAGTAGAACAGATCGCTCAACATCGGCGGCGAATTCAAAGCTATCGGCTTCCCATGCCAGCCAGTGCGGCCAGAGCTGTTTGGCAGGCGTCTCAACGGCCCGAATTCTCAGACACTCACGGCCAGCGACTTGACAACTTCCGATCGCTTCAAGAGTTAAAGCCGCGAAACACTCCCGGATGAGGCCACGGTCAAAATGACGCCGGTATTCGGTGGGCAGCGAGGCTTCTCCGCGGTCGCGGCGAGCCGATCTCGCTCCCGCCTGAACCGTGCCGTTTGCAAAGCGTTTCCAGGTGTCGTCAGAATTGGTCACCTCAACGGTGCTCTCGGCTTGACCGTCTCTGGTTCGCTCTGTTTCGACTCGCACATGGTCTGGAGGAATGGCCCATATCATGAGCGTCGCTTCGGATCCACAATGTGGGTTCCCACCGGACCTGCGACGACCGATAACAGGCCGGCGCGAAGAGGACGCGCCATCGACCGACGCCTTCCTTGTATGACGGACACCTGCGCGCAGCGCTCGGAACGTCGGCTCCGGGCTATAGAATCTTGCCAAAAACTCGCCGAGTTCGCTCATGACTACGAATCATCCTGCAGGGAAGTCCAGTGGCCGCGTACCGAAGTGTGGCGCCCGAAGGCGCTCTGCCTGACAAGTTTTCGCGAAGCAACGGTCATGCTCTCGATCCGCGACAAACGTCTTCTCAGATTGTTGGCTTCAGATCGGGCGAAGGCAAGAACATTTTTCGGGCGGTGCGGACAACTCAGCCATGTTGGCCGCCGTCCCAGGACTCCGGTTGTGCTGGAGATTGACGCCACGAACTGCGAGCGCTGGTTACCTCTCAGGCGATTTTGGGATCACTTCGCGTCGCCGCGCTCTGGGTGCTGTTCCTCGATGTATCGGATGACGTCACCGACCGTCCGTAAGCGCTCGTAGTCGTCGTCGGGGATGGTAATGTTGAATTCGTCTTCGCACTCCATGACAAGTTCAACCACGTCGAGCGAATCGGCTTGCAATTCGGCCAGGATGGCTTTGGCAGAAACCTCCTCGACAGGAACGCCGAGCTCGCCAGTGACAAATTGACGAAGCCGCGAAACGACCTTCGTCGAGATCCACAACAGATGACCGCAGTTCGGGCACACCGCGTCACCCGAGGGTTGAGAAAACTCAAGATCGGTATCGGCGCCGCAGATCGGGCAGCGGCTCGGCAGACCTTCCGGAGTTCGCGAAGACACGTTCGAATCGGACATCATTCGGCCCAACGAGGAATTAGGGTCTCTACTATCGCGGCACGTCGGCTCCCATGCGAATCCGCTGAATCAGCTTCTTAGGGTTGGGAACTGCCTTCATGAACGTTGGAGTGAGCCGAATCGAATCTCCGTCACGTGCATGAATCGTGACGTCAAATGTTGACGTCGTTAGCAGTCCCGAAGGTGAGTGTTCATCTGAAGTGACTCTGTCCACGCGCACTCGCCCGTAGTAGCTTTTGTCCTTGCGGATGATTTCGAGATCTACGATGTCGTCCCAGCGAAAATCCGTTTTTGAACCGTGGGCGACGTACCGCAGTCCATACTTGCGGAGTTCCAGGCGCCGGCCCAGGAGGACGAGGTTTTTCAAAGATGCCACCACGGCGAAATACAGAATCGCGCCACCAATACCCAGGAAGACCTTCGCATAAATCTCACGCGTCGACGCGTATGCCAAAACTCCACCCCCGACTGCGGCGCCCAGGACGAAAATGAACAACACGCGGGCCAGCGTGACACGGTGCGCCACAATCACTTTGCCGAGCGGGTCGCGCTCGCTCTCGGCTTCGCTGTCTCGCTGGATCGCGTCTCTGTCTTCGCTGCTGCTGTTAGCGGGACCTCGGCGAGGGCGTTTCCGGGCGGATCGCCGTTCGAGACCCTGGCGCCCGAGCGACGCCGTTTGCGATCGTTTGCGTTTACCGGCCGGCGTACCGCGACCCACAGGACGCGTCGGCTCCCCCGGCTTCCGGCGTCTGCGCTCTCTCGGATTTCCCGCGTCATCACGAGAACGTTCGTCTGACATGCGTTTTTCGCTAAAAAGGCTGTTGCGTGTCTATTCTGCAAATTCGATCTGGGCCGCCGTATCGTCTCCGTTGCGCCCAGTACAGATGATAGCAAGAAATGCAGCGACGCGTCTTCGTTTTGTCTTGACGCGATCCGGCTTCCGGCGGCGGTGCCATTCAATGCTGCGCCAGCGTGAGAATTCAGTGTGAACTCGTGGCGCCAGATTGAAGATGTTTAGCGGCGGTGCTCCCAGGATCAGCCACAATGAGAGGGCGAGCAGTCGGCGTTGAGTTGCGATCAGGTCGTGGGCTAAGAAGTTCCGATCAACGACGTGCTTCCGGGCTACGTTCGGGATGAGCGAGATGCCTGCCAACCACAACGCTGGATGCCTTCAGTCGTCGCTTCGATACTCGCCCAGCGAGCCGCTGGACTCTTCGTAGGAAAGTGATCGAGCCAATTTGTCGGCTCCGCCTTCAAACACGAACCATTTCGCGGTGTCTGTTCCTTCTCCGGAACAGGTGACACGGAAATGTAGCTTTCCTTTGCGGGACACATCGACTTGGGGGACGTATTCGAGAATGGCTTGTCGAATCTCGCGCGGGAGCGCTTTGCCCGTGTCCTTCTTCAGGCGGGGGACGATCCGCACGACGCAGTCTGATCCGCCGCCTTTGAGGTAACTGAGAAACGTCTGCACGGGATAGACTTGAACCAAGTCGTTACCAATGGGCAGTTCGGGACCTTCGGCTCGTCCCTTCATCTTCTTTTGTGCGGCGGCAATTTGGTCCCAGAAATCGTCTCGCCCCGTGCTCTGCGACACATAGGCTCGGTAGAACCCCGCTTTCTGTTCTCCGAACCCTTCCAACGTCCATCGGCTTAGGTCGAGTGCGTCGACGTGGTCCGGAATGCCTAAGACGCTGAATACGACAACTCCTTTTTTGCGGTCTGACAATGGCCGCAACTGCTTGGCGAGTTCATCCCAGTCGAGAGACTCCCTTTCGAGTCTTCCGCCCTCTCCGTAAAAGGAATGCCCGTCGATCAGCACGTAGGCGTTGCAGTTTTCTTTAGGGTCGCCGGCAGAGCCGATCAACCACATCTGAAGCTCGGTCTTTTTCCAGGGCGCCAGGACGTAGTTCTTGCCGCGAATGGCCGACGCCTGCTCTTGCCCCAGAGCTGAAGCAAAGCGAATGACGGGCACGAGGGCGATCATTACTGCCGCGATGAACACGCCCATAGTGCCAAGCCGAGATGCGCGGATCTTCGACTGGTCAAGGGTCGAGAGCATCGTCATCCGCTTCTTCCAAAACGATGTCAGTCCGGCTCGGCTATGAACGCCGAGCGTTGTCGCCCAAGGGCCGAAGGAATGTGTCATCGCTGGCTCCTGTAGGTCTTCATGAATGCCTTGAGGCGGAACGTTCGGTGTTGGACGCGTCCGTAGCAGGCACCGTTCGAAGTAGGGCCGGCCGGATCGCGTCGCGAATGACGTGCACGAGCATGTCGGCGTAATCTTGGGCACTGCGACCGCTCAACGAGATCGCGAGATGGTCGCAGGCGAGTTCGCGCTCCAATCGAATGCGGGAATAAGCGACATGAGCGACGGGGTGAAAAAAGTATGCGATCCTCGCAATTTCGGGAATCCAACCCCAGACAAGATCACGTCGCTTGACGTGCGCCAGTTCGTGCAACACGACTTGGCGAAGCTGCGTTTCGTCGAGAGTTTCTGTCAGTCTCTGCGAAAGAACGAGTTTTGAACGCAGCACCCCGCATACGAAAGGCGAACACTCCGTCTCGATCGACAACACGTTCGGAGGACGCCGTAATTTCAATGTGCCGGCTGCTTCGCTGACTGATTTCGTGACACGTTCGCTAGCGGTGCTTGTTTGACGCAGCAGCCGACTGAGTCGAATGTGCTGCAAAATCAAGCGGGCAACGTTGCCACCGACGCCAACCGCCCAGACCACGAATAGCCAAGTTTTCCAGTTCAGATGGGCAACATCGAGTGAGAGGGAAGCGGCCGGCTGGATCGATTTGCCATCTGGCTGCGAACGTGTCGCCGCGCGGGTCGGCTCACTGCTTGGCGGCATCGGGGTGCTCGCAACTTGCTGATTCGGCGTCGTAGCGCTTGCTGCGCGTCCACCATCCAACCAGACAGGCAGTGGAAGGGCGAGCATCCAGAACGGCATCAGCAACAATTTGATTGCCACGATCTGCCAAAGCCAATACCGCAACTGGGGCGCGGAGCGTCGCAGCGCGCCGACGGCGATTGCAACCAGGCAGGCCAAGATTGCCGATTGCCACACGACGGCCCACATCGCATCCGCCCACGCGTCCGACCAGGAATTCAAGTGTTCGATCGTTGACATCGCCCGATGACCTCACGTCATTTGGATTCGTCCGGCAGTTTGTTCATTTTCTTGGCAATGGCCTTCAATGCTGCGAAATCCTTCGCAGAAAGCTCGTTCGACTCGGCCAGATAACTGACCAGAGGATCGGCCGACCCGCCCAGAATCCGCTCCACGAAGCGACCGACGAGTTCCGGCAACACACGCCGCTCATCGACCGATGCGCGAAACTGCACGGGACTGCTGTCTTTCACGCGCACCAGCAGTCCCTTTGCCTCGAGCCGCTGAATGGCCTTCAATACGGTCGTGCGGCCGGCGGGTCGCTCCTGCCGAATGAGATCCCACACCTGCCGCTCGGTGCAGGGTTCCTGTTCCCACACCGTACGCAACACCTGGATTTCCAATTCGCCGATTGAGGGGATGTCTTGAGCCATGATGCTCCATCGTTCGATCTTACGGCCGCCGCCGTACACCGTTTTACGACAGTCGCCGTACGCTGTCAAGCAAAAAGCGTGCAAGGTACTGAGTCATGATGACTGCGGAGTAACTAAACCGGTGCACGTGCAGCTCGTCGAACAGACGTATGATCTCGACGCGGGGCTGTGCTCGGCTAAATACTGTTTGTGCGTCGCGAAGTGCTAAGGAAAGCGAATGCGTCGCAAATGAGAGTGGCGATTGAAACCCACAATCCTCTTTCGGCCTCCCTTTACTCACTCGGCAGCGGGGTATTCAGGTTTGAACCGTCCAGCCCGAGCGAATTCTTCAAAGCCGCACCACTCAAATGCGATGGCGCCTTGCTCGACGGCGTTGGGGTTTGTCTTTGACAATTGGCCTGTCACGATTGTAAAGGCCGGGGGATCGATATTGGCCGAGAGTGCCAAAACTCGATCTTCGGCATCTCCCTGAATTGCTAAGGCTGCGCGAGGTGCGAGTTCGTTCTTTCCCCGTGATGACGCCACGACGTGTCGGAAGCCGAGACACCAGAATTCCGTCTTCTCCCCGCGTGAGATTCTTACGACCGCGATGAGCGACGGACGCGACCAACGAGCCAGTACGATTTGCGTAATTCGCCCACCTATCTCATCTATTGGCCAGCGAACGCCGAGCGCCACGTTTTCGTTTTGCAGTTCCTTCGGCTTGATGCTCCACTCCGATGTCCCATCTGTCCCCACGTGTTGAAGGGACAGCTCGTGGCCACCCCGTGCGACGAGAACGTAGTCGCCATCGCCCAACGAGACGGGCCCCGATTTGACAACATCAATGCGGGCCGCACGTTCCTCAGCGGCACCGACCGAGATCTGAACTAATATCGCTACGATCGAGAAGGAAAGGATCTCGCACCTTTTCGTTGTCATTTCACATTCCTCCATTTCGAATCAGCCGCAGTGCTTCACTCATCAGTTCGCCACGAGCTTTGCCGAAGCCGGTGTTGCATAGTCGTTCCAAAGTCGATTGGCGCGTTTCAGGTCAACCGGGCCGTCGTGAATGTAAAATCGGTAGCGCGAGACGTAGGGCTTGTCCGGTTCGATCGTGAACGAGCCGAGCGACGTGGGGGCGAAACAGAAGTAGGGCATTTTTGGGTGCAGCCGCACGGGTTGAGGGAACCGGAAATTGCTGGGGTGATCCATGATCGTTGCGCCGGTGAGGGCGCCTTCAATCGGGCCAAACAGATCGACCCAGCGAGGGCGGCTCTGGTTGCCGTCGAGTTTGGATCGGCCTTCGTCGGTCAGGTAATCGTAGTTGCGGTGCGTGTGCCAGTCGGCGTGGCCGCGGATCATCAGTCCGCCGTAGTGCATCTTGTCGATCGAAACCGGGCTCGCTGACGTGCAGCGCTGTGTCGAGGCGACGTCGAATAGAAACGCGTCGTCGAGGGCGTAGACCTTGATGTCCCACGTTTCGTCGAGCGCCGGCTTTGCACCGCCGGGAGCCGTCAGATCGACGTGCTTGAGGCTCGCTCGAATGAAACCAAACACCGGGCCGCCGCCGAACGCGTCGACTGTTGCGTGTTTGACCTTGCCGAGCCCCGCCTTCTGGTCCCAGCCGTTGGTCGAACGCTTCTCGAACGTCATCGCCCGCCACGCGAGCATAATCCCGTGCTGATGGGCGTGATCGGGGTTGAAGTCGTCGGTGATGACTTTTCCCGAAGGATTGTAGACGGGGTGAATGTATCCGCTGCGGGCATAGTAGGGATGATCGGGGTCGGGCGACGGCACCGTGGAATGATTGTAGGCCAACACCGGCTTGTCGCCGACCTTCACCAGCAGCCGTTTCCCGTCGTCGGTGACACTCACACGACTCGAGGCCGACTGTTCCTTGGCGGGCGACAGACGATACCGACGGACGGCTCCGGCATCGAGCCGATCGTGGATGATCCAGACCAACTGCGACTGTTCACCGCCACGGTCAATCTGGACGGGGATGCTTTGCCGCGTATCGACGCGCGTGAGGCTGAAGTGCTCGTGGGTGGAGAGCGATGCGGGCAGCGCGGTACGGATGATTGTTTCATCGAGTGCGGCATCGCCGGCGGATATCTCGAGCGAAATCGCTTCGTCCGCGTTGGCGGCGCCAGTGAGCGACAGGACGAATAGTAGCGCGACGGGCCAACAATTGCCCGACCGTACCGGCTGATGACTGACTTTCGCTGGGCAAGGAGTTGTCATGCTGCACCGCTTTCTGACGGTTTGATCTTTCGAATCGACAGGTACAGAGGTGCCGGTCCCAATCGAGTGACAGATTATTCGTCGTTAGTTGGTTTATGCGTGTGGATGACAATAATCAACCAGGCGAAGGCGAGACCCTTGGCAAATACAACGTAGGGGACCAAGAAAACCGTAGCGTCGCTAAAGCCCGTTACAATTTCCCATGGCAACGTGCCGAACATGAACCATTCGTTTTCTGCGAGAATACCAATGCCAACGACGCACAGGAGAAAAAAGACGCCACATTCGAAAACCACCAACGCAACTAAAAACAGAGTTCGTTGGTTCTCATTGGCAAATCGGTCACCGCTTGCACCTCGCGAAAACCGCAAGAGCTTCTCCGAGCGATATGGCAGCGCCACTCCAACAACACATAACAGAACCACAAATAGGATCGGACTCATGGTTCGTTTCCCGGCTTTAGAGTCGCCTGTTTGAGCACGCTCAAGAGCCCCTTGCGGTTTCGTCGTTTCCCTTGGTAAAGACGTGCCAGATCATCTCGGGCAGAACGCTGTTCGCGCTCGCGTCGGATGTGCAGGCATGCACCGCATCGGCACTCGTGGCAAAGCAGGTCCGACACGAGCGGCGACTCTGGTTAGAACGGTCTCGAAACGCTCATAAAGACGATTGGTCTATCATACCTCGGCAAAAATCGATCACAACCGGCTTTTGCCTTGTCGTGTTGTTGGTAGAATCAAGAGATCAATCGAGATCGCCGCACAGAGGGGCGCCGCTTTGCACACGGCGGACGTTGATTCCTCTTCAAGACAAGTCCGTCGCCGACGGTTGGAGAAAGCCAACTATGATATTCAGCAAACAGTCGTTTCTCATTCTCGTTTTCGTCTGGTGTCTCGCTGAACAACGCGCGGCGAGCGCCGCCGACCCACGGCAATGGGGGCCTTACGGGGTGGGTGTTCGTACGGAGGTGTTTGTCGACGAAGATCGAGTTTGTGCGATCACGGATAAGCCTCGGACGCTGGTGACGGAAATCTGGTATCCGATTGCCAAGGACTCCGACGAACAGCCGCTCAACAAGTTTGAGGATTTTTGGCAACGACCGGAAGGTGTCGGGATGGGTAAAGTTGCCATCGGAGCGTTCGGCGGCGACTTTGACAAAGTGAACGAGAGTTTCAAGAACGTCGCTCGGCGAAATGCTCCGCTCGACGACGGGACGTTCCCGCTGTTGGTTTTTTCTCACGGCAACGGCGGCTTCCGCCACCAGAACACGTACCAGACCGAGTACTTGGCGTCACATGGATACATCGTCGTGGCACCCGATCACACCGGCAACGCGGCGGTGACGATTCTTCCCGATCAGATTGTGTTGTACAACCGTAAGTCGCGCTCCGAAGAACGCCGTGACGACCGGCCCGAAGATGTTGCGTTTCTGATCTCACACGCTCAGAAATTGGCGGCGTCGAAGGACCATTGGTTTTCCGGTCAGCTCGTCGCGGAACAGATCGGTGTCTTGGGGCATTCATTCGGGGGATACACGGCGAGTCGGGCGACGGAGATCGACACGCGGATCAAGGCGATCATCCCGATGACGCTCGCCGGAACATTAAGTACGTCCGGCGACGGTCCTCCGTGTAAGGTTCCGATGCTCGTCATTCTGGGTGATACGGACCGTACGGTGGGACAGCGGGGTAACGATGCGAGCACCGCCTACTTCGAGAAGGCGACCGGCCCAAAGTACCTGCTCAACTTCAAGAACGCCGGCCACTTCACGTTCACCGAGATGACGCAGATCAACACGAACTTCGGCGACGGTATCGGCATAGAAAAGGGCAAGGACGGCGGTGACGACTTCACATTTTCCGACGCGCTCGAAGATCAACGGATCACCAACGAATACTCAGTCGCCTTCTTCGACGCCTTCCTGAAAGACGACGCGGCGGCGCGCAAATTCATCGATGAAAATCATTACGCCGACGAGCTATCTTATCGAAAGGAGTAATCGGATCGCTGCGTCCGTCTTGCCCCAGAAGCGATGACGGACGTGCATCGCGGAACTATGCGGAACGTGAAGCATTCGCCTCTTGCACGTTCGCCCGGCATACCAGCCACGATTTGCCGGCGAAATGCTACTATTTAGTAATCGCTTCTATGTGGTGAAGAGTGTCGGCCTGCGCGGTACAATGGGGGCCGCGGTTTCGTCTGAATCCAACGTGTGCTGGACGTCCTGTTACAGGATGAATGGTTTGATAAAGCTCGCCGGCAGTGGGCCGGCGAAGGGAGCCGCGAAAACGTCCGTGTCCTGACGCTGAGATTGAATACAGACCGACGGAAGGTGATGCGAGTGCTTTTGGCTGATATGAGAATCGTCAACACGTCGGTTGTGCGGATCACGCTTTGGCTAGCCCTGTGCGCGTTCGGATTGCTCGTTCAACCGGTCGTTGCGGACGATGAAAACCAGCCCGCGGCGGTCGAACATTCGCCCGAGTCGATCCGGTTCTTCGAAAAACAGGTTCGCCCCGTTCTCCAAGCCCATTGTATCAAGTGCCATGGAAGCAAGGGCAAGCCGAAAGGTGGCCTGCGTCTTTCCAGCCGGGCCGCAATTCTCGCCGGTGGCGATACCGGCCCGGCCGTTTCCATCGAAGAGCCGAAAGAGAGCCTGTTGCTTGAAGCGATCAACTATGAGGGCTACGAAATGCCTCCCAAGGGGAAGCTGCCCGCGAAGCAGATCGCGATTTTGACACGTTGGGTCGAATTGGGGCTGCCCTGGACGCCGGGTGGCGAACCTGATCCGGCACACGAACCGGAAAAGAACGGGCCGCCGCAGGTCACCGAAGAAACGAAAAGTTTTTGGTCGTTTCGACCGGTCACGAGGCCCGAATTGCCAAACGTCGAGGCGCACGAATGGATCAAGTCGCCCATCGATGCATTTGTCCTCTCCCGGTTGGAAAGCGCCGGGTTGTCGCCCGCCGGTCCGGCGAGCAAGACGTCACTACTCCGCCGCGCCCATTATGACCTGACCGGCTTGCCGCCCGAGCCCGAGCAGGTCAAGGCCTTCCTGGCGGACGACTCACCGAATGCGTTCGAAGCGGTTGTCGATCGACTACTCGAATCACCGCATTACGGAGAGCATTGGGCGCGGCATTGGCTCGATCTGGTGCGCTACGCCGAAACCAACAGCTATGAGCGCGACGATCCCAAGCCGTTCGTCTGGCGGTACCGCGACTACGTCATCCGCTCGTTCAATGATGACAAACCGTACGATCGTTTCGTTCGCGAACAGCTGGCCGGCGACGAACTCGACGACGTGACTCGCGAGTCGATTGTGGCAACGGGCTACTATCGGTTGGGCATCTGGGATGACGAGCCGACCGATCATGAGCTCGCGTTCTACGACGACATGGACGACGTGTTGTCGACGACCGGTCAGGTGTTCTTAGGCTTGACCGTGGGTTGTGCCCGCTGTCACGACCACAAGCTCGACCCAATTTCGCAATCCGATTACTACAGCATGTTGGCGTTCTTTCGAAACGTTCGCCGTTACGGCGTTCGCGCGCACAAGACGGTTCTGGATGCTTCGGTGCGTTCGATCGCCACGCCCGACGAACAACGCCGGCATGACGAACAGATCCAGGCGCATCAGGCGACGATTAAGGAAATTGAAACGCGGCTGGCGATGGTCGAGGATTCCGTCCAGGACAAGCTCGTCGGAGGTGAGAAGGACGATTTTCAGGACGTCTCGTCGCGGGTCCGCGTACTGAAGAAGCACGTGCCTCGGGATCTATCGGCCGAGCAATTCGACGATTACGTCGCGCTAACCAAGACACGCGACAAATTGAAGAAGTCGCCGCCCGCCGGATTAGCGCAGGCGCTGTGTGTCAAGGAACACGGCACCGAAGCACCGCCGACGCACTTGCTGATTCGAGGCAGTTCCAAGGCGAAGGGGCCGGTTGTTGAGCCGGGCGTGCTCTCGATCGTCGAATCGTCCACGCCTCCGATTCCCGATCCACAACCGACGGGCGATTCGAGCGGACGCCGGCGTGTTCTGGCAGACTGGATCGCCAGCGAAAAGAATCCGCTGACCGCCCGCGTGATGGTCAACCGGATCTGGCAATATCATTTCGGCCGGGGAATCGTCCGCTCCGCGAACAACTTCGGCCTCAGGGGAACGCCCCCAACTCATCCGCAATTGTTGGACTGGTTGGCTTCCGAGTTTGTCGCCGGCGGCTGGCGGCTCAAACGGTTGCACAAGCTGATCATGATGTCCAGCGCCTATCAGATGTCGGCCGATGTGAGTCAGCAGGCAATCGAGTGCGATCCTGAGAATGATCTGTTCCACGCGTTCGACATGCGTCGGCTGACCGCAGAGGAAGTCCGCGATTCGATTCTGGCGGTCAACGGCAGCTTAAGCCGCAAGACGATGTACGGCCCGAGCATCTATCCGATTATCCCTAAGGAAGTGCTGCACGGGCAGTCGCAACCGGGCAAGGGCTGGACGGTGTCATCGCCCGAACAGCGCGCACGCCGCAGTGTTTACATTCACATTAAGCGTTCGCTGATGGTTCCGATTTTGGAAAGTTTTGACGCGGCTGATGCCGATTCGACTTGTCCTGTGCGGTTTTCGACAACCCAGCCGACGCAGGCATTGGGCATGCTCAATAGCAACTTCCTCAACGAACAGGCACAGACGTTTGCTGCGTACCTGAAGCAACGCGCGGGTGACGACGTCCACGCGCAGGTCGAGCTGGCGCTAGGGAGAACTTTTCAACGTTCTCCGACGAAGAGGGAAGTCAAACGGGGCGTTGAACTGATGCGCACGATGCGGTCGGATCACGATATACCCGCTGAGGATCTGCTGAAGCATTTTTGTGTTATCTCATTGAACTTGAACGAATTCATCTTTCTGGATTAGACCATGTCCCGCTTGTCTTGGTGGCCTTTGGGTGCCATTGAAATTGAAAGACGAGAATTCGCGACGCGGCAGTTTTGTTGGTTCTGACCTGGAAACCGTCCCGATACGGAAACGACGATGGCCGATCACATTCATGAAGACAATTCTCCAAAAGCATCTCATCGAGGCTTCTGCGGACGGACGCGTCGCGAGTTTCTGTGGGAAGCGGGAGCCGGGTTCAGCGGCGTCGCTCTGGCGGGAATGCTGGGCGACGAGGGGTTTCTCAGCCGACAGTCGGTTGCAGCCGACGGCGTAACGAAGTTTGTCAATCCGCTCGCACCCAAAGACCCGCACTTCACGCCCCAGGCCAAGTCGGTCATTTTCCTCTACATGTACGGCGGTCCCAGCCACATCGACACGTTCGATTTTAAGCCTGAGATGACGGGCATGGACGGAAAGACCGTCGACGTGAAGACGTTTGGGCGCGGCGGACACAAGAACACCGGTCGTATTGTCGAAACGCCGTGGAAGTTCAAACAGCACGGAGAATCGGGGCAATGGGTTTCTAACTTGTTCCCAGAGCTCAGCACCTGTGTCGACGACATTGCATTTCTCAAGTCGATGACGGCCGATTCGCCCATTCACGGCTCGGCGATGCTGATGATGAATTCGGGCCGCATTCTCAGCGGCAGCCCGTGTCTGGGTTCGTGGGTCAACTACGGTTTGGGAACGGTCAATGCCGACCTTCCAGGTTTCGTGGTGATGCTCGACCCACGGGGCGGCCCGATTAGCGGCGCCAAGAACTGGAGTTGCGGCTATATGCCCGCCAGCTATCAGGCGACGATCGTCCGCTCGCAGGGAACACCCATTCTCAATCTGAGCCGACCGGAGGGCGTCTCCCAACCGTTGCAACGGCAGCTGCTCGACACGCTACGCGAATACAACGCCGAACACGAAGCCCGGCACACGACGAACTCCGACCTGGCGGCGCGGATTGCCAGCTACGAATTGGCATTCAAGATGCAAAGCGCCGCGCCCGAAGCGACCGACATTGGCCAAGAAACAGAAGCGACACAGGAAGCGTACGGTTTGAAAGACGAGCGCTGCGAAAATTTCGGACGTCAATGCCTGCTGGCGCGTCGGCTTGTCGAGCGCGGCGTCCGTTTCGTCCAAATCTATTCCGGTGGTCACCACAACGATTCCAACTGGGACGCGCACGGCGATCTCAAGGCGAACCACGACATGCACGCCGGCGAAACCGACAAACCGATCGCCGGGTTATTGAAAGATCTCAAACAACGTGGGCTATTGGAGCAAACGTTGATCGTTTGGGGCGGAGAATTCGGTCGCCAGCCAACCGCAGAGTACGCCAAAGGAACGGGACGCGACCATAACTCTTACGGCTTTACGATGTGGATGGCCGGCGGTGGAATCAAGGGGGGCCAGTCGGTCGGCCAGACCGACGAACTCGGCAGCCGCGCCGTCCAGGATCGCTTCCACGTGAAGAATTTGCACGCCACGATCCTGCACCAACTGGGCATCGACCCCAATCGGTTGTCCTACTTTTACGCGGGCCTCGACCAAAAACTCGTCGGAGTCGAAGATGTCGAACCGATCCAGCAGGTCATTTAGAATCGGTCCCAAAATCCTCTGGTGGGCGCCGTGCGTTCTCTCTTTTTTCCCGTCGCATTCCACGACAGCCGGGTTTTGGAAAGTCAACTAGTGAATCGGATGTTGCTGTTTTGGCTCGCACTAGCAACGACCGCGCCGATCGAGTTGCCGTGGGCGATCATCGGGATTCTCGATTGAGAATCTTCAGTTGAATCTTATTGCTGAGATTCGAGCACTGCATCAAGAAAATCGAAAACGTCCCGTCACCGCGCAGCTCTTCTTCGGTCAATTCTTGTAACGCGCGCAGCTTGATGCGCGTGACCTTGTCGAGAAGCTCCCATAGTTCTTTCGGATCAGTTGTTTCCATTTGGGCCGACTCGATCTGTAACGTTTCGGTGAGAAACTTGTCGAGATGGTCCTTTTGCAACTGTAGTAGCTCTTGCCGCTCGCGCTCGTTGAGACTTCGCCAGCGAATCCACATCAGATACAACCCGGCACCCAACGCGAACAACAATTCCTTGGTGGCCGCCAGTGATTCCATCACGTTGGCTAACTTGCCGATTTGGTCTTCCGGGGAAAAGTAATTGTGAGCCGCCGGATGCAAAGGAATCGGGGTCCACTCGGCTGTCTGTCTTTTCGGGATCAACACGGGGAACGCCAGTCCCAGGCCTTCTTCGTAGATCGAACGCAGCGTGGCATCGACCAGCAGATCGGGCGTGTCCTTTCGCGCCACGAGCATCGCTGTGGTGGCCAACGTCAAGACGGACCGTTCGGGAACGGGTGGGGTTTCTGAGTACAATCCCCGCGCGATCGTGAATGTGCGAACATGCGGGTCTTTCGCCGCGACGGCCTCGGAGTCGTTAATCGGCAGGAGTTCAAATTCGCCCGTGCTGAGAATCCGTTTGAGATCACGATTGAGAAACGCGGCGATAACGATCGCGCCGTCGAGCGACGGATCGTCCGCCAAATCGGCGAAGTAGCGTTCGTCTTGTTTGAGCCCGTCCGGGTCGATGCCGTAATAGCGCAGAAACCGCCGCGCGCCGATGCGCATGCCCGAGCCTTCGGGCCCCAAAGCGACGTTTCGGCCCGCGAGATCGGCCGTGGTTTTTATCCCTCGCCCCTTGCGGACGATCACATGCAGCGCCTCGGCGAACAGCGGAGCTACGATGCTGGATTTCTGTGGGTCGAGCAGCCCCGCCTGAAGCAGCACAAGGTCGACCTCGCCCCGTTCGAGCAACCGGCTGTTGTCCTGAGAACCCTGAGTCGCGCGAAGCTCGACGGTCCGGCCGGAACGACGTTCCAGTGGCGGCGCGAAAGCCTTGCCAAAGTCGTGATACAGGCCGCTCTCTTTACCGGTCGCAATCCGAATCCTCGATGGAAGTGTCTTGCGCGTCGCGAACCACGTGATCAGGCATCCCACAAGCACCACGACCGCGGCAACGACCATGCCACTCCGCCAAATCTTCGTCTGTGCTACCGGCAATGCACACCTCCTTGCGGGGCCGACACCCGTATGGCCGGCGGCGTATCATGTCTCCATTTGCCAGCCCGTCGGGGTTTTGACGGCGAGTATATCAACCCTTCGCGTCCCAGAACACCCGCAGATTCCCGGATCACAGCGGTAGTGCGTTCGCGACACACCGCCAATGCAGATTTTGAATTCGCAGCTCGTCGGGACGAGTGAGCATGCCAGCACAGCGCCAACACAGCTCACGGTGGTTTCGTCGTCGGTGTGAAAGGGTGACGCACCCGTTGCCCGTGATGGCGGACCAGAGGCAGTAGCGAAACCCCGCGAGACGCTTCTACTCGGGCCCCATTTTTCGAAACGGCCAGTGCGGACTGGCGGGTGGATCGACGGCCGAGGGAGACTTGCCGAGTGCGAAGTCGGACGGATGAAGATTTCGCCCGGCCCAGTATGCTTTGTCGCCGATGAATCCGTAAAAGCTCGGGTAGTACGGATCGACATAGTCGACCGCTGCCGCCGTGGGCACATTAAGGTCCGTCAGGTCGTAAGCGGCATTCACAACGAGACGCCGCGCGTCGTCGCTGACGAAATCGACGGCGGCTCCGAGCGTCGTGCAGAAGGCCCGTCCCTTGGCACCGCCGGGTGACGTGTATTCCCGCAGCCAGGCGAGCGGCATCATGGGACTGTTTTTTTCTCCGGAAATCAGATCAGAATCCGGATCGAGTGTTTCGGTGACAGCACCTCGGAGCAAAACGGTCGCTTCGTCGGTGAGATTCTTGACGGTGTAAACATCGGATGCGGCGAACACGTCTTTCACGCCCCTCAGCACGGGGTGAGCCGCGTTGGCCGATTCGATCACACCGCGACAGCCTTCTCGCTTATGGCCGCCATGATGGGCGACCCACTTTTCGCCCAGAATTTGAAGACCGAAGAATTCCCATTTGCCCCGAAAACCGTGTGTCGCGGTCCGTAAGCCGATCACGGGCTTGCCCGCTTCTAGGTATCGCTCGAACGGTTTCATCTGCTCTGCCGAGGGCGTGCGAAACCGCGTCGAGACGATCATTAGGTCGGCGTCGTCGAGCGCTTCCATGCCGGGAAGATTCTGCTGATTGTTGGGGTCGATGAATCCATCGCGCGGATCGAGCGAGAACAAGACCGTGCAGGTAAAGCCGTGACGCTGGCTGAGAATCTTGCCGAGCATCGGTAGCGCTTCTTCCGACCGGTATTCTTCGTCACCACTGATGAGGACGATCCGCTTGCCCTTTCCGGGACCGCCCGATCCCTGAAAAACCAGTGGCTCCGCCCAAACCGACGCTTGTATGCAGGCAACGGCCGCGGCTGCCGCGACGAGTAGCTTGGCTGTTTTCTTCGTCATCGTTGTATCCGCCGTTGAAAGAACAAAACTTATCTTGATAACGTCCAAACAATGATGCTGCCGCAAACTCGCGCGTCCCCGCGACTCTCCAGCACTGCGGGCATCAATGATGGTGGTGCGTTTCGAAAAGTTCGTGTTTTTTGTCGCCGCGCGCGTAAACGTAGGCGACCAGGTCGAGAATTTCTTCGCGGGAGAGCCGATCTAACAGACCCTGAGGCATGATCGACGTTTTCAACGCGATGCGTTCTTCGATCTCCGACTTTTCGATTCGTGTCGGTTTGGCTTTTGCGAGCGGATCGATGACAACGTCAACGGCCTCGGCGGTCTCTTCGACAATCATACCCGTAATGACTTTTCCGGATTCCAATATCAGCGAGTACGACTGGTATTTCTGATCGATGACCTTCGACGGTTCCAAGAGCGATTGCAGGATGTTCGTGACCGTGTGCTTCTTGTCGTCCAACTTGGCCAAGTCCGGGCCGAACACTTGGCCTTCGTTGTCCAGGCGATGGCAGGCGATGCAGTTGGAAACCTTGAACACCTGCTTGCCGACGTCGAACGAGCGGCCCTCGGGCAGCGATTTGACTTCAGCCGCGAACTCGTCGAACTTCCATTCGCGGCCCCGCGTGTTGAAGGTCAGCAGCTCGTCCTGAATCGGCAGTTTGTGTTCCGCCAGGTACGCAACCGGGTTGGATTGATACTCGTCCAAATTGTCGACGATATACAGAGCTCCGTACATCCGTCGCCAGTGGCCGGGATACGTGCAGACGTAAGGATATATTCCGGGCGTCGCCGGCGCTTCGTAGCTCAGGGCCTGGTTCTCGCTCGGTTGCAGCAGCCGGCTCGCGAGCAGAATTCGATCGGACTTGGGTATGTAGTGCCGCGCCATCGCATCGGCATCGCGAGCCGTCGCCTCGGCTAACAGTCCGATCTCTTCCAGCGAACCGGGCTCGACGATTGCGAAGTTGTGCGGCATGTTGTCGGAATTCGAAAATCGAAATTCGACCGGCTTGCCCGCTTGTACGACGATCTGCTCCTTGTCGTAGATCATTCGGTGCGGCACGGTCCCGATCGCGATCACTCGCACGTCGAGGTTCTGCAGTCGATCGAGAATCGCCTTCGCCTGTGAATCCGGTAGCCTTGTCGACAGCGTCTTGGCCAGGGCGATTGCATCAGTCGCCGGGGCAGCCGTGCGCAGAGCAACCGGAATGCTACTGAGAAATCCCACGAGGTTGTCGACCATTGGAGGAACTTCCTTTTCGGGCCAGTGCTTGGCATCGATGCCTCGTAGCGCTGCGATCGCCGATTCACGATGTCTCCCCGCTTTGACCAACGAAGCCAGCGCCACGACTTTGTCCTGCTCGTGACCCGGAATAACCGCTAGCGAACGGATCGCCACGTCGTGTAGCGTTTCCCCTCCGCCAAGGTTCAATCGATCGGCAGCGATCTTCTGCTTCTTGAAGCCCGGCCCTTTCCACGAAACCCCCAGGCCGTCGCCGCCACCGTTGTCGAAATACGTAACGACAAGCGGATGCGGGCCGGCGGGCAGATTGATCGCACCTTTGCGCTCCTGCATGCCGTGCAATCCGTCATTATTCACAACGAGCTTCTTGCCGATGTAGAGCCGAGATCCGTCATCGGACTTCGTGAAGAACGTGTACTTGCCCGGTTTGGCAACGTGAATCGTTCCGGTGAAACGCAACGCGAACTTGTCGGCGTGTTTTCGCTGTGGCACGTCTATGATGATTTCCGGCACGGTGCCGCTCGCAGACGGTTTCATTGTGGCCAACGTTTCGAGGGCCACATCGGAAGCGCTGGGGTAGAAGTAGTCGACGTGAATTCCGCGCTTCCGCGTAGATCGTTCGCTGGTTCCCGACTTCAGACCCGTCGGCAGTTCGAAAATCAGACCGCGCACTTTGCCATACAACTGGCTGCGAAGGTCATCAGGGGCAACGAGCGCGACGGCGGCTAGGAAATCTCGCAGTCGATTCTCGTCTTGGGACGCCGCCAGAAACGCATCGTCGCCCGAACCGTCGGCGGTCATCCAGGCGGCGTAACCGAATCGTCGGGTTGGGGCCGATTTTCCGGCCGTCGCAAGGTCTTCGATCCGGTCGCGAACTTTTTGCAGTTCTTCTGCCGACCGTCTAGAGAGCATTCGTCCCAAGCCGGCCAAGCTTGGTTGTTTCTTTACGTCGGCGATTTCGATCAAGTCCAGCAGCAGTTCCAAGGCGTTCGCCTTTTTCAGCTTGGCCAGACCGACGAGCGATGCCCCCAGATGCTCCGGCGAAACGCTTTCTCGCGCCAGGATTGTTTCGTAAACCTCCGCCGAACGGTCCAGCTTCAACAAATCGTCGACGCTGGCATGTCGCAACACGTAAGCACGCGCAGCCGGCGATAACTTTGTGCGGGAGTTTAATGCATCCCGAACGATCTGGCTGACATTCATCTTGCCCCGTGCGTAGTCGAGCACGACATCGAGTTCCGGGTCGGTGGGTCGCGTCGCCACTTCGAAAACGATTTCCGCGGCGGACAGTCCTTTGAATGAGACGGCGGCCTTGACGGCTTCGGCCCTGACGAGAGCCGACTCATCGCGCGCAGCGGCGACGAGCGTCGGTTCCCAGTCGCCGATCTTTTGTCCCCAGTGGCCCAGAGTGCGAATAGCGGCTGCCCGCACGCGTGGTTCCTCGGCCACGAACACTCGCTTCAACAGCTCGTGGTTCGGAACGCGGTGTTCTTCGAATACCCATAGACATTCGAGTAGAGCTTGGGCCTCGTCGGGTTTGTTCGGATTAAGTCGGCCTGCCCAGCTCGAAACGCGAGCCGTGACGTCCTGGGTATCACGTCCGCTCAACTCCAGCCTCGCCCGGTAGCGAACGCTGTTTTCCTTGGCGAAGAAGGCCTCGAGCACCGTTTCGATCGGCTGGCCCTTCAGCTTGCGTGGTTTGAGCAGTGGACGGTCGGCGTGTGTCACTCGATAGATGCGGCCGTGAGCGTGATCGCGGTTGGGGTCGCGCATGTTGTGCTGCATGTGTCCGATGAGCACGTTGCACCAATCCGAGACGTACAGCGCCCCGTCGCCGCCGATTTCGATATCCGTCGGCCGGAAGTTGGGATCCGAGGAGACAAGCATTGGTTCGATCTCTTCGGCCGTGATGTCGGCACCGTTGTATTCTACCTTGTGCTGCAGCACGCCGAGAAAGCCGATTGTGTTGCAAATGAGAAAATTGCCGTTGTTATGTTCGGGAAAATGGCTGCTGGACAAGATACCGGTGGCGGCCACGGGCCGAACGCGCTTCTTGAACCACTGTTTGTGTCCCTTGCCGTGGCCGATGTTGACATAGCTGCCGGTGCCGCTGGTCCCGTCGTTCGCGAATTGAAAGCCCCACTGGTCGAACAGGTCGCCATGCGGATTGGGGCCGATGGGAAAATGGAACCCGACTTCAAACGTCCGCGGGTCGAATCGATGAACGCCGGAACTGCCGGAACGGTAGGTCGTGGTCGGGGTCTCCATGTTTGCGATGTTGAAGATGCCTCGCGACCAGTAAAGCCCGCCGTCGGGGCCGATCACCATCGCATTGGCCGAATGGTGTGTATCGGCGCTGGAAACGCCCTGCAACATGCGGATCTTGACGTCGGCTTTGTCGTCACCGTCGGAATCCTTGAGAAACCAGATTTCCGGTGGCGCCGCGACCAACAAACCACCGCCCCAGAACTCGAAGCCGGTCACGCTGTTGAGCTTGTCAGCAAACACGATGCACTCATCGGCGACACCGTCGCCGTTTTCATCGGGCAGGCAGACAATTCGATCCGTTCGAGGCTCGGTCGGATTCCAGTGCGGGTAGGACGGCCAGACCGAAGCGAACAGCCGGCCGTCGGTATCGACGGCCATTTGCACCGGGTTGACCATTTCCGGGAACATCTCTTCTGATGCGAACAGATTGACCTGCATCCCCTCGGCGAGTTTCATTTTGCCCATCGCCTCTTTGCCGCCGAGGTAGGGATGCTTGCCGTCTTCGAGCTGTCCTGGCTTATTCGTCTTGACGACCACCTGCTCGGGAATGTTGTCGTCGACAACTTTTAGGTCACGTCCTTGTGCGACCGCCCAAACGCGTTTGTCACGATTGGCGGTCATGACGTCGAAGATTTCCATCTCGCGGCGCATGACATCGGCGTTGGACTGGCCAAACCAGGCGAGCTTTGATCGTCCGCCGTAAACGTTGTAGCCGTCGACAACGCGATACCGGCTGAACCAGTACAGGTTCTTTTCGAGGATCACGTTGCGGAGCCGCTCGAGTTCCGCTTCGTCACGTGTCGGCTCGTCACCGCCGGCAAACAATTTCTGCACGATGACATCGGCCAACGCCCGGTTGCCGTGGTCGAGCAAGTGAACGCCGTTCATCGTGAGCGGCTCATCGGCCGCTCGATAAAGTTCCCGCGTCGGGGTGAAAAGATCGACAAACGGCACACCCCTCGCTTTGCAGACGTCCTGCATGGTGCGGGTGTAGACCGCGAGGCTCTTGTTGTTCTGCGTCCCGTCCGGCAGGTGCGGGCTGTTCAGATTTTCGTGGGCGATCGGCGAAAACACGACCAGCCGCGGTGCGGACTTGCCGTTATATTTCTGACCCAGCATTCCATCGATCATCTGCGCAAGATCGTTCTTGAATCCGGGCAATCCGGGTTCGCCACGTAGCGCTTCGTTGTATCCGAAAAAGCAAAACACGACGTCGGCTTCGGCCTTGGTCAGCCACTGATCGGGAGAACCAAAATTGTCCGACCGGGGGCGGGTCTTGACCTCGTCGCCGGCGAACCCCAAGTTCCGAAACGTCAACTCGTGTTTGGGATGCATGGCCGACAGGTACGTTTCGAGCCAGGCGTGATGCTGCATCCGGTCGGCGAGTGTGTTGCCGATGTAGCAGATGTTGTCGCCGGGCTTCAGTTGAAGCGCGGGCTCATCCGCCTTGGACGAGGTCTGCGGGAGACCGACAAATGCCAAAAACAAAGCTGATGTCGCAAGGAACTGACGTATTCGGATCATTGAATGGCTATCCAGATTGTTTCGATGCGGGAACGAATAGTATGCGGGTATGTAGTCGGGGCGCGTTCGACAGACGTTCTGCCGGACGACGGACTGACACATCCGCGAAATCACGGAGAATGCCCGGGATAAGCACCGTACTTTATCTTAATCCAATACTTGGCATTTGCCACGCACAAGAGCTCGATCCAAGTGCCAGCGTGAGAGATATCCCGCGATTATCGCCTTGATTTGCTTTTCAGGCGGGGCGTGCAGGAGTGAGTACGCTGCACGGACGTGAAATCCTTCGCTCGAACTCGCGTGCGCAGGTGACGTATCAATCACCTTCCAAACTTTCGAGTAATCGCCGGTAGGTTTCGTGTTGTGATTTCCAACGGGCAACACGGCGGCCTCGAACGTGTGATTCCTTTGGGCTAAGCGGATGCACGATACCCAGCTGCGCCCCGGCGTCGAAGCCCCCCATGTGGACGATCGATGGCATGCTGTGTACTCCCAGGCGATCGGCTTTCGGTGTCATGTGACAGTCGGCGCACTGTTGGAACAGCGTCTTTCGTTGGTCAGTTCCCCAGTCGGGCGCGCCACGTGGCTGAAAGATAATTCGGTAGAGCGGCGCATCATCCGGTTCCCGCTCGAGCCCACCTCGGTCGAGATTGTCAAACAGTAGACGCCGCTTCAGTGTGTACTCCATGATGTGCATGCCGAAACCGGTGTTCGTTCTCGGCTCGCTCGCACCGTCGACGTTGCGAAATGTCCGATGCCGAACCGATTCGACGATCTTCGTGGGCACAGGCTGCAACGTGTCGTCGAGCGTCATCATGAACTGCACGAGAGCGACCTGTGTGCCGACCGGAATCTGTGGTGCATCGTCTTTGAGCAGTATGAATCCGTCCTGGGCGGCTTGGCGCCAGTCGACGCCCTGTTCGTCGAGTGTCTTAAGAAACGCAGTCAACGCTCTTCGACCGCCCGGGAAACGGTAGAAGATGCGGAAGTACGAACGGCCGCGGTAGGCCCGCGCGTGCAAGGTGATGAACCGATCGAATAGGTCTTCATGGAGATTGGGCTGGTAGAAATCGACCTCCACCCAATTCTCCGGATCGGTCATCAAGCCGTGCGGCAGATAGTCGTGGTTGAGCGTGAAATCCTGCTCCGCGGCGAACTGCCCTGAGCGAATCGCGGCGGCGTATGTATCGGGCGACCGCTCGATCGTTGCTCGCGGCAGCGCGAGCGATTGAATCACCCTTGCCAATTTCAGGCAAAGCTGTGTCCGCCGTCGTCGTACGTCGATCGAACCGAGACGCCGCATGTTTTGTTCGACGAAAAAATCGTGGGCGGCCCACAGGTCACGTAGCAGGACGGCTCTCTTGATTGGCTCGTCGATTGCATCGACGCCGCCGTCATTGAGAAACTCGTCGAGCAGACCATTCAGTCGATTCGCCGTGGCAGCGCTCGACCAATACGCGGTGCGTCCCCACGCCAGAAAGTCGATGTAGTCACCACCCTCGATACGATTGATGGGCTCACCGCCCGGCTTCGAGGGAAGTCTGCTAATGCGAGTGTAAAACGCGGCGAATAGCCGATTCCAAATGTGTTCTGGGTTCGGATGATAGATCGGCAGCGGTCGCTCGGTCTTGAGCGAGCCCACCCGCTCGCCGTCGTGGTAGTAGTCGGAGCTGGGTTCCGCCGACGACAGAGGCACCGACCAAAACGCCGTCGTGACTCCAACCAATAGGAGCGTCATGGTCGTCATCATTTCTGCGGACGTCTTGAATCGAAGGCGCGCACCAGTCCGGTCGGACTTCGTGCGGCGAAGAGTCAGCCGAAATGCGAAACGAAGCCCTCGACGGGACAAGGATCGGGAAGACAAGCTCTTGCTCATGGGAATCTCCTGGCAGAGTGCGGCTGCCGGAGATGACAGTTGCCACGCATCCACCTGAACCCCATTTAAGTCCGTCTTGGGGCAGAAATCAAAACAGAATGGTCGCGCCGACTGACTGTCTGGGGAGAATTTTCACCCGGCGGAGGGTGGCATGATTGGCCGCTGAATCGCGTTTAGGCCGCTTTGCTGTCTTGAATCTTTCGATTCATCAGCACGGCGAGCGCGTTCCAGACGCGGTCGACGGACAGCTCTTCCATGCAAGCCATGTGCTGGCTTCCCTGGTACGGGCATCGTTTCCGATACGCGGCCGCGCATGACACGTGCGTGGCAACCAGCGCGTGCTGATCACCGGGCGGTCCCGATCGTACGGGGCTCGTGCAGGTGAATACGCCGACAACGGAAGTGCCGAGTCCGGCCGCCAGATGCATCGGGCCGGAATCGTTTGTCACCAGCAGGTCGGAGCGGCTCAAAATCGCTGCCAACTGTTTGAGTGACGTCTGACCGGCAAGATTGCGCACCGGTGTGTGCGGGACGAATCGGCCCAACAGTTGGGTCAGTTGATCGGCGATCCGCTGTTCGTCGCTGCTACCGAGAATGAGAACGGAAAACCCGAACTCGCGAGCCGCTTTGGCGGCCAAAACGGCAAATTTTTCGACGGGCCAGCGTTTCGTGACCCAGCGCGCCCCCGGATGAACGGCCAACAGCGGGCGTCGCAACCCCTGGAGTTGGCGACTAACGTGGACGTAGTCCGGCCGAGAGACGGCGACGGTCGTTGTCGAGCGCAGGCTCTCCATGCCGATCGCTTCGGCGACACGCCAATAGCGCCGGTGAGCGGGTACCTGGAGTCCGGTATCGGGCAGTGTGAAATGACACGCCAGATGGGCTCCTTCGCGAGCCGACTCCAGGCCGATGCACATCGGCGCCCGCGTGGCGAACGTCATCGCGGCTGTTCGCAAGAGTCCCTGCAAATCGAACACGAGATCGAAGCGACGGTCCCGCAGCTCGACCAGCGTGTTCCACCAGCTCGACCACGTGCCATGACGATCGAACTCGATCACATCATCTAGCGCAGGGTGCCCGCGCAAGAGTTCGGCGAGCGACCGATTGATGACCCATGAGATCTTTGCGGACGGAAACCGTTCTTTGAGCACCGGCAACAACGGCAACGTCTGCACAACGTCGCCCAGAGCGCTGGGCTTGATCAAGCAGATCCGCCGGGCGTCGAGCGTCGTTAGCGCTTCGCGAGCTGTTGTTTTTTTCTTGCTTGATTCGTCCATCAGAACCCACGGACCGTTTTTCAAGATGGTGGAATGCAACCGCGCATGTGGCAGCGGCACGAGCTCGGCGCATAGCGCGGCGGATGATACCTGTGCAGCCGGTTCTATCTCAAGGCCATTCCGGAACAAGGACCGAAGGGAAACTTGCACCGAGTGGGTTGCGCCAGCAGAGGCCGCATGGGCAGCCGTTCACATGCGCTGCTGAAGAGGTCCGTAGACCCCGTGGCGGGCAATACTTAGCTTGCGTTTGAACGGTTCTGTGGGCCACATTCACGTTCTGTTGTGGCTCGATTGAACGGCAGCCGGTCGTTTCGCCGCCGCCAATGCAAACAGACCTGACGCGAACGCCAGGTCTGTTTGACTGGAATGGCTTAATCCGGGCTCATCGGCAAAAGTCCGATTGTCATCGACGCCGCGTGGTGCGACGTGCGGTCGATCTTCGGCTCGTACTGGTGCGCGATTTGGTTGATTTACGAGCCGACGATTTGCGAGCGGTTGACGTTCTGCTCGTCTTCTTGCGGGTGGTCGCCTTCTTCTTGGCGCCGCTGCGTGCTTTGGTCGATCGGGTCGACTTCTTAGCGGTCGAACGTGCCGTCGTTCGTTTCTTTTTTGTTGCCTTTTTCTTCGCGCCGGCGCGGGTTTTGGTCGACTTACGGGCGGTCGACTTCTTGGCGGCGGTCTTTTTCTTCACCGTCTTCTTCTTGGCTCCCGTGCGAGATTTCGTCGATCTGGTCGCCGTTGTCTTGCGAGCCGTCTTTTTGCGAGTGGTTTTCTTCTTGGCACCACTCCGAGACTTCGTCGCGCCGCTTCGGGACTTCGTCGACTTACTCGCGGTTTTCCTTCGAGTCGTGCCGGTTCGAGATGTTCCCGAACTCCGTGTCTTTCTCGCGGTTGTTCGTGTCGCCATTTCCCTTGGCTCCTGTGAATACAGTTTCGGGTGCCTTTTCGCTCAACGGCCACATTACCCCGGCACCCGATTGGGAGCAGCGACCTTCCTGAGGAGAATCCTTTTCGGCATACTTGACCAGTATGGTCCGGGCGAATCCTTCGCCGTGTTGGACTCCGTCTCGCGGTCTTATAGTGAGTTTGGTTTTCATCGTCAAGCGGAAATCCTTACCGGGCAAGCTCTTGGTGTGATGCGAAAAAACCTAAGTGCGAAACCTGTGGCGGACGGTATAATAGGGTGATCGTTCTCGACGTGGTTCTGAGCCGGCTCGTGGGTCGCTTTCGGCGGAGATCGGCTGTAACAACGTACGACGTTTCGCGCTGAGCACTGTTGTACGATCGGCATTCGCGGCTCCCTCAACTCTTGTTGGTGCCGACGATGTGTTCGATCATCCCCGACAATCATTTAATTTAGCAGCCGGTAGCCTATCGCCCCGTTGACCCCCAGTCGGATACAATTTCGCGATCCAGCGCCGGCACAAAACGAGCCGGTGAGACCCTTATTCGATCGAGTAACCTACCCGTGAAGACCATCGACGTTCTGTTCGACGAATTTCAGATGACGATCGAAGACCTCGCGGAGAAGGCGGGCATGGACGTCGGACGAATCGAAGCCGTTGTCATGGGCCGATGGTTGCCGAGTCCGGTCGAGCGAAAGAAGCTGGCCGCTGTGTTTGACACGCCGATAGACGAAATAAGTTGGGGGCATACGATGGACCCACGAAATGTTCGTTACCGTCGGATGGGCCTTAAGGAAGATTTTTAGTGGCCGCGAGCCGATCGTCGCACGGCGTCCGGCATCATTCAGGATATGCGTTCCACTTTCCAGATGTGGTCTCTGAGCCATCTAGTGGATAAAGTTCACCCGTCGCCTGAAGAGTCTTGTTGCACCGCAGCCGGACTTTTAGAACGGCATCCAGAAAGACAGGCCGTCAGAAAACACCTGACTCAATCGGATCATTTCTCATGCCCAAGAGCGTCGCTGAACTGTGCAAGAGCCACAAACTGAGTGTCGACGATCTGACCGATCGTTCACAGCTCGATTCGCACCGTGTCTTAGCGATTGTCGAGGGACGTTGGACTCCCAGCCCCGGCGAACGTCAGAAGATTGCAGCGGTGTTCGATACGACCATCGAGGAAATCACCTGGGGCCACAACACACCGATCCAGCACATCTACGGCCACGGCCCAGGATGATCGGGTACTGCAAGCGCACGGCGACAGATTCGCATGGAGGCCGCACTGCCAATCGCTTGGTCTGCCCCAGTTGTACTCTACGATGGCCCAAACCGATCCAAGGAAACCATCGGGCCAAGAAAATGGCTTAGCGACAGTCTCTCGGGGTTGGCTGGTTTGACGGCCGATTCCCTACCACGGCGTTGTACCGGCACCAAATGGTATTGAATCATCTGTTGAGGTTTCGGTACTGTTCGGTTGCGAACGGCCAACACGAAAAATACGTGAAGATTGTCGTGGAAGCGGTCCCAAAACCCGGTTGTGGTGAAAACGGACGTTTCACATTGAGGGCACACATTTCCCATTAGAGGGTTTTGGGACCAGTATTCGAGGGCGGCTCTGAAGCAGCGCCGGGCCGTATGAGCTTCGGGAAACGCGGTACATACCAGTTCGCCCAATAACCGAACATCCACGGAAGGGATTCATGAGCGATTCGAAAACGTCGGATTCGGTGTCGGAAATCGGGGAAGGTTTTGGCGAAGAGGTCGAAATCTTCGGCCATATTATCGACAGCCTGATTCTTCCCAAGGTGCTCGACGAAATCACGTCCGAAGGCGGCCGATTCGAGATTCTCAACGTGGAGATTGGCCATCAGCGAAGCGATCCGAGTTACGCGCGGCTCCACGTCTACGCCGAGACGCTTGAGAAGCTCGAGTCGCTACTGGCAGAGATCGGTCAACACGGAGCCGTCCCGATCAATCAACAGGACTGCCGCCTTGTGGCGGCTGACATCGAGGGGGCCTTTCCCGAAGGGTTCTATGCGACAACCAATCAGGACACCGAAATCCGGATCGACGGTCAATGGATTTCCGTCGACCGTCAGGAAATGGATTGCGGCATCCGTGTCGACTTGACGTCGCGCACCGCCGAGTGCGTGCCCATGTCGGACGCCGGCCTAGGTGATCTGTATGTCGTCGGCCGCGGTGGAACACGTGTGCATCCACTCGAACGCGACACAACGGGTCGCGATGCGTTTAGTTTTATGAACAGCACGGTGTCGAGCGAAAAGCCAAAAGGCGTCACGGTTCGCGAAATCGCCGCCGAAATGCGCAAGGCGCGCACGGGTGAGGGAAAGATATTGGTCGTCGCTGGCCCGGCGGTCGTGCACACAGGCAGCCGCGACCATTTGAGTAACATGATCAGGCACGGTTTCGTGAACGTGCTGTTTGCCGGCAACGCGCTGGCGACGCATGACATAGAGCAGTCGTTCTACGACACGAGTTTGGGCATCTCGATGGCGGACGGACGGTCGCGCGACGAAGGCCACGAGCATCATTTGCGTTCGATCAACCGCATTCGCAGGTCGGGCGGAATCGCCCCGGCCGTTGAACAAGGGATGCTCACCGATGGGATCATGTACGAATGCGTATCGAAGCGAGTGCCCTACCTGCTGGCCGGCAGTATTCGCGACGATGGACCGCTGCCTGACGTTGTGACCGACGTGATCGAGGCGCAGCAGCAGATGCGCGAGATGATTGACGGCGTTACATTCGCGTTGATGATCGCGACGACGCTGCATTCGATCGCCGTTGGAAATTTGTTGCCGGCCCGTGTGCGCGTTGTCTGCGTCGACATCAATCCCGCGACCGTCACAAAGTTGGCCGACCGAGGGACATTTCAGACCGTAGGCCTTGTGACTGACGTCGAACCGTTCCTACGCGTCCTGATCGACGAGTTGGGCGTCGAAGACCTGAACGTGCCTTCGTAGAGATGATCTTTGGAGCCCCGCCTGTGGTGCCGAATTGGCGATCATGAACGGCCTCTCGATCCGCCGAATCGATGCCCATCGTAACGACTTCGCCGCCATGCGTCCCTACGTGGTGGTCTTGGCGATCAGCTTCTGACAGGTTGTTGCCGCGTCGCCCGAGTCGATCGTTCGCGCGGCCAGTTGCGCACCTTCCATCGGTTCAGTTGTCTTGCCGGCGGCGAAAAACGCAGCGGACGCGTTGGCGACGACGATGTCTCTGGCCGGCCCCGGTTTCCCCTCAAGAATGCCTCGAATGAGAGCAGCGCTTTCGCGTGGAGAATCGACGCGAAGATCCTCAACGCGACACGTTGATAGGCCAAAACTTGCGGGCGTCCAGGTTTCTCGATTCACGTCGCCATCGGCTACGTGAAAAACGGAGGTTTCGCCCCAGAGTGCGACCTCGTCGAGTTCGTCGTTTCCACATACGACCACCGACCGGGTGCTGCCCAGGCGGGCCAGTGCCTGGGCCAACTTGTGGGCCGTTTCGATGCGGTTGGCCCCTACGAGTTGAAACTCGGCACCAGCGGGATTCGTCAACGGGCCGACTAAGTTGAAAATCGTACGGAACCCAAGTTGCTTACGAACCGGCGCCGCGTGCTTCATAGCGCCGTGCAAGAGTCGGGCGAAACAAAACCCGATGCCTATTTCATCGACGCAGCGGGCCACCTCTAACGGAGAGAGGGAGATGTTCACGCCAAGTTCCTCGAGAACATCGGCCGCGCCACTGGTGCTGGAAACGCTGCGATTTCCATGTTTGGCGACGGGAACTCCCGCGGCCGCTGCGACAAGGGCCGTTGCAGTACTGATGTTGAATGTATGCGATTCGTCGCCGCCGGTGCCGCACGTATCGAGCAGTCCCTGCTTCGAGCACTCGATCCGCGTGACACGGTCGCGCATCGCGCGGGCCACACCGATAATCTCTTCGATCGACTCTCCTTTGATCGCCAGCGCCGTGAGGAGTGCAGCGATCAGTGCCTCGCTCGCCTGACCATCCATAATCTCCGAAATGGCGGCACGCATCTCGTCTGCCGACAGGTCATTCCCGTCGATGAGTTGTTCTAATACGTTCGTTACGTCGTCGGGCATGTGACACACATCGAAAATGATAGGCATTGGTAAAAAAGCCTTGCCGCCTCGCGCTCTTTTTCGGCAATGGCAACCCCACATGGTGGTGACTGACTGACGTGGTCATCGGCGGTCGAGTATCCAGACTATCCGAGCCAGTTCGCCACGGCAAATGGGTGTGCCCGAACCGGGTGGGATGAAATGGCAATTGACGTAACTATAGTCGCGACATAACATCAGCGGCGCCATCGGCGAGCTGATTTGGCTTGACGGCGGATATCCCATCTGCAAGCGCCGTTGGGTACGAACGGCCGAAAGGGCATCATTTGTTGCACAAGGTCATTATTGACGCCGACGCCGGCATTGGGGATGCCGCTGCCATTGCTTTGGCACTGTTCGACCCGGGGCTGGACGTCGTTGGCATTACGGGGACGGCGGGGTGTGTTTCGGGTCGTGCCGCGACGCGAAATCTCCAGATGATCATCGAGCAGTTGGACCCTCCCAAATGGCCGCGACTGGGCGGCAGTGACGGCGGGCCGACGCTTCCAGCAGAGGGGCAGGATTCTTTCGTGGGAACCGCCGCGCAGAATGGGCCGTCGGGACTCGGCGATTTTGACGTTTCTGTTGCCGAACTGCACAGCCCTCGCGAATCGGCTAAGTTGTTGATCGACTTAGTACGCGATGCGCCGGACGAAATCACGCTGCTCACCCTCGGACCGCTCACCAACGTCGACCTTGCGCGCGAACGATCACCGGAGTTTCTGAGTCAGCTGAAAGGACTCGTCTGTCTGGGGGGCGCCGTCGAGTGTGGCGGGGACGTCAGCGCCGCGGCGGAGTTCAACATTTACTCTGATCCGGAAGCGGCACAGAATGTTCTCGTATCGCCCGCCACGAAAATCCTTGTTCCACTAGACGTCGGCCGGGAAGCCCAGATGACGTTCGAACAGTTCGACAGTCTGCCAAAATCTGAGCGAACACCGGTTGGTCGCTTTTTGCGGGAGCTATTGCCGTTTGCCTTGCGTGCCCATCACGAGCATCTGGGATTAGAAGGAGTCCAGCTTGCGGAGGTCGCCGCGTTGGCAAGCATTTCACAACCGCACTTAGTGACGACGCAGTCGATGGTGATCGACGTTGAAACGGGCGGCGAGTTGACGCGTGGAATGACGGTCTTCGATCGACGACCGAATTCGATCCGGCAGCCAAACATCGACGTCACGACTTCGCTCGATACGCAGGGCCTATTCGATTATGTACGGCGGATCGTCACCGTAGCGGCTGGCTAAATCGTCCGACGTTTGTACGTCGAAACCCTAAGAAGCACGCAGAACAGGCTGACGCGTTCGCTGATGACGGTCGTCAGGCCGTCTTATCACGAACGGACTTGCGTCTCAGTGCGTTCGACCAATAGGACCTCGACATTGATCTTCTTGCCGTCACGAAACACGACGAGCCGCGCCGTCTGGCCGACAGGGGTCAGGCTGACGAGATGAATCAAGTGGTTTTCGTCGGCGATGTCGGTCCCGTCGAAGCTGAGCACAACATCGTTGAACTTCAGCTTGGCATGATGGGCGGGTGTATCATCGAGAACCTTGACGACGCGCGCCCCACGAACACGGTCGAGTTTGAGTTGCCGGGCGGTGCTGTCATCGAAACTGTTGTCAAGTTTGACACCGAGATAGGCGCGTTGCACTCGGCCATGTTCGAGCAGCTGCTCGGCAACTCGACGCGCAAGGTTGCTGGGAATGCTGAAGCCAATACCGTCATTTCCTCCACTGTTCGAAGCGATGGCCGTGTTGATGCCGACAACTCGCCCGTGCAGGTCGATGAGCGGTCCACCGCTGTTTCCGGGGTTGATTGCCGCGTCCGTTTGCAGGAAATCCTGATTGAGAACGGCTCCCCCTTTTTCGAGTTTGAGCGACCGACGCCCCTTGGCACTAATAATTCCGAGCGTAACAGATCGGCTCAATCCGAAAGGGCTGCCCATTGCCAAGACCATGTGGCCAATGTCGATGTTGTCGCTATCACCCCATTTCGCTGCCTGCAAATCCGGCGCGGAAACTTTGAGCACGGCGACGTCCGAATCTCTGTCGGTTCTGACGTCAACGGGATGAATGACGCGCCCGTCGTTTAGGTGAATCGAAATGTCTTGCAGCGAAGGGGATTCGTTGGTGTTGGGGCTCGCGACAACGTGTCGGTTGGTGACTACGAACGTGCCCGATCGTACGTCGCTGCCAACCAGCACGCCGGAACCGGTCTCTTCGACACGGGCACCGCGTGGCGTGCGGCGCGTGCTTTGAATGTGAACGACGCTCGGCGTGGTCAGATGAGCCACCTTCGCGAGCAGGCGACTTCCCGCGTGCAACACGTTGGTATCGGAGTCGAGTTCGGCATACAGGCGATCGACCGTCGCCTGTTGGCGAGCGTTCGCGTGAACGGTGTTCACCGTCGGCCACGCATTAAAGGCCGAGCCGATAAGAACTCCCAGGCAGAGAGTCAAACCGTAAAGCAATAGGGGGATATGGCGTTTCATGCCAGTTGTTGCACTCAACCTTCTAGATCAATGTCACGGAGAGTCAGTTCGCGATCGTTTAGCCGCCCCTCATGTTCGTATGCGGATGCCCAATCGGCTTCGCCGTCGAGCCCGTCAACTCCCATCTCTTCTTGCGTCCGCTGGCAATCAATGCAAACGGGTGTGAACGGCAGAGCGTTGAGCCGTGTGATGGGAATCGCGCTGTTACAGAGTTCGCACTTTCCGTATCGCCCTTTGCGGATCAGTGCAATCGCGCGTTCAATCTGTGTCAGCTCGCGGCTTTCCAGCGCCGCGAGTTGAGAATTCAATTCACATTGGGCGCCGTCGTTAGCCGCATCCCCAACGTCCCCCGTGCCGTTCTCGGGAGCTGGAGCGATATCTAAGTCCTCAGCGAGCTTCTGACGAAGCGTCTCCCGTTTGGCGATCAAACGCTCGTGTAGTCGCAGGAGTGCATCTTTGCGGGCCATAGTTCGCATACCTTAGTTGTGAACGAGGTCGTCTGATTCCGAATTCAGAGCTGGAGTCCGTCACGCAGGGATTTTTCGTCACAAGGCGACCTGCCAACTATAGCTCGTGTTTTTCGGGATGAGGGACAACCACGCTGCGGTTTACGTGTCCGCAACCGTCCTGGCTCTGCACGATCGATTCACATTTCGCGAGCGAATCACGCAACCCATTTCCTGGGCAGCGCTTACACTCACAACTCAGATTCACATCACGGGAAAGCTCCCTGAGACATCTCCTTCTATCTGTTGGTGTCGATTCGCAGCACACTAGGTTTCGTTTTTGCATCAACACCGTTTCTCGAATGACGATACGTCCATTTGAGGCTCGGCGTTGACCGAAAGATGCGTCTTAGGCTCTGCCTAGCAATTGAGACGAACATAACCCTTTAAGCAGACACTGGTTGCGACGCACAACGACATTCGGCCCCACGAAAAACCGAGACATGAATGAACGCTGTCATGCTAGACATCCACCGTCATCTAGGCAAATTTGCGGCTGGTGTGCTCGCGTCGTGCCATTCATTCCACGAGCGGAGCGAACACTCTATGCCGGTAGATCGGCTGTATCATTACGGAAATTGCTAGAAAACGGCTTGGCTCGTACCTCCGGCGGCGATCGGACACTTGGGAGGTTGGGCGGCGGCTCATCTGCGGATTCGACCAAATGGTCGCACGAGCGGAGTCGTTCGCCCTTGACCGCCCTTTCGGATTCTTCTGTAATCCCGCAGTGACTCGATTTCGCCGATTGCAGCGGCAGATTCGCGCCATCCGAATCAACACTCAATTCCCGGCCGGGCGGGTGCAAATCACCAAACGTTGCTGCGGTTTGTCACCATGAACGCCACTTCGATCCTCGTGATTCTTCCCGGATTCCAGGCCGGCATGTTGCTTCATGAGTACCAGGCGTCGTTGAGCGAGTTTGCCCTACCTGGTCCTTAAGGATTGACACCGTCGTCATGACGACATTCGACAGATATCTTCTCTGGCGATTCCTGCACGTCTTCGGCATTCTGTTCATGACGACGTACGGGCTGTACGTCGTGATCGACGGTTTCACGAATATCGACGACTTTCAGGAAGGAAAAGACCAGGCTTTCGACGTCCTGATGCGGATGGTCGAGTACTACGGATATCATTCGTCGATCTTTTTCGACATGTCCGCTTCGATCTTGTCGGTGGTTTCCGCGATGGCCGTCTTTGCGTTGTTGCTCCGCCACAGCGAGATCCATCCACTCTTAGCTGCGGGAATTCCCGCCTATCGCCTGGCGATTCCCACGGTGGTCGGAACGTTGCTTGTCTCGGGCATGCTCGCAGTGAATCAGGAGTGGATCGTACCCCGCATTTCTCACCAACTGCAGTCGTCGCGGGGAGCAAGCGATACCAAGGTGCAAAAGGTCGAACAGGTCAACGACTATGACTCCGGCATTGTGATCGGAGGTAAGCAGCTTCAGCCCAAGCCCCGGCGCGTAATTGAGCCCCGCTTTGTGTTGCCGTTTCCCAACATCACCGAAAAGCTGACGATGCTCGAAGGTAGCGAGGCCGTATTTTGGAATGCGACCGAGAAGCGGCCGAGCGGATGGCTGGTCAAACGAGCGTCGCCCAGCTACGAGAAACTCAAGTTGACCGACGACGGCCGGAAACGCGTCGTAGCAACCAATCGCCCAGGTGACATCTTCATCGTCACTGATGTGAGTTTCGATCAACTCAGCAGCCGCAGCCAAAGCTACAAATACGTTTCAACAGCCGCGCTGTTGCGAAGGATTCGTAACCCCGCCTTCAGCATTATTACCGTTCGCGCCCAAACCATGAACTTTCATTTTCGGTTGTTGCGCCCGCTGCTGGATGTCACAGCCGTGCTGATTGCGATACCGCTCATCGTGCGAAAGGAGAGCCGCAGCATTGTCGGCAATATGGCAATTTGCACCGGCGTTCTAGGGGTCGTGTACGGCCTCACGCAAGCGACGTTCTATCTCGGGAGCATCAACATCGTCAGCATGGATTTGGCGAGTTGGATGCCAGTGATCTTCTGTGGCTCGCTGAGCGCATGGCTGTCCGGAATCATCCAGACATAGCCTCGCATCGACTCTTCCACGGAAACGAGGGTTTGACGGAAAAGCAGACAGAGGCGTTGGCCGCCCGTTATGCTGCATCCGCCACGCAAGAACTGGATCGCGCGCCGATTTTCATCTGCAGGTTTTCGAGCGTTTTCGCGTCGGCGCCGGATTCCTTCATCGCCCTCATGAGTTTGCGGAAGTCGCGCTCGATAACCTTGGGCGTCGCCCGCGTGTGAACGCCTTCGCAATCGATCAGCCACAGCTTCCACCGGCCTTGTTCGTCGAGCTTCGGGAAAAAGTGGCGACTGCCGGTGCCCCGCCATCCCAGATTGCCGGCGTGAATCTGCCGCATGACGTCGACCACCGCCTGCAGCAACGCATCTCGCTGTTCGCCGGATAGCTTCTTCCAGCCGGAACCGGCCAGCATTTCATCCAGCGAATGCGGCGGTGGGACGGCTCGAACGATGACCGCCGCGCGGACGTTGAGCAGGCCCTCTTGGAACAGCGCTAGCCGCTCGGGAACGTTCAACCCCAGGTCGGCAAATGCTTTGATGCCGTTCCACTCTCGTTCGGGGAGCGTTTGAAACACCTGACCGCTCTTGAGGTCGGTCATTCGTGGCCAAACACGGCGGCGGCCCCAGTTCAGCTTGACATAGGCACGTTCTGATCGTCCATCTGCCTCTCTCAGGTCGATCGCAGCAACCGCTCGGCCCGTGTGGCGCACCTGCGATGAGGGCCGCTTTGCGAACACCGAGTCGATGTCGCCACAATGGTTCCGTTCCAACAATGCTTGCGAGGCGTTCGAAGCAAAACGAATCAATCCCGCTGATTTCATGGTGCCGCCATGTGTGAACTGTGAACTAGCGCTCGACGTACTGTCCGAAAACCCATCCCGAACCCGGCTGTAGCAAAATGCGATGCCACGCGTGATGGGCACACGTTGCCCGTCAGAGGGTTTGGGGGACGACTTCGAAAAAACAGCCTCCCGCCGGCGGGAGTCGTCGAATTCCCAGGAAATGTAGTGCCTAGTGGCCTACATGCCTAGAGGGAATCTCAACATCCTCTCACCGGCGGGAGGCGTGTCCAATGATCGAACGGCGCCAATCATGCCAATTGCATGTCGACAAGTTCGTCCTTCAAACGGTTTCGAGCGGTGTGCAGACGCCGCTTGATTGTACCCACGGGACGATCGAAAACGTCGCTCATCTGCTTGAGCGACTGCCCTTCAATGTAGAAGGCGATCAACGTCTTGCGGTCGAGCTCGCGAAGTCGCTTCAACCCGCCCCAAACCTGGTGCGAACGTTCCTCCTGCAGCAAGTCATCCAGCGGAGACCGCGGCTCGTACGTCACGTGGTTGAACGATTCGGGCGCGGAGGCCATCTCTCTCGGCCGGCGAACCGAACGGTTGATCGACATCCGCACGGCGATCTGCCGTAACCATCCGGCAAACCGCTCAGGCTCACGCAATTGCGGTAATTTGCGCATCGCCTGAACGAAGACGTCCTGCGTCAACTCGGACGCTTCCGACCGATTCCGCAATCTCCGAAGCGCCGTCCCGAAGACGGTTGCGTCGAATTGGCGGGCCAATTCCCCGAAGGCTTCCCGATCACCCTGCTGGGCTCGGCGTACGAATGCAATCATTTCTTGTTCGCTCATGATACTTGCTCCCCTCATTCCTCGAGGGGCGGATCAGCGTTGGCTCGATCCGCGTGTGCCAGTTCGAAAGATCAATGCCTTGAAGCTGCCAGGCAAAGAAGGATTTCACATCTCCGCCAAACAACGTTGCGAAGCCCGGAGAATCTTGACCGACGAGTTCATATCGTCGGTCCGGGATTCGGAAAGGGGCAGGCAACACACATGCCGAAGCATCTCACGCCGTAAGCGCCGATGCCTTTCGACCCGTGTTCAAAGCGACTGCAAAGCTAATCAGTCACTGCCGCTCAGTTGCACAGGGATGTTGAAATCCCAAATGCGACACGGGTCGCGGCGGGCGGTCCGACGACGGTCCGCGATGGCATCGCACGTTCCGTTTCGCGGAAACGTACGATCGCCTCGAGGCGTCGCGCCGGCTGTTTATACAACGTGCCGTTGCCGCGCTCGCCGCTACCGGCGCTTAAGCCGGCACCACGTAGCGCATGCAGCGCGGGTATAAGCAGCCACCTACTGGAATGCGGAAGCATCGCGGAGGGAGCGAGACGCGCAGCGGCGGTGCCCTGAACCGAATCAACTTGATTCTGGTCATGGATCGAACAAACCGTCGTTTGATTCTGCACGTTCTTTCGCATCACTCTTACCTCCTGCGGAAACCCGCAGCGTAGAGAGGAGACGTCATCCACGAGAACAAACACTATTCTCGTACTGGGTGACAAACTCTGCCGAAGCTATCATAGCACGGCGGGAGCCACCTGTCACCGGGAGACAGATTCCGGATTCCGGAACGCTCCACGGCTTTCCCTACGGCTTCAGACAGAACCAACGTGAGAAAGGTTCGCGCGAAACAGCCGATTTTTGAGAAAAATTCGAATCTAAGGCGCGGCTGACGAAACTGTGGCAACTCGAATGCTCGTGTTTCAGCTTCAATGGCATCTAAAGTCGCTACGACAGAACTAGACATGGTCTAGACAGCAAAAGGGGAAACGGCCCGGCTGCCGAAAGCCGGTGGCGATCGAGGCGGCGTTGTTTTCAGCCCTGAAAAAGTGAGCCGATCGCTTCGCAAATGGCCTATTCCGCGGTGGTTTCCTGCTCCGCTCGGCGCGTCGCTGCGGCGTGAATCACACCGTTAATTTGACCGCCGATCATCAGCACCGTGCCCGTCATGTACAACCAGATCATCAGCACGATCACCGCGCCGAGCGTGCCATAGGTCTCGTTGTAGCGACCGAAATTCTGAACATAGAGGCGAAACCCCTGCGTAGCGGCGATCCAGCCGGCTGTGGCGAAAACGCTCCCGGGCGAGATCGGGTACCAGCGCAACTTCACACTGGGGCTCGCCCAATAGATGATCGACGTTGCCGCCAACAGAAATGTCGCTGCAACCGTCCAGCGAACCACGCTCGAAAGCGCCACGTGGACCCACGCCGCTTGTACTCGGCTCGTCAACGTGTCGGTCAATATCGGGCCGACAACCTGGAACGCCAACGCGATCACAAACATGACAAACACAACGAATGTTAGCCCCAGCGCCAGCAGGCCTGACTTCCAGATTCGCCGCCGATGTTCGACCGCGTAAGCCACATCGAGCGCGGCGGCCATCGTCAAGAAGATGCGGGAACCGGCGATCGACAGCAGCACAACGCCGATCGCAATCAGGCTCAAAGACGAACGCTCCTGGATGTCGATGACCTGGGATTCGATGAGCGACGCCACGTTCTCAGGCATTCCGGTCTGGACGGCCTTGAGAAAACTCCGCCGTACGCCTGATATCGGCAAGTGGGAGACGGTCGAAAGAATCACGATCAGTAGCGGCGCCAAGCCAAGCATCGCGTAAAACGCGAACTGTGCGCCGCGGGCATTGAGCTGATTCTTTCCGTAAGCCGCGATGCTCCGCGCGACCAAATCGCGGATCGACAACCCGCCGAACCGCCACATCGCCGCCAGGTCAACCGGGGTTGTCTCGCCGTGCGCTGCCTTGGCCGTCATATCGATTTTCGCTCAATCGTGTGAGTAGACATGATCATGAATGAGCACACGCCGCCACGGTCGTCAACCATACGTTCGGGCAACGGCCGCGTCGATGCCAGCACAAGATGATCAATCGTCAATCGACCGGCGACGAGTGATGGATACAAATGATCACATTGCCCCTGGAAATCTTGCAAAATCGGAATAATCGTTAAAGTCGACCCAGTCTACCAGACGATATCGATCCAGACGGGGAGGATTCCCCGTCGTTCCCTTACGATACGATTCCACGTTTGGATGGCAGGGTATCAAAATGAAACGATTCGCGCATGTGTTCGCTGCGTCGATATTGGTTGGCTCACTCACCGGCTGCTGTTACACAGGAGGTTGTTACGACCCCTGTTCGGGCATCCCCCAAGGCGGACACTGGCAGACCAACTGCGGGTGCCCGATCCTTTCTTGCCTGCATAGCCTGATTCATTGTGGTTACGGCGGCGGCTATGGTTACGGTTGTGGCACCGGCTGTTACGACTCATGTTGTGGCGGCTATTACGGCGGTGGGTTCGGCTATGGATCGGGTTGCTGCACGACGGGTGTGGGCTGCGGAGCCGGCGGCTGTTGTGTGAATCCCGGATTTGGATCGGACTACGGTGGCATGCCCGCCCCGCTCACTCCTGCACCCACAATGGCGGCTCCGTCAACGCCGGCTCCCCTATCACCGCCACCTTCGGCGACACCCGGCGCGACGATGCCCACGCTCGTCCCTCCGGCGGCCTTCCAGCAAACAACCGTCCCCGCTCAGCCGGCTCGCTCCCTGCGAGATGCCCGGCAACAGACCTGGATTCCGGCACGCCTCTAAGTAAAATCCAGATTTGTTCGTTCACGGAATCCAAGTCTGCCCTGATGCACCGAAAGGGATGCGATGCAACAAGCGTCGCGCGACATCGATCGCATTGCCCCGACACAACGTCCGGACGGAAAACCGATCGGTCAGCATACCTGGTCGAATCTGTTGTTTGTGCATTGGAAGGTGCCCAGGCTCGAAGTCGAGCGATTTCTGCCCGATGAATTGTCAGTCGACACATTCGAAGGCAGTGCCTGGATCGGCCTGGTTCCATTTCAGCTATCGGGTGTTCGACCCTGGTGGTTTCCGCCGGTTCCCGGCATCTCGTCGTTCTACGAAACCAACGTTCGCACCTACGTTCATCTCGACGGCAAGGATCCTGGCGTTTGGTTCTTCAGCCTCGACGCGGCCAGTTCGTTAGCGGTCCGCATCGCCCGATCGCGATGGCATTTGCCTTATCATCGAGCGCACATGACGCTCGAACGGTCGGGTGGGGCCATCTCCTACACCAGCAGCCGGTTATGGCCCGGTCGTTTCGGCGTCGGCGGCCGTATCGAGGCAGAAGTTGGCGATTCAATCGGCGCCTTGGACAAATCGGTCCCCTCGGGACAGGCGGTCCCTGGTACGATCGAACACTTCCTGGCGGAACGGTATTTCTTTTACGCGCAGTCAGCAAAGAACACGCTCATCCGTGGCCGTGTCCACCATTCCGCGTATCCGCTTTGCGAAGCGCGGATGCGAGACCTCGATCAGACATTGGTATCAGACGCCGGCTTTGACGTGAGCAACAGGCCCGATCACGTCCTGTTCAGCAAGGGCGTGAATGTCGACGTCTTCGGGCTCGAGCCGGCTACGTAGAGCGGCCCTCGCTCGTCAAAGCTGTTCGAGGATCGGCATCGTCAGCATCAACGCCGCTGCGGCAAAGATCGCCGCCAGCAGGTCATCGGCCATAATTCCCAGGCCTCCGGGAAGTCGTTCGATTTGACGGATGGGCCAAGGCTTTACGATGTCGAACAGGCGAAACCAACAGAAACCACACACGGCTGAGGGCAACGTGAGCGGGACGAACAGAAACACGAAGGGAAACGCGGCGATCTCGTCGAATACGACCTGTGGAGGATCAGAGCGGCCCAAGACGGCCTGGGCGTGCTGACAAATCGGCACGCCCACCAAAAAAATCACCACCGCCGAAATCGACGCAAGAACGCCGCCGACTGGAAACGATCTCTGCAGCAACCAAACCAGCGGCAGGCCCCACAGACTTCCGACGGTGCCCGGCATCACGGGAAAATGACCAACGCCGAAACCTGTCGCCAGCGCGAAGGATATCCGTAAACCGAGCTGTTTCAGTAGTGGTCTCAACACAATCCTTCGGCTATTCACAAATTGTTGCAACCGATATACTCGATGGTAACCCGCCCAACGCGCCTACAATACCGTATACATTTCGAGTCCTTTCCTGGGCGGTGTTTCGGGTCGCGGCCTCCCACACCGCTCGAAACCTCACGGAATTCGGGTTCCTGTGGGGATGTTCAACCCAAATACCATGGATCAAGGCTGGAATACTATAGATCGAAGCTGAATTGGTGTCTAACGCCAGATCGCGAAAGCGACTCGATGGCGAGACGAGATAACGGGAGTACGGGAAATGTCTGACGGTGACAAGCCCAGCAAAGTGGAGCATGTCAAAGAAGGCAGCCGGCAATTGCGCGGCGCGATCGCCGAAGAGCTGGCCAACGACGAAGATCACTTCGGCAGCGACACGAATCAGTTGCTCAAACATCACGGCATGTACCAGCAGGACGATCGCGACCTACGCAAGGCGAAGAATGCCGACGGTACGCCCAAGGGCAGATCGCACTCGATGATGGTCCGCACGCGGATCCCCGGCGGTAAAGTCACGGCAGAACAATTCCTTGCCGAGTTGGACCTCTGCGAAAAGTATGGCAACGGCACGGTCCGCCTGACGTCGCGACAGGGCTTTCAGTTGCACGGCGTTTTGAAAAAGAACGTCAAAGCCACCATCCAGGAAATTAACCGCACAATGCTGACGACGTTCGCCGCCTGCGGCGACGTCGAACGCAACGTGATGTGCTGCCCGGCTCCGTATACAAACAACCGGTTGCACGACCAGTTGCAGCAGATGGCCGACAGCATCGCCGAGCACCTCAAACCGCGTGCGACGAGCTATTTCGAGATTTGGCTGACCGACGACGAAGGCACGAAGACCAACGTGGCCGACTTTCAGCCGATCGACGAACCGATCTACGGAACACATTACCTGCCGCGTAAGTTCAAGACGGCACTCGCCTTTTCGGAGGACAACAGTGTCGACCTCTACACTCACGATCTCGGCCTGATGGCGATTGTCGAGAACGGTGAGATCGTGGGCTACAACGTGCTCGTCGGCGGCGGAATGGGCGTCACGCCGGCGAAGAAGAAAACTTTCCCCGCGCTCGCCAAGCGAATGGCTTATATCACGCCCGACCAGGTGCTCGACGTGGCCGAGGCCGTCGTCAAGGTTCAGCGAGATTTCGGCAACCGGTCCGATCGCGCGGTCGCTCGTTTAAAGTATCTGGTCGCCAATTGGGGCGTGGAGAAGTTCAAGACGAAGGTGGAGGAATACTACGGCAAACCGCTGCCTGAGCCTCACCCGGCCGACGTCACAGGCGTAGATGACTACATCGGCTGGCGGGAGCAGGGCGACGGCAAATGGTTTCTGGGCATCAACGTCGAAAACGGTCGAATTCTCGACAACGGCGACCTCAAACTCAAAACCGGTTTGCGGGCCATCGTTGAAAAATTCCGGATGCCTCTGCGTGTGACGCCGCTCCAGGCGATCATTCTGTGCGACATCGATCCGGCTGAACGTGATACGATCGACGACATGTTGCGGCAGCACGGCATCAAGCGCGACGACGAACTCTCACTGGTCCGCCGGTACTCGATGGCCTGCCCGGCCATGCCGATGTGCGGCTTGGCGATCACCGATTCAGAACGCGTGCTTCCGGGCCTGATCGACCGCCTGGAAGCCGAGTTGGCGATTTACGGACTCGACGCCGAGAAGATCGCGGTCCACATGACCGGCTGCCCGAACGGCTGCACCCGCCCGTACACGCCCGACATCGGCCTCGTCGGCAAAGCGCGCGGCAAGTATTCGCTGTTCTTAGGCGGCAACGCCTGGGGCACGCGGCTCGCGTTTCTCTACAAAGATCTCGTCCCATTGGACGAAATCGCACCAATGCTGTCACCCCTGCTTGCCTACTACAAGGTCGAGCGGCAAAACGGCGAATCATTCGGCGACTTCTGCCACCGCAAAGGCCGAGACGATCTCACCGCCTACGCCGAACAACTCGCGATGACGTGAATTGTTGATCTGTTGTCGTTGAGGTGAATTGGCTCCGTCCGCGATCTGTTTCCAAGCTTCGCCCGGGGCGTAGACGTTTTTCGGTCGGCGCTTCCTAAGAGGCGCATTGGAAACAGCAACAATCAACGTCCGGTCTCGAATTTCGGCAACACCTGTTTGAGCATGTCGACGCCGTCGAGAGTAGCACGGCTGCGGGCGAGGTCCAGAAATCGGAGTTTCATCAACCCCTTCAGGTGCACCAGCCCGGCGTCGGTTACTTTTGTGTCGCTAAGCGACAACGTTTCGAGGTTGATTAACCCCGCGAGATGGACGAGCCCGACGTCGGTGACCTGTGTGTTGGAAAGTTTAAGATCATAGAGGTCAGTCAATCCCTTCAAGTGGACCAGCCCGACGTCGGTGACCTGCGTGTATGAGAGGGAAAGCGTTAGGAGGTTGGTCAGTCCTTTCAGATGGACGAGCCCGGCATCGCCGATCTTGGTGCCGAAAAGCTCAAGCTGATACAACTTATCCCTGCCCACCAGGTGGAGCAGCCCAGCATCGGTGACCTGAGTGTGGGCGAGATTCAGCGTTCGGATGTTCGTCACGCTCTTCAAATGCTCCAGTCCGGCGTCGGTGACGCGAGTGCCGCCGAGGTGCAACTCTCGGAGGTTGATCAAACCCTTCAGATGCACCAGCCCGGCGTCGGACACGTGGGTGTCCGAGAGGTTCAACTTTTGAAGATTCGTCAGGCCCTTTAGGTGTTCCAGCCGATCATCGATGACTTGAGTGCCGAAGAGGTTCAGAGATCGGAGGTCCGTCGACTCCTTCAGGTGCTCTAGACCGGAACCGTAGATGTTGGTTCCGAACAGGTCCAAACCTTGGAGCTCGGTCATCCCCCTCAGGTGGACTAGATCAGCGTCACGGAGTCCGTGGTTGCTGAAAATCACTTGCGTCACAGCCCCATTCCTGTCACAGCTGACCCGGCCACCGAGATCCCTCAGCTTGGCGATCGCCTTTTCTTGTGCCGTTTTCTCTCGACAGCCGCAAACGCTAATCACGGTGATCAGCGATAGAGTGATCAAGACGAACGGACTGAAGATGAGTTTTTTCATTGATTTCACGGCGAACATGCCTCCAACAAGCTGCTGAACCACAGTGTTCAGGCATCGTTCAGTATAGGCGCGGATCGTAATCCGGACGAGCCGCAAAAAGGCGAACCATAGCCGGAGAGACGTGAGAGCAACCTCGCAGAGGTTAAACATTTGAAGCAAGGAGTTCTCAGTCGCCGAGTTTGGGGAAAACGGAGCCTGTGCGGTTCCGATATTGGCGGTAGTCGTCGCCGAAGCGTTCGATGAGGAATCGCTCTTCAGTTCTGGAACGAGTCATTAGCAACGTGAACGCGGTCAGGCCGGTTGCGGCTATGAACCAATTGGCCGTGACGAGACCGTTGGCTAGGGCACCGAGCAGTGTGGCAGTGTAGAGGGGATGGCGGACGTAACGATAAGGCCCGTGGGTGACGAGTTGGTGCTGTTTTCGGGTGACGACTGTGTCTGTGATGTTGTCGCCTATGGAGCGGAAGACGCTGATTAGGAGGGCGGCCGTGGCGACGCCGAGAGGTACACCACACCAGCGGACGGCGACGGACAGCGGTAGTTGTGACCAGGCCATCCAGGTAGGTCGAATCATGAAGGCGAGAGTGCCGAGCATTGATGCGATGCCGACGGGACGTAGCGCGACGAGAATGAACCAGCCTTCGTGCCGACGGTTGAGAGATTCGCCGGTGGCCTGTGAGCGGATGCGGTGGTAAAGGCCGACGGGCATAACGGCGGCGAAGCCGACGACCAATATCCAGCGAAACGGTTCATCGGCGCTCATCAACCCGCTCTTTTCGATGGGGTCACTGGGATTATTGCTGGATACGCTGTTACCTGTGGGTCCCTTGTCGCCGTTTACTCTTTCAACCAGACAACTCGACAAAGATGAAAAGCCCAAGGCTTATGGCCACCCCCCAAGCGACTGCGAAAATGGGGACGAGAAACCACACGTACGTTTGTCGTGTTCTATTCCACAGCACGGCAGATGTGAGAAGTGCCGGTATTAAAGCTACGGCACCGACGATAGCAAGGTACAGAACAAGAAATCCAGGCCCGGCAAAGTTTGAAGCCAATACGTAATTCATGTCATTCCCCAGTTCAGGCTCCCGTGATCAATCGCGGTTGTCTGATTTGAAGGGCGGAGTGAGTGGGTAGACATAGCGGAATACTTGCAGATTCGTCGTCCCATGAGCGGACCGATGATCCTGAAATCTGCAGATACGTTCGTCGGCTCAGCCTTTTTTGTGCCGTCTTACGCTTCGCGACGCTGAAATATCGCAATGACCCGGATTTGTAGAAAACTCGCGTTTCGTCCGCCGTTTACAACGCGATCACTCGACCCTCGGCGACGCGCTGCCGGTCTTCGATTTATGTAAGCCGTTTCTTGCGATCTGCTTAACATCGCGTCGCCGAGCGTTCTTCGGCCAATTCGATTGGTTTGGCAGCGGAATTGCTTGTGAGTCGTCGCGTCCTCGTGGTTCCATCGAGGCGTGGTTCTCTCACACTTCATTTGCGAGAAAGGATTCTCACTATGACCAAGCCGGGCGTCTGCTTTCTGTTTCTGGGCCTGATGGCGATCTCACTGCGAACCAGCGGCGCGGAGGAGGCGAAGCCGCCCGCCGTCGACCGCGGTTGCCCGGGCGCCTGTACCCGATCGCCGGAGAGCACCGCGAGTTCTCACCCGGTCGTCTTGGCGTTCGAAGCCAGCTGGTGCCGGCCCTGTCAGAGGATGGCGCCAATCCTCGCGAAACTCAAAAAAGAAGGTTTCGTCGTTCGCCGAGTCGACATCGACCGGGATCGGGCCACCGCACGCCGTTACAGCATACAATCGATTCCCACCTTCGTGTCGATCGTGGGAGGCCAGGAGAAACAGCGCATCGTCGGTCTCACCACCGAGGCGCGAATCCGCCATCTCGTATTCTCGACCCCCAAGGCGAGACGTCTCCGCGACGAACCGGGGGAGAGCTGCATCGCGGCTCCCGACATTCCCGCCGCCAGTCAAGCCGTCCCGCTCATTCGGGCCACTTACCCCATCGGGAAGGAAAAGGCCAAAGCGCTACTCACATTTCTGGAATCGCACTCCGACGCCAAACTGGAAATCGAGCTGCGCGAGGAAGCCGTCGAGATTACGACAACGCCCGAAAAACAGATGGGAATCGGCCGCTTCATACAGATGTTCCTCAGTGGCGACGAAGTGAAGACAGCATCCGCCGACACACTGGCTTCGACCTGCGACGCCGCCACTGAGCCCCAGTCGGATGTCGCGAAGAATGGGGAATGACATGCTCGACGTGACCATCGAAAGCGATGTCCGTCACGACCAGCACACCCGCCGGAAAAAACGTCAGCTTGACCTGGCGCCGGTGGAACGTTACAGTTGTGGGTGTTGATACGTAATTGGAAAGCTTTTACGCACATGCGAACCGCGACGTTACTTAGTTTGTCGCTACTTCTTGAGCCTCTCGCCAGCGGGAGGTCTTAGGTTCGTTTTGCACCGTTGCACGCGTTTGAAACAAACCCTGAGACCTGCCCGGTCTTGGGGTTTTTTTGTTGAGCTTTCGTTAGATCAGTCACGTTTTCAGGTGGAGCAGACCCATGTCGGGTGACACGATCACTATCTTCGACACGACGCTGCGTGACGGCGAGCAATCGCCCGGGTGTAGCATGAACACGGCCGAAAAACTCGAAGTCGCCAAGGCGCTTGTCGAGTTGGGCGTCGACGTCGTGGAAGCGGGGTTTCCGATCGCATCCCCCGGTGACTTCGAAGCCGTGCAGAAGATCGCTCGCGAATATGGTGATCAAACGGTCGTCTGCGGTCTGGCCCGCTGCGTCAGGGAAGATGTCGACCGCGCCTGGGAGGCGCTCAAGGATGCCGAGCAGTCGAGAATCCACGTATTTCTGGCCACGAGCTCGATCCATCGGGAATTCAAGCTGAACATGGCCAAGGACGAGATTCTCCGCGCGACGGTCGAGATGGTCAAACGGGCGGCCGGCTATTGTGAGAACATCGAGTTTTCTCCGGAAGACGCCGCCCGAACGGAACTTGATTTTCTGTCAGAGGTCGTTGAGAAGGCCATCGACGCCGGCGCGACGACCGTCAACATTCCCGACACGGTTGGCTATGCGACTCCCGACCAGTTCCGCCGGGTGATCGAGCATCTCAAGTCGACTGTCCCAAACATCGACAAAGCCGTCATCAGCACGCATTGCCACAACGACCTGGGCTTCGCCGTCGCCAACAGTCTGGCTGCCGTCGAAGCCGGCGCGCGGCAAGTCGAATGCACGATGAACGGGCTGGGCGAACGCGCGGGCAACGCGGCTCTGGAAGAGATCGTCATGGCTCTTCGGACGCGGCACGATTACTACGGTTGCCGTACGAATATCAACACCAAGAAGCTGTACCCCACTAGCCATCTCGTTTCGACGATTACCGGTATGCGCGTGCAGCGGAATAAGGCGATCGTGGGGCAAAATGCGTTTGCCCATGAAGCGGGAATCCATCAGCACGGCATGCTGAAGGAACGCACGACGTACGAGATCATGAAGCCCGATGACGTCGGCTTCGTGGGCACCAACCTGGTGCTCGGCAAGCACAGCGGGCGGCACGCGTTTCGCGATCGTGTCGTGTCGTTGGGCTACGAACTCGAGGCCGAGGCGTTCCAGGATGTCTTCGACGATTTTATCGCCCTGGCAGACAAGAAGAAGGAAATCTACGACTCCGACATCGTCGCGCTGATCGAAAACCGCGCCGGCGAAACATTGGACCTTTGGAAACTCGTTAGCTTCCACACATCGGCAGGAACGGGAACCGTCCCTACGGCTACCGTTCAACTGCAGTGCAACGGTGATGAGCGATCGTGCGACGCCGCCATCGGTGACGGCCCGGTTGATGCCGTTTTTCGAGCGCTAGAACGCGTGACGGGAATCGCGGCCAAGCTGGAAGACTACCAGGTAAGGAGCGTCTCCAGAGGAAAGGACGCGTTGGGGGAGGTGTCGGTCGAGATCACCGTGAATGGCCGCACGCTGCACGGCAACGGCGTAAGCACAGACATCATCGAAGCGAGCGCCCGGGCCTACCTCAAGGCGCTCAACAAGTCGACCGCCGATCGTCTCTGAGTATCGTCGTCGCGGTGGAGTACGTTGAGTGTTACCGTCGCGCAATCTTTTTTGGGTTCGATGTCGGCCAACTCGTTCGAAATGCAATATTGATGCGTCCGCGAATTCTTGTCTTACCTGCGTCGGCAATTGTCATCGTGGCGCTGTGCGTCTATAAGAGTTCGACGCGCGTCGATTCCCCCGTTCGTCCCGTCACTGCGCCGGGCATGACCCGTCTCGCACCGGCGTTCGAATTTCACGATGAAACCGAGGCTGCGCAACGCATCAGGCTAGCGAGTTATTTGGGCCGGCATTCCATTCTAGTCGTTTTTTACAACGGCCAACGGGGGGCCGACCACGACCCGCTCTTGAATCGGCTGCGAGACGTTTACGAGCAGTTGCAATCGGCGGGAATCGAAGTGTTCGCTGTGAGTACGGCGCTGCCGCAGGAGACCCGGAAAGTCATCAAGCGTGCGGGCTCATTCGGGTATCCGCTGCTTTCCGACCCTGGGATGAGGGTACATCGCGAATGGGGACGCTATGATGAGAAACAAAATGAGCCGCTCTTTGGTGCCTTCTTGATCGATCGCGCTGGACGCGTCGCCTGGGCGGGCAACTTTCCCAAGCCGTTGGCCGAGCCGGAGCGTACGCTCGACGAATTGCTAAGCGGCAATTGACGTTTCACCACTTTCGCAGAACCAAGAATGCCTGATTTTACAAAGTCCCGCACCGAAGAAAGAAACGATCCGATTTCTGACAACAAAAATGTCGATCATGGCCAAGCCGCTACAGACCGGCCAATTTCCGGGAAGTTGATGGTCATCGGTATTTTTGTGTTTGGCCTAATCGCCGTGGGCATTCTTTGGTTTTACGCGACGCACCATCGGACGCCGTTTGAGCCGTTGCAACGGGCCATCGCCGAGGAATTTCCGGATTCCGCCCCCAAGGTCGAAGGGGGTCAGCGAAAGATTCATCGGCAGACACCGAAGATCTTGCGGATCGTCATGCGGTTGGAATTTGACCCCGTCACTGACGACGCGCGAGCCGTTCAATTCGCCGATCGCGTCGTGGCGTTTGCGTCACGACATCACGACATTTCACAGTACGAACTGATCGAGCTGCACGTCTTCCAGCTCAACCCAGAAGAAAAGATTTCAAAACGGTCGTTCGAATTCGACGTTGCGGGCGTGTTGGAAAATGCGGGCTCTACTTCCCGCAATAGTCGATGAGCCGGGCGATTTCCGATCTCAACTGACCGCGCGCGACGATCCGGTCGACGAATCCGTGCTTCAACATGAATTCACTGGTCTGAAAACCGGGCGGCAATTCGATTTTTACCGTCGCTTTAACGACTCGAGGGCCGGCAAAACCGATCAACGCGTTCGGCTCGGCGAGGATGATATCACCCAGTGATGCGAAACTCGCGGCGACACCGCCCATGGTAGGGTTGGTCAGCACCGAGATGAACAGTCCGCCCATTTGGTGGAAACGCGCCAGCGCCGCGGACACCTTTCCCATTTGCATTAGGGAGAGCACACCTTCGTGCATCCGCGCGCCACCGCCGGAACCGCTCACGACCACGAGTGGCAAATCCATCTCTGTGGCGCTTTCGACGGCGCGAGTCAACTTCTCACCGACGACCGAACCCATGCTCCCCATGATGAAAGCCGAATCAGTCAGCCCGAAGACCAAAGGACGACCCCGCATGTAGCCCCGCCCCACAACACAAGCATCCTTGAGCCCTGTTTTCTTCTGCTCTGCTTTGACACGGTCGGGGTAAGACTTTTTCTTGTCCTTGAACTTCAACGGGTCGGCGGGCGAGATACCGGTGAACCACTCCTCGAAGCTTTCCTCGTCGAGCAGTTGCCGTATACGTGTTTCGGCTGGGAGGTAGAAGTGGTAACCGCATTCGGGGCATGTCCCCAGACCTTCTTCGACCTGCTTACGGAAAACGGTCGCATGGCATCCGTCGCAACGAATCCAAAGACCTTCCGGAACGCCGCGTTTGCGTTGGCCCGGATGACCTTCCCGATTGTCCTGTTCCGGGTTTTCATCGCCCGGGTTTTCATCCGAACTCACTACGCCTCGCCTCCCTGCGTCAACATCTTCGACGGTGACGAATTCGCCCCTTTGCCGGTACCATTCGCATTTCCATTGCCGATCTGAAGTGACTCGATCGTCTCTAACGGTGATTGGTCTTCGGCGATGTTGGGGAATGACGGCCGGCAGTCCTTGAGTTCGCAACCAATGAGCGTCGCCAGCGGCTCGGATGCGACGATCCCGCAGTCGATGTTTCGCTTCAACGTGATTTGCAGCGCCTTACGGATTCGCTCTAAGGCATCTGCGATGGCCTCACCCTCCGGCGGACAGATTGTTTCCGGTGAGTCTTGCCATTGTTTGTAGACCTTCGGGTATTTCCGGCGAATCTCGTCAACCTGAAGCCCCTGCCATAATCCCTGATTCAGATTGCGAAACCCTTCGAGTTCCTTAACGGGAACCCCGAGTTCTTCGCCAATCAATTCGGCCGTCGACCGAGCCGGTTCGCACGCCGACGTAAAGATGACCTCGAGCGATGTTGTACGCAACGATTCCAGAAGTTGCGCAATCTGTTCACGCCCGCGTTCATTCAACGGTAAATCGAGCGCACCTTGCACACGATTTTGATCGTCGAAGTCGGTGCATCCGGGTCGGATTAGTACCACTTCAGACATGTTCAGGCTAACCTTCCGTCGATGAAGACGCGGGATAACTTTTGGCAATCGTCAGAAGTTCGTCGGCCGCAACGCCGTAGTCATCGGCATCAAAAATCGAACTCCCGGCCACGAACAAATTCGCCCCGGCCTGCGCCGCCTCTCCGATGGTTTTAACGCCAATGCCACCGTCGACGGACAGCATCGTCCCCGCTGCCGACATCTGGCGGAGCCGCCTGAGCTTGTCGAGGGCAACGGGCAGGAATTTCTGCCCTCCGAATCCGGGCTCGACGCTCATCACTAGAACGAAATCACACTCGGCCAGAGAATCCTCCAACGCTTCAACCGGAGTTCCCGGATTCAACGCCAAGCCGCTCACGGCATCGGCCTGCTTGATCCGTCGCAGCAGTGAACGCGGGTCATCGACCGCTTCGACATGAAATGTGATGCAATCGCAGCCGGCGTCAAGATAATCGTCCAAGTAGCGATCCGGCTCGGAGATCATCAAGTGGGCATCGAAGATCATTTCAGTCAGGGGCCTCATTGCCTTGATGACCATCGGGCCATACGACAGATTGGGCACGAAATGCCCATCCATCACGTCGAGGTGCAACAGCGCAGCACCCGCAGTTTCCAGCAGCGACACGTCTCGCTGTAGATTGCCGAAATCACACTTCAACATCGACGGTGCGATGAGCGGAAGCGCGTGCGTAAGCGTTTCGAGAGTGGCCTGTCGGCTCATTGACGTGAATTGGCCTCTTCACCAAATGCAGTGGGTGGCTTCGCTCGATATTTGTCGGTACCGCGTTTCAGCCGATGAACGGCTTACTCCGAACAATCAAAGGATTTCCACACAATGCCGTTGGCATCCGAGTCCGGCTCAGATTTCCTCGTTGAATCTTACCCTGCAAGACACGCGCGGCTTGCAAGCATTTAGGTATCTACGTCAAAAACTGCCAGGTTCGGCTCTTGGCGGCGATGGCGCGATTCGGAAGGCGATGGGGCCGCCGGACCACCAAATTGAAACCAAGAAAGCCGATCACACCGGTGACCGGGAAGCCCGACAACGCGCGTGATACGACAACAATCCCCCCAGCAAGCATCATGTGTCACGGTAAGACGGCTATTTTGAACAGTGCCGGTCCACGAGTCCAGTCAAAAGTCAGCATCGATTGGAAAATAGTGTTATTATGAACACTATTCTTACGCCGCGCGTCACCGTGGACATTTCCAGGAAATGGGGGCTGTCGCGCTTCGCGAAAACGTCACGTGAGCAGACCGGCGAACGGTCCACGGAATCGGCAATGAATCATATCGAGTTCGTGCGGCCCAACGGTTCATTGCCGAGGTTTGCTGCGTTGTGAGCGTACTCCCCGACATAATCTTCAATCGCGGCGAATACGCTCGATCTCACGGGTTCTCACACCTTGGCGATCCGTGAGATGAGATCGGCCGTTCGGTTCGAATAGCCGTACTCGTTGTCATACCACCCGAGCACTTTCACCATCCGGCCGCCGATTGCCGTCGTCCATTGTGCGTCGAAGATGCAGCTATGCGTGTTGCCAATAACGTCACTCGACACGATCGGGTCCTCGTTGTATTCAACGATTCCTTTGAGTGGGCCCTCGGCAGCAGCCCGAATGGCCGCATTGACGTCGTCCGCCGTCACATCCTTGCCGAGCGTTGCCACCAGGTCGGTAATGCTTCCTGCCGGCACGGGAACTCGAAGCGAGAGCCCCGTCAACTTGCCATTGAGCTCGGGCAAAACCAGCCCGACCGCTTTGGCCGCTCCCGTCGACGTCGGAATGATATTAACAGCGGCGGCTCGCGCCCGATGCGAGTCGGAGTGTAATTGGTCCGACACGCGTTGGTCGTTCGTGTAGGCATGCACGGTGGTCATGAGGCCCTGTTCGAGCCCAAAGTTTTCGTGCAACACCTTGACCATCGGTGCCAGGCAGTTCGTCGTGCAGCTCGCGTTTGAAATGCAGTTGTGCTCCGAATTGAGCTGGTGATCGTTGACGCCCAACACAACGGTCAGGTCGGGCGTGTCCTTGGCCGGAGCCGAAATGACCACTTTGCGAGCCCCTGCCGTCAAATGGCTATCATAGCCCGGCTTCGTTGTCCCGCCGTCGGTTGCCTCGCGCTTAGTAAAGAAGCCCGTCGATTCCAATGCCACGTCGACACCGAGATCTTTCCAAGGCAGGTTTCGAGGATCGCGTTCGCTGCAAATCCGAATCTTCTTGCCGTCAACCACGAGATTGTTGCCGTCTGACGTGACGCTCCCGGGAAAGCGGCCCTGGACGCTGTCGTACTTCAGCAGCATCGCCAGCGCCTTGGGGTCTCCCAGGTCATTGATCGCGGCAACCTCAAATTCACCCGCCCGAGCCGCCAGGGCGCGAAAGGTGATACGGCCGATTCGTCCAAAACCATTAATTCCCACTCGAACAGATGCCACGGTCACCGCTCCTCATGCTTGCGATATGTTGAAATCAAAACTTTGTATTGAAAACTCAAAAACGTGAGCGAAACGGCCGGCGGAACGATCAGCCGAAAAGTCGTTTCGCATCGAGGCTCACCGATCGATGACGATTTCGTTGTTACTCAAGAGCACGAAACCTGCGACTCGAGTTTAGGACCGCCTCCGAGAACGAAGCCGTTTCTCATCTCGTCGATGCCCCAACGGATGTCATCGACAGTCAGCGAATTTCGCAAAATCTCGCGTCGTTGAGCATTTGTACGAATGCGCCGATTGTGGGCCTCAGATGGTGTCGGAAACCTCGGGCGTGATGACCGCTCTCGGCGGCCGCCACATCGAGATGTTGCCGGACAACCTCTAGGCAGAGAAGTGCAGCCTACAATTCAAGCACGTTCACTGCCGCCGACCAGAATGTCGGCCGGCTTCTCAAAGCCGGGCGCCCCGCGACTTCGCTGACATGTGGTACATTGCCCAAACTCGAACACGACCCAAATCAGGCCCAAATTGTACTCTCCGTCCAATCCGCCGACAACTGATGGCACACGACGCAGCCTGCGAGGCCCGTTTCGCCGGTTTTCGTGCTGAATTCTGGCGAACACGCGCGTCTCTGATGTTTTTTCCGAAGAGTGCCTTGTGCCGGGTTTGCGGAAGCACGAATGCACCGGATGATGCGGAATCGACCACGCAGCGAATCTGGGCGCATGCCGGTTGACTCACGTCGCGCGCAGCCAGCCAGCGAGCCGGTTCGAGAATGTCCCGGCCTGCCTGTTGCGATCGGGCTCGGTTTCATAAGCTATCCAGAACAGACGTGCCTCGCCGCTTCAGCGTTCGTTCGCACACTGATACAATGACAATTCGTCGACCTGGATTGGCACAGGGCACGACTCGAAAACGATACTTACGACGGTGATGGAATGAGAATTCTGGTTGTTGGGCAAGGCGGTCGCGAACATGTGTTGGCTTGGAAGCTGGCACAGTCTCCTTCGGTCACGGAGGTCCTGTGTGCGCCGGGCAATGCGGGAACGGCTCGCGACTGCACGAACGTCGACATTAGTTCTGACGACATCGAACGGCTCGTCAAGTTTGCGACGTCCGAGAACATCGAACTTACGGTCGTCGGACCCGAAGCGCCGCTGGTCGCGGGAATTGTGGATGCCTTTTCAGACGCCGGTCTGTGCGTCTTTGGCCCCCGGGCTGCCGCAGCAAAACTGGAAGGCAGCAAAGTCTTCTCCAAAGAGTTAATGCGTCTCGCGAATGTCCCCACTGCGGACTTCCACGTCTTCGACGACGCCGAGAGCGCGAAGGCGTTTGTCGAAGATCGAGAGGATTCACCGCTGGTCATCAAGGCCGATGGCCTGGCAGCCGGTAAGGGCGTGGTCGTTTGCCGCTATAAGAGTCACGTGCATGCCGCAATCGACAGCATGATGATCGACGGCGCTTTTGGCGACGCGGGCAAACGCATCGTCATCGAGGAACGTCTCGAGGGACAGGAAGTCAGTATTCTGGCGATTGTCGAAGGGACGACGATCATCCCGCTGGAGACTTCGCAAGACCATAAGCCGGCTTACGACGATGACATGGGGCCGAACACGGGAGGCATGGGCGCCTATTCACCAGCGCCGCTTGTCACGCCCGAGTTGATGGATGAGATCGTCGACAAGGTGCTCATTCCCACCGTGCATACGATGAAACGGCAAGGCCAGCCGTTCAGCGGAATCCTCTACGCCGGTCTGATGATTACGCGGCAAGGCCCTAGGGTGTTGGAATTCAACGTTCGCTTCGGCGATCCCGAAGCGCAGCCGGTTTTGATGAGGCTCAAGTCCGATCTCGCGGAAATCCTCTATGCGGCCGCGCGGGGAAGGCTGGACGAAGTCCCGGCTCTCGAATGGGACCCGCGTCCGGCCGTCTGTGTGGTGATGGCGTCGGAAGGCTATCCGGGCCCGTACGAAAAGGGACGTCCCCTACGTGGCCTTGACGCCGCCGAACAAGTCGATGACGTGAAGGTCTTTCACGCCGGCACCACGCGCTTAGGCGATGAAGTTGTCACCGACGGAGGACGCGTTCTCGGCGTGACGGCGATCGGCGACGATATTCCCTCGGCCAAGCTTCGCGCCTACCAAGCCGTCAAATGCATCCGCTGGGACGGCGCCTGGTGCCGAAAAGACATCAGCGACAAGGCCCGCTGACATTTGCGAAGATGGCGTCAAGCCATTCGATGTCAAAAAATCAACCCGGCTACGGCGTCCCTAGTGACGACCATAACCGGGTCGAGAGATGGCTCAAATGATGATTCGCCGCTAGCGCCGGGCAACGACGTCGGTCGCGGCGATTGCCCGGCTTGCGGTGCGGACCCTTGGCACGATCTGCATGTATTCCGTCATCGCGGGAGGGGTTTCCACGCGAATCTCCGGCTGAGTTTCCACGCGAATCTCTGGCGCCGGGGTCGTAACAGAGATTGGTTCAGCGGGAATCGGCGGCGGCGTACGCTGAAGAATAACCATCAATAGCAGCACCGCCGACATCATCCCCAGCAACATGGCCATTCCGGCACTTATCATCGATGTCTGCGGGACCGTTGTCGTCTGCTGTACGGGCTGTTCCACGCGCTGGTTTGCAGTACTACTCATAAGGCTCTGTTCGAGAGGCCTAATGACCAGCTCGGCGAACACAGCCGCGTACAGCACGCCTAGCAAAGCCACGGCGAAGGCGGGACCGATCGCTACGGGGTCATCGAGATTGGTCAGCGTGATTACCGTACCAATCACGACTGACACGATGCCCGCCGCCCACGCCAACTGATAAGTGCGGCGAAATACGGAAATGTACTGGTTCAGCACATCGGGCTGCGAGTTGTCATCGCCCAAAATCGCGGCCCGAAATGAACGAACGATCACACTCGGCGAGAAGCCGATCAGCAAACCCCCGACTACGATGCCAACAAACAAAGCCATCAGCAGCAGATCAACAAACGATGAGAAATGCCCGCCTGGAGCGATGAAGACAATTCCTGCCAAAACGAGAAGGACAATTGCGGCGCCGAGAACACGAGGCTTTTGCTGCATGGGGAGTCTCCGTTTCCGAGATGCATGGTTTTCCCTCGAATGATCGGCTTGACGGCTTCGCCCCAGCCAGCCGATTCCCCGTCGTGTTTCAAAACGCGTCACGACTCAGAAGGCGGGCTCGATACATTCGAAACGATCGGGAACCCAGCAGTACGCGCCAGACACATCATCCGGAGACTCGACTCGACCTGCTCGCAACGAACCTGTCTCGAAGGCGGCGCAATCCGTACCCTTTCACCGATCGTACTCGCATGCGCAACCCTGTTTGAACTCAACCTCGTGTTGCGTCAAAGCCGAGTGCCCTGTCAAGGGCGTTGATTCGAGTCGCGGCGTCGAAACTCCGCCTAAAACCCGGCGGGATTCGTGAATACGCAGTACGCACTCGACCCGAAAGCTGATATTTGACGCAATATCATGCATCGTCGATCTGATACGACTGGCCCCATTTTCCGGCGAACACGAAGTCCTCAAAGGGCTTGCGGGATCGCGCGGCGTTGTCGCGAGATTGGAGCGACGCATCAAGGTTTGTTAGCGGGGCGTGGTATCCGATGGCCAGGCAGGCCACCGGATCGTACGTGGTGGGAATCGCGTACACGTTCCGGGCTTGATCGGCGTCGAAGCCTGCCATCTGGTGGACGAACAGACCTAAGGCAGTCGCCTGAATGGTGAGGTTTTCACTTGCCATTCCGACGTCGTGAAACGCATGCGGGTTGGCCTTCTGACGTCCTTCGAAATTCATCGCCGCCACCGCGAGCATCAAAAGCGGCGCGTTTTTAGCCCATGCTTGATTGCCGGCGAGCAAGCACGATAACAGCCGCTCGTACTCGTCTGGGTCACTCTTCGCGGCAACGAAGAACGTCCATGGCTGGGCATTGTACGAAGACGGAGCCCAGCGAGCCGCTTCGAGCAGACTGCCGATCTTTTCAGTCTCCACCGGCCGGTCTGAAAAACTTACGGAGCTCCAACGGTCTCGGATTAAGTCATGTATCGGAAAGTTCGTGTCGGCTGGTTTTTGCATGGTGATTTCATTCTGACTGCACGTAATGTTGATACGGGTTGTTAGTCGCTCATCTTAGTTCGATCGTGTCGCGTTCCGATGTCCTCGCAGAAATTCGGCCGTGATCGACGCCTCGCTTTCCTCGATTTGCTCGGGTGTGCCGGTCGCGACGACTTCTCCACCCGCGGCGCCGGCTCCCGGGCCGAGGTCGATGACATGGTCGGCTGCGCGGATCACGTCAAGATTGTGTTCGACCACGATCAACGAATGACCCACGCCGATCAAGCTTTCAAAACACGTCAACAGCTTCGCGACGTCGGCCGTGTGCAGCCCGACCGTTGGCTCATCGATCAAAAACAGCGTTCGGGAACGGGTTCCCGATGCGAGAAACGATGCCAACTTCATTCGCTGCGATTCACCACCGGAGAGTGTCGTCGCCGGCTGTCCTAGCGGCAAGTAATCGAGCCCGACGTCTTTGAGAAAGTTCAATCTCTTCTGAATGCGTGGATGGGTGCGGAAGAACGTAAACGCTTCGCCCACGGTTGTATCGAGCACATCGGCGATCGACAGCCCCCGGTATTTGGCGTCCAATACCTCTCGGCGAAAACGTGTCCCTTGGCATTCCGGGCAGGTCATCGAAACATCCGCCAAGAACTGCATCTCGATTTCGATCGACCCGGAACCCGTGCACTTTGGGCAACGTCCACCGCCGGAAGCGTTAAAGCTAAACTGCGCGGGCTTGAAATTACGGATCTTCGCTTCTTGCGTCGCCGCGAACACTTTGCGTATCTCATCGAACACTTTGAGGTAGGTGACCGGTATGCTGCGGGGCGTACGACCGATAGGGCTTTGATCGGCCAGCACGACTTCGTCGATGTGTTCGATACCCTCCAGCCCGTCGAAAACCCCCAAGGTCGGTTTGTCGTGCGGTTGGCCCAACTCTCGACACAGGGCTGGGTAGAGTGTTTCCTCCACCAGCGTGCTCTTTCCACTTCCGCTGACCCCCGTGACAACGCACAGGCCCGAAAGGGGAAATTCGACCGTTAGGTTTTTGAGGTTATGAATCCTCGCACCGCTGAGCTTCAGACGGTGTGGATGACCCAGGCGAGTACCGGCTGCGCGAGCCGGCGGAGTCTTTCTTCCAGACAGATAGGCTCCCGTTTCGGAACCTTCGGCTTTGGTGATTTGCTGGGGCGGTCCTTCGAAAACAATCCGGCCTCCGCTTCGCCCGGCGCCCGGCCCGACGTCGATCAGCCAATCGGCAGCACGCAGGAATTCTTCCTCGTGCTCGACAACGACAACCGTGTTGCCGAGGCTACGTAGATTCTTAATCGCGTCGATCACCCGCTGACTGTCTCGCGGATGCAGGCCGATCGAAGGCTCATCGAGAACGTACAGCGTGTTGACGAGCGACGAGCCGAGCGCCGCCGTGAGCGCGACTCGCTGTGCTTCACCTCCAGAGAGAGTCCGCATCGTGCGGCCGAGCGTCAGGTAGTCGAGGCCGACTTCGGCGAGATAACCGAGCCGGCTGCAAATCTCGCCGATAACCGTTGTTGCCACGTCACGCTGCATTGCCGAAAGACCACTCTCGAATCGTTCGAAGAACGCCGCGCAGTCGTTTACGGTCTGACCGCAGAGTTCGGCGATGTTCCGACCGCCAATGCGAACGGCCAGCGCATCGGACTGCAGCCGCGTACCTGCACAACTCGCACAGCGTTCATACGCCCGCCAACGACTCAAGAACACGCCGACCGATTTCTTGTAACGGTGACGCTCCAGCCAGTCGAAGAAACCAACCAGTCCGCCAAAATTGCGTTCCGGCACGCCTTGTGTAATCAGTTCAAGATGTTGCGGCTCGATATCGGCAAAGGAGAGGTCGACCGGGATGCCGTAGTCATCGGCCAATTCGAGTAGTTCGTCAAGTTCATGCCGGTAGGCGGGGGTTGTCCACGCTGCAATCGCCCCCTCCCGCAACGTCTTCGATGGATCGGGCACAAGTTTTTCAAGACTGATTGACGGAACCGCCCCAAAACCGTGGCAGACAGGGCAGGCTCCCATGGGTGTGTTGAAGCTGAACAACCTCGGTTCGAGGGCCGGGAATTCTCGAGCGCATTGATTACACACAAAACGGCCGCTGAATCGATGCGCCATCCAGGCGTGCCCATCGATCTCGATACTCTCGGCAAATGCTCTACCGAGGGCGTCTTGGCCTTGAATGAGGACCACACAACACTCATCACCTTGCCGGAACGCCAACTCCAGACTGTCAAACAGCCGTCCTTCGTCTACCTGTCCGGCTACGAGACGGTCGACGATAACGCAAATCGTCGGCGAACCAGGTACGCGTTCAGTATCAAAGTCGCCGAGATCGCGCGTCGTTCCCGCGACGATCGCGCGCGTGAAGCCGTCTTGTTGTAAATCGTTGATGGTTGTCGAGTCTTCGTCGGTGTCCTCACCGGGTTCGGCCAATTTGACCTCAAAACCAATCTGAAACCGCGTGCCATCAGACAGGGCGTTGAGCGCCAGTGCAATGCTCGAAGGTGTTTCGCACTCAACCGGCTGCTCGCAGTCGGGGCACGTAATCGTGCCCAATGACGTGAACAGCAAACGAAGATAGTCGTTGATTTCGGTCGCCGTGCCGATGGTCGACTTGCTGTTGAGCGAAACAGAGTTTTGGCGGATGGCGATGGCCGGCGGAATGTTGTCGATCCGCTCGGCATCGGGCTTTTCGAGCCTTTCGAGAAACTGCCGTGCGTAGGCAGAAAAGCTCTCGATATATCGGCGGCGGCCCTCAGTGTAGAGCGTATCGAACGCCAGGCTGCTTTTTCCCGATCCGCTGACGCCGCTGATCACAATGAGCCGATCCAACGGCAGCTTCAGGGAGATGCCTTTCAGATTGTGGACCCGCACGCCCTCAAGGTCGATTGTCCGCTCAATCGCCATTGGTGTCGTGCCGTTGCCGGCCAGGAATTGGCTCGCATGAAGATCTTCGCCATTCATCACCTCCGTAGAGTCGCCATTGGGCTTACAAATGGCAAGCGCTCGCCTCGACAAGGGTGACAGCGTGTCGAGATGGGCAGGGCCGCCCTAAAACAGAGCGACTGCCGGACAGGCGTCCACGATCACGACTCGGCTGATACGGGAAACACGTTGCGACGTGCACGTAGGCGTACGAGACGGCGATCGCAAAATCTCACACGAGAGAAAACGCTGGCCGCGGTGATCAACGGCAGTCAGGCGGCATCGTATTCCGAAATGCGGTTGTCGGGGCGGAAAGGCAAGAGCCATTCGCCATCAGCCGCCAGGCGATACTGCATGACGAAAGCATCTTCAGCCGTATCGTCGTAATGCTTGCGGAGCACTCCGACGGCCCGAAAGCCTTGATCCTTGAAGAACAGCTGCGCTTCGAGATTTGTTTCACGCAACTCAAACACAATTTCATTGCGGCGTTGCTGTGACAGCTTGTCGACCAGTCGTCTGACCATTTGCGTACCGACAGACTGGCGTTGAGATTCGGAATTGACGGCAAAATTCAAAATCCTCAGCTTCGACTTATGAAGCTCGTAGATCATGAATCCCACAATCGCGTGGTCATGCTCGGCGACCATGCCGATGCAATTACGTTGCCGGAGGCAGCAGAGGAAGTCTTCCTCGGTCCACGGATGGCTGAAGCTCGAGCGTTCGATGTCGAGCACTTCTATCATATCGCGGCGAATGAGCCAGCGAATCTGGACTTTTAACTGCGCTTGCTCAGCTTTCCCCAAGTTCACAGCGGCCTCCTTGCCCGATAGCCCTGATCATCCAGTCGGTTGCCCCTGTACAACCGCTTGCTGATGTACGATCACTTGCCGAGGCTTCCCGTCAACGGTCCCACGTTTCCGACAAGCCACTGCGTAACTCAAATGGTCTAAAGCAGAAACGACCGGAACCAAGCCGGTTCCGCGTCGCAGGTCGGTTTATATCACAGGCTGAAGACGAGGGATAGACGAATCCCACTCGATATTGGCTGCGACACACAAATTCTGACGTGTGATGTTGCGCTGAGATCCCGGTGCGACTGCCAAGCCCGCTTCTTCCGCGTTCAGAGACGGAACATGGGCGGGGTCGAATGAAGGTACCGGACATGCACGTGAGGACCGGTGATGCCGAGCCGGTGTTTTGCAGGTCGTGCAGAGCGTCGCGCGAAAACTGTGCGGCGCAACTCGAAGACGAGCACGCAACAGGCCGTTGTATCGACCGTTGAACAAGGTCCCGCGTGCCAATATCGGGTGCAACAAACGGAACGTGAGCGTTCGGGCTTGGGTCGCGCGGAGTGGGCACTGTCAGGTAAATTGTCGGCGGCACTCACTTTTCAACCGTCCGCTAGCCCTTTGCGGCGGGCGTTGCGGGAGGTTTGACGACGAGGTGGTTGAGGACCTCCTTGACACCGGTCACCGTCAGCGCGAGACGGCAGACGTCTGGGGCGTTTTCGTCAGATTCGAGCACGCCTTCCAGGCAGACGCCCTCATTGGTTCGATGCACGACCAACGACGAGAAACGAAGGTTGGGGTGCGACAACAACGTCTTCTGAACGTCTTGTTCGATCCGGTGCCTGCCACCTGAGATGTGGATCGAATCGCTCAAGGACGGAGTGCATGTCTCGATGGCCGCCGGTGTGGCGGGGGGTGATGCGCTCCTGGAACCAGCTTGTTTGGATTTCGTGCGCTTCACCATAACGAGGCTCCCTCCAGATGCGAGTTGAATACGCTCCCTCCGACGTGCGTTAAGTGTAACGACGCGTAGTGGAATTGGCAGTAGCATTTATTGAAGAATCCACGCGGCTTGCCCAATTCACATTCCTGATCGCACTCTCTTGCTTGAAAATACTGTTGTGAATAATCAACATACTTTACGCAGATTGCCAAACTGTTGTGGCGAGTATCTGGCCGTGATAGATGTCAAGCCACATCATCTCATGCTTGTTGTCCGGCATGTCAGGCCAACTGATGTTCTTCCAAGCGATTGACGTCACTATGAGTGTGATCCCAGATTCGGCGAGAGAGAACGATTTCATCTGGCAACGATTGGATGGCGGTGCGATTGGTTGACCGCATGAGCCGTGCGACGACACAATGCGGTCGCAGAAAGCTTGGTTCCCAACAAATCACGGCGTCGCGCCTGGCGGAGTGGGCGAGAACTCTACGCCGGATGAGTTGGTCAAGTGTGCTTCTCCTTTTTGATGACTACTAACGGTCGAGACACACATGCCGTCACCTGATTCCGAAAGATCGACCACCGAAACCTCAGCGGAAGAACGACACCTGGGTGATTCTGCCCGGCTCGAATCGCTCGATGCGCTGCGTGGTTTTGACATGTTCTGGATTGTCGGCGGCTCGGCAGTTTTCGTCGCGATGGCGAAAGCGATCGGCCCCGGTTTTCATGAGTGGGCCGTTGCCAATACAGAGCATCCGGCCTGGAACGGCTACACCCCGTGGGACCAGATTTTCCCGCTGTTCATGTTTGTCGCGGGCGTGGCGATGCCATTCTCGCTGACAAAGCGCGTTGAGCGTAATGAGAGCCGAGCAGCATTGCACTGGCACGTCATTCAGCGTGGGCTGATTCTCGTGCTGTTGGGAATGATCTACAACGGTCTGTTGTTGTTCGATTTCGAGCAACTGCGCTACCCGAGCGTGCTCGGCCGGATCGGCTTGGGATATCTGTTCGCGGGGCTGATCGTGTTGAACACGCGAGTGCGGGGGCAGATTCTGTGCGTGATCGGGCTGCTGGTGGGTTATTGGGCGGCGATGCGATTCATTCCCGTTCCGGAGTACGGTGCTGGCGACTGGGAACCGGGCCACACTCTTGTCGGCTACGTCGACCGAATGGTCTTGCCGGGTACGTTGTATAAGACGATTCGCGATCCGGAAGGTCTTCTCTCAACCATTCCGTCGATTGCGACGGTATTGATGGGGGCACTCGCCGGCCATTGGCTGCGTTTGTCGAAGCCGAGCGGCCACGAGAAAGCGGCGCTGCTCGTAATTTCGGGAATAATCAGCCTAATTTTGGCCAGCGTCTGGAACATTTGGTTTCCGATCAATAAGAACCTATGGACGAGCTCTTTCGTCCTGCACACCAGCGGATGGAGCTTACTGCTCCTCGCGGTGTTCTATCTGATCATCGACGTCTGGCGCTTTAAGCGCTGGGCCTTCTTCTTCACGGTGATCGGCATGAACGCCATCACGGTGTACCTCGTCCGTGGGTTTGTCGATTTCAAGGGGATCGCCGAGATTGTCTTCGCCCGGGCAGCGCACGGCGTTCACCCGGCGCTCATGAGCGGCGGCGAACTGCTGCTGGTATGGTTGATGCTCTACGCGATGTATCGCGGCAAGATCTTTCTGCGAGTCTGAGCGCGTCGCGCCACTGCCGCTGACGAATTCATCGCTCATCAAAATCATAGTCTCATAGTGGCGCGCCGAGCGCGTCAACCGGAAGCGGTCGACAGCCGTTTCCAGCTTGCATCTCACTTCGCCGCCCGCGACGTTGGCTTCGAGAGCGGGTTCTTGGCTCCGTAGCGTCCGGCCATGGTGTAAAGGTTGATCAGCGCTTGGTTCATCATCTTCTCTCCGGCACCCAACTCGACCGGCGAGACGCTGGGGTCGGCTCCGTATCCGCCTTCCGAAGTGGCTTCGATTGTCGGAAAATAAAGGTTGTGGCCGTTGCAGTATCCAAAGAAGAACGTGTGGTCGATGTACGATCGTTCTTTGAGACGATTGCTGTGATTGCAGAAAAACTCGCCCGAGCCACCGACTAACGCGACGTTTCCGTTGAGCAAAATCGAATTCAGTTCCGCCGGCACACCATCCCGGTGCTCTTCAACGAAACAGTGAATGAGCGCAGGGAAGAAGGCCTTTTCGTACGCGAATGAAATGAGTGGGTTGCTAAAATCGACGCGCGATTTGAAGAGGAAGCGGTCGACCTTTCCATCGACGGAAGGTTTTTCGGGAACCGTCGTCTCGACCGACTCGGCCAACTTCAGAACGTGCATGGCAAGCTCTTCACCGTACGCCTGAACCTCGCGGAAATCTTGGCTGGGGTTCGGGCTCAGGTCGCCCGAGGCGCCCTGCATGAAAACGCAGTTCGTCGCGAGCTCGCTTTCGACTTTGTTTTCCAAGTGTCCTGGGAAATCGGCCGAATACTTGAGAATTCGCGGGTCGGTCATGACCGGATGAGCCGCGAAGTTCACCAGCACCGCGATCGGCCGACCCTGTTCGTCGTCGAACCGAATGATCCCCAACATCGGGTCAACCGCTTTAGGTTTCCGCTTGGTTTGCCGATTGCGATTGAGCGCCAGGTTGGTTTTGGCGACGCCAATCTTCGCCGGACGTGCGTTTGCGTCGGCTTCCAAAATGGCTTCGACAATGAGTTCAGGCAGCTTTTCGTTGTAAGCGACCGCCTTGTCGAAGTTGCCCTTGCCAAACCCCTCACGGTCAATGAGTTCGATGCAGGGACCGTGATGCGTGTGCGTGCCGCTGATCATCACGTGTTCGATGCCCGCGCCCGCCGAGATCGCGCTGCGTATCTGATCGATCATGGCGGTTGTCGGCCCGCGTCCCAGGTCGAGCCCCACAATGGCCAGCTTTTGGCTGCCGGCATGGATCACAATCGCTTTAGCATACAGCGTATCGAGCGCGCCTTCCGACAGCATGTCGTGCCGCGCTCCATAGCCCCACATGGGCAAGCCGGCGGGAGGGGTGATGTCGCGTTTTGCGAACCCGCTACGAAACGGCGGTGCGTCGGCGGCGGTGTCTTGAGCGACGGCAGTGTCGGCCAGCGCACCGAGAACCAGCCAACAGACCGCGGCCGCGCTGAATGCCACGATGCCAATTCGAAACCGTTGTCTCATTGTGATACTCCCCATGTCGGCTGTCGCGCGATAGCCATCATATTAAGCCGTGCCGACACGACCGGTTGCCGCGGATGATGTCTTCGCTTCAAACCGCTTTTCGTTTCAAACAGATGAAAAGGATGCGTGTTGGCATCCCATCATACTGAAACTACCTTGGATGTCGCCCGTCAGTTTCGACAACACATTCACATTCGTCGGGACCGATCGAGATCGGCACTCGTTGATCGATCACAGTTGTGTTATATCTTGGGCGAAAGGTTGTGGCATAGGAGACAAACGACAACCGCCGCTGCAAAGGACGTGCAGTTCGCTACTTGGTCGCCTTGTTTCGTCGTGGTCGACGATCGTGCCGCAAACGTTGACGTCGCAACAATTTGAGCTTGATCGTCTGGACCGGAGCCCGTAATATCCCCGGCTCGCGCAGGGATTCATTGGGCTGGCTGGAATGTTGGAGATCCCTCGAGTCCGTGAGAATGTTATAACGATTGAGCCTCGAGCAGCTTGTTCCGTTTTCGCGGCCGCGCCGAAAGTGATTTCGCACTGGGAAACAGAAAACTACCGCGTCGGGACTTCATCTCGCCTTTTCGGCGAGCGTCCGGACTTGCTCCCGCGAGTCCAGAACCCGCCACGAAAGATCGTCGATTGCTTCAGACCATCGGAGGCACCTGAAATGAATTCAGGCCGGCAACGCTCGAACCGCTTGCGGTTTGATCTATCCGAATCCGTACACGGACCCTCGTTCCCGAACGCCACACAGGCGCTTACGCCGTTCGATTTGCATGACGACGCGCTTCACGAGGCCGTCGCCGCGACTCGCGACTGGCTGCTCGACCAACAACACGCCGACGGCTACTGGAACGGTGAACTCGAGGGCGACACGATTCTCGAGTCGGAATACATCTTATTGTTGTTCTTTTTGCGTCAAGCTGGCTCAGAACGCGCGACAAAGGCAGCCAACTACTTGCGGAAAAAACAGCTGCCCGAGGGAGGCTGGGCGACCTATCCCGGAGGCCCGGTCGAAATCAGCGCGTCGGTGAAGGCCTATTTGGCGCTCAAAATCACCGGACACGACCCTGGCAGCGAATACATGGTTCGCGCTCGCGGGGCCGTGCTGAAGGCGGGCGGCGTTGAACGAGTCAATAGCTTCACGCGGTACTACTTGGCGCTACTGGGAATCATTTCCTACGAACACTGTCCGGCCGTCCCACCGGAACTAATGCTCATTCCCCGTTGGATGCCATTTAACATCTACGAAATGTCGGCTTGGTCGCGGACGATTATTGTGCCCCTGAGTTTGCTCTGGGCACATCGGCCCGTAGCGCAGTTGCCTAAAGAATCGGGCATCGAAGAATTGTTCGTCGTCTCTCCCGATGACTTGCCGCCATTGTCGGCACCCTCCGAAGCTGGCGACGACGAGGCGCAAAGGACGTGGTTCAATTGGAGCCAATTCTTCCGCACGCTCGACCGGTTTCTCAAAATCCTCGACACGCTTCGCTTGCGACCATTTCGCCGCATGGCCATAAGCCGCGCGACGCAGTGGATGACCGAGCGATTTGAAAACAGCGACGGCTTGGGCGCGATCTTTCCGCCAATCGTTTGGAGCATCGTCGCACTCAAGTGCATTGGCTACGAAGATGATTCGCCAGAGGTTTGCCGTTGTCTAGCGGAACTCGACAAGCTATTGATTTCCGATGATGAGTCGATCCGCCTCGAGCCGTGCAAGTCGCCGGTCTGGGATACGGCCATCTCGACGATCGCGCTGCGCGAAGCGGGAGTTCCACCGAACCATCCGGGGCTCAGGCGGGCGGTGAGCTGGTTGCTGTCCAAGGAAATTCGCACGCCGGGTGACTGGTCGCTTTCACATGTGGGGCAGGAGCCCAGCGGATGGTGTTTCGAATTCAACAACGCCTTCTATCCCGATACCGATGACACCAGCATGGTCTTAATGGCGCTGTGCCGCGCGCTGCCGGCCGAGCACGGAAGTCACTGGTCAGCCGAGTTTCTGCTTGGTGAATGGAGCCCGCACGAAGCGGACAAAGATGCCGCCGCCGTGGTTTCGGCGCGGAGTCAATCGGTCAAGGAAGCCTTCGGCGATCTACAGGCAATGACCGGTCAACTCACGGCCACCTGGCGGGGTGCCCGCTGGCTGCTCGCGATGCAGGGACGTGACGGCGGCTGGGGAGCCTTCGATTCGGATAACAACCGCGAGCTGTTCACCCGCGTGCCGTTTGCCGATCACAACGCGATGATCGACCCCAGTACGGCCGATCTGACGGGTCGAATGCTCGAAGTGTTCGCTGACTTGAAACTCCCCAAGGATCATCCGCACGTGCACAGGGCGATCGAATACCTGTGGAAAGAGCAGGAAGACGACGACTGCTGGTACGGCCGCTGGGGCGTGAACTATCTTTACGGAACGTGGCAGGTGCTCGTGGGGCTGACGGCAATCGGTATCCCGGCAAACGATCGACGAATTCGCAAAGCCGCCGATTGGCTCCGTTCGAAGCAGCTCCAGTGCGGTGGCTGGGGCGAAAGTCCCCGGTCCTACGATGACGCCAGCTTGCGTGGGCAGGGCGAGTCGACGCCGTCGCAGACGGCTTGGGCGCTTATGGGTCTGATGGCGGCCGGCGAAGCCGATTCACCCGCTGTTTCGCGAGGCGTGCAATACCTCATGGAAACGCAAAACGCCGATGGAACGTGGGATGAAAACGAATTCACCGGCACCGGTTTTCCCAAGGTCTTCTACCTCAAGTACCATCTGTACTGCGTCTATTTCCCGCTAATGGCGCTCGCCCGTTACGCCAGACTGCGCCGCGCCGGATAGCGCCGCGCGTCGTTTCGTTGGCGAAACACAGGCCACCGCTTCGGGCGTGACGCCGCCGGGTGCCGGGTCCTGAGCGAGGCGTGATTCCGGTAATGAAGAACCGAGGCTATCGTGCGGTGAACAACTTAGCTTCGGTTCCCTTCTCCCGCTGGGAGAAGGTTAGGATGAGGGGCGAATAAAGAGTCGACGCCCCTCACCCCAGCCCTCTCCCCCGAGGGGAGAGGGAGCCAAACAAGCATCCCGGCCTACTTCAGTGGGAGCGGGAACGATGCAATATCGGACAGACCCCGCTGCTCCGGGCGTGACGCCGCCAGCCATCTCGTCACGCGCGAATCGCTTCCTTTTTTTGGCGGTCTACGAATTGATTCGGCCGCGTATCACTTCGGCAAGTTCGGGAATCAGTACACGATCCTGCGCGAGTGTGTCACGATCGCGCAGGGTAACGCAGTTGTCGTTCGCCGTGTCGCCGTCGACGGTGAGGCAGAACGGGGTTCCGATTTCGTCCTGTCGGCGGTAGCGGCGGCCGATAGCACCCTGCTGATCGTAATAACTGGCTATTCCCGCTGCCTTGAGATCGCGATAGATGCCGGCTGCCGTCTCGGGCATGCCTTCTTTCTTAATCAGCGGAAAAACGGCCGCTTTGATCGGCGCGATCTTGGGATGGAACTGCAGCAGAGTGCGCTTTTGAAGTTTGCCTTTTTCGTCGGGCTGTTCATCCTCGCGGTAGGCTTCACAGATAAACGCCAGCGTCGCGCGGTCGGCTCCTGCGGCCGGCTCGATGACGTGCGGAACGTACCGCTCTCGGGATTGATCGTCGAAGTATCGCATGTCCTTACCGCTGCCTCGATGGACGGGCTTGCCGTCGTCGCCCGTCTGGACGACGAGTTCATCGCCCTCACGGACGAGCTTGCCTTCCATGTGCGACCGCAGGTCGAAGTCGCCGCGATGGGCGATGCCCTCCAATTCTCCGTATTCGCCTCCCTCGAGGAAGGGAAACGCGTACTCGACGTCGGCCGTTCCGACCGAATAATGCGAAAGCTCTTCGGGCGAATGATCGCGCAAAATGAGGTTATCGCTGGTGATGCCCAGGTTCATGTACCAGTTGTACCGCCGGTCGCGCCAATATTGATACCAGGCTCTCGAATCATCGGGATGACAGAAGAATTCCATCTCCATCTGTTCAAATTCGCGCGAGCGAAACGTGAAGTTGCGGGGTGTAATTTCGTTTCGAAAGCTCTTGCCGATCTGCGCCACGCCGAACGGCACCTTCACTCGCGAGCTGTCGAGTACGTTCTTAAAGTTGACAAACATGCCTTGGGCCGTCTCGGGGCGCAAAAACGCCGTGCCTTCTTCGCCCGAGAGTGCGCCGAGAATTGTTTTGAGCATCAGGTTGAATTCGCGAGGCTCGGTGAGTTGACAGGCATCGTGTTCACCGGGATGCTTGCTCGGCTTCAGCGGGCACTCACTCGTCGGCACATGATCGGCGCGGAATCGGGCCTTGCATTCCCGGCAATCAACCATCATGTCATGGAAAATGTCGTAGTGCCCGACGGCCTTCCATACCTGCGGATGCATGATGATCGACGTCTCGACACCGACCATCGAAAACGTGCTGGGAGCTCCGTCAGGAACCGACAGCTCGTCATGGTTGGTCACCATGTCGCTGTACCACGCGTCACGCACGTTGCGTTTGAGTTCGGTGCCCAACGGACCGTAATCCCAGAATCCGTTCACGCCACCGTAGATCTCGGACGACTGAAAAATGAAGCCTCGCCGCTTACACAGAGCGACGATCTGTTCCATGCTCTTTTTCATGCTGTTTCTACTCGATGCGGCGGCTCGGGCCGCTGTTGGAGTTTCATGCGCTTTTGACACGTGCTCGTTCGGGCACGTCTGAATGAATCACTTACCGACTCGAATCTCTCCGCTGACTGAAAAATATTCGGGAACCAGATCGAACAAGTCGCGCTGGGCGGACCGGTGGACGTCATCGTCATAGCCAAGTTCAAACAAGTTCTTGCTGCCCGCTCCCAGACAGAACGCCTCAAAAAAGCTGTCCCGTTCGCCACAATGTGCGTTGTAAAAGTCGTTTGCGATCACGGCCGTGTCGTTCAGACACAGATGGTCCGCGTTTCGCAACATGCCGTCGGCAAGCGCGCCGGCACACAACACATCCTCGGCCGATATCCGACCGTCGGTACCGGCACACACCAGATGGACGGGCTTGTGGGTTTCAACTAACAGACGAACGACCGCACCGGCGTTGACGAATGCTCCCACGAGAACCCGCTCCGCCCTCTTCGCACAGAGCATCGCCCGCACACCGTTCGTCGTCGTGAACACAATCGTCTTTGCCTCGACGACGTCCTTCGTATAGGCCAACGGCGAGTTTCCCAGGTCGAAGCCTTCGATTCGTTTGCCTTCGCGTTCTCCTCCCAGGAGCAGTTCGCCCGCCAACCCCGCCGATCGAGTCTGCCGCGCTGCTTCGACTTCACCAACCGGAATGACGGACCGCGCCCCATTTGCCAGTGCGTGGACGATCGTCGTCGATGCTCGCAACACGTCGATAACAACGGCAATTCCGCCGCGCAGGTCGTCCGGCTCGAACAGATCCGGCAAGAAATGCACGCTCAGTTCCCGATCCATGACGCGATGATAGAACGGGCCTCCGGTTCGGGCAACCCATCGTCGGCGCCGGCACGCGTTGTTTGATCGTATCACAAGCGGTTGACAGCAGATATCGATCCGTATGTGATACGCATACCAACTGATGCATGCCGAGTCATCGCGTTCGGTCTGTCTCTTTGTCCGTGCGGCTGCGCCAGGTCGCCGCACAACGTTTTCGACGTTCCTTCAGACACGAGTCTCATGGCCGAACCCCGTTTTTCATCGCGTGTTGTTGTCGCCGTTGCTCTCATCGTGATCACAGCCGGCGGAATGGCGCTGTGGTTGATGCGGCCGGCTCCAGAAAAACCAGGGCTCGCCCCGCCGGATGTCGAGGGCATTTCACAAGCCGAGGCGGAACGGCTCGTCGAATTGAAAAATGTCGCCTTGGCACATCTGGATCGTGAAAACTACGCCGAATGCACCGAAGCGTTCGGCGAGGCGGCTGACGCTCTGCCCACTGAACCGCTTGGTCCGCGCAACCTGATGGTCTCACATCTCCTCGCGCTCGAGCAAATCGACGCCATCCGCCAAAAGTCGAAGCATGCCGAGACGCTCGCACGGGCAGAACGTGCGCTTGAACGTTTGCAGAACGTTGAAGGCGACACCGCACCGGTGCACGCGTTGGCTGCGAAGCTGGCGCAACAGGCCCGTGACGAACCGCGAACGCTCGAAGAATTCGCGAAAGCGGCCCAATTGTCCCCCAAAGATGCGTCCGTCTGGTACGAACTTTTTCAGACCGGCCGCTACTCCACCAACGAAGCCGTCAAGCGGCAGTCCACGACCGCTTTGGGTCAGGCGTTTTCTCTGAGCAGCGATAATCTGTTTCTTGCGATCCGCTGGATGGTCGCGCAGGCGGAGGCCCATGATCCGGACATTATCAAAACGCTCAACGACGCGAAGCAATCGTTTGAACCGTTCGTCGAAACAATTCGACAACGTTCGCGAACCGATATTTCGACGTTGCTGGATGAAGCGGCGGCCGGGGCCGAGACGGGCGACTGGCCGAACGTACTCAGAAACGTGCGATTCGTCTCGAACGTGTCACTGCCTGACGCGGCCGTCAAAAGCGACGAGCGCCGTATGCTGCGGCATCTTTCAGAGTACGTCCTCAGCGACTTCACACCGGCATTCTACGAACGATTCAGCCTGAAACGCAGTGCGTTGGCACCGCCCATCGCCGTGAAACTCGTACCGGCGCCGCTCGACGGGCCGCTCGGTCAGCACGACGACACCAAGGATTGCGTGCTGGCCGACTTTGATCTCGACGGCCAGCTCGATTGTTGCGTGCTGCGGAACGGGCGTCTCGAAGTGCATACCCGAGAGCCGGCTGCGAACCGGTGGCATCTCCTTTGCTCGGCCGACGTGCCCGAAGACGTCGAGCACCTCGTCGTCGTCGACTTGGACAGCGACTTCGACGAAAACGTGCATGCAGCCCGGCCGAAAGCCGACGAATCAGATTCGGCCGGCGCATCTCAAGGTGAAAAACGATCAAAGTCCACGTCACCGCCGCTTAGTGGCCCCTGTGCAGGAGCCGACGTCGATATCGTCGTGTACGGAGCGGCTGGGGTGCGAGTCTTTGAGAACAGGCGGAGCGGGGACGCCGACGCCGAGTCGCCGCGGAGTCTAGCGGGAATACCCAACGAAGTAGTCGAGGGCATTCGTCGAGTAACATCGATGGGCGTCGCCGATCTCGATTCCGACGGCGATCTCGACTTCGTCGTTTCGTCGGAGACGGGCATCTCGCTTTGGTCGAATCGGGGCAACGGATCATTCGAGAACGCAAGCGACCGTTCGACGCTCGCTGTCGACGAACTTCGGCCCACGGCCATCGTTCCCATCGATCGGGACCGCGACATCGACATCGACGTCGTGCTTGTCGGAGGTGAGACGGGTTCAGCCGGCGTGCTTGAAAACCTGCGCCATGGTCGTTTTCGTTGGCAGACGTTCACCGAACAAGAAGACGAAATCGGCGCATCAAGTGACATCGTGCCACTTGATGCGGACGGAAACGCTTCCTGGGACCTGCTGGCTTGCGGGCCAAGTGGGATCACACTCTCTCGCACGGAAACACCTGAGCCGGGAGTAGTTCGTCCTTTTCAGACAGACTTGGTTTCCGGCTTCCCGGCCGAACGCTTGTTGTGTTGGGATTTCGATAACGATGGCTTTGAGGATTTCATCGCCTGGAACGAGGCAGAGTGGCACGCCTATCGCGGAGTGGCAGACGGACGATTTGAACTTGTTGAAGAACTGCTTTCAGCCGAGCCTCGGCGAATCATCGCCTGCGACGCGGGCGACCTCGACGGCGACGGTGATACCGATCTGATGGTCGTCGATGCGGGACGCGTGACGGCGTATTCCAACGATGGTGGAAACGAAAACCGCTGGATCGACGTTGAATTGCGAGCCGTTCAGGTGAAGGGCGGGGAATCGTCGGCCAGTGGCCGAGTGAACTCCGACGGAATCGGCAGCCTGCTCGAACTCAGGGCGGGACTCGCGTATCAGGCGAAGGTTGTCACACGCCAGCGCACGCACTTCGGCCTCGGTGAGCGGCAGCGAGCCGACGTGATCCGCGCCGTGTGGGCCAACGGTATTCCCGCCAGCGTTGTTCAACCCGCGGCGAACCAGATCATCTGTGAGAAGCAACAGCTCAAGGGCTCGTGCCCATTCGTCTACGCCTGGAACGGGCGGGAATACGAGTTTGTGACCGATTTGCTCTGGGCCTCGCCGATCGGCCTCCAATTCACTGACGGTGTACTCGCCCCGGCCCGATACTGGGAATATCTGAAGCTGCCCGGCGAAATGCTCGAAGCGGTCGACGGCGAGTATCGGCTGCGGGTGACCGAGGAACTGTGGGAGGCGGCCTATTTCGACCATGTCGCGCTCATCGCCGTCGATCATCCCGCCGAGGTCAACGTCTATTCGAACGAGAAAGTCGGCCCCGCGGAAATCGCTCCGTTCAAGATTCATACCGTCCGTAATCGCCGGGTTCCCGTGGCCGCATCGAACCAGACGGGCCGCGATGTGCTGGGGGTAATCGAGAAACAGGACGGCGTTTTTCTCGAGGGCTTCGATCGAAAGATCAAACAAGGCCTCACCGAGCAGCATTACTTAGAACTTGATCTTGGCCAGCTCGAGCGACCCCAGCAGATCACGCTGTTTCTGACGGGTTGGGTCTATCCGACCGATACATCGATCAACGTCGGTCTGTCGCACAACACCGAAGTCGATTCCCCTCAACCCCCCAGCCTGTGGGTTCCGGGCGTCGACGGTCGCTGGCGCGAAGCGCTGCCTTACATGGGTTTCCCGGGAGGAAAAACCAAGACCATCGCCGTCGATCTATCAAACGTTTTTACGGCCGACGATTATCGAGTGCGGATCGTTACCAACATGGAGCTGTACTGGGACGCTGCCTTCTTTAGCGTCGATGAGCCGACCGACGAGATCGAAACGACCGAGTTGAGTCTTCTCTCGGCCGATCTGCATTATCGTGGCTTTTCGGAGGTGGTCCCCCAACTGGGGCATGGTCCCGACCGATATGACTACGCTCGGGTCTCACGTACCATGGCATGGCCGCCGATGAACGGCCGGTTCAGCCGTTATGGCGACGTCGCCGAGTTGATCGCGGACGCCGATGACCGGTTGGCCATTCTCGGCGCGGGCGACGAAATGACGCTCACCTTCCAGGCGCCGCGGGCCGCCACTCGGCCTGGTTGGAAGCGCGATTTCATTCTGCACAACGTCGGATGGGATAAAGATGCCGACTTGAACACCGTGTACGGCGAGACGGTCGAGCCGCTTCCTTTTCGAGCGATGAGCGGCTATCCCTACCCGGCTGTTGAAGGAATTCCCGAATCCGAGCCGTATCGCGAGTACCTGCGTACCTACCAAACACGCTCGCAGCGTGGCGGCCCGTTCTGGGGCCGGATTCAACATTACATGCCGAACGAGTCGGCAGCCATCGATCGCTGATGTTTCTAGAGCAGAATGCTCTATTTCGTGCCCGCGAAGAGCGCGTTTCGGACTAGCAACTGAGACGAAGCTGACGGGAGTCAGGTTCGGCGAGGGCGGTAGTAACATATGAGGCTACCGCCTCTGGACTGGCAACCAAGCACGGCTGACGTTGAATCAGCAGAGCGCAGGGCGGTAGTTGTGTCAAATCGGAAGACTACCGCGTGTCGTACCGTACAAGTCTGGAAAACATGGGATCGAAATTCAACCGGATAACTCCCTTCGACAACCGAAGCGATGTTCTTCTGCCCTTGGGGACTTTGTCGAACTGCAGGTCGATCCTGTCTACCATGCGTCGCATCAGCTCCCGTAGACGGGCCGGTTTCGCGCTGTCGAGCTCCTGTTCGATGCTCCAGAGGTGATCGGCGACGGCTTTCACTTCATCGTCGATGTCGATTGGCTGAGATTGTTCCTCGGCGTCGTTCAACTGTTCCTGCACCCGCTCCCGCTCATTTCGCATGGCGGTCAGTTTCGGGGCCAGGACGTCGATCAGATTGTCCGGTGATTTCAGCAGCCGGTCAGCGGCTCGGTCAATCTCCCGATCGAGTTGATCGAGTTGTTTGCGAACGTCATTGACGGCGATTGGGGACGTATGCTGCCGGGTCTCCAGCCGTGCTCGAATTCGACGTTCCAGCTCTTCCCTGTTCCCACCGACGAGAACCGATTCCTGGAGCTTCCTCAACAGCAGCGACAGCAGTGCGGCTTGATCTACGCTCGTCCAATAGCAGCCGACGCCGTTTCGGTCGCGGTTGCCGAACCGGTTGTACGTGGAGCAGACGTACCTGAACCGTTCGTTGCGTTCTCCGTTCCTGACTCGACTAGCACAGGTACCGTGCATCGGCTTCCCGCAGCAACCGCAAATCACGAGTCCCGACAACAGGTAGCAGTCGGGCCGGGCTCGCTTGCCTGGCGTCGTCCGTCTCTTGCGGGCCTGGAGGCGAAGGCTGACTGCTTTCCAGGTCGCCTCATCGACGAGGGCCTCGAAGGCATTGGGAATGCGAATGATCTCTTTGTCGGCATTTCGTCTCGTTTTGCTACGATGGGCGCCATCGGCGCTACGCCGTTTGACGTCTCCAGCCGAAACATGGCAATACTTGCCCACGGCCTTCTTCGCATACGTGAGTGTGCCCGCGTAGACCTCGTTTTCGAGAATGGTCCGCACCGTGCTGGCGTGCCAGTTTCCGGCAACCGGCTTTCCGCCGAGGGTCCCGCCGGCTCTCGGACTGGGGACCCCTCGGCGATTCAGTTGCGTGGCCAGGGAGCGTAAACTTTCATCCTGTTCCACGTATGTTGTGAATAGCCACTTCACGATCTCAACCTTCTGTGGGTCGTCGGAGGGGACGAGCGTGATCTTCCACGACTTCGGCTTGCCAACCTGCTCGCCGTTGCGAATGCGAAGTTGGTGTTCGTCATTAGCGTCGACCGCCATCCGGTCATACCCAAACGGTGCGATCTGGCCGCACAGGTAGCCATCCTTTGCCGTGGAGATCATCCCGCGAGTCGCGTTGTGTGCAAGATCAATGAGAAACTGGTGCTTGCCTTCCTGTTTGAGGGAATAGATGATCCGGCCTGTGAAATCGTTCCAGTCGATGGGCCCATCGACAACGGTTACCAAACGCACGCCAGCTTTGCGAAGCGGATGAATCCACAGTCCGGCTTCGATGCTGTCGAATCGGCCGAAGCGGCTTTGATCCCAGACAAGAATCGCGTCGAAGTCCGCACTGTTCGTTGCCGCATTGTGCATCTGTTGGAACCCGAGGCGCTTGTCGGTGTCGTCGCCCGAGATGCCGTCGTCGTCAAACCAACGTCGAATGACGTATCGATGCTCAGCGGCATATTTCTCGATGGCCCGACGCTGGTCTATGAGCGACATTTCCTGTCGGGTGGTGGAACGTCGCACATAGCCGACGGCTGGAGTCAGTGATGCGGGATTCGATTCACGTTTCGCCATGGCATTTCTCCTTATTCCTCTTTCTCATCCGTCAGACGGGCATCGAGCTGCTCGTAGTTCGCTCCATGAGATCTCAAATCATCGAGAAGATCAACAGAATTCTCGTGAGAATCCGGCTCTTTCTCAATTGTTCCAGTGCCGGTGAAATGGACCTCAATGAGCAGATCCGCGAGCGTGTCGAGAATATCGCCCACCGGCTGAATGGGGTCGCTGGCCGTCGTGTCTGAATCAGCGCACGAACCGCCGTCAGCAAATTGAAAGAAGAAGATGTCTTCCATCGGAATCCTTTCCAAAATGGTCAATGACTTCATTGTCTTTGTCTCCGGCGGCCCGTACCGTTTTTTCGGTCTGAGCCGGGGTGTCTTGACGCGTGGGCGCTGACAGGCATGTACGAGGAAATCCGCCTGGTTGCGATCCACGATGACAAAACCCCCAAAACCTGCGAATAAAAAATGGACGTGAAGGCGTGTGTTTTCGAGATTGGAGTTCACAGCGATTGCAAGACCCCCCCCGGTCTGATGACGGCCCCGCCCCGGCCAACCCCGAAGGACGCTTTTTGATCATTTCGCGATTCCGAGATACGCCCGAAAGTCCCCCAAACAGGGTCGTTTTCTACGGGAAAAACGCATGCTTTTTCCGCCGCTATAGAACAAGAGGTACTATCCATCGTCTGGTTCTATAACGTGTCAGTGTGCCCGACCTAAGCCGCGTCTCTTTGGCGTCGTCTCTCCCTCCCTTTCCGGCGCTCGTGGTACGCAGCCGAATACTGAGGTCGTGGGCTTCGCCGAATCATCGTCACGATACGACTCATTCACGCACAGCCGGCCATCATCAGTGCTACCGTTGTGGTTCCAATCGCTGCCGCCAAAGCTGGCCTGATTACAGAACGACTAGATCACGTCCAGACCGATCAGATCGCAGCCACATTGCAGATTCAGGGCACGCATTGATTCGAAGGTTCTCATTCGCAGCCAGTTCGGCACGTGGTGTAATCGAATTGGGCGTATCGTGGTGTCAGGAATCACAGAGTGTCCTCCCTGCGGAACAGGTGCCCCCGTCATGTTTCAGATTGAGCCACGGCTCACCCCGGGTGGGGGTTCACAAGCTTGGCGTAAGTCGGTCAAGTCGGCCATCGGGCCCACACGTCGTATGTCTCCGGGGCTGAGCTCGATGTCTCGGTCGAGCGCTTCGTAGAACGTGTCATCAATGACGCGGCAGCCAGGACGTAGCTGGAACGGTGGAACTGGCAATGTTCCGGCTTCGCGGCACTCGACGTACCAGTCGATGAGCTGCTGCTCGTTCTCAGACCAGGTTAAAGGGGGGTGCTTCGGCTCACATTCACCCTCATCGTCCCAGCTGTAGGACGCCGCCGGACTCCCCGGTCGGAGAACCAGCGCTTCGCCGGGGCCTAGAGGCGACGATCCGCCGTGGGGCTGTTCGTCCAAGCCGTGGTTGGATGCGTCTACAACCGCCGTTTCGTATGCTTCGATGGCTTGCCGCAGACGGGTGATGTCATCCTCAGCGCGGGCGGCGTCCAGCTCGCGGCTGGCATCGTCGATGGCCGTCCAATCGGAGATCGTAGTGTTAATCGAGAACGTCGCGTTGACGCGTTCGAGCATCTGCTGAATCAGGCGGTCTTGGTCGGACTGATCATCGTCCTGACTGGCGATCGCGGAACCTGCATCGACCGTCGTCGGACCCGTCCGGCCGATTGGTTTTCCGTTGTTGTCATCGTGAAATTCGGCGGATTTGGGATGTCCGAATGCCAAAACCCCCTTGTTCCTGCGGTTTCCGGAGGATTTGGCTTTTGTCTTGGAGTTAAAGACCGGATCTTGGAGGACGCGGATGACCTCCAATCTGTGCTTACGCAACAACGTTAAGTCATGATTATTTATATAATTGATTGGTCTGTACCGAAGGGTACTGCCGTCTGACACTACCTCGATCCCTCTCGCTCTCAGAGACCGCAACAGATTCTCGGCATCACTCATACCGACCCCCATTCTTGGTTGTCGAAACTGTCAGTTCCGGTTTCTGTTCCCATGCCAAAAGCCAAAACCTCGTCATTCCCGGGTTTTGAGGGGGTTTTGGCATTGGCCTCCACCGATTTCGGTGTTTCGACCAGGACGAACCGCGTCGTCGGCCGACCACCTTGTGGGTTGGTTAGGGTCATGGACTGGAGGACCCCTTGACCGACCAGCTCGAATAGGGCTTGCTCGGCCTCTTCACGATCTGAATAGGGCAGTCCGCTTCTGTAGATGTCGCGGGCGGTCACACTGCCCCGCTCAGTGATAAAGTCGATTAGCCTCCTTTGGACTGAATCCTCTGCCGACTCGTCTAACCGCGAATAGAAACGCTTCGTTTCATTTTTGAACCAATCAACGAGTCCAACGGCGGCATTAACGCTCTCGGCATCGACAAACCGATCGTCTGCAACGTCGCCGGTTGCGGCGCGCACACAGTGGATAATCAGGGCGATTCTCGCGACGTGACTCTCGTGTTTACTCCACGCCGCGGTTAACTTGCCCTGCATTTCCGTCTGCTCGGCTGCGTGGTCGTTGTAAAACGATATCCATGCATCCTTGCCATCGGCCGAAAGCGGCAGCGTATCTGGCACCTCACGGCCGTCTGCTGTGGTCGTAAACTCGAGCGCCAGCAGTCGGTCGTACACAATATTCATCAGGCGAAGAACATCGTCATCGGTCTCATTCTCCGTCCAAATCTTCCGTTTCCGAGGTGGCGCGGCCAGCAACAGTCGCGAGGCAAGGCCGTTCTCAAAATGGGCTTCACCGAGTGCCTGCGTCAGTACGGTGGGTTGAATTCCGCCAACTACACTTACAGCGGCGCGCGGCACGAAAATTGTCTTGCGATCGCCGGTCTTGCGGTCGACCGACATCGGGCCTGCGCGATGCATGGAGAGCCAGTGGGCGGCGTCCCCACCTCGACCGCCACGGTAAGCGTCGAATGATCCGAGCCAGCCGCTCAATTCGTCTCGTACCAGCAAGAGACCACGCGGTTGGTTTTTGAGCAGTGTCGCCAACGCTTCGACGGTCACGTCCGAGGCAATAATTCGCCATGCGATCGGCTCTTCGAGCGGATCGGGCGGAGGATCGCCATTCTTGCGGCCCGTTCGCTTCCATTCTTCGACGGCCGCTTTGTGGTCCGTCAGATCGCGTTCGTACTGCTCGAGCGCCTCCTCATGTCGTATGAACGCCTCCGTCTGCCGATCCTGCAAGAGCTTGAGCGCCGCTTCAAGTGATGGTGATTTTTGTGTTCCCGATTCGGCGATCACGGCGATCCAAAGGACGGGAGGTTCGCTCCATCCCCGTTTCAATTCGATTCGTCGACTGTTGCCGATCGACCCGGCCAACGCTGCAAGCGTCGGCAGTGCCAGGAAGCTCTCGTCACAGCCGATCGCAGCTGCCGCGTTCTCCACGAACGCAGAAACGGGAGGCGGCAACAAGTGTGTTGGGAACGGCTGCCACCGTAGGATCTCGGGAGTGGAACAGTCGTCCTCGCTCGGCTCCCATTCTGGTGCCGCATCAATCAGCTCTCGCAATTCATCAGCGGTTCCACCGGCATCCAACCAGTCGGAAACGTCTCCTTTTTCAAGTAGGCCGGGCAATTCCAACACCCGGATCGACGCTGCCTTACCAGCCAGTGATACTGCGACTTTCTCGCAATGCTCACGACCGGCCGCGTCATTGTCGGGAAGAATGACGACATGTCGATTCTGCAGCGAATCGGAATACTCTGACCGCCACTTTCCCGCGCCGCCGGCGTTGCACGTGGCGACGAGGCCTAACGTCCGCAATCGATCGACGTCTTTCTCGCCTTCAACGACCAACACTGGCTCGGACAATTCGGCCTTGATCAGCTCCGGCAGTTGGTACAACACGCGACGAACATTGCCCAGTTTCCACTGCCAGCCGCCGTCCGCTTTGGGCGTCCTTTGTCTGAAACCCTTCGGCTCCAGTCGCACCGCTTGGTAGAGTAGCGCGCCGTTTTCGTCACAGTAGTCGTACTCGGCAACGATCTTGGACTTCACCTTTTGGTCGTGTTTCGGTGATTCGGCGAACAGGTCCGTCATCGTCAAACCGATCGCCGAAACGACGTCGGCGGTTTCACAATTAGCGTGGCAATATATGAGTACGCGGCCGTCGTCGCCCATCGAGATGGACAGCGACGCCTTGTTGTCGTCGTGCACAGGGCACCGACATTGCCAACCCTTGCTGGTTCGCGTGACATCTTTTAGGCGGTTAAGAACATCTTCTACGATCGTTGAGCTCATTTGGTCTCCTTCAATGACACTGTTTCCTATTCAAGACTCACAACTATCTCGGCAACGATGGATCCAATACCGGGGCAGCTGAACCGGGGAGATTCACAGATCCGCGTACCCACCATGCGATTTGATTGAACGACTTCGCCGCGAAGATGACTTCGCGGGTTCGTTACGCCAACGCCTGGACAGTCCAATTCGACGTGTGATCGAAAAACTTCGTTGACGTTGCCGATCGTCCAGGTGTGAGCGATCTCAAAGTAGACTGCCGCGATCAACGCGGCGTCGCTCCGTGCGGAGGCGGGAAGTTGTGCGGCCATTTCTCACCATTGCCAAAAAAACAATCTGACAATAGTCCGGCCGTGTTGCGTGGGAGTTGCGTTGTGAGAAGTGAATATGACTTGTTTTTAAGGCTCAACTATCAGTCTGTGTTGCGTTTCGTGTTGCATTGCACGGTTTTTCAGTCCCAATCATCCTCGCCGCGGTCGTCCTCGTCATAGGCCACGAGATCAGTGAGCCCTGTCTCGTCGTCCTTTTCCCAGTGTCCCTTTGGAATGTTGGACGAATCGCCGCGAGCCAACGCTGCAGCTGTACGATACATCATATCTCTGGACAAGGTAGACTTGTGGACCCCAACTTCATCGGCGACCCGGCTGTCAGGCCAATCGGGATGGCCCTGTACGAGTAACATGGCCTGAGCCAACCATTCGGCCTTCCGATTGGAGCGAGAACCAGTCGATGTTGCGCGCTCATCCGACGGCTTGTTGATACGTCCTTGTGGAGATTGCGCGTCGATTGCCTCGCTCTCAAGTCGGCTCGTTTGCTCGGCCAACAATTCCTCAATCGCATTGGCCGAATCTTCAAATAGGTTTGCACCACCGCAGAAGCCAAAGACGCCCGGGTCAAGATCATCGCCTGGTCTTGGGATGCTCGGCCGTATGCTAATCGAGCCACTCATGGCATCTTCTGTTCGAGACAACACAAACGTCAACCATTGCACCAGTGGTGTCGCTCCCGGTACGTCTGGCTCGTCCAACCGCCGAATTGCCTCCGCACCGATGGCGGCGATCGCATCAATCTTGCCCCGCGCGACACCGTCGCCGTGAACCATCACGGGTGTGGGGTGTTCGCCACTGTGCGTATCGAGGTTCATCTTTAACTCATCCCCTTGTGCGAAATACCCTCTGCACTCCATCGCCAGTTTCGTTAGTCGTTCAATTGCTAACCGCCTCTGTGTTTCACTCATGCGTATCACCGTCTCCGTGACGCCTGAAGAGAAAACGCGGCAACCGACCAGGCATATCGGAATCTGGTCGTAGGCGCACCAGCACCCGACGCCGGTCGCGAACAACGCAGTTTCGGCATCGTCGCCCAACCCACGTTTCCATTCAAGCCGAGTCGCATAACCCACCACATCGGCGATAGATCAAACTTGCCTCGATTCCAACACACATTTCCGTCGTCACGATGAGTCGCGATGACGTTCCTCCTTGAATTCCCCACAACCCAACCGCCCCTGCGCCCCGCTGTCGCGTCATCCTTGGTGTCCACGGCACATGTGCGTCGTGTTGAAGATGGACGCGTTGGTGGGCGTGTGGGGATCTTGTGGGGGGTGCTGTCGGAATCACGAACAGATCGATTGACTCTGAGTTTGTGATCGACAGATCTTGGATCGACACAAATTGTGGTCGATGCGCGCGGCTGCACGATCGGCCATGACTTTGATCTGTTCCTTGCTGAAGCGGTTGGGCGATGTTCGCGGTGAATTGAATGCTTACCCAGCTGGACGAGCAGCGTCCGAAACGAGATTCAGACGAGGATCAGGCTCTCCAAGGGTCAGCTGACGATGAGCCTGAGCAGATCATTCTGCGGGAGCCACGCACATTCGCGAGGGCCAGGTTGCTCAACGGGCAATTCACAACCTTGAACCACAACGGAGATCGACGTGGCTGACAGCTTGAAATCGACCGGCGGGTGAACGCGATGCGAACGTGCGTTGGCTTGTCTCGTCTTACGTCAACCGGTGGGTCGCGGTTTTCCACTCCCGAATGTAAGGCTCCCCGTATTGGACGCTCTTCGTAGTGTCGCACTAAAGTCGGATGAACGTTCGAGACCTCTACCGTGGCTCGGAAGTAACCAACTCTCGTCGAACATTCTTAAAATTGGTCAACGACATGACCTTCAAACGTTTAGGATCTCGCGTTCGACGCTCTTTCGGTACGTTCCACTTTGATACCGCGCGCCATATTCCTGGCCCGTCGACGTTCTCAAGAACTGTGACAGCCGAACGAACTCTTGACACAGTCATTGCCGATTGGCCAAATGTTAAAGGGAATTGTGCCCATGAAGACTTCGCTGAATTCTAGCTGTGCAGCTGAGTCGACGGCGCGCGAGACTACTCTTCTCTATCCGCGAATTCCAACTGAAACATCTCACGCAGCTGGTGGCTACGATCGCGAAGATCCGGTGACGTGAGATCTTCGTACGTCGTATAGCCGCCAGAATTCACGACAAACTCATTTCGGTACCACAGGTGGGCTTCGAATGGCGTGCCGAATTCTTGTGCAAGCTGCGATTGAATCTTAACGGCATCCTCTGGTGACACGGGCCTTGGTCCCACAACCTCGATGAGGACACGATTCACGTCATCATCTAGTTTGAAGTGCACGTGGATCGGAAGGACCTTCAGCGATTCTGAAACGATGCTTCGAATTCTTTGCTCATACTCCGAAATCTGGACAATTTCCGAATCGGCTGCATCGCGCCAGCTCGTCCACTCGACCAGGACGGGGCCTTTGCTGAATTCTAGGTGAGCAGAATTCACCCGCAGAAACAGTTTGAGCGCAGGATCTGCAAAACGAGATCGGAGTTCATCCTCCAAACTGACAATCTCACTTTTCGCCAGTCTCCGAATCGTGTTCACATACGCCACGAGCAGCCCCTCGCCGCGCGCCGTCTTACCGATGTCGACGTTTGTCAGTTCAAATCCGGGTTCATTGTCAAAGTGCTGGCGAATGATCTGCTCCGCCCAGGCCTCTTTGGCTTCCGGGCCGACTGCCCGATCGGTCAAAAAGCCACCGTCGAGGTCCGGCGCGGTGGCGTGCAGGGTGGATCCCACCGGTGTGACGTCTTTGGAAAGGATCGTCCGAACGACAAGATCGACTGGTACATCCAGTGCGTCTTCGAGTGCGTCTCGTATCTCAGTAACCCGGATCGATTTCAGAATTCTGGGCGACCGAACTGTGGTCAGAACCTCGATTCGCCCCTTACGGGAATTGTGAATGAATTCTTCGAGATCGGTCGTGTGGTCCTCGGCGAACTCGGTCATTAGCGTTTCATGAATGCTGCGTTTGACGAATCTCCATTCCATGATTTGCAACAGTGAGTTCGTGAGGATCAGTGATAGAACGGCGAAGGCCGCCACCGCTGCACCGTACCGCCGTGCGAAGCCGCGCCAGCTGGCGACATGAGTTGGTCGCACCAGCCCTGTCAAGCTGAACGTCAACAACGCGACGATGAGGATCGACACCAGGTTTGCCAGGAACAACAACAAGGCACCTGCTGCACCGGACCAGGCCCCAAGCGACAGGCACATTCCACACGTAGAGAGCGGAGGGACAATGGCTGTGGCGATTGCGACTCCAGGCAGCGCGGGGCTAATCCGTTCGTCGACGAGGGCATAAGCGCCCGCGAAGCCGGCAAATACCGCCACTAGCAGGTCGATGAGGTTCGGCTGCGTTCTGGCCAACATCTCCGCTGTGGCTTCTCCCGCTGTCCACGGAACCAGACCGGCCAGGTAAGCGGCGGTGATTGCCAGGATCGCTCCCCCGATTTCGGCGAGCGCTGCTCTGCCGAGCAATTTCAGATCGCCCAGCAACATGCCGAGCGCGATTCCGAAAATCGGCATCATCAACGGTGAGACGAGCATCGCGCCGATGATGACAGCCGAGCTGTTAGCGGCCAGACCGAAAGAGGCAATCATCGCCGACGTGATCAACAGGAGGTAGAATCGTCGATGCGTCTGCGACCCGACCGTGATCTCTTCGACAACGGTCCGAGCCCGAGCGGGGGAAACCTGAGAGATGTGGAACATTTCCAGAGTCCCTTCGAGTAGACGATGGGGGACTCCGTTCGAGAATCGGGCACTCCTTCACTTCTTCGCTTCGTACATTTGAAGCAGTGTCATCTCGTTAGTCAATCTGAATCGTCCCCATTTCGAGTACCAGGGGTACGCGAGTTCCGGTTAGGCAATATGTCTTAGGCTGGCGGTCGGCTAAAGCACTGAAAACACCCGCACATCACAAGTACAATGGTTCGTTCTAAGTTTCCAATCGTTCTCCCTGCGCGCGTGTCGGCTGATGGACAAGGGACTGCGCCTACCACGTTTCGCGCGGTACAATGTCATCTCCCGCCCTATTTTTCATAAATAACAAGATCGCAACCATGACTTTTTGCAAACGTATTCTTAGTCTGTTGGCATCGCTGCTTGGGCTTATCGGCGGCGTCGGATGCATTGCGGCGATCGCTGGTGTTTGGATCATCAATGCACGGTTGAGCGACACAACAGAGACCGTGTTCGGAACAATTGATGGGTCGCTTGTCGACATTCAAGAACGGGTTGCCCAGACGCAGAATCGCGTCGAAGGGTCGAAGATTACGACCGAGGGCATGGAGAAGTCCCTCAGGGACTGGACCAAACGGGAAGTTGGCGAACGACTGGCACTGCGACTTGAGGTCGCAGAAAAGACCGAGCGGCTAGCGTCGGCCTTACAACAAGCAGACGATTGGCTGGATGTCTCGGAATCCTCCGTCGAACTTGTGAATCAGGCACTTTCGATCGGAAGGTCGACCGGCGCACCGATGGAAAACACGTCGGTCGATGGGCTGGTCGACGATATCGCAACCTTGCGAATTCAGTTAGCTGAAGCGACCGAGCTTGTCGCGAGAGTCCAGGAACTCACTGGGGAAGCGGGCGAGGAGAAATCGCTGAAAGAGCAGATCGAGAAATCCGTTCAGGTGACCTTACGCCTCATTGCAACATTCGGTTCAGTCACCTCCCGCTTAGAGTCATTTGAAGGTAGATTAACCAAGACGCGGAAAGACGTGCCACAGCTGAAGGCCACGACACTCCAGTGGATTCTGGTCGTGGCGATCGTACTTACATTGTTTCTGGCCTGGATGGCAGCCGGCCAAATCGCGTTATGCCTTCTCGCCTGGAAATCCTTTCGCCGTACGTGGATGCCATCAAGAGAATCTACTGTCCCGATCGCTTCGTAGGATGCCGTATGCCTGTCAGACCCAGTCGTGGCTACGGCACACCCCAATCTAATGGCGCCGGCCGACAATGTCCGCTTTGATCGACTCAATCTGCTTCTCAAGAATCATGAGACACTAAGCGTGACATTAGTAGTGAGAGAAGTGAATCCGAGGAGGTTTGCGGAATTCTCGGGGCGGATTGAGCGATTCAGAAATCACATGAGTTGCCCGTACCGCGACCTGACCCAAAAAATGGACCATCGACGGTGCGATTCACGAAACGGTGGGCGCACATCCAGGCCAACTTTTTGGATCGGCTGACCTTTCCTCGTGCCATGCGGCATCGGTCGCTGACAACGCTGCGTAAGAAGTTCGTTATGATTGACGTTCGGTCAACAAATTCGCATCGTTTGTTTTTGCTATGGAGTGAGCATCGCGTTAGCATTGCAACTCTGTGAGCCTGGTTCGGCTGCTGACTCAATCTCAACGAGAAACATCGGTAAGAGGGGAAAGACAATGACGAAGCTGCAGATTCTCGGTGTGTCTGTTCTGGTCCTTATGATGGGGGCTCCAAACCTAACGGCTCAAAGGAGAGGAGGTGGGGTGGCCCGCAGCGGGATGAGAGGTGCCGCGGTCGGTGGCCTTTTCGGGGGCAGTTCAGGAGCGCGAAAGGGCGCCAAAGCGGGCGTTGCTGTCGGTGTTACTAGAAATGTCGTTGACAGGTCCCAGCAACGCAGAGCTGTGGATTCAGAAGCCCAGGCACGGGCGCAATACCAAGCCAGTGCAGAATACCAGAGTACTCAACGTTCAAACTTCCATGAAGCGCCGCCCCAAGTGTTGGGGGCATCGCCATCGATGATTGAAGCCGTCATTCGAAGGGATGGGAAGCCCGTACTTGGCATCAGTTATCCATCCGATTGGAAGCAAACGCCGGGAGACCACCGTGTTTCCGCTGTCAGCTTAGACGGACAGGTTTGGTCGGTGATTGCCACACTGCATGATGTCAAAGACAAGGAAGCTGGAATCGCGAAGATTAAGACAGGGCTCGCAAACTACCTGCAGGACATCAAATATGACGAACTGACCAAGTCGCAACGAGGTGCACTCGTCGTTACTGGAACTGGAAAAGGGAAGAAGGCCGGAGTCGATGTGGTTTTCGCGGCGGGCGTCTTCGATTCGGGCAAGGAGCGACTTTCGGGAGTAGCTTTCATTGTCGATGCAAGCATTGAAGAGAATTATAAAGAAACCGTTCGTGTCATCGCCCAGTCCATTCGCGTCGAGAAGGACTTCGCGGAGAAGGTTCAGACATCGCAGAATTAGCTCGTAGGGAATGAACATCGGTGTTCCAATGTTCGAATACCTGATGTTGCTACCTTCGGTGTCATTTGTGAGTAAGGCCCGTGGGGCCCTTCGTGGGGCCTGCGGGCCTTTCCACTTGCCGTTCGAGTTCCGCCACCCAGCACGAAGCCAGGCACGTACGACACGCTCCGGTGAGTGCCAGAAACTCAATCGATTTTTCGCTCGTGTCATGGTTCGACGCGTATTTGAAACACTCAATTGACCTGCCACGGTCTCAGCAATCGGGGCCAGAGTCTTTGCTGCCGCTGATTTCAGGGCGAAGACTCCTCTCACAATTCCGACGATCGTCAATATCGGCCCCCCAGGCTTGGATGAGTGGCTACGGGCAGTGGAATCAGTAGCTCATCAGGTCCGATTATGACGATGCTTCTGCATGTATCATGCCTTGATTCCACCAATTACGTATCAGAGCGATTCAATGACTTCTCACTACAAGCTGCCTCTCGTTACCACATTTGTGTTGCTGCTGTTGCCACCCGTGCTTCGGGCTGAGAATCCGACAAGCTGTTGCACAAACGAATCCGCGTGCGGAGAAGCCGACGGCTGTGGTTCCTTGTTCTCCGAGAATTGCAGCGATGGATTCCTTGACTCGCTTGGAATCGATGTCAGCGGCTACATGCAACACAGCATCAATACGAATAGCCGTAATCCAAGGAATCCCCCGACGGGGGCTGGCAACTGGCCAGGGGCCGGCTGGACGTATCGTAACGACGAGTACATGCTGAACCGGATGTACCTGTCGCTTACGCGCACGCCGGACACAAGCTGTGGGCGGTGGGATATTGGTGGGGCGGTCGATGTCCTGTATGGCACCGACTACCAGTTTCTGCAATCTCGCGGACTGGAAACCCACGATGATTTCACGAACAAGTGGAACAGCGACAATGGCTCGGGTCTGTTTGGTAAAGGATTGATGGGCCTCGCTCTTCCGCAAGCGTATCTTGAGATCGCGAACGAGAACGTGTCTGTTAAACTCGGCCACTTTTACCACCCATTGGGTTTTGTTCGCTTAGACTTATCGGGTGCGCAGATTGGGAATACGGGCACATATTCACTCTTCTATGCCGAGTTTTTGCCGGTGACTGGCGGCATGGCGGACTTGAAGCTGACCGACCAAGTGACAATCACAGGCGGTCTCCATCGTGGAAGTGGAAACTGGTCCGACAACAACGACAACATCAACGGTTTCGTGGGAGCGAATTGGACGAGCGCCGACGGAAACACCTTGCTGATGTACAAAGGCGACGTTGGCGCTGAGGACGATGCCGGAGCCAACGATCAATACATTCAAAGCATCGTGTTCGAACAAAAGTTCTGCGAACGTTGGGCCTACATCTTTCAGTCCGACTATGGTTACGTCAATAACGGCGCTCCCAGCGGCGGAGATGCGACGTTCTACAGCCTCATCAACATGATCGGATACCAATTCACTGAGAAGCTGCACGGCGGCATTCGCTACGAATGGTTCGACGACGTTGACGGAAGCAGAGTCGCGCCCGCACCTGGACCCGGCGTCTGGAACGCTATCGCAACAGGAGGAACGTACAAAATCTGTCCCAACCTGTGGTTGCGGCCGGAGGTGAGATGGGACTGGTTCGATGCCGATTCCGGCGTAGCACCAGGACCGTTTAAGAACGGCACCGAACGTAGTCAATTCTTGGCGTCGTTCAGCGTATTCCTGTTCTTGTAATGCCAAATGCCATTAGATTCATTCGTAATCCACCCAACGCGACTCGGCAACGCACATCAACACCTTCGCATGTTCGAAGCGGAGAACGTTGATCCAATCACTTGGGTGGCTGGTACGGATCCGGCGCACCGGTCGGGACCGGCGGATGCTTCTTCAGCGACGCAACATGCTCTTCCAACTGAGGCAGCCCCGCTCTCAGTACCCAGGTATGCGGGAACAGTACGTTATCCCGTTCATAGGGGTCATTGATAAGGTTGTAGACTCTTGGCATGGTGTATTCGCGCAACACACCATTCCACCCATCTTGCTCCTTGAAGTGAATTTTCCAGTCACGCCACTTCACACCGAAGATATCGTTTCCCATGTAGACAACGAAGCCGTCCCGTCCCGATTTTTTCCTGTTTCCCAAAAGAAAATCGGTGACGTCAATTCCGTCCATGACGCGATCTTTAGGAATCGTTCCTCCGGCAATCTTGGCAAATGTCGGGAACAGATCCATTTCATGCACGATCTCGTCGCTCACGCTCCCCGCTTTGATCTTTCCCGGCCAGCGAACGGCAAACGGCACACGCAGAGCCCCCTCGTATCCAGTAAAGAGGCTGGAGCGCCACGGCCCTGCCGTACCATGTACGGCGGTTTCCACGGTCAACGAAGTCTCGCCGGTACTCAGCGATTCTGGACCATTGTCTGCGGTGAAGATAACGATCGTGTTCTCCGCGATGCCCAGATCATTAATGGTGTCGAGCAACTCGCCGACGTAGCTGTCGATCTGCATGAGCAGATCGCCCCATGCTCCTCTTCCGGATTTCCCTTTGAAGTCCGGATGGGGAATGGTCGGGAAATGGGTCGCCGTGTAGGGAAGGTAGATGAAGAATGGTTTCTTTGCCCGGGTTTGCTTCTTCATGAACTCGATCGCCCGGTCGGTCAGGTCTCGATCGATCAGTGGGCGGTATTCCACGTCATAGACCCGTGCCTTCTTCGGAGCACTACCTTTTACCGCATCCAGCACATACGGCTCTGGCAGACCGCTCTCCGCAAATCCCTGAAGAGACGTATAGGCAGATTCGTCAGTGGTATTTGGAATGCCATACCATTCATCGAATCCCTGATCAGTTGGAAATCGCCCCTCTGTTCGACCCAAATGCCATTTGCCATACATTCCGGTGGCGTAGCCCGACTCGGAGAGCATCTCGGCCATCGTGACTTCCCACTGCACCAGACCATAAACTCCTTCGCCAAGCGGGACGGTTCCATTGCCGCTTCGAATCGCGAAGCGACCAGTCATGATCGCGGAACGTGACGGCGTGCATTGGACTTCGACATTGAAGTTCGTCAAGCGGAGGCCATCGCTCGCCAATTGATCGAGTCGCGGTGTCGCCGCGCCTCGAATAATGCCACCCCCGTTAAATCCAGGTTC
>Ga0315336_1000229_pt1 | contig 214304 bp, 173 predicted proteins | sample ASW5metaG_FD_204512 | JGI IMG/M metagenome (GOLD analysis project Ga0315336, IMG submission 204512) | Ammonia-oxidizing marine archaeal communities from Monterey Bay, California, United States - ASW #5 | ecosystem: Environmental > Aquatic > Marine > Intertidal zone | place: USA: California...
AACCCAAAACCAAAAGCCCAAACGATACCTAAAAGGTCCCGTCAAACGCATAGCTTAAGAAATCAATGCGTTCAACGGCGCTGCCGCCGCCCACGCATCTCTTCCATCAATCACAATGTCAAAGAACAGTACGGTCCACGTGCTTTCAGATTCTGTCTCGCCAACATTGCCGCAAAGCAAAACCGGCGCTCAAAACAGCACCCAACAAGTCCGGAGACCACTTCCAAACCAATGTCATGAAACGCAACGGCTCACTATAGCGCCGCCTCTGGCACACAGCAAACACAATCTCCTGCAAACCAGCGAAAGGCTCGCCGTCCACGACGCCGAGAGAAATGCCGGCCTGAAGCGGCAATGTCAAGCGTTTCCTGTGAGAAATCGACAAAAAGGCCTGGCTGCCGGAATGAGACGGTCGATCGCATCAGAACTGCCTGTTGTGTCCGTGGTAAAATTATTCGATTAAGACTAAATACACCGGCGATCGGTGACCATGCTCCGAGGTCTGGGGCAAAAAATGCTGGGATAAAATCAGCCATGGCAAATCCTCCGACAATCGGATTGGCACTCGGTTCGGGCGTCGCCCGCGGCTGGGCCCATATCGGCGTGATCAAAGCCTTGTCGGAGGCTGGCGTCCGTCCCGATATCATTTGCGGCACGTCGGTCGGCGCCTTGGTCGGCGGCATGTATCTCGCCGGCAAACTGACCCTGCTTGAGGAATGGAGCCGCACCCTCACCCGGGTCACCTTGTTGCGCTATTTCGATTTCCAGCTTGGCGGCGGCGGCCTGATCGCCGGCCGACGGCTGCAGAAACTGCTCGACGACAATCTCAAGGGGCTGGCGATCGAGGATCTGGACCGGCGCTTTGCCGCCGTCACCACGGAACTCGCCACCGGCCACGAAATCTGGGTGCAGCAGGGCTGCATGGTCGACGCGATCACCGCGTCCTACGCCTTGCCCGGCGTGTTTCCGGCGACCAAAGTCGACGGCCGCTGGCTGGTCGACGGCGCCCTTGTCAATCCGGTCCCGGTGTCGGTCTGCCGGGCGCTCGGCGCGCGCCTGGTCATCGCCGTCAATCTCAACGCCGACGTATTCGGAAAAGGCAACGTTTCCGGCGAAATATCCGACGATTCTACCGCCTCGGATATCCTCAACCACATGGACGGAGAGGGCAAACGCAAGACCCGCCGGCTATCGCCCGGCGCCCTGGTGATGCGCCAGATCTTCGGTCACGGCAAGAACGCGCCAAGCATTTTCTCGACCATGGTCGGCTCGCTCAACATCGTCCAAGACCGCCTGTCGCGCAGCCGCATGGCCGGCGACCCGCCGGACGTCTCGATCGCGCCGCGCCTTGGCCATGTCGGATTGTTGGAATTCAACAAAGCGGAGGAAGCCATCGCCGAAGGCGTCGACGCCACCAAATTGGCCCTGCCAAAGCTGATCGACGCGTTGGCCGTGCTGAGTTAATCCTTAGCCGGCAACGGCAACTGCAAGTCCTGCAAGAGCGCTTCCGGCAAGACAACATCCTTAGGTGTCGAGACGTCGATGGCATAGGCGATCGCTGCGCCGCCTACAACGGCATAGACCGCCATCGTCCGCCAGCCAAAATCGTCGAAGCGAAAGCGCCACTTCAACCGCGCCGCCCGCACCACCATCAACAAAGCCATTATGGCGACGGCCGAGACCGCCCAATAGACGACCAACGATACGCTCACGGCCGGCGACCGAAGCAAACAGCGCGCCGCCGCATTTCAATCTGCGCCCGCGGCCATGGCATCAATAGCGTCCCCTTCCATCCGGTAAGGCAGCCATTCCTCCATGTGGTTGATACCGATGCGGTGGTAGAACTCCCGTGTCGGATTCCAATGCAGGACCCATAAATCGACGCGCCGGCAATCCCGCGCCTTGGCGATGCGCGCGATCTCGGCGATCAAGCGACGGCCGAGCCCAAGGCCGCGCGCCCGTTCTTCGACGAACAGATCCTCGACATAGAGGCCGGGCCGACCCTCCCAGGTGGAAAAATTGTGGAAAAACAGCGCAAATCCAACGGCCGCCCCCGCGTTCTCCGCCAGCAGAACCTCGAATATGGGGCGCGGGCCGAAGCCGTAGCGGCGAAGATCGGCTTCGGTCATACGCACAGTCTCGACCGGCTCGTTCTCGTAGACCGCGAGCGCGCGCACCAAACGTAGGATGTCCGGAATATCGGCTTCCGTGGCCGCTCGAATACGTTGTTCGCTCATAGCACACCTCTTTGCTGCGACGCCGTTGTGTGTTGTGGACCCTAGGCCCCTGTCGGTTGTTGTAGCGCAGCCCAAGGCCGCTGTCTCGGTCTAGTTTTTTTTGCGCTACCCTACGCCTTGTCGAATACGCAGCACCCGGAGTATCATACCGCGATATTACGCAGCATGTAGCATCGTCAAACGCCGGAGGAAGTCTTGAGCGAAAAGACCGACAGCGTGGTCATCGGCGCCGGCGTTGTCGGGCTCGCGGTCGCCCGGGCCTTGGCGCGATCCGGCCGCGAGGTGGTCGTGTTGGAAGCGACCGGCCTGATTGGCTCGGCCACCAGTTCGCGCAATTCCGAAGTCATCCATGCCGGCATTTATTATCCGACCAACAGCTTGAAGGCCTCGCTATGCGTCGCCGGAAAGCATGCACTCTACGATTATTGCGCAAGCCGCAACGTTGCCCATCGCCGCATCGGCAAACTGATCGTTGCCTCCGAGCCCGACGAGCTCGCCACGCTCGACACTCTACAGCGCCAGGCGCTGGCCAACGGCGTCGCGGATCTCCGGTTCTTAAGCGCCGCGGAAGTCAAAACATTAGAGCCTGAACTAAATGCCGTCGGCGCCTTGTTGTCGCCGTCCACCGGCATCATCGACAGCCACGGCCTGATGCTCGCCTACCAGGGCGAGGCCGAAGCCGCCGGCGCAATGATCGCGTTTGAAACGCCGGTCCTGGGCGGCGCCATTGAGGATCGGGCCATCGTCGTGGAAACCGGCGGGGACGCACCGATGCGGCTCAAATGCCGTCACCTTGTCAATGCTGCCGGCCTGACCGCGCAAGCGGTCGCCACGCACCTCGAAGGTTTTCCGCGGTCCGCCATTCCGCCCAGCCATCTCGCCAAAGGCAATTACTACGGTCTGAGCGGCCGCGCCCCGTTCCGCCACCTAATCTATCCGGCACCCGTACCCGGCGGCCTCGGTGTCCACATAACCGTCGACTTGACCGGCCGCGGCCGCTTCGGCCCGGATGTCGAATGGATCGACGAGATCGACTACACCGTCGACCCGGGTCGCGCCGATGCCTTCTACGCCGCCGTCCGGCGCTACTGGCCAGGCTTGCAGGACGGGGTATTGGAACCGGACTACGCCGGCATCCGACCCAAGCTTACGGCCGCCGGCGAGCCGGCCGGCGATTTCGTGATCCAGGGTCCGGCGGTCCACGGCATCGACGGTCTGGTGAATTTATTTGGCATCGAATCTCCGGGGCTCACGGCCTCGCTGGCGATCGCCGACCGGGTGCTGGACTATCTCGAATTAGCTGCTACCGGCTAGCGCCCGGCTCACGCCCGCGATTTGATCGTCGACGTCGATCTTGACGATGGACGTCACTTCAAAGTCGCGGTCTTCAAAGGTGTCGATGTCCGGATGGCCTTCACGGTGCGCCGCAATCGCCGTGTCACGCGCCTCCACCAGTGCCGCAATCTGCGGTTGAAACAACGCCACCATCGCCGTCAGCCAACGGTTGACCGGCCAGGACGGCCCGGCGTGATCGATGATGAAGCGATCCGCCAGGGCGACAACGTCGGAACCATTGAACCAGTTCTCACCCGTGACCCAGCGGTTGGTCGTGAACAGATGGGTCGGAAAGCCGTGCTTATCCATCGAAATCGCGATGACATGACAGATGACGTCGTCACCTGTCGGCCATTCCTCCTCGCCGGTCTGGGCAATCGGCTGAATAATCTCCGGCATACCGTCTCGGCGCACGAAGGTATGGAAGTGGCCATGCTCGCCGGTCTCGGAACGGTGGGCGTGATAGTAATATTGCGAATGCGTCTCGTTATCGAAGATGTCGCCCTTCGGGTAATGATCCCATTCGTAGAAGGTGCCCTGCTCGCGCAGAATTTCGCCGACGATGTTGGCATCAGCTTTTTGCAGAACCCGATAGCATTCCAGAACCTCAGCGCCCGCGGCCGCCATCTTCTGCAGACGCTCCAGCGGTATGTCTTCCAGTTCAATCTTGTTCATGGCTAATGTCATACCTTTAATGTCACGCGACTGGCCGATAGCTGAGGCCCCATTAACCTACTCCCGCACTAATCGGAATCCGATCAATATATGCTTGATCGTGACCGGCCGGGAATGGCGTGCCGCGGCCCGGCAAACGCCGCAGCCCTTGTCATCCCACGACCCGCCTTTGACGATCCGACGGTTCGGGCCGGCCGGCGTCGCCGTCCATTCGAACACTTGACCGGCCATGTCAAGCACGCCGTAGGGGCTGGCGCCAGTTACAAAGCGCCCGACGGGCAGCGTGTCGAACGGGCCGCGATCGTGGCTGTTTAAGCGGGCCGGGTCGTAGTCGAGCCCCCAAGGGAACCAGCGGCCGTCGGTCCCGCGCGCCGCCTTCTCCCACTCCGCCTCCGTCGGTAACCGCCAGGTTGCCCCGGTGCCAGCGCTCAGCCAGAGAGCGTAGGCCGCGGCATCGGCATAAGCGACGAGAACCACCGGATGGTCCCGGCGGCCGTCTGGTATGCGGCCGCCTTTCCAGGCATGTCGGCGGCTTCGTTCATAGGGGTGCACTAACCCATAGCCCTGCCATGTCGCCCTGTCGACGTCGGGCGCGGCCCGGCCGGTGGCGCGAAGGAAGTCGGCATATTGCGCGTTGGTAATCAAGGTCTTGGTAATGGAAAATCGGGGCAAGCTGTGACTGGCATAGGGAAATTCATCCTCGTACCAGCGCTGCTGACGGGTCACCTTGTGGCCGTAGGCGGCCTCGTCCAGTCGGTATGCCGCTTCGCGCTGCGGCCGTCCCGACCCCCTCATATACGGCCCTGCCGGTATGTCGATCACGGTCGGCAAAGCCGGGCTCTGGGCGCTCGCCGGAATAGCGGCTGCTGCAGAGCAAATCATCGCGGCGATCGCCGATGTCCATAAAATTTGCCGAATATTTGTCGCCATGGCCCCAGGATATAGGGTGTCGCCTCATGCCGTTAAGCCCGGCCTCACCGACTTGTGAGACGCTGTGACATTTAACAAACATTAACGCCGTGGCGGCATAATGGATGTTCCAGGGGCGGTGCTTCGCGCTACTAAATTTCGGATCGAACTTCATGACAATGTTGGGCAAATTTTCTCGACGTATTCGCCAGCTCAATTTGCTGTTCAATCCGCCCACCGAATTGCGCCGTCGGCACAAGCGCCATGCCATTGATTTTGAAGTGGAAGTAACCGTCGGCGGCCGAAGCACGAAACGCCGGGCGGTTGACGTTTCCCCCGGCGGCATTCTGGTGACGCCGGTCATTAATGCCGAGCTTCGCGAAAGCGTCCGGGTAACAGTAAACGGCCTGCTCACCGACACGCCAGCGCGCGTCGTCGGCCTGCGGCCGGAAACCACGGCGCTTCAGTTCGAATCCGATGCCCATGGCGCGGTGTTGACGGCCTGGCTGCTGGAAACCACCGGCACCGCTCCGGCCCAGTAATCTGGAACCGCCGCGGCCGCTATTCCTTGTCCTGATAGATCCGGACGATCCGGTCCAGCATGGCCAACGCCTCGTCGCGTGGGCGCTGGAAGGTGTTGCGGCCGATGATCGAGCCGTTGCCGCCACCGTCGCGAATGGCCCGGGCATCTTCATAGACACTGCCCTCGCCTTTCTTGGCACCGCCCGAGAAGACAACGATCCGGCGGCCGTTGAAGGCGGCCTGCATGATATGGCCGACTCGAGCCGCCTGGTTTGATAGGTCGACCGATTCTGCCTTATAGACTTTTTCGGCCTCGCCTTGCTCGAGATGGTCCGACGGTAATTTTACTTTGATGATGTGGGCGCCAAGCAACGCCGCCATATGGGCGGCATAGGCCGCGATATCCATGGCGGTTTCACCGGCCTTGCTGACATCGCCGCCGCGCGGATAGGACCAGACAACAACAGCTAAACCGCAGGATTTGGCTTCCTCCGCCATTTCGCGGATTTCTTCCATCATGTCGTAGGAGGTATCCGAGCCCGGATAGATGGTGAACCCGATGGCGGCACAGCCCAAACGCAAGGCGTCATCGACCGAGCCGGTGATCGCTTGGTCCGGCGCCGCGGCGCCTGGGAAAAGCGAATTCGCGCTGTTCACTTTCAAAATAATGGGGATTTGACCGGCGAAGGTATCGGCGCCGGCCTCGACCATGCCGAGCGGCGTCGCAAAAGCGTTAAGGCCCGCGTCGATTGCCAGCTGGAAATGATAATGCGGATCATAGGCCGGCGGGTTCGGCGCAAAGCTTCGCGCCGGACCATGCTCGAATCCTTGGTCAACCGGCAGGATGACCATCTTGCCGCTGCCACCGAGGCGGCCATGCATCAGGATGCTGGCCAACTTGGCCTTGGTTCCCGGACAATCGCTCTCGTAATTGGACAGAATCTGTTTGACTTTGCGGCTGATTTTCATCGAATTCGAACCCTCGGTATTGTGAGACGCCTAGGAACTAGGATTTGCCGGTCGGGATTGTTTGGTAACGCCTGGCGACGGCAAGATTACCCCGATTCCGGGATGCGCGACAATCGGTGAAACGTAATCCATTGCAAGTTCCAAATGTCTATCGGTCAAAGCAATCTATTTCAAATTTCCTAACGCCTGAACGTAACCAAGGGGTTAACGCCCCATGACCGAGCCGCAATAAACGGCAAATTCCTGCCGCTCCTTATTGACGCGACGGCGCGTTGTCGACTTGGATGCATTGATTAAATGATGAGCCAGGCCCATGACCAATTCATCCACATTCGATTTGCACCCACAGCTGGCGCGCGATTGTCTGCCCGTCGACGACTGGCCGCTTTGCCGGCTGTTGCTGATGAACGATCGGCGCTTTCCCTGGTTGATCCTGGTGCCGCGGCGCGCGGCAATTGGTCAAATTCACGAGCTTACGGCGGCCGATCAGCAAACCTTGATGTCCGAGATCCACCGAGCCAGCGAACGCCTGCTCGCCGCGACCGGACTGGCGCGGGTCAATGTCGCGGCCCTCGGCAACAAGGTGGCGCAACTCCACGTTCATGTCATCGCCCGCCACGACCAGGACGCCGCGTGGCCCGGCCCGGTCTGGGGCCACGGCCAGGCGAAAGCCTATGAGCCATCAGCGGCCCAAGCCTTGATCGAAAAATTGCTGTAATCAACGAAAGGATCCTCTCATGACGGAAAAAGTTGCCCTTGTCGCCGGGGTTGGACGCGGTACCGGCGGCGCAGTTGCCCGGCGCCTCGCGGCAGGCGGCTACCGGGTCGCATTGGTTGCCCGGTCGGAGAGCCGCATGAAGGAATTCGAAGCCGAGTTGCCGGGCAGCCTGGCGTTGCCCTGCGACATCACCGATCCGGAAGCGCTCGACGATATGCTCGCGCGTTGCCGCAAAGAGCTGGGCGAGCCGGAGGTTGTGGTGCACAACGCCGCCCGCGGCTCGTTTGGCAATTTCATGGAAATCGATCCCGCCGACATGGCGACCAATTTTTCCGTCAACACCATGAGTCTGCTGTATCTCGCCCGCGCTGTCGCGCCGGCCATGATCGAACGCCAAGCCGGTGCCATCCTTGTCACCGGCAACACCTCGGCTTGGCGCGGCATCCCGAGTTTTTCCGGCTTTGCCCCGACCAAGGCGGCGCAACGCATCCTGGCCGAATCGATCGCCCGGGAACTCGGACCCAAAGGCATTCACGTCGCTTATGTGGTCATCGATGCGATGATCGACCTGCGCTGGGTCCGCCGCCGCAACCCGGATATCCCCGACGAGCGGTTCGCCAATCCCGACGACATCGCCGAGACCGTCTATCAAGTCGCCCATCAACCGAAGAGCGCCTGGTCCTTCAACGTCGAGGTCCGGCCGTTCTCCGAACCCTGGTAACACCCGCAATCTTGCTCTAGCTTACGGCTGCCGAAACACAGGGAGAACGACAATGCAAGCGCCCGAACCACGGGTACCGCCGATGAGCGACGCCGAGCTTGGCGACGCCGAAATGGACGTGCTGGCCAAGGTCGGCGACAAGAACCTCAACATCATGCGCACCCTGGTGCACCACCCGAAGCTGTTGAAGCGCTGGCTGGTGTTCGCCAATCATGTGTTGTTCAAGTCGAGCTTGCCGCCGCGCGACCGGGAAATTCTGATCCTGCGGATCGGTTGGCTCTGCAAGGCGCCCTATGAGTTCAGCCAACATGTCCAGATCGGCAAGCGCGTCGGCATGACGGACGCCGATATCGACCGCATCAAGGCCGGTGCCGATGCCGAGGGCTGGACGTCGATCGAATCCCAGTTGATCCGGGCGACGGACGAACTGCACGCCAACGCCCAACTGTCCGACGACACCTGGCAGGCGCTTGCCGAACACTACACCACCGAGCAAGTGATCGACCTGGTATTCGCCGTCGGCAACTACAATCTCGTGTCCATGGCACTCAACACATTTGGCGTACAGCTTGACGCGCACGTGCCGAACGCCATGGGCTGAGGAGCCGATCGTGAACGAAGTTTCCTTGTCCCGGGTAATCGCCTATTGGGCCGACCGCGATCCGGACGCGCCGGCCATTTCCCATGACGACGTAAGCGTGACACGGGCCGAACTGGACCGGCGCACCAATCGACTGGCCCGCGCGTTCGAGAAGCTGGGCGTCGGCCAAGACGATTTCGTCACCATTGCTTTGCCCAACTGTTTGGCGTTCCTCGAATCCGTCATCGCCACCTGGAAGGTCGGAGCGACGCCGCTGCCGGTTTCCTATCGCCTGCCGGCCTTGGAACGCGATCAGATCATCGAGATCGGCCAACCGACGCTGGTGGTCGGCGCCGATCCCGGCAGCCATGGCGACACGGTCTGTGTGCCCGTGGGCTTCGAACCGGATGCCGCCCTGTCCGATGCGCCGTTGCCCGAACGAACCGCGCGCTATTGGAAGGCGATGACGTCGGGCGGCAGCACCGGCCGGCCGAAACTGATCATCTCCGAGGAACCCGCGGTAGCGGACCTGGAAGAGGAGAAACTCGGCTTTGTGCCCAACCTCACCAACTTAGTGCCCGGCCCGCTCTACCACAACGGTCCCTTCATCTTCGCCCTGTTGGGGCTGCGCAAAGGCCATCATGTCATCATCACGTCGCGGTTCGATGCCTCGGAAACCCTGCGGCTGATCGAAGAAAACGGCGTCGAAATGATGTATTTGGTGCCGACCATGATGCAGCGCCTGCTGGCGTTGCCGGAACAAGAGCGGGCGCGCCGCGACGTCGGCTCGCTCAAAGTCGTCTGGCACATGGCCGCACCCTGCCCGCCCTGGGTCAAGGAGGCGATGATCGAATGGTTCGGCGGCGAGGTGTTGTTCGAGCTCTATGGCGGCACCGAGGCGCAGGGATATACGGTCATCACCGGCACCGAATGGCTAACCCGCAAGGGTTCCGTCGGCAAACCGACCGAGGGCTTTCGCATGAAAGTCGTCGACGATGATGGTAAGGAACTGCCGGCCGGCGAGATCGGCGAAATCTTCATGCTGCCGGAAAGCGGACAGGGTTCGACCTATCACTATGTCGGTGCCGAGGTCCGCGATATGGAAGGCGGCTGGGAGTCGCTCGGCGACATGGGATACATGGACGAGGACGGCTACTTGTTCCTGACCGACCGGCGGACCGACATGATCCTGTCGGGCGGCGCCAATATTTATCCGGCGGAGGTTGAGGCGGCGATCGATGCCTGCCCCGGCGTGCGCTCGTCAGCGGTCATCGGGTTACCCGACCAAGACATGGGCAGTCTTGTGCACGCCATCGTCGACGCGCCCAACGGCGACGTCACCGAAGAACGTCTGCTGGTGCATCTCGCCGACAGCCTGGTGCGCTACAAGATTCCGCGGACCATCGAATTCGTCACAGAGCCGGTGCGCGACGATGCCGGCAAAACCCGGCGAACGGCGCTGCGCGCGGCCCGGATGCGGGCGTGAGCGGCGCTACGATCGTTGCAGCAACAAGGTCGCCAGGCCGATCACCGCCATACCTATGGTGACCGAAACGGTCGGCCAACCGGCACCGGCCACGCCTTCCATGATCGCCACCAAGGCCGGTGTCAGATAGGTGTAGGCCATGACCTTTGCCGGCACCAGACGAACGCTGGCGTACTTGGCGATGGAAAAGGTGATCGCCGTTGGAAAGATCGCGAGATAAACCAAGCCGCCGTAAGTCGAGGACGGCACCGCCGCCCAATTCGCCTTCAACATGGCCGGTGTCGCGACGACACCCAACAGGACGGTGCCGATCAGCAATACCCAAAACGTCATGGTGAGCGCCGTCTCGCCACGGTGCAACTTTTTTACCAATGGCGAATAGGCGGCGAAAGCGGACGCGCCAATGAAAAACAACACCTCGCCACGGCCGATCCTCAAGCCGAGCAAGGCCGTCAACGAGCCGTCGAAGACCACCCAAATTGCGCCCGCGGCGCCGACGATCAAACAAGTGAACTGCCAGAAGTCGATACCGGAACGCAGCAATATGTAACCGATGCCGGCGCTGATCAGCGGCGCCAGGGTGAAAACAGCACCGGCCCTGACCGGTGTCGTCCAACGCAGCGCCCAGAACATCAGCACGAAGAAAATCACCAGCGACAGGCTGATCAAGCAATAGCGGCCAAGGCCGCGCCAACCGGGCCGGCTCAATTGGCCCGACGTCAGCATCAAGCCACAGAATACGACTGTCGCAATGGTGAAGCGCAGAAACGTCAACAGTTCAGGAGCGAGACTATCGGTAATCCGAGAGATCACCGGAAACGCGGTGCTGATCAGAACCGCGTAGATGACCATCAACAGATGGGCGTTGAGATGGCCCCGGTCGGTCACGGCGAGGCTTTGGCCGCCGCCCGGATCGCCTGCCAGACCCGCTCCGATGTCGCCGGCATGTCGACGTGACGGATACCATAGGGCCGCAAGGCGTCGATTACGGCGTTCATCACCGCCGGCGGCGACCCGGTGGCGCCGGCTTCGCCGCAGCCTTTGATGCCATAAGGGTTGCGCGTCGTTGGGCTCACTTGATGATGGAAATCGATATCCGGCAGGTCGCCGGCCCGCGGCAAGCCGTAATCGAGGAAGGAACCGGCAAGCAACTGACCGTCCCGGTCATAAAACGTGTGTTCCAGCAAGGCCTGGCCGATGCCTTGGGCAACGCCGCCATGCACCTGGCCACCCAGCAAGGCCGGATTGAGCGCCCGGCCAAAGTCGTGAACGGCGTCATAGCGGATCAGAGAAACCGCGCCGGTCTCGGGATCGATCTCGACTTCGGCGATATGACACCCGTAAGGAAAGGTAAAATTGTCCGGCTCGAACCGATCCTGGCCGGACAACCCCACCCCTTCTCCTGCCGCCGCGCGTTTGGCGACGTCGGCCAAACTGATAATAAGATCCGTGCCGGTGACGCGGAACGCACCGTCCTCGAAACTCACATCGACGGCGGCGACTTCCAACGCCGAGGCGGCGATCTCGCGGCCCTGATCGATCAGCCGGGCGCCGGCCTTGACGATGGCGCCGCTGCCCAATGGGATCGACCATGAACCGCCGGTGCCGGTGCCAGTTTCTATTTGGTCCGTATCGCCTTGGATTATCTCGATGTCTTCCGGCGGCAATCCGAGCACTTCATGGACGACCTGCGTGAAGGCGGTTTGATGGCCTTGACCGTTGGCCATGGAACCGATGAACAGGCGCGCCCGACCGGCTTCATTCATCTCCAACCGGGCGCTTTCGCCGAGCCCGGGGCCGCCACCGCAACGTTCCAGGTAATTGGCCATGCCTATGCCGCGCAGCCGGCCAGCCGTAGCCGCCGTGGCGCGGCGTTCCTCGAAGCCCGCCCAGTCAGTCTTTTCCAGCGCCGCTGCCAATAGCGCTTCGAAATCGGCATCGTCATAGGTCAAGCCGGTCGGTGTCGCATAAGGAAACGCGTCGCGCGGGATCAGATTGCGGCGACGAAAATCGACGCGATCTAGGCCCAGTTGATCGGCCGCGCAGTCCATCAACCGTTCCAGCATGTAGATCACTTCCGGACGGCCGGCGCCGCGGTAGGGATCGGTCGGCACGGTGTTGGTATAGACCGCGTCGACGGCGACATGGATCGCCGGCACCCGGTAGCAACTCGACATCACGATCACGCCGTTGACCGGCGACACCGTCCCGCGCGCCGCCGTATAGGCACCGATGTTGGCATGGGTGCGAACCTTCAGCGCCTGAATACGGCCGTCCGCATCCAACGCCAGGGCAGCCCAGGTCAAATTGTCCCGGCCATGAAAGTCGCTGATGAAGGCTTCGGTCCGGTCCGACACCCATTTGACCGGCCGACCGAGCCGGCGCGCGGCATGCAACACCAGAACCTGCTCAGGATAGATGGAATTCTTGCCGCCGAAGCCGCCACCGACATCCTCGACCAGGATCCGAACTTGGTTCGGCTCGATATTGAATAGATGCGACGCCAGGACCGCCTTCATGGCATGGGGGAATTGCGTGCCGGTGGTCAAGACATAGCGCGCGCCGTCGGCGTCCCACTCGCCGATGGCATTCCGGGTCTCCATGGCGTTTTGCACGACGCGGTTGTTGACCAGGTCGATCTCGACTTGATGCGCGGCAGCGGCAAAGGCCGCCGCGACCGCCTCGCCGTCGCCTTGCTCCCAACTGAAGCAACGGTTGTTCGGCGCGTCCGACCAGAGCGGCGTGGCGGTGTCTTCGGCGGCGACGCGACAGTCGACTTCCGCCGAGAGCGGTCGATAATCGACCAATACCCGCTCGGCGCCGTCGCGCGCGGCATCCGGGGTCTCGGCGACCACGAAGGCAATGGGATCACCGACATACCGGACCCGGTCCGAGACCAGGACCGGTTGGCCATGCAGCACGATATCGAGCAGGCGGCCGCCCGGCGGTTGCGCCAGGCAGGGAATCTCCTCGGCGACGCCGTCGCGGCGCAAATCGGCGACCGTGATCACCGCCAACACGCCGGGCGTTGCTACCGCATCGGCGATATCGAGCCCGGTGATATCGGCGTGCGCCAGGCTGGAGCGAACGACATGGCCATAAGCCAGCTTGGGCCGGGTTTGGTCATCGACGAAGCGGCCCGCGCCTTGCACCAATTTAGGATCCTCGCGCCGCGCGACGGACTGCCCGACCCCATAGCGTTCCATGTTATGCCTCTGATCGGTTGAAGGACGTGGTCAAAAGGCCGCGTCGCCGCGGAGCCAGGCATCGACCAACTGGCGAGCGATCGCATCCGACCGTGGCAGGCGCATATCTTGGCCGTCAATACGGCTCAATTGATCGCGCGTGAACCACTGCGCATCGAGCAATTCGTCATCCTCGATGACGATCTCTTCGCTTATGCCCTCGGCATGGAAGCCGAGCATGATCGAACCCGGAAACGGCCAAGGCTGGGACGAATGATAGCGCACGCCGCCGACATGGACGCCGGCCTCTTCCAAGACTTCCCGGACCACGGCCTCTTCGAGGCTTTCGCCGGGCTCGACGAAACCGGCGAGCGCGGAATAAAGCTTGAACGGAAAGCGGCGGTTGCGCCCAAGCAGGCAGCGGTCGCCTTGAACGACCAGCATGATGACCGCGGGATCGGTGCGCGGGAAATGCTGGATGGCGCAGTCAGGGTTCGTGCAGCGGCGGACATGACCGCTCGCCTCCACCTGCGTCGGCGCGCTGCAGGCGCCGCAATAAAGATGCCGGCCGTGCCAGAACATCAGCCCTTTGGCATAGGCCAACAATGCCGCTTCCTCGCGGTTCATGGCCGCGCTCACCTCACGCAAACCGATAAAATCCTCGGGCCCATCGATGCCTGCTAGCACCGTCGGGTCATCCAACGCCGAAAGATCGACAGCGACATAGGGACAGCCATCGCCGCGGCCAAGCAAGGCCACGGTCCGGGCCGCCGCCACCGCTTCGGCGATCGCGGTCGGATCGGTCAGCCAGATCGCGGCCGGTTCCGGATCGGTCCGAATGAGGTTGCGGTCACGCCAGACCGCCACGACCCGCGTCATCGGATCGGCCAGCATGGACTGGAAATGCGCGTCGTCCCGGCGCAACGGTGCAATTCGGTCGAGCGTGCCGCCAGCGTAAAAATTCACATGCATGCGTGAATACAGTCTCCGTTCAATCAGACGGCCGGATCATAGCCGCCGCGCCGGCTCGGCGAAAGCATCGGATCTGCCATAATCGCGTGAAGCAACGACGCGACAGGACGGTCGGGTCTCGGCCGGGAAAGCGACCGGGACGCGATCTACGACTACCTGCAAACCAAATCAGTCTGGATCTCGACCGCACAAGAGGTGCCGAACGCGTTTGTGCCGCGTTGATCGCCGACGCCTTGCCGGTGCCGGCCCGGCTCCGTATTGTCGGTGCTAACGCCCCCAGCATTCGGACCGAACCATGACCGACACCGCATTCCAACCCGCCAGCGACCTTGTGCAAGCACTCCGTGATCGCACGATTAGCGCCAGCGATTTGCTTGAGCTCTATCTCGACCGTATCGATCGGCACAATCCGGCGATCAACGCCGTGGTCCACATCGACCGCGATGCGGCGCGGGTCCGCGCCAGCGAAGCCGACGACGCGCGTGCCGCCGGCACGGATCCGGGCCCCCTCGCCGGCCTGCCAATGACGGTGAAGGAATCCTATGACGTTGCCGGCTGGCCGACGACACGCGGCAATCCGGCCTTGACGGACAACATCGCGCCTCGGGACTCGGTCGTCGCGGCGCGCCTCAAAGCCGCCGGCGCCAACATATTCGGCAAGACCAACGTGCCCATCAACCTCGCCGACTTACAGAGTTACAACGCGGTCTATGGCACCACCAACAACCCTTGGAACCTGGAACGCACACCGGGCGGCTCGTCCGGCGGCTCGGCGGCGGCGCTGGCCGCCGGCCTGACCGGCCTCGAGGTCGGCAGCGACATCGGCGGCTCGATCCGCAACCCGGCGCATTTCAGCGGTGTTTACGGGCACAAGACGACCTGGGGCATCGTGCCGCAGCGCGGTCATGCGGCGCCCGGCGTCCTCGCGTCCTCCGACATCTCGGTAATGGGGCCACTCGGGCGGAGCGCCGAGGACTTGGCACTGGAGCTGGCCATCATCGCCGGTCCCGACGACCTGGACGCGGCCGGATGGAAGCTTGATTTGCCGGCGCCGACCAAGACCTCGCTTGGCCAGTATCGCGTCGCCGCCTGGCTGGACGATCCGCTATCGCCAGTCGGCAGCGAGGTCGGCACGGCCCTGCAGGCAGTGGTCGATTGCTTGAGCAAGCTTGGCGTCGCGGTCGACGACAAGGCCCGGCCCGATTTCGACGCCGCCCATGCCAACGCGGTCTATTGGAATTTGCTGCAATCGGTCACGCGGGCCCGTCTGCCACGCGCGGACTTCGATCGCGACAGTGCCACGGTTGCCGAAATGGACCCAAACGATCAAGGCCATAGTGCCCGTGTGCTGCGCGCCGGCGTGCAGCCGCATCGCGATTGGCTGGACATGAACGAAGCCCGCACCCAGCTCCGTTGGCGCTGGCACGAATTCTTCGAGAATTACGATATACTGCTGTCGCCGGTCGCCGCGGTGCCGGCCTTTCCTCAAGACGAGAGTGTAGATTTGGGCCGGCGGCGGATCACGGTCGACAATGTCGAGCAGCCCTATTTCCAGCACATCTTCTGGGCCGGCATGACCGGCGTGGTGTTGTTGCCGTCGACGGTCGCGCCGATCGGGCTGAGCCCGTCCGGCCTACCGATCGGCATGCAAATCATCGGACCGGCCCTGCACGACCGCATCACCATCGATTTCGCGAGGCTGCTGGCCAAGGAAATCGGCGGATTTCAGCCACCACCCGGTTATGACTAAGGCATGTTCCTGATTTCGGCCGAGGGGATGTCGTCGGCCGGCGTAAAGCCAAATACCCGGCCGTAGAAGTAGAGTTCCGCCTCTAACGCGCGGCTGATGTTGACGGCGGCACGGAAGCCGTGGCCTTCGCCCGGGAACGTGACATGGGCGACGGGCAGGCCTTTCGCGGTCAACGCCGCGACCATCAGCTCGGCTTGATTGGGCGGCACGACTTTGTCTTCTAGGCCTTGGAAAAAAATCACCGGGCAATCCAGACCGTCGGTGAAGTGGATCGGCGATCGCGCCTCATAGACGGCTTCCGAACCCGGCAATGGCCCGATCAGTCGATCCAGGTAGCGACTTTCGAATTTGTGGGTGTCGCGGGCGAGCGCCATTAGATCGCCGATGCCGTAGTGGCTGGCGCCGGCGTGAAAGACATCGCGGAAGGCCAGTGCGGAGAGCGTCGTGTAGCCGCCGGCACTGCCGCCGCGAATGATCAGCCGATCGCCGTCGGCACGCCCGGCCAGCCCAAGACCGCGGGCCGCGGCGACGCAATCATCGACATCGACGATGCCCCATTGACCGTCGAGCAATTCGCGGTAAGCACGGCCATAGCCGGTGCTGCCACCGTAATTGACGTCGACCACGGCGAAGCCCCGGCTTGTCCAATACTGAATCTGTAACGACAGCGCGATGTCGGTGGCGCCGGTCGGGCCGCCATGGCTCTTGACGATCAGCGGCGGTCGCTCGCCGGCCGGTGCCTCAAAATCCTTGTTGGCCGGCGCATAGAAGAAGGCATGGGCCACGCGCCCGTCGGTACTCTCGAAGGTGATGGCCTCGCCGACCGATATGTCATCCGGATCGAATGTCACGGTCGCGGAAGCCTTGAGCACTTCGGCCGTACCGGTCGCCGGATCGACGATACCAATTTCCGACGGACGCCGCGGCCCGGCGCCGACCATGATCAGCTTGCCGTCCAACCCATAAGGCACGCCGCCGCTCGCGTAAGGGCTCGGGATATCCTTTAGTGCGCCGCCATCGAGATAAGCCAGACGGGAGATGCCGCCATCATTGAAGCGACAGAGCAGCCGGCCATCGCCTAGGAACCGATAGCTGGTCATGGCGAATTGCCAGAGCGGTAGGCCAAACTCCGCGGCCATTGGCGCCAGCGGGTGGTGCCTGTCCGGGTCCGAGTCTGACGCCGCATACAGGTTCCACCAACCGCTCCGATCGGATACGTAATGCAGCACGCCGTCGGGCGACCATGCGGGCTGAAAAATCGATTCGGCCTTGCCGCCGGCGACATGACGCGGCGGCCCGAGGCCGCCATCGGCGTCAATCTCGGCGCACCAAAGATCGCTGCCGTCCCAAGGCATGTTCGGGTGGTCCCAGGATATCCACGCCAGCTGCCGGCCGTTCGGACTGGGCTGCGGATAGGCGAAGAAATCATGGCCGGTCGCCAGTTCGGTAACCGCGCCCACGCCGTCGAGCGCCACGGCAACCAGGCTGTTGCGGGCTTCGCCGTCGCCGGCATGATCCTCTTGCACCGCGTAGAGCCGCGGCGACGCAGGGTCAAAAGTCATGTCGGCATAGCGGCAGGCACCGGCCGGGGTCAGCGCGGTGGCGGGATCCGCGCCGGCAATCAGATGCAGCCGCTGGTCGACGAAATTCACGAACGCGACCCTATCGCCGCTCACCGCATAGGCGCCGCCGCCATATTCATGGACCCGGCTTCGGACATTGAACGGTGCCGGCGTCAGTTCGGTTTCATGGCCATCGGATTCGCGGCGGACCAGAACCGTGCGCCCGCCTTCCATGGGCCGGGATTCCAGCCAGTAGATCCGGCCGTTCTCGACGGTCAAGCCGCCGAGGCCGATGGTTTGGCCAACGATCAAGTCGGTGGTCACCGGCGAGCGCCAGGTGCCATAGGGCGCCGTCTGTTTGTGTTGCATGCTGTCGAGCCTTGATTCAGCTACGAATCGAGACCATCTTACCAGCCGGTCGCAAGCCGCTCACGAAAATCGCTATGCAGCCCTTTGAGCGCCAAATCGCGCCGCTCTGCCAGGCAGTCGCGGGCCGACAGAGCGAGCCCCCGGCGGGAGCTCAGACGGCAATAGTCGCTGTCGAGGCGCGCCAACCAGCGCCGTTCCGGCGTCGACACGTCGACCGACAAATCGCTGATCGCGTCCGCCCAGGCGCCCTCCATCACCGCATCCTCGGTCGTGATGATGTCCGTTGGCAGGGTGTTGATCATGTGATTGGCGATACGGGCGGCGGTAACCCGTCGCGGATCGCCGGCAAATAGTTTACGCGCGATGCCGAGCGCCACACGCTTGACGTCGGCGATCTCGTCCGCCGACAGATCGGTGCCTTCGCCGCCGATTGACATCGGCACCAAGGCATTGGTGCGGGTGATCTGGACGCCGTCAACGGCGGCAAAATGCCGTGCGACCCAATCGGCCGGCAGGTCGATCAAGACGGTAATGTGGCTGTTCGAAGAAGACAGGTGCACGCCGTCCGGTACCAGCTTTGTCGCCGCTCGGCCGGAATGGTCGCGGCCGATGACCCGGATGTGGCCGGCTTCGGTCACCTGATAGCGGCGCCCGGTCAGCGGCAACGGTCGTTCCGGCTGCAGGCACATGCTGACAAGCTCGGCCCGACAGCCTGCGTCGTCGCAACGCATCGGCACCGTGCCGCCGGTTTCCAACAACGCCAAAACTTGCGGCGTCGCCTGGGCCGAATTTGCCAACCCAAACAGGCCACAAACCAGCGCCGTGCAGCCAAGGACAAACAGGATACGGTTACCAGACATGACAACGGACTCCTGCGAAAGGATCGAAGACCACAAGCCTACGCCAACTGACGGCAGGAGGGAACCGAATCCGCCGGATGGCAACGCCCGATGAAGCGATCGCCGCTAAAGCCCCAGCACGGCCTTGGCGATGATGTTCTTTTGGATCTCGTTGGTGCCGCCGTAGATCGAGGCGGCGCGCTTGATGAGATGCTCCGGCACCACGCCGGTGGCATGTTCCGGGCCGATCGGCGGCTCGTTCCAGTCCGGGTTCAACAGGTCCATGTCGTAGGGCATACCGTAATAGCCGAGGCTTTCGACCATCAGTTCGTTGAGGCATTGCTCGATTTCGGTGCCCTTGATCTTGAGGATCGAGGCTTCAGGGCCGGGCGCCCGGCCGGCGGCGGCATCGGCCAAGTTGCGCAGGTTCGTGTGTTCCAAGGCCAACAGCTCGACTTCGACTTCGGCGATGCGCGTGGCGAAGCCAGAATCGTCGATCAGCGAACCGCCCACATCGGAACGTTCGGCGCGGGCGATCTCTTTCAATTTCTGCAGCCGCATCTTGGAGCGGCCGACGCCGGCGATGCCGGTCCGCTCGTTGCCGAGCAAGTATTTGGCGTAGGTCCAGCCCTTGTTTTCCTCGCCGATGCGGTTCTTCTGCGGCACCCGGACGTCATCCAGGAAGACCTCGTTTAAGTTGCTGGAACCGTCCATGGCGACGATTGGCTTGACCGTGATGCCGGGCGCGGTCATGTCGATCAACAGGAACGAAATGCCGCGCTGCTGTTTTTCGGCGTTCGGGTCGGTCCGCACCAGGCAGAACATCATGTTGGCGCGGTGCGCGCCGGAGGTCCAAATCTTGCGGCCGTTGACGATGTAATCCTCACCATCGGCGACCGCCCGTGTCTGCAGCGAGGCGAGGTCGGAGCCCGAGCCCGGCTCCGAGTAACCCTGGCACCACCAATCATCGCTCGCCAGAATGCGCGGCAGGTAATAATCCTTTTGCGCCTGGTCGCCGAAGGTATAGATCACCGGCCCGACCATGGTCAGGCCGAAAGGCTGCAGTCGGGGGCAGCTGGCGCGGGCACATTCCTCCTCGAAAATAAACTTCTGCATGGCGGTCCAACCGGTGCCGCCGTGTTCGACCGGCCAATTGGCCGCGATCCAGCCGCGAACATGCAGGGCTTTCTGCCAGGTGACGTAATCTTCCGCCGGCAAATAATTCCAACCGCGACGGGCCCGGTGACGAATATCATCCGGCAGTTTTTCCACAATGAAATCACGCACTTCCTGGCGAAAGGCGATATCCTCGGCGCTAAAACTGAGGTCCATGGCTGGGGCTCCGCTTGGGATCAAATCCGGCCGGCAGACTACGCGTGTGGGCCCAGCGACGCAATGCCGCTGGGCGGCTTTCTTGACCCCTCGCACGGCGCCAAACTACCTTGATCCGGGCCGGCCATTGATCCGGCAACACGATTGTCAAAGATTGGAAACGACCCATGGCACAACCGTTGGCGGGGATTCGCGTGTTTGAACTGGGCAGCAACGTCGCCGGACCCTATGGCGCCTGGATCCTGGCCGAACTGGGCGCCGAGGTGATCAAGGTCGAGCGGCCGGAAGGCGACGACGCCCGGCAATGGGGGCCGCCGTTCTATCAGGGCCAAGCGACGTTGTTCCACGCCATCAACCGCAACAAGAAATCGGCCGTGCGTGATCTCAAGCAAGCCGAGGTGGCGGCCAAGCTGCGCCGGGATATCGTCGACGGTGCCGATGTGGTGCTGCAGAACATGCGCTCCGGCGCAGCGGCAAAACTCGGCCTCGGCGCCGAGCAGCTCTGTCGTGACAAGCCCGACCTGATTTACTGCAACCTGCATGCGTTCGGCGCCAAGGGACCACTTAAAAGTAGGCCGGGCTATGATGCCCTGATGCAGGCCTTCGGCGGCGTCATGAGCGTCACCGGCGCCGAAGGCCAACCGCCGGTCCGCTGCGGCATTTCCGTCATCGACATGGGTACCGGCATGTGGTGCGCCATCGGCATCCTGGCGGCTTTGGCGCGCCGCGCCGCCACTGGCAAAGGCGGCATCGTCGACGCCTCATTGTTGGAAACGGCGCTGGCTTGGAACACCTTCTACGCCGCCGATTATCAGGTAACCGGCACTGTGCCGAAACGTTTCGGCACCGGCGTCCGCGGTATCGCGCCTTATCAAGCTTACGAATGCGCCGACGGCTATTTGATCGTCGCCGCGTCCAACGACCGTTTGTTCGTGAAACTCGCCGACGCGTTGGGCCATCCGGAATGGCGGACCGACCCGCGCTTCGCGGACAATCCGAGCCGGTCGGATCATCGCGAGGCGTTGAACGCCATGATCGACGGCCTGTTGATCGAACACCCACGGGCGCATTGGCGCGATCTGCTGGATACCGCCGGCATTCCAAACGCCCCGATCCAAAGCATCGACGAGGTGCTGGCGCATCCGCAGGTGCAAGCAATCGGCATGGCCCAGCCGCTCGCCGACGACTTGCAATTGTTCGGTCTACCGCTCAGTTTCGATGGCGAGCGCCCGCCGCTCCGCAACGGTGCGCCGGACCTCGGCGACGAAAATTAGAGAAAATTTCGAGAGGATCCGATGTCGACGGCGACGCAACGGGATCAATTGTCACAGTACGGCGGTCATGTAAGTTCTCCTGCTTAGGGGATGAGCTTTGACAATCAAAACCGTCCCATTAGGAGACCAAACCCACCAATCCCGCATCAGCGGGTTCGTTCAATCCGTTTTAGCTGCTCGGCACCGGGTCCGGCGCGTAAACATAGACTGACGTGAGCGGCGGTTTTGACGGATTTAGCTGGCCGGCGCCTCCGGTAAGCCAGAGGGCTTCCTGGAAGCTCACCGAGCCGGGATTTCCAGCTTGGGGGAAGCCCAGATGCGTTACCCACGATCCGCCAGCATTCATCGACCAGAGGTCATCGGCCGACCCGCCGCCGGTTATCGTGCCGCACGCCAGGAACAGGTCGGAACCGACCACGGCCAGCGCCATATTGGCGCGTGGCGACCAATCGCCAGAGGACGCTTGGGTCCAAGCAACGCCGTCGGGGCTATACCAGATTTCATTCAGGCATATCGTGTAGTCGGTAGTCGTGGCGCCACCCAATACCCAGAGGTTGCCGTTATAGGCGATCGCGCCTAGGGCGCCCCTGGCGGACCAGCCGCCGCTTTCCGCCTTGGCCCAGGTGACCCCATCGGCGCTACTCCAAACATCGTCCAGCGGTCCATTGTTCGCGCCGAATCCGCCACAGACCCAGAGCTTGTTCTCGAAGGCCACACAGCCGAAGGAGGACCGCGCTGGCCATTGGGCGGCCGCAGTGGCCTGGGTCCAAGTGACGCCGTCGGTGCTGCTCCAGACGTCGTTGAGTGCCGTGCCCGTGGCCGAGAGCCCACCCATGAGCCACATATTTCCAGCCATTACGGCGCCGCCGGCTTGCTTTCGTCCGGGCCATTGCGCCAGGCTCTGGACCGGGTTCCAATTGGCGCCGTCATCGGATGAGTAGACGGTCTGGGACGTAGTCGCCGCCATCAGCCACATCTGCTGCGACGCGTTCTTATTCTCGGGAAAGGCCAACATCACCGGAGGATCGAAACTCGACCAAAGTATGTTCCGGTCCGGCTCACTCCAACCGCCCGAAATGGGAAACACCGGGACCGCCTTGCTCTTGGGATTCTGCCCCGTGACATTCAGCGTGTAGGTTGTTAGGGAGCCTGGAGTCACCACTTTGGAGCCACTTTCGTGACCGACGGATCCGACCCCCGGCGTGATGGTGCAGTCGAGCGCATGCGCCACTTTCCAGGCCAAGGTAACCGGCTGATTAACGCGCAGGCCGTAATTGGGCGTGGCGGTGAAGGAAGATAGAACCACCGGGTTCACGGAGACTGTCTTTGGGCGATCGTTGGATCCGACTTTGTTCGTCGCCGTCAGTGTGAAGGTCTTGGTTTGGTGAACCGACACCGTTACATTCCCACCGGGGCCCGGATAAGGATTTCCGCCTGGGTCCGGTATAATCGAGCAGGTCTCGGCGCCTTTGGCGAACCAGTTAAGTTTCACTTGGACCGTCGGGTCGACAGGGTTTGGGGAGGCGTCGAATTTCGTAATATCGGGTTTGGCGAGCGCCAGGTATACGTCGCGTGTTGTTTGTCCGTCTTCATAACCGGTGACTTGATGCTTGATGAAGCACGACGTCATGCTTGGGGCCGGGTTCGTGGTTTGGATCCCCGTCAGAACGAACCCGACATTCTGTTCGGGATCAAGCACAGATTTTTCCTTGGGGAAGAGGATCCAGTAGCGCCCGAGCGTCGGATCGGACATCTCCTGCGTATACCATATCGTATTTGTGGGCGCCGGAGACACGCTGATGCCGGCGGCAAGCGCCGAGGTGGTCAAGTCTCCGTTGTTCGAACCCCAGGGAAACCAGATGTAGAACCGGTCGAGTTGAACAGGCCACGACGTGTCGGATACCGGGGGAAGCTTGTCTTTGGGCGTCAGTTCGGTGGGATTTACCAATGTGACAACCGGGTCCCCGGACGGGTTCATGATGTTCAGGAAGAGCTCGTTCAAAACCGGGTATTTGTCGTCCGTGGTAATATCCACGGTACTGTAGTTAGGAGGGCCGAACCCGTAATTGAGTTTGAGTTGCTTGGTGTCTTCAGCGACCGGTGGCTTGCTCATCAGTATCCTCCCGGAATAATAATTTTCGCGATTGGAGGTTTCCCAATCCGTTCATTCACTAAGGTTTTTCAATCCCATCCGGCGGTTGAAGTTTGGTCTCTAAGAAGGCGTCTTTAATCTTGAGCCAGCCCTCGTTGATATGCTTGGGCTTGCCTGCCAGTTGCGCCTTGCTATCGACCGTCGACAGGTCGGTGTCCTCCTCCCACCCGGTCACATCGGGCTGGAAAACCCATGACCAGATGCCGCTGACATTGCCCGGCAGAGGAACCTGGAGCGTGTCCCGGTCGGAGAGCAGCGGACCAATCCGGAAGGTGATGTCCATATTCTGAAGCGCATCGGACACGTAGTGGGGCGGGACGCTGATTTCCTTTGTGGGCAAGATGTCCGAGGTGGCGTGCGTCCCTAGTCTGGGATCAACCAGTAGCGTCAACATTTGAGCATCGAGATCGGGATCGGACGCCAGCGGTATTGGTATGCCAAACTCGACGTAGGTTTGGGCGTCATCGCCTTTTGGAAGCGCCGCCAGGGTCGAAAAGAATTGCCCATAATCGTCGCCTAGGAAATATCCCAGCGTGCCGTCTTGCGTGCGCTGCACGTCGCCCAGGCGGATCGGCAGCTTCACCGCGTCGAAGCCTTCGGTAACGAACTTGCCCGTGTTGTAAAACGTCATCAGAGCATCCCAACTCTGATCGTAGTCAGGTCCGCCGAGCAGTGTGAGCTTCAGCGACGCCCGAACCAATGCCAACGGTCGCCCAACCAAAACGGATAGGTTGTCGCCCCTGCGGCTGCCCAGCGGATTGATGGTGCCCAAGGTCTCGTCGATCACGCTCAGGAAGCTCTGAAGCGCATTCTTGCCGGACGATCCGAGGTTCAATATGCCTTCGACGAAACCTTGCAGATGGACGTTATCCAATTGCGGCGGCAGGCCCACGGCCGAATAGGTTCCCGGCGCCGCCATCCATCGCACGCCGGTACCGACCGCGGCCGCGGCATCGGACAATAGCTGCAGCTCGCCCTTCGGATGGCCTCCGCCGTCATAAATCATCAGCGAGTTATCAAGGTGGTTCGGCAGAAGCCAGCCGCAAATTGGGTTGGTGGCGGGATCCGAGTTGCTCTGCCTGGTGTCGTCGCTGGCCATCAAAAATCGGAATTCCAGGCGCGTGTGCTGAGCGAAGCGTGGCGGCAATTGCACAAGTGTCGGATAGTCTCCCGGGGTCGTTACCGTACGCGCGCGAATGGGATTGAAGGCACGGGAACTACCAACCAGCTCCTTAACCTGCGCGAAGGCGTCAACGATCCAGAGTCGGGCCACGACAAAGTGGCCAGCCCGGATCGGTTCATAGCTGTACACCGGTTGTGGCGCGACATCGTTGTGTTTGTCGATCGCCGCCGCTACCTGCTGTCCGATATTCGGGTCGGAAAGGTCGATCACGGGCAGTTGCAGTGACAGGCTTCTCATGGTCAGCGCTTCATTGAAGCCACTCATGGCCTGGGCCAGCAGGTCAAGGTCACCGAGCTGGCCTGAAATATCGAGCAGCGTCTGGTAGTTGCGGTCGCATTTGTGAGCCTCCAGATACTGCTGCAGTCGTTGTTGCAGGTCGAGCGCTGGGCTCGGCGCCAGAATCGTGCGCCCTAGGAACCGTGCCGGCGGATTTTCGTCCGGCGGGTATTTGGTGTTCCAGCTATACTCCGCGTCGCCGAAAATCCATTTGTCGCCCAGCCCATCGCCAGGCTCGGCGTAAGACGAATTCCAACTCACGTCCCACTCCAGATAGAGCGGCGTCCAGGGTTGGACCCAACTCGCCACGGAGATCTTGTAGGGCAGGGTTCCGTCCAGCCCCGCGGCGGCGGCCAGGTCGCGGGTGCTCACACTGGGCACCAAGAGCGCTGCCCAGGGTTTGTTCTGAATGGACTCCACCGTTGTCGCAAGTGCGTCGAGTTGCGCTTTGGTCGGTGCTTCGACCCCGGCAAGTTTCCAGGCTTCCAATGCAATGAGTGCTGCCTCGGAGGTGTCGAGAAGCAGCGACTCGGTGGAAAGCGGGATGATTCCAGCGGGGATCGGCTGGCCCGCGGGGAAAGTCCCATACAGAGCTTCGAGCTGGGTCACCGTCACCGTCTGCAGCGGATGCCCCTCGGGCGCCACGGAAAGGCCGGTGATCGTTGCACCCGGCATGCGGCATGGCATCGCCGAACCTTCCTCGGCCAATTGGGTGTCGAAGCCGTGCTTGAAGGCGCGTTGCACGCCATCGCCGGAGAATAGCAGGACGGGTTCGTTGGGCGCCCAATAGCGCGGGCGTGTCACGTGGGTCAGCTCATAGCCGGGAAGCACCGCTGCGATTTCGGCTTTGAGGTTTTCCTCGGCGGCGGTGAGGTCGGTTTGGATTGGCCCGAGCGCGTCCTTCATGGTCACCACCTTGGCTTCCATTCGGGTCAGCAGCTCGTTGACCTGAGCAATGGTGATGCTGGAGCCATCGCTCAGGACAACCTGTGTGCGTCCGTCTCTCGGTTCGACCTGGAAGCCGTGTTCCATGATGTTGCCCGGAACCGCCCTGAAAGCCTCGCGCAGGATCTCGCTTGACTCTTGCAATTGGCCCATGGAGTTCGGCGAAAATACGAGCAGGATTCGTTTGTACCAGGTGGAGTAAAGCTCCCACTGATAGGCGGCCAACGCCTCGCTCTCGGATTCAAACTGCTCCTGGAGAGCAATCAGCTTGCTCAGGAGAGGCCCGACGTTGCCGGGGAAGGGCAACGTGTCCGGCGGCGTGTCCGGATCGGGATCATTGTCCGGGACCCGCTTAACCTCCCACCATACTCCGCCCGGCTTGGTCCTGAACGCGGCCTGATGGAGCGCCAAGGCCAGCGCCTTTTCGCCATCGGGCTGGTCGATGTGCGAAAGCAGTCCGTATTGGAATGCCTCCAGCAACTCGTCGACGTTGTCGTCTCCGGGAATTTTGGTGGCGATGAGCGCCGAAAGCGATTCGATGTAGGTATTGCCCACCGAGATCTCCGGATCGCCGGTCGGAACGCCTGACGTGTAGTCGGCCGTCGGGCCCTGCCACTGCACGGAATGCACCATGCCGTGCAACAGCACATCCGTGAAAGTAGGCGCCTCGTCGACGGGGATGATCGGCTGCAGCTCCCCGCAGACCAGCGGCGAGCCTTCACCGACAACGCACCACTCGAGGGTGGTCAGTTTCTCAACAAGTTGTTCCTGGGTCGTCACTCCGGCCAGTGGATTGTTGCTCGCGTCGGCATACCAGCCGGCGATTGTGTAGGTGATGGTGCCGCCATTGGGAAGATCGGCAAGGTCGTCGTAGAACCCAAACACGCTTTTGCAGCTCGGGTAAAACGCCGCGAACGCCGGGTCGCCGGGCCCCACGGCGTTGAGTTTGACCTGAACGACCGGGGGAGGGTTACCGCTCCATTGTTCGTAGGGGGTCGCCGTTCCCAGGTACATATAGGGCGTATCTTGATTGTCCAAGGTGGGCCACGTGATGCTGGAATCCACCGAGACGATCAACATGTCGTCTGCCGCCGAAATAAGATAACGGCGCCCACCGCTGTGGACCGCCCAACCGTCGCCGTGGGGAACTATGCCGTTGTCGGCTTCGACGGGAAGGCCCAAATCGCGAAGCGCCTCGGCGAGAGAATCGGAGAGCGGTCCGGTGGTCAGGGACGCCGACAGCCGCGGCTCCAGGACACCCACCGGAGTCTGACCGGAATCCAGCCACAAGGCGTCGCTTTCGATGACCCAGGCCTTCAGCGTGATGGCTTGGCCCGCGACGTCGGCGAAGCTTCGCAGCACGAACCAGCGTGTCGGCAAATCCGGATAGTCCATGGGCGCGTTTTCGCCCTGGGCTTGATTTCCGTGCGTCAGGGCATCCGGCAGCGCCCAATGAACATGCGCTCCGGGCGGTGGATTTGGGCTGGTTTGAAAGTCGGCGGGAACCAACTTCTCGCCGAGTGTCAGGCCCTGAAGTATGAGTTCGAAATTGGGAGTCACGTCCCCGTATTTGATGCCGTTTCCGCTGTTGTTCACCACCAAGGCTTCGACCGCCATTGGCACCTGGAGACGGGTCGGCTTCTCCACCGCGCTGGCGCCCTCTGAAGCGTTGCTCATGGCTGCCCCCGTTCATTCAAAAACGCGCTGAGATTGACATTTCCGTTTGTGATTTTACGGCGCGCTCGCGCCGCGGTGGCGCTCTGGGGAGGCTTGACGGTCGCGGGAGTCTGATTGATGAAGTGCTGTTGGTCGGCGCCCTGTACGATCTCGAGGGTGAACTCGGCCGACGTGAATATCCCGTTGTGGCAGCTTTCGCTCCACTCATTTAACTCGGTGAGCTTGGTCACCATGGTTTGCTTCAGGGCGGCGATGTCGACGATCCGATTGCCGCCGGCCCGCATGGGGATGGTGATCTCGCTGTTGGGGATTTCGTCTCCCGGCGGCGTCTTTCCGCAGCCAATCCCGCGCAGCATTTTGTCGTACTCCTCCGTATTGCCGTTTGTGCTCGGGCGACCGCCAAAGGTGATACCCTCTCTCGGCTCATGAATATTGACGGACTCGACTTTTCCTTTGAACAGGCAGAGCAGGACGTCCCGGCTCAGGCGGACCATGAGCAGCATTTGTGTGAGTTCGGTATATTCCTTATCCAGATAACCCTCGACCTCCAGGCCGGGCCAGCCGGCGACCACGGCGGAGCGCAACAAGAAGCCGGTGACCTGATCGGGCTCGGCAGCTTCCGGCAGGGGATCCTGCATCAGCTTACTGCGACGACTGTTCAGCGCTTTGTTGCCGGTCTTATTGCGGCGATCATCGGCCAGGGCCGCATCGTGCAGACAATCCTGGGTGGTCACCCGGCCAATGCTCTGGGCGCCATCCAGGAGCGCGGCGGCCCAGTTGGGATCGACGAAAAAGAAGCGCAGGGACTCCGGCGGCAACATTCGTGCGTCCGGCACCAGGTAGTTGAAAGGCACACCGGAGAGCAATGCCAGCTTCCCCAGCCATTCCAGGATCTCGTCCGCGAGGTCTCCTTCCGGCGCGGCCAGCGCTTGCCAGTATTCGGGGACGGCTCTCAGGTCGGCCAAATCCTGAACATGGCGAATGGCGTCCGGGGACTCGACCAAGGGGCCACCCGGGTACATCTGCCTCGGCGGCGCCTTGCGCTCAGCCATTGTCCGACCCTCCCAGAATCCAGTCCACCAGATGTTCGATGGTGAGTTCCTGACCGAGATTTTCCGGGCGCAGGTGTTCCGGAAGCGCCACGCCTCGCCGGCGCAGCCCCGTGGGATCGGCGGGCTGTCCCAACAGCGGCGGCTCTTCAGGATCGTCGGGGACCAACCGAGGGCCAAGCTCGGTGCGCCAAAACTCCATCGCGAAAGATTTGGCCGCACCGCGTTTGCGCAAATCGCGCGGGTCGGCCGGCACGGGGAAACGCCCCTTCAGCGACTGTTGCCAATTGTTTCGGGCCAATGTTGCATGCAGCGATTGAACATTCCGGCTGCGGCATTCGTTGATCGCCGCCGCGAAACGTGGATCGTGCAGCGCCAGAAGTCGGCCGATTTCCCAGGCCGCCGCGTAGGAGACATCAAACATTCCGGTGCCCGGATCGTAACGAAGCGCCGCGTCCGAGGTGGCGTAGGAATCGCCCTTGGCCAGGGCGTTGTCCATGGGCTGCAGTGGTCCCCGATACCAGGATACCGTCTTCTCGCCCTCGCGGGTGGTGTGGTTGACGCCGGTGAATCCCATGTTGAAGGCTGCCGCGACCGTTTCCTCGGGTGTAACCGCCTCGGCGCTTTCGACCGGTGCCTTGGGCGTCAGTTGCAGTCGGTCCACGGTTACGTTGTCCATCAGTTGGCGGAAGCTTTGTTGATCGTCGAAGGTGGTGAACTTCCAACCCGTGAGGACAACCAATCGCACCTTGGTGGCAGCCCCGAAGCTTCCAGAACCTCCGTGCAGGTGATCCTTGAATCCTTCCAACGAGACCAAGTAAACCTGGGTTGATCCGCCCTTATCGGGAAACCGATTTCCCAGGATGACGGAGAACCAGCCATCTTCCGTGGTCTCCGTGATCTCCTTATTGGTCACGCTGACAAACCGGGCGCTGGCGAGAAACTCCAGATCGGCTTCGCTCGGGATGAGGGCTTGATAGGTCGCAAGGTCAACGTCGATGACGGTGCATTGCGAGCTCAGATCGTCTCCGTGTTCCTGTTGGAGTACGGGCCGGTACACCGTCTTGTCGGTGTTGTTGATCACCTCGCCCACGGTCACGGTTTTGGGCTTGGGGGCATCGGTGGTGAAGCTGAGCAAAGCGAGCCACGGAATATACGGCCCGCCGATGGGTGGGGCGCCGCCGTCCAGGGTCCGCTCCCAGGGCAGGCCCCGGCGGCTAAAAACCATTTGCGGCAGGTAACGGTCGAAATGGCCGGTATGCGACGGCGGCGGAAACGACGAGTGTATGAGCGATGGGTCCAGCGTGAACCGGGGGCCCAGGATGGAGAAAGCGTAGTGACTGCTGAAGGGCTCCGTCTCCGTGGTGCCCCATGACACGGTCTGTTCCACGGCAACCTGATAGTCGCCGTCTTCGAGCGGCGGCGGCACCGGGCCGACGAAGTTGATTTCCTTGGTGGAGACGGTGCGCAGCCAGATGCCGTCCGTAGCCCCGCTAAGGCCGAGGCGAGAAGCAGGTGCCGTTGAATTGCTCATGTTGCCTCCACGTATCCGCCGAGGGTGACCAGTCGAGGAGCGTCAAGGAAGACCTCGTTCGCCGTTTTCGAAAGCAGGTTCAGGCTGACGTCGGTATCGACCTCGAGCTGATTTTCAATCAGCGCCTGAAGGATCGCCGAGCGATCGGCCACCACCGAAGGCTTCATGATGGTGTCCATCTCCTGCTTCAACGCATCGTTTTGGCTGTATGTGGGCGTGGTCGGCGCTGTTACAGACCCCCACAGGAAGTCCCGGGGCGTGTCTTTCTCAAATGTAAGGTTGTCCCAGGGGATGGCGACGACGGAGTCGTAGGGTTGCTCGGGGGCGGTGACCGACAGCCCCATCGACACACCGGGGATGGTGGTGTGGTTGCCGTCCAGGCCGTTTGGCGCCGTCTGGCACCAAAGCGATTTGGGAGCCGGCTTGAGGACGGCGCTGGTTGCGAAAGTGCCGGCCGGCACATTGACCCACTTACCATTGTTGTCGAGCTTGGTGATCGCCAGGTTTTGTTTCGACGTAAGCTTCGCCTTTCCCATGGGCAAAATGCCCAGATCGGTGTCACCTACGCCGCTGACGTCGACGCCGTTGATGCTGAATTGGGTCGTTGGAACCGAAGCGACGGTCTCCACAGAGAATGTCTGGGGATTGATGATCCATCGCTTCGACTCGCCGGATTGCTGATCCATCTCTGAGCTGACCAACCCCTTGACCACCCGAGCGGAGCAACGCGCATCGCGATGCAGCGTGGTCTCCTCGAGTAGCCACTCCTGGGCCGCCGCGTCCGGAGCCGGCAGCCGGTGGGTCACATCCACGGAAGATGTTCCCTGGGGCAGGAACGACTCGTTGAATTCCTTCCATTTGAGTAGGGGAGGCTCGGTGTTGTCGTCGCCGAACGTGACCGTGAAGGAAATGATAAACCAGGTCACGTGAGCCGTGCCATGCAAGGGCGGGCCGGTGATCGTGAGGTCGGCGCCGAGCTCGATGGTAAAGGTCTTGTGGATGAACAATACATCGACCCGGTAGGAAGCGCCGATGCTGACTCCAATATGGATGCTATAATAAAACGGCTTCCACTGAACGAGGAAGTCCGCCACCGCGGTAAACCAGGCTTTCAAGTTTCCTGATTGGTAGAGCAGCTCAAGGCTTCCGCCGGCCATCACTGCCGAGGAAGTAAGCGCCATGTAGGCGCCGCCCTTGATGCTGACGCCGCCGCCGACCGGCCAGTTGAAGCCAAGCCGCGGCTCGTCCGGATAGTAATCCGGCAAGATGAAGTCGGGATTATATCCGCCAAGCGTGACCACGAAATCGCCGCCATGATCGCCGCTGAACCAGACATAGAAGGCGAAGCCGCCGGTCAGTTGGCATTTCTTATCCAGGACGTACGAGTTCCGGGTCAAGGTCGCGGTCGCCGCCAGCAAGCCTTCGGATGGACTAAAGGAGACCATGATCTGAAGCTCGGCCCGAACGATGGCGGAGGTGCCCTTGGGAAGTTCGATGACCGACAGCCCCAACAGCGCCAGCTTGAACTCGGTGCCGAAGGCGACCGTCAACAGGGCGAACGAGTCGAGCAGCTCGAATGTCGTGAATTTGATTCCCGCGGCAAGCCAGTAGTCGCCTCTCGACGGCGGAATGTACTGCTGGATGGCCTTGAGGGCGCCGCCCGGATCGTTACCGGCCGGGAAGTATTTTGCCGGATCTATGACGCCACCGACCAGAGGATAGGCCGCAACGCTGTTCTGGTCCGGCAATATCAGCTTGCGATTAATACCGAAACCGGCGGCGACCCCGGTCACGAAAAAGTAAGGCGGGCCGCCCAGCGGCGTGTCCAGCAGCGCGAAGATAAACAGCGATGGCGTCGATTTATCCAGTTGGGAGTACGACCCCATAGCCGACAAGCCAAATGTCGCGGCCTCGATCATCGCCATTCCCGTATAGTCTATCGGAGTGGAGGGGCTTTTCAAAAAGCCACCGTTGATTTCGACGGGGCCGTTGTCGTAGCTGATGTCCATCCCGTCCAACGCCAGCCGGTAGTCGACGAAGTTGAGCGGCTCCGATACCGGAATTCCCACCGCCAGGTTCACCAGGGAGAGGGACAGTCCGGCTAAGGTGACGGAACCATCGAAACCGATTGTCAAGACGTAGACCGAACCGTCTTCCTTAAATCCGATTCCGATTTTCTGTATGTCCAGCGGTCCGAAGGCTCGCTGGATCGGAATCCAGAGTACGCCGTTGGGGTCCTTGACGGTGCCTTCATCGGCGAATAGATCGACGTAAAAACTGTTGCCCGGACCGCTCACCATGCCGAGGGCCACCGAGAAGGTGGGGTTCAGCGTCTGATCGGGTTTCTGGCTGTTGGTGCCCGATGCCAGAATGCTCTCGGCAACAGGGTTGCTGTTCGAGCCGCCGGACCCCAGGCTCGGACCCATTGGGAAACCAAGCCGATCGAACTGAATGCCCGCGCCAATCGAGAAGTCCGCGGGATTGGTCTGATCGATGGAGAAGTAAATGCGCGGCTCCAAGCCACCGATCTCGAAGCCCTTGAGGTTGACCAGCGGGGTCTTTGTGTCGGCGCCGGCGAAATCGACGCCGATGCTGACGAGATCCATGGAGGCATGGAACGATGGTAGGTCTTGGTCTTTGCCGCGCAGAAAGTAAAATGCAACACCCGGGTCGGGATTTATCTTCGAGTCCGATTGGTTGATCCAGCTCTTATTATCGGTCTGGTGCGACATCCACTTGCCCAACTGGGCGGTCAGCGTCTTGGATCCAGCCTTGCCGCCGCTGATCAAGATGTCAGGGATCTGCAAGCGCAGGCCGTAATCGGTGTTGTCGCCCACGGCGTTGGAGGCAATGTAGATTCCACCGCCCTTGATGGGCACGATCTTGAGGCCATCGAAAGCCTTCAGAATGGTGAAAAAGAGCTTCTCGACGACTTGCGTCGGGCTCAGCCCGCTCCAGATTTGCCTGAGATCCGACAGGATATAGGCGGTCGCGTCGCCGACCAGCTCCGCCGGCACCGCGACCTCGGTGCCGGTGCCCCCGGCCGGGTCCTGGGCGTCCGGCGCGACGAATCGATTGGCACTGACGGTCATATGGGCGCTCGCCAGCAAGCCAGCCGGATACGCACCGGCCTTGACTTCGAATAATCCCCAATCCACGGCCATGCCGCCGGGCGCGGTCGCCGGCTTCCCGGCGATCAGCGGCACATTGAGCCAAGTCTGAACCGATGTCGTTTGCAGCACCACATCGGCGACCAGCGGAATCAGGTAATAGATCAGGAATTCCGGCAACCAGGTCGCGGCCGGCACCGGGGTGTTGGGCGCGTCTCCATAGGCGAATTGCGGCGTCGGCAGGAGATCGATCAACAAGGTTTCGTGGTTGGTGCCGTAGCCAAGCGGATACACTCTGAGATCCGCTTCATCGACCCCGTGCAAGGTGGCGGTCAGGTCGAAGCGGACTTGAGGCCCGTTTTTCATGTTGGGGATCGGGATGCTGTCAGGCGCGACACCGAACCAGGCGCCGAGGTCGAATTCCAACGCCGGCGTTTTCGACAGCGACGCAAACGCCAGTCCGGCCGAGATCCCAAACTCCATGAAGTAGAGCTGCATCGTTGGATCGAACCAGACGCCGAACGTGCTGGATCCGGGCTGCTCTCCCAACTGGATCTGAAGCGCGGCCGAAGCCCTGGGCAGCGCCGGTTCATAGATCAGAAGATCGCCGGCGACGGAAAATCCGCTGAAACCCAACTGGTTGCTGAGAAGGTCGTTCAATTTCCCAAGCGTCGGCGCCAGTTTGGGATCCTTGAACCACGCCATGAGCCAGGTCAGCGGATCGTTGGCCAGGTCCGTAGCTGTATCGTAGAAGCTATCTACATCGGTGATGTCGAAATAGGCGAGCACGCTGGCAATGCCCTGGACCTTCGACACGACAGTCTTGTTATGATCCGGTTTTTGCTCATAGGCCTTGTAGAGTTCGACCAACTGGGTGGCGGCGTATTTCAAAAGCGCCGCCGCGGCGCCTGAATCGATGAATTGGTTGAGCCCGCCAAAGGGGATCAGCGCGATGTCGCCGCTGGTCGGGAATCGGCTGCCCTTATAGTTGCCGTTCACGTCCAGCGTGAAACTGGTCTTGGCGTAGGCGGCGTCCAGCGTCAGCGTGGTCGGGTCGCCGCCCTGATCGGGCAGCGTGAAGGTAAGGCCGACCTGCCCGCCAACATTGACGCCGGCGCCCTTGCCGAAACCCAGATTGGCTGTGATATCCACCGCCGGCGCCGAACTCGGCAGGGTCGGCTTGATCTCGGGTCTAATATGAACGCCGTTTTGGTCATCGCAAGTGAAGGTGCAGGAGACCCCGTAAGGCAGACCGGCCAGGGACATTCCGTTGGTTACCGAGGTGAGTAATATGCCGCCGGGTCCCTTGGTGCCGTTCGGGTCCGGCAAATCGGAGATAATTGTGCCGAGCTTCGTCAAGTCGAGCGCGCCTTGGCCGTTGCCAAGCGCGCCCTCGCTGAGCAGCCAGGCGATTGGATGGCTGAACACCGGAACCAGGGAGAGCACCTGCGGCGGCCCGCCCTCTGCATTCGGCACCGCCAATCCGAGGTCGCTCAACATTCGCTGAACCACCGGGTAATCGGGCATCACATAGGCGTTCAGGAAACGCGCGCCCAGGATCGAGGCCAGGAAGATCGGCACCCGTTCTCCCAGTTCAGCCAGGTAGCTTGCGACCGAGGTCGCATCGGGAAGCGGGTAAAATACCAAAGGCGGAACCAGATCCTGTAAGGCCGGATTGCCGTTGACCAGCGCCAGACTCCAGTCCGGGCCGGACGTCGCTTCGACCCATGCGTTGTTAGGTCCGCCAAAATCAAAGCCGACGTCGAATGCCAGGCCCATGCCGTAGGACGGTGACGTCACCGTGGCGTCGGCGTTCAACGAAAGTGACTGGGTGTTGAGGCTGATTTGCGCGGCCAGCTCCAACTCGGAGCCGATGGCGGGGCGCTTGTTGGCTGGGATTTGCAGTGTAATCGACGTGCTATTCGAAATGAACAACGCAACATCGGGTCCCGAAGTCGTCGGAACCCCGGACTTTGTCAGCGCCGTAACCAGAGCCTTGCGCGCATCGGCATTGTTCGGATCCAGGAGCACATCCGCGCGCCCCTTCAGGTAACCCACCGGGTCACTGACCAGGGCAATCCAGGAAGCAAACTTGGGGCCGACACCGCCGTCGTAATCCTCGAACAGGTCGAGCGCCACGAGCAGGTCGGGCAGCCCGCTCAGAGAGGCCGGCAGCTTAAAGGATTCGTATCCCAGTATCTTGGCCAGCAGAGTGAACAGCTCGGAAGCGGTCTTGGGGTTCGCTAAGGTTGCTTTGGCCTGAGCCGCCAGGAATTGGGTGGGGTTGGCCAGCATCGAGCGCCAACCGCCCAACGCCAATTCGAATGTTCCGCCATCCGTCAGGGTCGTTGATTGGGTCCCGAACTTATCCTTTATAAGGCCCAGTTTCAAAAGCGCCAGGGCCTCCAAAATGGCCTTTAGCACGGGCAGTTGCAAGGCTGCGGCGGTCAACTCCACGGTCAGGGCGAAGATCAGTTGCTCAATGATCTGAGCGCCCTGGCTGGACGCGAAGGCCGTGGCCAGGTCAATGGTTCTGAGTTGCTCGGTGCTTTTCAGCCGGGACTTTTTGAGGACCAGTGTCGGCGTGATTCCGGCGCTGTTGAGGAACGCGCCGAAGGTCGCGCTGCCGATCTCCAGACCGCTGCTGGTCGGGCCGACCAGCGGGCCGGAGTCGCCCGCGAGGACCGCCGTCAGACCGACCCCCGGGATAGACCCTGACGAGGCCACCTGGGCGGTGGTGTCGACCTGGAACTCGCCGATGTCCGCGCGCAACATCACATCCAACTGAACGCCCGCGGCATTCGCCGACACCATCTGCCGGGCAAGGCCTGTTCCAACCATCATGGCGCCGGCGCCAAGGTCCATGGTGGACGCTTCCGTCCACAGCAGGGGACGCAATTGCCAGAACGGCTCGAATTCAACCCACCACGGATCGGCGCGCGTGCCCGCCGGCAGTGGATCCGGTACGTTCGGCAGGGTCCCGGTGATGGACCAGCCCAACAGGCGCATGTAGGGTTCCGCGAAGGCGGCATTGCCGAGCAGCGCTTCGATCTGAGTGCGAACGGCGGGCCATGGGTCGCTCAGGAAGCTGCCGCCGGTGCCATCGGTCACGTCAAGCGTCGGCCAGTTATTGGGCAGGCTCAGGCCCTTAGGCAATTTGAACGGCTGATTGGCCGCGCCGTCGAGGACTTCGGAGAGGTTTGGCAGGAGACCCAGGCCGGAAGTCACGGCGACGCCACAGCGCCCGCCGCTGACCAAGAGCCACAGACCAACACAATCGGCGATCAGCTGGGTGAATTTCGAAAGGTCGTCGGTATTCCACTGGGTCGGCGAGATGGAGAATTCCAGGTCTCCTAGGTTCTCCACCACGACGCCGCCGCTGAGCAGTTCGACTTGCGCGATGGCGAGCTGGCTGTATAGCTGCACGCCTCGATCCCAGCCAAAAAGCGCCTGAATCGAATCCGCCTGAATCGATATTCCGGCCACGGTCGGGGTTGCCAGAGGCTCTGTGGCCTGGCCTTTGGTGGCGCCCGCGACCTTGAGCGCGGCCGTTACTCCCGGCAGCCAAAACGCCGAGACGGAACCCGAACCGTCGGCCGCGGGCAGGCCCAGGTCCAGCAGCTCGGCGCTGAGCGCGAATGAAGGCGTTGCCGAGGTCACCTTGAGGTCGGCCTCCAGGGTGAGCGCCAGGCGAATGGCCGGGCCGCTCGAGCCGGTCGCGGCTTCGGCGATCCAAGTATCGACGTAGGCATTGAGGGCTTTCGAGCCGTCGCCGGCCGTGAATAGGCTGACCCGCCAAGGATCCTGATACGTTCCCGCGCCGGTGGCCAACGATCCTTCGATCGCTTCCTCTCCGAACAGCGAAGCGACGTATGGCATCAGCAGGGACCAGGCGGTATTTCCCTGTTTATTTTTCGTTGTCAGACAGCGCGTGTAGTACGAACCCAATGCGCTGGTCGGGTTCTTGATAACCGCCTCGACGCCGTTGCCCGTAAGCAGCAGATCGGTGACCGGCCAGTCTTGGCCGGCGGGCAGCTTGGGTGGCGCGATGAGCCCGAGAAGCGTCGCCATGCTCTGGCTGATCTTTCCGGCCGCGGTCCCCCCGGCGGTGTCGAAAAAAGCGTCCAGAACCTTTTGGATCAGATTGACCAGCGCCTCTTCGGCATCCTTCACGACCTCGTTGAGATTGAGCAAGTCGATCTGATCCCACGAGCCGATGGGCGTGTTTACCCGCAGCAGCGCAAAGTATGGATAGACGGCGCGCGCGTCGCCGCCGGACGGCTCCCGATACGCCATCCCCACAACAATGGCGCCAATGGAGATGCCGGTCTCTGACACGTCTTCGAAGGCCGTGCCGCCACTGAACGCCGCCGTCGGATTGTTGAGGACCGACGCCACCTGGAACGATGGAAACAGCTCCGGCTTTGGCGGCGTGCCGCTGGCCGGCAACGTGAGTTGGATAATCTCGGTGCTGGCTTGGATCTGAACGGTTACATCGGCAATTGCCGAGATCGGTACGATAGGGTCGCTGGCCAGTCGGACGCCGGGATAAACTTGGAGGTCCTTGGTTTTGGCATCCACCACGGCGGCGACGGTCAGGCTGAGGTCGATTTTTCCGGTTTCGGCGGTTAGCAGAGGAACCACCCACGGGTCCTGCCGGCTGCCGGATCCTTTCACCTTGCCTTTCGCCAGCTCCGGACTGACGCCGCTGAACAGGACGTACCAATCCGCCAGCCATTGAGCCAGGATCTTCGGATCGCTGGCGATCGATTTCAGCCAGTTCGAGAGCAGCGTTCCGGCCTTGCTGGGGCTGGTCACCAAGCCTTCCCAGTCGACCGAAGGAATCGAGCCGATGAGCCCTAGGATCGAGGCCACGGCGTTGGCCATGTTCGTCCACTTCTGGGCCTCTGCCTGGGGCGCCGCCTTGGCGATTTGGGAGATCAGCAGGTAGACGGCGGTGGAGATCCACTCGTCTGTGGAAATGTTCTCGAGATCGGCGAGCGAGCGGTCCTGGGCGGGTTCCCCCGGCAGCTTCAAGTTGGTGACGACGATGTCGAGATCAGGCGCGGATCCGGAAAAGTCGACGGTAGCGAACGCCTTCACGCCGGTAAAGGAAACCTCGTCGGTGCCGAATATTCCCGAGCTGTTGGTGACTTCAACCCCGACCTCGATGGGATGGTCCTTGCCGCCCAATACGAATACGCCGTTTTGGGTCGGCATCTCGAGGATGGGAACGTAGATGTAGGGTCGAACGGCGACGCCGGCCGCGTCGTATTCGTGAACGGTTCCTAGTCCGACGACCGTATGGGCGGTATTGACCCCGTTTGAAACCGGCACGTCTTCCGTGATGAGGTAAAGACCGGTGGGTTTGGCCGGCGTTGTCGGCAAACTGATTGGGTACCAGGTGCGGTTCTCTGTTTTTTTGGGCGAGCCGAGAGCATCGCCGGAGACGGTGCCAAGAAGCTCTTCCAGCAACTTGATGAGTTGGTCGGACTGCGCCTTGTTTTTCGGAATGCTCTCAATATTGCTGAGAGGATCGGTGAACCATTCCTCCTTGAAGGTCAGGCTGCCTTCGTCCGGCGTTCCATCCAGAACGCCCACCAGCACACCAAGGCGGGCAACGGTGGTGTCGATTTCGTTTGCGGCAAAGGTAGGGTCCGCCATGTTGCGCTATGCCCCCGACATGGTGAAATGGCCGGCTGCGGGGGCAGGCCCGACACCTTGGGCCCGCCCCCCGAACGGATCTTCGGAAAGAACCGGTCAGCCTTGATGCACGCCCTCAGTAGTCATGGAGCCTTTTGCTAGCTGCTTGTCGTCCACGCCGATTGTGTAGCACTCACCCAGAATGATCATCCTGCCAGGGCCGATGGAGTCGGTCAGCATCGTGAGTTCTCCGGTCTCGGGATTGTGGTCGTGAGCATGACCTATGCCCAATTCCTCCGGCGTTTTCGCCAGACTGTAGAGTTCCTCTTCCGCCTGTGGGACGACGATGGCGGCGCTTAAGGCAATGCTGAAGCCCGGTTTCGGATTCCCGGCCGCCCAGTAGGAATAGGAGATGTTCGTCTCGAAACCTGCGTTGACGTCCCTCTGCATGCCGACGATGAAGCTCGATCCGTCGGTAACTGGTGTTTTGGGAAGGGCAATGGGCCCGTTCTTGGTGGGTGTGCCCGACGAGAAGGATACCGAGGAGTTGACCGGCACTTTCAGGCAAGTGATCAGGAACTTTACGGTGGCCGTTGTTGTGCCTTGTTTGTAGAGCGTGCTATTGGTCCAGGTTGGGGCGCCGGTGCTTACCACCGAGACATTTCTCCAGCCAATGCCGCCATTCGCCGCCACCCAGCCTCCGAAATCCTGAATGGAGCCGGTTTGGGGAATGGGGTTGGGATTCGATTTGGTTGCCACCCTTCCAATCAGGCAATAATGCCACCCGGCGGCGGGTACCTGCGGTTGCCAGGTGAAGGGATCTTCGGTTACGACGATATCCCCATTGGCATTGGCGGTGACCTCAACGGAATCCTTTCCATCGGAGGTCAGCATTTTATTGTTCTCCCACTGATCCGGATAAAGAAGCAGGGAGGACTTTGCGTAGTACAAGGAGACCGTCCCGGTTTCCTGTGCCGGCGCGTAATTCTTGGCCCTCATATAGAGGTAGTTCTGGCCGTCCGCGATGAGCGTCTTGCCTTGATCCGCCGCATAGGCCGCGGCGGAACCGAACGTCGCCTGAGGGTCCGGGGCGAGGTCCAATCCGTAAGGGATAATGTCCGGTGAATGCGACGAGGCATTGCGGGGCAACGTATTCGTCTCGCCAAGATTGCCTCGCACGAGGAGATCCTGATAAGTGGTGGCCATATTATCCTCCAAAAAATTGTTTCAGAACTTAGAAAAACCAGAACATCAATTTGGAACGGTTGGCGGTTGCAAGCCGATTGCCTGCGCGTGATTCCTCCTCTCAAGTGTTCACCGGACGTCGGAGCCGGTCGGCGCTCGGCGAAGCTCGCAGACTTAGCCGGGTGCCAGCTTGCCAAGCGATTGCATGATAGCCGCGACCAACGTCTCGACATCGTCGCCGGCTTTGATTGGCGCCTGACCGAAGCCTGCATCCTCGGTCTCCGCTGCGGCCGCTCCTTCGCCATACTGAATGGTCGCGAGAATTTGGGCGTCGGGTGGGAGCGCATTGGTCTTGCGAAACGTGTAGCCGTCGCCAAGGCCGCCTTCGACGTGATAGCGCTCAGCCGTTGGTCGCGCTTGGCTGACCAGGAGCACGGTACCCGCCGCCGACAACCCGACGATCGCCCGACAGGTATTGTACAGGCGTTGGTCCCAGCGGGGCTGAAACGCGGCAGCCTGCGGGTCCTGCAGCCACGCCAGCATCTGCGCAGGGGTTGGGTCCTGGCCTGCCCCATCACCGTCCTGGCCCGCGCCGACAATGTCGAGGAAACCGTAAGCGGCTCCCGTAGTGGTTGTCCCGTATCGGCAGCCGACGTTGTTGTTAAAGATGAATAGGGCTTCCGCTACCGTCAAAGGCATGAATTTTTCCAATTTTCTATTATTCCGCTTACAACCTTAGGATAATACGTTTCTGATTCGAGTGTCAAACACCAATAGGAGATTTTAGAGCAACTTTATAATTTAACGTTGTGTCATGGCCTCCAAATTTCTACGGTCAACGGCAGTTTTGGCGTCACCGACTCCGACGCTACTGCCTTACAGAGCGCGTCCGTATATTTATTACCTTTTTTTCACGAAATTTCTCGAGTTGTACAATTCGACATGCAATCAGGCCCAGGATGTCTCGGATACAGAATCCTCATGTTTCGGCGCACCACCGTATAATTCGGCGGACGCATTGATGTTTGTGATCGTTTACCTGCGCGGTGCATACTTCGAGTGACGGCCTTGGAAGAACCGGAACTCACTTCCGCTGGCCGATTAAGCTCTGCTTTGCGATCGGTCCCCTTGGCCTTGTGGGACTGATCTGCCCCCCGAGAAGGGAGTTAGGCATGCAGCTCAGGAACAAGACACCCAAACGGTGGGTCAAGGCAAAGCTGCGCGAAGACCGTGAGATGGCTGTCGGTTCGAACGATGTCTGGGCGATGGATTTTGTCCAAGATCAACTCGCGACAGGAAAGAAGTTACGGGTTCTGACCGTTGTTGATATGAACTAGTTCACTTGATCATCGCCCTTTCCTGATCTCCACAACCTCTGCGCCATCGCCATTCATCGCCGCGGCAATCTGCCCGGCCACGGCCTCGGTCGCCTGACGTACCGGATCGGCGCCAAGATGGCTGTAGCGCTCCGTCGTCTGCGTGTTGGCGTGCCCCAGCATGGCGCCGATCATTTGCAGGTTGAAGCCGGCCGCATCGCCAACGGTCACGGCGCCGTAGGTCCCGAAGGTCGGCTTTCTTGCGGTACCAGCCCGTCCACCACCTACGCGGTGTTTGAATATGAATGTGCCTTTGCCGGACGGCCAAAATCGGGCGCCGAAGCCCTTGATTGCGTCATCCCATGCAATGTAATCAAGATCGCGCGCACTGAGCGCATCGACAGTACTCTTTGTCAGCTTTACCATGGCGGGCCTTACTGGCAAAAAGTCTGTGAACTTGCCGCAGGGACCTCATAGGTACCGCCGAGTTGGGACAAGTAAGGATTTGTAGGGAACAACCGCTTGCCCCAGACAGCCAGAATGCATCGATTTACAGCGTGATTGGGAACTGTAGGGATGTACAGGGAACTGACGAATGAAAGACTATGAAACACTGAGCTTGAGCCGCCCGCGGGATCACATCTTGGTGGTTACCTTGAACCGGCCCGAGGTCCGCAACGCCATGAACACCCAAATGGGGCTCGATCTGCGTGACCTGTGGATGGGATTTTACGTCGATCAAGCGGATCTTCGGGTGATCATCTTGACCGGCTCGGGCGCCCACGCCTTCTGCGCCGGCGGCGACTTGAAGCAGCGCAACAACATGACCGACCAGGAATGGCAGATGCAGCACGCAATCTATGAACAGGCGACGCTGGCGCTTCTGGATTGCCCGATCCCGGTGATCGCCGCGGTCAATGGTGCTGCCTACGGCGGCGGCTGTGAAATGGCGCTATCGGCCGATTTCATCTATGCCGCGCGCTCGGCCCGTTTCGCCTTGACCGAGACCCGGCTCGGCATCATGCCGGGCGCGCTCGGCACCCAGAACCTGCCGCGTGCCTGCGGCGCCAGGCGGGCCAAGGAGATCATTTTGACGGCGAGCCCGTTCACGGCGCAAGAAGGCGCCGAATGGGGCATCGTCAACCGGGTTTGCGACGACGCGACCCTGATCGACGACGCCTTGGAGACGGCCGAGCGGATCGCTTCCAATGGGCCGATATCCGTGCGCCAAGCCAAAAAGTCCATCTCCATGGCGCAGGAAATCGACATCAAGTCCGGCTATGCCTTCGAACTCGAAGCCTACAACCGCATGGTCCCGACCGAGGACCGGTTGGAAGGCGTGCGCGCCTTCAACGAAAAACGCGCGCCGCGCTTTACCGGCCGCTAGAGCAACCTGCGTTCATTCGAACGCAGATAATTTGATCTAGGACGGCGCCGGCGCCGCATAGGAGAACGCCATCATGACCGAGAAATCGATCACCATGCCGATCGACCGGGATTATCCGGAGATTCGCGATTCCGTCCGCCGCATCTGTGAAGGCTTTCCCGGCGAATATTGGCGCGCGCTCGACGCCAAGGAGGAGTATCCCTCGGAATTCGTCGCGGCGCTGACCGAGGCTGGCTACCTGGCCGCACTCATTCCGGAGACCTATGGCGGCGCTGGCCTGCCGGTGCGCGCGGCCTCGGTGATATTGGAAACGATCCACCACGCCGGCTGCTCGGCCGGCGCCTGCCATGCGCAGATGTACATCATGGGCACCTTGTTACGGCATGGCAGCGAGGAGCAGAAACGGCAATACCTGCCGAAAATCGCCACCGGCGAGCTCAGGCTGCAGGCCTTTGGCGTCAGCGAGCCAACGACCGGCACCGACACCACCCAGCTCAAGACCCGGGCCGAACGAAAAGGCGACCATTACGTCGTGAACGGCCAGAAAATCTGGACCAGTCGGGCGTTTTATTCCGACCTGATGCTGTTGCTGGCGCGCACCACGCCGGCCGATCAGGTCAAGCGGCGGACCGACGGCATTTCGGTCTTTCTGGTCGACCTGAATGCCGCCCGCGGCAACGGCCTGGAGATCCAGAAGATCGACACCATGGTCAACCACAACACCACCCAGATCTTTTTCGACGATCTGAAGATCCCGGCCGACAGCCTGATTGGCGAGGAAGGCCGCGGCTTCCGCTATATCCTGGACGGCATGAACGCCGAACGGGTCCTGGTCGCTTCCGAGGCCTTGGGCGATGCCCGTTATTTCGTCGACCGCGCCGTCGCCTACGGCAACGATCGCGTGGTTTTCGGCGTACCGATCGCGCAGAACCAAGGCGTGCAGTTTCCGATCGCCCGGGCGCACGCGGAAACCGAGGCCGCCGAATTAATCATTCGCAAGGCGGCGACACTGTTCGATGCCGGTGAGGATTGCGGCGAAGCCGCTAATACCGCCAAGCTGCTGGCCTCGGAAGCCGCCTGGCACGCAGCGGAAGCCTGTTTCCAGACCTACGGCGGCTTCGCATTCGCCCGCGAATACGACATCGAGCGCAAATGGCGGGAATGCCGGCTCATGCAAACCGCGCCGATTTCGACCAACCTCATCCTGGCCTATATCGGCCAGCACGTGCTCGGCATGCCGCGATCTTACTAGGGCAGTTCTCGACCATACGAAGGCCCGCCGAGAGGCAGCAAATGCATAGGAAAGGGACTGGAGATGAGTGATCAAGATTGGGCGCTTCGCGGAGAGTATATGGAGAGTTGCAATTGCGACTATCTGTGTCCCTGCATCTACACGACCCCGCAAGAAGCGGCGACTTCAGAAAACTGCTATGCCATGATGGCCTTTCGGATCGACGAAGGCAGCGCTGGCGACATTGCGTTGAATGGCCTTCATTTCGCATTCGTCATCAGGTCCGGCGAAGTCATGGCCGACGGCGACTGGGTTTTTGCCTGCGTTGTCGACGAAGCGGCAAACGCTGAAGAGCGCGCGGCGCTCGGTGCTATCGCCAGCGGAGAGCGGGGCGGTATTCCGGGGCGAATCCGAGACAACCTTGTGAGTGATTTTCGCGGCATCGAGTACAGGTCAATCGAGTTCGTCGCCGATGGCCTAAAACGTTCGGTGTCGATCCCCGATATTCTGAATTTCGAGATCGAAGGCGTCACGTCCCGCAACAACAGCGGCGAGCCATACTATCTCGACAACACGGCCCATCCGGCAAACACGCGGTTGGCCCTCGCACGGGCCAAATCGCTTGTGGTTAAAGGCTTCGGGCTTAATCTCAGCATGCGCGACAAAGGCAATAACGGTCATTTTGCCCCCTTCAGCTGGTCAAGCTGATAATGCCCATTCGGAGCGTTGTCGCCTTGACACTATGCGTGCTCCAGACAGGCGGCGAAATTTGACTCTGGATTTGTCCAGCGCCTCCGGCAACCAGCATCCTTCGCGGTTGGCGAACAGAGACAGGATCGCCGTTCTCGCAGCATTAGCCCTCGTCGTCACAGTTTCTTGGACCTATATGCTCGCGGGCGCCGGTATGGATTTGATGACGCGGGCGGTCTGGGATCCACGGTACGCCGGTCTCATGTTCGTCATGTGGTGGACGATGATGATCGCCATGATGCTGCCATCGGCGACTCCGATGATATTGATTTTCGTAAAAATGAACCGCAATCGCGGCGAGGCAAAAGCACCGTACGCAGTGACCGCGGTCTTCGCATCCGCCTATCTCGTCGCCTGGGCCGGATTCAGCATTGCTGCGGTCGCCATGCAATGGGTGTTGGAGGCAACCGGATTGCTTTCATCGATGATGAAAAGTACGGACCGCACCCTGGGAGGCGCGTTGTTGCTCGTCGCCGGGATCTATCAATTTACGCCGTTTAAGCACACCTGTCTCAGACATTGCCGCTCGCCGCTGTCTTTCATATTGAGCCGTTGGCGCGGTGGCCCGGCCGGCGCGTTCCGCATGGGCGTCGAACACGGCGTATTCTGTATCGGCTGCTGCTGGTTCTTGATGGCGTTGCTGTTTTTCGGCGGCGTGATGAACCTTTACTGGATAGCCGGCCTCGCCCTGTTCGTCCTCGTCGAGAAGACCGTTCCAGCCGGCCACTGGCTTGCCAACGTCGTCGGCGTTGGACTGATTATATGGGGCATTCTGATCTTGGCAGGCGTGGCACGCTAGCACGGGTATCTATTGGTGGAAGATGATACTAATCGTGCCAGCTAATCGGCATAATCTCTGCGCTCAGCCCGTCGAAGTTCCACATGCGGCCAAAGGCGCGGACCCGCCCTCGGCTGGCCTTTGCCACGGTAATATTGGGACCTGGCCAGTATTCGGAATTTGTAATGACGACCGGCTTTGACTGATCCTTGCCATCGATGGGCTCGACTTCGCCCAGGATTTGCTGCCCGACCCGAAAACTGCGCGTCTTGCCGTCTGTGACGAAGTCGATCGGAGCACGCTCAAAGCCCAAGACGTTGCTAACCAAAAAATCGAACACAATGGTGGGGCCCCCGGCGCGGCCCGTGAAGATTTCGATCAGTCCATCAAAAGCTTCATTACTGGCCCGCTCGTCTATGTACCCGGCCATTGTGTAACCGCCCCGCGACATCAGGCCTGGAATGTCGAGTAGCAGACCGACGTTCAAGTTCGACAGATCGGCGCCTTCGTACATGCCTTCATCAATACGCAGTCCGAACCAGGCTTGACAATATCCTTCGGTGGGTGGATGCCGGCCAAGCGACACGACGCAAGGACAGAACACCGCACAATTGCAGTTCACCACCAATTCGCCCTTGACCGACCATGTCATCAGCGTCGCCTCCAGCTATACGTTGTTCAGATCGGTTGAATTCTCCCGATTATCCGAAAGGGTCAAATAAATTATCTAGGATGTCAATTCCGGTGCAAGAGGAAGTCTGACAGGGTTCCAAATTCCGATATTTTGCTGCAGCATTGGCTAAATATTCTCAATCGCACAGTTCAACTTGATTAAGGAGCTCGGGGCATGGCGACGCTTATAACAGGGGGGGCGGGATTTGTCGGGCTTGAGGTCGCCCGGCAGTTGCTGCAGGCAGGTGAGCCGGACGTGACAGTGTTCAGTCGCAATCCCTCGCCCGCTCGCCTGGGCGGCTTGTTCGATCGCGTAAATGCCGTTCCCGGTGACGTCGGCAACTTTTCCCACGTGCTGGATGTGGTCAAGGCAACGCGGCCGGAAGTGATCTATCATCTTGGGGCCATGTTGTCGGTGCCGTCGGATGCCGACCCGGCCAGCGCCATCCAAACAAATGCCATGGGGACATTCTATGTGCTGGAGGCGGCACGGCTGTTCGATGTCCGGCAGGTTATATTTTCCAGTTCGATCGGTAGTTACGGTCGCGATATTGATGGCGATGAATTGACCGACACGACTTTGCAGCGCCCGGTGTTGTTTTATGGCGCGACCAAGGCGTTTGGCGAACATATGGGGCTTGTCTATAAGCGCAAATACGGCCTCGATTTTCGCGGCATCCGCTATCCATCCGTAATCGGGCCGGGGGTCACGACGCCGGGTATGGTGCAATACACCTCCTGGATGATAGAGGAGAGCGCGAAAGGTAACCCCTTCACGGTCTGGACCACGCCCGATACCAGGGTCCCGGTGATGTACATTACCGAGGCCGCGACCGCCACCGTGCAACTGGCTCGCGCACCACTGGAGAATATTAGGATGATCAATTACCTCGTGGATGGGGCGAAGCCCACGCCCACTGCCGGAGATATCGCCGATGCGGTGCGTGCCAAAATTCCCAATGCCCGGATTGATTTCGTGCCCGACCCAACTAAGCCGATGTTACACGGTCGATCTCAAACCATTGACGATAGCTGCGCACGAGAAGAATGGGGGTGGCGACCGACCCACGATTTGACCCGAATTATCGATGATTTCCTAGGTGGTCTCCACAACGCCGGACTTACGGATTAACCACAGGGCCACTGTGGACCAACGTCACCATTTACGCATCCGCAAGGCCGGGAACTGCTCTAAAGTGGCGCCATGGTAAAACTCTCCGTGCTCGACCTCGCCTACATCGGCGAAGGCTTCACCTCGACCGACGCGCTGGCCAACGCGCTCGACTTGGCACAGCACGCCGAGGCCGCTGGCTGGCCGCATATGAGGAATAATTTGTGTTTGCAAATCCGCTGTTGATAGTCGCTCTTGCGATCACCGGTGCAGTCGCCGTTTGGGGGATTATCGACACAGCCGGCCTCGCCGCCTTTGCGGCTTATCTCGTTGGCATACAATTCACCAGCCGCGCCTGGTTCATCATGCTGGCCGTCAGCTTCATGCTGATCACCAGCGTTTGGCTGGCACTATCCCGGTATGGCCGGATCAAACTCGGCAAGGATGATGATGAACCGGAGTTCTCGACGGTGTCTTGGCTGTCCATGCTTTTTGCCGCCGGAATGGGCGTTGGGCTGCTTTATTGGGGAACGGCCGAACCGCTCACTCATTATCTATTGATCTCGGAATATGAGGACGCCAGGGCATCGGCCTCTTTAGCCCTGTTCGTGACCAATTTCCATTGGGGTCTGCATGCCTGGGCGATTTATGCACTCACTGGGCTTGTCATTGCCTACTTCGGATTCCGCCTCGGCTGCCCCAGTCTTGTCAGCGCGCCGATCATCAAGGTGTTTGGTACCAACCGCTTGACCCGCAGCGTCGGTTGGGTGAGCGATCTGCTGGCGATCGTTGCAATCGCCATCGGGCTCGGCGGATCGGTGGCCATGGGGGTGTTTCAGGTCAAGGAGGGCGTGGACGCGCTATTCGGCTTGCAGGACACGGGGCTGGGCCTCGCGTTGGGAATATTTGTCGTGCTTTGCCTTTCCTACATCCTGCCTTTGACCGTCGACCTTAGCCGTGGCATGGCCATACTCTCGAATACGGCAATGGCCGTTGCCGGCGGCCTGATGATCTATATCCTATTGTTCGGCCCGACCCATTTCGTCATGGGTGGAATCGTACAGGCCTTCGGCGACTATCTGAGCGGCGTATTCACTCACGGATTTCGCACCTTCACCTTCATGGACGATCGTGTTGGCAACTGGTTTCAATCCTGGACGCTCACATACATGGTCTGGTGGCTAGCCTGGGCACCCTTCGTCGGCGTGTTCATCGCCCGAATATCGAAAGGACGCACCATCCGTGAATTCATTTGCGGTGTCATGTTGGTGCCGACGGTTTTCTCAATCCTGTGGTTTGGTGTTTTCGGCGGCGTGGGCTTCTACGGTATATTGGAACTCGACGCGTCGATCCTGGATGTGGTCCGCGATAACGTAAGCGGCGTGACATTTTTCGTGCTCGGCCAATTCCCCTTACCAGCGCTCACCATCGCCGCGGTCGTTGTCGCCGCCTTCTTGTTCATCGTTACCAGCGTGGTAAGCGCGGCCTTCGTGTTAGGCATGTTCTCGACTGGCGGTGACCTCAATCCCAGCAGCCGTGTCAAGTTGAGCTGGGGCGTGGTGCTTATACCAACGAGCGGTGATAGGAACCCATTTGATGGTGGAAAAAGAGTTCAGTCCAGAAGGCACGGCGCGCAGCGCGATGCCGGCGCATCGGGCAAGTGTCGTAACGCAATGGCTGGGCTATTTTTCCCCACCGGAGGCCGGGTTCTTTTGCGCTGTGGCGGCGTCGCACTCCTTATCCGATGTCCCACATCGCATGGCGGATTGCGACGCCGCCACAGCGCAAAATAATCCCGGTCAAATAGGTCCCTATCACCGCTCGTTGGTATAAGTGCGCTGGGTTTGGTGATGATATTGTCGGGCAGCATTGACGCCATAAAATCAATCATCGCATTGGGGGCCCTACCCTTCGTCTTTATCGTCTTGGTGCTTGTCGTGTGTCTCCTGAAAATGCTCAAGCAAGAAAGGCTCGGCCCGCCATCATGAACGTTGAAGTCTTCGCCTTCATTGGTTTGCTCGTGTGGCTTTATTTCAAACCGAACACACCAGACGACAACGAGCGGCCAGACACATAAACAATGGCTCGACGTACAGCCTGTGGCCGAGGCCCAAAAGCAGAATCCTCTCTATCAAGCAAAAGGCCGCCCAGTTGGACGGCCTTTTACTTAACAGAGAGGATTACCGGTTCAGGCGGTGGCCCGTTGCGGCTCGACCATTTCCTCGGCCGGCGGGTCGCGCAGGACGTAGCCGCGCCCCCAGACGGTCTCGATGTAATGGTCGCCGCCGGTCGCCGAGGCTAGTTTCTTGCGCAGCTTGCAGATGAACACGTCGATGATCTTCAATTCCGGTTCGTCCATGCCGCCATAGAGATGATTGAGGAACATTTCCTTGGTCAAGGTCGTGCCTTTGCGGAGCGACAACAGCTCCAGCATGGCATATTCCTTGCCGGTCAGGTGCAGCCGGTTGTTTTCGACCTCGACCGACTTGGTGTCGAGATTGACGGTCAACGAGCCGGTCCGGATCACCGATTGGGCATGGCCCTTGGATCGACGCACGATGGCGTGAATCCGCGCTACCAGTTCGTCTTTGTTGAACGGCTTGGTCAAATAGTCGTCGGCACCGAAGCCCAGACCCTTGACCTTGCTGTCCGGCTCCGACATGCCCGATAGGATCAAGATCGGCGTCTCGACCTTTGCCAAACGGAGCTTTTTCAAGACCTCATAGCCGTGCATATCCGGCAGGTTGAGGTCGAGAATGATGATGTCGTAATCATACAGCTTGCCCAGGTCGAGGCCTTCCTCGCCGAGATCCGTACAATAAATGTTAAAGCCCTCGTTGGTAAGCATCATTTCGATGCTTTGGGCCATGGCCGTGTCGTCTTCTATTAATAGTACTCGCATCGTTCCTTCGGTCCTCCGAGCGGTCGGTGCCGCAACCTCAGTGAGCGCATTGTTAACGTTTAAAGTTAAGCAAACATTAACAAGGGTTCAGTGGGTGCCCCGAGCGACAAGCCATTGTGGCAGGCGAATCAGTATAGGATACAAATGACCAAGATTCAAAAAATTCGGCACGGCGCTATTTTGCTACCGTATGGCGGCCGGATTCCGGATCTTAGGCAATCATAAACGCTCCATCGACAAATATACCCGGCAAGCGGCCCGCCCACGCAAAGGCGCCGCCGGATTGTCGAGAGGGTTGAGTTGCAGTCGCTTATCAACGAAATCGCCGGACTACCCACCGTCAGGTACTTCGGTCGGGTTTGCGGCATCCAGGGATTGATGGTCGAGGTCTCCGGCCTTGAGCGCCGGCTTTCGGTCGGTGGTCGGGTTCGGGTGCTGGCCAACGGCGGCGGAGCCTGCGAGTGCGAAGTCGTCGGATTTCGCCGCGGCAATGCGCTTTGCCTACCGTTTGCCGCGCTCGACGGCATCGGTCTGGGAAGCGAGGCGGAACTCGTCCAATCCGAGCCGGTGCTTTATCCCGACACGCGTTGGCTCGGCCGGGTCATCAACGGCCTTGGCCAGCCAATCGACGGCGGACCGCCGCTTAGGCTCGGCACGGCGGCCTACCCGATCCGGGCATCGGCGCCGCCGGCCCATGCGCGCCGCCGGGTCGCCGAAAAAATCGATTTGGGCGTCCGCGCGATCAACACGTTCTTGAGCTGCTGCCGCGGCCAGCGCATGGGCATATTCGCCGGCTCCGGTGTCGGTAAATCGGTCCTGCTGTCCATGTTCGCCCGCTTCACCCAGGCAGACGTCAATGTCATCGGCCTGATCGGCGAACGCGGCCGTGAGGTTCAAGAATTCATCGAAGACTATCTCGGGCCCGAGGGCCTGGCGCGCAGCATCGTCGTGGTCGCAACCTCCGACGAAGCCGCCCTGGTGCGCCGGCAAGCGGCCTATTTGACGTTGACCTTGGCGGAGTATTTCCGCGATCAGGGCAAGGACGTGCTCTGCCTGATGGACTCGGTCACCCGGTTCGCCATGGCGCAGCGCGAAATTGGTTTGAGCGGCGGCGAACCGCCGGCCAGCAAGGGTTATACGCCGACGGTGTTCGCCGAACTACCAAAGCTGCTGGAACGCGCCGGCCCTGGTGTCGCCACCGGCACCATCACTGGTCTGTTCACGGTGCTGGTCGAAGGCGACGATCACAACGAACCGATCGCCGACGCGGTGCGCGGCATTCTGGACGGGCATATCGTGCTCGACCGCAAGATCGCCGAGCGCGGCCGATTTCCCGCGGTCAACATTCTGCGCTCGATCTCGCGCACGATGCCGCGCTGCAACAGCGACCGGGAAAATCACTTGGTCGTCGCCGCCCGTCGCCTGTTGGCGACGTACGAAGACATGGCCGAAATGATCCGCATCGGCGCCTATCGCGCCGGATCCGACGCCACGGTCGACGAAGCCATCCATTATCAGCCCGCCTTGGATGCATTCCTGTCGCAGGAAATGGACGAATTCGTCACCTTGGATCAAGGCTATGCCCAGTTGAGCGAGATTCTCGGCGTCGAGACGACAGCCGGCGAAGCCCTGCCGGCACCGGAAGCCGCGGCTTAAGCTAATGAAAGCGCTCAAGAATCTCATAAGGCTTCAACAATGGCGGCTCGACCAGAGCCGGCTCGCCTTGGCCGTCGCAGCCGAACAGCTGGCGGCCATCCAATCGGCGATCGCGGCGCTTGACGATGAAGAGACGCTGGAGCGCCAAACCGCGTCACAATCGGAAGCGGCGTTGTTCGCCTTCGCCGGTTACGCGACCCGGCTGAAACAGCGCCGCAGGGCCTTACACGACGAACAGGCAGCCGCCGAACAAGCGGTCGAAGAGGCCCGTGAGGTCGTAGCGGAGGCCTTCCAAGAAGAGAAAAAACTCGAACAAGCTCTGCAGACCCAGATCGACCGAGAAAACGCCGAGGCGGCCAGGCGAGAGCAGATCACACTCGACGAAATCGCCGCGACCGGCCACCAGCGGCGGCAATCCGGGGTCTAGAGCATGATCGACCTACTCGGGGTCATTTGACCGGGATTATTTTGCGCTGTGGCAAGGGGCGGGTCGCCATGCGATGTGGGGTATCGGATAAGACGCGCGAAGCGGCCACAGCGTAAATGAACCCGGCCTTCGGTGGTGCAAATCGGCTTTTCGGGTGCGTTGCGATCTTGTCCGCAAAAACAAGGGATATCCCTTGTTTTTGCACATCGCGCTGCGCACCGCGCCTGCCCGAAAAGCCGATTTGCACCCATCAAATGATTCCGAGTAGGTCGATCATGCTCTAGCCGTAGGACTAATCGCGTGCCGGCACTGGCAAGCGGCTTAAGAGCTCCGCATTGCCCCAACCGGGCTGGCGGTCCTCGATGACCACGCGATGGGCGCCATGGTCAACTTCGACCCGTAGCCAGCGCGGTATGAGTTCATTGTTGAGATCGGCAACGACCAGGGCGGCGCAGGCCTCGGCGACCGGCGGCAACGCCGATGCGCATCCCGCCAAATAGTGCTCCAACACGCCATCCGCCAGAATGCGGCGGTCGGGCACATAGGTCACGACGACAGAGGCACCGTCGGGTAAGTCGATTGTTCGTGCGACCAGGTAATCGAGGTGCTCCGCCGGGTTGGCTGTTGTCGCGAGCCGGTCGCGGCGGCGTGCTTGATCGAGGGCGACGACGCCGGCGTTCATGCCAGAACCGGCCCAAAATCGTCGAATGCGTCCGGCAGCTCCTGTTTCGGATCGACCGGAAAGGGCGTGCCGGCCTGGAATTGAATGCCGCCCCGATAGCCGCCGATTTCCAGCGCCTGATTGAAAATGCCGGTGATGTCGCGGCGCATTTCGGTCGCCAAGGCGTCGGCACTGCGCACGATCAAGTCGAAGCGACCGGGTTTGACCAGGCCGTCGAGCTGCATATCGCCCATTCGGCTCAGTTCGAAATCCAAAACGAAGCGGGTTTCGTCCTCGTCACCGTCCTGGCCGTCGTCGGACCGGCGCCGGGCAAACAGATTGAGAAACGTCCAGCGCCCGGCATCAAGGATCGGAAAGGTCAAGACCCGCCAATCGCTAGATTCGGTATCTTCCATCATCCCGGAAAACCGCGTGAAGTCGTCGCGCAGGCGTTCGATCAGTTGGCTCCTACCGTGCTGCTGCAGGAGCTGCAGGGTGTCGTTACCGAGCCAGGTGTCGATGTCGCCGCCGCGCAAGGCGGACACCAGGAACATGACCGACCGCAAGAGCCCGCCATTCGGCCTAGGAATCGTGTTGTTGACGAATTCGCGGGCAGCGGCCGGCTCATGGGCATGCAAAAATTCCGACAGTTCCGTCAACGCCGGCCAGCCGGTCGAGAGCGTCGCCGGCGCCGCGGACACAGCACCTTTGCCGGCGAGGGCCGCCGCAGGCAGCGGTGCCGGCAACGGCTTGAGTTCCAACTCGACGCGGGTACCAAGGGCGGCCTCGCCCGCGCCTTTGAGCGCCACCATGCCGGCGTCGCTGCGCACCATCAAGGCGCCCGCCGGATCGCGCCCGATGATGACGCCCTGAACAATGCTGGCACCGCCCGGATTCGGCCCCGCCACCGATTGATTGGCGGCGACTTGATTTGCGGTGGCTGTGGGCGATGTGTCGATGCGAACGACGCGCGCGGTAAGCTGTGTTCCCGGCGCCGCCAGCAGTTGCGCGCCACGCACCGGTTGCGCCGTCACCTCAGCAGCAAACTGCGCCCCGACTTTCACCGGCTGGTGTGGTGTTTGCGTCGACGCCGGCATGGTCGCCGGCTGCAGCACCAGACTCATCGGCGGATGAAGAACTTGACCGTTGCGGGCCAAGATCATGGCTTTCAGCGTATCGCCGGTGGCCAGGATCTGGAAATTGAGGCGGGTGTTCAAAGGCATCGGCCCACGGCCGGTTATGACAAACATGCCTTGGTCGGTGCGCAGGACCGACTGCTCGCTGCCGGTCTGGCCAACAACGGTGCCTTGCATGCGCAGGCCGATGACAATCTCCGCGAGATGGCCGGCCAGAGAAACCGCGGGCGGCTGAAGGACCGGTATCGGCGCCACAGGTTGTGCCGCGACGGCAGATGGGTTGGTCGGTGTCGACGCCTGACCCGGCGCCGGCTGTGACAATTGCCCTGACAGCACATCACTCATTTGCGACTCCACAGTGACTTGACCACGGCATCCAATTGTACCGCCGCCGGGGCGGATGGATGGCGCACCAACAAAGGTGACTGATGGCGAATGGCATCGACCACCGCGGCATCGCGCGGGATGATACCGGCCAGCGGCGGCGCGATGCGCAGGAATCCTTTGCAGGCCTTGAGCAGCTTGTTGTAGGTACGCTCACCGTCTTTGATGCTGTCGGCCATGTTGACCACGATCCGAAGATCGGCGCCCGGGCGTTTGGCATGCATGACCTTGATGAAAGCATAGGCATCGGTCAGCGACGTCGGATCGGCCGTCGTCAACACCAGCTTGGGCCCGTCATTTTGCGACAAGGTACGGACGGTGTTGTCCAACCCGGCGCCGAGGTCGAGCACAACCATATCGTACTGTCGCGCCAAGCCGGCCAATTCGTCACGCAGACCGGTCAGGCGGGTCTGGTCCATCGCCGCCAGCGCGCCCGAACCCGACTTGCCAGCGATGATGTCGAATCCGCCTTGCGGATAGGGCGTGATCGCGTCGGCCAGCTTGATCCGCCCACCGATGACGCCGCCGATGTCGCGATCCGGCATCAACCCGAGTTGAATGTCGACGTTGGCGAGGCCGAGATCTCCATCGAACAGCACGACCTTGCGGCCGCCACGCGCCATGGCATGCGCCAGGGTCACGGCCAGCCAGGTCTTGCCGACCCCGCCCTTGCCGGAAGCCACCGTCACCATGTTCTTGCCGATCGGTCCGGCCGCCGGGTGTAAGGCATGCCGGCTCGGGCCGACGGTTGATTGGATACGGCTCATGCTTCTGTCCTGTCGAAATCGGATCTGGTCCGGATTTGATTGGGGTCGCGCACCAAGAGGCGGGCCAGCGCCGCCGGATTGACGCCATGCATGCCCTCGCCGACATAAGGCGTCACCGAAAAATCGGCGAGGCGCAGGTTGGCGGCGTCGGCGGCCGCCAGTACGCTGCCGAGCCGGCGTGCCACGTCGACCCGGGTGCAGATCATGCGGCTGACTCCAAGGCCGGCGAATATTTCGGCAATATCGGCGAGCTCGCGGGCGTCACCGCCCGCCGGCAATACTAGAACCGGTTCCGCCTTCGAGGCGACGATGTAGTCGGCCAGCATCGACAGTTCGCTGTCGTCAAAGGGATTAATCCCGGCGGTGTCGATAATGACGGAACTGTCCTTTTCGATGGCAGCCACCGCACGCTTGATTTCGGCAGCCGATTCCACGGCGATCAAGTCGAGCTTCAGCATACTGGTAAAGGCAGCCAACTGATCGACGCCGCCGGCGCGTATCACGTCGGTCGTCATCGGCTGTATACGGAAGTCGGCGAGCACGGCGCGCGCCGCCAGCTTGGCCACGGTAACCGTCTTGCCAGAGCCCGGCGGCCCGACCAACATACAGGGCCGCCTCGGCGCCTTGGGCAGGGGTTCGAAGGTAAAGTGGGTGGTCAACGCAGCCGCCAAGGCGCGTGCTGGATCGGATTGACCGGAATCCAGCGCTGTGCGCACCAGGCGCTCGCTCAGATCACTGGGAACGGAATGAAAATCCAAGGCGCTCAACAGGGTTTCGGCTTCGGGCGACCACAATTGCTCGGCCATACCCGGCACCGGTTCGCTTTCGAAGACAATGCCGGGATAGGATTCCGCCAGCAGTTCGGCTTCCAGCTCCTGCTCGAGATCGTCATCAATGGCCGCGCTTAGTGATACGCTGCCCGGACCGTTCTCCCGAGTCGAGAGAATGACGGCGTCATCGCCCAAGGTCTCGCGGACCAGGCGCATGCCTTCCGCCATGGTTTCGGCTTTGAATGTTTTGATGCGCATCCCAGCCTACTCCTAGATTTGGGCCAAGGTGCGAAGGCGGGCCTTGGGATGCACTTCGTTTTGCGACATGACCACTGTCGAGGGCCGAAACCGCTCGACGATGGAGCGGACGAACGGCCGGATGCCGGGACTGGTCAACAATGCCGGGTCGTGGCCTTGGGCGCTGAGGCTCTCGTAAGCGCCGCGAACGGCCGAAATGAAATCCTGCAATTTGCTGGGCGCCATGGCGAGTTGGCGCTCGTCGCCTTGACCGACGATCGATTCGCCAAACGCCTGTTCCCAATCCGGTGATAGGGCTGCCAACGGCAGGAAGCCGTCCGGTGTGCTGTTGGCGTTGCAAATCTGGCGCGCTAGCCGGGAACGCACATGTTCGGTGATGGTCGCGACATTTTGCGAATAGCCGGTTGCCTCGGCGATGCCTTCCAGGACCGTCGGCAAGTCGCGGATCGATACCCGCTCCGACAACAGGTTCTGCAAAACCCGCTGCACACCGCTCAGCGTGATCTGCTGCGGTATCAGGTCGGCCACGAGCTTTTGGTTTTGCGACGGCAACTCGTCCAACAGCTTTTGCGTTTCCGCATAGGACAAGAGATCCGCCATGTGATCCTTCAGCACCTCGGTGATGTGGGTCGTCACCACGGTCGCTGCGTCAACCACCGTATAGCCTTTGAACGATGCTTCTTCGCGTTGGCTTTCATCGACCCACATGGCAGGCAGGCCAAAGGTCGGCTCGACGGTCTCCTCGCCCGGCAAGTCGATTTGCTGGCCGCTCGGATCCATCACCAACAGCTTGCTCGGGCGAATGTCGCCGCTGCCAGCTTCGACTTCCTTGACGCGCAGCACATAGCTGTTGGCGCCGAGCTGCATGTTGTCGAGGATGCGAACGCTCGGCATCACGAAGCCCATGTCGGACGCCACCTGGCGGCGCAAGGCCTTGATCTGATCGGTCAGCTTGCGGCCGTTGGTTTCGTTGATCAGCGGCAGCAATCCGTAACCGAGCTCGAGGCGAAGCTCGTCGATCGCCAGCACATCGGCAATCGGCTCTTCGTAGGGCTCGGCCTGGGCGACCTCCTCGGCGGCGGCCAGTTCGGTTGCCGCGCCGGCATCGGCCCGACTGCGATACAGATAATAGGCGATGCCGCCGGTGACGAACGCCAACGCCAGGAAGGGCACAGCCGGCACGCCTGGCAGAAGCCCCAGGCAAAGCAGTAGAAACGAACTGACGCCAAGCGCCTTCGGGTACTTACTAAATTGATCGATCAGCGCCTTGTCGGTGGAGCCCGATACGCCGGACTTGGAGACCAGCAAGCCCGCCGCGGTCGATACGATCAAGGCCGGAATCTGCGACACCAACCCATCGCCGACGGTAAGCAGCACATAGCTTTGGGCGGCGTCACCGAAACTCATCTCCATCTGCGCGACGCCGACGATGATGCCGCCGATGACATTGATGAAGGTGATCATGAGCCCGGCGATGGCGTCGCCGCGGACAAACTTCGAGGCGCCGTCCATGGCGCCGAAGAATGTGCTTTCGTCTTCCAAGGCCTTGCGCCGGTCACGCGCCTGGTTCTCGTCGATCAAGCCCGACGACAAATCGGCGTCGATCGCCATTTGCTTGCCGGGCATGGCATCCAAGGTGAACCGCGCCGCCACTTCGGCGATCCGGCCGGAACCCTTGGTGATGACGACGAAATTCACGATCACCAGGATGGCGAAGACGATGATGCCGATGACAAAATTGCCGCCCATGACGAAGTTGCCAAAGGCCTGGATGACCTTGCCGGCAGCCGCCGTGCCCTCGTGACCGTTTGCCAGGATGAGGCGCGTCGACGCCAGGTTGAGCGCCAAACGCAGCATCGTCGCGATCAACAACACAGTCGGAAAAGCATTGAATTCGATCGGATTGACGATGAACAGGCACGTCATCAGGATCAAAACCGCGAACGTAAACGATATCGCCAACGCCATGTCGAGCAACCAGCCCGGCATCGGCAGGATCAGCATCACCAAAATGGCGACGACACCGAGCGCTAAGGCGATATCGCCACGCTTGAGCACGGCGACAATGTCACCGAAGGATGCGCCCGCGGGCGCTTCCAACTCCGTGCCTTCAGAATTCGCGTCGCTCATCTAGGTCTTTCCGATGGCCTGGGCAATCGTTGTCCGCACCGTCCTAAGCGGCACTACGACACCAACGCGCGCCGGCCTTCGCCGGGCAGCGGCACATGAACGCCGTCGTCGTTGTAGAGCTTGAGTTTATTGCGGAGCGTGCGGATCGATATCCCGAGTATATTGGCGGCATGGGTGCGATTGCCGAGGCAATGGCTGAGCGTATCAAGAATCAAATCGCGTTCAACTTCGGCCACGGTACGGCCGACCGCAATCAAGTTCGTATCCGTGTAACCGTCGCTCGCGGCCGGCGCATGGCCGTTCGACAGCGCGGCCGCTGGCTGTCCGTTGGTCGGCGTACCATCAGGCGCGCGAATGGCGTCGACGCCGATTTCCTCGCCGGTGGCCAGCAACACCGCGCGATGGATGGTATTCTCCAACTCGCGAACATTGCCTGGCCACGCGCCCCGCCGCAGCTGGGCGATGGCGTCCGCGTTCAATGGCCGGCGAGCGATGGCATTCACATCGCTGTATTTGGTGACGAAGTGGTCGCTCAAGAGTTCGATGTCGAGCGGACGTTCGCGCAACGGCGGCAGCTTCAGATTGACCACGTTCAGCCGAAACAGTAGATCTTCGCGAAACGTGCCGCGCTGTACCTCGGCGGCCAAATCGCGATTGGACGTGGCGATGACGCGAATGTCGACTTTGATTGGCTTGGTACCGCCGACCCGGTCAATTTCGCGCTCTTGGATGGCGCGCAGCAACTTGGCCTGCAGGCGGGTATCCATCTCGCTTATTTCGTCGAGCAGCAACGTGCCGCCGTCCGCTTCCTCGAATTTGCCGAGCCGGCGGGCGACGGCGCCGGTAAACGCGCCTTTCTCGTGGCCGAACAGTTCCGATTCCAGCAGGTTCTCCGGGATCGCCGCGCAGTTCACGGAAACGAAATCCTTGTTGGCGCGGGCGCTTTTGGTGTGCAGGTAACGCGCCAGCACTTCCTTACCGGTGCCGCTTTCACCGGTGATCATGATCGATGCATTGCTGGGGGCGATTTGATCGGCCAGACGGATGACGTCCGCCATGCGCGGATCGCTATAGATCAGGGCGTGGGAATCCTCGGCGACCGCTTCCAGGACCGCGGCGATCATCTCCGGATCCGGCGGCAACGGCACATATTCCTTGGCGCCGGCCTTGATCGCCCGAACCGCGGCATCGGCATCGGTGCCGACGCCACAGGCAACGACCGGCAGATTGATGCGTTCGCCGATCAACCGATCGACGAAGTCGCGGATGTCCAGGGTGACGTCGATCATCGCCAGATCGGCGCCTTGGCCGTTGCGCAGCGCCTGCAGCGCGGCATCGACGGATTCCGTGTGGGCGACCTTGGCCCCTCTGTCCATGGCGATCTTGCCGGCAGTGCTAAATTGCCCTTCCAGCGAGCCAACTATCAACAATCGCATGTCAAGGTTCTCCCAATCACATCGTCAGTCAAAGAAGCGCAAGCGTTTGGCCGGGGGCAGCACCGTGTTGAGCAGCATTTCCAGACGGCGCGGATTTTCCTGTTTGCTGATGGATACAGCGGCCATTGCATAAAGGTTGTGCAGCAACGCTTCTTGATCGGAGTTGCGTTCCAATTTCGCCGCAAGCGGCGAGAACACCATGTTCGACAGCACGGCGCCGTAGAACGTGGTCAACAAGGCCACGGCCATGGCCGGGCCGATATTCGATGGATCGTCCAGATTGGTGAGCATCTGAACTAATCCGACCAAGGTGCCGATCAGGCCCATTGCCGGGGCGACGTCGGCGGCCTTGCGGAGGACGTTTGCGCTTTGCAAATGGCGGTTTTGCATGGCGTTGATGTCATTGGCCAGCACCCGTTCGACCGCATCGGCGTGGGTGCCGTCGACCACCATCATCAACGCCTTGTATAGAAAGGCGTCGGCACGCAACGCCGGCAAACGATTTTGCAGGCCGAGAACGCCTTCCCGGCGGGCGTGATCTGCCAGCCGCACCACCATCTCCGCCGCGGCACCGGGATCGGCAGCGTGATGGACAATCGCCTTCCAGGCGATGGTCTGAGCCCGCGTCACCTCGGTTAGGGAAAAGCACATCGCGGTCACAGCAAATGTCCCACCGAGCACGATCAACAGCGACGGCACGTTCATGAAGGCAACGAACGACCCGCCGATGGCGATCGCGGCGAGCAACAAGGCAAAGGCAGTAAACAGGCCGGCCACGGTCGCAATATCGACACTGCTCCGGCGCGGTGGCCGCGGCCTAATTCTGCCGGAAAGGGCGATCGTCATGAATGGTCGGCCTTAATAATCTCGGTCATGGTCACGCCAAGCCTATCCTCGACGACGACGACCTCGCCGCGGGCGACCAGGCGGTTGTTGACGTAGATATCGATGGCTTCACCGACTTTCCGGTCTAGCTCGATGACGGCGCCGCGACCAAGCCGCAACAGGTTGCTCACTTGCATGCGGGATTTGCCGAGAACCGCGGAAACTTGTACTGGAATATCAAACACCGCCTCCAAGTCGGATGCCGTGCGCCCCTGATCCGGTTCGCCTTGCTCGGCCACGGCAACGTCGGTGCTCTCGACGGTCTCCGCCGGCGCGTCAACCGCCTGGCCGGTCTCGTCCAGGTTCTGTAGATCCAAGTCGGCGTTATCGGACATTGCTCACTCTCTCTCTGCCGTCGCGGGCGGCACGGATTCCGGGGTCTGGACAGCGGCTTCGCGTTGTGCCGTGAAGTGCTGTACCGCTTGATCGATTTGGCTACTGATTTCGCCAAAATCGCGCACCGCGCTTCCGTCGGCCCACTCCACCCTGCAATCACCGATTGCCATTGCCGGATCGGCGATAATCAAGACCTCGCCGTCAAAATGAACGCCGGCCTTGAGCTGATCGAAACGCGGCTCAAGCTGTTCGATCAACGGTTCGGCGGCATGGACGATCAGCCGCGGCGCCTCGCGCATTTCATTGATGCAGGCGCGCACCAGCGTCTCAATTTCCGCCGCCGGCTCGACCGCTATCAATGTCGGCGCGAGCTTGTGGCCGACCAGACTGGCAAGTTGGACGAATTCCCCATCCAGACGCTGCAAGGCACTGGCTTGTTGATGCATCAGCGTTTCCATATGGACCGCCGCCGTTTGCATGCTGGCAGCGACCGCCGCCTCAAGCGCTGCCTCAGCCTCGGCACGCCCCGCGGCAACACCCTCGCCAAGGGCCTCGGCGCGGGCCGCATCCAAATCATCCTGACTGAATTGCAGGCGGTCGCGGGCCGGTGCCGCTTGGCGGTCGTGCGGCTCGTCGAACGCAGTGCCGAACAGGAATTTGTCGGCGCCGCTCACAACCGCGCCTCGGGCCATGTCCGAAAGGCTGCGGCCATGATCAGTTCTCCTCGTAGAGCCAGGAGCGCATGATCGCCACCGCTTCATCGGGATGCTTGTCGACGACTTCGCCGACCTTGCGTATCGAGGACGCCTTCACCTGATCGCCGACCGCGTCGACATCGATGCCGTCATCCGTTGCCATCGGCCCGGCATGGCTGCCGGCCGGCGGCAAGGCGCCCGCCACCACCGGTTGCCCACCCGGCAACGGCACCGATTCCTCGCCGGACACGCCCGGCAACTGCATGACGCCGCCGCCCGCCAAGGCCCCGACCGCGGCAGGCGCCCTTTCGGCATTCAACAAGCGGTTGAGCATGGGCCGAACGATCAACAGCAAGACCATGATCCCGACCAGGCCAAGCACGACCATTTCGGCGATTTTGAATAGATCCGTCTTGCTCAAGCCGAAAAACAAATCGGCCACGGCGGCATCTTCGAATTCGCCATCGACCTCCGCGAACCGAAGGTTGACAACTTGCACTTTGTCGCCGCGGTCGGCATCGAAACCGGTGGCCGACTCGACCAGCGCCGTCAGTGCTTTCAGTTCTTCGTCGCCGCGGGGCTGGTAGGTTTTTCGGCCCTCGGCGTCCGTGGTGTAGACGCCGTCGACCAGGACTGCGACAGACAGCCGGCGAATGACCCCGGCCTCGCGCACTTCGGTCTTGATGATCTTGGATATTTCGTAGTTCGTGGTTTCCTCGGTGCGGGCGTTCGACGAGTTGGATTCGTTGTTGGCGCCGTCGTCGGCGGCCTCCGCTTCCGGCAGGTTGTTTTGCACGGTGACCGTGCCTTCGCCTTCGGTTTCCGACGACCGCGAGGATTCCTCGACGAGTTGGCTGGAGCGCACGACTTGCCCATCGGGATCGTAGGTCTCGGAATTGGTGGTGATTCTGTCGAAATCGATTTCCGCGGTAACCTGGGCGCGCACTTTGCCGGGGCCGACGGTGCGCTCGAGCAAGGATTGAATGGCATTTTCAATCCGCCGCTCGTGACTGGCCTGCATTTCCTGAAGCCGGCCTTGGGTGACGCCCGGCCCTTCTTCAACATTGCCGCCGCGCGCCAACAGATTGCCGTTGGTGTCGACGATCGAAATCCGTCCCGGCTTGAGCCGCGGCACTGCGGCGGAAACCAGATTCTGGATGGCGATGACCTGCCCTCTCTCCAGCACCCCACCGCCGCGCATTTCGACAATCACGGAAGCGCTTGGTTCTTGGTTCCGGCGTTGGAACACTTCACGCTTGGGCAAGACCAAATGCACCCGGGCATTCTTGATCTGTTTGATGGTCGAGATCGAGCGCCGCAATTCGCCTTCGAGCGCCCGCACCAGATTGACGTTTTGTACGAAACTGGTCGCGCCGATCGAATTGCTGCGGTCAAAGATCTCATAACCGAGCGAGCCGCCACTCGGCAGGCCGTCCTGGGCCATGGTCATCCGCAAGCGTTGGATCTGGTCTTCGGGCACCCTGATCTGCGCACCGTCGCCGCGCACGTCGAACGGCACGTTCATGGCCTCGAGCTTGGCGACGATCGCGGCAGAATCCTCGAGTTCCAATTCGCCGTAGAGCAGCCCCATCGAGGACTGGCCGAAGCGAGACGCCATGAACATGAAAAAGGCAATGACGCCGACCGCGACCAACGACATGACAGCCAGCCGTACAGCGCCGAGTTCGCGAAGAACTTGTACGAATCCGTTCAACTTGGAGCAACCTCTCTCTGTCTAGTGGGCGACGAGGTTTGTGCGTTGATGCACAAATCTTCCCTCACCGTCGCATCTCGAAGACTAGGAGATTGCGGTAAACGTCACGTTAATTGTGGGTAATTCTTGCCTAGCGAAAAACAATTTTACGAAGATTGTTTTTATTTGTACTTCAATAATACTGTTGAACAATAACTGAATAATGTACTTAAATTCTATTAACTACTTTGACGATTTTCGTAAAATTTTATCTATTTGGCAAACGCCCACCGACGGCTTAGGCGCCGGGGACGACGGCAGCGAACTGCCTTAGTTTTCGATGACCGCGGCCGGCGGCGAGCGATATTGCTGCACGCGCGTCGCCCGCAGGCCCGGAACGCCGTGGCGTTCGATGGCCCGTTGCCAGGCATGAAACTCTTCGACCGACAGCGTATAAACCTGACAGGCCTCTTCGAGTGTCAAAACACCGCCCCGCACCGCGGCCACAACTTCGGCCTTGCGGCGGATGACCCACCGCTTGGTGCTGGGCGATGGCAGATTGTCGCGGGTCAGTAACTTCCCGCTCGGGCCGACCGCAGCCGGCGCGTTGCCATTTCGCATTTGTTCCATAATTCACTTACCTCAACCCTGTATCGGATCGGAGCTTAGCGTTTCGACTTTAAAAAACGCCTAAGCCCAATGGTTAATGGTGGGTCGCGCCGGTTGACGGCGCGACCCGGCTATTAGCGTTTGAGCCGGATTAGTTCATCCAGCATTTCGTCGGCCGTCGATATGATCTTGCCACTGGCGGAAAAGGCCCGCTGGGTGATGATCATGTTGGTAAATTCCTCGGCAATATCGACGGTTGAGACCTCCAGCGAGGATGGCGAAATCAAACCCGCGCCACCGATCCCGGCCTCGTTCATGTTAAGATCTCCTGATATCGCAGACGTCACATAGGCGTTGCCGGTGCGCCCGGTCAGGCCGTTGGGATTGGGGAACGTTGCCACCGGCAGCTTGTAGATATCGCGGCGGCTGCCGTTTTCGAACAACGCCGTCACGATCCCGTCCTCGTCGACACCGATGCCGGTCAAGGAACCGAATACGGCGCCGTCTGTTTCGGTCAACACGAGCTGCGAGTTCGAATCGAACTGTGTCATGCCGTCACTGGCGCCGTCGGTGCCGAAATCGACCGCCAACGCACTGTTGTCCACCCCTTGCGCGGCATCCCAGGTGATAGCGAGGTTGAGCAGGCCGGCGGTGGTGGTGGCTAGATCCAAGGTGCCGTCGGTATTGAAGGCCATCGTACCGCTGGCAATCAAACCGTTGGGGTGGGTACCGGCATCGACGTCGGTCGACGGTTCGACAAAGGCTTCGACCAGCCACTCATTGGCTGTCGTGTCCTTCAAGAACCCGAATGTCAGCGAGCGGGCGCCGCCTTGGCTGTCGAAGATCTGCAAGGTCCGCTCGAAATCGGAGGCTACCGTGTCGGTCGCGATATCACCGACCGTATAGGTGGCGCCGGAGACGGCGGCGTTGATGGCCTGGCTCGATTGTAGGTTGGCGGCGAAGGTGATCGCCGTCGACGCGTCAGCCGTGCCCGTCAGGCCATTCAAATTGACCGTTTCAAGTACCGACAGATCGCTGCGATTGCTCGGGATGTTGCCATTGGCATCGATCGGCCAGCCCTGCAGATATAGCCCGGCCGAATTGCGCAAATCGCCGTCTTGATCAGGCTGAAAGGACCCGGCCCGGGTAAACATATAGGTGCCTTCGGTCGCGGTCGGCTCAGACAAGGCGTTGACCACGAAAAACCCGCTGCCGTTCATGGCCAGATCAGTGGTCGAAGCCGATGCTTGAAGCAAACCCTGCTGATCTACCAATGCATTAGGGCGTGATGTTACACCACCAGATGAATACGACGTCTGCGTGGCGGCACTCGTCACAAGGGTCGAAAACTGCGCCTGGGTCTTCTTGAATCCGACCGTGTTCACATTGGAAATATTGTCGGAAATCATGCCCATCGCTTGGCTTTGCGCCGCCAAACCCGAAACGCCTGAAAATAAGGCTCCATAGAGACTCATTGAATGCTCCTGATTGTTTCACTGCACGCTTTTTTGGCAGTGTTCATTGGTTGTCTGGACGCATTTCTGGCGTCTGATCTGGGTTAAACGTTATCGCCGAGACCGACAGACAGAATGTCGGAGATCGGGACTTTAACGCCGCCGACAGTGAGCAGACTTTCACCATCGACGGATTCGACACTGCTGACCACGCCGGACGTCGTGACTGACGTGGTAATTTGAGAATCATTGTTGTCCTTGGCGCTGACCGCGAGCCGGTAAGTCCCGGCTGGCAACGGCAGTCCGGAACTGTCGGTGCCGTCCCACTGATAAGCATGATTGCCGGCCGAAAGCGCGCCCGTGTCGACGCGCACGACCCGATCGTTGGCATCGAGAATGATCAGCTGCGTTGCGGCGCTGTTGGATTGCAAGCTGTAGCCCCAGCTTGCCGCGCCATCGGTCAAGGTCGCTTGATCGTCGGCCATGGTTACCGTCTTGCCGAGAAAATTGACCAGGTCGCCGGCCCCGCCATTGCCCATGATCTCGATCAGTTGTTCCAAGTTCTTGTTGGTGGCGATCGATTGCTCGACTTCGGTGAAGCTCACCAATTGATTGGTGAATTCCTTGGAATCCAACGGATCCAGGGGGTCTTGGTTTTGCAGTTCCGTCGTCAACAATGTCAGGAACGTATCGAAATTCTTGGCCAGCGTGACTTTGCTGACATCGGTACCCGACTGGCTGCCGGTACTTGCGCCGCTGGTGACACCGGTGAGATCCATGGCTGCCTCCTGGTTAAACTGTTATGTCGACGACGCCGTCGACGGCACGCCATCGACCCGCATCAATGGCCGCGAGGGTTGCGGCATCGAGGTCGCCGTCGGCATCATCCGCCGCGCCATCGTCGGGTCCGCCAGCGGCTTGAGAATCCTGATCCGTCTGCTCGCCCTGTAAGGAGAACTGCAGACTGCCGCCATCCGCCTTAAGACCGGCTTCGGCCAGCGCTTTTTCCAAGCCATGGGCGTCACGACGCAGCAGGTCCAGGGTTTCCGCCTTTTCCGCCGCGACCACGGCGGTCACGCGGCCGTCATTGGCGACTTCCAGCCGCACATCGACGCGGCCGAGTTCCGCCGGATTGAGCTGGATGCGGATCCTGTCCGAGCCGCTTTCGACAGCACGCGCAATATGAACCGCAACCTGTCGCACGGCCGGCTGCGTGCCTTGCGCGGCGTGGGCCAAGCGGACGCCCGCGGCATCGGCCGCGCGTCCAGCGGCTATCTCGCCGACGGCACCAAGGCCAGGCGGCATCTGCGACAGCGTCGCCTCCAGGCGGCTTTCGGCAGCCACGGTCATGGCTGCCGGCGCGGTCGGCGACGGTGCCTTGGCCGCAATCGCACGCTCCGCCAATTGATCGAGAATGGCCAGAGGATCAGCGCCATTCACCGATTGCTGACCGGCGCCGTTCATATCCAGCCGGCCGGCCGCGACCACTAGCCCCGGCGGCATGCCGTTGGCCGATTGTGTGCCGCCGGCGCCAACGGATTTGGCCAGTGCCAAGGCGGCCAGCGGGCCTTTCGAGCCGCCACCCGTCAGCGCTTCCAAGTCGCGCATCGCCTTAATGCCGAGCTCGGTCCGCGGGCCAAGCGTGGCGGCGCCGGCCTGAACCTGCATGACAATGGCTTCGGGATCGGTTTCGGTGATGGCCAAGTCGCTCTCTAACAACGCCGTCAAATCCTGCGGCAGCGGCAAGCCGTCGGTTGGCGCCGTCCCGGCAACAGGGTCGCTGCCGGCGGTCTGTTTCGCCGTAGGAGGAAGCAGATTGGCGGTCGCTTGAGACGGTTGCACCGCGGCAACGGCCGATACGGCAACACCGCCTTGTGGGGTGCCGTCCGTCGGGCCTTCCTGAGGTGCCGGTTCCGTCACCAGTTCAGTCGCCGGCTCCGTTGCCGCCTGTTCGCCTTCCGGCCCCGCGTCTTTCGGCCGGCTTTCCGTGGCGCGCGGCTCGGCTTCGCGAACCGGTGTTGGCTGCTCTCTGGCCGGCCGTGGCAAGTCGGCGGCGCCGACTTCCTCGCGCAAATGCCTATCGAAGGTTTCGTCCCCGTCTTCTGGTGCCTTCACCGCACGGTCGTCGGCCGGAAGATTCTGCACCAACGCAGCGACGGTATTGATTATTTTATCGTTCATGTGCCTGCTCGCTGATCTACGCTGCCCATGGGGAAAGCAAACAGCAGGCCATTTCGCTCATTCTAATAAGCCATTGAAAATAAAATTTATTAATTACTGTTTTCTGGAAAGGCGATCGGCTGTTTCTGCCGCTCCGGCAAGTTCTGCCGGCCGCTCTAGGCAGTTTCGCTCGGGCTGTTGCGCGCCGCCGCGGGGCCTCTTCTTACTGCCGCCTTATTGGCATTCCGCTTGCAGAGCACGGACCACCATGGACCAGGCCACAGACATAGTGCCAATGCCCGATACCGCAGAATTCTGCACCTTCGGTGACATTGCTCATGCCGCTTACCCGCCGCCCAGCCGGGCAGCATCTGCCCTGCACGGCGGCACTAAGCGACAAGACAAGGCAAGCTTTGCCGGTTCGCGTGATGGAGACGTAGGATGAGTTTGACGGCAGTATTGAATAACGCGGTATCCGGCCTGAACGCGGCACAAGGCGCGCTCGCCGTCACGTCGAGCAATGTCGCAAACGTCAATACCGAGGGCTACGCCCGCAAGATCGTCAAGCAGGAGACGGTCGTGGTCGGCGGCGTCGGGCTCGGTGTTGAGCTGTCGGAAATACGCCGCGTCGTCGATGAGTTCATCACCCGCGAACTGCGCGTCGCCAGCGCCAATGCCGAGCGCTACAAAGCCATGGCGGAGATCCACAGCCAATTGCAAAGCGTGCTTGGCAATCCGTCCGACAATTACTCCTTGTCCGGTCAGATCGACAATCTTTTTGACGCCCTGTCTTCGCTGCCGCTCGATCCCAGTTCGATGCCGCTCAGGACCAACGCGACCGCGGCGATGTCCTCGCTCGGCGACCAATTCAACCTGCTGTACGACACCGTCCAAAAGCTGCGGGCCGAGGCTGATCGGCAAATCGGCCTGGATATCGACAAGGTCAACGACGCCGTCGACCGGATCTTCGACATCAACAATGCGATCCAGAATTTGGAAATCGCAGGACAGGATTCTTCCGCCCTGCAAGATCAACGGGCGCAGGCGATAAGTGAGATCGCCGAGGTCTTAGATATCCGGACTTTCGATCTGGCCGATGGCGCTTTGGCCATCACGACAATTTCCGGCGTCACGCTGCTGGACCATGCCAAGCGCCATATGGTCTACGAACCACAAGGTGTCGTCACCTCCCAGACGCAGTTCGGCGAGATCATGCTGCATCGTGTAGATTCGCTGACTGGCGAGGTCGAAGGCAATGGCACGCCGCTCGATTCCCGAATTCGATCGGGCTCTTTGCGCGGCTGGCTCGACATGCGCGACGATCAACTGCCGAACACGGCGAAGATGATCGGCGAGCTGGCGCAAAAAACCATGGATCAGCTGAACGCTGTCCACAACGATAACGTCAGCATCCCGCCGCCGGCGATACTGACCGGCCGCAATACCGGCTTGCTGGCCGGCGATGCCCACGGCTTCACCGGCGAGGCGACGTTCTACGCCCTCGACGCCAACAACGACATCGTCGGCCAGGTGACCATCGATTTCGGCGCCATCGGTTCCACCGTCAATGACGTGATTACGGCAGTCAATGCCGGGCTCGGCGGCACCGGGACCATGAGCCTGAACGCCGGCGAATTGAGTATCACCGCCGCCGGCGCCGCGACCGGTGTCGCCATCCAACAGGACACGGCCAACCCATCGGATCGGGCGGGTCGTGGCTTTTCCCATTTCTTTGGCCTGAACGACTTGGCCGGGGCCGCGGTTTCCGGTCTCTACGAAACCGGCTTCACGGCCGCCGACTCGCACAGTTTGACCGGCACCATCAACCTCACCCTGAACGGCCCCAATAATGACGAGGCGGCCAACGTCACCATCGATTTCGCGCTCTTGGGCGGCACCTTCGCCGCCGTCGAGGCCGAATTGGATACCCAGTTCAGCGGATTTGCCGATTTCTCCTTCGGCAGTGACGGATCGTTGGTGATGACGCCGGCCAGCGGCTACGGCGACTACTCTATCCATGTGGTCAGCGATTCTTCCGATCGCGGCGGCACCGGCGCGTCTTTCTCGGAACTGTTCGGTCTCGGCGACCGATTCCGGGTCGACGCCGCGCGCGACTTTGCGACGCGCAGCGACATTGCCGCCGACCCGGCGCTGATGGCGCTGGCGAAAATCGACGCCTCCGGATCGCCGGCACTGGCGGAATCCGACGGCAGCGGCGCCATCGCCTTCCAAGACCTTGCCATCGCCGGCGTCGCCTTCGCCGCGGCCGGCCAAGTGCCGGCGGTTACCCAGTCGCTCGCCAATTATGCCGCCCAGATCCTGGGCACGATCGGCGCCGACGCCGCCCAAGTCGACGCCCTAAAAAGCGATCGCGAAGCCTTGGAAATCGAACTCGAGCAGCGCGTCGGCGAGGTCCAAGGCGTCAATATCGACGAAGAACTGTCCAACATGGTGCTGTTTCAGACCGCCTACAACGCCGCGGCGCGTCTGATCCGGGCGGCCAAGGAAATGTTCGAGATTTTGGAAGCGCTGTGACGGCGGTTCGCCGCCCTCTGACGTAGGAATTGAACGATGACCCGTGTAGGCACATTCTCCCACCACCAAATGATCGTGCAGGAAATGCTGCGCAATCAGTCGCGCAACTTCGAATCCCAGCGTCGCGTGGCCAGCGGCCAGAACGCCGATCATTTCAAGGACATTTCTCGGGAAACGCCGGCGCTGTTGGGCGCCAAGTCGATTCAGACACGGTTGGAAGGCTATCAGCGCGACAATGTGTTCGTCGGCATGCGGCTCGATACCTACAATGTCACCCTGCAGTCTCTGGAAGGCGTCGCCCAGAGCGTCCGCAAATCCGTATTCGACGCCCTCTCCACCGGCTCCAGCCTGGAATTCGCCGATGCCATCGAGGCGCAGTTCGGCATCGCCGTCGGCTTGCTCAACACCCGGCTGGACGGCAAGGCGATCTTCGGCGGCACCAACACCGGCGTAGACCCGGTCAATATCTCCTCGGTGACCGAATTGCTGGCATTGGCGGAGCCGCCGTCGGCGGCGTTCAGCAACAACAGCACCAAGCCGAGTGCCAAGATCGACGATACCGTGACCATGGATTACGGCGTCCTCGCCGATGAGGTCGGCCAGGACCTGTTCGAGGCGATCCAGCGCATCCTGCTGTTCAACAGCGGCACCCTGCCGACCGGCGCCGGCGCCTTTGCCCCGGCCGGCGCCTTCAACGACCCGATGGATGCAAACCAGATCGAATTCCTGACCAACGAGTTAGCACGGCTGGAAACCGTTACCCGTGATCTGGCCGTCCAGTCCGCCCGCAACGGCATTCACATGAACCAATTGGAAGAGACCGACATCCGCCAAGAGATGCATCTCTCCTTCACTGTCAAATTCATCACCGAAATCGAAGACACCGACATGGCCGAGGCGGTTGCAAACCTGAACCAGGATCAGGTCGCCCTCGACGTGTCGATGGCCATGTTGAGCCGGGTGTCGCAAACGACCTTGCTGGATTTCTTATAGGATTGTTGACTTAGCCCGGCCTTGCCGGATCGCCTGAAAGGCTTATATTCCGGGCACCATGAAGACGCAGAATTTGGATGGCGTCGCGCCGGGCAGCCGGGTCGTGGTCGCCATGTCGGGCGGCGTCGATTCCTCGGTGACCGCGGCCCTGTTGAAGACGCAGGGCTATGACGTCGTCGGTATCACTTTGCAGCTCTACGACCACGGCGCCGCCGTGCGCCGGCCCGGCGCCTGTTGTGCCGGGGTCGATATCCATGACGCCCGCCGGGTCGCCGATCGGCTCGACATCCCCCATTACGTGCTCGACTACGAAGACCGGTTTCGCCAATCGGTCATCGAAGACTTCGTCGAGGGCTATTTGGCCGGGCAAACGCCGATCCCCTGCGTTACCTGCAACCAGACCGTCAAGTTCCGCGACTTGCTTAGCGCCGCCCGCGATCTCGGCGCCGCCGCGTTGGCGACCGGCCATTATGTCCAGCGCGTTGACGGCGTCGCCGGGCCGGAGTTGCACCGCGGCGTCGACCCGAGCCGCGACCAAAGCTATTTCCTGTTCGCGACCACGCCCGACCAGCTCGATTTTCTCCGCTTTCCTTTAGGCGGGCTCGAGAAGGCCGAAACCCGGGCGCTGGCTGCCCGTTTCGAGCTTACCGTCGCCGACAAGCCCGACAGCCAGGACATTTGTTTCGTGCCCCAGGGCCGCTACGCCGACGTCATCGAACGGCTCCGGCCCGGCGCTGCCGAACCGGGCGAGATCGTCGATCTGTCGGGCCGGGTCCTCGGCAGCCATCCCGGCATCATCCATTTCACCGTCGGCCAGCGCCGCGGCATCGGCATCGGCGGCCGGCGCGACGATGGCGGCGCCACGCATTCTGACAGCGAACCGTTGTTCGTGGTGCGCCTCGACGCGGCAGAGCGCCGGGTGGTGGTCGGACCGAAAGCAGCAACCTTGACCCGCGCCATCGCGGTCGAGCGCCTCAATTGGCTCAGCGCCTTGCCGGCCAACGACGCCACCATTGAGGCCAGTGTGCAAGTCCGCTCCACCGGGCGGCCGCTGCCGGCCGAGATCCGCTTGGCCGCCGACGGCCAGGCGACCGTGACCTTGGCACAACCGGAAGCCGGCGTCTCGCCCGGCCAGGCCTGTGTCATTTATCAGGATCGACGCATCCTCGGCGGCGGCTGGATCAAAGCCACGACGAGCGCTGCCGACCAGGCCGCTTGACGGGAGAGACCCATGTTAGCGATCGAATATTTCTATTCAGCCCATTCGGCCTACGCCTATCTTGGCTCCGCCCGCTTCATGGCGATCGCCGCTGCGGCCGGGCGCGCCATCGACCACAAGCCCGTGGACCTCAGCCGGGTCGTTGCCGAAAGCGGCTCGGTGCCGTTCGGAAAACGCACCGCCGCACACCGCGACTATTTCTTCCGCCGCGAGATCGAGCGCTGGAGCGAGGAGCGCAGCGCCCCGATGATGGCCGGCTTTCCAAGCACCCACGGTCACGACATGACCTTGTCCAACTGCATGCTGATCGCCGGCATCGCCCAAGGGTTCGACATCGGTCCGCTCGCCCACCGCATGCTGGAATCCCATTGGCAAGACGATGCCGACCTGGCCGATGCCGACACCCTGGCCGGCTTGGCTGACGCGGTCGGTATCGACGCCACGCCGCTTCTCGCCGCCGCCGAAACCGAGGCAATCCGGTCGGTTTATCTTGCCAACACCGAAGAGGCGATCCGCCGCTCGGTTTTCGGCTCCCCCACCTATGTGGTCGACGGCGACATGTTCTACGGCCAGGATCGCCTGGAGATGGTCGAGCGCGCCCTCGGGGCGCCTTATAAAGGGCGGCCTTTATCGTAAGCAACGAGCGGAAGCACGCCATATGACCCTAGACCCGCAAGCCCAATTGGTCCTGGACATCGCCGAAGAGAGCGGCCGACCGAGTTTCGAAACCCTGTCGCCGGTCGAGGCCCGGGCACTCTATGAAGAAATGGCAAAGGCCGGCGCCGGCCCGCCGCCGGAAATTTTTCAGTCGGAGGATATGACGGCGCCGGGCCCCTATGGTCCCATCCCCCTTCGGGTTTACCGGCCGAGAGACGCCGGATCGACGCCGATGGCCATGCTGATCTACTACCACGGCGGCGGCTACGTCATCGGCAGCCGCGACAGCCACGACGTGGTCTGCCGGCATCTCGCCTTGACCGGCGATTGCCTGGTGGTGTCGGTCGATTACCGCATGGCGCCGGAATTCCCGTTCCCCAAGCCGGTCGAGGATTGCTGGGCCGCGACGACCTGGATTTGCGAAAACGCCACCGCCCTCGGCGGCCGGGCGGACAAGATCGCGGTTGGCGGCGACAGCGCCGGCGGCAATTTGGCGACGGTGATGTGCCTGATGGCGCGCGACCAAGGCGGCCCGGCTTTCGTCTACCAAGTACTGATTTATCCCGGCACCGACATGACCCGCGGCCTACCGTCGCATACGGAATTGGCGGACGGCTATCGCCTGACCAAGCCCTTGATCGACTGGTTCATGGACCAGTATTTCAGCGGCGAGAATAAAGATCTGCGCCACCCGCTCTGTTCACCGCTGTTCGTCGAGGATTTGAGCGGGCTGCCGCCGGCGCTGGTGGTCTCGGCCGGCTACGACCCGTTGAAAGACGAGGACGAGGCCTATTTCGACCGCCTGGTCGCGGCCGGCGTCGAGGCCCGGCATTCCCACTATCCCGGCATGATCCATGGCTTCGTCAATGTCACCGCGATCCTGGACGCGGCAACCGAATGCCTGGCCGAATGCGGCGCGGCGCTGCGCACCGCTTTCGATAAGGAGTGACCCGACCATGACCGACGCCATCGTGCCGTTCGAGTTAAACGTTCCGGAAAGCGACTTGGACGACCTGCGCCGGCGCCTTGCCGCGACGCGCTGGCCGGAAGCCGAGACGCCGGAAGATTGGAGCCAAGGTATTCCGCTCGGCTATATGGAGGAGATCTGCCGCTATTGGCTCGAATCCTATGACTGGCGGCGTTGCGAGACGATGTTGAACGCCTTCTCGCAACATAAGACGCACATCGACGGCCTGGATTTCCAGTTCCTGCACGTGCGCTCGCCGCACGAAGACGCGCTGCCGCTGGTCATCACCCATGGCTGGCCCGGATCGGTGATCGAGTTCCACAAGGTGATCGGCCCGCTGACCGATCCGACGGCCCATGGCGGCGACGCGGCGGACGCCTTCCACGTGGTGGCGCCGACCCTGCCGGGCTTCGGCTGGTCGGGCAGACCGACCGAACCGGGCTGGACCACGACACGCACCGGCGGCGCCTGGACGCAATTGATGGCCCGGCTCGGCTACGATCGCTATGTCGCCCAAGGCGGCGACTGGGGTTCCGCGGTGACCGAGGCGATTGCCGATCAAGACCCCGACCATTGCATCGGCATTCACGTCAACATGGTCCGGGCCCGGCCCGATCCGGCGACCATGGACGACCTTACAGACTTGGAAAAAAGCGGCATCGCCGGCATGAAGCATTACCGGGACTGGGATTCCGGCTATTCCAAGCAACAGAGCACGCGGCCACAGACGGTCGGCTACGGCTTGGTCGATTCACCGATCGGCCAAGCCGCCTGGATCATGGAGAAGTTCTGGGCCTGGACAGATTGCGACGGCCATCCGGAAAATGTGCTGAGCAAGGACGAGATGCTCGACAACGTCATGATGTACTGGCTGCCGGCGGCCGGTGCGTCATCGGCACGGATCTATTGGGAAAGCTTCGGCGCCGCCCCGATTCCGGAGATCCATGTGCCGACCGGCTGCAGCGTTTTCCCGAAGGAGATCTTCCGCTGCTCCCGGCGCTGGGCCGAACAGCGCATGAAGAACATCATCCATTGGAGCGAACTCGGCAAAGGCGGCCATTTCGCCGCCTTCGAACAGCCGGAGATTTTTGTCGACGAGTTGCGGAGCTGTTTTCGACAAGTACGGGGCTAAAGCGACGCCTGTTTTAGCCTCGGCACCACTTCGGTCGCGAAGCGATGCAATGACGCTTCGACGGCCCCCGTGCGCAGGCCCGGGGGTACCGCCCAGGTCACCAGGTCGGTAATTCGGTTTTGCCGGATAAAGGCATTCAGTTCCGACACGCAGTGATCGACGTCGCCGACCACCCAGTTCTGCGAGATACGCTCCTTATCCTGATCCGGCGGGGCGCCGCGGCCTGCTGCTTCGAAGGCGCGCGCGTAGTACTCCATGCGGAAGCGCTCGGCGGTCCTGATCGCTGCCCAGTCCCGCTCCTTGTCGTCGGTCACAAAGCAGGATTTGATAATCCCGATCCGATAATCGTCCGGGTCCCGCCCGTTGGCTTTGAGCGCCTCGAGCCAGACTTCAATGGTCGTCTCGTAGGGCCCTTGCGGCAGCAGATTGGCGTCGAACCGGACTGCCCTGAGCGCACCTGCTTTCGAGGATGCCGCAACCCAGAGCGGCGGGCCGTTCGGCTGCACATAGTCCGGTTTGATGATCACATCTTCGGCCTTATAACGCTTGCCCGAGAAACTAAAGCGCCGGCCGCTGAAACAATGCCGGAGAATCTCCAGGGCTTCATCGGTCCGGGAAACGCGCTCTGACACCGACAGCCCGTAGCCGGCAAAGTCCTGCGGCACATAGCCGAGGCCAACGCCGATCTCGGCACGGCCGCCGCTCAAATTGTCCAGGACCGCCAAATCCTCGGCAAGCCGGACCGGTTGGTAGAGCGGCAGAATGGAAATGTCGGAGGAAAATCTGATGTTCTGAGTGCGCGCCGCCATGGCGCTGGCCACCGGGATCCAGGATGGCAGATAGCCGTCGTCAACAAAGTGATGCTCTGTGAACCAGATCAGATCCATGCCCAGGTCGTCCAACCATGCCGCCTGGTCCAGTATCTCGGCATAGAATTGCTGGTTGTCGATGCCGGAAGCGGGCGGATTGCGAAGATCGTAGACCACCCCGACACGCAGATTCGGTTTCACTTGCCACAGCTCCTATTGTCGTGTTCCGCCGAAGTGGCGCTTCATGGGCACGAAGTAATTATTTTCCCACCCGCCGTTCTGATAACCGGTGTGGCCGTCAGGCACGTTGGTATGGTGAATGGTGACAAGGGTGCCACCGTCGACCGGCTCGAACACGACCTCGATCCGCGAATCCTCATCGTTGTCGGTGAAACGAGTGGTACGCCAGGATTGCAAGATCCGGCGCCCCGGTTCCAATTCGAGATTGTTCCCCGATATGTATCCGCCCCATGCATCGAAAGGATCGCCGACCGACGCGGAGGTATGGGCCTCGCCGCCGGTCATTTCTGAATGTCCGGTCGAATCCAACCAGGCATCATAGATATCTTGTGCTGAAGCCGGAATGACATCGGAAACGGTGAAATCGAAACTCATTGTAAGATGCCTCCTAACAAGGGCCTGCATCGTCCAAAGATATCGTCACCCAAGGCAACGTCTGTTGCAAGCGATGGTGCCGAGCTTCGCCGTTCACGAGGCCATTGACTTCGAATTCGGTTTGATGGGACGCTCAGCTATTCCGACTGAAATCGAGGGGAGAAGGGTGTTATGGCCATCCGCCGCACATTCGTCACGCTGTCCGTCGTTCTGGTCGCCTGCGCATTCATTGCCCAAGAGGCACGCGCCGATTTCCAAGCTCTCGGCGTCGTCGCCACCAATCAACCGTCCTCAATGGATTGCCAAGACGGTCTCTGCACGGCTTATCTGAGCACGTTCTGTCTTGAGAAAGATCGTCCGCCGCCGCCGAACCGAACCACTTACCGGCCGGCCGAAGGCACCACGATCACGCTGATCGTCGAAACCGCCGACGGCAGGACCTTGCGCCTGGCGGGGAATGACTGGCTTCGGTTCGAAACCCGGACGAACTATACCGGCGTCCTGGCGATCACCGACGAGACGCGTACCGGCAAGCTGGATGCGGTCAAGATATCGGTCGACGTCAGCCCGCTGGCGTCGCTGCTTCCGGTCGTGGAAAATGGCGGCGACAATCCGCACAGCGCCGCGGAAGTCGCGCTCGCGATCGGGCCTTATCGGCAAGCAGCGCAACACTACTTCGACAAAACTGCGCCACGATCGGAAGCCGTCGCCTTCGCCGCCGACCTGATCAATGCGCTGCCCCGCTCGGGCAACGTCGCCGAAGCACGCCAGAAGACCATCGTCGCCGGCGCACGCGCCGCGTTCGCCAAGTCAAACACCAGCCCTGAGGCGCGCGCCGAGGTCGATCGCCTTATCGACGTTTGCCACGTGCGCTTTCCGCGCCGATGGCACATGTCGATGCGCCTGTGCATCGAGCACGAGCACGGCACCTTACAGGTATTGACCAACAACGCCTTTTGGGAATCGCTCGGCGGCAGCTAGCTGGCAAAATAGGTGACGGTGAACAGCGAGCCGATCATGGTTATTAATATGGTTTGCGCGATCGCCTTTGCCGGCACTTGGTAGTTGAGCGCCAGGACAAATGCCATGGAACTGCTGGGGGCAGCGGCAACAATCGTCGCCGGCTTCGCCCAGTCCAACTCGGTGCCCAATAGGCCAACGATGAGACCCCAGCACAGCAGGGGATAAACGATAAGCTTCAAACCGCTGATCGCGAGCGGCAGCATCAAATCCGTGTCGCTTGTCTGCCGGCTGAGAATGACGCCTAGGGCAAACAACGAACAAGGTGCTGCCGTACTGCCGGCAAATTTGGTGAATACATGAACCCCCGGCGCCAACTCGAAGCCCGAAATTCCGACGGCGAGGCCGCCGAGGATGGCGAGAATTTGGGGGTTTCGCATCAAGGTTCGTAATACGCGGGTGATCGACGCGCCGGTTTCGCCCAACGCATCCATCAGCAGAAGCGTGCCGCCGTAAATGAACAAGGCATCGACCGAGGCAATGGCAATGATGGGCACCGCCGAGCTTTCACCGAACAACGCCGTTGCGATGGGCAGCACGAACAGCAGATGGTTGGCAAAGGCCGTCGCCAATCCGATCAATAGCGACTCCCTTGTGCCGCGCTTGAAAGCGTACCGCGCGACCAAAAATCCGGCGCCATACATGACCACCTCGATCGCCGCAAAGGCGCCTAAGGCGAGCCAATTGAATTGATCGAAGGGGCTCCGAGCCAGCAACCCGAAGATCAACGCGGGCACGGAAACCAAGAATACGAACCGGTTGACGGCCATCGCCATAGCCGGGTCGAACACGCCGGTTCGGCCTAAGCCATAGCCAATGACCACCAATGAAAAAACCGGCAAAACCGCGGAAAGAAAAGCCTCGAGCATGAATACCTCGCACGCGCCTGGTTTCAGCCGTCCTTGTAGAGGTCCGTGCTCAAATACTTGATGCCTGAATCGCACATCAGCGTGACGACGGTCGCCTGCGGTCCGAGCCGCTCCGCGACCTTGAGGGCGGCGACCAGATTGGCGCCGGTGGAAGTGCCGGCGAACAGCGCTTCGGACCGTGCCAGCCGCCGGGCCATGTCCTTGGCCGCGTCCGTCGACACCGTCACAATTTCATCGACCACGCTTGGTTCCCACAATGGCGCCACGAAGCCGGCGCCGATCCCCTCGATCTTATGGACGCCGGTCTCGCCGCCGGACAGCACGGCGGACTCGCTTGGTTCCACGGCTACGACATGGATGTCGGGGTTCTTGTCGCGCAGACTTTCAGCCGCTCCCCGCAGCGACGCTGCCGTGCCGACACTCTGGACATAGGCATCGACCTTGCCCGCGGTCTGCCGCCAAATTTCATCGCCCATGGCCCGGTAGGCGGCGAGCTGGTCGGAATTGTTGAGCTGATCGGTCCAGAACCCACCTGTGCGCTCACAAATCTCCCGCGCCGCTTCGATCATGGCGCGGGTCAGCGCCTCATCCATGCCACCGCTGACGCTCTCGATCACCGTAAGCTCGGCGCCGAGCGCCTGCATATGGTCGCGCTTTTCACGGCTAAAGGCGTCCGAGGTTGCGATATGGATCGGATATCGTTTGACCCCACAGACCAGCGCCAGCGACACCCCGGTGCTGCCGCCGGTATATTCGAAGACGTTTCCGCCAGGCGTAAGCCGCCCGTCTTTCTCAGCGGCCTCGATCATCGCCAGCGCCATGCGGTCCTTCATGCTGCCGGTTGGATTGTCGCTTTCCATTTTCAGCAGGACACGGGCGCTGTCGTCGGAAGCAAGGCCGCGCACTTCTATCAGCGGTGTAGAACCGATCTGCTCGAGGACGGACGCATGGATCGCGGTGTTTTGCGGCATTATGGGGAACTCCGGCTCGGGTGATTGGTGTCGGCGCTCATTGTCGAGGCATTTGTTGCTGCTGCAGAAAGTTCGCCAGAACAGCCTTTCCCTGGGGCCACGGACCACAGCCGGACTCTGCTGAGATATGCCCAATCGGGCCAACGGAAACGTATTCACTGCCCCAGCAGCGGGCGAAATGCTGCGCTCGTTCGGCGCTGACGAAGTAATCGTCGGTGCTTGCAACGACGATGCTCGGGAAAGCAAACCGCGGCAGCGGCATCGGGGCGAACGGCCGAATGACCTCAAACTCCGGCCAATCCCGGTCGACATCGCCGGGTGCTACCAGCATCGCCGCTGCGACTGTCGCCCGCGGATTCTCGGGTTCTCCGCGTTGGGATCGCTCCGACCAGTGGGCGACAAGGGCGCAGCCCAAGCTGTGAGCGATCAAGACGACGGGCTTCCGGCAAGCCGCTATGGTGCGGTTCAGCACGGCCAGCCAGACGTCGATATCGGGGCAGGTCCAGTCTGCTTGCGCGACGAACCGACCATCGGCGACGTCGCGCAACCACAGCCACTGCCAATGGTCTTCGCCTGATCCGCCGAGCCCCGGGACCATCAGAAAGCTGAATTCGTTCATTGCGATTTGATCCGCGTGTGCGCTTCGATCGTTACATTTAAGGGGTCAATTTTCGAACCGAAAGAGCTATGATCGCACCGTAATGGAGCAAAAACGATCCATCAATTGGGATGACTTGCAGATTTTCCTGGCGGTCTTCAGGTCCGGGTCGCTGCGTGGCGCGGCGCGCAGCCTGCGTCTCAATCATGCCACCGTGAACCGCCGGCTGCGGGCGTTGGAAGCCGCATTCGGGTCCAAGCTGTTCGATCGGACACGGCACGGGTTTTTCGCGACCCAGGCCGGCGAGGACTTGCTTCAGTCGGCGGAGCGGGTCGAGGACGAGCTGTTCAAAGCCCAACGCGACATTGCCGGGCGTGATGCCAACCTCAGCGGCCAGGTGAAGGTGAGCCTGCCCTTTGCCATTATGCGCGGATTTTTGGCGACCGATCTCCGTGCCTTCTCCCGGCTCTATCCAGGCATCGATCTCGATCTTGATCTGACCGACATGTTCTCCGATTTGACACGGTTGGAGGCGGACGTATCGATCCGCATGGCCCACGAAGTGACCGACGATGTCGTCGGCCGGCGGCTAATCCAGTATGCCAAGACGATCTATGCGGCTCCCGATGTTGCCAAGTCGCTCCCTGCCACGCCCGGCGATCTCGACGATCGGCGGGTTTGGATCGGCTGGCACGGCGGCGACGGCGACGTTTCCTGGGTTCGCGATACGCCTTATCCGGACTTGCCAGTGCGACACAATTTGCCAAACCATGCGCTGCAGATGGAGATGGCGCGCGCCGGCATGGGTCTGACGATGCTGCCTTGTTTTCTCGGCGACAGCGAACCCGGCCTGGTGCGGGTTCCCGGCGCGGTACCGACGCCGGACCGCAGCATTTGGTTGTTGTTGCGCACCGACATGCGCCGGGTCGCTCGGGTGCGCGCCTTCGTCGACTTTATCGCCGCCGCCATCCTCGATCATCGCGGGTTGCTGGAAGGCCGGGGCCAAACCGGGCTCGGCTAACTTAGCCGCTCTGCCTTCAGTTTGATGCCGGCGGCTTCGCGATCCCAAGTATCGGCGGTGACGCCGGCCTGGCGCAGGGGCGTCTTCTGGATCTTGGTGGTCGGCGTCTTCGGCAGTTCGTCAAGGATCCGGACGTAGCGCGGCACCATGAAGTGCGCCATGCGGGCGGTCAGAAAATCGATTAAGGCGACCGGATCGATCGTCTCGCCCGGCTTCGGCGCCAAGACGATCATGACTTCGTCTTCGCCCCATTTGCTCGGCACCGCGATGGCGGCGCATTCCTGGACCGCCGGGTGTTCGTTGACTTGGCTTTCGACCTCGATCGAGGAAATGTTTTCGCCGCGCCGGCGGATCGAATCCTTGATGCGGTCGACGTAGTAGAACTGCCCGGCCGCGTCCTTGCGAAACGCATCGCCGGTATGGAACCAACCGTTCCGCCAAGCCGCAACAGTCGCTTCCGGGTCCTTGTAGTAGCCGTGGTTCATGGCCCAGGGCTGATCGGTGCGGACGATCAGCTCGCCGACTTCGCCGGGCGCTCTCTCGATATCGTTCTCGTCAACCACGCGCAGGTCGACGCCGGCGCGCGGCTTGCCGCAATAACCTGGCTCGGTCGGATTGGCGTCGGAAATGATCGGCGTCGATACCTCGGTCATGTTGAAGATGGTGTAGACGTCGACCGCGAAGCGTTCGGCGAAGCGGGTCGCGTCCTCGGTGAACGGCACGATGAACACCGTCTTTAGCGGATGATCTCGTTCATCCGGGCGGGCCGGCGCCTTTAGCAGAAACGCCCCCATGACGCCGAGCAAGAACACCACACTGCTGTCGGTCGCCCGCGCCGCCGCCCAAAATGTGTCGGTGTTAAAGCCGGCCGTCATGGCGATCGAGGCGCCGCGGCAGAGCATGGAATAGACAATAAAGCTGCCGCCGACGTGAAACATCGGCATGTTGACCAGGAAGCGGTCGTCGTCGCCGACGCAATACCAGGCCGCCGCGTTCATGCTGGCGAAATTGTGCAGATAGGACGACAGGACGCCCTTCGACGGGCCGGTCGTGCCCGACGTGTAGATGATCGACTGCGTGTGCCAGGGCTCGATCGCCTGATCCGGCTCCGTCGGCTCGACGTCGGCCTGGAGAATATCGCCAAAGGCATGGGTCGACAGGCCCGTAACCGTGGGAGCCTTGTCGCCAACCGCGACCGCGATCTCCAGCGTCGCCCGATCGACCTCCGCTAAGCGCGGCAACAGCGCGCCATGGGCTATGATGACGCGGGCGCCGGCGTTAGCAATCACATGCGCCAGCAAAGCGCCGCGATAGGCGGTGTTGATCGGAACGTAGACCGCGCCGATGTAATTGATCGCGAAATTGGCCGCCAACGCCGCCTTGCCGTTCGGCAGCCAGGCCACCACGTGATCGTCCTGGCCGACGCCCAAACCCTGCAGCGCCGCACCGAGGCGCCGCGTGCGACGCCGGGTTTCGGCGAAGCTCCACGTCTCGCCGTCATCGAAGACCGCGAAGACCGCGTCCGGTTTTTCGACGGCAAAGCGGTCGAGCACATAACGCAGGACGCAAGTCTCCCGCGGCGGAATCGATTGAGTCATGCTGAAAGTAATCCCCTCGGTCGCGATCACTGGAGTTTACCCATTGGTGCCCGGTGGCTCAATTCGCAGGAAAACGGAATATCTTCTAAGATGCCCTGTTGGCATCTGGCGAATGGGCGATTTCTTCGGAGATTTTCAATGGTTTGTATTTTGACCGCAGAGCAAGTTCAGCAATACCACGACGATGGGTATTTCATTGCCCGGCACGTGTTCGACGCAGAGGAAGTTAAGTTATTGGCTGCGGCCATGGAGAACGATCCGGGCGTCAAAGATCACATATTGGTACGCACGGACGGCGACGGCGGCGGCACGCGTATCGCGCTCTGGAACCGGGCCGGCAATAGCGTTTATGGCTTGGCGGCGCGCGCCGAGCGCATGGTGGATACCGCCGAAACCCTGCTCGGCGGATCGGTCTATCACTATCAATCCAAACTGACTGCCAAGGAAGCCTACACCGGTGGCGCCTGGGAGTGGCATCAGGATTACGGCTATTGGTACTACAACGGCTGCCTGTTTCCCCGGTTGGTCAGCTGCATGATCGCGTTGGACCGAGCGGACCGGGAAAACGGCTGTTTGCAATTTGTCAAAGGCTCCCACCAGATGGGCCGCGCCGATCATGTGACGTTGACCGACGAGCAAAATCAAATCGATCCGAAGATCGTCGCCGCCGCCCAAGAGCGCCTGGAGACGGTCTATGCGGAAGCCGATCCCGGCGACGTCGTTTTTTTCCACTGCAACCTGTTCCACCGGTCGGACCAGAACTGTTCCGACAAACGCCGTTGGACGATGATCATCTGCTACAACCGCACGGACAACGACACCTATACGCGCGACGATGATCGTTTCTTCGTACCGTTGAACAAAGTTGCCGATACGGCGATCAAAGCCGCCGGCTTGAAATATGCCGACGGCAGCAACGAAGAACATTTTACCTCAACACCCTATGTGCCGGATGTCAGCGCGTCGGAAAACTAGGGCAAGTTTCAACCAAGCGAAACCGTTTGTTCCTTGACCGCGTAAAGCCGCACCGGCGCTCGCCGCCCCTTCACGCGTTGTTCCGGCAGGGACCGCACCTGAATATCACCGGGCAAGCGCGTTCTTACGGCATCGGAAATCAACAACGTTTCACCAGCGGACTTACACGCATCCTGAATGCGGCTGGCGACGTTCACCGTATCGCCGATCACGGTGTATTCGAGGCGATCCTCGGTGCCGATATTGCCGGCGATAACGGGGCCGAAATGGATACCGATGCCATGGCGGATCCCGATCAGGCCACCGCGCACCCGGTCGGCGTTGAGCTCGGCCAACGCGGCGTTCATCGCCAGCCCCGCGCGGACCGATTGTTCGGCATCGTCATCGCGTGGGTCCGGCGTGCCGAAGGTGACCATGATGGCGTCACCAATAAACTTGTCTATCGTCCCGCCGAAGCGGAAGATCACCTCGACCATGCGCGTATGATACTGGGACAGGAACGCAACGACGTCCGACGGTGGCAGGTTTTCCGTGATCGTGGTGAAGTCGCGAATGTCACAGAACATGACGGCGACCTCTTGGGCACGGCCGCCGACGCCGTGCGACCAGTCGCCCTCTTCGGAAATGCGGGACACCACGCCCGGCGAGAAATACCGCCCGAGATGAGTGTTGGCGATTTCAAGTTCGACACCCTGAACAATGGTTCGGCGCGCGACCAGAGTTAGATAACCCAACGCGACGCCGATGGCAGCGATTGTCAGCATGCTGACCACGACGAACTCGACGCTGATCGCCGGTCCCATCACCGAATCCAAAAAGTCGGACGACACGACGGTGCGCGGCTCGTTGAGCACATAGAGGAGAAGAGCCAGATGGACCGCGACACCGCCGCAGGCTGTCACGACAGGGTAAAGCGGGCGTATCGCCAGTGCGTTCAGAGCGACGAGCGTCAATGTCAGCACGGTGATTTGAGATTTTAGCATGTACGCGGGCGGTACGTTATTGCCGCCGACAGACAGGTACCAGATGACGGGCAACGCACTCAGGATCGCGATATCCATAAAGCAGCCCAAAAGCCCGACGGCTTCTACAGACTTACGGCGAGAGAGTAGGAAAAGGAAAAACCAAATCGCGGCAAGTGCGAAAACTGCGATCACCGTCGCGGAAATCTTCTCGAACAGGCTGACGCCGACGATCCAGTGCGACGTCACCATGATCAGCACAAACAAGCCACGCACGATCGTCAGCGTGCGAACGCCTTGACGCTCGCGTTCGAAGAGAAGGTCGTCGGATCGCGTTGCTCGGCGGTCCTCGGTCATGGTGTTGGAGCCTTTCGCCGGCTCAATTCGCGGCGAAAGTGATTTCGACACGGAGCCCGGGAGCATTATCGCTGAGGGCTATGTCCGCGTCATGCAGTTTCGCGATCGCCGCGACGATGCTGAAACCAAGGCCACTGCCGTTGGATTGCCGGCTCTCGTCCAGGCGATAGAACCGCTCGAATACCCGGGCGCGCTCGGCTTCGGCAATTCCTGGTCCATCATCGCCGACAGCGATCCGTGGCGATCCGTCTTGCTCCGATAGCGCCACTTCGATCGCCGTGCCGGCCGGCGGATGCTCGATCGCATTTTCGATCACATTCGCCAACATCTGCACGATCAACGGACGGTCGCCATACACATGGGCATTGGCCGCGAGGTTGGCCGTCAACGTCTTGTTGTCGGCGCTCGCGACCGGCTCATACGTCTCCACCAGATCAGCTACAAGTGCAGACAAGTCGACATCATGAAAATTGCTACGTCGGGTGCCGGCGTCGATCTGGCCGATCCTGAGCAGCGCATCGAATGTCTCGAGCACGACTTCCAGCTCACCAATGGCGCCGTTGATCATTTTTTCCGTCGCTGCTTTGTTGCCGTTACTGGCGCCCATAATATCCAGCGTATTGCGGAGTCTAGACAGCGGTGTTCGAAGATCGTGCGCGATGCCGGTGGACACTTGTTGGATGTTGCGGGTCAGGTCCTGAATGCTGTCCAACATGGCGTTTATGTTGAGCGCCAAGCGGTCGAATTCGTCATTGTTGCCTTTTGTCGGTACGCGGCTTTTCAACCCGCCGTCGCGAATCCGAATGGTGGTCGCGGTAATCGCATCGATCCGCCGTAAGATCATCAACGTCATCATCGAGCCGCAAATCAGAGCGAGCGGCAACGCAATGGCAACGGTCCAGCCGATACCCGACAGCATCAACTCCTGAACGTCGTTGAGCGATTCCGGATCGACGGCCACGACCAACCAGACGTCGTCTTGCAAGCGCAAGGACTTGGCGAGCCACGCCTCGTCCTCATCGTCTCCTACGCGGACGAAGTCGAACCAACCCGGTTCGATCGCCTTTGGTGTCACCGAGCCGGCCAACCGGACGCGCCCAGGCTCACCGACAAAGTAACCGAGGTCGCCGCCGCTTTGAACGCCGACCTGAACGGCCGCGACAACACCATTCAGCCCATGCGCCTGGTAAGCGCGCGTCAGATCGGTCAATTCGTCTTCTACCATAGTCGTCAGCTGATGGCGCAGGAACCAAATGGTGATGCCGCCGCCCAACGTCAATACGATCAACGTCCCGACAACGAACAGACCGGCATAGGCCATGGTCAGCCGGAATGATGCCGCCGACGAAAGTCTACGAAGGTTCACCAATTACATAACCCACCCCGCGAATGGTTTCGATCAATGCCTGGTCAAAGGGTTTGTCCACTTTCGAACGCAGGCGGCTCATGTGCGTCTCAACCACGCTGGTCTTCGGCTCGAAATGGTATTCCCAGACATGTTCCAGCAACATCGTTCGGGTCACCGCCTCGCCGGCATGCAGCATCAGATATTCCAACAGGCGAAATTCCCGCGGCTGCAGGTCGATGGCCTGGCCGGCGCGCTGGACGCGCCGCGACAGGCGGTCCAGGACCAAGTCGCCGACCGCCAAACGCGCGTTGGGCGCGACCAGCGGACCGCGGCGAATAAGCGCCATCAGCCGTGCCACCAATTCCGACATGGCAAATGGCTTGACCAGATAATCGTCGCCGCCGGCCTCAAGGCCGCAAATGCGGTCGTCGAGGCCGCTCAACGCGCTCAAAAACAGGACCGGTGTCGCGACTTCGGCTTCGCGCAACAGCTTGACCACGTTCAACCCGTCCATGCCGGGCAACAGGCGGTCGACGATCAAGGCGTCGTAGTGCCCATCGCTCGCCAGGAACAGGCCGTCGCGCCCGGTCGCGGCGCAGTCGACGACATCGCCGCGCTCCCTGAGGCCGCGGCTGATGAAATCGGCGGTGTCACCGTCGTCTTCGATCAGCAATACGCGCATGTTTTTTCCTCGGTGCCCGGCATACCACTCTATCGCCGGAGAGGGAAGATTAGCACGGCGCGGCCTCAGGTTTCACGCTACACCACTCTAACCCATCCAAATGTCGGCGCCGCTCGCAGCGACCCCCAGTTCCACAAGCAATTCGTTCACCTGTTGCGTTTCCAAAGCCACATCGCCGACGGCAACCACGACGTCGTTATAGTCGCCGTCGAACCACTGATTGGTCACTTGCAGGTCCTCGAACCCCAGCAACGTGATGTCGCCGTCATCGTCGCCGTCATCGTCATCATCTCCATCGTCGTCCAACATCTCGGATTCGAGCTCGACGGCCTGTACACCGGCCGCCGGATTAAGGAAGTTGAAGCCGTCGTCGTTGCCGATCGCGTTGAGCGCTTGGATGGGCAAGGCGTCGCCGTCGGCGTTCATAACCAGCGGTGCCAGGCCGTCGTTGATCGTCGCCGTGTCACCGGTCAGGAAGTTTCCGAAGAACAGGCCACCGGATTCGAACTCCTCCAGATTGATGCCGAGATTGGCACCGTCGGCGACGATGAAAACGCCAAGGGCTTCGCCTTCATCAACACAAATCGAAACACTGTCACCGGCTTCGGCGCCATCGGTATCGGTGAACAACATGCGGCCTTCGCCGATTTCGCCGGTGTCGGTATCGAACACGAAGGCACCGATCGAATTGTTGTAGCCGGCGTCTTCGTTCAGGAAGGTCACGAACATCTCGCCGCCGTCACCGTCGAATTCCTCTTCGCCGGGGTCGTCGGCGTCTTCGGCATTGTCCAAGGGCTCGCCTTCGTTCAGGTCACCGAGCGCGAACTCGGTTTCGTCGTCGCCATCATCGTCTCCATCGGCGACATCGTCTTCGTCATCATCGTCGTCGCGTTCGACCTCGCGCGTCGATTGCAGCTCGATGATCAACTCGGGCTCACCTTCCTCGTCGAGCCCTTCGTCAGCCCTGATCTGGCCAACGCCTTCGGCATAATATTTGAACTCGGCGACATCCGGTTCGAGCGCCGTCGTGTCCAAGGTCTTCAGGACGCCTTCAAAATCGCCGGCGGGCCCGGAGACTTCTTCGCCGACGCCGACCACGATGCCTTCGTCGATGGCCTCGCCTTCGTAGAATTCCTGGTAATAACCGGCGCCGAAGCCGGGCTCGGCCTGCATGACCCAACCCGCCAAGGCGCCGTCGACGGCGTGCTCCCATGATCCGTCGGTGTTGGTTTCGACATAATTGCCGTCGTCGTCATATTCGTAGTTGATGGCAAGTTCGCCCAGATACCAAACATTGCCTTCGTCGTCCTGGGCGTACCAATCCAGCGTATCTTCGACCAAGACGCCGTTGTCGTAGGCAGTGTCGCGAACCACCGTGGTGGTGACCCCGTCAATGATTTTGTTTTCGAAGGTGACAAACACGTCATTGTTTTCGGATTCCGTCTCGCCGGTTTCGTCATCGGTCACAGAACCGGCGTAGGATTGAATGGTTCCCGGAATGTAGGGCAGGTAGGGGTTGTCGATCGCGGCGCCGGGAACGAATGTTGCGGCATCAAAATCGGGCAGGATGGGCATGACGGCGGAACTCCTCTGGATGATCCGATGGGTGGAGTTGGATTCGCATCTGACCGTCGAAGTATTGCCGCCCCGGCCTTACGCGAGCTTGGCGCCAGACTTACGGTTTGGTAAGGCGGCCGGCCTGGATCGGGGCCGGTTGCTGCGCTATCGTTCGCCAGGTGGGTGCGTCAAAAAGAAAGAGCCCGATCCTGACAAGAACTTTCTGCTTATCGCTTGCCGTATTGTTCGTCTCGTCGAGCGCTTTCGCGGCCAATGATTCGATCGACCGGGATTTCTTCGACGATTTCTACGAAGCCCAACAGGACCGAAAACCGGCCGGCTTTCCCAGGCTGCTTGGCACGGCGACCGTTGAAATTGAACAGGACTGGACGCCCAAGGCCGACGACGCGGATCGCGAAACCGCCGATCTCTATGCCAACATCGACAGCTTTCTGCGGCTGCAACTATCGCCGGAACTAAATCTGCAGTCGGATTTGATCTTCGAGCCGATCGAAGATTCCCAACAGAACTATCGCGCCTTCGAGGGCCATGGCCTGACCGTGGAGACGCTGGCGGCGGAATACGAAGACGAGGCCGGCAGCGTCAAATTTGGCAAATTCGACCCGATCGAAGGCATTTGGGATCGCGCGACCCGGTTCTTCGACAGCTTCATCGACGACGATTTCGACGTGTCGGAAAGCATCGCAGCACGCGGACAACTCGCCGTTCAGGGTGCTGCGATCGGCGCCCATTCGCTGACCGGCAGTACCTTCTTTGCCGATACCTCGATCCTCAGCAATCCGATGTTTTCCGACGAGCGTCGCCTCGACCAGCGGGACGGCGGGCTCGCCAACACCGAACGCTTCGACAACGCGGTCATCACCGTGAGCGCGGAGAGCTTGTCGTTCCTGCCGCAAGCCGGCTACGCCTTAGGACTGGCCCGGCGGTCGGCGGGCACGACCGAAAGCCGCGATGAGACCGCGCTGTTTGCCGGTCTCTATGGCCTGGTCGAACCGGACGACGACATTGAGATCGAAGGCTTCCTGCAAGTCCTGCGGCTGGAAAACGCCGGTGGCGAGGACGGCAGTGCCGTCAGTTATCTGGTCGGCGGCGCGGTTTCCCTGGACAATTGGCAGTTCCTGACGAGCCACTCCGCGCGCTTCCGTGACGATCCCGACCGAGGCGGAGCGTTGCGTACGGATCTCGATTGGCAGGTCAGCGCCGGTTACATCTTCGAGGCCGGCTTCTATGTCTACGGCGCCTACCGCTTTGGCGACGATGCGGATGGCGAAAGCCACACCCTTGGCGCCTTCATCGGCTATGAACTGGATTTTGATACAATTATGCGGTGAGACTGCTGCGGCACCCCATCTTGCCATAACTTGGCGAATGGGCTCCGATAGATGGACGCATGCCAGACAAGGGGAGCAGACCATCATGACGGAAAGAACAGGCGGCTGCCTGTGCGGTGCGGTGCGCTACCGGCTGACCGCGGCGCCCGTGCAGACCATGCTCTGCCATTGCAAGAACTGTCAGAAAACCAGCGGCAGTGCGGTGTCGACCATCGCCTTGATGGCGCGCGATGCGGTCGAAATCGAGGGCGAGACCAAGACCTACGCGTATGCCGGCGACAGCGGCCGCACCCTCGCGGTCCGGTTCTGCCCGACCTGCGGCTCGCCGGTGTTTGTCGAGATCCACGCCATGCCGGACATGCTATCGGTGAAAGTCGGCACGTTGGACGACACCAGCTGGTTCAAGCCGGCGGTCCAGATCTGGACCGACAGCGCCCAAGACTGGTTCCCGGTCCCCGGCGACTGCCCGGGCTTCGCCAAGAATTCCGGCTAACCACAGGCTTAGCCAGCGCATGGACGACGCCAAGCTGAGCCGGGCCATCCGGTTACACCGCCAGGGTGCATTGGAACAGGCCAAGGATCACTACCGACATATCCTGTCGGCGGATCCGGAGAACGCCGACGTGCTGATCCGGCTCGGTGTCGCCCACGCTCAAACCCAAGATCCGGAGCAAGCCGTTGCCCTGTTCAAGGCGGCGCTGGCCCGCGATGCCGGACGCGCCGACGGCCATACTAACCTCGGCAACGCTTTGACTTCCCTCGGCCGTTTGGAGGAAGCCGTGGAATGCTATCGCCGCGCGCTGGCGTTGACACCGGAAAGCGGCGACGCCCATGGCATTCTCGGCCAAGCGCTTTTTAGACTCGGCCGTTTCGAAGAAGCGGCCGCGGCCTATGCAGCGGCCACAGCCCTGGCACCGGGATCCGCCGACCACCATAAGTCCCTCGCTGACTCGCTCACGGCGCTGGCGCGCTTCGAGGATGCGGCGGCCAGTTACCGGGCCGCCCTGGCGATCGATCCCACGCTCGTCGTTGCCCACAACAGCCTTGGCAATGTCAGCCAAGAACTCGGCCGCTTCGCCGACGCCGAAGCGAGTTATCGACGCGCCTTGGTGCTCGACCCGGATTACACAGACGCGCACAACAATCTGGGAAACGCGCTGCACGCCTTGGGACGGCCAGAGCAAGCAATCGCTTGTTATCGCAGAGCTTTGGCTGTTAAGCCAAACGACGCCAATACCCACAGCAATCTCGGTCTGTCCCTGCATAATGTGGGACAATTGGACGACGCCATGGCGCATTGCCGGCGGGCCTTGGAGATCAATCCGGACCATGCCGGCGCGCATAGCAACCTTGGCATCAGTTTGTTCGAACTCGGCCGCTTGGACGAGGCCGAGGCGCATTACCGTCGCGCCATCGCGATCGAACCGAACCACGCCGAGACACAATTCAACGACGCCGTGCTCAAGCTTTTGCGGGGTGATTTCAAAGCCGGCTGGGCGCAGTACGAATGGCGTTGGAAAAACAAAGAAGCCCCGCAACGCGGATTGGCAAAGCCGGTCTGGCGCGGCGAAGATTTAGGCAGGCGGCGGCTCTTGCTGCACAGCGAACAAGGCCTCGGCGATACCATCCAGTTCGCCCGCTACGCCTGCTTGGCTGCCGAACGCGGCGGCCGCGTGCTTTTGGAAGTCCCGCCGCCGCTCACGCGGCTGATGGCCGGCCTGGCCGGCCGGCCGGAAATCCTCGCGGCGGGCAAACCGCCGCCGCCGATCGATTGTCATGCGCCGCTGTTGAACCTGCCGTCCATCTTTGGCACCAAGCTCGACACTGTGCCGGCCGCCGTTCCTTATCTGAGCGCGGAACCGGACCGGATCGCGGCATGGCGCCAAAGGCTCGGGCCCGGCAAGGAGATGAAAATCGGCATTGCCTGGCAGGGCATGCCGACCAACCGCGTCGACCGTGGCCGGTCCCTGCCCTTGGCGGGCTACCGGCCACTGGCGGCGTTGGCCGGTGTCCGGCTGATCAGCTTGCAACAACATCACGGCTTGGCGCAGTTGGCCGGGCGGCCAAGCGACATGGCGGTGGCGGATTTCTCGGCCGACCTGGATGTCGGTCCGGACGCCTTTGTCGACACCGCGGCACTGATGATGAGCCTCGACCTGGTGATCACCACGGACACCGCCATCGCCCATCTCGCCGGCGCCCTCGGCCGGCCCACGTGGATACTGCTGAAGCGTCATGCCGAATGGCGCTGGCTGCTCGACCGCACCGATAGCCCTTGGTACCCGACCGCGCGCCTCTACCGCCAGGCCGAGCCCGGCGATTGGCACGGCGTGATCGCGCGCGTCGCCCGCGACCTCGCCTTCGGCCGCAATCCAGGCCCGGCCCCGACCGCAAACGGACCCGTCCCGCCCGCTTGACAGGCGCCGACCGGCTCACTATATCCGGCGGCGTGGCGGGGTAGCTCAGCTGGTTAGAGCAGCGGAATCATAATCCGCGTGTCGGGGGTTCAAGTCCCTCTCCCGCTACCAAAATTATCTCTTATATTTCAATGACTTGCAGAGTACCCTCAGGATATTTGAGCACAAAATCATGATACGACAAATATCCACAATAAACCGCAGAATACTGCCATTTTCTAAGAACTCCGGAGATTCCGTAGCGCACACGGATCTCGATGTTCTCATTTTGTCCAGTAACTTTCGAGCCATTTCAGGGGCTGGATTTCGGCTCGTGATTTCAGTTGATCGGACGTGGGTAAGACCGACTTCGAACAGTCTCGGGTCGATTTTTGCAAGTCAGATCTGGTGGACGATTCGACCTTTGATATGTGTCAGAAACAAGACTTTCATCCAGCTAGTTGAGGTGGTCTATTGGCTGGGAAAAGAAGAAAACCAACCCGATCAGCAGGAGCGAAGAGTAGCTTAATTTACGCCAAAACCTGTCCAAACATTGGGGAGTAGCACACCAATCGCTATCCAAATGGAGCCAAGCAAAATAGTCAGCAGCGTCGCCGCTATCCCGATTACACGAAATGCTAATGGCGCCATTTCTATCAATCCGAAATAGTGAGCGATGCGGCCAAGCACTAGCGTTAGTCCCAGAGCATGAAGCCACGTATTGGAAGCCCCCAATACTTCCATGACAATTAGGAGTAAAAGAGCCATTGGTACAGTTTCAATAAAATTGGCTTGGCCTCGCATGCGCCGCACCATTTCTGGATCATCGCCGGTTCCAAGAGAAATTCTTGATGTAGTTCGATACAGGGCCACGCGCACAGTAATAGGTAGAAACAGCAGTCCCAATATCGCAACATAAATGGGTGTAATGCTAAGTACAGATATCGGTTCCATGAGTGCTCTCCTATTTGCTAGCGAAGATCACCAAATTCTCCACCGCGTTGCGGTGTGCCCGATCGACCCTGTCGGCCCAAGACGCGACGGGCTTCGGGTTGTCCGGATATCCCAGAGCATCCGACAGTTCCCTCATCCCAACGACGTTGGCGAAATGAGGAGTCCACATCAGTCCGGCAAATAGGGTGATCGCCGTTAGGCACGTGACTTCGAGTGTCATGCTCCTCCGGCCCTGCGCTAAGCCTCTTGTGCCATGAGTTCATTCCGCGCGTTGTTGAGCGCGGCGATCAACGGCACCTCGGCTCGCATGACTTCTACGACGGCTGGGTGTGCCTTGACGAGGTTCAAATGCGCGCTCACTTTGGGCCAGCGAGCGGCATCCACTTCGAAGTCGGTATAGGTCGCGTTGATGATCGTTGTAGCCACGGCGATGTCGGCGACACCCATCTCACCGAAGATGAATCCCTCGGGGGGTAGTTGAGATTCGACGTAGTCGAATACCGGTGGCACCAGATTCTTGATACTGTCTTCTACGACGCTTTCGTCTCCAGGCACTTTGGTCTGGAATGGGCGGGTCAAGCGCTCCATGAAAATTTTGGCTGCAAGCGGCGTGAAGAGCATGGAACCGGCGTATTCTTCCAGCCAGCGACTCCTGGCACGATCAGCGATATTCGAGGGCCTGACCGGGATTTCGGGATATTGCTCTTCCAGGTATTCGACGATCACATTGGAGTCGCGGGTCACGAGGTCGCCATCTACGAAGGCCGGGATCTTGCCCAGCGGACTAATTGCCAAGTACTCGGGCGTCCTCGTGCCGGGAAACGTCCCTTCCGACTCGTACTCGAGACCTTTGAGCGCGAGGGCAACGCGGACTTTGCGAACGAAAGGAGAAATGGGGGTGCCGTAGAGTTTCATGTTCAGTGCTCCTGATTAGGCGGGCGTGTTGGAAGTCTTGTGCAACATCGAGCCGTGAATTTATGTCTGACGGGGGTCTCTCGTAAGATCGATTGACGCCAAAAAAAGACCGATCGAGACATATTGATCAAAAAAATCGAAAAGAATTTGGCTAGAAATTACAATGGGTCCGGTTTTCGACTCCAAAGAGATCTTTCCGCAGGCCGATCCTTGCGTGACATGATCTTGGACATGGATGGAAGAATGCCGCGACGGGCAACGTGCGATCTCGATCTCGCGCGAGGAGGGTGAAGGGATCGAGGTTCTTCGGGAGCAAGGCCCGAGAGCATTGCCCGAGACGAACTCAGTCAACATCTCGAACGATGCGTTGAAGGGCTACTTCGACGTCATTTATGTGGTTTGACTCTTGTGAAACAACTGGGGCGGGAATGCGTTGCGTCTTCGAAGTCGACAATTTGCCTCTGGCGGTATTGAGGTATAATGTCGGTCGGAGTCATAAAAAGACCATTCGGGACACAAAAATGAAGAAAGTTGCGATTCTTGCGACCGAAAATAGCATTTTATCCACAATCGCAGCCCCCATGGACATGTTCCTGCAGGCTGGCGTGATCTGGAATATCACGATGGGGGAGTCGCCGCGCCCCGAGTTCGAGGTGAAGATTGTCACCGCGGATGGGCAACCCATTACAGCGCTCAACAACATTCCGGTGATTCCAAAGTGTTCGATGCATGAGGTCGCCGAGGTTGACCTGATCGTCATCCCTTCGCAGGGGTTTTTCTACGACATCGAAAGCAACGTGCACCGGGAACGTGTCGACTGGCTGAGCGGCTGGTATGACAAAGGGGCTGATCTGGCGTCGATCTGCGCAGGGGCATTTGTACTGGCATCGACCGGTTTGCTGAATGGTCGAAAAGCGACAACTCATTGGGGGCTGGCGAATCAATTCCGGAAACTCTTTCCGAAGGTCGACTTGAGGACGGACCTCATGGTCACGGAGGAGGAGCGTCTGTTTTGTGGCGGGGGGATCACCGCTGATTTGAACCTGTCACTTCATCTGATCGAAAAGTACTGTGGGCGAGAAACGGCGTTGCGAGGCTCGAGATGTATGCTGGTGGATCCTGATCGAACTTCTCAAGCCATCTTCGCCGCCTTCATTCCAAAGAAAGATCACGAAGATGATAAGATCCTTCGAGCCCAAGAACTGATCGAAGGCAGATTCAAAGAGAACATCAAAATGGAAACGCTGGCGAAACAGGCAGGCACGAGTCTTCGACAGTTCAACCGTCGCTTTAAATCGGCGACAGGGGAGACGGCCGTCAAGTATCTCCAACACACACGCGTCGAGGCTGCCAAGATACTCCTCGTGACGACCAGCCGCGCGTTTGACGAGATTGCCTCGATGGTTGGCTATGAAAACGTCAGCTTCCTTCGCCGCGTGTTCAAGAGCAGTACAGGAACGACGCCAGCGGAGTTTCGTCGCAAGTTTGGGAATTTCGACTGAGGCTCTACGGGCAACGGTTCCACCGAGGAGTTGCCCGATTTGGTCCGCATTGGACCTGTCGTGCTTACGGTGACCGCATAGGCACAAGTGATTGGATGGAACACCGTGGCATTCCATGACAATTGATCACTTTTCACGACACTTTTTGGCGCACGTGTGCCGGAACGTCATCTCAGTCATTGAGCAACACGCCTCAGCCCAAGTAATCCGGATTATTGGTAGCCACAGTCTATCCCAATAGCCGAGAGGAGCGATGCCATGCGCCTGAAGGATAAGATCGCGATCCTCATGGGCGCCGGCCAATGGCAGCTTAGCCCCCGATAGCGACCGAATCGCTGATTCGCCTCAATCGACGCGATGCGCCACAGCTTCATAAGCGGATGGGACAACCCTCCACGGGTCCGTCATTCCCAGCCATAATTGAAACTGATGCTGATGCGTTCCTCATCGGCCTTGTTCAGAGGAACTTCGTGGCGTAGCCAGCTTTCCCAAAGCAAAACGTCGCCTGCCTGGGGCACGACATAGATGAACTTGCGCAGTTCGTTCCGTGCTTCGACCTCGCGCTCCGGTGCCGCCATCATCATTGCCGACCGCGGATCTTCGAACTTGATGGCACTTGCGCCGTTCGGCACCGTGACATAGGTGGTGCCGCTGATCACGCTATGGGGATGCAAATGCGACGTATGCACGCCGCCTTCGGGTAAGATGTTGATCCACAGACTATCCAGCCTGACCTTCTTGCCATTCAGATCGAATTGCAGGTCCTTGACAAAGGTTGCGACATGTTTATCGAGCACCCGGACCAGATCCTTGAAGATCGGAAACCGCCAAGCCAGATCGTCCAGCGAGGCATAGCTGGTATAACCCGGATAATCATGTTCCTCGCACCATACCTGCCCGGCCTTATCATCATCGGCAATCGACAGGCAGGAGGTTTCAAGCTCGGCCGCATCCGGCGCCTTGCAGAACTCGGACAGGGCAGAGCGGTAGAGACGGGTGACGAAAAGAGATTCGATCTGTGACATGAGCCCATCATAGCACTGGAACAGTTTCTCTTGCATAAATGTCTAGATCCCGTGAAAAGCCGCCAGGACCAGAAACATCTCGTCAGGGTCAATAGCGCCATTTACGATGCACGTATAATCTGGCCTGTTATCGAGTTTAAAGCGGCCGTCGAATAGGTGGTCGCGAGGCATCGGAATCGGTGGCCGTTTAATATCGGAATCACTGGCCGGGCTGCGTCGGTATACGCCTGACACAATGCCGCGCCGGAAGACTCTCCCGGCGCGGCGGTTCGATTAAGTCACTGTGCACCCATATTCATGCGGAGAACCCAAGCACCCAGCCAAATGTTTCCACCTTGGCAGCAACACGGTGCTCTTAGGGTTGAAGCTCATGTTTTTCAGGGTGTCGCCGAACTCCTACCATTAACTCCAACAAATTCCCCAACCGACGGCTAGCGCACACGGGCCCTAAGCCATTGAAATATAACACAGTTGAACGGAATCATATTTCGCGTGCCGGGGGTTCAAGTCCCTCCCCCGCTACTAGTTTTCATAAGGTCCGACCCGAGACATAGGTAACAGATCGTACCTAAGACATGGGTGACAATCTCGAGCCGAACGGGTTGGCCCTGGTGCATTCAAGGCCGCGCCTAGCTCGAACATCAACAATGATATAGCCGACGCGGTGACACCACGAGTCTCATCTCAGTCCCTGAATGACGGGTCCTTGTTATCCATCAGGCGCAAGAAGGCAGCGAAATCTTCACCACCTGGGCCCTTGGTTCCGTAGGTGGTGACATAGTCGAGGGTACCACGGGCAGTGTATTCCGCAGCCTGTTTTGACGGTTGCACATAGCCGCCGCCACCGCCGTGGGTCAGGACCTGCACTTCACAGGCCTTGTTGAGGCGATACATCCAAACGAAAGCCTCTGCCACGGTTTGCCCGACTGTCAGCAGGCCGTGGGCGCGCATGATCATTGCTTTGTTGGTCGGGCCGAGGCTTTGCGCCAGGCGGTCCTGCTCGGATAGATTATGCTTGCCCGAGGCACCCTCGAATTCGTGATAGGAAAGGCTGTCGTGGAAACCCAAGGCGAACAGGCCGATGGGTAACAAGCCATCGGCCTTGGCCGCCACGGCCATTCCCGCAAGGGTGTGGGTGTGCAGGACGCAATGGGCATCCTCGCGGCGCATATGAATACCGCTATGGATAACAAACCCCGCTTCGTTCAACGGGTTGTCCGTCTTGCCGCCGATGACCTGGCCATCCTGGTCAACCTTGACCAGGTCGGAGGCTTTGATCTCGTCAAAACGCAAACCAAACGGGTTCAACAGAAAATGATGCTCGGGGCCAGGTATACGCAAGGAGGTATGGGTGTTGATGGCGTCCTCCCAACCGAGATGGGCGTTGATGCGGAAGGCACAGGCCAGTTGCACGCGCAAGTCCCACTCTATGGGGTCCATGCCGCCGTCAATGGCACGCCTGCCGGTGTCGCTGATCTCCATCATCGCAGTGCTCCTTGTGCCAATACTCGGAAAGTTCGAACCTTGGGTCTTCCACGGCGAAAACCGCCCGCATGCCTTTGCGGAAATTGGGTCTTTTGGCATGCACGGACGATCGCCTCCATGCAATGCGTTCCCCCCATTACCCGGCTTCGTCCGGTCGAGGGAGCGGCGTTCTGAAGAGGATCAGCCAGAGCGCAGCGCAGATCAACACCAGTGCGCAGATCTCTCGCCAACCGACCGCTTCGCCAACGAACACCGCGCTGCCGAAAATTCCCACGATCGGTACGGCCATGCTGCTAATGCCTGAAGTTGTCGCGGGCAGCATGGTGACAATGCGAAACCAGGCCAAGTAAGCGAGACCGTTGGCAACGACGCCGAGATATACGATCGCTAACCAGCTCGCGGGACCCGCCCGTTCGAACGGCATCTCGGGAGCAAACGCGGGCCAGATCGCGAAAATTGGAATCGCGCCGATGAAAAGCTGCCAGCACCCGACGGTAGTCACATTCATGTCCCACCGGCAGCGCTTCAACCAGACCGTACCAAAACCAAATGATATCGCTGCCACAAACGTCAGGCCTATACCAAGCGGCGCATTGCGCAAATGCGACATGTCTTGGCTCATTAGGAGAACCATGCCCGCAAGGCCGCAGACGAGCGCCGAAACTCGGCTCCGCGTAAAGCGCTCCCCGAGCATGATCCGGGCGAACAGCATCGCCCAAAGCGGCATTGTGTAGATGATCACCGCCGTTCGTCCCGGGCTCGCAAGATAGACGCCGTAGCTCACACAAATCTGAAAGATAGAGATATTGCACAATGCGGCGACAAACAGGTTTAGCCATTGTGCCCTCGGGACCGCAAGTCGGATGCCACGCACACCGGCCACCAAAAGCATCACACCACCACCCAACAAGACGATAATGAGCCGGCTGGTCCAGACGTCGAGTTCGCGAAACATTATTGCGGTGACAGGGTACGAGAACCCCCACGCCAGCCAGAGGACCGGCATCAATAAGAAAGCCATTCGGTGGTTCATCGTGGTCGGAATTCCAGCGCATAGGATCGGGTAAATTTCAAACCCTTCGCATTGATTATCATTAAAAGCGCGCAACAGCGCCACTGCGCCCGTTGTAAGCGCTGCCGGTAGCGCTCAGGTTGAGCTGCACCGGGTTTGCCGGGGGCTGTTTCGTTTAAGCAACGCAGGCATTGCAAGCGCATCCGGCATGGCGTAGTAGCGTTCCTCAGCTTCAGCCGGCGGTATCGTGCCGAGAGCTTCGAGAGACGACAATGAACCTGGACCAGATCACCATCCATTTCGCCCATCCCGCCTATCAGCTATCCGCGCTGTTCCAAAGCCGCGGCACGGGCATCAGGCATTTTCAGACTTGGACGCGCGAAGATCTGCGCAGCCGGATCGGCGAGGCCGATGTCCTGGTCATATCCGGCTATTGGAGCAACGACCTGCTGCCCTCGGCGGACAGGCTGCGCTTCATTCAAGTATGCGGCGCCGGTTATGACATGGTCGACCAGGATGCGGTCCGTGCCAACGGCGTACGCCTTGCCCATGCTAGCGGCATCAACGTCAACGGCGTGAGCGATCACGCGATGGCGCTGTTGCTGGCCTTGACGCGGCAGATTCACACCGGCCGTGATAACCAGCGCCAGACCCATTGGCGTGGCATGATTTCCGACCTGGACCGGCGCGAGGATGAACTGCCCGGCAAGACGATGTTGATCTTCGGGCTTGGTAAGATCGGCGGACGACTCGCGAAACTGGCCAAGGCTTTCGACATGACGGTGATCGGGATCAAGCGAGAGACGGCCATTCCCGTCGCGCATGTCGACGAACTGCACGCGCCGGCGGCGTTCGGTGGCCTGCTGCCGCGCGCCGACGTCACCGTGCTGACTTGCCCTTTGACGCCGCAAACGCACAATGTGATCGATGCCGCGGCCTTGGCAGCGATGAAGCCGTCGTCCTATTTGATCAATGTCGCGCGGGGCGGCTGCGTCGATCAGCCGGCGTTGATCGACGCCTTGCGTAGCCAAACTATTGCCGGCGCCGGCATAGATGTAACGGTCGAGGAACCGCTCGCGGCGGACTCGCCGCTCTGGTCCTTCGACAACGTAATTCTGACGCCGCACACCGGCGGCGAGACCCGCAAATACGAGGACAACACCATCGACATATTGCTCGATAATCTAGACCGGTTGTCACGCGGCGCCGAGCCACTGCACAATCAGGTGATCTGATCCCGGCCCGCGTCTGCCATCGCCCCGGCCGGGCCGCCGAAGTAGCCGTCCCGGTGAAACATGCCTCTGGGCTCTTCCAATTCCGCCCGTCTGGCCGCCGTTGCCGTCCGATCGAGTGAGACACCGTCACGGTCCAAAACAACGCCATAGTCGCGATAAGCGCTCTCGGTCGAGACAAAGCCGTCCAAAACGTCATCCAACACAGCCTCGGCCGGCCGTTCGAGCGGCGAGCCCCAGCCGCCGCCGCCCGGCGTGACAATCCGGATCAGGTCACCCTTCTTCAATTGGTTGCCGTCGCCCATGGTCCGGAGCTCGTAGGCCTCCGGGGTGTCCGGATTGACAACGACCAGGCCGGGCGCGCCGGCTTGGCCGCCATTGACGCCGAAGGCCGGGTGTTTGCAGTTGTCGAGCCGCAGGCCGAGCGTCGCGTCATCGGCGAGCACGCGTACGTCGCGCATGATGCCGCAGCCGCCGCGCCAGCGCCCGGGGCCGCCGGAATCGGCGTGAATGCGAAACGCCTCGACCTCGATGCCGAACTCCAACTCGGCGAATTCCAAGGGGTAGTTCTTTTGCGCTACGTAATAGACGGCATCGATACCGTCGGCGAAACTGCGGGCGCCGAAGCCGACCGCCAAGCCCTCGATGCAGAGGTCGACCCGGCCGCTCTTAGCGTCTTCGCTGCGCAGATAATAGAGCACATAGACGCAGGACGCCGCCGAGGCGTCGCCGCCGGTGGCCTCGGCAAGCGCGCCGAACAGCGCCGTGTTGACCCGTAGCATGGTGTGGGAGCGCAGGCCGATCGGCGCCGGCTCGACCGGGGCAACGATGCTGCCCGGGCGGGTGATGATTTCATCGATGGCGCGTTCAAAGCCGGCATTCATCTGAATATTCGGGTCATGCATGGTGAGATAAAGGCCGCACATATATTTCGGCACGCTGTCATCCATGATGAAATTGATCGGCCCCAGGGTTTGATCGCCGCTTTCGCTGAAGTCGAGGCTGACCTTGCCTTCGCCCTTGCGAAGCGTGACGTGAACGGAATGGCTGTCGTCGGTCACCGCATCGGAATCGATGAAATCGCGAAAGCCGAAGGCGCCGTCCGGAATGCGGCGTTCGATTTCCTGGCGCAGCGCGCCCTCTGACTGCGCCAGCATGAACTCGAAAGCGTCGGTCACCGCGCGCGGCCCGAACCGAACCACGGCTTCCTGCATGCGCCGCTTGCCAAGCTGACAGGCCGCCATGATCGCCTGCAAGTCGCCGCGCATCATGTCGGGAAAGCGCGAGTTACGCGTGAAGATGCGGGTGACCTCTTCGTTCATGACGCCGCCGGCCATGACTTTGACCGGGGGAATCAGAATGCCTTCCTGAAAAGTGCTGGTCGCTTGCGGGCTGATGCTGCCCGGCACCATGCCGCCAATATCCCAGAGGTGGCCCCAAGCCTCGGCAAAAGCGAACAGCTCGCCGTCGTGGAAAACCGGGGCGACGAACACCATGTCCGGCAGATGCGAGACGCCACCGCCGGTGCCGTAGGCGTCGTTGTAAATATAGAGGTCACCATCGGCCATGGTCTGCGAGGGATAATGTTTCAGGATGCCTTCGACCAGGTTGCCGGAAAGCGTCAGGCTGGTGCTGACGACCAGCCGGCCGTCACGGTTCAGGAAGGCGGTGAAATAGTCTTTCTTTTCGCGGATGAACGGGCTCATCGCCGTGCGGTCGATCAGCGCTTCCATTTCCTCGCGGGCCGCCTTCAGCGTACCGTTGATAAGCTCGAGCGTGATTGTGTCTGTTTCCATCGGGAAATTCATTCATCGTTCTCCGCTTCGCCAAGAAAGATGTTGCCCCACCGATCAACGTCGGCATGTTGGCCCGGCAGGATGACCGTCGTGGTATCCAGCTGATCGACGATGGCCGGTCCGGTTATCACGTGACCGGCAAGGAGCGCTTCACGCCGGTAGGTCGGCACATTTATCGGTTCATCGCCGTCGAACACGACTTGGCGCACGCCCGACGCCGGCGCCGCGGTGCCGGCGCCAACCGCGTCGACTTCCGGCATGACCGTGTCATCCATCAGGCCGGTTGCCGTGACCCTGAGATTGACGATTTCGACCGCCGCTTGCGGATCCGAAAAAGTATAGAGCCGTTCGTGCAGACCATGGAAATCAGCGATCAAGCGCTCGACGCTGGACGCCGATAGGTCTTCGACCGCCCAGGGCACGGTGATCTCGACGCCTTGACCGGCATAGCGCAAGTCGGCGGATCGGGTATAGCGTTGCCGGTCGTGGCTGACGCCTTCCGATTTGAGGCGTGCCTCTGCCTCCTGCATCAACGCATCGAACGTGGCCGCGAGAACCGATCGGTCATAATCGGGCGCGCGTTGAATGCAGGTCCTGACGAAATCATGCTGCAGGTTGGACGCCAACAATCCGATCGCACACAAAATTCCCGGATGGCGGGGAATAAGCGTTCGCGGCACGGCCAGCAATCGCGCCAGCTCACCGCCGTGCATCGGTCCGGCACCACCGAACGGGCAAAGCGTGAAGGCCCGCGGATCATAGCCCTTCTCGACCGAAACGACCTTCAAGGCGCCGACCATGTTGTTGTTGACGATGGCGAGAATGCCGCGCGCCGCCTGGATGGCGCCGATACCGAGCGGACGGGCGACATGGTCGGTGATGGCCCGTTCGGCCAATGCCGGATCAAGGGCGACTTCGCCGTCGAGCAAATGGGGCGGCACGCGACCGAGCAGCAAATTAGCGTCGGTCACCGTCGGCCGCCCGCCGCCCTTGTCGTAACAAGCGGGTCCCGGGTCGGCGCCCGCGCTTTCGGGGCCAACAATCAGGCCACCCTGGTCGGTCACGGCAGCGATAGAGCCGCCGCCGGCGCCGATGGTGTGAATATCAACGATCGAGATCGACAACGGGAAGGGACCGATCTCGCCGTCCTTGGAAATGCTGGGCGCGCCGTCCTGGATCAAACAGACATCGGCACTGGTGCCGCCCATGTCGATGGTCAGAAGATTTCGATGATCGGCCAGGCCCGCGACTCGGGCCGCGCCTTGCACACCGGCGGCCGGACCGGAAAGCGCCAAATGGATAGATTGCCGCGCCGCCTGTTCGGGCGAAAAGATGCCGCCGTTGGATTTCATGATCCGAAGCGGCGCCTTGATGCCGCGATCCTCGAGGCCCGCCGCCAACTTGCCGATATAGCGGCCGACCAAAGGCTGAACGCGTGCGTTCAGGGCCGTCGCCATGCCGCGCTCGAATTCCCGAAAGACCGGAAGAACATCGCTCGACAAGGCAATCTCGACGCCTGGCAGTTCCTCGCGCAGGATCTCGGCGGCGCGGCGTTCGTGCACGGGATTGGCGTAACTGTGCAGGAACAGGACGGCGACCGCCTCGACCCCGAGCGCGCCGAGCCGGCGCGCGGCGTCGCGGCAAACCGCTTCCGACAACGGCGTGACGATCGTGCCGTCGGGCCGGATACGCTCGGGCGTCTCTTGAATCAGGCGCGGCGGAATCGGCCGCTTCGGCTTGACCCAGGCGTAAAGATTGGCCTTGCGCGGCACCTCTGCCCGGCCAATTTCAAGGACGTATTTGAAGCCATCGCTGACCAGCATGCCGGTCTTGGCACCTTTGCCTTCGAGGATGGCATTGGTGGCAACGGTCGAACCGTGCAACAGCAGCGCGATATCCGGCGCCGACACCCCGCTCACGCGCACCATCTTGTCGATCCCGTCAAAGAACCCGAGCGCGGGATCACTGGGCACCGAATCGACCTTTGCCGTCGACCAGCCGCCGCCGTCGGCCTCGACCAGAACGACGTCGGTAAAGGTTCCGCCAACATCGAGCGCCAGAATGTGGCCAGATGCCGTCATGTCGGCCGCGTCCGCATTCTCAAGGCCCCCCGGTTACGGCTAAGGTTTGGCCGGTGATCCAGCCGGCGTAGTCGGAAGCCAGGAACATCACCGCGTGGGCGATGTCTTCCGGTTGGCCCAAGCGCCGCATGGCGACCCGCTCGACCAGCGCCGCTTGCCCGGCCTCGCCGTAGGATTGCCACTGGCGTTCGTAGTCGGGGCTGGTGCGCATGAACCCGGGCGCCACGGAATTGACGGTGATGCCAAAAGGCCCGAGTTCGTGCGCCAACTGGCGGACCAAACCGATCTGCCCAGCCTTCGACATGGCATAGCTTTGGATTCCGGTCAGACTAACGCCGAGACCGGCGCGGCTGGAAATGACGATAATCCGCCCGCCTTTGGCGCGCTTCATGCCGGGCGTCACCGCGCGCGCCAGGTTGAAGGCACCGGTGACGTTGACGTCGATAATCTCTTGCCAGGCGTCGTCACTCACCGCTTCGAGCGGCTTCGCCGCCTGGCCGCGAACGCCGCCGGCGGAATGGACCACGGCGTCAATCCGGCCATTCGGCCGGGCCGCCTCTATTTCGGCGATCAGCGCGGCGACGGCTTCGGCGTCGGTGACGTCCAAGGCGCGGGCCAAGACCGCACCGCCGCGTTCCGGCGCCGCGCTATCAACCACCTCGTCAAGCTCGGAGTCCAAGATATCCGTGGCGTATACCGCAGCACCCCGTGCCGCAAAAGCGTGCACAATGCCGCGCCCGATGCCGCGTACCGCACCCGTGACCAAGACGGCTTGATCCTCGAATGCTATGTCCACCGACATTCTCCTTGTCAGACCTGACGTCCCTTATGCGCTACCGAGTTCCGGATACTCGGCGACGATTTGCTGGAACAAATCATGGACCTCTCTGCCGTCGCCATGGCGGGCGCCGTCTTCCAGTGCCTCCATGGCATCGAACAGACGCGTCTTGATGAAGAAACGCCAATGTACCGGTAGTCCGGCCAGCAATTCGGTCAGGGCATCGTAGTTTGGCCGCGTCCAGACCGCGTCATAGGCGGCGCGCGCGGGGCCGAAGTGATAGAAACCATCCGGCGCCGACGCTGCCATCTCGGCCCGGCATTGCGTCGTGGCGGCTTCGTCGATGCCGCCGTTCAACAACACCACGCCATAATCCGACCGGGCGCGCTCGGGCGTGACGAAACCGCGCCGCACGTCGGCCAACACCGTCGCCGCCGGCCGTTCCCAGGGATTACCCCAACCGCCGGCACCGCCACTGGCGATGCGAATGACATCGCCCGGGCTAACAGTCAAAATGTCGGTATTGCCAAGATTGACTTCGTGGTTGCTGCCGGGATTGAGCAAGAACGTCGACGGCCCGCCGGCCCGGCCGCCTAAGATGCCCCAAGACGTGAAGCGCGTACGATCGCGGTTTCTGGCCGTGATGCGCGTGTTTGGCGCAAAGACCTTGAACTCGAGCTCGGTCGCCAAGCCGCCGCGATGGCGGCCGGGACCGCCGGAATCCTGAGCCAGGCCATATCGGGTGATACGGATCGGCACCTCGGCTTCGTTGATTTCGACCGGCGTGTTTTTGAGGAAGGAGGAGTTCGCGCCCGAGCCGTCGCTGCCATCCTCCGAGGGATTGCCGCCGGCGCCGCCGGATATCGGATCGATCGACGCCACCACCCGACGGCCGGTTCGGTTGTCGGTCGTGTTGACATTCATGATCGGACCGCCGCTCGCCGGGCCTGCCGGCAAGCGGTCGGGCGCGGCCTGGGAGAAAGCGCCGAAAATCACGCCCTGCAGGCGGCCGCAGGTCAAGGAACGCATGCCGACGGCCGCCGGAAACTGCGGGTTTACCACCGTGCCTTCCGGCATGATGCAGGTGCAGACCCTGGTGATACCCGAATTCAGCAACAGCGTCGGATCGAGGGAATAGAGGACATAAACCAGTCCAACCATCATCAGCACGTGGCGCGGATCGCCGCCGGTCGGCATATTGATCGAAGATTCGAGCTGCGGATCGGAGCCTGTGAAGTCGAACGTAACCGCGTCGCCGTCGATGGTAATGTTGAGCGCGATGCGACAGGGATGGCCGTCGACCGAATCCTCGTCGATATAATCGGCAAAGAAGTATTCGCCATCGGGCAGCGCCCGGACCAGGGCGCGCGCCTGCTCCTCGGCATAATCCATCAGTTCGTAGATGCCGCGGCGGAAGGTCTCGACACCGAACTTGTCGATCATTTCGCGAACCTTGCGCTCTCCGGTATGCATGGCCGCGACCTGGGCTTTCAAATCACCCCAGTTCTGGTCCGGTACACGGACGTTCGTTGCCATGATGTCAACGATCTGCTGGTTCAACACACCACGGCTGTAAAGCTTCATCGGTGGAATGCGAATGCCCTCTTGATGAACTTCGGTCAGCGTCCGTGACAGACTGGCCGGGACCGCGCCGCCGACATCGGTATTGTGGATATGGCCGGCCGCAAAGCAGACGATCTCCCCGTCATGAAAAATCGGCTTCCAAAGATGCAAGTCCGGCGGATGGGTGCAGACGAAACCGCTGTAGGGATCGTTGGTCATGCCGATGTCGCCATCTTCGTAAGTGTCGATCGCGTCGATGACGTTGCCGTAGTTCAGCCCGACGAACCAGGTCGCGCCAAGCTCGGTCGGGGTCGCGAAGGTCATCCCGTCCGGCGTCGTCAAGGCGGTGGTGAAATCCTCGGTCTCCTTGACGAACGTTGAATGCGCCGTTCTATAAAGCGTATAGGCCATGCTCTCTGCCGCGGCTCGGCAATGGTTGGCTAGGACTCCCAAGGTCACCTTGTCCGTCACCATGCCTCAAGCCTCCGCCTGCAAGATGATATTGCCGTAATCGTCGATCCGGCCTGCGAAGCCATCCAGAACGCAGGTCGTACAATCTTCCTGTTGCAGGACCGCCGGGCCTTGGAACCGCTGACCGGCCATCAGGCGGGTCCGATCGAAAAGCGGCGCGGCCTTCGCCGCACCGTCATAAAATACTTGCAATTCGTCCAACGCTTCCGGCGCGTCATCGGAGGCCGGCAGTTTGGTGAACACCGGCTTGGACACTTCCCCGACCACGACCAGACGTAAATTGATGATCTGTACGGCGGCGTTGCGGTCGGCGTGATCGTAGACGCGTTGATGTTCGCGGTGAAAAGCCTGCGCCGTCGCCGCCAGATCGCCTTCCGCAATCAAATCCTCGCTCAGGTGGGTCTCGATCTCGAAGGATTGCCCGCGATAGCGCATGTCCGCTGAAGGGACAAGCCGGACATCTCCTTCGAAGCCTTGGCCCCGTTTCAGCCAATGCAGGGCCTCGCTCCGGAGTTCGGCAAATCCGTCTCTTATCATTTGGGATGCGGCGTCGGATTCAAGGTCAAGATAGACCGTACGGATAAAGTCGCCTTTGACGTCGGCGATCAATCCGCCGAAGGCACTGAGCACGCCCGGCGTTGTCGGCACGACGATCCGGCGAATGCCGAGCTCGCGCGCGAGGAAACAGGCCAGCATCGGTCCCGCACCTCCGAACGCCTGCAACGTGAAGTCACGCGGATCGACGCCGTAACGCGACGCCAGTTTGCTGACTTCCAGAAACATGCCCGAAACGGCGATGCGAATAACGGCCTCGGCTGTCGCGAGGTGGTCCAGTCCGAGCTCTGTTGCGATCGTATCGACAGCGCTCTCGGCCAATGACCTGTTCATGCGGACCGCGCTATAGCCAAGCGCCGACTGGCCCAAGAATCCCATCACGCAGAAGGCGTCGGTCACCGTTGGCCGAACCCCGCCAAGACCGTAGCAGGCGGGACCGGGATTCGCGCCGGCACTTTCCGGGCCGACCTTGAGGACGCCCAAAGCATCGACATGGGCGATCGAGCCGCCACCTTCGCCGATCGACGTAACCGAGACGGTGGGAATGTAGATCGGAAATTCGCCGATCATCTCGCCGATGCCGTATTGCGGTTCGCCACCGCGAATGAAGGCGACGTCGGCGCTGGTGCCGCCAACGTCGAAGCTCATCGTGTCGGGCGCGTTCGTCATGCGGGAAACATGGCTGGCGCCGATGACACCGGCGGCGGTACCCGACAGCAGCATTTGCGCGCATTGGCTTTTGCCGAGCTCGGCGGTCATGACGCCGCCGTTCGATTTGGTGATCATCGGCTCGACGGCAACGCCCGACGTCGTTAGCGACTGTTGCAGCGAAGCCAGATAATGGCTGACGCGGGGCTGGACGTAACCGGCGACCACCGCCGTCACCGTGCGCTCATATTCGCGGATCACCGGCCAAACGTCGCTGGCGCAAACCACCGCGAGGTCGGGCGCCTCACGGGCCAGGATGTCCCGCACGGTGCGTTCGTTCACGGGATTGCGATAGGCATGCAGCAGGGCGACGACGACGCCTTCGCCGCCGACCGCGCGAACGCCGGCGAGGGCCGCCAGCACGCTTGCCTCGTCGACCGGACGGTCGACACTGCCGTCAGACAACACCCGCTCCCGGATCGAAAACACCTGCGCCCGATCGACCAGCGGCGCCGGCCGACGGGAGAATAGATCATAGGGGTCGGGCATTTTCAGGCGCGCCAGCTCGAGCACGTCCTCAAAGTTCTCGGTCGTGAAAAGACAGAGATTGATGCCCTTGCGTTGAATGACGGTGTTCACGCCGACAGTGGTGCCGTGAGTGAACGTGCGAATGTCGCTGGACGCCACGCCGTGGCGTTCGGCCATTTCCGCCAAACCACGAATGACCTCAAGCCCCGGCTCTTCCGGCGTCGATAGGACTTTGAGCGTCTGGACCGTATTCGTCGCTTCGGAAAATACGCAAAAGTCCGTGAAAGTACCGCCGATATCGACGCCGACGCGATAGCTCATGACAACCGCCTTGCCGGATGTTTCAACTCGGTCAAATCTTGCGGCAGCACATCGGCGGGCGCCCCGCCCAGCAATTCGGAGATCCGCGCCGCCGAGCTTCGCAAGGCCGCGATGATGGTCTCCTGTGACTTCAGGAATCGGAACGTCACGGTGGACACGTTGAGCGCCGCCACGACGCGTCCGCCAGGTCCGAAAATCGGCACCGCCGCGCCGGAAGCGCCGGGCACGCGCTCTTCCAGATTTATCGAATGGCCGTGACGGCGAATTTCGTTCATCCGCTTTCGAAAGGCTTTGCGCGACGTCAGCGTGTTTTCCGTATGGGACGTCATTTTCACCTGGGAAAGGTAGCTGTCGACGGCCTCGCTCGGCGCATAAGCCATCATGGCCTGGCCAAGGGCCGAGCAGTAGCTTGGCAGGATTGTCGTGTCGCCGAGATCGTAGCGCACGGCTTGAAGGCTGACGTAGTTGGCGATAATACGTGTGTCATAGTCTGCGTTGAGCACTCCGAGCACCGTCGTTTCGCCCAGCGCGTCGCGCAGATCAAGCATGACCGGGCGCGAAATTCGCGTCAGCATTGACGCCGTGCCGCCAATCCATCCCATGCCGATTTCGCGAAAGAACGGATTCAAGAGATAGCCGCCGCCGTTCTCGCGGCGCAGGTAGCCGCGGCTTTCCAACGTTCTGAGCAGCATCAGCGCGCTGCTCTTCGGCAACGCCAAGTGACGCGACAATTCACTCAACGTCAACGCATCCTCGTGCAATGCCAGAAGCTCAAGGATATCTAAGACGCGCTCAGCAGATTTGACTGAAGTGTTCATATATGTGAACAAAATTCAACGGGTTGAATTAATCATTGACCAGAGTCATCATTGCCGTCAACATTAATTTCGCAATCCGTGTGGAACACCACCCGCAAGAGACACATGGAAAACCGCATTGAAAAAGTTGCCATTGTGACAGGCGGTGCCCGCGGCATCGGCCGAGGCTCGGCCTTGGCGCTTGCGGACCGCGGCTTTGATATCGCACTGGTTGACCTGTTACACGAGGAAGCCGAGGCAACGGCGAACGAAATTCGCGCACGCGGCGTCGCGGCGGAAACGTTCGAAGCCGACGTCGCCGATTTTGCCCGTGCCCAAGACGTCACGGATGCGATCATCTCGAAATGGGGCCGCGTTGATTTTCTGCTCAACAACGCCGGGCGAGCGATGCCAAAGGGGCTGCTGGAGATCAGCGAGGCGGAGTGGGACCGCACGATCGACATCAACCTGAAGGGATGCTTCAATTGGTGCCGCGCTGTGACGCCTGCCATGCAACACGCCGGCGCCGGGCGCATCGTTTCGATCTCGTCGGTCAACGCGTATACCGGCGGCGTCACCAGCGCCGTCAGCAAATTCGCCTACGCCGCCGCGAAAGCCGGTATCTTGGGGCTAACGCGCAGCTTGGCGAAGGAACTGGCGCCCGACATCACCGTCAACGCGATCTGCCCCGGCGTCATCGAGACCGAGGCGACCAGCGGTATGATCGGCGCCAGGCGCGATGAACTGGTTGCCGGCATCGCCCTTGAACGCTTGGGTACGCCGGAAGACGTCGGCACGCTGGTGGCGTTCATGGCGACCGTCGAACCGAATTTCATTACCGGACAGGCAATCACCGTCGACGGTTTTCAATGGGTGATTTGACAACTGACCAGGTCGAAGGAGGGCTTTCAATTGCCGCCGCGCGCTTGCGTGCCACGACAATTTGCTAAAACATCTAGGCATGACGACAAATTTTTCAGACGAGACAGTGCTGCGTAGAAATTCGTGGCGGCGCCGTGTGACAGATTGCCACCTGTCGCGCCCGTGCTTCTAAATGCCGAGAGGTTCGCGACCGGACCGACCCAATACCACGCGGTCCGTCGTTACATCGGTCCCAAGGGACAAAAAATCTGGCAGGAGACAAGGAGGACATAAATGTCATGACACATAAATCACAGACCAAATTAGGCCTCGCCTCAGGGTTCACTCGGCGCGGTGTCGTCGCGCTCGCGGCCCTGGCGATGACGGCGGGCGCTGTGGCGTTGTCGCCATCACAGGCCAGCGCCAAGAGCAAGTTCGTTTTCGCCAACTCCAGCGCCTACGACACGATGGACCCGCACGCGGTCTTCGATGTGGGCCGGGTTGCCTATCGCCTGAATATTTATGACGGGCTCATGCGTTGGCTCGACAATCCGCCGCAGCTGAACAACTGGCTGGCCGAAAGCTATACCATCTCCGACGACGGCAAGAAGTATAAGTTCACGCTGCATGAAGGGGCCAAATTCCACGACGGCTCTGAAATCGAGGCCAAGGACGTGGTCTACTCCATGGATCGTATTCTTGCCTTGAAGAAAGGCGCGGCCTCGCTTTTCGTCAACTCGATCAAGCCCGGCAGCACCAAAGCTCTCGACAAACGCACCGTCGAGTTCAATCTCAATGAGCCATCGGCGATCTTCTTGGCCACCGTGCCGGAAGTCCATGTGCTAAATTCGGACCTGGTAAAGAGCCACGAAAAAGACGGTGATTGGGGATCGGCCTGGCTGTCCAAGAACGATGCCGGTTCCGGGTCATTCGAACTCAAGCGCTATGACCCCGCCATCGGCTTCAGCGCAGCCCGGTTCGAGGATCATTTCAAAGGCTGGGGCGACAAATATCTCGACGAAATCGAGTTTCGCACGGTGGTCGAGATCAACAGCCGCGTGCTTGGCCTGATGAAAGGCGACTTCCACGGCACCGACGGTTACCTGCCGCAGGATCAGGTGATCCGGCTGCGCAAGGCGGAAAACGTCGACGTCATGGATCAGGAATCCATGCGGATCTTCTATTTCGTCATTCATAACGGCCGGGAACCGATGAATGACATAAATTTCCGTAAAGCCCTGAATTATGCCTTCGATTACGACGGCTTCATCAACAATATCCTGAGCGGATCGGTCGCCCGCAACCCGGTGCCCCTGCCCAACAATATCTGGGGCGCGCCGAAGGGTGTCGCGGGCTACACCTTCGATTTGGCCAAAGCCAAGGAATATTTGGCCAAAGTGAAGAAACCGATCCGTGAAATCACGATCGGCGCGCTCGCCGGCTATGGCCAGACCGAGCAGGCGGCGGTGCTGCTGCAGAATGCCCTCGGCAAACTCGGGGTCAAGAGCAAGATCGTGGCGGAGCCGTGGCCGGTTGCCTCCGGCAAGATGCGCGACGAGCAACAGATGTATGACCTGTTGCCGCTATGGAAGAGCACCTATTACGCGGATCCGAACAATTGGATCGGCGAAATGTACTCAACCGCCAATATCGGTGCCCGCAACAACAGCTGGTATTCCAATCCGGCGGTCGACAAATTGCTGGACGAGGCGCGGGTAACAACCGACCAAAAAGTGCGGCAAGGAAACTACGAAAAGGCATCGAAAATGGTGATGGAAGACGCCGGCGGCATCTTCGTCTACAACACCAAATGGTTCGGGCCGTACAATAAGAAGGTCAAAGGCGTTCGATTCAGTCCAATCGGCAACGCACAAGAAATGCGCTGGGTGTATTTCGAATAAAGCGCCGATACTGACGTCCGATCCCAACTTGGGGGGGCCGGCCCGGCGATCTGACGACGGGCCGGCCCCCCATTGATATTCCGAACCGAGCGACATGAAGCTGCTGGTCCTCATTCTCAACAGATGCTTCTGGTTAGTCCCGACCATATTGGGTTTGATGGTGATCACGTTTACCATCAGCCATATCATCCCGGCCGATCCGGTGGCTTTTGTTGCCGGAGACAATGCGACGGCGGAACAGGTCGAAGCGTTGCGCAAGCAACTGGGTCTGGATCAGCCGATGCATATCCAGCTTGTGCGCTATATCGGCGCCTTGTTTGAAGGCGATCTCGGGGTCAGCCTCTATACATTGCGGCCGATCTCGGAGGATTTGGCATCAAGGCTTCCGGCTACGTTGGAGCTGACCTTACTTTCTGTTCTGGTGTCGGCCATCGTCGGCATTCCCCTTGGTGTCATGTCGGCAATTCGCCGAAATTCGTATTTCGACCATATCCTTCGCGTCTTCACGGTATCCGGCTTGGCGATCGCCGGATTTTGGCTCGCTATCCTGCTGCAGTTGCTGTTTTCGATGGAGCTTGGATGGACGCCGCTGCAAGGCCGGATCGACGGCTGGGGGCCGGATCCAATCACAGGATTTTTCATCGTCGATTCGCTGCTCCATTGGGATATGGAATCGCTGGCAAGCGCCTGGCAGCATTTGCTGCTGCCGGCGGCGACCTTGGCCTTCCCGGCGTTGGCGACAATCGTCCGATTCACCAGAGCCGGTGTTCTGGATGCCGTAAATTCGAATTACGTGCTTTATGAACAGGCGATGGGATTTCCGGCACGGATTATTACCTGGAAATACATTCTACGGAATGCGCTAATCGGGACGGTGACACAGATCGGCCTGATTTTTGGCATCCAGTTCTCCACGGCGGTCGTCGTCGAGGCCGTGTTCGATTGGCCGGGACTCGGTTCTTACGCCGTCAAATCGATCTTACAATCAGACTACAACGCGATCATGGGTTTCACGTTGTTGACCGGGGTTATGTTCATTACCGTGAATTTACTGATCGATATCACGCATGGGTTCATCGACCCGCGCGAGAACCGCTAGAGCAGTTTCATGGAGACCGCGCGCTTCCTATTTCGCAAGCTGATCGAGGATCGGGTCGCCATGTTGGGCCTGATCTTGATCATGCTGCTACTGGCGACGGCGTTTCTGGCCCCTTACCTCTCGACCCATCCCGAAGACGTGGCCGAGTTTCACCCGCCACTCCGGCTGATGGAACCGAGCGCGGACAATTGGTTCGGCACCGATCGCATGGGCAGCGACATCTACAGCCGGATTCTGTTTGGCGCGCGCATCACGATTTCGATTGCAGTCATCGCCATCAGCATCTCGGTACTGATCGGTGTGCCCATCGGTTTGGTCGCCGGATATTATCACAGCTGGTTTTCGGACATGCTGATGCGCATCTCCGACATCTTTTTGGCGGTGCCTCAAATCGTGCTGGCCATCGCCATCGCCCAAACGCTTGGACCGTCGATCGAGAACATCATCCTGGCCCTATCGGCAACCTATTGGCCGTTTTGGGCGCGGCTGGTCTATGCCGAAACCCGGTCGGTCCAGAACGAGATCTACATCGAGGCGTCGATTGCGCTCGGCGCATCGCCCTGGCGGGTCATGATCTTGCATGTCCTGCCGAACATCTCGTCCTCGATCATCGTGCGCACGACGATCGGCATGGGCGGCACTATTTTGACTGCCGCCACTCTCGGTTTTCTCGGCTTGGGCGCGCCCGCGCCGTCGCCCGAATGGGGCCGGATGATATCGGAAAGCCGCGAGTTTCTGCCTGAAGCGTGGTGGTATGCAACCGCGCCGGGGATCGCAATTTTCCTGGTGGTGATGGGGTTCAATCTTTTAGGCGACGGGCTTCGCGATATCCTCGACCCACGCATCCGCCGGAGCTACCGCAATGACAAATGAGTTGCTGGCGGTTCGCAATCTTAAGGTAGGCTTTGGAACCGAGGCCGGCGTGGCGCAGATTCTGGACAATGTCAATCTGACAATTGGGCCCGGTGAAATCGTCGGACTGGTCGGCGAGAGCGGCTGTGGCAAGACCACGCTTGCACGGACAATCCTTGGCGTCCTGCCCGAAAACTCGGCCAGAATCGAGGCCGGCACGATCCACTTCGAGGCCAAGAACCTGCTGGACATGGGCGCCGCCGACATGACGGCGTTGGTCCGCGGTCGCGACATCACCTTTGTTCCACAAGATCCCTACAGCTCCTTCAATCCGGTGTTCACGGTCGGCACTCAGATCATGGATTTGATGAAGTGGAAGTCGCCGGTGCTGCGCCAGCAGGCAACGCTTGAGCCACAGGCCAAGATCGGCCGTTACACCAGGGCACGATATCGGGCCGATCGAGACCGTGTGATCGACCTCCTGAATGTGGTGCAATTGCCGCAGCCGGAAGAGATTCTGCGTAAATACCCGCACGAGCTTTCCGGCGGGCAACGCCAGCGTCTGATGATTGCCATGGCCATGCTGCCGGAGCCAAAGCTGATCATCGCCGATGAACCGACCACCGCCCTCGACGTGACCATTCAGGCGCAGATCCTGAAACTGGTGCGGCGGCTATCGACCGAACGCGGGGTCGCGGTGCTATTCACGACCCACGACCTCGGTACGGCTTACGAGATTTGCGATACCGTGACTGTGATGTATGCCGGACAGGAAATGGAATCGGCCCCGAGTGACGGCTTCTTCACCCGGCCCTCGCATCCCTACACGAAGCGCCTCCTGGAAAGCCTGCCGAGCCGCGACCACGGCATTCGTGGTATCGAGGGTGACATACCGAACCTCGTCGATCCGCCGTCGGGCTGTCGCTTTCATCCCCGATGCGAATATGCCAGCAGCGAATGCCGCAACGCGCGACCCGATCCGACGACGGTCGCGGACCGCCACGTCGTGCGGTGTTATAATTCCGTCACGGATCTTGATCGGCGGGCGGCGCAATGACGACGGCGGAGAATTTCGATCAAGGTCCGGCCGTGGGCGACGCGAGAATCCTCGATGTTCTCGGGCTGGCCAAGTACTTTCCCATCCGCAACGTATGGAAACGCCGAATTGGCTGGCTAAAGGCCCTCGATCAGGTCTCGTTCGGCGTCAAACGCGGTGAAATCCTGGGCATCGTCGGCGAGAGTGGGTGTGGCAAATCGACCCTCGGCAAGACCCTGATGGGTATTCATCCGGCGACCGCCGGAGAGATCATCTTCGAAGGCGCCGACATCGCCGGCGCCCGGCCGAACCAGAACCGGGCGCTGCGCAGGCAGCTGCAATATTCCTATCAGGACCCGGGCGCCTCGCTCGACCCGCGTTGGAAAATCGGCCGGTCGCTGCAAGAACCGCTGGTTATTCATACCAACCTGTCGAGCGCCGAACGTCGGCAGCGGGTCCGCGATATCTTGGCCGCCGTCGGCTTGCCGGAAGGCCACCTCGACCTTTACCCGCACGAGATCTCCGGCGGTCAACAACGACGCGTCGGCCTGGCCAGGATCCTGACCCTTCAGCCGAGCCTGATCATTCTCGACGAGCCCACCTCGGGCCTGGACGTCTCGGTGCAGGCGACGATCCTCAACTTGTTCCTGGACTTGCGGAAGCAGTTCAACCTGACGTACCTGTTCATCTCCCACGATCTTTCCGTCGTCCGCATGATCTGCGACCGGACGGCCGTCATGTATCTCGGCAAGATCGTCGAGTTCGGCGCGACCGAAGCCCTGTTTGCAAATCCGCGCCACCCCTATACGCGATCGCTGCTGTCGGCGATCCCCGAGATCGGCGGCCGGCGCATAACCGATGATTTCTGGCTCGAAGGCGAGCCGCCGAACCCGGGCGACTTGCCGTCGGGCTGCCGTTTTCGCACCCGTTGCCCGATGGCACGCGCGGAATGCGCCGACGCCGAGCCACCGCTTCGCAGCGACTGGCAAGATCAGGACGTCGCTTGTTTCTTTGCCGATTAGGCGAGCAATGTCGTCTCAAGCATTGTCCAGGCAATACTGCGCCACCTCGGCATGGGTCGCGAACCAGACGCCGGTATGGGAGCGGATGTAGCGGATCAGCTCCTCGAGCAGGGCGATCCGCGAGCGGTGACCGGTGATGTGGGGATGCATGGTCAACAAGAACAGGCCTTGTTCGTCGAAAGCACCGTCGAATTCAGCCATGAAGATCTCCAGCACCGCCGACGGCGGGGTATAGGGCCTGAGCGCCGAAAATCGATCCATGTTGAAATAGACCGCGTCATCCTTGATCCATTCGACCGGCAGCTCGACCATGCCGGTGGCTTCACCGTTTTCGAGCAGTTCATAAGGTTCGTCGTCCGCCATCAACGAAGAATCGTAGAGCAGGCCCATTTCCCGGCTGATCGCCAGTGTATGGTCGCTGAAATCCCACGACGGCGTGCGAATGCCGACCGGGCGCTGACCCGAAATTTTCTCCAAAACATCCGCCGCACGCATCTGCAATTCGCGTTCGTCGGCCGGCGGCAGCTGGCTGTTGAGCTCGTGGATCCAGCCGTGGATGCCGATCTCGTGGCCTTCGTCGGCGAGCCCGCGCTGCTCGTCCGGGTGCAATTGGGCGACGACGGCTGGAACGAAGAAACTCGCTCGGATGTCGTATTTGTCGAGAAGTCGGCGAATGCGTGGCATCGCCGCACGCGCGCCATACTGGCCTTGGCTCAGCTTACCGGGCGAGGTCTCGCCCCAGCGCAAGGTCGTCGATTCGTGATCGGAATCAAACGACAACGCCACGGCGCAACGGGCGCCATCTTTCCATACCGCCGGTTTCAAGGAGCGTCCGGCACGGACCTTGTCGACAATTTGGCGCCAATGGGGTTCCTGCCACTGCCATGGCAGTTCTTCGTCGGAATTCGCATCTGGTACGTTCGCTGTGGACATCATCTGCCTCCCGTGTCGGATTTCGTGTCGCCGCCAAAGACGGTAGGCCGCTCCAGGACTAGCCAGCAGCGGTATTAGGCGCGACGGGCCCCGACCAACCGGTCTCCGCCAGCGTCTTGCGTGGTACGATCAGCCGCGCCGCCATGATCGGCCGCGGCGAAGTGCCGATGCGCAGCTCGCCGATAATACTAAGCAGCATATAGGCGGCTTCACGGTCCAGGTCGGTGCCTGCCGTGACGTAGCCGACCGCGTGTTCGGTCGCCGATTCGGTTGCCGCCTCGACCGATGGGCCGGTGCCGACGAATTGGATCGTGTCGGCGTATTCGATGATCGGGTGTTCGACCTTGTGGTCCTTCACAAGCGAAATGCGCGCCGTCACGGTCGCCGTGCATTCAACGCCGGTACCGGTGACGATGCCATCGCTGATCGCCGCATGCGGGTCGGCGAAGAACACCATCGCGCCCGGCGTCATCACGGGCAAGTGAACGCGGCTGCCGACGCCGGCGTCCTTCTGGTCGAAATCGCCGCCGTAAGCGCCGGCGTAAGACGGCTTGTAGCCTTCCGGCGGCATGGTCGAAATCGTGCCGAGGTTCGGATTGAGCGGCAAGGCGATGCGGTCGGCGAACCACGCCTTGCCGTCACGTACCGGGCAATGCAGGATTTTCGGCTCCGAAAACTCTTCGCGCAGCACGCCGAAATCCCGAAGGATCGCGGTCATGCCGTCTTCGTGCAGCTGCATGTCCAGGATGTCGATCAGCACCGCGTCCCCCGGCTCCGCGCCGGTGATCGCGATCGGACCGGCAACGGGCGCCAGCGGATGACCATCGCAGGCCGGCGTGAACGGCGTCGGGATGGCGCCGATATCCTCGACATCGGCGAACGCGCCACGCACCACCAACGTGACTTCCGCGCCCGGATCAATCGTCTGGATCGGCGGCGTGTCCGGGCCGACGGAAAACAGATAGACGGAACTCATGGCGCCCTCCCCCTGGATTGGTGCTGCGCTTCAGCTCCATGTTTCTCCCGTAGGCGGTCAATGGCAAGCGACATTGCGTGGAAATTAGGTTTTGATGGGAACCGTAGATTTGCTCAGGAGCTGATAGATGACCGACGCTGATACCCAGGAAACCTGGACCGTCTCGAAACCGGCCATAACCGGCCGTGGCGGTCTTGTCGCCAGCCAACATTATTTGGCGTCTGATATTGGTGCGGAGATCTTAGCGCGAGGCGGCAATGCGGTTGATGCCGCGGTGGCGGCGGGACTAGCCATTTCGACGGTCGAACCATGGATGAGCGGCCTTGGCGGCTGCGGATTCATGATGATCTATTTGGCCAAGGAAAAGGCCGTAAAAGCGGTGCAATTCGGTTTTGTGTCGCCCAAGGATCTGTACCCGGCGGACTACCCGCTGAGCGGAAGCCTGGGGGCTGACATGTTCGGTTGGCCCGAGGTTCTTGAAAACCGCAATGTTGTCGGCCCGCACGCCATGTCCGTTCCAACCTACGTCGCCGGCGTGGCCCGGGCTTTGGCGGACTATGGCAGCCTTACCTGGGGCGAAGCGATCGCCCCAGCGGTGCGGTTGGCCGAGGCCGGCATGCCGGTGGATTGGTACGCAACGGTGATGATCGCCAATGAAGCGCATAATCTGGCGGCGTTCGAGGCCAGCAAGCGGGTTTATCTGCCCAACGGCCTGCCGCCGGTGGCAGGCTTCGGACGCGTCGCCACGGACCTCAGGATTGGCAACCTAGCCGCGACATTGAACCGGCTTGGCGCGGCCGGGCCGGGCGATTTCTACGACGGCGAAATCGCCGAAAAGATCATCCGCGACACCCGGGCGCTCGGCGGCCGGCTAAGCCGTGACGATCTTGCCGGCTACGAACCCGAGGTCATTGATGTCACCGGCGTCGCCCAAGGCCCGGCGACGCTCTATCACACGCCCGGTCTAACCGGTGGCCCGACGGTGCGTGACGCCCGCGATATTTGGCTCGAACGTGTGTCGCCGACGACCGGCGCGCCGGACGCGGCCGCCTTCGTCGCCCATGCCGACGCGCTCCAACAAGCCTTCGGGCACCGCCTGGCCACCATGGGGCAAGGCGACAATGCCAAAGAACCCAGCTGTACCACGCATCTGAGTGTCGTCGACGGCGAAGGGAACATGGTGGCGCTGACCCAGACCATCGTGTCGTTGTTCGGCTCTCGGGTGCTGTTGCCGGAGACCGGCATCACCATGAACAACGGCATCATGTGGTTCGACCCGCGGCCGGGCCGACCGAATTCCTTGGCCGCGGGGGCGCACGGCCTTTGCAACATGTGCCCGATGATCGTCGTGCGGAATGACGGACTGCGCTTCGCGCTTGGGGCATCGGGCGGGCGCAAAATTCTGCCGGCGGTCTATCAACTCGTCTCCTTCATGGTCGATCAGGGCATGGACGTAGAGACGGCGATGCATTGGCCACGCATTGACGTCAGCGGTGCCGACGCCGTCAGCGCCGATCCCCGGCTGGATACCGATATTCTCGACGCGCTGGACCGGTCCTTCACGGTCCAGCCTGCTGCCTATCGTACATTCCCGATGAATTATGCCTGCCCCAACATGGTCGCCGTCGATGCCGATGGCGCCATGACCGGCGGCGCCTATGTTCATTCCCCGCTGGCCAAAGTGTCGGCGAGCGACTGACGGCCTGAAACCGATCATTCGGCTTGAAGCAAATGCATCGACGACGTCGACATGCTTCGGTCGGCCTATGACGAGTATATCGACCTGACAAATCGTTGCGGTCAGGCCAACAGAATATCCAGCGAGTCCGGCGCCAGCGGCAACGTTAATGGCGCGGCGTTGTCGGTCACGATGTCGGTATTGTCCCACGCCGCGACGCCGTTGATGTAGCTTACCTGAGAGGCGCCGGAAAGTGCGGTGTTCAACGTCAGTATTATCTCCGTCGCCGACTGGCGCGCGGCCGAATTGACGGTCACCGTGCCCAAAGTATCTTCGACCAAGAATCCGTCGATGAGGGTTGCCGGTGTGAAGTCGGAGCCCCCTCCGTGCTGCAGCGTCACGACCACTTCGGTATTGCCGTTCTGTCCTTGAGCCGACAGCATGGTCGGCCCGCTGCCATAGGTGACGCCCGTCTCGCCTTGCTCATTGGCGATGTAGCGCGCCAACCGAGAGCCGAAAACGGCGTAGCCGGCGCCGGTGAAGTGAACGCTGTCGAACAAGTCCTGATCATACGACAACGCCGCGGTGTGGACATCGGGAAGCGCCGCCGCCATTTCGGTTTGCGCCTCACGGATTAAGTGATGCGCGGCATGCCGATCGGCGCGCGTTTCCGGTCCAATCTGCTGAATGTAGAACTGAAGGTCTGGTAGTCCTAGTTCGTTACGGAAGTAGTCAAATACGTCTTCTGTCGCCTGTTTATAGCGATCGGTGGTTGTCGTCGGGTTGGTAACCAAACCGGCTAGGCTTTTGGCGTCCTGCTCGCCTTGCGCCCAGACGACGCCTGTCGGGGTCACGCCATGCGCCTTGATGTCGGCTACCGCGGCCGTCAGCAGAGGTCCCGGCTGACTGGCATCCAGGTCCCACCAATAATTGTCCGTGGCGGTTGTCTGTACAGCGCGTCGGTCGACGGCGCTGGCACCGACGGCGGTATTAAGCGAAGTGACCGAATCCGCTGCCGTGAACCCGGACAGGTCGTTAAGAAACTGATTGATGCCCTGCCCGCCGCTGGTTGAGAAATGGGACTCCGCATTCGATTGTCCGGCGAACGGAACGAACTCATAGTCGACGTCGCTTTGCGTCGTCACGATGCCCCATTTAGTCGACAAATAGTTGTTGACGTCATTGATCTCGGTGTTCGTCATTACCCGGTCGTAGACCAAGATTTCAAAGAAATCGTTGGCGCCGAACTCAGTGCCGGAAATCGCGCCATTAATCCAACGCGCGCCGAGCGTGCCGTCGGTCGGGTCGATCGGATCGGTGTCGCCATAGCTGTCAACGACGTCGGTCCCGCCGTTGACTTCCATTTTGCCGGTCGCTGCGGCCAACGCCGCGACCAGAATTGCCGGTGTCGTCCCGGCATCCAAGCCGGCCAAATCCAGCGGATTGCCGCCATCCAGGCGTCGAGACAGCGAAACGCCGCCATTGTCGCCGTCGGACCGCAAGGCGAAGGCATCTTCGTCCTGTGTATCGTGCAATGCTGTATCGTCGTAGAAATTGAAAATTCCTGAATTGGCGTCCGTCTGATCGACATTCGCGACCATGAACAGGGTCATGCCGTTGAGGGAGAACCCGGTCAAATTGGCCTCTAGGTAATCGTCGACGCCATCGGTTTGGATGCCGGCCAGCCCGTTGAGCAAGGACGCGGTCAGGGTCGGCCGGCTTGCGGCTATTGCTTGCGAATAGTCTCGGCCATTGCCGCTTTTGTCTTGCCAAGCCGAAACGCTGCCACTCGATTCCGTAATCGTTGCGGCATCGGCGGCATCCAGCCACAACGCCAAGCCGTTGAACTGATCGGGCGGAGCTGTCGCAGTGACCGAAACCGTTACCGTCGCGGTGTCGGTTTCGCCGTGGCCGTCATCGATCGTATAGGTGAAGGTATCGGTGCCGCTGAATCCGCCGCTCGGCGTATACGTCACCTTGGTGTTTGCAAGGATCGACACCGTGCCGTTCGTCGCGCCGGAAGCGTTGGTTACCGTCAAAATATCGAGGAAATTGGCGTCGGTGTCGTTGTCCAAAACGGAAATTGTCTTGGCTTGGTTAATTCCGGTCGAAACTGAATCGTCGTTGGCGACAGGCGGCACATTCACCGTATTGGACCAGCGGGTCTGCAGATAGGCTTCCACACCCGATTGCTCGACGTCGGTCAGCGCCTTGTTGTATTGCACGAACTCGCCGATCCGGCCGTCGAAGGTGTGGCCGTCGCCACCGGACGAGCCGTCGTGGAACCGCGTGTCCTGACGGGCCGCCCCGACGCCGATGTTCTGGCTATGGCTGTTCAGGAAACTGACACCCGACACCGAGCCGATCGACACCCCGTCGATAAAGCCCTCGACCGTGCCGGCCGTCTGATCATGAACAAAAGTCGCGACATAGGTGGTGTTGGCTGTGACCGCCGCCTTGGCGAAGCTTGGACCCCAGACCGTCTCCGCCAGGTTCCAGCCGTTGAGATAGAGCTCGCCATTGAGGATATAGAAATTGATGCCGCGGGTGCCGCCGCCCTGCTCGTAGAGGACCTGCCGGCCGGTTACGTCGTCGCCCGTGCGGAACGCCATCATCAAGGTCTTGCCCGAATACGGACCACCGGTGTTCAGGGTCGCGTCATCGGCGACATTCAGGCCGTCGTTCGACCCATCGAAGCCGATCGCCGTGCGGCCGTTGATCCCTCCTGCATCGATCGACGGTTGGCTGCCCGACGTCGTCTCACTCGCGTGATTGCCCTGGCCCGACTTGTCCGACCAAAGATCCACGTCGCCATCACTGCCGGTATCGGTGATCGTTGCGCCGTCGTCGGCGTCCAGCCACATCACCAGGTCAGACACGCTGTCCGGGGCCGTGCCGGCCGCCACCGTTCCGCCATTGACGGTAACCGTCACCGTCGCCGTGTCGCTGCCGCCGTTGCCGTCGGTCACCGTGTAGTTGAACGTGTCCGTCGCACTGACCCCGGCGCCCAAGCCATCGAACGCACCGTTCGGGTCGTAGGAGAACGTGCCGCCACCGTTATTGGAGACTTGACCCAACGTGCCCGTCACGTCGAACCCGGTCACGCTCAGCGTGTCGGCGCTGTCGATGTCGCTGTCGTTCGCCAACACATCGATCGAACCGAGCGACGCGTTCCACGCCACCGTCGCCGTATCGTCGACAGCGTCCGGCTGATCGTTGTCACCGCTCACCACCACGGTTACCGTCGCCGTGTCCGTCAGCCCGCCGCTGTCCTCGATCGTGTAGGTGAAGCTGTCCGTGGTCGTTGCGCCGTTGCTCAATTCCTCGAACTGGCCTTGAGCGTCATAGGTGAAGGTGCCGTCGCCATGATCGGTCACGTTGCCGACGGTACCCGTCACATCGGAACCGACATAGATCACCGCCGATCCGTCCTCCGGATCGCTGTCGTTCGCCAGCACATCGATACCGGCGGTGGAAAACCCTTCCGTCGCGACCGCGTTGTCGTCGACCGCATCCGGCGGTTGGTTGCCGGGGCTGGTGATCGTTACCGTCACCGTTGCCGTATCTGTCCCGCCATTGCCGTCGGTGAGTGTATAATTGAATGTGTCCGTGGCGCTGGCGCCGTCGCTCAAGCCGTTGAACTGGCCGTTCGGGTCGTAAGAAAATGTTCCGTCGCTGTTATTGGTGACTTGGCCAGTTGTGCCCGACGTATTGAAGCCCATAACACTCAGCGTATCAGACGTATCCGGGTCGCTGTCATTGAGCAGCACATTCGCCGTGGTGAACGTGGCGGCCTGGTCGGTCGAGCCGCCATTGTCATTCAATGCCATCGGATTGTCATTGAGACCGGTGACGGTCACCGTCACCGTCGCCGTATCCGTCCCGCCCTGGCCGTCCGCAATAGTGTATTTGAACGTGTCCGTCGCCGTGACCCCGGCGCCCAGGCTCTCGAACCCACCATTCGGGTCATAGGTGACGTCGCTGCCGTTGTTGGTCACCGACCCGGCGGTGCCGGCCGTGTTCACCCCGCTTACCGTCGGCGATCCGCCGTCGGTGTCGGTGTCATTGTCCAACACGGCAATGGTGACCGCGCTATCCTCGGTCGTCGAACCACTGTCATTACTGGCCGTCGGCAGCTGGTTGGCCACGCCCTGCCAGCGGGTCTGTAGATAGGCTTCGACACCGGCTTGTTCGACGTCCGTCAGCGCCCTGTTGTATTGCAAGAGTTCGCCGATCCGGCCGTCGAAGGTGTGGCCGTCGCCACCCGACGAGCCGTCATGGAACCGCGTGTCTTGACGGGCCGCCCCGACGCCGATGTTCTGGCTATGGCTGTTCAGGAAGCTGACACCAGGCACCGTGCCAATTGACAACCCATCTAGGAAGCCCTCGACCGTGCCCGCCGCCTGGTCGATGACGAAGGTCGCGACATAGGTGGTGTTGGCCGTGACCGCCGCCTTGGCGAAGCTTGGACCCCAGACTGTCTCCGCTAAGTTCCAGCCGTTCAGATAGAGCTCGCCGTTGAGGATATAGAAATTGATGCCACGGGTGCCGCCGCCCTGCTCGTAGAGGACCTGCCGGCCGGTCACATCGTCACCCGTGCGGAACGCCATCATCAAGGTCTTGCCCGAATACGGTCCGCCGGTGTTCAAGGTCGCGTCATCGGCGACGTCCAGGCCGTCGTTCGACCCGTCGAAGCCGATCGCCGTGCGGCCGTTGATCCCTCCTGCATCGATCGACGGTTGGCTGCCTGACGTCGTCTCACTCGCGTGATTGCCCTGGCCCGACTTGTCCGACCAAAGATCCACATCGCCGTCATTGCCGGTATCGGTGATGGTCGAACCATCATCGGCGTCCAGCCACAGCACCAGGTCCGACACGCTGTCCGGGGCCGTGCCCGGTATGCCGCTGGTGACGGTGACCGTCACCGTTGCCGTATCCGTGCCAGTACCACCATCGGACACCATGTAGGTGAAGGTATCCGTGGCGCTGGCACCGCCGCTCAAGCTGTCGAACTGGCCGTTCGGATTGTAGTCGAACGTGCCGTCACCGTTGTTGGTGACTTGCCCCAACGTGCCTGTCGTGTCGAACCCGGTCACGCTCAGCGCGCTCGGCCCGTCCGGGTCGCTGTCGTTGGTCAGCACATTGGCCGTGGTGAAGGATGTGTCCTTGTCGGTCGAACCACTATCGTCCAACGCCACCGGCGCATCGTTGATGCCGGTTACCGTCACCGTCACCGTCGCCGTGTCGGCCCCGCCCTGACCGTCCGCCAGGGTATATTCAAAAGTGTCCGTCGTCGTGACCCCGGCCGCCAAACTCTCGAATTGACCGTTCGGGTCGTAGGTCACGTCGCTGCCGTTGTTGGTCACCGAGCCGATGGTGGCCGACGTGTTCACCCCGCTTACCGTCAGCGAACCGCCGTCGGAATCGGTGTCGTTGTCCAACACGGCAATGGTGACCGCGCTGTCCTCGGTCGTCGAACCACTGTCATCGCCGGCCGTCGGCGGTTGGGTCGCCACGCCTTGCCAGCGGTCCTCCAAATAGTCTTCGACCCCGGCTCGGTCGACGTCCGTCAGTGCTTGGTTGTACTGGAGTATCTCACCGATCCGGCCGTCGAAGGTGTGGCCGTCGCCACCGGACGAGCCGTCATGGAACCGCGTGTCTTGACGGGCCGCGCCGACGCCGATGTTCTGGCTGTGGCTGTTCAGGAAGCTGACACCCGACACCGAGCCGATCGTCAATCCGTCAAGGAAGCCCTCGACCGTGCCCGCCGCCTGGTCGATGACGAAGGTCGCGATATAGGTGGTGTTGGCCGTGACTGCCGCCTTGGCAAAGCTCGGGCCCCACACCGTCTCCGCCAGGTTCCAGCCGTTCAGATAGAGCTCGCCGTTGAGGATATAGAAATTGATGCCGCGGGTGCCGCCGCCCTGTTCGTAGAGGACCTGCCGGCCGGTCACATCGTCGCCGGTGCGGAAGGCCATCATCAAGGTTTTGCCCGAATACGGTCCGCCGGTATTCAGCGTCGCGTCATCGGCGACGTCCAGGCCGTCGTTCGACCCGTCGAAGCCGATCGCCGTCCGGCCGTTGATCCCGGCCGCCACGATTGCCGGCTGACTGCCCGACGTCGTCTCACTCGCGTGATTGCCTTGGCCCGACTTGTCCGACCAGAGATCTACATCGCCGTCATTGCCGGTATCGGTGATGGTCGCGCCGTCGTCGGCGTCCAGCCACATGACTAAAGATGGAATCGTGTCTGGGAAAGTCGCTATAGTCTTGTTACTCCAGAAAAACACTCACGAACTTTGAGCAACATTCGTGAATAGTGTGCACAAAAATCAAAAGGTGTAAAGATCGCCAATATTGAATGGCATCATGTGGTTTGGTCCACGGCCAGGCCGGCCGAATTCCTTGGCCGCGGCCGCATTACATTCGGCTTAAATGCTGTCGCGCATGACCCGCCATAGGCTCTCGGCGGTGACCGGCATATCAATATCGGTGATCCCGAGCGGTTTCAGGGCATCTAGCACCGCGGCAATGAGCGTTTGCGGCGCCGCGATACTGCCGGCTTGACCGGAGCCTTTCACACCCAGTGGATTTGCCGCCGTGGGTGTGTGTTCGAAATGGATCTCGAACGGCGGTAACGCCGCCGCCCGCGGCACTGCATAATCCATGAAGCTGCCGCTTAACAATTGCGCGGTATCCGGATCGTAGGTGATTTTTTCCATCATGGCCTGGCCCAATCCCTGCGCCAGGCCGCCGTGCACTTGACCCACGACCAAACGTGGATTGATCTGGCGGCCATAATCATCCACGGCAACGTACCTTTCAAGGCTGAGCGCCCCGGTCTCCCGGTCAATCTCTATTTCCGCGGCATGGCAACCGCTTGGGAAGGTGAAGGGTGCGTCAACCTGTTCGGCGTAACTGTCGAGACCGCTCTCCAGACGGCCCTCGCCTAGGTCGGACAATCCCGACCCGCGCGCGGCGGCGGCAACCTCGATCAGGGGCACGGAGCGTTGACCGCCGGCCGGACCGTCGCCGGCAAAAAATACGCCGTCGGAATAGCCAATCTCGGCTTCGTCGGCCTGCAGTAATTCCGCTGCCACCGGCCGGGCCTTGGTCAATACCGTCTCGATGGCGGCGACCATGGCGCCGCCACCCATATGCATGGAACGCGCGCCGCCATGCCCGTGTCCTGAACGGGTCTTCCTGGTGTCGGCCTGGATATACCGGAAGGCCTCGAGCGGCACGCCAAACCGATCGGAAGCGATTTGGCAGTACGCTGTCTCATGGCCCTGTCCGTTGGATTCGGTGCCGACGCGGAGTTCGATGCGGCCGTCGGCCGCAAACCTGATCTCGGCACCCTCGGTGTTCATGCCCCGGGCGGTTTCCAGGAAACAGGCGAGCCCCAGACCCCGGAGCCGGCCGGCCGCGGCAGCAGCCTTACGGCGCGCTTCGAAACCGGCGCGGTCGGCCAAATCGGAGGCGCGTTCTATATTCCTTCTGAAATTCCCGGTATCGATTTCGATGCCCAGCGCGGAACGGTAGGGAAACGTGGCAATGGCATTTTGCAGTCGCAGTTGAACCGGATCCATGCCGAGGCGGGCCGCGGCCGCCTCAACCAGTCGTTCGATCATGTAATTGGCTTCCGGCTTGCCCGCACCGCGATAGGCATCAATCGGCACCGTGTTGGTGAAGGCGCCCCGTACAGACATGTAAACGCTGGGGATCATGTAGATCCCGCCCATGGCCGTCGAGGCGGCATTGGTCGAAACGCCTGGCCCGAATCCCGACAAATAGGCGCCCATATTGGCAACCATGCTGGTGTGAAACGCCTGGAAGCGGCCGTTCCTGTCCAGCGCCAGACGGGCCGTCGCATGAATATCGCGGCCTTGCGTGCTGCTCATGAATTCTTCGTTGCGTTCGGCGATCCATTTTACCGGCCGGCCGAGGCGGCGGGCCGACCAAAGCAGCAACACCCATTCCGGATAGACAAAATTTTTCAAGCCGAAACCGCCGCCGACGTCCGGCGCAACCACATTGATCTGCGCCTCCGGCTTCTTGAAGATGGCGTTCGCCAGCTGGCGGCGAATTCCATGCAAGCCCTGGCCGGCGAGCCGCAGCGTCAATGTGTCGGTTGCCGTGTCGTAGCTGCCAATGGCGCCGCGCGGTTCAGTGGGCGCCGCCGAGACGCGGTTGTTCAAAATCTCGAGCGACACGACATGGTCGGCCTCCGCGAAAATCTCGTCGACCGCGGCCCGGTTTCCTTTCTCAAAATGGAAGCAAAGATTTCCGGCTGCTTGTGGCCAAATTTCCGCCGCCCCAGGCGCCAACGCCGCGCGACCGTCGGCCACAGATGGCAATTCCTCAAAATCAATGTCAATCAAGTCAATGGCGGCAAGGGCAATGTCGACGCTTGTGGCGACGACGAAAACAACCGGTTCGCCAACATGACGCACCCTTGCCCGCGCCAGGGCCGAGCGCGGCGGCACGATAACCGGTTGATCCGCCGCGACAACCGCAGCGGCGTGACAGGGCAAATGTCCGATTTCGTCTGCTTCGAGGTCGCTGGACGTATAGACGCCCATGACACCAGGCAGTTCCGCCGCCGCGCTAATGTCGATTTTTTTAATTTCAGCCTGAGCATGAGGCGACCGCAAAAATGCTCCGCATAACTGTTCTTCAAGGTTTATGTCGTCAATATAAGTTGCCTCACCGGTTAGAAACCGACGGTCTTCAAGCCGCGCCAAGGATTGGCCGAGAACGCTTTGTTTCATTTTTCTTCCTTTTCACCCATGCCTTGCAGGATAGCGTCTGCGGATCTCTGCGGTCGAGGTCAACACTAGCCGCATCCCGGCCTGCTCCAAAATATACGACAATGTCGTCATGCCAACCGGAGACCGCGCCGCCCGCCGCCGATCAAAGCGATTGTCGTCTTCGATGGCCGAAAGTGCTACTGTTGTCAGCTGATCGGGGGTGGTTTCGGTAGAATCGGGAGCGTTAAGGCCAGGATCGTTGGAGCGTGTCCGGGCGAAGCAATTGGGTGACTAGATTTCTGTGTCTGCAAAATTTGTTCATGTGGTCGCGTTTGCGTTCATTCTTTCCCTATATGTCGCGACAGTTTGGGTCTTTGACTATTTTCCGAGCCAAGATGGGCCGGCGCATATAAGCACGGCCAGCACCTTGGCTCATCTCGGCGATCCCGATTGGCCGGTTTTTGACAAATATTTCAAGTCGAATTGGCGACTGAGCACCAATCAGCTCGTCGCCGCGCTGCTGATTGCGCTGATGACTTTGTTCGAACCAGCGACAGCCGAGAAAATCATCGTAAGCATATACGTATTACTGCTGCCCATTTCGATGCTGTATGCCATTTCTTATGACAAGGGACGTCCCAATTTCGCGGTATTTCTCATTTTTCCGTTCGTATTTTCAAGACTGGCCCATATGGGATTCTACAACTTCTCCATTGGCCTGGCGTTCTTTCTTTTCATCGTTGGATACGCGCTCAGGCATTTCGATCGGCCCAGACTGCGGCATGCAGGAATCCTGCTGGCCCTGCTCATCGCCAGCTATTTCGTACACGTAATGGCTGCGGCATGCGCCGTGATCGTCATCGGTGTCTTGGCTGCCGTGCGTCTGGTCGCGGCAATGTCGAGTAACCGCGAAAAGCTTGCCGACGTCATACGAAACAGTTCTCCCACTTTATGGTTGGGCGCCAGCGCGGTAGCCGGAACGTGTATCGTTATGGTCCTCGTCATTCTGCGATTTGCCGACAAATTCGGATTGTTGACAGTTGATTTTGGAAATTGGGCGACGAATCTACTGCGTTTCGCCTCAATGTCGAACCTGATGGTTTTCGGTGTTCAGGATGTTGTTTTTGCGGCTTTGTTCGGCCTGCTGATGCTGGCCCTGACCGTACTGATGCTCGGCAAAGAAATACGACTGCATCGATTCCGGGGGGCAAGACCCCTTTTGGCGGTATTTTGCCTGTTCGTATTGGTATATTTGATGATACCGCAGGTTATGTTTTTGCCGGACCGGCTGTCGTTTTTCCTGTACTTCCTCATTATTGTCTGGCTCGGTCGCTTGGAAATGCGGCGCAGGTTTCAACTCGCCCTTGGCAGCCTGTGCGTCATTGTCGCCATCGGCGCGCTTGCCTACCGCGTTCCGACGTACCTAACGCTGAACAAAAAGCTGGTGGAGTATGCTTCCACGGCAAGCATATTAGAGCCGGGCGCGACGGTCTACGCGATCGCCGAACAGAACGCGTTTCCCAAGTCGTGGATCCGAGCGCTACCCGCCGCCTTGGGGCTAAGTTTGTCACAGGTCGACGAGGACATCCCCACCGGTCTGTTTGAGCGCGTCAAAGTTTTTATGCACGCCCATGGGCGCCTGGCAGCGGAAGCGCGGTTGGTAAATCTTTCGAACTACCAGGCCGACCAGGGCTTCTTTCCGTTGCGTCTCCGCCCTGCATTGAGACCCGGACCGTACATCCGTGTGCCGTATGTGAAGGATTCCGAGGCTAGACCGCCACCGTCACGCCCTTACCGGGGCTTTGCTGCCTACGCCAACAACACCGCCGGCCAAATTGACTATGTCGTGGTGTGGGAGATGTACCAGCATTTGACGGAACAAAGGAGCGGGCGGATTCTGTTGGCCGAATTGGAGCGCGATTACGATCTTGTCCATGTTTCAGAGCCCGGCGGATTCATGCGCGTGTATCGGCGCCGGCCTTAGTGCGAAATTGAACCGGCGTCATCGCGATGGCTGGGAGGAAATTCGGTTCTCGATCCAGCACCAGGCATAAACGGCGGAGCTGTATAAATAATATACCTGGTGAAACATGACACCAGCCAACGCGAATGGCGTGCTCCGGCGGGTTTGAAAAAACACCAACAGATCTTTGTTGATGACCAACACCATCACCAACAAGGCGGCCGCAACCCACCAGGAAATGCCACCGATCGCCGCAGCAATGACGGCGAGCCAAAAGGCGCAGGCGATTGCCGCGCGAACACGTTCCGGCCGACCGACATTGAGGTCGTCGATGAGGCCCGCCTGGCGCACCATCAATCGCGACCACGGCAGAGCGCGGCGAAACATGTCGACAATGATGACATCTTTGACGGTCCAAACCTTCAAGTGCCGGGCGCGCAAATCGGGTTCCAATACGATACCCTGCCTGGCCGCGCGCAAACGATAACCGAGCTCGATGTCTTCGATGGAGGGCCGCGTATACCGCTCGGCATCGAAGCCGCCAATATCGAGGAAGGCCTGTTTGCGAACCGCGCCGCAGCCCGCCCAGAAGGTCGAAGCCTGGCGCCGGCCCATTTGGTGGTAGTAGTGATGGATGAGGTTCTTGTACTGCGAGGCGAAGTTCTGCGCCGGCGGCCGATCGTCGTAGGAACCAAAGACCGCTACCACCAAAGGGTCCTCGAAAACCGCATGGATGTACTTAGGTCCATCGCCTTCGACCACGACGTCGGCATCAACGAACCACAGGATGTCGCCGCTGGCCCGCGCCGCGCCAATGTTGCGGGCGGCACCCGGCCCGGCATTCACCGGCGCGGGCACCACTTCTGCCCCCATCTCGGCCGCCAGGTCCGCCGACTGGTCCGTCGATCGGTCGTCGACCACGATGACTTCGAGGATCTGTCCGGCGTCGCGCAGGGCAAGCAGCGGCGTCAGAACCTGCGGCAGGAAATGCCTGGCGTTGAACATCGGCATGATCACGCTAATCGCGCACGCGCCCGTATCGTTCTCCTTAGAAATTGATTTCTCTCCCCGATCGCGCCGCCAAGCGTAATCATTATTATGATGAAATTATCGGGTTCATGGTGATAAAACGGTGTGATGCTTCAAAATCCCGAGGAATCCGCATCAACCCTGGCAGACAGGCGCGCCGAGGCCAATGGCTATCTGCTTAGGATGATGTTCGCGCGCATGGACGCCGTGGCCATGGCCGCGGCTATGGGTGTGATATGCGCCGTCTGCCTGTTTCTGGCAACGGCTGTTCTGCTGCTCAAAGGCGCCCCGCCCGGCGTTGCCGTAGGCGGCAACCTGGCGGCGCTTGGAACTTTCTTGCCGGGCTATGAGATCAGCTGGTGGGGCGTCGCCGTCGGCAGCCTTTACGGCTTGGCCATCGGTTCCATAGCCGGATACCTGCTGTCGGTGTTTTGGAATTTCATGCACGTCATTTTCATTGGCCTTGCGGTCTTGCGGGGAAATTGGCTGGATTAGGCCGCTGTAACGTTTTTGGCCAGCGGGAACGCGTGAAATTGTTATGATTCTGCTCGACTTCTATTGCCTCGCGGTCGTCGCCGTTGTCGAAATTTTGGCACGGCTGCCATCGCCGCTCCGCGGGTTCGCCATGGATGTCTTGGCGCGGACCGCCTACGCGCTATCGCGTCGCAAACGGCGGTCGATCGAGGACAATCTGGCTCTTGCCTTCGGCGCCCATCTCAATGCCGCCGGGAAAACACAGCTGACGATCGCGTGTTTTCGCGCCTTCTGGGAGGAAATGGTCGCCTGGGTGCCGTCAGCCGCAGCGAAGTCCCCGACCGATTACGTACAAATAAAAGGTCTCGATCACCTGGAAGACGCATTGGCCCGCGGCAAAGGCGTCATCTTGTGGGAGAGTAACGGCTTTGGCCGCAGGGTGCTGGCGAAACGTGCCCTGCACGCGCGCGGGTTTCCCGTAATCCAAATGCACGGCGCCAGCCACTTGGGTGTCCTATTGGCCGATTATGGTACCGGAACCTGGCTTAGGACGCGTGTTCTAAGGCCGTTTTTCGAACGGCGCGAAAGTGCATTTGTCGCCGAAATACTCATCATACCGCATGTCAGCTCGATGACGTCGAGCCGGGTCTATGTCGACCGACTTCGCGCTAATGGCATTCTGTGCGTTGCCGGTGACGGCCTGATCGCGCGCAAACAACATGCGTTGGATTTTCTTGGCGGAACGACACCGTTCGCGCCTGGCATGGTCAAGCTTGCGCAGTCGACGGGCGCGACCCTGCTGCCGATGTTCTGCATACCCACGGACGGACAGAACGCCGTGCTCGAGATCGACCCGCCGGTGGTGTTGCAGGGTTCCGGCGACCGCGATGAACGGATCGAGCATGCGCTCTGCCGGTTTGCGGCTGCACTCGAAGCCAGGATCAGGCGGCGTCCGGACTGTTTTCGCAATTGGCATCTAATCGGCGGCGCGCGATCACCGGCGCGATAAATCACCGGCGTGAGTGAATGTAAGGTATCAAGGAGCGGTGCAGATGGCACGAGACAAGCTTTTCGGCGGTGACAAACCGCAAAACAGCGGCTTCAAGTTCGACGCCAAAGTCGCGGCCGTCTTCAACGACATGGTTACCCGCAGCGTTCCGTTCTACGTCGAACAGCAACGCATGATGACGGAGATCGTGAAACAACGTTGGCAGGCGGGCACCAACATCTATGATCTCGGCTGCGCCACCGGCACGACGCTGATCAACCTCAGCCGCGAGCTAGACGATGCCGCGCACCTGATCGGCTATGACAACGCCGCCTCGATGTTGAAACAGGCGCGTACCTCGATCGCCGCACACGGCCTGACGAAACGCATTACGCTGCGGCTCGGCGACCTCGACGGCGATCCGGCAGCGCTATCGCTCGAGAATGCCGGCGTGGTGTTGCTCTGTTGGACATTGCAGTTCGTTCGTCCGGTAAACCGCCTGGAACTGATCCGTATGATCTATGATGGAATGGTCGACGGCGGCGTGTTCCTGGTAACGGAAAAAGTGCTGACCAACAATACTGATTTCGAACGGGATTACATCGCCTTCTATCACGAACTGAAAGCCCGCACCGGCTATTCGGAGACGGAGATCCACAAAAAACGCGAGGCTTTGGAAAACGTGCTCGTGCCATACCGTATCGACGAGAACAAGAAACTGTTCGCCGACGCCGGTTTCCGCGTCGTCGAGACATTCTTTCAATGGTACAATTTCGCCGGTTTCATTTGCTTGAAGTGACTGATGGGTGAACAAAGTGGCGTGGCAGCCGACGGTTATTCGTTCAGTACTTGCCAGACAAATACGCGCCATGGCGACCGCATTGGTGCCGCTGCCGGCGCGGCAATGGCTGCGTGCCCAACAGCGCCGATATCGGTTGCAATCGGTGCCGGTAGGGACGGTTGATTTTGGCACCCTGCGGCGCCTGACGCCGATCAGCCCGGTCTTCGGCCTGGACCGCGACCTGATGATTATCGACCGCCATTACATCGAGGATTTTCTGGCTCGCCATGCCGCCGACATCCAGGGCCGCGTGCTCGAGATGGGCGATGCCGCCTATACCCGAAAGTTCGGCGGCGACCGCGTGTCAGAGAGCGACGTGCTGCATTCCGAGCCCGGCAATCTCGCGGCAACGATCGTCGCCGACTTGACCGACGCCGATCATCTGCCGGCCGACAGCTTCGACTGCATCATCATCACCCAAACCCTACAAATGATATATGACGTCCGCTCGGCGCTGCGCTGCCTATACCGAATATTGAAGCCGGGCGGCGTCATTCTGGCGACATCGCACGGTATCAGCCGCATCGCGCGCCGCGAAGGCATCGACCCCTGGGGGGAATACTGGCACTTCACGGCGCAATCGTCGAAGCGTCTTTTCGAGGAGGTGTTTCCGGCCGACAGCGTCCGTATCGTCACCTATGGCAATGTGCTGGCCGCAACCGGTTCGTTGCACGGTTTGTCGGCAGCGGAATTGAGCCCGCGGGAGCTGGCCTATCACGACCCTAACTACGAAATCATCGTGGCTGTGCGCGCGCGCAAGCCGGTGGCTGCGTCCGAAGCGCCCAGCTAGAGCAGTTCCAGCGTCAGTGACGGACCAGCCGCAGCAATCGCCGGAACCCGAGATAGGCACGGGCGGGATATCCGTCCAGGCCCCGCTGGATCCATCTGGCCTGCAAATAATAGCTGTCCAGGCGCGGCAACGCCGCGGTGTCTTCCTGTTGTCCTAACGGCCGCAGTTCCGTCGTCAGGGCTGCCTCATAGCGCGACCGCACCACCGCCTGTACGCGTTCGTCGTTCGCCCCGTAGGGATAGGCGAAATAGCGCGGCTGGCGTCCGAGGCGGGTCGCGATCACCTGATCGGCGATATCGCATTCCTCGGCAATGGCGGCGTCGCCAAGATCGCGCAGGTCCGGATGGCTGGCGGTGTGCGATTCCATTCGAACGCCGGCGGCGTGCAAGGCCTCCACCTGTTTCCAGTCAAGCATCGGCAGCGACGAAAATTCGCCTCCCCCGACCAAGCCGGTGGCAAGAAAGAGATGGGCCGGCGCGCCGTGGTCGCGCAAGACCGGCAATGCGTTCGTGAACACGCTCTCATAGCCGTCATCGAACGTCAGCGCCACGCCGCGACGGGTCGCCGGGCGCAATAGCCGATCCAATGTCAGGATCGGCAACCCTGCCCGATCCAAGCCAGCGAGCAGTCGGGAGAATTCGTCTGGCGGAAATGACAGCACCGGATCGGCCGAGTCGATGCCGTGAAATGTCAGGATCGCGCGCATCGTCTATGACGCGCAGTTCGCTTCGAGCGTGGCTGCCATACCTGGCCGCCCGGCCCGCAAGGCGGCGCGTCGCAGGGTCGCTAAATACTGTTCCACTACGACGTCTTCACTCCAATAGTTTTCGTATCCGGCACGCGCGGCAGTCGCCAATCCGTCGCGGTACCGCCCGTCTTGCTGCATCCGCGTCATCATCGCGGCCAATTCATCCGGTTTGCTGAACAAAACGCCACCGCCACAGCGGTCGATGATCTCCGGGAACGCGTCGGTGTGCCGCGCGATGACCGGTGTCTTGCTCTGAAACGCCTCGATTAGGGTGATACCAAATGTTTCGAAACCGAGCGACGGCGAGATCAGCGCGATGGCGTCGCGGTAATAGCGGTAGAGCTGGTCAGGCGGCACATGGCCAACGAACCGGACCCCGGCAATGCCCGCGGCTCGGCGGCGTAGCGCATTATCATGCCCGCCGCTTCCAACGACCAGCAAATCGGCGTCCTTGTAGCGGGCGAATACCGGGATGACGTCGTCGAGGCCCTTTAGGCGCTCCAGTCGTCCAACGAACAGGAAATAGGGTCGGTGATGTGGCGCAGGTCCGGGCGCCTCGGCCGGTACGGGCCGGTCGGGAAGAAAATTGGGCACCACGTCCATAGGGTGGGCGAAGCCGAATTCATGATGTTTCCGGCGGCTGAATTCGCTTTTGGCAATGAAGGCGTCGACGTGATCCAGCTGGCGCGCCAGCGCGTTGGTGTAGCGCCAAAGTTGCGGCGGACGGCGATGGTGCAAAACGCAACGCAGGCATTGCCGGCCCGTACAGAGCTCGCGATTGTGCCGCCAGAGGCTGTGGGTCGGGCACACCAGCCAGTGATCGTGTGCCTCGCAAACCTTGAGCGATTCACCCAATGCCAACAGTCCGGGACCACCGAGCAACGAAATGTTGTGGAACCAGATAACGTCAAACGCGCCGTCGGCAATCACTGCCCGCAGCCGCCGTCGCTGCATGACCGGATGTCCGAATTGGTGCGTCAGCACCGCTGATGCGGGGCCTAAAACACTGCGCAGCCCAAGCACGCGCACGCCCTCCGGTGACGGGGCGGCAGACCGATCGTCCTTCGCCGCCAAAGCATTGTAGGCATCGATATCATGGACAACGGTCACGCTGTGTCTGCGCCGCGCCAGGGCGTCGGCCAACCGTTGCACGCTGAGCGCGTCACCGCCAAAATTATAGGGCGGATAGAACGTCGTCAGCATCGCAATACGCAGCCCGGTCATGGTGCACAACTCTCTCGACGACAGTGAAAACTATTGTGGACCAAGTAGTGCCCGCCAGCCAACAGGCCCGGCACTATCGCAAGATATTCCGTCGTTTGACCATGTTGAAGATTTCCGGCCGCAGAGGCATGCTCTTAATCTTATGAACACTCCATCCTCTTTCGCGGCCGACACGCCGACCGGCGCATTCGACCGGTTCGGCCGGCTCTCCGCCCTGGCTCAGCTGGGAACCGCCGGTTATCCGCTGCCGCAGTCCCGCCGCCTGCAGGTCGTCAACGTGACCGCCTTCACGTCGGCGGCCGTCGCCTACGCATTTGCGGCGATCTATGCCTTGGTCGACCCATTGACCATGTATCCCGTCATCGCCACCAACCTTACGATGGCGATCGTCTGGACCGTGCTGCCGTATTTGCATCGTTTCGGCCCGCTGGTTGGCGGCATGGTGTTCGCCTTCACCTCGATCATCGGCTTGTCCTATCTCGGCATCCTGATCGGCGCGGCGTCCGGCACGCATATCTACTTGGTGCTCGCACCGGCCGTTACTCTCCTGTTCTTTGGTACCGAACGGATTTGGCCGGTCATCTGTATTGTTCTAACGGCGGCCTTTGCCCACTTGGCTGTCCACTACATTTCCACCACGTCCGGACCGGTCATCGTCATGGATCAGGCCATGTTGTTGGGCACCTACGCCTCGGCGTTCGTAATGACCTGCCTCATACTGCTGGTCATCGTCTATTACGCGTTTAGTCAAGTCAGCCGCGCCGAGGCGGCGGCAGAACGCGAACGGCAACGATCGGACGATCTGTTGCGCAATATCCTGCCCGACTCCGTCGCCGAAAGGCTAAAAACCGACCCCCGCACCATCGTCGCCGACAGCCATGACGCGGTGACGGTACTGTTCGCCGATCTGGCGGGCTTCACGACCCGGGCCGCCGACCTGCAGCCGGCCGATCTGGTCACTCTGTTGAATCGCCTGTTCACCGCATTCGACGATCTGGCCAACCGCGACGGACTCGAGAAAATCAAAACCATCGGCGACGCTTATATGGTCGTCGGCGGCGCGCCGACGGCACGTGCCGACCACGCCGAGGCCGTGGCCGACATGGCGCTCGACATGCAACAAGTGATGCAGAGCGAGATCGGCCAAGGATTTCAACTCCGCATCGGCATGCATTCCGGCCCCGTCGTCGCCGGGGTCATCGGCACGGCCAAGTTCTCTTACGACATTTGGGGTGCCACGGTGAATTTGGCCGAACGGCTGCAGGTCGAGGCCGCACCCGGCGATATTCTGGTGTCGGCAACGACGCGCGACCTGCTGCACGGCCGCTTCACCACGCAGGACCACGGCACCGTCGACCTGAAAGGCGTCGGCCAGGTTCAATGCCATGTCCTCACCGGCCGCAACGGCGATCAGGCGAAGGGGTAGACAGCGGCAAATCGCGTTTTCATCTATCTCAGCCGGCGATCTGCGTGCGCTGCATGTGGCGAACCTGGTCGACATTGTCGTGTATGGCGAGATGCAGCGTGCAGCGGTTGTCCCAGAACGCGATCGATCCCGGCTGCCATCGGAAGCGGCAGGTGAATTCCGGCCGGCATTGGTGATTGTGGAGGAAATCCAGGATCGGGGCGCTTTCCGGCTCCGTCATGCCGTCGATATGCGTGGTGTAGACGCTGTTCACGAACAGGCATTTCCGGCCGGTTTCCGGGTGGGCGCGGACGATGGGGTGAGCGTGGACGGTCGGGCGCCAATTCGCATCGTCGCGCACCTTGCTGGTCCGTTTGGCATTGACACCGGCCTGGGGGCCGGCCACGCGGATGTCGCTGTGCACCGCGCTCAGTCCGCCGAGCATGGCCTTCATGCCGTCGGACAGCGCTTCGTAGGCCAAGTATTGGTTCGCGAACAGCGTATCGCCGCCATAGTCGGGCGTCTCCAACGCAAAGAGGATCGCGCCCATCGGCGGCGTTTCCATCATGGTCGTGTCGGCATGCCATTTTTCTCCGGCGACGCTGGTGTCACCGGGCCGGCGAAGCAGGTAGACCGTTTCGGTGTCTTCCTGACCCAGCTGGTAATTCGGGTGAATGAAGAGTTTGCCGAAACGCCTGGTAAAGGCCTTATGCCGGGCCACGGGCAAATCCTGGCCGCGGAAGAAGATGACGAGATGGTCGAGCAGCGCCCGGCGGATTTCGCCTATGGTCGCGTCGTCCAAATCTTCGGCAACGTCGACGCCGCTGATTTCAGCCCCCAATGCGCCGGCGATCGGTGCGACGGTAATGCGTTCGTATTCGGTCATGCTTGCCTGTCCAAAGGCCATCAACGGCCGAGCGCTTCCTTGAAAGCGCGGATCGCGTCCATATGGGCATCCGGCGACGACAGCCCCGCGCCCATGGTGTTGAAGGTCACATGCGTGGCACCAAGGTCACGCCAGGCCGCGACTTCGGCGGCGCAGGCCTCGGGGCTGCGTTGCCCAAGCTTGACCCGACCTTCGATGTCGACCGCGGCCGCGTCGCGTCCCGCCTCCCGAATGTAATCATGCAGCTTTGCGATCAGCCGGCGCCCGTCTTCGTTGGGGCTCTTCCCGTCCGCGCCGAAACCCTCGAACTGCGGCAGCCAGCCGTCGCCGAGCCGCGCCACCCGGCGCATGACGGCATCCGCCATGCCGCCGAACAAAACCGGAATGGGCTGCTGCACCGGCAAGGGACTGATGCCGGCGTCGGTAATCTTGTGCCATTGGCCTTCGTAGGTCACCAATTCCTGCGTCCAGAGCGCCCGCATCACCTCGACTTGTTCTTCGGAGCGTTTGCCGCGGTCGTGAAAATTCTCGCCCAACGCCTCGAATTCGACGTCATTCCAGCCGATACCGATGCCAAGCCGCAGCCGGCCGCCGCTCAAGACATCCACCGCGGCCGCTTGTTTGGCGACCAGCGCGGTCTGGCGTTGCGGCACGATGATGATGCCCGTCGTCAGGCCGATGGTTTTGGTCAGCCCGGCCAGATAGCCGTACAGCACGAACGGTTCATGAAATAACGACTGATGATCATAGGGCCCGCGAAAGTCCGGCCGGCTCGCCCGATTGGCGCCAAGAACATGGTCGAAGGCCAGAATGTGGCTGTATCCCAAAGACTCGGCGGTTTGCGCATAGTCCCGCACGGCGATGGGATCGGATCCGATTTCGGTCTGTGGGAAAACGACACCGACTTCCATATCTGCTCTCCTAGTTTTCGCTCGCGTTCATGCCTAATCGCCGGAAGCGACCAGGAGCCGCCCCTCGACGCCGTGGCGTTCGATTAGTTGGGCGACAAGGCCGCTTTGTCTGGCTTCTGCGACAAACGCCTGCAGGAAAGCGGCGGCGGCGGTATTTTCCGGTTTGGTGCCAACGGCCTGCTGCACAGTCGAATAATGCCCGTCAAGTATTTGGGCGCCCGGCAGTTTTTTGACGTCTTCGTTCAACGCCGGCCGCAGCCCGGCCAGCGCATCCAGGCCGGCGCTGACGAACAGCTCCAAAGCACCGGCCAGGCCTTTGGCGCGGTGAAGCTCGGCATGCTTAAGCGTGCGGGTCAGGTACAGGTCATAGGCGCTCCTGCCGGACACCGCGATCCGTGTTCCAGGGCAATCGACATCGTCGATTTGGTGAAACGGCGAGTTTGCCGGAACCAAATAAGTCGCCTCGATCTCCACATAAGCCGCGGAGAACGCGATGCTCTCGGCGCGCGCCGGCTCCGCCCCGATCAAGCCGATATCCCATGCGTCTTCGCCCACGGCATCCGCCACCTCGCCCGGCGATGCGAACGGTACATAGCGAACCGCGACGCCCAAACGGTCGGCGATGGCACGGGCCAGATCGGGGGCGACGCCTGCCGGCTCGCCCGCCGAGGTGGTCCCCGTCACAAGAAGCGGGTTTGACATATTGATGGCCGCGCGGAGCGTCCCGGTTGCGGCGAGTTCGGATATGACGTCCTGCGACATGATCGATGAGCCTGTAATTGTAATGGATTGACATCATCCTATGCGCCGCCTTTGCCGAAGCGCAAGGCTTCGCCGGTAACGACCGGGCCGGGCCGGCCTCCGGTAGTGATGCAGACGTCTTGGTGCTAAATTCATGGCAGGAAGCAACGGCCATAAAGGGTATTGGTATGAATACGGCGCTCGGCGGCATTCGCGTCATTGACATGACGCACAATCAGGCAGGCCCGGCCTGCGCACAGATTCTGGGCTTCCTCGGCGCGGACGTGATCAAGTTGGAGGAGCCGACGGGCGGCGACGTGGCGCGCCGAAACATGGCCGACGAGCATGGCGACAGCCTGTTTTTCCTGGTGCTGAACGCCAACAAACGCAGTCTGACCCTGGATCTGAAGTCGGACGAGGGCAAACAGCTGTTCAAGCAGCTGATCGCCAAATCGGACGTGTTGACGGAGAACTTTTCGCCCGGCGCCCTCGACCGACTGGGTCTCGGATACGAGGTGCTGAAAGGGATCAATCCCGGACTGATCTACGCCACCATCAAGGGCTTCGGCACCTACGGCCCCTATAGCACTTATAAAAGCTTCGAGCCGATCGCCCAGGCCATGGGCGGCGCCATGAGTGTCACCGGCTTCCCGGACGGGCCGCCGACCTACATTTGGCCGTCGATCGGTGATTCCGGGACCGGCATGCATTTGGCGATCGGCATCCTGGCGGCGCTGCAGCAGCGCCATGGCGACGGCCAAGGCCAGCATGTCGAAGTCTCGATGCAGGACGCCGTGGTCAATCTCTGCCGGGTCAGCCTGCGCGACCATCAGCGGTTTGGCGCAGCCATGCCGCGCCAGGGCAACCAATTGGGCCGCAACGTCCCCGGCACGACCTACCCCTGCCATCCGGGCGGGCCGAACGACTATGTCTACATTTTCGCGCAACCGCAGATGTGGCCGGCCTTTCTGGATGTGATCGGCTTGGCCGAGCTGGCCGACGATGCGCGCTTCGCCACCCTGGAGGCGCGCTGGGAAAACCGTGAGGCCCTGGACACCATCATTTCCGAATGGACCAGCCAGCGTGGCAAGCACGAGATCATGCGGGCAATGGGCGAGGCCGGGGTGCCGTGCGGCGCTTGTCAGGATACCGGTGAAGTCCTGGCCGATCCGCACCTGAAGGCGCGGGAGATGATCGTCGATCTCGAATACGGGCGACGCGGTGCCTATCAAACCGTCGGCTGCCCGATCAAGCTTTCGAACTCGCCGGCCGACATCACCCGTCCACCCGAACTCGGCGAGCACACCGACGATGTGTTGCGCGAGCTGCTGCAAATCAGCGAAAATGACATTGCCCGCCTGCGTGAGGAGAGCGTGGTATGACAAGTTGGTACGAGGAACGCCGGTTCGGTGATTTGCCGGGAGAGGCGGCGCGCCGGTTTGGCTGTCGTGAAGGCCTGGTTTTCGAGGATCGCCGCTACTCCTTCGCCGAAATCTCCGCCGCCGTCGACTTGACGGCCCGGGCGTTGATGGCCCAGGGCGTCGAGCGCGGCGACCATGTGGCGCTCTGGCTCAACAATTGCGAAGACTGGGTCTTCATCAGTTATGCGCTGGCCAAGATCGGCGCGGTGATGGTGCCGATCAACACGCGCTTCCGCACCAACGATCTGGACTATGTGCTGCGCCAGTCCGACAGCGCCATGCTGATCACCCACGACATCTCCGGTCCGATCGACTATATCGCCATGGTCCGCGCGGTGGTGTCGCTGCCGGCGGACGGCGACACCGTCTCCGACCCGAATTTCCCGATGCTCCGCCGGGTGGTTATCTTAAGTGAAGCCGACCATGACGGAACCGCCTCATGGCAGGCCGCCAAGCAAGCGGCGGCGGGCGTGAGTGCCGAGGACTTGGCCGAGCGCGCCGCGGCGGTCGATCCCGACGACGCGGTTTTCATCATGTACACCTCCGGTACCACCGGCTTTCCGAAAGGCGTCGTGCACAGCCACAAGCTGATCCGCAACATCGAGGAGCGCGGCTTTCGCATGGCCATCACGACCAACGACACGATCCTGAACTATCTACCGCTGTTCCATGCCTTCGGCTATTCCGAAGGCATGTTGATGTCGTCGATTACCGGTGCGCGCCAGATCGTTACTGAGTTCTTCGACCCGGAAGAATGCCTGGATCTGATCGAAACGGAACGGGTCTCGGTCATGCATGGCTTCGAGGCGCATATGAAGGCGCTGAGCGAAGCGCAAGAGGCGCGCCCGCGCGACATTTCCAGCTTGCGGACGGGCATCTTCGCGGCCGGCATGCACAGCGCCACACCGGTGGTGCGCAAGGGCACCCGCGTCCTGGCGCCAATGAAGTCGATCTCCGGCTTCGGCATGACCGAGATTTGGCTCGGCGCCGGCCTTTGTTCGCTCGACGACGATGAGGAACATCGCTGCGAGACGTCGGGTTATCCCGGGCTCGGCTATGCGCTCCGCGTTGCCGACAACGAAACCGGCGAGCCGGTCGGGCCCGGCATCGAAGGCGAGCTGCAGGTTCAGGGCTTCTCGCTGATGCTGGGCTACTACAAAAAGCCGGAGGAAACCGCGGCCTCCTACACCGCCGACGGCTGGTTCAAGACCGGCGACATGGCGGTTTGGCGCGATGACGGCTACATGCGTTTCCTCGGGCGCTACAAAGACATGCTGAAAGTCGGCGGCGAAAACGTCGACCCGATGGAAGTCGAAGGCCTGTTGCTGGAGCATCCGGCGGTGCATCAGATCGCCGTCGTCGGATGCCCCGACGAACGCCTGGCCGAGGTTGCCGTGGCCTATGTGCAATTGGCGCCAGGGGCCGACATCGACGGCGACGCGATCATCGGCTTTTGCCGCAACAAAGTCGCAAGCTTCAAGATCCCGCGCCACGTCGTGCTGGTCGACGACTTCCCGATGACCGCGTCTGGCAAGATTCGCAAGATCGAGCTCCGGGAGGATGCGGCTGAGCGGTTTGCCGGCGATGGTCGCCAGGCGGCAACGCCCTAGCGGACTTCGAAGACCAGTTTTCCGCGAAGATGGCGCGCCTCGCTGACCCGATGCGCCGCTGCCGCTTCCGATAGGGGATAGAGGGTGATTTCGGGCACGCGTACGGCACCCGCCGCCACCAGCTCGACGATGCGCTCAAGATGGGGGCGATCGCGGCCGACCTGTGGCCGCAACGATTGCACGTCGTCGCGGGGCGGCTCGGGCGCTGTGGCACCGGACGCGATGAAGGCAGCGCGACCGCCTGGCCTTAGGACGGTGAACGATTGTTGCGCCACGTCATCGCCGACGGTGTCGAAGACGGCATCGCAGTCCGACACCACCGCGGTAAAATCCTGGGCTTTGTAATCAATGATTTCATCGGCGCCGAGGCCGCAGAGATAGTCATGGTTGGACGCGCTGGCGGTGGTGATGACGTGGGCGCCGATATGTTTGGCGAGCTGGATCGCAAATCCGGCGACGCCGCCGGCCCCGCCCTGGATCAGGATCGTCTCACCCGATTTGAGCTGCAAGGTATCCTCTACGGTGACCAACGCGGTCAGTCCGGTCAGGGCGAGCGCGGCGGCTTCGATATGCGAGATCGCGTCTGGCTTTTTGGCAATGATCGCCGCTTTGATCGCGATCTTTTCCGCATACGCGCCTTCTTGGCCGACATCGCAAACGCCAAAGACCGCATCGCCGACCGCCAGATCAGAAACGTCGGCGCCGACCGCACGAACAACCCCGGAGAAATCCCGGCCCAGAATGTAAGGATATTCCGCGACTTCGCCGGAACGGACTTTCCAATCGGCGGCATTCACACTCGCGGCATAAATGTCGACGACAACTTCGCCCGGTCCGGCAACGGGATCCGGCATGTCTCCGTAAATCAACACTTCCGGTCCGCCGGATTTTTCGATCAACGCTGCCTTCATCATTTCCTCCAACTGCCTCACACATCCAACAGCCGCACCAAGGTCTGGCCGAGCGCCCCGACATGGGGTTCTTGCACCATGGCGAGATGATCGCCCGGCGCGTCCGTGGTGATCAAGCCGCCCTCGGCCAATTGCCGCCAGCGGTCGACCAAAACCCGGCTCTGATTGCGCTCGGTCGATGTGATGAGAATGACTTCACCGGCGTAGGGTTTGGGCCGATAGCGATAGTAAGCGCCGGCTCGTGCCGCACGCAACGTGGTTGCCGCGTCCGTTTTGGCAATCCCAAACGACTGCGCGACTAGGGAGCCGGCGAACCGGGCCGCCTTCAATGGCTGACGCACCATCTTGCCCGCCACGGCGCCAGCCTTGGTCGGCAGGGCGCTGTCCAACAATACCAGCTTCGACACGTCGATGCCCTGGGCGCTCAGACTTTGAGCCATTTCGAACGCGACCAGCCCGGCGGCCGAGAAGCCCATGATCCGGTAAGGGCCATCCGGCTGCACTTGGCGCATCATCGCGATGCAGTGGGCTGCCATATCCCCGATCCGCCGATCCGGCAGTTCGTCTCCGCCGATGCCCTTGGCGGGCAAGCCGTAGACCGGCTGGTCGCTGCCGAGATGCTGGATCAGCGACAAGCAGTAAACCGGCGCCGAGACCATGGAGACGACGAACAATGCGGGTTTGTGGCCATTGGTTTGCAGCGGCAGCGCCTGCGACCAACTGATCGCCGGCGCCGCGCCATCGATGGAGAGCGCCAGGGCGCGAATGGTCGACCCACGCAGCCACAGGCTTTCGAACGGCAACTGGCGGCCCAAGCGCGCTTCCGCTTCCAGGAACATGGTCAGCGCCATCACCGAATCGCCGCCGATCAGGAAGAAGTCGTCTTCGACGGAGATGTCCTCCTCTTGCAGCAGTTCTTCCCAGATGTCCTTCAGGGTGGCTTCCACCACGTTGGCCGGCGCAACGACGTCCCTGCTCCTGTTATGAATATCGATTACCGCCGGCGGCAACGCGCGGCGGTCGATTTTGCCCGACACGGTCAGGACAAAGCTGTCCATGGGCATGAACACAGCCGGCACCATATGATTCGGCAATTGTCGCCCGAGATAGGCGCGGAGTCCCGACGTACTGGGCACGGCGCCGGTCTCGCTGGTAAAGTAACCGACCAGGCGGTTGTGGCCCTGATCGTTCCGATCCATCACGACCACGGCGTTCTTGATTGCCGGATGCTGAATCAGAATGGCTTCGATCTCACCCAGCAGCACGCGGTGGCCTCTGATCTTGACTTGCAAATCAGCCCTGCCGCAACCATGCAGGCATCCGTTTTCGTCCATCACGGCCAGGTCGCCGGTCCAATAGATTGTACGGCCGGGTTTGGTTCGGTCGGCCTGCCAGATTTCTGCCGACAGGGCCGCATCCCGCCAATAGCCAAGGCTCCGCACTTCGCTGCGAAAAGCGATTTCACCGATCGTACCTGGGCAGATCGGCCGATGGTCCTCATCGAGCAGTTGGACATCCACATGGGGCATTGGATATCCGATTGGTACGATGTCACCATCCACCGGCATCGCCGATCGATCGGGAACGAAATAGGCCATGGACGTTTGCTCGGACGCGGAATACGTAGCGACGAACGCACAGCGACGCGAAAAGGCCCGGTCAAAGCGTTCAAAATCTTCGCGATAGAGCGGTTCACCAGTGAGATCGACAATCCGCATTGCCGGAAAATAATCGTCTGGGCCTAAGGATTCCAAGAATTGCCGGAATCCCGTAACGATGCCGCGATAGCAGGTGATCTCGTGGCGCAACAGCCACCGCTTCATCTCATTGAAACCGTGGCGGCGCAGATCGTAAGGGTAAATGGTTGCACCGGAAATCAATCCGCCCATCAGCTGCGTTTGCCAAAATCCCTGCATAAACGCCATTCTGTCGCCCACTGCCATTTTTGACATGGCCATCGATGAAAGCACCGTTTCACGATCATTGCCGTGGGTGCGAATAGCGCCCTTCGGGTTGCCCGTGGATCCTGTTGTATATCCAATATACATTATAGTATTTGCGGTTATCGGCACGCTTGGATTTTGCTCGACCGGCAGCGCCAGCAGACCGGAAACTTCGATCACAACAACGCCTTCTGGCGCCAGACGCCGGGCGCGCGCCATATTCGGTCGATCGGTGAGCACGATCGACGCCTGGCTGTGAGCAAACAAGTCTCGAACACCTTGATCTTTGTGAATGGGATCGATCCGGACAAACGCCGATCCAGACTTGATAACACCGATCGCGGCGGCGCATTTTTCTGCGCCATGATCCATAAACATCGGGACCACCCCAGGCTCGACCGAGCCTTCTTCCAGGATCCTTGCCGCGACAGCATTGGCCTGACCATTGAGGTCGCCGAGTGACAATGTTTCAGTGTCGGTGACGACGGCGTCGCGCGCCGGCGCCTCGGCGGCAACCCGCTCGAACATTTCGATGGTGAAACCGGCATCAGTTCCGACCGGCAAAGGCTCGTAGGTTGCCAACGGTTCGACCGTCCGCCCAGGCCACTTGACTGGACCGGTAGCTGTTGACAGATCAACGCTACTTCTACGCGACATTCCGCAACTCCATCACCCAAATTGACGCTTTCAGGTTGACCGCCATTGTAGCACGAAACGTTTTCCGCGGCGAATACGGTGGATTCCTTACAAAAATGCCGCTGACCGCACCATAAGCATTTTCTCGAACTGCATTTCCCTGTAGGTATGGGGAATTCCGCCAACGCCGTAGCCTGACCGGCGCAGGCCGGCGAACGGCATCCAATCGACGCGAAACGCGGTGTGATCATTGACCATTACCGCCGACGCGGCGAGATGTTTGTAGGCATACATTGCCGTATCGATGTCCCGGCTCATGACCGCCGCGTGAAAGGCGAACGGGATCGCGTTGGCTCGCCGAATTGCCTCGTCCAAATCGCTATATTCGTAAAGACAGATGACCGGACCGAAAATCTCATTTTGACTGACGGCGGCGTCGTCCGGCGGATTAGCCAATACCGTTGGTGGATAACATGAAGGCGATTGCTTTTTCCCGCCAGAGAGTACGTCCGCACCGGCAGTGACGGCCTCATTGACCCAGGCGGCGATCCGCTCTGTCTCGCCATGGCGGATCAGCGGCCCGACTTCGGTCTCTTCTAGCAACGGGTCGCCGACCGTCAGCTTTCCGGCTGCCGCGGCCAGCCGTGCTGATACCTCTTTGAAGATGGCACGGTGGACAAATACCCGCTGCACGGACACGCAAACCTGGCCGGCGTGATAGAAGCCGCCTTTGGCCAACAATGGCAGGACAGTATCCAAATCGGCGTCCTCGGCAACGATCACCGGCGCGGCACCACCGTGTTCCAACGCACAACGTGTTCCCGGCGCCAGTTTGGAACGGAGCATCCAGCCAATATTGGCGCTGCCGATGAAACTGAAAAACGCGACGCGCGGGTCTGTCACCAATTTCTCCGCGACGGATACGTCGGAGACCGCCACCGCTTGGCACCAGCCGTCGGGCAATCCCGCCTCTCGCAACAGGTTGACGAATTCGAAGCAGCTCGCCGGCGTTTCCGGCGCCGGCTTGACGATGACCGGGCAGCCGCTCGCAACGGCGGGACCGACTTGGTGCACGATCAGGTTCATCGGATGGTTGAAAGCGCTGACCGCGACCACAACACCCAAAGGCTCCGGCCGGGTAAAAGCGACGCGGCCAGCGGAAGCGTCATTGAGCTGCATCGGCACTTCCGAGCCATGTTCGGTCCGGATACATTCGGCGCAATTCTTTACACCGTCTATCGCGCGCTCGAGTTCTATCCGCGAATCCACCAACGGCTTGCCGCCTTCGAGCACCGCCACGCGGACAAGCGCGTCGAAGCGCTCACGCATTAGCTCGGCCGTGCGTTCCAAGATGGCGATGCGTTGGTCGGCCGGAAGCCAGGCGTTTCGATCAGCAAAGCACGCGGCGGCCCGTTCCAGCGCCCGTTCGGCACCCGATGCGTCGATTGTATCAACTGTCGCCACGACCTTACCGTCGTACGGAGACGTGACTTCCAATGTACCAGCGCGCGGAACTCCGGGAACTTGCAGGGCGTAGTTCATTTCTTTGCTCCGTCAAAGGTTGGCTCTGAACCCGAGTACCGACTAGCGCGACGTCATCGCTAAAGACGCGCCAAAGAGTAGGAATGAGTTTGCCGCGGCATGCAACCCTATTGCCATGGCGGCACTTGGCCGTTGCTCTATCCTGCGCTAGCCTGGACGCCGTGGACGGCGACACCTGCACCAGAATTCGAGGATAGGCCGATGACAGAGCACCAGGCGACGAGCGCATTCCAACAGCGTGCCATTTACAATGACCCGGAGAACTTCTTCAATTGGTCGTGGGGCGCGGTGCCGCGGCACCAGTTTGTGGCGGAACGCGATCGCGCCTTCGATGACGATGAACCGACCGGGTTGATCCCACTCGACATCTCCGAGGCGCTGCAGACAAATTTTCCGGCCACCATCCCGTCAATTTTGGCGCGTTACGTCAGACTGCGCGCCGGCGAGGCCTTGAGCCATGCGTTCGTCGCTTCCGGCGAGATTTATTACGTGCTGGCAGGCAACGGCGTCAGCCGCAATGGCGAGGATCAGATCGACTGGTCTGCGGGCGATGTGTTCTGCTTCCCCGGCGGCAATGAGACCAGCCATCTGGCAGCTGACGCCGCGGTGCTTTTCTGCGTGACCAACGAACCGCTGCTGTCGTTCGAGAACCTTCGTCCACCGGCACCGGGCCAGAGCCGAACCGAAACGGTGCACTGGCCACACAACGAGATCGAAAGCCGGCTGCAACAGCTCTACAAGCGCCAAAAAACCGACGAAACGACTGGCGTCGCCGTCGTCTTTTCGGCACCCGCCATGGCGCCGAGCAAGAACACCATTCCTATGATCAACACCGCGATCAACACATTGGAACCAAGCGGCAATCAGCGACCGCATCGGCACAACGGCGCCGCCATCACCTTGGCGATCGAAGGCGAAGGCATCCACTCGATGATCGAGGACGAAAAAGTTCCCTGGGTCACCGGCGTCGCGCAGATCACGCCGGCCGCGGAATTGCATTCCCACCACAACAGAGGCAATCGCCGCATGCGCAGTTTCGTGATCCAGGACGAAGGCCTGCATTTCTATCTGCGCACGCCCGGCTTCAGCTGGGACTAGTTTTTCCGCGCCGCCAATCGAATTGATGTATAGTCATATCTGCGTTGGTTCCATCTACCACCCGGGCTCAAATGCCCGACCAGGGGAGAGCAATAATGGCCGACAGCGTATATAAAATCATCGAACTCGTAGGGACTAGCACCGAATCTTGGGAGAAGGCCGCTTCCGCCGCCGTGGAGCGAGCCGGCACCTCGCTCAGGGACTTGAGGATTGCTGAAGTAAGCGACCTAGACATGCAGCTGAGTGGCGGCAAGGTCGAGTTCTACCGCGCCAAAGTCAAAGTATCGTTCAAGTTCGAGGACTAAAGCGACTTTCGTTAATACGTAAAGCATCAAGGCCGGCTTGGCGGACCTTCACCGGAAAAGGAGAACGCCATGCCAGACGCTGAGGGTTCGACGCCTAACATCCTGGTCATCATGGCCGACCAGTTGACGCCGTTCTTGCTTGGCGCCTACGGCCATCCGGTGGTCGAGACACCGAACCTCGATCGGCTCTGCCGACGCGGTGTGCGCTTCGACGCTGCCTATTCGCCTTGTCCGATTTGTGTGCCGGCCCGGGCGAGCTTCATGACCGGTCGCTACGCGTCGCGCATCGGCTGCCACGACAATGGCGACAGTTTCCCGAGCCTGACGCCGACATTCGCTCATTACCTGACCAACCAAGGCTATGACACGACCTTAAGCGGCAAGATGCATTTTGTCGGCCCCGACCAATTGCACGGCTTCCGCCATCGCCTGACAACGGACGTCTATCCCGCCACTTATGACTGGTCCTACGATCCGATCGCCGAAGACGTCGCCGATCTGGCATTTGATTTTCACAAGCAATACCAGGCAGAAAACATCGGGCCCGGCTGGACGCTGGAACTGCAGTTCGACGAGGAAACCCATTACCGCAGCCTGGAATATCTGCGCCAGCCTCACGATAAACCATTCCTGCTGGTGACCTCATTCACCAGCCCGCACCCGCCATTCATCGCGCCGCGCGCGTTTTGGGCTCTCTATGAGGGCGCCGAGATCGGCGTGCCAAGTTACCCGACGGATATGGCAGAGACCTACTCGGCCATGGACCGGGCGATCAACCGCTGGCACGGCGTCGACCGCAACGACGTGACCAGCCGGCACCATCTCCAGGCCGTGCGCCGGGGCTATTATGCCCTGATCTCCTACCTCGACCGGAAAGTCGGTGAGCTGCTGGACGTGCTCGACGAGCAGGGTTTCAGCGACAACACCGCGATCGTCTTCACCGCCGATCATGGCGACATGCTGGGCGAAAAGGGCATGATCCAGAAGCGCAGCTTCTACGAATGGTCGGCCCGCGTACCGCTAATCGTCGCCTTGCCCGATCGGACAAGCGCCGGTGCCACGGTCGATCAGCCGGTATCTTTGATCGACGTGATGCCGACGTTGCTGGACCTGGCGAAGACACCGCATGCCGGCCGCCTGAACATGGAAGGAGAAAGCCTGTTGACGCTGATGACCGGTCAGGTCGACGCGAACCGCCAGGCGATATCCGAGTACCACGCCGAGGGCGTCTTTCGCGCCTGTGTCATGGTCCGACAAGGCCGCCATAAATACATTTTCATCGAGGATGCGGCACCACAATTGTTCGATCTGGAGACCGATCCGGGTGAATGGAACAACCTGGCTGAAAATCCGGAGTGCGCCGAGCTGGTCCGACGGTTCGAGAAAATGGTCGCCGACCGCTTCGACATCGACGCTATTTCCCCGGCGATCACGGAGAACCTAAGGCGCAAGAAAGTCATCCGCGCCGCCATGCACGCGAACGGAACATCGTGGGACTACCAGCCGCGCTTTGACGCCGCCCAACAGTACATGCGGACCGACGCGACCAAGAAATATCTTCGGACTTGAGCCGTCCGTCGCTCTAAAGAAGGACGCCGGGATTCATCAATCCGTCGGGATCGAGCGCCGCCTTGAGCGTCTTCATCAAGGCCAACTCCGTGTCCGCCGTGGCCGTGGCGAAGGCGTGCCGCTTGGTCCTACCGATACCGTGCTCGGCGCTGATCGTGCCGCCAAGCTCAAGGGAAACCGCAGCGATGGCGTTTGCGAGGTCCGGCCAATGGTCGCGGAATGCCGCGCCCGCCATGTCGTCGGGCTTTTGTACGTTGAAGTGTATGTTGCCGTCGCCGAGGTGTCCGAACGGCGTACAACGGGCTTTCGGCACAAGCGCTGAAATGGCGGCCTCCGCCCGGCGGATGAATTCCGGGACGGCGGCGACGGGGACCGCGGTGTCGCTCTTCAAGGAACTCTTATCCTCGATCAATGCGAAGGCGACGCTTTCCCGCAGACGCCACAGGTCGTTTCGTTGTGCTTCCGATTGGGCGATCACGGCATCCAGAACGCCGCCGCCGTCGAGTGCTTCGGAAAACACGTCCTAGACGGCACCGGATAAATCAGACCGACCGCTCGGCGCGTCGATTTCGACCAACGCACACCAGTCATGACGGTACTGAAAAGGATACCGCACACCCTCAAGCGTCAGTGCAGCCGAAATCGCATTGTCGGAGAGCAGTTCGAAGGCCGTTACCGTGTCGCCGACATGGGTCTGCAAATGCCGCAGGAAAGCCAATGCGGCATCCGGGTCGGCCAAGGCCACCAGCAGGGTCTCTCGACATGTCGGGGCCGGCCTGATTTTGAGCGTGGCGGCGGTGATGATCCCAAGCGTGCCTTCGGAGCCAATGAACATCTGCTTCAAATCATACCCGGCCGTGTTCTTGCGCAAGGCGCGCAGGCCGGACCAAATCTCGCCCGAGGGCAACACGACTTCGAGGCCCAGCACCTGATCGCGCGCCGTGCCGTAGCGAAGCGCGTTATTGCCGCCGGCATTGGTCGAAATGTTGCCGCCGATTTGGCTGGAGCCCTCACCGCCGTGCGACAGGGGAAAGATCCGGTCGACCTTTTTTGCTGCTGCCTGGATATCCGCCAGCACGACACCGGCTTCGACGACCATGGTGTTGCCAAGGCTGTCGATCTCCCTGATTGCCTTCATGCGATCAAGCGCCAGGATGATGGCGCGTCGCTCATTCAACGGCACGGCACCACCGCTTAGTCCGGAGTTGCCGCCTTGGGGAATAATCGCGTATTCGTGGTCCCGGCACATTCGGACCACTTCGCCGACGTCGGCCGTCGTCGTTGGACGAGCGACGCAAAGCGGCGGCGTGACCTGCAACCCAAGCAGATCGTTGGTGTAGGCTTGGACGTCATTCGCGTCATCCAGACATCCTCGCGGGCCCAATAGTGTTCGAAGTTGATCCCGCAATAGATTCACGTTGCCCGGCCACCAATTATGTCCTTGAGCCGGCGGAGAAGATTGTCGACGTCATCCGCATCGCCGATGGTTATGCGCAAACTCCCAAAGCCGCCGGGCCACGGCATCGCCTGAACCAGTAAACCGTGTTGTGCCAACGCGGCGGAAAGCTCCGTCGCCGGCCTTGGTGCCAGGGCGGTGATAAAGTTCGCCTGGGTCGGATAAGCCTGAAAGCCAAGCTGCTCGAGGCCTTCGGCCAGGCGGCTCCGTTCTCGCAACAGCGCTGCCAAGGTGTCGTGCAAATACGCCTCGTCCTGCATCGCCGCCACGGCACCAGCCAACCCGATACGGCTGACGTTGAAGTTGCCGCGTAATTTCCAAAATGCCTGACGCAGGTCGCTGCTGCTGCAAAAAACATAGCCGACCCGCATGCCGGCCATGCAATACGCCTTGGAAAACGACCGCGTGACCGCCCAAGGACCGCTGCGCTGCTCGAGCAATGCCAGGACATCGGGCGCGCCTTCGGCGCGGGCGAATTCATGATAGGCCTCATCGACGACCAACAGGCAATCATCGGGAACGGCTTTCGTCGCCTTTAGCAGTTCGTCCTCAGCGATGGTGCCGCCCGTCGGGTTGTTCGGCGAGCAGATGTAGAAAAGCCGGGTCTTGTCGGTCACTGCCGCCAGCATGGCGTCGATATCGTTGACGCCGTCCGCTTGCACCGGCACGTCGATCACCCGGCCGCCGGCAATTAAGACGCCTTTGGCACAGGTTGGAAATGTCGGCGACGGAAAGATAGCCTCGTCGCCCGGTTCGATCGCCAACGTCGCCGCCATCGTCAGCAACTCACCGCTGCCGTTACCGAAACTGATGCGATCGACGGCTAAGCCGGTGCGTGCGAGCAACAGGTTTGCCAAGGCGGCGCAGCCATGATCGGGATAGCTTTCCGCCTGACCGAGCGCCTCGGTCATCGCTTGGACGGCCTTCGGCGACGGCGGCAGCAACGATTCATTGAGGTTGAGGCGGCGCAGGCCGGCCGCCCGGTGACAATCGGGTTCGGCGATTTCCGGCGGCCTCGGGAATTCCAGCGCCTCGATCCGGCCGATCGGCAGGCCATGGGACATGCGTCGTCTCCTTCGTCACGCCTTGCTCTAGCTATGCGACCAGTCGTCGGGGTTGTCGGACTTGTTCGGCGACAGGCCGAGGATGTCGCCGTCGGTCGAGCAGCCGAGCCCCAAAACGGTGCGGTTGGCGTAGCTGAAGTAGGCCGACACCTGATTGATCTCGAGGATCTCGCCGTCATCGTAACCGAGGTCTCTGAGCTCGGCGACCACGTCCTCGGTAACCTCAGCCGGCGTCAAAGTCAGCGCCTTGGCGTAGCGCAGTGCGGCTTTTTGTTTCTCTTCGAACGGCCCGGCATCGGTATCGTCGGCATCGAGGGCGGCACGGATCGCCGCAGCGCGGCCATCGTCACCCAACAGCCGCTCCAGCCCCTGGAAGTGGTGATCGACGCAATAGCTGCAACGGTTGAGCAAACTAACCCAGACCCCAAGGGTCTCGAGGAACCACTTCGGCACCCGGTTGTTCGAATGATGGAGCACGTACTTGTAGATCGCCATGTGCCCTTCCATGGTGTGCGGGCGCAGGCTGTGTGCCATCATGATGTTGTCGACATTGTTGTCCGGGCCCTTGACGCGGTCATAGAGCTTCTTCAGGCGACCGGTCGCCTGGTCATAGGGGACAGTGTGTATCCAGGCCATGGGATGTCCTTAAGCTTTTGAGATTATGCGGTTTGATAGCTTGGGCCGACCGCTTCGGTGACGAGTTCGCCGAGCGCGTCTGACTTGATCAATTGCTTGGTCTTCTCGATGTCAGGACCGAAAAAGCGGTCGTTGTCCAATGTCGGCACCACGGCCCGCAGCCGATCGTGGGCGCTTCGCAGGGGCGCCGACGTCTCGAGCGGCGCGTGGAATTCCAGTGCCTGCGCGGCGGCCAGCCATTCGATTGCGACAATGGCGTAAGCATTCTCCGCCATGTCGCCGAGCCGGCGGGCGGCGTAGGTCGCCATCGACACGTGGTCTTCCTGATTGGCCGAGGTCGGTATGCTGTCGACGGACGCCGGATGGGCGAGACTCTTGTTTTCCGACACCAGTGCCGCGGATGTCACCTGGGGCATCATGTAGCCGGAATTGATTCCGGGGTTGGCGACGAGAAAGGCCGGCAGGCCGGATAGCGCGTTATCCACCAGCATGGCTTGACGGCGTTCCGACATCGAACCGATTTCGGCGATCGCCAAGGCGATGTTGTCGGCCGCCATGGCAACCGGTTCGGCGTGAAAGTTGCCGCCGGACAAGATCTCGCCGTCATCCGGAAACACCAGCGGGTTGTCGGAGATCGCATTCGCCTCGCGTTCCAAAACTTGCGCGGCGAACCCCAGTTGGTCGAGGCAGGCACCCATGACTTGGGGCTGGCAGCGTAGGCAGTACGGGTCCTGCACCTTGTCGCAGTCGATGTGGGATTCCCGGATCCGGCTGCCGTCCAAGAGCCGGCGGTAGACGGCGGCAACCGTCTCCTGGCCTGCCTGCCTGCGGACCCGGTGAATGCGTGCATCGAAGGGCGTGTCAGAGCCTTTGCAGGCGTCGACCGTGGCGGCGCCGGTCACCAGCGCGGCGCGCAACAAATCCTCGGCAGCAAACAGCCCTTTCAGCGCCAAGGCGGTCGAGACCTGCGTGCCGTTGATCAAGGCGACGCCTTCCTTGGGCCCAAGCGTCAAAGGCGCGATGTGAGCGTCTTTCAAGGCGCGTTCGGCCGAGACAATTTCGCCGTCGCGCCGGACCTCGCCGACCCCCATCATGGCCGCCACCATATGCGCCAGCGGCGCCAGATCGCCCGACGCGCCGACCGATCCTTTCGACGGAATGCATGGATAGAGGCCGAGATTGGCGAAACCAATCAGGCGTTCGACGATCTCCCAGCGCACGCCGGAATGTCCCTGGGCCAAGGCCGCCGCCTTTAAAACCATAATCAGGCGAACCACGTCGTAATCCAATAACGGCCCGGTGCCGACGCTATGGGACATGATCAGATTGCGCTGCAAATCCGCCAGCTTTTCATCGTCGATCCGTATTTGCGCGAGTTTGCCGAAGCCGGTGTTGACCCCATAGATCGCGTGACCGCCAGCCAGCATGTCGGTCACTGCCTGCTGACAATCATCGACGGCTTTGCGGCTTGCGTCAGCCAACCGAACTGTCGAAGCGCCGCCAAGCACGACGCGCCAGTCGGCCAACGTCGCCTGGCCCGGTTCAAGGATCATCATTTCTTCCATCACACTCTCCAGATTTTCCCGGTCCACCGGGCCGCTCGGACATTTCTCAAGGCACGTGTTGACAGGAAACCCCAATCCGGTGTTTCATAATGTGGTCTTAATGATCATATTGTGAGACATAGACGTGCCTCAAGTCAAGAAACAAATGCGTGCCGGTGTCGGACTTTTGTCGAAGGCGTTCCAGATTCTCGACCTCTTTCAAACCGAAACCCCGGTCTGGTCGCAGGCCGAACTGGTGCGCGCAACCGGTTTCAACCGCTCCACCTTGAACCGGCTGGTCGGTTATTTGTCGGACTGCGGATACTTGACCTTGATGCGGCAATCCGGGCGCTATTCGTTGGGTCCGGCGGCCATCGATCTCGGCCGACGGGCGATCGCCAGTTTCAATCTGCGCGAAATCTGTCAGCCGGTGCTCGAGCGCCTGGCAGCGGAGACGGAGGAGACGGTCATCCTTACTGCGCTGGACGAATCCGGCCGCACCGTCGTCTGCGTCGATCAGATCGAAAGCCGGCGCGGCGGCTTGCGGGTCTTCCAGCAAATCGGCACGGCGCTGCCGCTGCATGCGGGCGCGTCGCCGAAAGCCGTTCTGGCGTTGCTGCCCGCCGATGAGCGCGATCGCTACATGGCGGATACGCTAGCCGCCGTAACACCCCACACCATCGTCGACGCGGCGGCGCTGCGGACCGATATCGAACGCACCATCGGGCGCGGCTACGCGGTGTCTCGCGAAGAGACGTACGATGGTGTCGTCGGCGTCGCCGCCGCCTTTGCGGGGCCAAACGATCGGCCTGCCGGCAGTATCGCCATCGCCGGACCGATACAGCGCATTCCGCAAGAGCGGGTCGACCATTTTGGCACGCTGTTATTGACAGCGGCGGCGGAGATCCAGGACCTGATCGGCGGCCGCGCAGCGCAGGAAGCGGCCGGGGAAGACGCGGCATGAGGCATTGGCGCGCAGGCGATGACGTGGGCGTGGCCGGACTGTCGGTCACCGAAGGCGCCCGGCCGGAACCGACGGCGACGGAAATGGTTGTCGAGGTCCATGCCGCGGCCTTGAACTTTTCCGATCTTCTAATGATCGACGGCACCTATCAGATCAAGCCGCCACGCCCGTTCACACCAGGCCAGGAAGTCGCCGGCATGGTTGTGTCCACACCCGAAGGCAGCCATTGGGCGCCGGGCGACCGCATCGCGGCCAAGGTGTTGTGGGGCGGTTTCGGCGAATTTGCACGGGTGCGCACAGATATGGCGATTCGAATCCCCGACGGCGTCGACTTGGCCCGGGCGGCGGCGCTGCCCGTTGTCTATACCACGGCGATGGTGGCGTTGAGCGAGTGCGCCAGCGTCTCGGCGGACGACCGGGTCCTGGTCCACGCCGCGGCCGGCGGCGTCGGGCTCGCCGCCGTCGAAATCGCCAAGGCCCGCGGTGCCCAGGTCATCGCCACCGCCGGCAGCGAGGCCAAGCTTGCTCTCGCCAAGGCGCACGGCGCCGATGCGGGCATCAACTACCGATCCGAGGATTGGGTCGCGGCAGTCAAGGCGCTGACCGAGGACCATGGCGCCGACCTGATCCTGGATCCGGTTGGCGGTGAAATCGGCGAGCGCAGCCTACGCTGTATCGCCCGTGACGGCACCCTACTGATCGTCGGATTCGCGTCAGGCGACATTCCCAAACTGGCCGGTCATCAGCTGCTGCTCAAGCGGGCTGCCGCCAAAGGTGTTTATTGGGATCATGATTTCGACGGTCCGATGATTAAGCGCGCCACCGATGAACTCATCCGCATGCTCGTCGGCGGCGAAATCGATCCGGTGGTCGACGACGGCTACGGCTTCGACGATCTGCCCCGGGCGCTGGCCGATCTCGGCACCCGTGGCTCGGTTGGCAAGCTGATTATCCGAATGCACACTTAGAAAGGCACAACATGAACGGCCCCGCCCTGCTCTCAGGCATCCGCATACTCGATCTGTCACGCGTCATGTCGGGACCCTTCTGCACCTCCATGCTGGCCGACCTGGGCGCCGAAATCATTAAGATCGAAATGCCGGAATTGGGCGACGAAGGCCGTTCCTTCGGCCCTTTTCAAGATGGCGAGAGCACCTATTTCATGCTGCTCAATCGTAATAAAAAAAGCGTGACCGTCGACCTGAAGGCGCCCGAGGGCCGCGACCTGATCAAGACGCTCGCGGCCAAATGCGACGTCTTGGTGGAAAACTTCCGGCCTGGTGTCATGGCGCGCTTAGGGCTAGACGACACGGTCCTGCTTGCGATCAACCCGCGGCTGGTTTACGCCAGCATCTCGGGCTTCGGACAGGAAAGCCCGTTGGCGACTATGCCGGCCTTCGATCTGGTGATCCAAGCCATGAGCGGTTTGATGAGCCTGACCGGCCCGAAAGGCGGGCCACAGACCGCGGTCGGCGAATCCCTCGCCGACGTTTGTACCGGCATGTTCGCGGCGTTCGGTATTGTCGCCGCCCTGTTCGACCGCGAGCGTAGCGGTAAGGGCCGGCAGGTCGATATCGCCATGCTCGATTCGATGATGTCCATGCAGCTCACCGGGCTGTCGCGACAATTATACTTCGACGATACGCCAAAGCCGGTCGGCAACAGGCATCCGATAACCTACCCGGTCGACAGCTTTCCGACCGCGAGCGGCGACATCGTCATGGTGTGTTTTTCCGACGCCGGCTTTCGCAATTTGGGCGAGCTGATGGGCGAGCCCGGCTTGGCCGACGATCCGCGCTTCAAGACCAACGCCGATCGCAATGCCCACGAAGCGGAACTGCGCGCCCTGATCAGCGCCTGGACCGCCGAGCAGTCACAGGACGCGGTCATCGACGCCCTACTCAAGGCCCGTATTCCGGCCGCCCCGGTCTGGGACCTGAAACAGCTGGTGAGCGCCGACCACACGGCGGCGCGCGGCCTCATCGTCGACGGCCTGCATCGGCGTTTCGGCACCGTGCCGCTGGTGCCCCAGCCGGTAAAGTTCTCCAACAACGCCGGTGATACGGTCGACACCGCGGCCCCGACGACACCCATGTTGGGCGAACACACCGAAGCCGTTCTCGCCGAGTTGGCAGCGCTGAGCCCGGAAGCGATCGCCGCGCTTAGAGCCAACAAAGCAATCTGAACTGCGATAAGCCTAAGGGAAGTCCGAACCATGACGACTACCGAAAACCGCCGCGTCATACGCGCGCCTCGCGGGACGACGTTGAACGCTAAGAGTTGGCAAACCGAAGCGCCGCTCCGATTGATGATGAACAATCTCGATCCCGACGTGGCCGAGCGCCCCGAAGAACTCGTGGTCTATGGCGGCATCGGCCGCGCCGCACGCAATTGGGAGAGCTTCGATCGCCTGGTCGAGATGCTCAAGGAGTTGGAGACGGACGAAACCTTGCTGGTTCAGTCGGGCAAGCCCGTAGGTGTCTTCAAAACCCACGACCGGGCGCCCCGCGTGTTGATCGCCAACGGCAATCTCGTGCCCAAATGGGCCAATTGGGAGACCTTCAACGAGCTCGACCGCCAGGGCCTGATGATGTATGGCCAGATGACCGCCGGCTCGTGGATCTATATCGGCAGCCAGGGCATCGTCCAGGGCACCTACGAGACCTTCTCCGAAATCGGCCGCCGCCACTTCAATGCCGAAACCGCGGGAAAACTCGTGGTCACCGCCGGCCTCGGCGGCATGGGCGGGGCACAGCCGCTGGCCGCGACAATGGCCGGTTTCAACGCCATCGTCGTCGAATGCCAGCGCCAGAAAATCGATTTCCGTTTGCGCACCGGCTACATGGACACCTTTGCCGAAGACCTCGACAAAGCGCTCGCCAAAATCGAGACCGCCAATGCCGCCGGCAAGCCGCTGTCGGTCGGGTTGCTCGGCAACATCGTCGACGTGCTGGAAGAAATGCAGGAGCGCGGCATGGTGCCTGACGTCCTCACCGACCAGACCTCGGCGCACGATCCGGTGTTCGGCTATTTGCCGGAAGGCTGGACCGTCGCCGAATGGGAGGAGCGCCGCGACCGCGAGCCGGCCGCTGTCAGCGCCGCGGCGAAAGCCAGCATGGCACGCCACGTCGGGCTGATGTTGGCGTTCGAACAGCGCGGCAGCGTGGTACTGGAATACGGCAACAACCTGCGCGCCATGGCCCGTGACGCCGGGCTTGACGACGCCTTCAAATTTCCCGGCTTCGTCGAGGCCTACGTACGGCCACTGTTTTGCCAGGGCAAAGGGCCGTTCCGCTGGCTCGCGCTATCGGGCGATCCGGAGGACATCTACAAGACCGACGCCAAGGTCCGCGAGCTGATGCCGGACGATGCCTTCCTGCACAACTGGCTCGACAAGGCGCAGCAACACATTTCCTTCCAAGGCCTGCCGGCCAGGATCTGCTGGGTCGGCCTCGGCGACCGTCACAGGCTTGGCCTGGCCTTTAATGAAATGGTGCGCAAAGGCGAGCTAAGCGCGCCCATCGTCATCGGCCGCGATCACATGGATTCCGGCTCCGTCGCCAGCCCGACCCGGGAGACCGAGGGCATGAAGGACGGCTCCGACGCGGTTTCCGACTGGCCGATCCTCAACGCCATGCTGAACGTCGCCAACGGCGCCACCTGGGTGTCTTTCCACCATGGCGGCGGCGTCGGCATGGGCTATTCCCAACATGCCGGCATCGCCCTGTTGGCGGACGGCTCGCCAGAGGCGGACGACTATCTCGCCCGAACCTTGTGGAACGACCCGGCGACAGGGGTCATGCGCCACGCCGACGCCGGCTACGAAAGCGCCATCGACTGCGCCGAGCGCCACGACCTCAACCTGCCCTTTTTGAAAAAGCCGGTATAGCCGCGTTGCCCGACCATACCGACTCGGGCAAGATGCCGGCGCAACAAAGGGAGACGCGGCGCGCATGTCGAATTTTCTGTCGATGCCCGTGAGGGTGGTTTCCTTTATCGGCATTGCGGCGGCGGTGGTACTGCTGCCGCTCCTGATCGGCGTTCGGGTCTACGAAATCGTCATGCGCAAGCTCTTGAGCGCACCCTCGGCCTTCCTACAGTTCATCGAGTGGGAGGCCTTCACCCTGCTGGTGCTGCTCACGCTCGGATTCGCCTATGTCCGCAACGCCCATGTCCGGGTCGACATCTTGCGCGACCGGCTCCGCGCGCGCCCCCGCGCGGTGATCGAGCTTATCGGATTCCTAATTTTCATGCTGCCGTTCGGGCTTGTGGTCATCGTCACCGGCGCCGAATACGCCGCCGCCGCCTATCAGGCCGGTGAACGCTCCGCCCTCGCCTTCGGACAGCCGTTCAAATGGATCCTCAAGGGTGCGGTGGCGTTTGGCGTCGGGCTCTTCCTGATCGCTGCCACGGTGGCGGCAATCCGCAACCTCCGCTTTATTATCCGCGGCCGCGGCGGACCGTCGCCCGACGACGGTTTCAAGGGATAGCAGCACCCAAGCCATGGTCGACGTTCTGCCCATCCTGATGCTGGTATTGCTCGCGGTGTTGCTGTTTTCCGGCTTGCCGGTGGCGGTGTTATTGACCGGGCTCGGCATCGGCTTCTCGCTCATTGGTGTGGCCATCGGCGAAATGCCGGCCATCGCGCTCTACAACATTCCCCTTAGGCTTTACGGCGCCATAAACGGCAGCATGATTTACCCGGCCGTGGTGATGCTGCTGTTCATGGGCGTTGCGTTAGAGAAGAGCGGCATCGCCCGCGACCTGCTGCTGTGCCTGAAGATGCTGCTGCGCCGGGTGCCGGCCGGCCTCGCCGTCGCCGTGACCTTGCTCGGCATCGTGCTAGCGCCGGCAGCCGGCCTGGTCGGCGCCTCTGTCGTGACGCTCGCCCTCATCGCCCTGCCGACGATGCTGGCCGAGGGCTACCGGCCGTCGCTCGCCGCCGGCTCCGTTGCCGCCGCCGGCACTGTCGGCATCATCCTGCCGCCGGCAGTGATGCTGTTCTTTCTGGCCGGTCAATTTAACGTGTCGATCGGCCACATGTTCCTGGCGACGCTGATACCCGGTGCCATCCTGGTCGGATTTTATCTGGTCTATTATGTCGGCAACGGTCTGCTCGACCCGCCCCGTGGCAGTGCCGAGGACGAGGCCGGCCCCCAAACCGTCGGCCAGTGGGTCGGCTTCCTGACCCGCGGCCTGGTGTTGCCGGTCGGCCTGGTCAGCCTGGTGCTCGGCTCGATCATCTTCGCCTGGGCGACGCCGCCGCAGTCGGGCGCGGTGGGCGCGGCCGGCGGCCTGGTGCTGATGATCGTGAACGGGCGCTTCTCCTGGGCGCTTTTCCGCGAGGTCGCGGAGAGCACGGCGCTGATGGTCGCCATGGTGTTTTTCATCATTTTGGCCGCCGTCGTCTTCTCCTATCCGTTCCGTTACTTCGGTGGCGACGATGTCATCGCCAACGCTCTGGCCGGCCTCGATATCGGGGCTTGGGGCACGCTGTTGCTGATCGTCGGCATCATCTTCGTGCTCGGCTTCTTCATCGACTGGATCGAGATCACCGTCATCACCTTGCCGCTGTTCGCGCCGGTGCTGGCCAGCCTCGATTTCTCCGCCCATGCCGGCGACGGTCCGACCGCCATGCTGTGGATGGCGACATTGGTGGCGCTGACCCTGCAGACGTCCTTCCTGACGCCGCCTTTCGGCTTTGCGCTGTTCTTTCTCAAGGGCGCGGCGCCGCCGGGCATCAGCCTCGCCGACATCTACCGCGGCATCGTGCCGATCGTGCTGGCCCAGCTCCTCGGTATCGGCTTGCTGCTCGCCTTGCCCGCCATCGCCACCTGGCTGCCCGGACAGGTCTTCGATTGACACACCGACGCAACTGGTGCCACGTCTAGAACAAACTGGTTCTACATTTTCCGATAGAATTGCGGCCTTTAGGATCAGCACGCGCCGCGCGGCCCATAACCAGCGCATAGCCACCTGTCGTCAGGGACACATTACGAACATGAAGGACGCCCCAAAATGAAAATGACCAGCGAGGAAGCTTTTGTAAAAGTCTTGCAAATGCATGGCATCGAGCATGCATTCGGCATTATCGGTTCGGCCTTCATGCCGATTTCCGATCTCTTTCCAAAGGCCGGCATCACGTTTTGGGACGTTGCCCATGAGACCAACGGCGGATTGATGTGCGACGGCTATACCCGGGCGACCGGCAAGATGGCGATGTGCATCGCGCAAAACGGCCCCGGCATCACCAATTTGGTCACGCCGGTCAAGACCGCCTATTGGAACCATACGCCGATGCTGCTGGTGACGCCGCAGGCCGCCAACAAGACCATGGGCCAAGGCGGCTTCCAGGAAGTCGAGCAAATGGCGCTGTTCCGCGACATGGTCTGCTATCAGGAAGAGGTGCGCGATCCCTCGCGCGTCGCCGAAGTGCTCAATCGGGTGATCGAAAAGGCGATCCGCGGTTCAGCGCCGGCGCAGATCAATGTGCCGCGCGATTTCTGGACCCAGGTGATCGATATCGAGCTGCCGCCGATCGTCCGCCTCGAGCGCCCAGCCGGCGGTGCCGGCGCCATCGCCGCGGCTGCAAAGCTGCTATCCGAAGCCAAGTTCCCGTTGATCCTGTCCGGCGCCGGCGTGGTCATCGGCGATGCCATCGCCGATTGCCAAGCGCTGGCGGAACGGTTGGACGCGCCGGTCGCCAGCGGCTATCAGCACAACGACAGCTTCCCCGGCAGTCACCCGCTGGCTGTCGGTCCGCTCGGCTACAACGGCTCGCGCGCGGCCATGGAATTGATCGCCCAGGCCGACGTGGTGCTCGCCTTGGGGACCCGGCTCAATCCGTTCTCGACCCTGCCGGGCTACGGCATCGACTACTGGCCCAAGGATGCCGCCATCATCCAGGTCGATTTGAACACCGACCGCATCGGCTTGACCAAAAACGTGACGGTTGGCATCGCCGGCGACGCCAAGCTGGTCGCCCAACAGATTTTGAAGCAGTTGGCAAACGACGCCGGCGATTCCGGCCGCGACGACCGTAAAGCGCTGATCCATCAGACCAAGTCCGCCTGGCTGCAGACGTTGAGCGGCATGGATCACGAGGACGACGACCCGGGCACGAGCTGGAACAAAGATTCGCGCGAACGTGACGCCGACCGCATGTCGCCGCGCATGGCCTGGCGCGCCATCCAGTCCACCCTGCCGAAGGACGCCATCATCTCCAGCGACATCGGCAACAATTGCGCCATCGGCAATGCCTATCCGACCTTCGAGGAAGGCCGCAAATATTTGGCACCGGGTCTGTTTGGTCCTTGCGGCTATGGCTTCCCGGCCATCATCGGCGCCAAGATTGGCTGTCCCGATGTCCCCGTGGTCGGTTTCGCCGGCGACGGCGCGTTCGGCATCAGCATGAACGAAATGACCGCCTGCGCCCGCGAGGAGTGGCCGGCCATTACCATGATTGTCTTCCGGAATTATCAGTGGGGCGCGGAGAAGCGCAACACCACGCTCTGGTATGACAACAATTTCGTCGGCACCGAGCTCGATCCGCATTTGAGCTATGCCCGGATCGCCGAAAGCTGCGGCATGAAAGGCGTGCAAGCGACCAGCCAAGCAGAACTCAGCGCCGCGCTCGAAACCGCCTGCGCGGCGCAAATGGACGGGGTAACGACTTTCATCGAGGTCATCCTCAACCAGGAACTCGGCGAACCGTTCCGGCGCGATGCCATGAAAAAACCGGTTATCGTCGCCGGCATCGATCCCGACGATATGCGGCCGCAGCAGGCAAATTAGAGGGCACTCGACCCTGACCATGCATTGGCTTCACCGGTTCCGTTCAAGGTTGGCGACGCTGCTTTTGGCGTCGTCAATTGTGGGCGGTGCCGCCAATGCACATGAAATATCGGCCGAAGCGCGCTATCTCGCCAATGAGGCCGTGCTGATCGCCCACGGCGATATCAAGGTTCTGTTCGACGCGTTCTATGTCGACAGCTTCGGCACCTTGGCGCTGGTGCCGGAGAAGACCAGCGCCGCCATCATGGCCGGCACGCCGCCTTATGACGGCATCGATGCGGTCTTCGTGTCACATGCCCACGGCGACCACTTCACGGCGGCGCCGACGCTCGCTTACCTCAGGGCCCATCCGGCGGTTCGCCTGTTCGCGGCGGGCCAAGTCATCGCCGCATTGACCGACGCGGCGGATGGCCCCAACGACCCGGTATTGCAGCGGCTGGTGCGCTTTGAGCTGGCGCCGGGTGATCCGCCGCGGAGCACGGCAATCGACGGTATCACTGTCGACGCGATCGCCGTGCCGCACGCCGGCGGCGCCCGCTTCGCCGACGTTCGCAACGTCATCTTTCGGGTGAGCCTCGGCGACTGGCCGACCATCATGCATTTGGGTGACGCAGCGCCCGACCTGGCCAGCTTCTCGGTGCAGAAAGACTTTCTCGACGCCAAACGCACCAACACGGCGTTGCCGCCGCATTGGTTCGCGAACGCGGACACCGGCAAGACCATCTTGAAAGACTGGATTAAAGCCGATCAAGTGATCGCAATCCATATTCCCGCGGAAGCGGCCGGCCAGGGAGCGGCGTGGCGGGCGATGCTGGGCAGCGATGCGTTCACCGATCCCGGCGAGGTCCGCGCTATCGAGCGCTAGGGCGACTTCGGCAAACTGACGCCGACCATACAGTCCCGGGTGACCAACGCCGCCAGCTGATCATGATCGAGCCCATCCGTTCCGGCCGGCCGGCGCGGCAGCACCAGGTAGCGCATGTCGGCGGTGCTGTCGTGGACACGGATGTCGGTGCTCGCCGGCAGCACGGTGCCGAACTCGGCCAGCACGGCGCGCGGCTCCCGCACCACCCGGGAGCGGTAGGCGCGGGCCTTGTACCAATCCGGCGGCAGGCCCAACAGCATGCGTGGATAGCATGAGCAAAGCGTGCAGACGATAACGTTGTGGACGTCTTCGGTGTTCTCGACCACGACCAGTCGGACCGGCGCGATGTCGTAGCCGATCTCGGCGCAGGCAGCGCTGCCGTCGGCGAGCAGCCGCTCTTTGTAGGTCGGATCCTGCCAAGCACGGGCGACGACCTGGGCGCCCTGCGCCGGCGAGCGGGCATCCATCTTTTCGACCGCGGCGCGCACTTCGTCGGCGGTAAAAACTTCGCGCTCGATCAACAGCTCCCTGAGCGCGATTTCCATCACGTGGTAATAGCCTAGCGCACCGTCCTGGTCCGGCGGCGGTGCGTGATGGTCGTGGGTGTGTGTGCTCATGATGGATCTCCTGCGGCCGGCTCGAGCCAATGTTCGTACAATTCAACGTCGATGGTATCGTTGGCATTGGCGTCGTAGTCGGGCCAAACGTCCGATTGCCGAAACCGTACCCGGTAAAGCGGCAGCTTCGGCCCTTCGGTTCGGCCAAATGCCAGTTCCTCTGGGTTCAAAAAAGTTCCGCACAAACGCTCGATGGTACCGGACTTGCCGCGAACATAGTACGGCGTGCGCACATGTCCCGGCGGATTAGCGCGGCATACGCGAACGTGGTCACCGGTTTCATACCTCGCCATCATTCATCCTCCTCGGCCGCGAGCCGGGCGGTGACTTCCGCCATTTTTCGCCCGAGTTCATCGGTCGTGACGACGCCCTTGATTTGCATGGTGTTGGCGATCGAGGCCATCCAGCGTTCGTAGTAGGTCATCTCTTCATAAGCGCCCGGGCCGAGCTGCTCAATGCCATGACGCAGTTCGTCGACCAGCAGCAAACGGCGCTTGTCGTCGCCCAGCAACATCATCATCGCATCGACCCGCTTCTCCCACATATCGCGTTCATGCGGCTCCTGATCGATCGGGCCGGCGGCGAGGCCGCCCATGTCGTGGTGACGTCGTCCCGGTTCGGTCATGGGGAAACTTTCCTTCATTCGTTGGCCCTTGGTCATGCTAGCACGAAGACCGGCCGCCGATCCACTTGTCCAATAACCGGATGGTGTCTCCTTTACAATGATGGCTGGAAGCAGACTATCAATAGGTTTGTATTTTTGCCGATAGTAGGCGATCATATGCGCATCGTTACCTTATACAGGTTTTGTTGCGGTCACGTTGCGTTGGAGTTCTCTTTTTGAATTTCGTACAGAATATCGCCGACATCGCCGCCCAACGGCCTGATCATCCGGCTCTTATCGAAGGCCAACACGTTCTAACCTATGGCGAGATGATGAGGACGGTTATCGCTATGGCCGCACGGCTCGGGTCCCTCGGCGTTGCCAAAGGCGATGTGGTGGGGTTGTTGTTGCGCGATAACATCGATCACATCCTGGGCGTCTTCGCGGCGGGCTGGCTGGGCGCCGGATCCGTATCATTGGATTGGCGCGCCAAACCAAACGAAACCCGCCGGGCGCTTGACCAACTCGGCATCCGCTGCGTCCTGCTGCAAAAGGCGGACCCGGCGTTCAGCAAGTGGAACGGTCTTAGTCTTGATGCGCTGGCGAACACGCCTGTAACGCGGCCCGCGCCAGCCGAACCCGTGCCTGCTCCGAACTCTCCATACTTAGTCCTAATGTCATCCGGCACCACCGGAAACCCCCACGGCGTCGAAGTTTCGCACAAGGATTTTCTCCACCGCACGCAACGTAGCAACACAAACTTCCCTGTCGACGCGTCTGACAGATATTTATCGGTGTCACCGCTTTGTTTCAGCGGTGGTAAGAATTGGCTGCACTCAGCGCTATCTATTGGTGCTACGGCGATCCTGCATCCGACACTTTTCAGCGCAAAGGATTATGTTGATGCTGTGCGCCGCCACGCAATAACTTGGGGCAGTTTGGTGCCCACATCGGCGCGTTCGCTGTTGGATTTCAGCCGCGCGAATGACGATGGCGAACGGCGCCCACCAATGCTGTTTCCAGATTTCAAATTGCTGTCGGTCGGTGCCGACGCTCTAACAGCTGCAGAAAATTTGGAAATACGGGAAAGGTTGACGCCAAATCTTTACACAAACTATTCAACCACGGCGACTGGCAAGATTGCGATTCTGAAGCCATGGCAGATGGAAAGTCACGGCGCCAGCGTGGGTCGACCATTGAATAAGGTGACGGTTGAAATAGTAGACCGCGATGGCCACCCTATGGCGGTCGACTGCGACGGCCTAATCCGTTGCCAGGCGCCCGGGATACGGCCGGAAGAGGCCGATGCAAAGGACCGCAAGTCTGATGGCTGGTATTATACCGGCGAGACCGGCCGTCTCGACCGAGACGGATTTCTCTACATCAGCGGTCGTGTTTCCGACATCATTATCCGCGGCGGCACAAACATCGTTCCGGCCGAGATAGAAGCGACGATTGCTGATATGGATGGCGTCACGGATGTCGCCGTGGTTGGCAAGCCTTCATTAGAATTCGGTGAAACCGTTGCCGCTTTTATCGTCGGAAGCCCCGAACTGACAACCGATGCAGTCAAACGCCACTGTCGTTCCAACCTTACGGCGCATAAAGTCCCGGAACAGATTCTGTTCGTCGGCAATTTACCTCGCACCACGTCAGGCAAGATCATCAAACACAAACTGACTCAACGCTTCATTCAATAGGAGCTCAAAATACGGCACAGAGCTGCCAACGGAATTTCACGCTGAGACGCCGATGGTTGCCGCACACGGTTGACAGAAGCCGAGAGAGGGCCTTCGATTGAGAAGATCAAAAAATCGCACAGTCAGGGAGACGGCAATGGAAACCTCCGACAAAACCGCCCGCCAGCTCTATCAGGATCTCAAGGACAGGCCGACGCGGGCGCGCTTCGGCTTCGGCCGCAAGGCGGCGATCGTCAATGTCGACCTGCAGAAGTCCTACACCGCGGTCGGTGAGTTCGTCACGGCCTATGAGACCGATCCGCGCCAGCTAGAGCATGTGAACGAGATTTCCAGCCTGGCCCGCGGCAAGAGGCTGCCGGTCGCCTGGACCTATGTCGCCTACATGGATTCGGGCGAAGATTGCGGCGTCTGGGGGACACGGACCGACACGCCGGATTCTTTGCAAAACATTAAGGTCGGCTCGCGGCGATCGGAATTCGACGACCGGCTCGCCATCGACCACGAGCGCGACATCATCATCAACAAACGCATGGCCTCGGCGTTCTGTGAGACCAATCTGCAGTCGCTGTTGACCTTCCACCGCATCGACACCGTCATCGTCACCGGCGGCTCGACGTCGGGCTGCGTGCGGGCCACCGTCATCGACAGCCTGTCGCGCAGCTACCGCACAATCGTGCCGGAGGAATGCGTGGCCGACAAACATGAAAGCCCGCATTTCGCCAACCTCTACGACATCGCCTTGAAATATGCCGACGTGGTGCCGGTGTCGGAGGTTGTCGAGTATCTGGATGCCTACCAACCGCTGAACGACTGAGGAGGCGCGCGTGAACCGTGACCCCGGACTCTATGACTATTCGCCGCTGATCGACCGGCCGAAGATTACCTGGCCTGACGGCGCCCGGGTGGCTTTTTGGGTGGCGCCCAACATCGAATTCTACGAATTGAATCCCGCGCCCAACCCGACGCGGCGCGCCTGGGCGCGGCCGATACCGGACGTGGCCGCCTATTCCCACCGCGACCACGGCAATCGGGTCGGCCATTGGCGCATGATGGAGGTGATGGAGCGTTATGGCGTGCGCGGCAGCGTATCGCTCAACGTCGCGGTCTGCGAGCATCACCCGGAAATCATCGAGGCCTGTGCCGAACGGGGCTGGGAGTTCTTCTCCCACGGCATCTACAACACCCGATACACCTACGGAATGAGCAAGGACCAAGAGCGTGAGATGATGCATGACGCCATCGACACGGTCAAAAAACACACCGGACAGACCTTGGCAGGGTGGCTGTCGCCGGCGCTTTCCAACACAAACGATACGATGGATCTGCTGGCCGAGCTTGGCGTTCAGTATACTTGCGACCTGTTTCATGACGACCAGCCGCAGCCGGTGAAGGTCAAGTCGGGCCGCCTGATCAGCGTGCCTTATTCGTTGGAAATGAACGACTTCCCGGTGCTCTACGTGGCCGGCCAGCCGGCCCGGCGCTATGCCGAGGTGCTGAAGGCGCAGTTCGATCAGCTCTACGAGGAAGGCGCTGAATCGGGCCAGGTCATGTGCATCCCGTTGCATCCCTATCTGATCGGCCAACCGCACCGCATCGGGCCGTTTGCCGAGGCGCTGGAGTACATCACCGGCCACGACAAGGTCTGGCTCGCCACGGGGCGGGAAATCGCCGAATGGTATTACGCCCACCATTACGACGACGTGGTCAAGGCGTTGCAAGAAAACGGGGGGGCTTGAGACATGGCCTTACCAGAGGACTATCTCCGTTACCCAGAGCGCCATTACGGCATGGACCACAAGCGCTATGACTGGTCGATCCTCGACCGGCGCGAGCCGATTACTTGGCCCGGCGGCGCCAAACTGGCGCTGTGGGTGGTGCCGATGTTGGAATGGTTCCCGCTCGACATGACCAACAAGCCGTTCGCCGTGCCCGGCGGCATCGCCCGGCCCCATCCCGATTATTGGAACTACACGCTCCGTGACTACGGCAACCGGGTCGGCGTGTTTCGCCTTTTCAAGGCGCTGGACGGGCTCGGCGTCAAGGCGACGGTCGCCATGAACGCCGCCTTGGCCGAACGCCATCCGCTGTTGGTCAGCCAGGTGACAGAGCGAAACTGGGAGCTGATGGCCTACGGCCTTGATATGGGTCACCTGCATTATGGCGGCCAAGACGAAGCGGAAGAAGCCGGGTTGGTTCGCCAGTCCGTCGACATGCTACGGGCCGCGTCCGGTCAGCCGGTCACCGGCTGGCTGTCGCCGGCGCGCTCGGAATCGCCGGCGACACCGGACTTACTGGCCGCCAACGGCATCCGCTATGTCTGCGACTGGGCCAACGACGAGCTACCATACGCCGTCCACACCGCGTCCGGTGACATCCACGCCATGCCGCATGCCTACGAAATCGATGATCAACAGATCATGGTGACCCTCGGTCAAAGCGAAACCGAGTATCTCCAGCAGGTGAAGGATCAGTTCGATTGGCTCTACAAGGAAGCCGGCGAGCGCGGCGGCCGCATCCTGTCACTCGGCCTGCACCCCTGGGTCAGCGGGCAGCCTTATCGCATCAAAGCGGTGGCCGAAGCGCTCGGCTACATCATGGGCCATGACGGCGTCTGGACAGCAACCGGCAGCGAGATTCTCGAGGCTTTCACGGCACAAGGATAAGGGGCTTAGCCGATCGTTAAAAAGTCCTTCGGCTCCGCCTCAGTGTACTTATTACCGGGAAATAATGCCAAATCAGGCCTTGGGGCGGCTCGGCGATGCAGTAACACATTATTACACTGAAGAAAAGTACACTGAGCGTAGCGAAGGACTTTTCTTCACAGTGGACGGCTTAGCCCCCGTCCATGAAGGCGAAGGCGGCCTGGGTCGCCTCGCCCAACGCCGGCGCCGCGCGACGGAAGGCGGGGCGTTCGCCATCGAAGCGGAGCGGCAGGCCGGTGATCCGGAATTCGCCGTCGGGACTTGGCTGCAGAATGCCGGTCACGGCGGTCTGCGGATGCACCAGTGCTTCCTTTAGCTCAAGGATCGGTGCACAGGGCACGTCCACGGCATCGAGGCGGTCGGTCCAATAGTCACGCGGTTGGGTGCGGAGTTGTTCGGTCAAAACCGCGTTGAAAGCCTCGGCATTGGCGACGCGGTCTTCGTTGCTGGCAAATCGCGGATCTTGGGGCAGGTCGGGCAAGCCGATGGCGTCGCAGAACCGGGCAAACTGGCGCTCCGTGCCGACGGTGACCAGGAGCTTGCCGTCGGCGGTGTCGTAGCCCGTGTTGGGGACAATTATCGGCCCGCTTAAGCCCGTGCGGCGCGGTGGCTCGTCACCGGTCTCTCGAATGGCGCTCGACAGGGTTTGCCAGGCCAGCGCGGTCTCGAACATCACCGCGTCGACGACGCATCCGGCACCGGTTCGTTGGCGTTCCTGCAATGCCGCCAGGATGCCGATCGCCGCCCACATGCCGGTACCGAAATCGATCACCGGCACGCCGACCCGGACCGGGTCCCGCCCCGGCTCGCCGGTGGCGTCGGTAATGCCGCCATAGGCTTGGATCAACGGGTCATAACCTGGCCGGCCGCTCAACGGGCCGTCCGGCCCGAAGGCGGACAGATTGCAATAGATCAGCTGTTTGTTGGCGGCGACCGAGGTTGCCGCATCAAGGCCGAAGCGTTCGACCACGCCAGGCCGTAAATTCTGTAGCACGACATCGGCGCGTTCGGCGATCAAGCGCTGCAGCCGGGCCAGCTCCTCTGGATCGCTGAAGTCGACGGTGACCGAGCGCTTGTCCCGGTTGCAAGCCTGGTAGGCGACGCCGGTGCCGCCGAGCCGGCCGCGGCCCCAGCCGCGCGCCGGATCGCCGCTTCCCGGCTCTTCCACCTTGAGCACTTCGGCGCCGAAGCTTGCAAGAATACGGCAAGCGTAAGGTCCAGCGATGCTGGATCCCAGCTCCAGGACGGTGACACCGGCCAATGGAGAACAACTCATGGCAAACCTCTCATTGTTACTCGGCGTTCTTTCCCGCCGCCCAGTTCTGATACATGGCCAACAAGGCGACGATGTCCTGGCCGCGGAAACCTTCGGCCAGGGCCAGCGCGTAGAGCTCGCGCACCATGGAGGCGGCCGGCGTCGGCTGCTTCAAGGCACGGCCCAAATCGATGCCGAGCGACAGGTCTTTCTCGCCGAGCTCCATTTTGAAGCCCGGATTGAAATCGCCTTTGATGGCGTTGGGAAACCGCTTGGTCAGGTGATGCGAACGGCCGCCGCTGACCGACAACACGTCAAACAGCTTCTGCGGCTCGACACCGGCAGTGACGCCAAGCGCGAAGGCTTCGGCGGCGATCAAGACATTGCCCATCGACATCATGTTGTTGACGATCTTCACCACCTTGGCGGTGCCGACCGACCCGGTATGCTGTATGTTTTCGCCCAGCAGTTGCAGGGCCGGTCGGGCACGTTCGATATGCGCCTCTTCGGCGCCGACCAGCAGAACGAGCTTGCCTTGGCCGGCCTCGTTCGGGCTGCCGCTCACCGGGCAATCGATTACGCCCAAGCCGCGTTTATCGGCCGCGGCGGCGACCTCCTTCATGGTGTCCGGATCGATGGTGCTCAAATCCACGATCACGCTGTCCGGTTCCGCCAGCGCGACGATACCGTCCGCGCCGAGCCAAGCTTGCTTGACCGCGCTTGGGTCCGGCAGGCTGGTCAGCACGATGGTGCGCCCCGCCAAAACGTCTTTCAGATTCGCCTCGATCTTCATGCCTTTTTCAGCCAGGGCGTTTCGCGTCCCTTCGGCAATGTCATAGCCGGCGACGTCGAGGCCGGCACCGGCCAGCCGCGCCGCCATGCCCGATCCCATTTGGCCCATGCCGACGACGGCGATGCGTTCACTCATGATTGTCTCTCCACTTCGTGCACCCGGCACATGCCCGAGATCTACGCTTCAAGCAAGCGCGTCAGCGCCTTAAGGTCCGCAATCGTCTCAAAGGCGACGAGTGCCTCGAAGGCGGCGGCCAGGCGGTCCTGCGGCAAGCAGCGGCTGCCGCAATCCTCGAATTTCGCCCAGAGCGCGTCCCTATCCACCGGGCCGTCGCTGCCCCAGCCGTCAAACCGATCGGCGCGTTTGGGAAGCACCCGACCGTTTTTGAGCGTGACCTTGATCTCGGCGCCCCATTGTTCGGGCCCATCGTCGGCCCAGTCCGGATGCGGCCGAGCTTTGGTCACTGCCAGCAGACGCTGGACGCCGGGTTCGGCGACGCGCGCCGGCTCGAAATCCTTGAGCCGCACGCTGCCGTCGAGCAAGGCCCGCGCCACGACGTACTGGATGCTGAACTTGGCCTGTAAGGCTGTATTCGGCAACGGCGTGTTGGTGTGGCGCAAGCGCCGGCCATGGGGAAGGATCTCGATCGCCCCGACATCATCGGCGGCCAATGCCTCTTCCTGGGCCAAGGACAGCATCAATTGAATGGCGGGATGGGTGCTGCCGCAGCAGGGAAATTGCTTGAGGCTGAAGGTCGGGTCGGTGACCTCGAGCGGTTGGCGCCAATCCTCGAGCAATCGCTCGGCCGCGTAGGTCCCCGGTCCGTTGAAAACAGTGAAAAAGCCCTGATGGTGCTCCAGCACGCCGGGATTGGCGTCGAAGCCCTGTTCCGCCAACAGCGCCGCCATCAGGCCGTTGCGGCCGCATTGGCCGATATGCAGCGGTTTCGTCATAGTCCCGAAATTGGCCTTCAGGCCACTTGATAGCGACGGCGCGATCGCCAGGGCCATGGTCAGCCGGTCATGGTCGAGGCCGATCAGATGGCCACAGGCGGCCGCCGCGCCGATGGTGCCCAAGGTCGCCGTCGGATGCCAGCCCTTGTCGTAATGATGAAAATGCACGGCCCGGGCCAGGCGGGTTTCCACCTCGACGCCGGCCACGTAGGCGACCAATACGGCGTGGCCGGACAATCCGCGCTCCTCGGCCAACGCCAGCATGGCCGGGACCAACGGCACCGATTGATGGCCGCCGAACACGCCACTGAAATCGTCATAGTCCAAAGCGTGGGAGGCGACCCCGTTGATGAAGGCCGCCTCCAGCGCGCTGGTCCGCCGATCGGTGCCGAACACCAAACACGGCCCCGGCGCCGTTCCGATGCCGTTGGTCCTGAGCGCGATTTGCGTGCAAGGCTCCGGGATCCCGGCCAAGGTGACCGCGATGGTGTCGATAATGCTGGTCCGTGCCCGACCCAACGCCGCGGGGGTCAAGGCGTCGGCACCGAAACCCAGAATCTTTTCCGCCAAGGCGGCCAGCAATGGCGGGCTATGGGCGATTTTATTGATGGCGGGATCCTCCGCTCAATTCGGACAACAGGCTGCGCGCGCTGTGCTGTTCCAAGTCCATGATTATTTGTCGCACGGCTGTCGCTTTATTCTCGTCGACGACCAGCGTGGCGTTGCCCATGAATTTTTCGACGACGTCGTCTTCGCTCAGAGCCCGATCGCCGGCGCCGCGATTGACCGGATCGTATCGCACCAGCGTTTCGCCGGACGTCAAGGTGATGGTGACGCCGCCGGAATAGGCTTTCGGGAACAACGACCGGGGATCGGCGTCGTGGCTGACCTTGGCGGCGGTTTCCAGAATATCCGGGTCGCTGAGACTTTCCTGGTCCAACTCTGCGAGCCCAAAGCGCCGCCGGTGCAGCGCCGCGGCGACAATATATTGCACACTGAATTTGGCGTCATAATCGCTCACCGGGTGCAGCTTGGCGGCGCGCGGCTCGGCAATGACCGGGATCGTGCCTTCGGGGATGCTCACCGAAATTCGGTCGATCTGCTCGGGCCGGATATCATGCTCGCGCGCCAAGGCGAGCGCGCAGTCGGCCGGCGCGTGGGTGAAATGGCAGGTCGGGAATGGCTTGATCGCCGAGAGCTCGGTTTGCCAGACCGTGCCGAGGCCGGCGGTCATCTGGGTAATGTCGTAGGCCTGGTCGCCGAGCAGCGACCGGAACAGGCCGAAACGGCCTTCATAAGGCAGGCCCGGGGCGACGAAGCCGCACTCGGCAAGCTTGGCCGCGGTGATTCCGGCGACGCCGGCCCAACCGGGATGAAAGCGTTTGTTCCAGGCGCCGTCAGCGACGAATTCCTGGCTCGCCATCGCCGTGCTGCCGACGATGCCTTGGGCGCCGGCCATGGCCTTAGTATCGAGTCCAAAGAGCCGGCCGGCGGCAACGGCGGAAGAGAAATGCCCGGCCACACCGGTCGCATGCAGGCCGCGATCGTGGAAGCCGAAATTCGCCGTCAGCCCGACCCGGATGGCGACCTCGCTGGCCGCCAAATAGGCCGCCAACAGTGACCGGCCATCGGCGTCGACCGCCTCGCCGACGGACAGCGCCACCGGCAGCGACACCGCCGTCGCATGCACCACCGACGCCATGTGAGTATCGTCGAAATCGAGGCCGTGAATCAGCGCGCCGTTGGCAATGATCGCATCGCGCAACGGCAACCGGTCGCGGGAGCCGATGACGTGAAACGTTCCTTGCCCGCCGTCGAGTGCGGCGAGGTCGGCGAGCCCGGCGCCGATTGTCGCCGCGAATGGGTAGCGGTTGGCGGCGATCGCAATGCCAAGCGCGTCGAGGATCAGCAGTTTGGCGCGGTGGCGAACCGTTTCGGGCACGCGGTCCCAGTCCAAATCGACGGCGAAGGCACCAATGGCCTCAGCAATCGCCGGTTCGCCGGCCGATACCGGTTCGGGGAGAGGATTGGCCATCACGCAACCTCCTTGGTCAACGATGTCGCATAGGCAGCGGCATGCTCGCCGGCGCGCTTGCCGAAAACCGACCCGGACATCAGGCCAGTGCCGCCGGGATAATTCTCGTAAAACAAGCCGCCGATTAATTCACCGGCCGCGAACAGGCCAGGAATCGGCCGGTCGGCCAGATCCTGCACTGCGTTGTTACCATCAATCTTCAATCCGCCGAACGTGAAGGTAATGCCGGTGGTGGTAACGAAGGCTTCATAGGGCGGCTCGTCGATCGGCAGCGCCCAGTTGCTCTTCGGCGGGGATATCCCTTCCGTCGACACGCCATCCAAGATGGCCGGATTGTAGTAGTTGCCCGGCTGACAGGCGGCATTGTAGGCGTCGACTGTGGCGCGTAGCTTGGCCGGATCGATCTCGAGGCCGACGGCCAGCTCCTCTATGGTGTCGGCGGCAACCTTGGTGACCTCACGGATGCGGTATTCGTCGCGCAGCCGATGCACGGTCTTTTGGTCGAAAATTTGAACCGCAGTGCGGTGCGGCTCGGCCATGATCGCCTTGCCGAAGCGGACATAGGTCAGGTTGCGGTAGTCCTCGCCTTCGTCGACGAAACGCTCGCCGTCCAGATTGACCATGATGCCGAGCGGATAGGAGTGTTTCTGGAAATTATCCAGGATCCAACGGTCGCCGAACGGCGGCGCCGAAATGTCCCAGCCGACGGAATGGCAGCCGGACCAATTGCCATAGGGCACTGCACCGATATCAAGCGCCATTTGAATGCCGTCGCCGGTGTTGTGCCGGGTACCGCGAACCCGGGCCAAATCCCAGCCCTGGCCGAGATAGCGGACACGCCATTCCGGGTTCGATTCGAAACCGCCGCAGGCCAGCACCACGGCTTTGCAGGCGATGTCGCGATAGCCTTCCGGCGCGCGCACGGTCAGGCCGCGGATGCGATAGTCCCGATCCTGCAGTAATTTAGCGGCGCCGGTGCCGTAGAGGATTTCGATGTCGAGCTTGGCGCAGCGTGCCAGCAGGAACTCGACCAGGCCAGCGCCGCCGCCCACCGCCTCGATATTGACGCCGCCATAGAAATGCTGCTTGCCATCCACCTCATAAGATTGGCGGCCATACATCGGGATGAAACGCACGCCGTTTTCCCGGAGCCAGGCCATGGCCGGGCGCGAACCGTCGATCAATGTCCAGGCCAAGTCATCGTCGGATTGGCCGCGGGTCACCTTCATCAGGGTATCGTAGAAGAACTGCCGATCATGTGTCGGCAGGATCATGTTACCGGCCTCGTCGTCGGTCATGTCGACCAGCACGTCCTGGCGCACGTCGTCGAGGCCATTATGCATGAACCGGAAACCACCGGCGGTGAAATAGGAATTGCCGCCTTTTTCCTCTTCCGGCGCCTTTTCCAGCACCAACACCCTAGCGCCGTGCTGGCGCGCCGAAATCGCCGCGCAGAGCGCCGCGTTGCCGGCACCGACCACGACAACATCAAATTCCTGATCGCTCATCTCAGCCTTCTCTCCCCTAGTAAACCAACAGTCAGTCGTTCCGCGCCGACACCACCCAAACGGCACCGCCCAGAACCAGCCCCCGATCGGTCATATGCGGTTGCAGGACCGGACCGAGATCGGCTCTGACTTTCGCCAGGGTCGCCTCAGCGGCATCGGCCAACAAGCGGACCGAAGGGCCGCGCGTCATGACCGTCGCCACGACCTCGTCCAAATCGAGGGAGGGCGACACGACGAACGGTAGATCCTGCGGTTCCATCCCAATGTCGGAGAAACCGGCTTCCGACAGAACAAAGTGGACGCGGTCCGGATCGGCAAAGGCAAACTGCCCCGGCGCATCCGGCGCCGTCGGTTCCAGCGGCGGCACATGGCGCAGCACCACGTCGCGGGCCAACAGGACCCATGGGTTGTCGGCCAAGACCCGCCAACAGACAAAGGCGAGCGCGCCGTCGGCCGCCATGGCCTCGCGGATGTTGCGAAACGCTGCCACCGGATCGGCAAAGAACATGACACCAAAGCGCGAGAAGACCGCGTCATACGGGCCGCCCGGAAAAGCATCCGATGCCGCGTCGCCGGCACGAAAGGCGAGTTGGGCGAGGCCGGCCGCCTGGCGCCGCACTTCCGCGCTGGCAAGCATGGGCTCGGACAGATCGACACCGAGAACGGCACCATCTTTGCCGACACGATCCGCCAACGCCATGCTGGTAGTGCCGCAGCCGCAGCCGATGTCGAGAACCCGGGCGCCCGGCACCAGCGGCAGCTTGGCCATGGCCAACTGACCGATCGGCGCGAGCGATGCGTCGCGCTCCTCCTGGTGCCTGATCCAGGGCTCACTGGCCGGCCCGTTCCAATATGCCCGTTGCTGTTCGGCAACCTCACTGACTGATGCCACGTCTTCCTCCGCGAAAACCCGAACGTTGATCGCGCCATCATAGCGCGGTGGCGACGCGGTCCAAAATGGCCGAATGGTTGGCCCCAATTTCGCGGCCGCCCGCCCCTGGTGCTACAATCTCCGGTGCGTGGGAGGAATCGTCCGGGGAGTCCCGGTTAGATTATCTCTGAATGTCGATTGTTGGTGTCGGGAGGGACGATCCAGTGTGTAAAATTATTGTTGGTCCGGCGGCGGTGCGGCCATGAGCGAGCGCAGTATCCGGGGTAAGGTGGCGGTCGCCGGGATTGGCGAGACCACCTATTACAAACACGGCCAATCGCCCGATGCGGAGTTTGTCTTGGCCTTGCAGGCGATCCTGCGCGCCGCAGAGGATGCGGGCATCAAGCCTCAGGAGATCGACGGTTTCGCTTCCTATTCGAACGACCGCAGCGATCCGTCGCGCATTGCCGCGGCGCTCGGCATTCCGGACCTCTGCGTTGCCAACATGCAATGGGGCGGCGGCGGTGGCGGTGTTGCGGCGGCCGTGGCCAATGGCGCGGCGGCGATCGCCGCCGGCTATGCCGACTGCGTGGTGGTCTTCCGGGCTTTGGCACAAGGCCAGTTCCGGCGCTTCGGGGAGGCCGCGCCGGATGCGACCGTCTCCGGCGACGCGGCCTATATAGCGCCTTATGGGGTGATGTCGCCGGCGCAGAAATACGGCATGCGCGCGACCCGCTTCATGCATGAACATGGCGTCGAGCGCGACGTCCTGCGCGCCATCGCCATGGCGTCGTACCACCACGCCCAAGCCAACCCGCGCGCCGTGATGCACGGCCGGCCGCTCGATGCCGCGACCTATGATGAGAGCCGATGGATCGTCGAGCCGATCAACCGGCTGTTCGATTGCTGTCAGGAGAACGACGGCGCCGCGGCACTAATCTTGGTGCCCGCCGAGCGGGCCCGTGATTTGCGCCAGAAGCCGGCCTATCTGCTGGCCGCGGCCCAAGGCTCCGACCATCGCTGCGGCGCGCCGGTGATGAACGCGCCCAATTATGGCTCCTCATCCTTTGCCACCGTGGCACCGCGGCTCTATCAAACCGCCGGTGTATCGCCCGAGGATATCGACGTGGTGCAGGCTTACGAAAACTTCACCACCGGCGTGATGATGGCGGTCGTCGAACATGGCTTCTGCGCGCCCGAGGAAACCAACGAGTTCTTCACCCTCGACAACTTGCTGGCGCCCACGGGCCGGATGCCCTTGAACACCTCGGGCGGCAACCTCGCCGAATGCTACATGCACGGCCTCGGCCTGCAATTGGAGGCGGTGCGCCAGATCCGCGGCCAATCCAGCAATCAAGTGCCGGGCGCCAAACTGGCGATGAATATCGCCGGCCCCATGGTCACCCCGGTCAGCAGCCTGATCATGGGGTCCGAGGAGACGCTGTCATGACGAAGCCTAGCACCTATCTGCCCGCCGGCATGCCGGCTCCGGTGCCCGCGGCCGATGGCCTGGATGCGCCTTATTGGGAAGGCACACGCCGCGGCGCGCTTATGGTGCAGCGCTGCGGCAGCTGCGATACCTGGCAATGGGGCCCGGAATGGCTCTGCCATCACTGCCAGTCGTTCGACATGCAATGGCGGCCGATCGCCGGCACCGGCCTGATCTATAGTTGGGAACGGCCCTGGCATCCGGTGCATCCGGCCTTGCGCGGCCACGGCCCCTATACCGCGGTCCTGGTCGAACTGCCGGCGGCGGGCAACATCCGCATGCTCGGCAATCTGATTGGCCCGGCCGATCAGGCGGTGGGGATCGGCGCGGCAGTCGAAGCGGTGTTCGAGCCACACGACGATGCCGCCCTGCCCTATACCCTGGTGCAATGGCGCCTGCTTGGCTGAACTGGATTTGCGTCCTGGTTCGGTGAAAGGTGGCTGACCGATATGGCACAGCCCGGTCCTGTCCTAAATGTTCTGCCGTACATTCTACGTGATGAACACGTCCGGCAAATGCTGTTGCTGCCGTTCAAGCTGCCGTTCACGTTGCGACGGTTTTTCGGCGACCGGATCAGCGTCTCAGACGCCAAAGACCAGTTACGCCACGAACTGCAGAACCGCGAACAACGATTCTTGGCGCTCGCTCGCACACGAGTCTATTCGGACCCCCAGAGCCCGTATGCGTTGCTGCTGCGTCATGCCGGCTGTGAACTCGCCGATTTGGACGCCGCGCTGCGGCAGGACGGCCTTGAGGCGACGCTCGAAGGCTTGGCACGCGAAGGCGTCTACCTGACGCCGACAGAGTTCAAAGGCAAGCACGATGTTGTCCGCAATACGCTTCGCTTCCGCGTAAACGCCGACGATCTGTCGCCGCGCTATGGCCCCGATACGCCGGCGACTTTCGTCACTCAGAGCAGTGGCAGCACCGATCGGCCGGTCCGGTTCATATCATCCCTCAGTTGGCACGCCTCCGAGACGCTCGCCTTCGCGGCCTTTGCCGAAGCGCACGGTTTGCTTAACCATCTCCAAGCGGCCTACGAACCCGCGCTCGCCGGTATTCCCGGCGGCATTCATTTCCCTATTATGTTGGCGCGACTTGGGGTTCCGTTTGAGCGTTGGTTCGCCCGTCCCGTGCCCGTCAACAATTGGCTCGAGGCTGCCTATAGCCGAATTACGGCGCACGAGCTCGCTCTTGCCGGAAGCTGGTTTGGCCCCGGCTTTGCGCGCCCGGAGGTTGTCGGCACCGACGAATTGTTGCACATCATTCAGTGGGTCGAGGCCTGTTCGCACGACGGCCATTCGACCTGCATTCGCACCGTGGCCAGCAACGCCTCGAGGATCGCGCGGGTCGCGATTGCGGCCGGCCGTTCGCTTGCCGGCTGTACGTTTGTTGCCTCGGGAGAGCCCGTGACGGTCGCTAAGCGTCGGGTGGTCGAACAGGCCGGCGCCAAGATGACGGTGGTTTGGGGTTATGAGCCTGGACCCGTGCATGTCGGCCTCGGCTGCACCAATCCAGCACATGGCGACGAGATGCACGTCCTCCGCCATACGCTGGCGGTGATCGAGCACCCCGAGCCGATCGTTGAAACCAGCAGTGACGCAATCCGGCCGTTGCTGTTCACCACACTCTACCCGACGGCGGCAAAACTGCAGATCAATGTCTCCAACGGCGATCATGCGGTGCTGTCCGAGCGGGCCTGCGGCTGTGCCCTGCACGAAATCGGCCTCACGCAGCATGTCCACGACGTCGGCAGCTTCGAGAAGCTGACCACGGAAGGCCTCGCTTATTCTTACGACGATCTCTTCGAATTGCTGGAGACGACTTTGCCGGACGCCTTTGGCGGCGGCGCCGGCGACTACCAGCTCGTGGAGGAAGAATCCGCCGGCGGTCAAACCCATCTCACGCTGCTGGTCGATCCCGGCGCCGGACCGATCGACGAAACCCGGCTGCTTGAACGCCTCGGAACCGAGCTGGCCAAGGGCTCCCGAGGCAACCGCTTCATGGCCGGCGTTTGGAAACAGACCAACGCGCTACGCCTGCGCCGGGAAGCGCCGATGGCCAGTGCGCGCGGCAAGGTCTTGCCGCTGCGTATCGCCGGCAAGGCTCGGTGACGCCCTTTAGTAATCCGGCTAACTCTCCGGCGCACCAAAAACGTCGAGGCCGCCGCGGAATTCCGCTTGGGCGAACACGTCCGGCAATATGTCGGCCAGGAACGCGGCATCCACCGCGACACCGTTTGCGGTAAGCATAGGCGTCGTCTCGTCGACCAGGCCATACCAATCATTGGCACTGCGCCAGCCTTCAAAGGCATCCTGGCGCGGCGTTCCGCCAAGGCCGCGAACCAACAGGTCGGTGAAATTGACGACCTTGACGCCTTCCGCCGTACCGGCGGTCGAGAGTTGGCCGTGGCAGCCGTGATAGAGCGTCACCAGGGCATCGATGTCGGGATCAGTTGCTCGGGCCATGGTCGCGGAGCGGCGCAAGGCCTTCAGTCCGGGCGAGCGGTCGGCGCCGGAGCCGCCGCAGGTATAGCCGGATTCCCAGGCGGTGCCGACGACCTCGAGCCCCGGCACGGCGCGCAACAGCCGGTCGACGTTTTCACCGAGATCCGACATGCCGTCATGGGCGTGCAGCAGCACCCGAAGCGGTACCTGGGTGGTCAGTTTTGGCCTGAGGCGCGCCTCCTGCTCGACCAGGAATTTGGTGACGTGGTCGAAGGCGAATTCGGTCTCCTGGTAGCCACCCAATGTTTCGCCGATATGCAGCTGACAGGACGGGCACCAGCTCAAGACGCGGTCCGGCGTAAAGTCGCCGAACCGGCTGATCGTACCATCGGTGACCTTGCCACCTTGGCCGATCTCGCCTTCCCATTTGGCATGGATGATGCCGCAGCACGACGACGGCCCGCCAAGGACTTCGTAGTCGACCTCCAGTGCGTCGAGAACGTACATAGCATTGAACAACAGATGCGGCGTCCGCACCGCGTTGCAGCCGACATAGAACACCACGTCGACATCCCGCGGCGCCTTGGGCCGCAGCAGCCGGGCATAATCGTCGGGCACCAGTTGCATGGCCGCCATCAGACGGATCGACCGTGACATTTTGCGAAACAATTGCGGCGTTTGGCTCACCGTCTCGGCACTCTTGGTTTGAGCCAACATGACCATCTGACGCGGATTGACACCCTCCGGACATGCGGCTAAGCATTTGCCGCAGCCGTCGCACTGTTGCGTCCAGGCGGCGGCGTTGCCGGTCATTTCACCGCCGTCCTTCAACACGTCCAGCACGCCAGCAACGGTCGCGCCGTGATCGGAATCCGCAACCCCGGCAAACGGTGCTACCGGGCAAATTTCAACGCACGCGCCGCATTGGGTACAGTCCCGCACGATGTCCGCCGCCGCTCGCTCGACGAAATCGGCCAATGCCGGCTTGTTCGTCATCATGTCATTCATTAGTCGCCTCCGGCAGCTTCACGACACATTCTATTTCAACCGACATATCCGGATCAACGAGCCGGCTCACCTCAACCAAGGTGCTGGCTGGCCGGCCGACAAAATGGCTGCGATAGACGTCGGCGTTGGCACTGAAGGCCTCGATATCGGTCGTGTACATGACGTATTTAACGACATCGCCAAAACCGCACCCGGCGGCCTCGAGCACGTCGCCGAGATTGGCAAAGCACTGCTCCATTTGCGTGCGAATATCACCGGCGCCGATCAAATTGCCGTCCGGGCCGCGCGCGGTAACGCCCGACGTGATCAGCAACCGCCCCTCGACCACGACGCCTTGGGCAAATGGGATGCTTTTGTGCCAGGGTTTGTCGACGTCGACATTCTTGCGCATGGCAGAACTCTCGCGATCGTTTGATTCTCGCCGTTTGAAAAGCCTGATATAGTTTTAGCGCGATACTGGAGGTATGGCAATTTGTGCGGCCTTCGAAGGATGGAGCATCTACCAGGATGAGCAAGGCTTTCGTCAAGGAAACCGACGTTGAGGAAGATCTGCCGGAGGCAGCGGAACAGCTGCCGGCCGGCATGAAGAACTACATCACCCCGGCGGGTTTTGCGCGCCTGAAAGACGAGCTTCAGGATTTGCGTACCGTCGAGCGACCCAAAGTCGTTGAGGTCGTCTCCTGGGCCGCCGGCAACGGCGACCGCTCCGAAAACGGCGACTATATCTACGGCAAGAAGCGCCTGAGGGAAATCGACCGCCGGGTCCGGTTTCTGCTCAAGCGCCTGGAAATCGCCGAAGTGGTCGACCAGAGCCTGCAAAAGAACCGTGACCAGGTGTTCTTCGGCGCCACGGTCACCTACGCCAACAGCCGCGACGAGGAACGCACCGTGCGCATCGTCGGCGTCGACGAAGCGCGCCTCGACGCCGGCGAAGTCAGCTGGATATCACCGATCGCCCGGGCGCTGCACAAGGCGTCCGAAGGTGACGTCGTGGCCTTGCGAACACCGCACGGCCTGGAAGAGATCGAGGTGCTGGAAATCGCTTATCGCGAAACGTGACTTAAGTGGTTTGCAGGTCTGCCAAGGTCGAGACCGTTCCGGCGATCGTCGTGCGCACCATGGTGCGGCGATGCGCCGTACGGTCATAGGCCGTGCCGCGATGCATGGTTGCGCGGTTGTCCCACAAGACTATGTCGTGCGGCCGCCAGGCGTGGCTGCAGATGAATTGTTCTTGGGTGGCAAAGGCGGTGAGTTCGTCGATCAGCTGCCGGCTCGGCGCTTCAGCCATGCCTTCGATTGCCGCGGTATGGGCGCCGATATAGAGGGATTTACCGAGCCCGCCATGGTCGAGCACCATGGCCTGGCGCACCGGCGGCAAGGTCGCACGCTCAGCCTCGGTCGCCAGACGCGGGTCGATCTTGGTGCGCCCATGAGTGTAATCGTGTATCGCGACGCGGCCGGCGACGGCGTCTTTCAATCGCTTCGGCAAGGCGGCATAGACCGCGCGCATGGAGATGAATTCCGTGTTGCCGCCCGCCGGCGGGATCTGTCGCGCCGACAGCATGGACGCGGCGGCCGCCATTTCCTTGAACGAACTGTCGGTATGCCAAAATTGGTTGGCGCGGCCGTTCAAGATTTGCCGGTCAGTCGGGGCCAAGAGGTTTCCCTCGCCGTCGACATTGGTCAGGATCACAACCTTGCTGCCGGCACCCGGCGTGTCGACTTTGGTCGCTTCCAACGGGCCGAAACGCGCGCTGAATGCGATCTGTTGGCCATCATCGATATCTTGGTCGCGGAAAACCAAAACCGAACGCCGAGCGAAGGCGTCGCGTATGCGCGCGAACGCCCGATCGTCCAAGTCGCCGGCCAAGTCCAAGCCCTTGACCTCGGCGGCGAACAACAGATGCAGATCGGCGAATTCCAACACGGCACCTACCAGCCGCGTTCGGCGCGGATCCGTGCGAAGGTCGTCAGGTGGCGATCGTGGTCACCGGCGAACCGGAGCATCAGGTGGCTGACGCCGGCGTCGATATAGCCCTGGATCCAGTCGCCGGCGGCGCTGGCGGAGCCGGCGAAACAGGCCTGCCATTCGCGTAAGCTGGCGGCCGGTTGGCCATAATAGGCCTCCAGATAATTGTTGATCTTCTGCTCGGCGCGCTCGGCATTGTCGTCGATCGCAATGGTCAGATAGATGGCACCGGTGAGATCGGCCGGGTTGCGCCCGGCGGCCTTGGCGGTCGCATGGACTTCGGACCAGCGTTCGGCCCAAACCGGGGCGGACGGACCGGTCGGAAACCAGCCGTCGAAATGGCGCGCGGCACGATCACGCGACGCCGGCACGGAACCGCCGATCCAGATCGGCGGGCCGCCTGGGCGATGGGGAACCGGCGCTAACTGTCCCTTTGTGACCGGCCAGCGGCCGTCCCAATCCACGGCGTCCCCCGACCAGAGCGCCCGGCAGAGCCGCAGGCCTTCCAGCATGCGGCCGACCCGTTTTTCGAACGGCACGCCGGCGGCGGCGAATTCCGCCCGGATGTTCGGCACGTCGGCGGCGATGCCGACACCGAGGATCAGCCGGCCCTCGCTCGCCTGATCCAGGGTCGCGACCTGGTGGGCGAGCAACACCGGGTTGCGGAGCGCCGGCAACAGCACCGCCGTGCCAAGCGCCGCCCGCCGAGCGCGGCCGGATACTGCGGCCAGCAATGTCAACGGCTCATGGCGCGGCCGTGCCAACAGGGAATCGCCGACCCAAAGCGAATCGAAACCAAGTGATTCCGCTTGCTCGGCCAGGCTCAAGAGCGGCGCGGCTTCGGGCCGCCCTTCCATGATTTGCTCCCGCGTCGGTAACAGGTAGCCGATCCGTACCGTCATCGCACATGTCCTTTCTCAGCGGCTGAAGGTGTCGATCAGCCCGTTCAGATTCTCCTGCACCCGCGCCTTGTCCATACCGGCACTCGGCGAATAGAGAATGACATGTTCGGCCAGGTCGGTCCATTGGTCGAGCTGCTCGCGGACTTCGTCCGGGGTACCGGCGATGGCGATTTCGTCGACCATTTCATCGGTGACCGCGGCCGCCATGGCCTTGAGATCGCGTTGGCGGAAAGCCGCCGCGATGGCCTCGCCGATCGCTTCCCAACCATGCGGGCGCAGGATCGAATGATAGAGCCGGGTGGTGTAATAGAACGCGATCTGGTCGCGCGCTTCGTTGCGCGCCTGTTCGGTGGAATCGGCAACCGAGGCAATGACGTAAGGATAGAGCTGGCAGGGGCTGCCCTGAAGCTCGGGCAGCACCACGTCGCGGATATATTTGCGGGTGAAGACGGGATGGCCGATCAGCCCATCGGCAGAGGCCGCGGCGGCGCGGATCATGCCGATATTCACCGCCGCCAGGCAGACGGGAATGGATGGGCGCACCGCGCCCGGGCGCGCATAGGCCGGGTTCTTCACCGTGTAATAAGGCCCTTCATAGAACAGGCCACCGCCATCCTTGGCGGCGAAGGCGGCGCGGATCAAGCCGATGGCGTCCTTGATCCGCGGGGCCGGCGGTGCGTCGAACGGCATGGAATACCAGTCTTGATTCATGCGCTTGGTGCCACTGCCAAGGCCCAAGATCATGCGGCCGTTGGAGATCTCGTCGATATCCATGGCACCGGTCGCCGCCAGGATCGGCGTGCGCATGAAGGCATAGGCGATGGCCGTGCCGACTTGCACCCGTTCGGTGGCGCCGGCGATCGCCGCCAACCGGACCAGGCCGTTGCTGTGGAAGAATTCCGTCGCCCAAACTGAATCGAAGCCGGCCTGCTCGGCTCGCTTGGCGGTATCGATTTGCGCTTGGATGCTCGGCGCGCCGAGAATGATGCCGTGTTTCACTTACTTCCCCCCTGTAGCAAATTCTTGGCGACGATGTTGCGTTGGATCTGGTTGGTGCCTTCGACGATTTGCAACACCTTGGCGTCGCGGAAATAGCGGTTGATCGGGTAGTCGGCGGAAATGCCGGCGGCGCCGAACAACTGCACCGCGTCTTCGGCAACTTTCATCGCGGTGTCGGTGGCAAAACACTTGGCCATGGCGGCAATGGTGGCGAGCGCCTTGCCGGAGGCGCCGGAATCGGCCACGGCAGCAGCCCGATAGACCAGATGCCGCGCCGCTTCGGTTTGGATCGCCATGTCCGCCAGCATCCACCGCAGGCCCTGGAAATCGGTGATCGGCTGTCCGAAAGCGACCCGGCTTTCGACGAATTCCAGCGCATGATCCAACGCGCCTTGCGCCAAGCCGACGCCGCGCGCGGCGATGATCGGGCGCGATTGATTGAAGGCTTCCATCACCACCTTGAAGCCCTTGCCTTCCGGGCCCAGCCGCTGGTTTTCAGGCACATAGACGTCATCGAGAAAAAGCGGGCTGGAGGGCACGCCGCGGGCACCCATCTTGTCTTCCTTTTTGCCGATTTGAAGGCCGGCGGTGTCGGTCTCGACAATGAACAGATTGATGTCGCCGAGGCCGGCTCGCTCACCAGTTTTGGCGGCAACCAAAATGAAGTCGGCGACCGCGGCATTGGTGCACCATATCTTGGCGCCATTGATGCGGTAGCCGCCGCCGTCGCGCCGGGCACGGGTCTTGATGCCGGCAACGTCGGAGCCGCTCTGCGCCTCCGTGGTCGAAAACGCCGCGCGCAAGTCACCCTTGGCCAGACCCGGCAGGTACTTTTTCTTCTGGTCGTCAGAGCCGCCGGCGAGGATGGCACCGAACGGCACCCACTGTACGACCAGCAAATAGGCGGTGTTGTAGCAGACGCGGCCCAATTCCTCGATCGCCAGGCAGGCGGACAGGATACTGCCGGTGCCACCGAATTCTTCCGGAAACGGCAGGGTGAACAGCCCGAGCTCGGTCAAGAGATCGAACATGTCTTGCGGATACTCGGCGCTCGCGTCGATCTCGTTGGCGCGGTCGGCAACCCGTTCGCGGGCCACGCGCCGGACCAGATCCTGGAGCCCACGTTGATCGGTGTCTAAGTCATAGGTCATCAAAAACCTATAGATTCAATCGCCCTTAACGTCCAACGCGAATTCGTTCTCGGGGATGATGATGCGCTGAAAACAAAGCCTACAGGGACCTGGAGATGCACGATAAGGAGGTGCTTATTGCCGGCTTCCACGATATCGGCAATCTTCAGCGCCGCCATTTCGACCACCCACATGCCAGTAAAATGACTCAACATCAGAACCAGCCGGTTTCGCGGATCCCTCATGGCCGCGCGATGATACTTTCCTGCATGAACCGCTGGCTAATAAAATCGATGAAGACTCGAAGCTTCGGTGAAACATATCGACCATGTGGATATACAGCGTAGATGGCCCGGTCGACATCACTGGACCGGGGTTCATAGTCCTTCAATATCGGCATCAGAGTCTCCAATCCGATTTCCTTGGTTACCAGCCAGTTCGGCATCAGTACCAGCCCCATCCCCTCGACAGCTGCTGCAACGAGCGCGTCAGCATCGTCGGATAGAACCGAGCCGTTCACTTGAACCTGTTCAGCGCCATCCGGACCGTCGAATTTCCAAACGTTGGCACTTGGCTCCCATCGCTCGTTCAACGATGAAAATTTGAACAAAAGGCAATTGTGCCATGCGAGGTCCTGAGGTTTCTCAGGTTTACCGCGACGGTCGAGGTATCGTGGCGATGCGCAGACCACACGGCGCATAGGCATCAATTTTCGAGCGACCAGCGAAGAGTCCTTTAAGTTGGCAATGCGAATCGCGACGTCAATCCCGTTCGCCACGAGGTCGGCGAACTGATCTGTTAGCGATAGATCCACCTGGAGTTCTGGAAATCGATCAAGGAACTCTGACAATGCGGGAGCTATATGCAAGCGCCCAAAACTCAGCGGAGCCGTCACCCGCAACACCCCACGAGGAGCCGCTTCCAACTCACCGACCGCGCGATTTGCCTCATCAACCTGAGCAACGATCCTGGTCGCGTGATCATGATAGACGCGGCCAGCCTGGGTTAGCGCCAGGTTGCGCGTAGTGCGATTGAATAACCGCACACCGAGTCCCCGTTCTAAACCGTCCAGCTGCCGCGTGACCGATGATGGGGCGATTCCGAGATGTCGGGCCGTCGCTGAGAAACTTCCGAGGCGAGCAACATCAATGAACATCCGTATACCGGAAAGCATATCCATGTATCCCTCTTTGCGCAATTCGCAAAAGACATTTCCAAATTAGCGAATTTATCCGGAATTTACAAAAGTCTAGATTCACACGGGATGCGACGGTGGAACGAAACCCTGTGCTTTGCGAATTTCCGTTTCGAACGGATCAAACAGCAAACGGATCGGCCGGATCTGAACGCGTTCCGGAGCAACTTCCAACAACGGACGTCTGTTCAGCGGGTTGTCCGGCTTTTCGCCTAGGCACAGCGCGTCCGACAGAGGAGAAAATCATGAAGCTAGGATTGAGCGGGAAATCTGCCCTTTTGATGTCAAGCACCCGGGGATTAGGGTTTGGATGCGCCAAGGCCCTTACAGCCGAAGGGGTCTCGGTCGTAATCAATGGTCGTGACCAAGCCCGAGGCATTGACGCGGCGTCTGAATTAGGCGACGCCGCGAAATTCATCGCTGCAGACGTCACTAAAGAGCAAGACCGTCAGAGCCTCCACGAGATTGCGACAGAGCATCTGGGCGCAATCGACATTCTCATCACCAACTGTGACGGTCCCTCTCCCGGTTCCTTCTTGGGCAAGACCATCGAGGAATGGCGACAGGCCTTTGACCATGTGGCCATTCCCTCGATCGACATGGTCCACCGCTGCGTTCCTAGCATGACCGAGCGAAGATTTGGCCGCGTCGTCAATATAAGCTCAATCTCGGCCAAGGAAACGACTTTGGGCGCACCGCTTGCGAATGGGCTGCGACCAGTGTTGCTGGGTGCATTTGGCACCCTCGCGCGCGAAATCGGCGCGAGCGGTGTTACGATCAACAACATTCTGGCCGGTCCATTCGACACAGATGTAGTCCGACGAGTTGCGGCTCATGCAATCGGCCAGCCAGATCTAACGCCCGAAGAGGCCACAAAAATATACGCGCAAAAAGGACCAATGAAGCGACTTGGAACGATCGAGGAATTTGGGGCGCTCTGCGCGTTTTTGTCGTCGGACCTCGCAGGATATATCACTGGCCAGAGCTTTGTGATTGATGGAGGGCATGTACCGAGTTTGTATTGATAATACATATCAACTACAGTAGTCTTGTTTTCTTATCGTTACTATGGTTGGAGTTGCATTTTGGCCTTTAGGGTGTGGTCGTGGCTTGATCAGTTTGAATTTTCTTGCCGTCTGAATAGCCTCTCAGCTCAATGACCCCGATCGCCGGGAGCCGGTTGATCTCATTGGTGCGGTCGGCAACCCGTTCGCGGGCCACGCGCCGGACCAGATCCTGGAGCGCGCGCTGATCTTCGCTCAAGTCATAAGTCATCAAAGACCTATAGGGTCAATCGCCCTTAACGTCCAACGCGAACTCGTTCTCGGGGATGATGAAGCGCTGAAAACAAAGCGGTTGTTCGCCGAGGGTGAAGCTCGAGACGTCGAGGGCAATGGCGTTGGAGCCGGCCGGCTTGTCGAGCGCGGCGGCGATCTCGGCATCCAATCTCAGGAAACGGATGCGCGTGCGCCGCGACAAGGTCGGCACATTGAACCGGTCCTGCAGGATATGGCGGATGTGCAGTTGACCGATGACGGCGAGATCGAAATCCAACAGCGGACGATAAAGCGTACCGTCCAAATAGACCCGCGCACAGGCACTGAACTGGCCGCCGATGGAAATGATGCGATTGATCCGGATAAAGCTCGGGCATTGGCCGAGGAAGGCTTGCCATGGCCCGTCGGCGATCGTCTCGGTGATGTCGGCATGCAGGATATCCGATGGCAGCAGCCCGTCGCCGCTGTCGTTCAAAAACCGCAGGAACCACTTTTCGCCGTCGCGTTCGCTGGCGTTCTGGACATGCGTGCCGACGCCGGCCTTGCGCACCACCAGGCCGGATTCCGTCAGGCGCCGAAACGCCGATTGTACGGTGCCGAGGCTGACGGGAAGCGCGTCGACGAATTGCCGTTCCGTCGGCAGACGATCGCCGGGCAGCCAATAGCCTTTGCCTATTGTCCAGAGGAACGCATCGATCAGGTTGCTCTTCTTGCTGCCCGGCGTTCTTTCCGCCTGTGCATAGGCGCCAAGCAGAGCTTGCATGGCCGGATCGTTTTGGATGTTCATGGCCGTCGTCGCACCCTATTTTTTCGACCGAAAGCCAAAGCGCCACAGGAAAAACACGGTCAGGATCAGAAACACCAGTGAGATCGGACTGGTGACCAGAATCGAAAGGTCGGATTTGTGCATCAGCATTGTCTGGCGCATCGACATCTCGAACATTGGGCCCAACAGGAAGCCGATCACCAGGCAAACGATCGAGAAGCCGGATTTCCGCATCAAATAGCCGAGCCCGCCGAAAGCAAACATCAGGCCGACGTCAAACAGGGAGTTCGACGGGACATAGACGCCGACGATGCAAAACAAGATCACGACCGGCAGGATGATGTTCTTGGGCACGCGAACGAACAGGCCCCAGACCCGGATGCCGATGCGGCCGATGGTCAAATGCAACAGGTTGGCCATCAGCATGCAGGCAAAGATGCTGTAGACCAGCTCGGCATGCTCGACCATCATCAACGGCCCGGGCACGACGCCGTGGATCATGAAGGCGCCGATCAACAGCGCCGCCGCGACATTGCCGGGAATGCCCAGGGCTATGGTCGGGATGAGGTTGGCGCCGACGACGGCGCTGTTGGAGGCTTCGGTCGCGGCGATGCCTTCCAGCGCGCCGGTGCCGAACTTTTCCGGCTGCTTGGAGGCGCGCCGCGCCGCGCCGTAGCCGAGAAATGCCGCCAACGACACGCCAAGCCCCGGCAGCATACCGACCCCGGTGCCGATGCAGGCGGAGCGCAACAATGTCCGCCATTCGGTCCAATATTCACGTGGGCTGAGTTTGTTGTCTTGGGCGTACTCGCTTGACGGCGGTTCGGCGGCGTGGACGCCGTCGGCACGCGCGTCGAAAATCTGCGACAGCACCGAACTAAGCGCCAAGGTGCCGATCGCCAAGGCATTCAGCGAAATGCCGTCAAACAGCTCGACTTTGTCGAAGGTCATGCGCGAGGTGCTATCGACGGGATCCAGGCCGATGGTCGACAGGAAGACGCCGAGGGCGGCCGCGGCGATGCCCTTGACCAGGGATTTGCCGGCCAAGGCGGCGATCAGGGTAAAGGAAAACAGAATGATCGCGGCAAATTCCGGCGGGCCGAACTTCAAGGCGATGGCGGCAAAGGGCGCCGCCAACAGGATCAACATGATGTCGGAAAAAATGTCGCCGAACACCGACGAATAAAGCGCCATTTTCATGGCTTTTTCCGGCTTACCGGCGCGCGCCAACGGATGGCCGTCGCGCGCCGTGGCAGCCGCCTCCGGTGTGCCGGGCGCGTTGATCAGTATAGCCGGTATGGCGCCGCCGGAGGTTCCGCCTTTGTTAATGCCGACCAGGAAGGCAATGGCGGCAACCGGCGACATGTAGAAGGTGATCGGCACCATGATGGCGATCGCGGTGACGCTGCCGAGGCCCGGCAGCACACCAAAGACGATGCCGAGCACAATGCCGCAGCAAATGAAAAACAGATTGGTGAAGGTGAATGCCGCTTCGAAACCGCCGATCAGACTTTCGATCATTGCCGCTGTCCCCGGGATTCTAAGGAAGTTCGATGGTAAAGGCGAACCAGACGATCCAGTACAGGGCAACAGGCATGCCGACGGCAATAAGTGCCAATAGCCAATAGTTTTGAAGCCGTGTATAGAGCATCGCGGCAACAAGAAAGCTGACCCCTGCCACGATGAAACCGAGCGTTTGCAACAGCACCATGACGACCACGGAAGTCGCCACCCAAAGCCCGAAGTTGGCCAGCGTACGGATGCCGAGGCCGGTTGCTTCGTCGCCGAATTCCTCGTCCGAATGAATTTGGTCATGCCGCCCGAACGGCAGACCCGACTTGATCAGCAGCCCGGCCAGCAGCAGGCAGACCCACATCGCGACGGACGGCATGAAACTGGGCGCCAGGTCCAGCGCGCTTTGCGCCGGCACCGTGTAATTGGGGATCAGCCAAAACAATGCCACCGCCGAGCCGATCCCGAGGACGGCGCCGGCCACCAGGTTTGTCACCCGCATGGAGGCGCCGCCCCGGGGGCGTGCACTGACTGTCGCGGCCATTATGGTAAGGGCCGACGTGCCGTTAGTTCGCCGTCGCCTCGACCACTTGCTTCAAGCTGGCTACGACTTCTTGGAAAACCGAATTCATGCCTTGGCCATCCACGAATTTCTTCGGGAACTTCAGTTTGCCCAAAATCTTCGTGAAGTCGGCGTCATTCATAGCGCGCTGGATGGCGCCTTCAAGTTTCATGGCGACCGCATCCGGTGTGCCTTTCGGCGCCACGATGACCGCATTGCCCGGCATGGAAATGCCATAGCTTTCCTTGATCGACGGCGCTTCCGGAGAGGCGGCAAGGCGCCCGGACAGGCACGATGCCAAGACCATCATCTTGTCGCCATACTTGCCGTGAACACCGCCGCTATAGGCAAAGTCGACTTTTCCGCCCAACACGAACGGTACCATCTCGCCGCCGCCGCGGGTCGGGATTGGCGTCCAGTCGATGTTTTCCTTTTTGGCGATATAGTTGATAAACGCCTTCGAAATGCCGCCCTGATCGGCGACGTTTAAGGCGTTGCCTTTCTTCGAATAGGCAATGAGTTCCGCGAAGCTCTTAAAAGGTTGATCCGGTGTCGAGATGAAAGCCATTTGGTATTCGGTGACGCCGGCGATGTAGCGGAAGCTGTCGAGGTCGAATTCCAAGCCTTTCTTGGTCAGCGGATCCCAGGTCAACCCCGCCAACGCCACAAACATGATCGTGTAGCCGTCCGGCGCCGCCTTGGACACGTACGTCGAACCGACCGCGCCGCCGGCGCCGGGCCGCGTCTTGACGATGACTTTTTGATCGAGTTCCCGGCCAAGCGCTTTGGAAAACACCTGCGCCATCGTCTCCGTGCTGCCGCCGGCTTTGTAGGGCACCACCAAGGTAACGGGTTTCGACGGATACTCGGCCGCCGTCGCGGCATGCGCCGCGGCGAACGCCGCGATCGACCCGATCAGAACCGATTTTGCCAAAGCGCGACGCCTCGTCGCCGTCACCGCTTTTAAGGTCACCAAGCGAACCATGTTCCACTCCCTATGTGTCAAATTTTTCTGTATTTCTGATATTGCTATATAGTTTTACTGAGATCAATAATTAATTTTAACTTATTGTAACAACAATGTTTTTTCTCACAAATTCAACTAAATCACTCGGCCATTGCTTTAAAAATCACATTAATCTACAGTTTATGTATTCGCTCGGAAGGCATGTCTGCCCGGGGCGTCGCAAGCGGATCAGGAAAGCAACGATGACCGAAAACGATAGCCGATTATTGGTCGATTCCGAGCTTGTCGGAGAATTGTGGCCGGCCGGGCAACCGGGGACCGACCCTGTCCTCTATGGCCACGCGACCCTGGAGCCGAAAGGCGCCTTCGCGGTGCGCAGCCTGCAGACGTTCCGGCTGGTCTACACGGTCGGGCGTTACGGCTTGGACGATACCGGCGCCATTCGGGTGCTGTTTCGGGCGCTTGGCGATTGGGGCGGACTGCAGACCACGACGCCGGACGGCTACAATTACGTCACAGCGTCGACCAGTAACGGCGTGCCGCTGTTGGTCGATTACAGCCCGTTTGGCATGAGCGCCCGGCCGCGCTGGAAAAATCTGACGGTGCGCGTATCGGGCGGTTATCTCAGCGAAGGCGACACCATCGCAATCGTGTTCGGCGACACCGGTAAAGGGTCGCCGGGCATGCGCATGCAGACCTTTGTCGAATCCGCCTTCGAGTTTAAAGTCGCCGCCGACGTCTGCGCCGTCGGCCATTTCATCCCGATCCCCGACACCCCAATTATCGCCATCGTCCCCGGCGAGCCGGTGGTCTGGCGGGCGGTCTTGCCGTCGCTCCGGCGGCCCGGCGAACGCTTTCAATTCGGCCTGAAGGCCGAAGACAAATGGGGCAATCCGTCGGACCGCGCCAAGGGCCGGCTTATCTTTGAATCGACGCTGCCTGTGAATAACCTGCCGACCGACTATGATTATCCCCTCGGCCAGAAGTCTGTGAGCTTCGAAGAATTGACCGTCGACGAGCCGGGCCTGTTGCGTATCACGGTCAAGGACGAAGATGGCGAGGTGCTCGCCAATTCTCATCCGTTGGTCATCCGCGACGGGCGCTATGGCGGCTATTGGGGCGATCTGCATGGCCAAAGCGGCGAATCCATCGGCGTGACCACGTCGGCTGAATATTTCGACTTCGCCCGCAACAAGGCGTTTCTCGACGCAACCGGCCATCAGGCCAATGACTTTCAGGTCAACAACGCGTTCTGGTCCTACCTCAACGATCTCACGGCGTCGTATTGGGAAGAAGACCGCTTCGTCACCTTCCCAGGCTATGAATGGTCGGGCAACACCGCGGTCGGCGGCGACCGCAATGTCTATTTCCGGACCGAAGGGCGACAGATCCACCGCTCCTCCCACGCGCTGCTGTCCGACAGAAGCGACATCAACACCGACGCGCCGGACGCCCGGCAGCTTTTCGAGATGCTGGCCGACGAGGATTGCGTGGTTTACGCCCATGTCGGCGGTCGCTATGCCGATATCGGCTACGCGCATGACCGGAAACTCGAAACGGCGATGGAGATTCATTCCGCCTGGGGCACCTTCGAATGGCTGTTGACCGACGGCTTCCCGCTCGGCCATCGAAGCGGCGTGGTCTGCAATTCCGATGGCCACAAAGGCCGGCCGGGCGCCAGCTACCCCGGCGCCTCAACCTTCGGCGCCTATGGCGGGCTCACCTGTTTCTTGACGGAATCGCTGACCCGGGACGGCATCTTCGATTGCCTACGCCGGCGCCACCATTACGGCACCACCGGCACCCGCATGCATTTGGACGTCAGGGTCGCCTTCCCGTCGAAAGGCCGCTTATTCGAGCGTGACCCCAAGGCCTTCCCCGATACCGAGTCCGCAGAAGTCGACGAGGTCATGATGGGTGACATCGCCCAGACCGACGACCGGACCGTGACCCTGCGCCTCGAAGCGGTGACCGAGACGCCGATCGAACGCATTGAAATTCGCAACGGCACCGGCATCGTCGAAACCGTCCGCGGCTACAGCGCCGACCATCTCGGCGAGCGCATTCGCGTGCAGTGGAGCGGCGCCGAGTACCGCGGCCGCGGCCGCGACACCAATTGGAAAGGCCGTGCCCGGTTCAACGGTGCGACCATCCGGAAGATAAAAAAGATCAATGCTTGGAACCCGGAGCGGCTGCTGGAAGTCCAGTCCGCCGACAGCGTCGTTTGGGACGCGATCACGACCGGCAATTTCGGCGGCTTCGACGCCTGGCTCGACGTCGAGCAGCCGGGCGATCTCGAAATCGTCACCAATCTCGGCGCGATGAACGTGCCGCTTGCCGAGATCGGGTTGGAAGACCAAGTGATGGAGGCCGGCGGGCTGGAGCGGCGGATCACGGTGTTCCGACTGCCTGAAGACAACCCTCACCGCGAAATCGTGACGGAGGTCACCGTGCCCTTGGCACCGGTCGGCGACAATCCGATTTGGGTTTCCGTCATCACCGAAGATGGTTTCCAGGCTTGGAGCAGCCCGATCTATCTCTACAACGCTGAAGGCTGAAGCGAGAACAGCGAGATGCAAAGCAAGGACGTGCTGATCGCCGGCGCCGGTCCCGCCGGCTTGGTCTGTGCCATGAGCTTTGCAAATGCCGGATTTTCCGTGACGGTCTTCGAGGCCGAAGCATCGATACCCGAAAATCTGCGCGGCTCGACCTTTCACCCGTCGTCGTTGGATATGCTGGAGCGCGCGTTTGGCGCGGCGACACCGTTGATCGAACGCGGCCTGGTGGCGCCGAAGGTGCAATATCGCCGCCACGGCAAAGGCCGAATCGCCGAGTTCGATTTCGCCGATATCGCCGACGTCACTGAACACCCCTTTCGCCTGCAGGCCGAGCAGTACAAGCTCTGCCAAATCCTGCGTGACAAGCTGGCGGATTTTCCGAACGCGGAGCTGGTTTACAACGCCGAAGTCACCGACGTGCGACAAGACGAGACCAAGGTCACGGTCACCGTCAATGGCGGCGAGGATGAAGCGACCGGTGCCTATCTGATCGGCGCGGACGGTGCCAACAGCGTCGTTCGCCGCGCCCTCAACATCGCGTTTGACGGATTCACCTGGCCGGAACGCTTCCTCGTTGTCTCCACGCCATTCGACTTCATGACGGCCATTCCCGATCTCGCGTCAGTGACCTACATCGCCGATGCGGACGAGTGGTATTTTTTGTTGAAGGTACCAAGCCTTTGGCGGGTAATGTTCCCAACCGATCCGGATGAACCCGACGAGCAGGTGACGTCGAACCAGGCCGTGCAAGCCCGGCTGAAAAGGGTTCATGACAAAGGCAGCGCCTACGAAATCGCCCATACGACTTTGTACAAGGTGCATCAGCGTGTCGCCGAAACCTACCGGCTTGGGCGCATCTTGCTGACCGGCGACGCCGCCCACATCAACAACCCGCTCGGCGGCATGGGCATGAATGGCGGCATCCATGATTCCTTCAACTTGTCCGAAAAACTGATCGCCGTGATCCGCGACGATGCCGACCCGGCCATCCTGGACCGCTACAGCACCGAACGCCGGAACATCGCACTTGAATACGTCCAAAAAGTATCGATCCAAAACAAGAAGGATCTGGAAGCCAAGGACGCGACCACCCAGCAAGCCTTCGAAAACCGGCTGCGCCAAGCCGAGAGCGATCCACAAAAACGCCGCGACCAGTTGCTTCGCCTCTCCATGCTGGCGAGCCTCGGGGTCGGAGTTGCAAGCACCCCGGATTAGTGTTCCGTTAGGGCGGTCAGTTCCGGGGGAGCAAGAACAATGGCGACGGAAACCTTCGATTATGTGATTGTCGGCGCGGGATCGGCCGGCTGCACGTTGGCCAATCGGTTAAGCGAGGATCCCAAGGTCAAGGTATTGCTGTTGGAAGCGGGCGGGCGCGACACCAACTTCTGGATCCATATTCCCATCGGCTTTGCGAAGACGATGATCGACCCGTCCGTGAACTGGCTCTATGAGACCGAGCCGGACGACAAGACCGCCGGCCGGCGCATTCCGATCCCGCGCGGCAAGGTGCTCGGCGGCTCGAGCTCGATCAACGGCATGCTCTATATCCGCGGGCAGCACCGCGACTACGACATTTGGGCGCAACAGGGCAACCGCGGCTGGTCGTTCGACGATTGCCTGCCCTATTTCAAGAAAAGCGAAAATCAGCATCGCGGCACCGACGACTGGCACGGTGTCGGCGGACCGTTGCAAGTGACCGATCAGACCGAGTCCCATGAGATCTGCGACGCCGTCATCGCCGCCGCGGAAGCGCTTGGCATCCCGAGAAACGACGATGTCAACGGCGCCGCCCAAGAAGGCTTCGGCTATTGCCAACTCACGGTGTTGAACGGCCGCCGCAACAGCACCGCCAAAGCCTATCTCGAGCCTGTCAAGTCGCGACCGAATTTAGCGGTTGTCACCAACGCCCTGGCGCAGAAGATTCTCCTGGACGGCAAGCGCGCCACTGGCGTCGCCTTCTCTGTCGATGGTGAAGACCGAGAGGCACACGCAAGCGGCGAAGTCTTAGTCTGCGGCGGCTCGGTCAACTCACCTCAGCTGCTGGAACTCTCAGGCATTGGCAACCCGGCGATACTCGGGCAACACGGCATTGATGTCGTGCACGCCTTGCCCGGCGTCGGCGAAAACCTGCAGGATCACTATGTCACGCGCATGAGTTGGCGGGTAACCAAACCGATCACTTACAACGAACGCACGCGGGGTTTGGCGATGGCCTGGGAAGCCGTCAAATACGCCGCGACCCGCAAGGGCGCCTTGACGTTGAGCGCCGCCAGCATCGTCGGCTTCGTCCGCACGCGCGTAGAACTGGAAACACCGGACGTGCAATATCACATGACACCGGCCAGTTTCCGCAATGCCAACGACCGCAAACTCGACCATGAGCCGGGCATGACAATCGCGCCTTGCCAGCTACGGCCGGAAAGCCGCGGCTCGATCCATGTGAAGTCGGCGGCTCCGACCGACGCGCCGGCGATCCGTCCGAATTTCCTCGATACCCAAACCGATCGAGATACCGTCGTCGCCGGGTTGGAAACGGGCCGTCGGATCATGGAAGCCGGCCCGCTCGATACCTATCGTGGTGTCGAGCTCAATCCCGGCGAGGATTGTCAGGGATACGACGCCTTGTTGGACTATGCCCGATCCACCGGCGCCACCGTCTACCACCCGGTCGGCACCTGCAAGATGGGGTCCGACACCATGGCCGTGGTCAATTCCGACCTCAAGGTTCATGGGCTAGACGGGCTTCGGGTCGTCGACGCATCGATCATGCCGACGCTCGTATCCGGCAACACCAACGCGCCGACGATCATGATTGCCGAGAAGGCGGCGGACCTGGTGAAAGCGGCGGCCCGGTAGAGCGGGTCACCTATCGGTTGGCGAAACGATCGATACGAAAGGCATCGATCGGCAATGTCGACTGTCCCGTGGTCACCAAATCGGCGATGATCCCGCCGACGATTGGGCCCAATTGAAAGCCATGGCCGCAGAAGCCGAAGGCATGGAAGGCATTCGCCATGGCGCTCGGCCCGATCACCGGAATGCCGTCCGGCGTGAAGCCTTCGATGCCGGCCCAGCTCCTGACGATCGGCGCGCCCCGAATGAGCGGGAAGATGGCGGCCGCGGTGCGGGCACTCGCGGCCAGGCCACGAACATCGACGCGGGCCAGGTTGCGGTCGGGATCGGCGGTGCCGCGGAAGCCCCCGCCGATGAGAACGGAGCCGTTGGCAAATTGCTTGAACGACAGGTTGCGGCCATAGGCACCGACGACCGGTGTCAGGAACGGATCCACGCGCGCAGTGACCATCAACATCGGCGCATCGGCGACCAACGGTACCGTGTCACCCAGCATGGCGGCAATGTTGTGGCCCCAGGCACCGGCGCAATTGACCAGGAACGGCGCTTCAAGGTCGGCGCCGCTGGTCTGCACGCGCCAGGTGTCGCCGTTCCGGTATATGGCCTGAACCGACGTGCCTTGCAGAATGCGGACGCCTTTCGCACCGGCTTTGCGGGCGAACGCAAGCACGGTTCGGTAGGGATCGGCGAAGCCGTCGCCGTCAACCGCCACGCCGCCGATACAATGCGCGGAAACCGCCGGCATGCGGGCCAGCAGTTCCGATTGATCCAGCATCTGTTCGTGGGAAAATCCCCGCGCCCGCAAGGCGCGAACGCGTTCGTCTTGGGCGGCCCACTCCTCGGCGGTTTCGGCCACTTGTATCTGACCGCTTTCCTCGAAACCGCAATCATCGTCGACCAAATCGGAGATCCTGCGCCAGAGACCATTCGATGCCTCGGCGATCGGAACCTCATTGAAATCACGGCCCAAGCGGCGGACGCCGCCGGCATTGACGCCGGATGCATGCCGGCCGACCCGATCCTTTTCGATCACGACGACCTGCAAGCCCTGGTTGGCGAGATGCAGCGCCGCGGAACAGCCATGCAAGCCGCCGCCAATGACGATAACGTCTGCCGTTTGACTGGTCATGGCGCCGCCGAACCTACCAAAGTCTTCGATCACCGTGCACAATGGAAATAGTCAGCACAAGGCATTTCGATGAACGACATCACGCACGAACAAGACGTCGTGGCGCTCTACGACCTGCATCCGATCAACGAACGCCAGATCCTGGACAAACTTAAGAAGGATGGCATCGACCTCGCGGGCCTCACGGAGGATACCCTGCAACACTACGACATGGACCATTACGGTGGCATCGACGCCATCGACGCCTTAGCGCAGAATGCCGGCATCGACGACACCACCCGAGTACTTGATGTCGCGAGCGGCATGGGCGGCCCGGCCCGGTACCTGGCGCAAAATTATGGCTGCGCGGTAACCGGTATCGATCTGACCGAAAGCCGCGTCGCCGGTGCCAAGCGATTAACCGACCTAGTCGGGCTTTCAGACAAAGTCGAATTTGGCCAAGCCAATGCCTTGGCCAACCCGTTCCCCGACCAGACCTTCGACGTGGTGATCGGCCAGGAAGCATGGTGCCATATTCCGGACAAGCAGCGTCTCATTGGTGAATGCGTGCGGGTGACCAAGATCGGCGGGCGGCTCAGTTTCACCGACATGCTGGAACGCCGCATTGCCGACCCGGAGACACGCGCCCGCCTCTATCGCGGTCTCGCCTTGGCCGACCTGGGGACGGTTTCAGGGTAGTGCGGCCTGCTCGCCAACGCCGGCTGTCGAATCCACTCGGTCGAGGACCTGAGCGAATCTTGGACGGCTATTCTGCGGGAAAGAATGGCGATGTACCGTAATTTGCAGGACCAAACGGTTTCTCAGTTCGGCGCCGAGCGATTTCGTCAATGGGACGATACGTACGCCTTGTTCGTTGGCCTCTATGAGACAGAGGAACTGGGCGGCGGCCGGTTCCTGGCTGAGCGCTTGCGTTAGCGTATTCGCTCTAGCGACTGAGTCGTCCGGTCGTCAATCCTTCGTTTGTGGTAGTTGCGGTCAAATGTTACTTAAAAGGCGACCATCGGCCACGGGATTCGGCGTTATGTTTGTCCAGCAGCCAGAGCAAATTTCGATCATACGGGACCGTTTGGTCGAAATTTGCTCTAACTCGGCGATCGCGGCACCGGAAGATGCGGCACCGCCGCCGTCCGGCGACTGGCGGCCGTAAATAATGGCAGCCGCGTATGAATCCTGGGGACGCTATCCGTCGGTCCGGCAGACGGTTGCCCGTGGTGCGTGGCGGCACGCATTTTCATACCCGCAATCCGACGACGGGCAATCCGTCCTGCCCTACGGCAACGGCCGCAGTTATGGCGATTCCTGCCTCAACGACGGCGGCTGTGTGGTCGATATGCGCGGCCTCGACCGGTTTATCGCGTTCGACCAAACAACCGGCATATTGGCCTGCGAAGCCGGTGTATTGTTGTCCGAGATCCTACGGCTGACGGTTCCCAAGGGCTGGTTTCTGCCGGTGACGCCGGGCACCAAATTGGTGACCGTCGCCGGCGCCATCGCCAATGACGTGCATGGCAAGAATCACCACCGGGCCGGCACGTTCGGCTGCCATGTGCGACGCTTCGAATTGTGCCGATCGGACGGCGAACGGATGATCTGCTCGCCGAAGGAAAACCCCGACTGGTTCGCCGCAACCATCGGCGGCATCGGCTTGACCGGAATTATCTTATGGGCCGAAATCGCTTTAAAGCCAGTCGCCGGACCCTTGGTTGACGTCGAGCTCGTACGGTATTCGGATCTCGAGGCGTTCATGTCGCTGGCAGCCGAGTCTGATAAGGACTTTGACTACACCGTCGCCTGGTTCGACTGCCTGGCGCGCGGAGCCGCCTTGGGGCGTGGCGTTTTCATGCGCGGCAATCACGCCGAAATCTCCGCCCCCGACCGCCGCCGCAAGGACGGCGGTTTGACTGTGCCGTTCAAGCCGCCGATCAATCTCTTGAGCGGGATGTTGGTTCGGGCGTTCAACAACGCCTATTTCCATCGCGCACCCAAGAAAATCCGCCGAATTCGGCAGGATTACGATCCGTTTTTTTATCCCTTGGATCAGATCAATCGCTGGAACTATGCCTACGGGCCGCGGGGGTTTTTGCAGTATCAGTGCGTCGTTCCCTTCGATGGTGGCGTGCAAACCATGCGGACCCTGCTGGACAAGGTCGCCGTTTCCAAACGCGGTTCCTTCCTGTCCGTATTGAAATGTTTTGGCAACGTTGCCTCGCCGGGCATGATGTCGTTTCCCCGTCCGGGCATCACCATGACATTGGACTTTGGCTTCGACGGTGCGCCGACGCTTAGACTGCTGGACGAATTGGACGATCTGGTCGGCGCGATCGGCGGCGCCGTCTATCCGGCCAAGGACGCGCGATTGTCGGCCCGACACTTTAAGCAATATTTCCCAAATTGGGAGCGATTTTCCAACTTCGTCGACCCGCGCCATTCATCGGGGTTTTGGCGACGCGTAATGGGAGCGAACTGATGCGGCATGTCATGATCGTCGGCGCGAGCTCGGCCATTGCAGAGGCGACGGCGCGCTGTTTCGCCAGCGACGGCGACCGGCTTTACCTATTGGCGCGAGACCAGGGAAAACTCGAAGCCATCGCCGCCGATCTCAAAGTCCGCGGCGCCGACAAAGTCGGCTTCCAAACTTTCGACGCCAATGCGTTCGACAACCATGACGCGGTTATCGCGGCCGCCGCGGAAAGTTTAGGTGGTTTGGACACCGTACTGATCGCTCATGGCACATTGCCCGACCAAGCGTCCTGTGAAACCGATTATGAGACGACACTCGAGGCCATGACGACCAACGCTTTGAGCGCGATCTCGCTGCTGACACGGCTGGCCAACCGCTTCGAGGGCCAACGGCGCGGGACGTTGGCGGTGATCTCCTCCGTGGCCGGCGACCGCGGGCGGAAGAGCAATTATGTCTACGGCACCGCCAAGGCCGCACTATCGACCTTCCTTGATGGCTTGCGGAACAGGCTCTATGAGAGCGGCGTCAAGGTTGTCACCGCAAAGCCCGGCTTCGTCGATACGCCGATGACGGCAAGCTTCGAAAAAGGCCTTCTATGGGCGCAACCCGACACAGTCGGACGGGGCATTCACAAAGCCATCGTCAGCGGCAAGGATATCGTCTATTTACCCGGCTTTTGGCGCCTCATCATGATGATCATCCGCCATGTTCCGGAATCCATTTTCAAGCGCCTTTCCCTATAGACTTGATTGCTGCTGCTTTCTCAGGGCCGGGAGCACTCGACTCGCGGAAACGAGGCGCGTATTTTTCGTGTTGGTGGAAGTGAAATTTAACGACGTTGTCGCGTAAGGGTGTGGTTTTGAGACTTGTGGCTTTGATTATTTTGTTGCTGTCATTTTCCGCGCGTGCCGGTGCAGAAACGAAGGCGATCGACCTTCTCGAACAATGCATGGGCGCCGGACCGTTACCGGCACTGCAGCGGGACGCCAATATCAAACTTTGTCATGTCCAAATCCGGCGATTTCTGGACAGTGTGCCGGTGAGCTGTCGATGGCCGGCAGAAATCACCGTCGAACAAATGCGCTTCAACTACATCAAAATGACGCAGAACGAGCCGCGCCTGTTTCGCGAAGAAGCGACGTTCGCATTACGGGCTGCCTTGCCCAAAGTCGCATCCTGCAACTAATACCAACCTGCGGTGACAGGGACCCATTTGTCCGGGACTATTTGCCATTGCTTTTCCAGCGTTTCTGCAAATAGCGCTCGACGCCCGACCGCTCGCCACTTTTGAGCGCCCGATTGTAATAGACCAACTCGCCGAGCAAACCATCGAAGAAGCGATTGGAACTATCAAGCGGGCCTAGGCGCGGATCGTCGTGGAATCGCGTACTTTGGTTGACGGCACCAATGCCGATGTTCTGGAAATGATTATTCAGGAAACTCACGCCCGCGATCGAACCGATGGACTTGCCGTCGAGGAAGCCTTCGACCGTGCCCGCCGTCTGATCGAATATCAGCGTCGCGACATAGGTGGTGTTGGCACTAATCGCCGATTTCGCGAAACTCGGGCCCCAGATCGTTTCCGCCAGGTTCCAGCCGCCGAGATAGATCTCGCCACTGTCGACATAAACGTTGAGGCCACGGGTTTGGCCACCCTGTTCGTAGAGCACCTGGCGGCTGCTTACGTCGCCACCCGTGCGAAACACCACCACCAAGGTCTTGCCGGCATAGGGGCCGCCGGTATTGAGCGTGGCGGCATCGGCGATATCCAACCTGTCGACGGTACCGTCGAAACCAATCGCCGTGCGGCCGTTGATGCCGGCGGCGACGATCAGTGGCCGGTTGGCCGCAGCGGCCTGACCGGCATCGTTGCCGCTACCGGATTTGTCCGTCCAACTAACCAAATCATTGTTGCCGTCGGTATCGGTGCGGGTTGCCGGGTCGTCGGCATCCAACCATAAAACCAGATCAGGGATCATATCAGGTGCATTCAGTGCGCGCCGAAGGGCGACTAGGTTATAACCACAGTCAACGCGATCGACCACGCGCAAGGTAAGGTCAAAAGTGTCGCATTGATTGCGCAACCCACGGCCTTGCTGAATCCAATTGCCGCCAAGGCGCGTTGTTGCCGTCTCAACTAAGTCGGGTTCGACAAAGATCACCGAAACGATTTTTTTCTCGACATCTGTCATGCCCGGGTTGAGCCGAGACCGTGCATAGGTGGAATAATAGCTGGTAATGCCAAGCTCCATTAGCGCGTAAATCGCCGGTGGGCCGGCATAGGCCACGTCACCAGTCTGGCTATTCTCGTCGACGAAGCGACTGACCCTGTCGTAGTCTCTTTGCTCTCGTTCCCAAAAACCGATGCCGATCTCAACGGGCAACCCGACAATGGCAGCAATAACCATGCCGGCACCCAAGCCGTTGCGCAATGCGTGGCGGCCAGAGCGCTCGACCGCAGCCATCAAAACGGCCGACGCCAGCGCGAAATGGACGAAAAAAATCCAAATATAATATATCCGTGTCAAGCCGACGACGAACACAACACACCCCATCAGCGCGCCGATGCCGAAAATTGTCAGAATCTTGCGAACAGATTCCTTTGTGAGAGACTGATAGGATGCTAGGAAACAAACGACAAAAACCACAAGAAAAACAATGATGGTTCTGTCTTGGAGAAAGATGCTAATAAACCTCAAGCGATTGGCAATGGCCAGCCCCGCCCCTCTATCATCCCATAATATGTATTGCGCTGCGGAACCGAAAATATTGATGTCACCGCCGAACAGAGACAAAAAGTAGTTGATCAGGACACCGTTGACCGCAAGATAGATCGTCAGAACACCGCCGCCGAGCATCAAGCCAACGGCGAAGTTCCTGACCACGTCGAAGACTTGCCGTCGCTTAAAAATGAAAGCGACGGCGATGACGCTGCCGAGGCCAACGGCAACTTGAATTGCCGACCACGGCAACAACGCCGCGCCGGCGATCATCACCAGGTTGCGATACCTGGATGCGGCGGGAAGCGTATAGCCGTAAGCAAATATCGCATACGCCAATATCGCCAATCCGTCACCGCGACCGCCACGATAGGCATAGCCCATCGAGTGACTGCAGGTCAGTAAGAGCAAGAACACCAAGGCGGCAAAAACATTATTGCTGCCGGTGACGCGACGGAAAATCTCCAACCAAAGGATACAGGCTATGTAAAAGAACACGTAGCTCAACGTACGGACCGCGGTTAAGCCGACGCCAAAAACCTTCATCCACAACGCTAGGAGAAACTGGTGAAGATGGATGTATCCGTACCAAAATTCGCCGAACCGGATATGCCACCAACCCGACGACGTGAGTTTGCCGGTGGTGGCCAGATTATAGGACGGGTCGCTGTAGTAAATTTCGTCGACCCACACCAACGGATACAACGAGCTGGTCAGAACGTTGCCGATGAACAAGGCCGCCAGTACGCTGTAGCAGACAACGTATAGCCAGAATATCGGCGTGCCCGTCGATGTCGATCCGGACTTTGATACAGGCGGGTTCATGACATTGGCTCGAAATCGCTTAGATCAAATCGCTGCGGCAACGATCACGGCGCTTGCACAAGCGACAATCCAGCTTGGCCGGTCGCGAATCGCGAAAAGCAGCGGGTCATCATGCATTTCTCCGCGCCGCGCACTGAGCCAGATCCAGCTCACCCAAAACAACAACAGAGGGCATAACAGCCAAATCAGATCCGGATGCGAATAGAGCACACGAACGATGTCACTATTGATGTAAAGCGCGAGCACCAAAACGGACATATAACCGGCTCCGCCGCCCAAGTTGGAAAGCGTCTCTAGGTCGAGGACGCGATAGCCGCGGCCGACCATCGACTGCTTACCGAGACGCTGCAGATCTAGGAGTTCCGAGTATCGCTTGACCATTGCCAGGCTCAGAAACAGAAACATCGAAAAAGAGAATAGCCAAAACGAAATCTCCATGCCGCCGGCGGCACCGCCGGCGGTGATCCTTATGGTATAGAGCCCTGCCAGTACCAATACGTCGACCAACACGATGCCCTTGATCCGGATCGAATACAGCAATGTCAGTGCAAAATACCCTGCCAAAACCGTACCGAACGCCGGGCCAAGGTAGAACGCCAGGGCAATGGCGGGCATCAGCAGAATAGGAATCAATAACCCGCCATGCACGATGGAAATGTCTCCGGATGCAAATGGCCGCAATCGCTTCCTCGGATGGCTGCGATCCGCCGGCAGGTCCATTAGATCGTTCAATAGGTAAACACTAGACGCACAAAGCGAAAACGCGACGAAGGCGCAGATCGATAGCCAAACCGAGAACGGTTCGCCGATTTTGTGCCCGGCCAAAACTGGCACGAATATCAATAAGTTCTTCAGCCATTGATGCGGCCGTACGGCCCGCAAATAGTCGGCGTAGCCGCGGCCTTCATCCTTGATCGTCCGTTCATGACGGTCTTGGGCCTGAACGGCCTGCTCGACGCCACGTTCCGGATTAACGACGATCGCATGATTGGCGGAGCGCCAAACATCGAGATCGGCGCGGGAATTGCCGGCATAGTCAAATCCGCTCTTGCCGAAGCGCTGGCACAACACGCGCTCCTTATCACTACCGGATAGATTGTTGTGGCGGTCGGAGGCGATAACTTGATCGAAAATTCCGAGGTGACTGGCAATCGCGTCGGCGATCTTCTGGTTCGCTGCGGTTGCCAGTATAAGCGGACGCCCCTCGGCATGAGCCCCTTGCAAAAATTTCAGAAAGGGTCGGTTGTAGGGCAGCAGACTGACGTCCAAGTCGACCCGATCGGCCACCTCATGCTTGAACCGCGCCTTGCCACGGTATAGCCAAATCGGCAACAGAAACACATACAGAACGTTGATCTTGACAAGCGCTACGACCATCTCCACCAAAGTATCGGTCCGGACCAATGTTCCGTCTAGATCGACACAAATAGGCACGATCGCCTGCTGTTGCGAAGCTGCTTCCATTGCCTTAGCGCCAATACGTACCGGAAACGGTCGAAGAATCCCGCCGACCACAGAAAATCTGTCTAAAAATTTCGATTGCCATAATGCACAGTCCCAAGCTACTGGCTGCTAAACTATACGATATCCGTCGAAATGTACACCGCCACGGCATTGTCAGCTGAGCCGTGGTAAATACACGTGATTGGTTTTATCTCCATTGCATCGAGACATCGCCTCTGATCACGTTTTCGTGATGATTACTCACTCAGCAAATAGTCCGAATCCAAGCGGCGCTACGACATCTACCGGAACTCCTCGAATAATGTGGTTAATACGTTACATGCTTCACGATATGGAAAACAGTGCTGTCAGTGAGTGCGTTCAAATCGATTGCTTGCGTAAGGCCGCCATACAGATAGCATAACCTATTGGTAACAAATGATTTCTTGGCTTTATCGACCTCCAAGAATCGCGCCGCTTCATGACGAAATTTTTTGAATTGGCGGTCATTTCGACCACCGGGTCGGCATGAATTCGGTAGCAACTGACTTTAACTGATCGGTAACTTGTGATAAAGTCGGCACCGTCTTGATAGCGTTGTCGTCGTATTGTGTGTTGGTCGAACTAAACGCCTTCAAGTCGCGTAACGTGCAGCGCAAACAACAGCAATGCTGCACGAGTATGCCGAGATTAGAAAGGTAGCGTGGTGAAATTTCTATTTTCGCGTGTCATGAAATATGGCGGCCGGGTGGCTTGTGGCATCCGTCGCCAAGCCCTTAACAAGCCGGGCATTACGGTAAAAGCGTGGATCTTCGCTTTGCCGACTTTACGCCGAGATGGTGTGGCGAATGGCATTCGCGCGGCATATTGCCGAGCGGGATTTCTCGTGTCGCGCAAGATTGGTGAACCAGGACGATTGGCCAGAGAACGTGGATATTTCGGTGCTGGCGGCATGCCGCCAGTCACTGAGAGAGTATGATCGATGGCGACATCACCTGACACCCTTACCGACCTGGTCGTCTGGCTGGATGCCGACGATCCAGCGACGATCACCGATACCGGCAGCGACGGCGACGTCGACGCTTGGGCCGACAAATCCGGCCAAGGCAACGATGCCAGCCAGCCGCTGACTGGCAGTCAGCCGGATATCGCCACGGCCGCGATCAACGGCCGCACCGCGATCAGCTTCGATGGCACCCTCGACCGCCTGGATATCGCCGACAGCACCGACATCAACAGCGGTGGCCCTTACACGGGCAAGACCGTGATGATGGCGTTCCAGACGGGCAGCGACGTGACTAGCCGCCAGGTGCTTTACGAACAGGGTGGTCAGAACCGCGGGCTCAACTTCTACATCGACGATGGCGAGATCTATCTCGGCGGTTGGAACCTTTTCGAAACCGCATGGGGCCCGAGTTTCGCGAAGGCGGCGATCAGCGCCAACACCACCTACGTCGCGACCTTCGTGTTCGATCAAGCGGCGGGCACGGTCGAAGGCTTCATCAATGGCAATTCCATCGGTTCGGTCCCGGGCGCCAGCTTCCTGAACGCGCATTCGCAGAACATCGGTATCGGCGCGATCAACGAAAGCACGCGCTTCCATGACGACCCGCTCGTGGGTGACCTTGGCCACAGCGGCTTCTTCTTCGAGGGCCTGTTCGGCGAGTTCGTCTACTACAACCGGGCGCTCACAGGTGGCGAGCAGGTTGGTGTCGAAGACTATCTGCAGGAACGCTGGCAAGCATCGGCGAACAACCCGCCGGTGGCCGTCGGCGACACTGTCGCGACGGACGAGGACACGCCCGCTATCTTCAGCGTGCTCGGCAACGACAGCGATGGCGATGGCGGCGCCCTCACCGTGCAGGCGGTCGACACCACGGGAACGACCGGCACGGTTACCAACAACGGCAGCGACGTCGATTACGACCCGAACGGCCAGTTCGAGAGTCTGGCCGTCGGCGAGACCGCGACCGACAGCTTCAGATACACCGTGACCGACGGCCAAGGCGGCACCGACACCGCGGCTGTCACCGTCACGATCTCCGGCGCCAATGACGCGCCGACGGCCGTCGGTGATAACGGCGGTTCGACTGTCAGTGCGTTGTCCTTCACAACAGCCAATGTGCTGGTGAACGACAGCGACCCGGATAACTCCGACACCCTCAGTGTGTCGGCGCTCGATACGTCGGGCACGGCCGGCCTGGTCACCAACAACAGCGACGGCACCTTCGGCTACGATCCGAACGGCGCCTTCGACAGCCTGGCCGGCGGCATCAGCGCCACGGATACTTTCAAATACATGGTGACCGACGGCCAAGGCGGCACAGACACCGCGACAGTGACCGTGACCATCAGCGGCCAGCAGTCGCCGGTGGCCGGCGACGACAATGCGTCGACCGATGAGGACACGCCCGCCACCATTAGCGTCCTCGGCAACGACACCGACGGAGATGGCGACACCCTCACCGTGCTGGCGGTCGACACCACGGCAACGACCGGCACGGTCACCAACAACGGCAGCGACGTCGATTACGATCCGAACGGCCAGTTCGAGAGCCTGGCCGTCGGCGAGACCGCAACCGATACCTTCCGTTACACGGTGACCGACGGCCAAGGCGGCACCGACACGGCAACGGTGACGGTGACCATCTCCGGCGCCAACGACGGTCCGACGGCCGTCGGCGATGACGTTGATGCCACCGATGCTACATCGTCGTTCACCACCGCCAACGTCCTGGCGAACGACAGCGACCCGGATACTTCCGACACGCTCAGTGTGTCGGCGCTCGATACCTCGGGCACGGCCGGCCTGGTCTCCAACAACAGCGATGGCACCTTCGGCTACGACCCGAACGGCCAATTCGAGAGCCTGGCCGTCGGCGAAACCGCGACCGATAGTTTCAATTACACGGTGACCGACGGCCAAGGCGGCAGCGACACCGCGACGGTCACCGTGACGATCTCCGGCATCAACAACGCGCCGACGGCGGTCGGCGATGACGGCGGTTCGACCGCCAAGACCACCTCCTTCACCACCGCGAATGTGCTGGCCAACGACAGCGACGCGGATTCTTCGGACACGCTCAGCGTCTCGGGCCTTGATACCTCGGGTACGGCCGGCCTGGTCACCAACAACAGCGACGGCACCTTCGGCTACAATCCGAACGGCGCCTTCGACAGCCTGGCCGGCGGCGTCAGCGCCACCGACACCTTCAAATACACGGTCACCGACGGCCAAGGCGGCACCGACACCGCGACGGTCACCGTCACCGTTACCGATCAGCAGCCCCCGGTCGCCGGCGACGACGAGGCCTCGACCAACGAAGACGCACCGACCACCATCAGCGTACTCGCCAACGACAGCGATGCAGATGGCGGCGCGCCGGGCGTGCAGGCGGTCGATACCTCCGGCACCATCGGCACGGTTACCAACAACGGCAGCGACGTCGATTACGACCCGAACGGCCAGTTCGACAGCCTGGCCGTCGGCGAGACCGCGACCGATAGCTTCCGTTACACTATCTCCGATGGCCAAGGCGGCACGGACACCGCGACGGTGACGGTGACCATCTCCGGTGCCAACGATGCACCGACGGCCGCAGACGATGACGGCGGTTCGACCGACAGTACATCGTCCTTCACCACGGCCAATGTGCTGGCCAACGACAGCGACCCAGATACATCCGACACCCTCAGTGTATCGGCGCTCGATACCTCGGGCACGGCCGGCCTGGTCACCAACAACGGCGACGGCACCTTCGGCTATGACCCGAACGGCGCCTTCGATAGCCTGGCCGGCGGCGCCAGTGCCACGGACAGCTTCAAATACACGGTAACTGACAGCCAAGGCGGTAGCGATACCGCGACGGTGACCGTGACCATCGCCGGCCAGCTGCCGCCGGTGGCCGACAACGACAACGCCGCGACCGACGAGGATACGCCCACCACCATCAGCGTGCTCGGCAACGACAGCGATGGCGACGGCGACACCCTCACCGTGCAGGCGGTCGACACCTCCGGCACCACTGGGACGGTCACCAACAACGGCAGCGACGTCGATTACGACCCCAACGGCCAGTTCGAAAGCCTGGCCATCGGCGAGACCGCAACCGATAGCTTCAAATACACCGTGACCGACGGCAAGGACGGCACCGACACGGCGACCGTCACCGTCACCATCTCCGGCGTCAACGATGCACCGACGGCGCTGGGCGATGACGGCGGTTCGACCGACAGTACGTCGTCCTTCACCACGGCCAATGTGCTGGCCAACGACAGCGACCCGGATACGTCCAACACGCTCAATGTTTCGGCCTTCGATAGCTCCGGTACCGCCGGCCTGGTCTCCAGCAACAGCGACGGCACCTTCAACTACGACCCGAACGGCCAGTTCGAAAGCCTGGCCGTCGGCGAGACCGCGACCGATAGTTTCCGTTACACCCTCTCCGATGGCCAAGGCGGTACCGATACGGCGACGGTCACCGTCACCATCTCCGGCG